>JAESFO010000009.1_pt1 | contig 742568 bp, 668 predicted proteins | sample 9269421 | NCBI WGS metagenome assembly JAESFO01 (sample SAMN14502839, study PRJNA617101) | algae metagenome | isolation source: Nostoc desertorum CM1-VF14 and co-occurring heterotrophs from rocky... | place: USA: Clark Mountains, San Bernardino, California | collected 2000-06-05
CACGCCAGGGCCGACCATGTTGTCGGTGAGAATGGTCGCGAAATTCTTGTCGGCGGTGACGGTGGTGATGATGTCAGCGCCTTCCACCGCCTGCTGGCCCGAGCGGCAGAGGGTAATGTCGAACCCCATGCCGGCGAGATTGTGCGCGCAGCGCTGCGAGGCCGACGCATCGATGTCGTAGAGGCGCAGCCGATCGATCCCGGCGAGCGCCTTGAATCCAATCGCCTGAAATTCCGACTGCGCGCCATTGCCGATGATCGCCATGGTGCGCGCGCCCTTCGGCGCTAGAAATTTAGCGGCCAGCGCCGACGTCGCGGCGGTGCGCAGCGCCGTCAGAATGGTCATTTCGGTGAGCAGCATCGGATAGCCCGAGCCGACATCGGCCAGGGCGCCGAAAGCCGTCACGGTCTGCAAGCCGGCCTTGGCGTTCTTGGGATGGCCGTTGACATATTTGAAGCCATAGAGCTGCCCGTCGCTCGTCGGCATCAGTTCGATCACGCCGTCGCGGCTGTGCGAGGCGGCGCGCGGTGTCTTGTCGAACACGTCCCAGCGGCGGAAGTCGTGCTCGATATAGCCGGCCAGCTCGGTGATGAACCGCTCGACGCCGATTGTCAGGACCAATTTCATCATATGGTCGACGCTGACGAAGGGAACGATGTTCAGATGGGCCGTGGCCACCCTTAAAAACTCCGGGTTGGGCGATCCATGACGCGCCGGCCCATCAGGCTCGCCGTCAGATCCACCATCAAGGTCGCGGTGCGGCCGCGTTCGTCGAGGAACGGATTGAGCTCGACGAGATCGAGGCTGGTGACGAGCCCGCTATCAGAAAGCATTTCCATCACCAGATGCGCCTCGCGAAAGGTCGCGCCGCCGGGCACGGTCGTGCCGACGGCGGGCGCGATGCCCGGATCGAGGAAATCGACATCGAGGCTCACATGCAGCCGGCCGTTGGCCGCCTCGACGCGCGCCAGAAACGTGCGCAGCAGCGGCCCGATGCCGTGTTCGTCGATGGCGCGCATGTCGTAGACGGTGACGCCGGCCGTGCCGATCGCCTGACGTTCCGCCGGATCGACGCTGCGCAAGCCAAGCGTACAGACATGTTTCGGATCGATCAGCGCCGGTAGATCGGGATAGTAGCCGGCAAAGCCTGGCTGTCCGCTGGCATAGGCCAGGGGCACGCCATGCAGATTGCCGCTCTGCGTGCTGTCGAGCGTATGGAAATCCGGATGCGCGTCGAGCCACAATACGAACAGCGGCTGCTGCAATTCGGCGGCGCGTCGCGCGGCGGCGGGCAGCGTGCCGGCGGACAGGGAATGATCGCCGCCAAGCACGATCGGCATGGCATCCACGCTCGCCTGATAGGTCGCGGCCATGATCGCTTCCGTCCAGGCGACGATCTCGGGGAGTGCCTTGATCGCCGGATTTTTGTGCGAAAGCGAACGCAGTGGCTTCGGCTGTACCGTGCCAAGATCCTCCACCTCATGGCCGAGGTCGATCAAGGTCGGGATCAGCCCGGCGGTGCGCAGCGCGCTCGGCCCCATGTCGCAGCCCATGCGACCCGCTCCCGCTTGCACCGGCACGCCAAGTATCCTGCACCGCATGTTCGAACCCTCTGAGGCGAAGCGATGGGCCATCATCCTCCGCCAGCCGCCGTGAGGCAATTTCCGAATGAATGGCCCACCCGGCCAAGTGGGCAGAACACGATCAGAGTCAGCGGTCGATTTCGTGACACTAATCTTCTAGCATCTGCCACAACGAGGCCGGATCAATCGGCGAAAACGGGGAGGCCGGGATGGATTTTGCGCATGTATTGCGAGCCGTGCGACGTTTGACGATCGGGCTCATGGCATCGGCAGCGTTTGGCGCGGGCGCTTTCGCCCAGTCCGCCGCTAATTATCCTGATCACAACATCACGTTCATCTGCGCTTTTCCGGCCGGCAGCGGTTCCGACACTTTGGTCCGCTATTTCGCGGAAAAGCTGCGCCTCGCCACCGGGCGCACGATCCTCGTCGAAAATCGCTTCGGCGCCAGCGGCAATATCGCCACCGAATATACGGCGCGCGCCAAGCCGGACGGCTATACGCTTTATGTGCATGCGGCCAGCGCGCTGGCGGCCAATATGTATCTGTTCAAGAAGCCGCCTGTCGATGCCGGCAAGGCGATCCAGGTCATCGCCACGCTCAACCGTCAGGCTTTCATGGTCGCCGTCGATGCCACCAAGCCGTGGAAGACCGTCGATGAACTCACGACTTTTCTGAAAACCAAGGGCGATAAGGCGACCTATGCGACCTCGGCCTCCACCGGCACGGTGATGGGCGAAATCTACAAGAGGAAGACCGGCGTCGAAGCCTTGGAAGTCGTCTATCGCGTCGGCGCCGATTCCCTGAACGATCAGCTCTCGGGCAAGATCGATTACGGCATGTTCGATCCCGTCTATACGATGACGCAGGTGCGCGCCGGCCGCTTGCGCGCGCTGGCAGTGAGCACTGGCACGCGGCTCGAAGCCAATCCGGATCTGCCCACAATGACGGAAGTGGGCATTCCCATGGATTTGACCGGCTGGTTCGCCGTCATGGGACCAACCGGCATTTCGCGTCCCATCGTTGACAAGCTGAACGGTTGGTTCAAAGACATTCTCACAACGCCAGAAACCAAGGATTTCCTGAACAAGTTTGGTGGCGATCCGTTCATCAACACGCCGGATCAGGCGCAGGCTTTGTTTCTGAAAGATATCCGCGATTGGGAGGACTATGTGAAAATCGCGAAGATCGAACCGCAATAACAAAAACAGATCCTCCCTTTTCGTTTCGCCACTCAGGACATCGATGACCAACCTGTTTGATTACATTGTGATCGGCTCCGGCTCCGCCGGTGCCGTGATCGCCAGCCGTTTGAGCGAAGATCCCAAGGTCTCCGTGCTGCTTCTCGAAGCCGGTGGTCGCGACCGCCATCCGTTCCAGCTCATGCCGCTGGCTTTCATCAAAGTGGCGAAGAGCCGCTTCGGCACCTGGCGGTTCGAGACCGAGCCGGAGCCGGGCCTAGACGGCCGAAAGCTTGAAATCAAACGCGGCCGCACGCTCGGCGGCTCGTCGTCGATCAATGCGATGATCGCCATTCGCGGCAACCGCACCGACTATGATCTGTGGCGGCAGCAGGGTCTGGACGGGTGGAGCTATGACGACGTTCTGCCTTACTTCCGCAAGCTCGAAAATTCCTGGCGCGGCGCCAGCGATTTTCATGGCGGCGCGGGGCCCATTCAGGTGAGCCCGACCATCTACCCCGAAATGCTGTTTGACGCGCATAAAGCCGCTGCCATCGCGGCGGGCTATGGCTTCAACGAGGACCCCAATGCCACGGCCCAGGAAGGGCTGGCGCGCATGGAGCAGACCACGGGCGCGGGCATGCGCTCGTCAAGCGCCCGGGCTTACCTTCATCCCGCTCTGTCGCGCGGCAATCTGACCATCGAGACGGGCGCTTTGACCACGCGCATCCTGATCGAGAAAGGCCGCGCGGTCGGTGTCGAATATGCGCAAGGTGGCAAGGTGATCCAGGCGCGTGCCGAACGGGAGGTCATCGTCTCGGGCGGTTCCTACAATTCGCCACAGATTCTCATGCTGTCGGGCATTGGCCCGGCCGATCATTTGAAATCGGTCGGCATCACACCGCTGCACGATCTGCCGGGGGTCGGCCAGAATCTCGGCGAACATCCCAATATCCTCAACATCTACAAGGCGCGCGGCAAAGTCGGCTTCACGCGCTTCCTGCGCCTCGATCGCGCGGCGGCGCAGGTGATGCGCTGGTATGCCGATCACGGCGGGCCTTTCGCGACCAATGGCGCGGCGGCCAATCTCTTCCTGCGCACGCGCGACGGCCTCGATCGGCCCGACGTGCAATGCATCGCCATGACCCTGAGCAATTCCGCCGAATTGTGGTTTCCGGGCGCGACGGCTGCACCGAATTATTGCTTTTCCATCCGTGTCGGCGCATTGCATCCGCTGTCGCGCGGCTGGGTGAAATTGCGTTCCGCCGACCCGGCCGCTCATCCACGCATTCTCTTCAACATGTTCGCCGAAAAATCCGATCTCGACACGATGGTGCGCGGCGTGCGTGCCTGCCGTGAGCTTTATGCGCAGAAACCTCTGGCCGATATGATCGAATGCGAACTGGCGCCCGGTGACGCCAAGCAAAGCGATGACGATATCGCCGCGTTCATCCGCGCCAACGCCGGCCATCGCTCCCATCCGGTCGGCACGTGCAAGATGGGGATCGACGACAAAGCCGTCGTCGATGCGCAATTGCGCGTGCGCGGCATCGAAGGCCTGCGGGTAGCCGATGCTTCCATCATGCCGGAATTGCCGAGCGGCAATACCAATCTCCCGACCATCATGATCGGTGAGAAGGCGGCGGACATGATCAAGGCGGCGACTTAAGTAATTAGCTTAGCTTAAGCTATTGTTATGCGACGATTCCACGATAGGCGCGCGGTACGCATCGTCCATGCGATGGCCGCGTTGCGCCTGTCGTTTCCGTGGACACGGTTCGTCAGCACCATGCAATGGCGCATTTCGAGTTTGTGCGCCTGCGCCGCGATGATAAAGATGGGCGGATCGAACGGCGCGACGCAAACCGTGCCATTCGAGGCGTGGGGCCGACCAGCGTCGGCCTCTTTTTTGCGGTTTTCATCCGGTGAGACTGCAACCGGATGAACGCATCTGAGCAGCAGCGGTGCCGCGGAAAGTCTATTCGATGTCAATTCGGTTTGATGAAATTGGCGAGAGACTGAAGGCCTACCGTCTTGGTCGTGGCCTGTCCGCCGAGGAAGTCGCCGAAAGCCTCGATATTTCGCGCGCCGCCGTTTATCGCATCGAGAGCGGTGGCGTCGTCAAGATCGAGACGCTTGAACGCCTGGCGGCGATTCTCAAGACCAGCGTCGCGTCGCTGCTCGGTGCGACCGTCGAATATTATTCAAGCCCGCTCGCTTATTTCGAACGCATGCGGCAGATCGAAGAACAGGCCGATCAGGTGGTGGCGCATTTCCCGCCGCTCTCTTATCTGCTGACCTCGGAGGCCTATCCCAGCCATCTGAAACAGACGCTGGTCGAATCCCTGCCGCCTTATGTCGAAGATCATCGCAAGGCCGAGGCGGAGATCGAAGCCGTCATCGAAATCCTGAACGAACGCAAACAGGCGCGAAAGCGCCGTGGCCTCAGCGTCGTCAATTTCGTCAACGTGCTTGAGATCGAGCGCTGGCTGAAGCTCGGTGTTGTCGGCCGCTTCAATATTTCCGAAACCGAGTTGACCCGGCGCCGGCTTGCCGCGCGCACCGAGATCGAACATCTGATCGCGCTCATCGAAAGCCAGCCGATGGGTGTGCAGATCGGCGTGATCGAAGAGAACCTGCCGAACACGACGTTTCAATTGTTCCGGACGAAGGAAAAGACCTCGCTGGGGCTCAGCCCGTTCCGCTTGGGCGGCGACCTGCCGAATATCCGCGGCGGCATTGCCATGCTCACCTCGGATGCGGAGCCGGTGCGTCTGTATGAAGAGCTGGCCAACGATCTGTGGCGTCGGGCTTTGAAAGGCGGCGATGCCAGCGCGCTGTTGCGCACTGTCCTCAACCGCTCGGCGATTGCCAAGCCGGCACCGAAGAAATCGTCCTCAAAGGTGGCGTGACGCCGGCTCGCGGAGCAGGGCGCAGGCGACAAGGTCGAGCGCTTCCTCGGCGCTCGCATAGCTGACCGCGCCGGCGACGCTGGGTGCGTTGTTCAAGACGAACACGGGCCGCTCGAATTGCAGCGCGAAAGCGATTTCCGACAAGGTGCCATAGCCGCCGCCCACCGCCACGGCACAGCAAGCCGCCCGTGCGATCAGAGCGTTACGGGCGACGCCAATGCCGGTCGCGAGGGGCACTGAGACATAGGGATTGGCCATGTCGGCCTCGGTGTCGGGCAACAGGCCGATGGAAAGCCCGCCCGCCGCCGCCACGCCTCGGCACACGTCTTCCATGATGCCGCCACGGCCGCCACACAGAACCGTGAGGCCAACCTCGGCAAGCAATTTGCCGAGATGTTCAGCCAGCGCCGATTGTTCGGCTGTCGGCGTGCGCGTGCCGAGCACCGCGACCGGCGGACGGATCGGATGGCCGCTTTCCCGCTGTACCCATCGGATCGCCTCGCGCGGCGAGACGATCGATCCGCCGACGGTGCCCGCATGCACGCTCCAGTTGCGCGATTGCGAGTCGAAAACCTTGGCTTCGTCGTTGACCAAGAGTTGCAGATCGCGGTCGAGACGAAGCGCCATGGCTCGAACCTCGTGCCGCTTAGAACTCGGAGATGCCGCCATGCGCGGCGGACCATGCCGCCGGCGCGTTGAGGAAGCTTTCGACTTCGGCGAGCACCTTCGGTTCGAAATGGCCGCTGTCCTTGGCCACTTTCAGAACGTCCCACCACGTGGTCAGATAATGGAGATTGACGTTGAGTTCTTCCATCAGCTCACGGCTTTTCGGGAAGATGTCGTAGTAGAACAGCACGAAGCAATGGTCGACCTTGGCGCCGGCTTCCCGCAGCGCCTGGCAGAAGTTCACCTTGCTGCGCCCGTCCGTGGCGAGGTCTTCGACCAGCAGCGTGCGCGCGCCTTCAACGACTTCGCCTTCGATCTGTGCGTTGCGGCCAAAGCCCTTGGCCTTCTTGCGCACATACTGCATGGGCAGCAGCAGGCGGTCGGAAATCCACGCCGCGAAGGGAATGCCGGCCGTTTCGCCGCCGGCGATATTGTCGATGGATTCATAACCGATATCGCGCACGATCGTGGAGGCGGCGAAATCCATCAGCGCCGAGCGCAGGCGGGGATAGGAAATGATCTTTCGGCAGTCGATGTAGACGGGGCTAGCCCAGCCGGACGTAAAAAAAAACGGCTTTTCTTGATAGAAATGCACCGCTTTGATTTCGAGCAACATTTTTGCGGCTTCATGCGCGATGACGGATTTATCGATCGGCGCAAACAGATTCGACATCAGCGAACACTCCAGGCTGAAGGCCGCCGGTTGGGGACCGACGCGTTGAGAGGTACATTCAGAGGATCTCCCATGCTTCTTGCGCCCTATCCGGGGCGCGTCAATAGCTGACTCTGGAAGCAAACAACATAAAATAGCTCAAAATTTGAGCAGTAGTATCATTTTTTAGACAGAAGTATCTTTTTTGATATTTCCACTTGTCAGTGAGATGAGGCTGTGGAATCATCGATACTTCGTTTTTGTCAGCCGCCGGGCTTAAAACGGCTTATTCAAAAGGGCGACTAAACATCGGGCCGCCAGCCCGAGCGACGAAGCATTTCTGGACCCTGGCCGGCTTGCCGAGCTTTCCGCTCGTCCCGCCGGCGGGCTTGGCAACGGGGGAATAGGCTGTGAGTGACAATCAAACTGCAACCGCGGAGTCTTTCTCCGCACCATCCGAGGTCGACAGCAAGGCGCGCAAGGCGCTGTGGGGCGCGGCCATCGGTTACGCCATGGACGGCTTCGATCTGCTGATCCTGGGCTTTATGTTGAGAGCCATCTCCGCTGATCTGCAGTTGAGCCAGGCGCAAGCCGCTTCACTGGTCACGGCCACCTTGGTCGGCGCGGTGGTCGGCGGTCTGGTCTTCGGCATGTTGTCCGATCGCATCGGCCGTGTCCGCGTTCTCACCTGGACGATCGTTCTGTTCGCCGTTTTCACCGGCCTTTGCGCTCTGGCTCAGGGTTATTGGGATCTCCTCATCTATCGCACGATCGCCGGCCTCGGCCTGGGCGGGGAGTTCGGCATCGGCATGGCGCTCGTCGCCGAAGCCTGGCCGGCCTCCAAGCGGGCGCGTGCGTCTTCCTATGTCGGTCTTGGCTGGCAGTTGGGCGTGCTCGCGGCGGCTCTGGTGAGCCCGCTGCTGCTGCCAGTTATCGGCTGGCGCGGCATGTTCGCCGTCGGCATTTTCCCGGCGCTGGTGGCCTATTTCATTCGCTACTCCTTGCATGAGCCGGAAATCTTCGTCGCGAAAGTCAAGGAACAGTCGAAGCAATCGGCGCTTAAGCTGCTGGTTAAGGATTGGGAAACGACCAAGCTCAGCATCGGCATGGTCATCCTCTGTTCGGTACAGAACTTCGGCTACTACGGCGTGATGATCTGGCTGCCGAACTATCTCGCCTCGCGCTTCGGCTTCGCGCTCACGCAGTCGGCCATGTGGACCGCGGTCACGATCGCCGGCATGGCGCTCGGCATCTTCGCCTTCGGCCACATCGCCGATCGCATCGGCCGCCGCCCTGCTTTCTTCGCTTACATGCTGGGTGCCGCGATCATGGTCGTTGTCTATTCACGACTGACCGATCCGACGCAGCTTTTGATCGTTGGCGCCATCATGGGCTTCTTCGTCAACGGCATGCTCGGCGGCTATGGCGCTTTGATCAGCGAGCTCTTCCCGACGGCGGCCCGCGCCACGGCGCAGAACGTCCTGTTCAACATCGGGCGCGGTGTCGGCGGCTTCGGGCCGGTCGTCATCGGCGCGATCGCCGGGCTCTACAACTTCGAGACGGCCATCGCGCTGCTCGCGGTTCTCTATGTCATCGACATTCTGGCCATGTGGTTCCTGATTCCGGAACGGCGTGGCGCTGAATTGGAATGAAGGGGCGTCATGAACCACATGCATCCTCATCACTTCGGTTCGCAGGCTGAGGCGTCGCCGCACCATCCCGTGGTCGCGGAACTGACCGACGTGCTCAAGAACGAGCCGGTGAATGAGGAGTATTACCACCTCGTCGTCCGCTGCAGCCCAGAGGCTGCGGCGGCGCAGGCGGGGCAGTTCTTCCAGCTCCTGTGTCCGCATTCCGGCGAGGCGCAGCCGTTTCTGCGCCGTCCCATGAGCGTCTATGGGATGAATCCGCAAACGCGCGAGCTGGAATTTCTCTACAAGGTCACGGGCGCCGGCACACGCGGGCTCGCGACCTTGCGGCCCGGCGACCAGCTCGATGTGTTCGGTCCGCTGGGCACGGGCTTCACCTTCGATCCGTCGTGGCGCTCGATCGTCGCCGTCGGTCGTGGTGCCGGCCTCGCCACTTTGGCCCCCTTGGCGAGATCTGCCAAGGAACGCGGCATTCACGTCACCGCCATTCTCAGCGCGCGGCGACCGGATCTCTTGGTTTCCGTCGATCTGTTTCAAAGCTTCGGCGCCGAGGTCGTCACCGTCACCGATGCCCGCCAGACCAGCGGTCCCGCCAATGTCGAACGCATTCTGCGCTCGCTGATCGCCGAGAAGCGCTGTGATGCCTTCTTCACCTGCGGCTCCAGCCGCTTGATGCGCGTGCAGCAGCGCCTCGCCCATGAATTCGATCTGCCGGGCCAGGTGGCGATGGAGCAGCAAATGGCCTGCGGCATAGGCCTTTGCTACTGCTGCGTGCGCGACTTCAACGTCGATGGCGAAATCGTCAGCCGTCGCGTCTGCTGGGACGGTCCCGTCTTCGATCTGAAGGAGGCGTTGCCGTGAACGCCGTCGAGAGCAAGGTTGATCTCTCCGTCAAGATCGGTGGCCTGACCCTGCGCAATCCGATCATGCCGGCCTCGGGCACCTTCGCCGAAGGTTTGGAGAAGGTGCTGGATTTCGATCGGCTCGGCGCCTGCGTCACCAAGACGATCACCCGTGAATTGCGCACAGGCAATCCTTTGCCGCGTGTCGTCGAACGCCCCGGCAGCCTCATCAACGCCATAGGCATTCCTTCCAAAGGCGTCGCTTACTTTCTTGAGAAGACCATGCCGCATTATGCCGGCTACAGCACGCCGCTGGTCGTCTCCATTTCGGCGCCGACGGCCGAGGGTTTCGCCAGTCTCGCCGCCGAGCTGACGATCCCCGGCATCACCGCCATCGAAGCCAATATCTCCTGTCCGAACATCGAGGAAGACGGCAAGGCCTTCGCCATGCGCGCGGAGTCGACCGAAAAGGTCACGCGCGAATTGCGCAAGGCGACGAACCTGCCGCTGTGGGTCAAGCTCACCCCCAACACTGGCGTGATGCCGGACGTGGCGCGCGCGGCAGAAGCCGCCGGCGCCGATGCGGTGGTGGTCGCCAATACGATCCTGTCCATGGCGATCGACCTGAAAACCTTTCGCCCCTGTCTCGGCAATGTCATGGGTGGCCTGTCGGGTCCGGCGGTGAAGCCGATCATCCTGCGGCAGGTGTTTCAATGCGCCAAGGCCGTCGACATTCCGGTGATCGGCTGCGGCGGCATTTCCAATTGCGATGATGCGGTTGAATATCTGCTCGCCGGCGCCAGCGCCGTGCAGGTGGGAACGGCGACCTTCCTGCAACCCAAGACGATGACGACGATCATCGACGATCTTGAGCGTTTCTGCGCCCATCGCGATATCGCCCGTATCAGCGATCTCATTGGTGGTGTGGTGATTGAGGAAGCTGACGAACCCGATCTCGCCTGGCTGGACCCGATCTCGTGACCGCGCAGATTGCTTCCTCGGTCTATGTGGAAGACACGGCGGACCGCGATTTCGCCGCCGCCATTTTCGATGCGCTGCGCGCGCTGACCAGCGACGGCGAGGGCATCACGCGCCTTGCCTATAGCGAGCTGGAGACGGCGGCGCTCGATCTCGTCGAGGCGGAAGCGCGCCAATTGGGCTTCGCCACCGAGCGCGATGCCGGCGCCAATCTGATCATCACCTTGGAAGGACGCGATCCGAGCCTGCCATTCCTCGCTTGCGGCTCCCATCTCGACTCGGTGCCCCAGGGCGGCAATTTTGATGGCGCCGCCGGCGTCATCGCCGGACTCACGGTTCTGGCGCATTTCAAACGCGAAGGATTTCGGCCGCAGCGCACGATCAAAATCTATGCGCTGCGCGGCGAGGAAAGCGCCCGGTTCGGCCGTGCCTATATGGGTTCGAGCGCGCTCTTCGGAAAACTCTCCGCCGCCGATCTCGCCTCCGTCGATGCCAATGGCGAGACCTTGGCGCAGGCCATGGCCTCGGTCGGCATCGTCATGGCGCCGATCGAAAAGGGCGAGCGGCTGCTCGATCCCGCCCAGGTCTTTGCCTGGCTGGAGCTGCATATCGAACAGGGGCCGGTGCTGGTCGCCCGCAAGCTGCCGGTTGGCATCGTCACCGGCATTCGCGGCAATATCCGCCACGCCAAGGTCGAATGCCTCGGCGAGGCCGGCCATTCCGGCGCCGTGCCGCGCTGGCTGCGGCGCGACGCTCTGTTCGCGGTCGCCGAACTGATCACCCATCTGGACCGTCACTGGCGCACCATGCTGGAGCGCGGCCGCGATCTGGTCATCACCTGCGGCGTCATCGGCACCGATCCCAAGACCCATGCCCTCGCCCGTATCCCGGAGAAGGTGCAGTTTTCCTTCGAGGTTCGCAGCCAGAGCCAGGAGACGCTAGAGGCGTTCTACGACCTGTTCCTGTCGGAATGCGCTCTTGTCAGCGAGGAGCGCGGCGTCGAATTCAAGCTCGATCGGCGCATCGATTCCGCCCCCGCCATCCTCGATCAGGGCTGGATCAAGCGGCTCGAAAAGGCGGCTCACGAGCTCGGTTTGCCATGTGAAGATATTCCCAGCGGCGCTGGGCATGATGCCGCCGTCTTTGCTAATGTCGGAATCCCCGCCGCCATGCTGTTCGTGCGTAACGAGCATGGTTCGCACAATCCGAAGGAAGCGATGACGATCGATGACTTTATTGCCGGTGTCAGCGTTCTCCGCACAGCGATCAAGGACGCGCTAGAATGAGCATTTCCGAGCTCTTTCCCGATCCGCCGGCCAGCACCGTGCCGTCGATCACCATCAAAAGACCGGATGATTGGCATATCCATCTGCGCGACGGCGACGTGTTGAAGGCCGTCATCCCGTTCACGACGTCGCAATTCGCCCGCGGCATCATCATGCCGAACCTGGTGCCGCCGGTCACGACGGTGGAAAGTGCCCAGGCCTATCGCGAGCGCATTCTCAAGGCTCGGCCGCAGGGCAGCGACTTCACGCCGCTGATGACCTGCTATCTCACCGAAGCGACCACGGCCGATGAGATCGAACGCGGCTTCAAGGAGGGCGTCTGGGCCGCCGCCAAACTCTATCCCGCCGGCGCGACGACCAATTCGCACGCGGGTGTGCGCGACATTCAGGTGCTGGCGCCAGTGTTCGAGCGGATGGAAAAGATCGGCATGCCGGTCTTGATCCATGGCGAAGTCACCGATTGGAGCGTCGATATTTTCGACCGCGAGGCGGTCTTCATGGAGCAGAAGCTGCTGCCGCTGCTCAAGCGCCATCTGGGTCTCAAGGTGGTGGTCGAACATGTCACCACGGCCGAGACGGTAGAGATCGTGCGGGCACATGCGGGCCGGGTTGCCGGCACGATCACGCCGCATCATCTGATCTTGAACCGCTCGTCGCTGTTCAACGGCGGCCTGCAGCCGCATTTCTATTGCCTGCCCGTCGCCAAACACGAGCGCCATCGCCTCGCTTTGCGCCAGGCGGCGACCTCGGGCGACGGCAATTTCTTCATCGGCACGGATTCGGCGCCGCATCTGCGCAGCGCCAAACAGGCCGAATGCTGCGCGGCGGGCATTTTCTGTGGCGCCACAGCGTTGCAAACTTATGTCCAGGTGTTCGACGAGGAAGGCGCGCTGCCGCATTTCGAAGCTTTTGCCTCGCTCAACGGTCCGCGCTTCTACGGTCTGCCGGTCAATACGGGCACTCTCACTTTGGAGCGTCGGCCGGATCGCCAGATGGCCGCTATCGAGGTTGCCGGCGAAGACATCGTCATGTTCCGGGGCGGCGAGCAATTGCCCTGGTCGTTGGGTGAGACCCGCAGATGACATCAGTCGCGGCCAAGGAACGGGGACAACGGATCGCCGAGATCATGTTCAAGGCTGGCGCCATTCACGTCAGCCGGCAACAGCCCTATATATTGGCCGCCGGCTGGGCGAGCCCGGTTTATGTCGACATCCGTCTTCTCATCGGTGAGCCGGAGCTGCGCCAGCAAGCCGTCAGCCTGGCCACCGATTGGATGACGGAGGCTTTAAAAACCAGCGCTTTCGATGCGCTGGTCGGCGCGGAGACGGCGGGGATTCCCTTCGCCGCCTGGATCGCCGAACGCACCGGCCTCAAATTTCGCTACATCCGCAAACGCCCGCTTGGCATCGGCCGCAATGCCCAGGTCGAGGGCGGCTCCATCGAAGGGCTCAACGCGCTTCTGGTCGACGATCTCACCACCGACGGGCGCAGCAAACTGAATTTCGTGCGTGGCCTGCGCGCGGCCGGCGCGCATGTCGAACATATCTTGACGATCTTTTATCACGATGCCTTTCCCGATGCCGGCGTCCGACTGGGGCAGGCGGGATTGACCCTTCATGCTTTGGCCACCTGGTCCGACGTTTTGGCGGCGCAGGATGATGGCCAGCTCTCGGCAGCCGATCGCCAGGAGATCGAGCGCTTTCTCAGCGATCCGGTGGCGTGGTCGGCCCGCCACGGTGGCCGATCGGCCTAACTGACAGCACAACGGATGAAGGAGCGTTGCCTCACGAGGCGGCATTGACGATTTATTTTTTTATCGATGGAGAAGCATCATGCGTGAACTTCTGGAATGGCTGAAATCGCAGAAGGGTGGTGTGTCCACCTATTGGGAATTTCAACTGCGGGCGTTGAAGCTGCGCACCACGGAGCCTGATCAGGCCGCTTGTCTCAGCCTGCTCGCCGACATCGCCGGTCGCTTCGCCGACAAATATTACGAAGAGCCGTTGCCGGTCGATGCGGCCGCCGGTGCTCTGGATCGCCTGGGCAAGCTGCTCGGCAAAGCGGTCGAGCATAGCGAAGCGGATGCCGCCACGCGGCTGCGGGTGCTCAATGAAATCAGCATCTCCGAACTTGAGCCGAGCTGACGGAGCCCGGTTCACTTCATCTGCGTCGGCAGTCTTGACGTGCTATCTTAAAAAGGAGATTATGTCTCATAATTGAGACAAGCCATCAAGGACGTGCTGCCGATGCAAACGCGAACGCCGATCTTCTGCGCTTTGTGTCGGTCGCGTTGCGGCTCCACCGCCGTGGTGGAAGACGGGCGCCTCATTGCACAGGAGCCCAATCCCGATCATCCGACGGGCAAGGCGCTCTGCATTAAGGGTCGCGCGGCACCGGAGATCGTTCACAATGCGCAGCGCCTGCAGCATCCGCTCATCCGGACATCGCCGAAAACGGACGCGCCGCAATGGCGCGAGGCGAGCTGGGACGAGGCGCTCGATCTGATCGCGCGCCGTATCGGCGCAACGCGCGATGGTCATGGCGCCGAGGCGGTGGCTTTCGGCGTCACCTCGCCTTCGGGATCGCCGGTGTCCGACGGCATCAAATGGATCGAGCGTCTGGTCCATGCCTTCGGCAGTCCCAATCTCTTGCGCGGCACCGAGATCTGCAACTGGCACAAGGATTTCTCGCACGCCTATACGTTCGGTCACGGCATAGCGACGCCGGAATTCTCCAACAGCCGCGCCATCGTCCTGTGGGGTCACAATCCTGGTGCCACCTGGCTCGATCACGCAACCAGCGTCGCGGAGGCCAATGCGCGCGGCGCCGCGCTCGTCGTCATCGATCCGCGCCAGGCGGGCTTTGCGGGGCGGGCCCGCGAATGGCTGCAGGTCAAACCCGGCTCCGATGGCGCCCTGGCGCTGGGTCTTGCCGGCGCGATGATCGAAAACGGCTGGTTCGACGAGCGCTTCGTGCGCGATTGGACCAACGGACCGCTGCTCGTGCGCGACGATACGAAACGCTTTCTGCGCGCCGGCGACATTGGCCTTGCGCCAGAAACGCATCTCGTCGCCTGGGACAGCGAACGCGCTACGTCACTGCTGTTCGATCCGACACGCGGCGTTTACGAAGAGCCGCAGTGTGAGCCGGCATTGCGCGCCGATGCGACGTTCGTGATCGCAGGCCAGACGGTGCGCTGCCAGACGGCCTTTTCGCTTTATGCGGAGGTCTGCGCGCGATTGAGTCCGGAAGAACTCGAACACGAAACCGGCATTTCGCACGAACAGATCACGCGCACAGCGCGCTTGATCTACGAGAACCTGCCGGTCAGTTACTACTGCTGGTCCGGCATCAGCCAGCATGCCAATGCCACGCAGACCGATCGGGCCATCGCCATGCTCTTTGCCCTGACGGGCAGCGTCGATGCGCCCGGCGGCAATGTGCAGCTCACCCATCATGCCGTCTTCGATGTCTCGGGCTCTGAACTGATGAGCGCTGAGCAGCGGCGCAAATGCGTCGAATTCGCTCGCCGCCCGCTTGGTCCCGCGTCGCGCGGTTGGATCGGCTCGGACTCACTTTATCGCGCCATTCTCGAGGAAGATCCTTATCCGGTGAAAGCGCTGCTCTGTTTCGGCGCCAATGTCATTCTCTCGCACGCCGATCCCCTGCGTGCGCGGCAAGCCCTGCAAAAGCTCGATTTCTTCGTCCATGCCGATGTGGTGATGACACCGACCGCTGCTTTCGCCGATGTCGTTTTGCCGGTGAATACGCCTTGGGAGCGCGAAGCCCTGCGCACAGGCTTTGAGGTCAATCAGGCGGCGGAAGAATTGATCCAGCTTCGTCGCAAGGTCGTCGAGCCGGCAGGTGAGAGCCGCTCCGATGCGTGGATCGTGTTCGAACTGGCGAAGCGTCTGGGTCTCGCCGATCAGTTCTGGGGCGGTGATCTCGAAGCCGGCCTTGCCGCGATTGTCGCGCCGCTCGACATCAGCCTCGATGAACTGCGGTCCTCACCCGGCGGTCTGCGTCAACCGCTGACCATGCGCTACAGGAAATATGCGGAAGGCGGTGCGACGCCCAAGGGTTTCAAAACGCCGACGCGCAAGATCGAGCTCTATTCCGAGACCTTCCTCGATCACGGCTACGCGCCGTTGCCCGTCTATGCGCCACAGCCGCAGCTCAAACGTCAGCGGCGCTATCCGCTGGTGCTGACCTCGGCAAAACTGGCGCAGTATTGTCATAGCCAGCACCGGCATGTGCCTTCACTGCGCCGTCGCATGCGCGAACCGCTGATCGAGATGCATCCGTCTGCGGCCAGCGCGCGAGGCATCGCCGATGGCGATCTCGTTCGCGTCAAAACCCGCGCCGGCGAAATCCAGATGCGCGCCAAGCTGGAAACTCGCCTCAAGCCCGACGTGGTCGTTGGCCAATATGGCTGGTGGCAATCCAACAGCGAGCTGAACATCGCCGGCTATGCGCCCTTCGACGGCGACGGCTCCAACTACAATCTGCTGATCGACGAACAAGATCTCGACGCGATCGCCGGCTCGGCGCCCCACCGCGCCTTTCCCTGCGAGATCGAGCTGATGGCTTGAGACTGTTAAAGCTCGGCCTTTACCAATGTTCATGAAATGTTCTTGCGCTCCCTCAGGTTGCCCGCTACCTTGAAGCGAGAGAGCTGGGGGCCGAGATGGTGGTGCGCGTCGCGACGGTGGCATTTGAAGGCGTCGAGGCCCGGCCCATCGATGTGCAGGTGCAATTGTCCGGCGGCTCCACGGGCTTCGTGCTCGTCGGCCTCGCCGACAAGGCTGTGGGAGAATCGCGCGAGCGGGTGCGAGCTGCCCTTAACGCCTCAGGCTTGGCTTTGCCGGCCAAGAAGATCACCATCAATCTGGCGCCGGCCGATATGCCGAAGGAAGGCAGTCACTACGATCTGCCGATCGCGCTTGCGGTCATGGCCGCCATCGGCGCCATCCCGTCCGATGCTTTGTCCGGTTACACCGTGTTGGGCGAACTGGCGCTCGATGGCGCGATCAGCCCGGTCGCGGGTGTCTTGCCCGCCGCCGTCGCCGCCAATGCACGGGGACATGGCCTGATCTGCCCGTTCGAAACCGGGCCGGAGGCGGCCTGGGCTTCCGCCGATCTCGATATTCTGGCGCCGCGTTCGCTCATCCAGCTCGCCAATCATTTTCGCGGCACCCAGGTGATGGCGCGCCCGCATCCGGCCGTGCGCGCTAAGGGACCGCTGCTGCCCGATCTCAAAGACATCAAGGGTCAGGAAAGCGCCAAGCGGGCGCTCGAAATCGCCGCCGCTGGCGGCCACAACCTTGTCATGAACGGGCCGCCGGGCTCGGGCAAATCCATGCTGGCGGCACGGCTGCCGTCGATCCTGCCGCCGCTTGGCCCCGCCGAACTCTTGGAAGTGTCGATGGTGCATTCGCTCGCCGGCATTCTGGCGGGCGGTGAGCTGACCGACCGGCGGCCGTTTCGCGCGCCGCATCATTCCGCCTCCATGGCGGCTTTGGTCGGCGGCGGCGTCCATGCGCGGCCAGGCGAAGCCTCGCTCGCCCATCATGGCGTGCTGTTTCTCGACGAATTGCCGGAGTTTCCCGCCGCCGCGCTCGATGGCCTGCGCCAGCCGCTGGAGACGGGCGAGATCGCGCTCGCCCGCGCCAATCATCGCGTCGTCTATCCGGCGCGCTTCCAATTGGTCGCGGCGATGAATCCATGCCGTTGCGGCCATGCCACCGATCCGGGCTACGCCTGCCGGCGCATGCCCAACGAGCGCTGCATGGCCGCCTATCAAGCCCGTATCTCTGGCCCCTTGCTCGATCGTTTCGATCTGGCCATCGAAGTGCCGGCCGTCACCGCCGCCGATCTACTTCTGCCGCCGCCGGCGGAAGGTTCCGCCGAAGTCGCGGCCCGTGTCGCCACGGCCCGCGCCATTCAAGTCGAACGCTACGCGGCGCTCGGCCTACCGCACATCACGACCAATGCGGCCGCGCCAGCCAATATCGTCGAACAGGTAGCGCAACTCGACGCCTCAGGCACCGCTCTGCTGCGCGATGCCACCGAGCGCCTGCGCCTCACCGCGCGCGGTTTCCACCGCGTGCTGAAACTGGCGCGCACCTTGGCCGATCTCGATGGCCGCGACACGGTCTCGCGCCTGCATCTCGCCGAAGCCCTGAGCCATCGCGGCCAGTCCGCAATGCAGACGCAGGCGGCCTAGGCGTCTAGCTGAACTGCAGCACCGCGCGTCCCTCGCCGCCCTTGCCTTGCTTCAGCGCATTCAACGCTTCGGTCGCTTGCGCGTAAGGCATGGCGATGGTGGCAATGGGTGGCAGCTTGCCAGTCTGTGCGAGGGCAACCAGGTCTTTCAAATCCTGCAGCGTGCCCACATAGGAGCCTTCGATGCGCAAGAGCTTGGTGGTGATCGCCAGCGGCGCGAGCGTGGTCGAACCGCCGAACAGGCCGACGATGACGATCTGGCCGCCGCGTCGCGCCGTATCGACCGCCAAAGCGAATGTCTCGCCCGAGCCGACGAAATCGATCGTCGCGTTGGGTCCGCCACCCGTCTGTGTCTGAATCTGGCTGACGATATCCGCCTGCGTGCTGTTCAGCACCGCATCGGCGCCGGCGGCCTTCGCCAGATCGAGCCGGCCATCGCTGACATCGACGGCGAGAATGCGCGCGCGCGAGATCGCCTTGGCGATGCGGATGGCGCCGATGCCGAGGCCGCCGCAGCCGACGATGCAAAGCCAGTCGCTTTCCGTGCGCGGGCCGATTTTCTTCAAGGCGCTGTAGGCGGTAATGCCCGAACAGGCATAGGTGCAGGCGACGTCGCGCGACAGGCCGTCGTAAGGCACCAGATATTTCGCATCCGGCACCAGCACGTGATCGGCATAGCCACCGTCACAGCGTAGCCCCAGCGACCGTGCCTGAACGCACATCAATTCATCGCCACTGGCGCAGGCGGCGCAGGTGCCGCAGCCGATCCACGGATAGACGATATAGCTCTGGCCGACGCTGACACCGGAGGCGTCCGGCCCCAAGGCCGCGACGGTGGCGACGATCTCGTGGCCCAAGGTGAACGGCAGTTTCATGCCGCGATCGGCCATGCGCATTTTGCCTTTGCTGCCGAGATCGAAATAACCTTCCCAGACATGCACGTCGCTGTGACAGACGCCGCAGGCTTGCGTTTTCATCAGCACTTCGCGCCCCTGTGGCGCGGGTGTTTCAGCATCGAGCAATTGCAGCGGCTCACCCCATTGCGTGATGGCGAGTTTTTTCATCCAATTCCTCCCTCGGGTTCCAGCGCAGACGCAATCGGTGAGCCGACCGATCACATTCAGCATGGTAAGCCGCTGGCCAAACTCGTCAATTCCGCCCGACTGAAAATCACATGTGGGCAGGGGTGGGATGTTGCGGAGCCCGCCCGTCTGGCGCATTCTATGTGCGGCGCGACACGCGTTAAGCAATCGTTTGGATCGCCGACGATTTCCGTCGACGTTGCCAAAGGTGTCTTGATAAGTGTTTGCCTGTGTGTGGGTAGAGTTGCGTAGTGGGGAAATGTCATGAGAGCCAAGGCGCTGGCCTTCGCCGTTTCACTTGCGGTGGGTTTTGCTTTTGTTTGCGCGGATGTCGCGCAGGCGAAAGGACGACGTAAAGCCGCGCCACCTCAATATGCCGATCATACATCCCAGTCCCGCCTGCCGGGCCTGCGCTTTTGGGGCGAGCCCTATTCCTGGCAGACGCCGGGTGCGCGCGTGCGCGAACCGGCTGAAGTCTATCGGCCACAACGCTATCGCGAAGCGGTGAGCGTCTATCGTCCCAGCGAACCGTCAGGCGAAAGTGCAAGGCCCGCCACGCGCATCAATCGCGTTCGCATGAACGAGCTGCCGCAAGAGCCGGACGTGCGCGAGATCAGGCGGCCGTCCGGCGTGGCACAGCCAAAAGCCACGCGCGTGATTCCGCTGTTCAACGTGCCGCAGGATCAGGAAGGCGACTGAAGCACAGCTCAGCGTTTCTTTTCTCGCGGAGCATTCCTGCGCGGCGTGGCTCCACGCGCCAGTTTGGCGGATTCCTGCCGCACGAGATCGAGAAAACGTTGTACAGCGGCCGTCGGATGGCGATCGACCCATAAAAGACCCAGCGGACCCAGTCGCGCGTGGGGGATCGTCAGCGGCAGGATCGCCAGCGACTTTGTCTCCGTGTGATAGAGAGCGAGCTGCAGCGACACCAGACTGATCATGTCCGTCTCTTGCAGCAGCCGTTCGGTCGCCAGGAAAGAGGACGATTCGATCGTCGTCGATGGCAGCGCCAGTCCCATGGCGCCCAGTTCCGCTTCCAGGAGCTGGCGCATCGGTGTGTCGGGCAGCGGCACGATCCAGGGATAGCTCAAGGCCTCGCGCCAAGTCAGAGTTTTCGTCAAGTTTTTCTTGGCATGCAGCGGATGTTTGACACGAGCGATGATGCAGACCGGCTCGTCGTAAAGCGCCTCCGTGAAAATCTCGGCTGTTAGCGCCTTGCCGTGCAGCCGGCCAAGAATGCAATCGAGCTCGCGCCGCTCCAATCGCGGTAGCAGATTGTCGAGCGTATCCTCGAACAAGGAGATGCGAACGTCAGGCGCGATCCGGCGATAGGCCGTCATCACCTTGGGGATGAGCGTCGCGGCGGCCGAACGCAAAAGCCCGACACGAACCCGTCCGGATTGACCGGCGCGAAAGGTCTTCAGCTCGTCGCCCATGCGCGTCGTGTCGCCCAGCACGCGGTGCGCATAGTGCAGCACGATCTCGCCATAGGTCGTGGGCTTGAGACGGCGGCCGCGCTCGAACAGCGGCGCGCCGATGTCCTCTTCTAGTTCGCGCAGCCATTTGGACAGAGCTGGCTGCGTAATGTTGAGTTGCGCCGCCGTCGCGCTCTGGCTGCCTGTCTCGACCAAAGTGAGAAAGACTTCCAGGTGACGGATCTTGAGCCGCCGCATCCAGGACGGTTCGCTGGCAGCGAGTTGACGCACTTCGGCGACATCCTTTGAAAACATCGGATTATCAGCCAAAGTCTATAGCGCCTTCCTCGGCAATCAAGTCAGCCAGCAAATCAATCGCTGGGTTTGAAGCCCGAAGCTTTGATGGGGCCGGCCCAGAATTTGAAATCCCGTTCCTGAATGGCTGCGAGTTCCGTGCCGTTGCGCCCCGTCGGCGTCAGGCCGAGACGGCGCAGCAAGTCCTGCCCCTCCGGCTTCTTGACCGTGTCGATGACGATGTCGCGGACTTTGTCGACGAGCGCCTGCGGCGTCTTGGCTGGCGCATACATGCTGTACCAGCCTTCGGCGGTGATGTCGTAGCCCTGCTCCTTATAGGTTGGAACATCCGGCGTGGTGGTGGTGCGTTTCTCTCCTGTCGTCGCCAGAATGCGCAGCTTGCCGCTCTTGTGCAATTCGGTGGCATCGGAGGCCGACGTCGAGGCCAGGGCGATCTGTCCGGCAATGAGATCAGCGAGCGCCGGCGCCGGGCCGCGAAACGGCACGTGACGCAGTTCGACCTTGGCGGCCTGCGCGAACAGAATAGCGGAAAAATGCGGGATCGAGCCCGCGGCTGGCGAGCCGAACGCTGCCTTGTCCGGGTTGGCTCGCAGCCATGTCACCAATTCTTCGAGATTGCGCGCACCGGTCATCGGTCCCGTCGAAAGCGCGAAGTCGAAGACGCAGGCTTGCGCGATGGGCGTGAGGTCCGTGAGGGGATTATAGGGCAGGTTGCTGTAGACGGTGGGATGAAGAACGATCGCCGCGAAAGGCGTGAAGAGAAAAGTGCGCCCGTCCGCCGGTGCATCGACAACAGCACGCACGCCGATGCGGCCATCGGCACCGACGCGGTTCTCGACGATGACAGGCTCGTTCAGAACGGCACGCATCTGCTCGGCCAGAAAACGCGCCACGGTATCGGCGCCGCCGCCCGCCGCGTAAGGATAAATCACCTTGATGACGTTCGATTGAGCGATGGCCGGCTTCGCCAACACGCTGGCCGTCGCGGCCGCGCCAGCAGCGATCACTGTTCTTCTTGTTAAAGCCATCCCTTCTCCCTCCGTGCCGGTTTGGATTGTGCGACGATGGCGCAGAGCCATCGCCGAAGACGATTGGTCCAGCAGAGCAGAGAGGATGATAACGGCGCCCCGTATATCTCCTAGGAACTAAAGATTAAACATCGATCATATTTAAGTTATAACTCGATCCTCTGGCCATTTGGCGCGCGCATTTTGGGCATGATGGCTTGAACATCGCTGCCTATCGCGTGAGCCATTGCCCAAGAAGCGATCATCCATCGCCGGTGCGCTGCAATCTTTCGTCGTTGCACGTGTTCGCCCCTTGACAGCGCAATCGAGTCTTGCTCAGTTACATCAACATTAAGATAATCAATATAAAGATTAAACGACACCGATGGCGCGGCGGTTTATCGGGAACGAGCCGGCTTGCGTCTTGAGGGGAGCATCACAGACAACAAAGCGCCGGAGCAAAATCATGAAGGGATTGATTTCGGTACTGTCAGCAACGATCGTCCTCGGCCTTATGTCATCCGCCCCGGCCCGCAGCCAGGACCTTTTGCGCGTCGGCGAGGGGCCGTTCATCACCGGCGGCGGCTTTCTGGTGGCCAATGAAAAAGGCTATTTCAACAAGCTGGGCCTGCGCATCGAAACCAAAATGTTCATCGATGGCCAGCAGGCGGTGCCGGCGCTCATCTCCGGCGAACTCGACCTCACGTTCATGACCGCCAATGCAAGCCTGTTCAACAGCGTCGCACGCGGTGCGCCGCTGGTGGCGATCCTCGATCGCGGCAACAACAAGGTTGGTCGCGGCTATTCCGTCATCAACGTCAGCAAGGAAATGGCCGACAGCGGCATAAAGACATTAGCCGATCTCAACAAGCTGAAAGGCAAGCGGATTGGCGTCAGCGGCACCGGCAGCATCAATCAATATACGTTCTCGCTTGCGCTGCGGAAGGCCGGGTTGGATCCGCGCAAGGACGTTCGATGGATCACCAACATCCCGCAGCCTGATCTCATGAAAATGCTGGGGCAGAACCAAGTCGATGGCACCGATCTTGGGTATCAGTTCGGCTTTTTCGCCGCCAATAATGGATGGGGCCCTATCATCGCCACCGGCGACTTGATCGATCCCGACGGCACCATCGCGGTCTTCGCCACCCGGCGTAATCTCATCAAGGACAAGCACGATATCTTGGTGCGCTTTGCCATGGCTTATCTACAGGGCGCCAAGGAGTTCAATGCCGCCGCCGCGAATCCCGATCAGCACCCGGACATCGTCAATCTTCTCGTCAAAACGACGATGCTGAAACCGGAAACCCTGAAAGAGATCGCGCCGAACTGGTCCTACGTCAACGAAGATGGCGTGCCCAATATCGCTTCCATCATGAAGATGCAGGACTATTGGGCTGATTATTTCGACTTTGTTGAACGGAAAGTCACAGCCGAGCAGTTGTTCGATGTCAGCATCGCCAAGGAAGCCAAGGCGCGGCTCGATGCCGAGGCGCCGTTTGGCAAATAACAGCGGCAGTGGCGCTATACATAGGGTTCTGGAGAGAAATGGATGATTGAGTTCGTGCTCGTTCACGGCGGCTGGCATGACGGATCATGCTGGGACGATGTTATCGGGCATCTTGAGAAAGCAGGTCATCGCGCGTTCGCTCCCACGATAGCGGGTCATGGCAAGGCGGTGGATCGTCGTGTCAATCATGCGGTCTGCACGGCTTCGATTGTCGACTATATCGTCGACAAGGACTTACGCGATTTCGTTCTCGTCGGTCATAGTTATGGTGGGACCATCATTGCCAAAGTTGCCGAAGCGATCCCGGATCGCATCTCGCGCCTGGTTTTCTGGAGCGCTTTCGTCCTGCTGGACGGGCAATGTCTGTTCGACGAGACACCGCAGAATGTCGCTGTCTCCGAGGAGGGCGCCCGTCGAAGTGGCGACGATACCTATTTACCGCCGTTCGAAGCGGTGCGGGATAGCTTCTTCAATACGGTTAGCTACGAAGATGCGCTTAGATATTATCAGCGCTGGACACCGCAGCCGATGCAACCTTTTAGAGACCGCTTGGATTTGAAGAAATTCCATGGTCTTACCATTCCCAAAAGCTACCTGTTGAGCCTCGAGGATATCCGGGTACCGATGCCCGATCTGTCGTGGCATCCGCGCTTTTCAAATCGCCTCGGTCGTTTTCGTTTCGTGACCATGCCTGGCGATCACGAGGCCTTGTTCACCAATCCGGGGCTTTTGGCGCAGAAATTGGTTGAGGCGGGGCGTCGATGAAGCGGAATCGACATCGCGTTTTCTTGCTGTCCTGAAACGGCTGATAATCGCTACCGCTCGTACGATTTTGCGGTCTCGCCCGCGCTAGAGGTGGCTGGCCTCGCGATAGAAGCGGGCGGCGGCGGGATGCAGAGGGATCGGCGTGCGCGCCATATCCTCCGGCACCAGTGGATAACTCACCGGGCTGCGATCCTGCGGCAGGTGGCGATATTGCTGTTCCAGAACCTGTCGCGTTTCGCACAGGCACCAGGTGAGGAGATAAGCCACATCGTCGGGCAGATCGTTGCGCACGAGCACGACGAAATCTGAGAAATCCAACGTCGGCAGATCGGTCGACAGTGTTTCCCAAAAACCCGCCGGTAGGCTGTTGCGGCGCAGGCCATAAGTCTGTTCCAGCGCGGTCAGCGCCTGGTCTTCCGCCGGCAAAGCGATCGCGCCGCGCTTGCGGATCATCTCGGCCCACCAGGGGGCGAGCACAGCCTCCTGCAAAACCGCATCGACGGCGCCGTCACGCATCAGGAACAACGATTGTTCCGGCCGCACCGTATTGACGTAGCTGCCGCCCCAGGAGTTCAGCATGTCTTCGGAAATGCCGTGCGCTTCCATATAGCGGCGCGCCGTGAAGCCGATGAAATTGGTGCCGTCGTCGATCGACGTGGCGATGCGCAGCGGCGGCTTCTTGGCGCGCAATTCGGCGAAGGTCGACACGCCGAAGTCTGGCGCGATCGCCAGAACGAAGCGGTCGTTCTGCGGCAAGGTCGCCAGAGCGCGCAGATCCGGCAGGGCGCGATCGCGGAACATGTCCTTGCCCGTCAAAGCCGCGGGCACCAGCCCCACCGGCGTGCAGATGCACATCTGCGCATCGCCATCCTGGACGGCTTGCATCGCCTCCAGGCCGCCGTCCCGCAAGCTCCAGATCGCGACGCGGCTGCGACTACCTGCGCGGTCGCAAAATTCCTGTGCCAGCCAGGAGCAGATACGGTGGAAATTGGCCTGGCCCCAGTCGCCGATGAAATTCAACGTGAGCGAACGGGCGATGTGCGGCGATGCGATGGTCGAAGAAGCGGTCATAATGGTCCTCCCTGTGAGAATGGCTCGATGGCCCGATATTTGCCGGTAGTGACCCGTTCTGTTATGCCGCGCATAAGCTTCGTGAGCCGCGCAACGGCTTTCTTCTCGCCAGAATCGAGAGGCCTGTGAGTAAATTCAAAAAGGTGCAGCACACGCCCGAAGGCGCAGTGATCACCGATCTGATCATCACTATCTTTCGCGCCAATGGCGCGCTTCTGCGCGTCGGCGATGCGCTGATGAAAGATTTGGGCGTCACGTCGACGCGCTGGCAGGTTCTGGGTGCCATTGGCGACACGCCGAAGACCGTGGCGCAGATCGCGCGCGAATTCGGTCTGTCGCGCCAGGGCGTACTCTGGGTCGTCCAGGCGATGGTGAAGGAGAATATCCTCGAATTGATCGAAAATCCCAATCATCGCCGCGCCCAGCTCGTGCAATTGACGGCCCATGGCCGCAAGCTGTTCGATGAGATCAATCGCCGCCAGGCGATCTGGTCCAACGGCGTGGCCGAAGGCATGAGCGCGGCGGAATTGAAAAAAGTTCTCTCCGCCGTCAAGCGGCTGCACGACAAGGTGATCGCCAGCGCCAAATGATCAGGCGACATCGCCAACGCACTCAAGCCATGTGTCCGTCCAGGTCGCCGCAAGATCCTCCGGATAGTCCGGTCCGCGCGCATCATGTTCGAGACGTTCGCCGATCCGCACCGCGCCGAGGCCGCTCAACAGCGCATCGAATTTCTTGCCGCCGAAACAGAATGTGTTGGGATAGACGGAATCGCCGAGCGCGATGACGCCGTAGCGCAGCGCGCTGAGATCGGGCCGCTGGCTGTCCAAGGCGGCATAGAGGTCCTTGCCATTGTCGGGCACGTCGCCGGTGCCATAGGTCGAGGAGCAGATGATCCAGCGGCCGCCATTGCCGAGCGCCACGGCCGGTTCTTTAAGTTTTTCCATGCGCAGGATGCGGGCGTTGAGGCCGGCCTCCTCGATCCGCTCAGCCACGGTTTCGGCCACCATCTCGGCCGTGCCGCTCATGGTGGCGACGAGAATGGTGATGGTTTCACTCATGATGGTGCTCCCGTCCTCAAGAATGCACGCAATGGCCTGCTGTCGTCGGCCAAAGACTCCGGATCGTCGATCGGCTGGGCCTGGCGCAACAGGCGGCGGATCAGCGGCATATCCTTGTTCCGATTGATCGTGATGCCGCCGACGAGCGCGCCATGCGCGAACTGGAAGATCGAAACGCCGGTATCATCACCACCGCGCTGTACGGTCATATCGACGTGTGCGGGCGCGCCGGCGGCCTGCAGATTCAAATCGCCCTGGTCCGACCATAGCCAGGGTATTTCCGCGTAAGGCACGCGTTCGCCCAAAATGGTGCGGGCGACGGTTTCCGGTTGCAGATTGGCATTCTGCCAGGATTCAAGCCTCAGATGGCGTTGCAGCAGCGGATTGAAATGGCGGGTCACGTCGCCGGCGGCGAGGATCGAGCCATCGGATGTCTCACCGAATTCATTGGTCAGAATGCCGTCATCAATGGCGAGTCCGGCTGCCTCGGCCAGCGTTATGTCGGGCATGACGCCGATGCCGGCGACGATCGTATCCGCCTTGATCGCCTCGCCAGTGGAGAGAACGAGCCTTTCGCCATCGGCATAGGCGATGCGCGTGTCGAGCCGGATGTCGATGCCGGCGCGACGATGATGGTCCAACACTCTGTCGCTGGCGGCTGTCGATCCAAGGCGCGGCAACAGGACGGGTGCCGCTTCGAGTATGCTCACCTGGCATCCGAGCGCTTGCGCGCCAGCCGCCACTTCCAGCCCGATGAAGCCGCCGCCGACGATGACGATGGACGATCCGGCTTGCAGGCGAGGACGCAATGCCTGCGCATCGTCGAGCGTTCGCAAATAGAACACGCGCCGCGAATCGAGCCCCGTTAGGTAGAGCTGTCGCGGTTTGCACCCGGTCGCCAGCACCAATCTGTCGTAGGGATGCTGCGATCCATCATCGAGATGGATGCAGGCTTGCTGACGATCGATGGCGCGGGCCCGTCGCCCGGTTATCAGCACAATGCGTTGTTCCGCGCAGAACGTTGTGTCGACAACGGATGGCGGCTGAGCGTCGGCATCGATCAGACAGGCTTTGGAAAGGTCGGGCCGTTCATAGGGCGGATGTTTTTCCGCGCCGATCAACGTCAATACGCCGTCATAACCGAGGGCGCGAAGAGACTTGGCTGTGCGAGCACCAGCTTGGCCGCCTCCCACGATAACGACGGTTCGAACGGTCTGATCCATGATGCGGTCACGCAAAAGTAGATTGACAGAATTTAGTCAAACTGACAGAATTTAGTCATCATGGCAAGGGAGGTTGCTCATGTCGACAGCACCGGATGTCCGCTTTGATCCTGCGGCTAAGGTTCCCATGAAGGTCAATGCCTTTGAGGCGGCCCGCCAGGGCAATACGCAATTGCTACCGCTCTTTCCCTATCAAGGTGCCGGCGACATCGTGCCGTGTGTCGCGGCCTTGGCGAGTGACGGGAAGGGTATGCATATCGGCTATTTCGTTCACACCAATGCGGTCGACGAAGTTGGCGTGTCGTTTGGCTCGACGGGGCGTGTGCGATCCGGCGACGTGTTTGTCGGTCACAAGAGCCACGGCGTTGGCGGCGATTCCGATCAGGCCTTTTTCGCCGTTCTGGTCATCACCCAGCGTCAGTTGGAAAGCGGTGAACAGCCTGAGGGCGTGACCTTTCAATGCGAGAAATGCGCCACCGAATTGTTCCGTTACGATTTCGACGGCGGACTGTCCGATGAGGAAAGCCGCGGCGATTTGCTGCCGCTGCCGAGCCTCAAAGGCTCGAATGATGCGGCGACGATGCTCAACATGGATGAAGCCAAGCGCACCTGCAAATCTTGCGGTCACGTCACCCAGCCGTTTCCGCTGCATATCTGGGGCTGGGGACATTACATGCGCCGCACGGGGATCATCTCCAACGCGCGTCGCGCTCTGGCGGAGGCCGCTCAATCATGAATCAAGCCATCACCCAGCGCGTCACCACGCGGCGCAAGAACAGCTTCAATCTCTTTCGCGAAGCCGCGAAGCTCGCCTCCTTCGACGAGTTTCCCATGCTGCGGCCCGAGGTCGATCCGCAATTGACCTTGAGCAGCAATTTCGTCGATCAGCCATTTTTCCTCGTGTGCGAGAAGGACAGCGTGATCGCGCAGGCGAGCGGCCGGGCGCAGGTCGTCTTTCACGAAGGGCCGGTTCGCTATTTCGATCTCGTACCGGGGGACTTCGTTTATGTCCCCGGCGGCACGGCTCATCGCATTCTGACGAAGGAGCCGGGCAATCAGTTGCGCTACAAAGCGCGCGAGCCGGGATTGGAAACCGTCGTCTGGTATTGCGACAGTTGCAGCCATGAAATGGATCGCCAAAGCTGGAACGCCAGCGATCAGGCGTCGCAGGCCGGCTATGCCGCCGCCTGCGAACGTCATAATGGCGAGACGGCGCGGCGCACCTGTTCCCATTGCGGCCACGCGCACGCGGCTGTCGATCTCAGCGCCTTTCGCTGGCCGGCGATCGCAGCAGCCTTGGCGCTGGGTGACGACGCGTAATTTCGCTTTGCGAACCATCGGAGCGAGTGGGCTAAGTCCCGTCTTGTATTGTCCCGTCTTGCATTGTTCCGCTTTCCATTGATCTGAATGTCGAATTGCCACTTCCCCATTGCCAAACGGCGCGGAAATCAGTGAAACTGATATTCCAATCCGGTGCGGATATGAGGGGAGGGGCACGATGAGGATGATGGTTTCGGCTTTGGCGCTGCTGGTGGCGGCCAGCGCGGCTCAGGCGCAGATCGCCGGCGACAAAGTGCGGATCGGCGTGATGACCGACCTCTCCGGCGTTTACGAATCCGGCGCCGGTCATGGCTCAGTCGAAGCGGTGCGCATGGCGGTCGAGGAGTTCGGCGGCAAGGTCAACGGCAAGCCGATCGAAGTTCTGGCCGGCGATCATCAGAACAAGCCCGATGTTGGCGTTTCCATCGCCAATCGCTGGTATGACGTCGATAAGGTCGACGTCATCACCGAACTGGTTAATTCGGCGGTGGCTTTCGCGGTCCTCGATGTGACCAAGCAGAAGAATAAACTGGTGATGCTGGCCGGTGCTGGCTCAGCCGATTTCACCGGCAAGGCTTGCGCGCCCGACAACAGCGTCCACTGGGTCTATGACACCTACCAGCTCAGCGCCTCGATCGCCGCCGCCGTGCCGCAGCTTGGCAAGAAATGGTATTTCATCAGCGCCGACTACGCTTTTGGCGCGGCGCTCGAAGCCGGTCTGCGCCCCTCGCTGACCAAGGCTGGGGTCGATATCGTCGGTGCCGTCAAACATCCGCTCAGCAACCACGATTTCTCGTCCTTCGTGCTGCAAGCGCAGAATTCCGGCGCCGATGTCATCGCCCTCAACAATGGCGGCGACGACACGATCAACGGCCTGAAGGCGATCCGCGAATTCGGACTGAAGGCTAAGGTCGTCGGTTTCGGCCTTGATAGCCCGCTGGCGGTGAAGGCCATGGGGCTCGAAGTGGGCCAGGGCGCCTATAACGTGTCCGCCTGGGTTAACCGCGAGGACGACGAGACCAAGGCCTGGATCGCCAAATTCATCGAGCGGCGGAAGGTCTTTCCGGGCTCGTTCCAGGTTGGCGTCTATTCGGCGGTCAAACATTACCTGAAGGCGGTTCAGGCGGCCGACAGCACCGACAACAAGAAAGTGGTCGCCAAAATGCGCGAGCTGCCCGTCCGCGACATATTCACCGATGATGGTTACCTGCGCCCTGACGGCCGCATGGTCCACAGTGTCGCCCTCACGCAGATCAAATCTCCTGCGGAATCAAAAGGGGAATGGGATCTGGTGAAGACTGTCGGCCCGCTGAAGGGCGATGACGTGTTTCGCCCCCTCGACCAGGGCGGTTGCCCGGCCCTGAAGTAACGATTAAGTCGAAGTCCGAGCAACGGTTTTTCAACCTAGGCGATCCAGCGTGGCGTCGGGCCAGTTAAGGTCCAGGCCATGCTGGCGTTGGGGGCTCGGTTTGGTTGTGTCTGGGTTTGTGATCAGCGTCATCGGCCTTTGCGCCGCCCTTCTGGGGGCGGCGATCGGCTGGGCCGTCCATCGGGCGAGCGGCCAGGGCAAGCCGCCGGAACGGTCGCTCGATGAAGCCCGGTTCGAAAAGCTCCAAGACGAATTGTGGACTTTGAAGGAAGCCGCCGCCGCCCGTCATCGGGCCGAGGCCGCCAACGAGGCCAAGTCGCGCTTCCTTGCCACCGTCAGCCACGAAATCCGCACGCCTCTGAACGGCATTCTCGGCATGGCCGACCTGCTGCGCCACGGCCCCTTGGTGGCCGAACAGCGCGCCTATGTCGAGGCGATCCACACATCGGGCACGGCGCTCGCCAATCTGATCGAGGAAATTCTCGACTTCTCCCGTATCGAAGCCGGCCGGCTGGAACTCGCCAACGAACCCTTCGACGTGGTGACCCTGGTCGAGGGTGTCGCCGAACTGCTGGCGCCGCGTGCTCAAGATAAAGGTGTCGGCATCGCCGCCATGATCGAGCCTGGCGTGCCGCGCCGCTTGATCGGCGATGCGGCGCGTCTGCGCCAGGTGCTGATCAATCTCGCAGGCAATGCGGTGAAATTCACCGAGACCGGCGGCGTCGGCCTACGCGTCGCCAGGAAGTCCGGCAGCCGCGTGATCTTCTCGGTGGCCGATACGGGGCCTGGCATATCGTCCGATCAGCAGGAGACGATTTTCGAGGACTTCGAACAAGGCGATGGCTCGGCGACGCGCCGCCACGGTGGTTCGGGCCTCGGCCTCGCTATTTCACGGCGTATCATCGATCACATGCAGGGCGATCTGCGCCTGGAAAGCACGGATAGCAGCGGCTCCATCTTCACTTTCGAGGTCGATCTGCCGCCAGCGTCCGATCAGGAGAGGATCGAAGCGCCGCCTTTGTGGGGACGTCGCGTGCTCGTCGTCGGTCGCGCGCCGTTTGAGACGAGCTATCTCGGTGAACGGCTGGTGGCGGTGGGTGCGGAAACCCTGCGCGCCGAGACGATCGAAGAGCTGCGCGCCGTGCTGACGCACAAGCCTACGCCCGATGTGGCGATCGTCGACTGCGCTCTGGGTGAAGACGTTTTGCGCCAAAGCATCGCGGCGACACGCGCCGCTGGTGTCGAGCGCAGCCTCATCCTGTTCTCGCCGTTTGAACGGCGCACGACGGCGCAGAATACGCTGGCCGGTTTCGACGGCTGGCTGGTCAAGCCCGTCCGTACCACGTCGTTGATTGCGCGTCTGCGCGGCGAGATGGCCGGCAGCACGTCGGCGAACAAGGTTGAAGCAAGCACCAAGCCGCAGATCGAGCTGCATGTGTTGTTGGTCGAGGACAACGAGATCAATGCGCTCGTGGCGCGCAAACATCTGGAGCGCATCGGCGCCAAGACCACTCACGCGGTCGATGGCATCGAAGCTGTCGATATCGTCAGCCGCACCTTGCGCGGCGATCGCTCCCGTTTCGATGTCATCTTGATGGACATTCGCATGCCCGGCCTCGATGGCATCGACGCGTCGCGCTGGATCCGGCGCCTCGAGAACGAGGCGGGTGTCACGCCGACGCGTATTGTCGCACTGACCGCCAATGCGTTCGAGGAAGATCGTCGTGCCGCGCTGGAGGCGGGAATCGATGATTTCCTGACTAAACCGATCGATCCGGACCACTTGGCATCGGCCATTTTGCCCAAGCGTCAGGTCGCCCGCGCCTGAAGGATTCTGGCGCTGTAACAAGAACGACGGAAAATCGTCATAATTTCTTCCGATCTGGATGGCTTCTGGTTACATGGGGCGAATCATGGGATCGGGGATTTCACAATGAAACCGACAAGTGAACGAGCGGGCGTGCAGCGTTTCGCCGGTCTTGTCAGTGCATTCGTTCCGCAGCGCCGCATCGTCCGCGATCTGCACGGCCTGCCGGAATCGCTGGCGCGGGTTGGTTCGCTGGAACTGAAATTCGCCGTGACCAGGAAGGAGATCCGCAAGGCGCAGCGTCTGCGCTACCGGGTGTTCTTCGAACAAGGTTCCGCTCAAGCCGACCGGACGACGCAATTGCGCCGCCGCGATGTCTGTCCCTTCGATGTCGCCTGCGATCATCTCATCGTCGTCGATCACGCGGCGAAATCGCGCTATGGCCGCGTCAAGCCGAAGGTCGTCGGCACCTATCGGCTGCTGCGGCAAAATCCGCGCAAGAGCGACGGCGGCTTCTACAGCGCTCAGGAATTCGATGTCGCGCCGCTGCTGACGCGTCATGTCGAAAAACGCTTTCTCGAACTCGGCCGTTCCTGCGTGCTGCCGGAATATCGTGCCCGCCGCACTTTGGAACTGTTGTGGCGTGGCATCTGGATGTATGTCAGCCATCACAATATCGATGTGATGATCGGCTGCGCTTCGTTCGAGACGGTCGATCCGGCGAAGATCGCTGCGCCGCTGTCGCTCCTGCATTACAAAGCCGGCGTGCCGGCGGAGTGGGCCGTGCGCGCGCTTGACGATCGCCGCGTCGACATGGCGATGCTGGCTGATGGTGCGGTCTCGCCGCGCCGCGCACTGGCGGTGCTGCCGACCTTGATCAAGGGCTATCTGCGCCTGGGCGCGATGATCGGCGATGGCGCCGTCATCGATCATCAGTTCGGCACCACGGATGTCCTGATCGTCCTGCCGGTCGCCAATATCGATGAGCGCTATATCGATCACTTCGGCGGCGGCAATCCGCCGGCCAACGAGATCGCGGCTTAAAGCGGCATAGCGTTTTCGAGCGAAGTGGATGCCGGTTCGCGTGAAGAAAACGCGTCAAAACTATAGCGGCCGCTGTTTGAGAATGCGCGGCGCTGCCGGCGGCGCGCGCCACACTTGCACTCGATAATGATCGTTGCCCTCAAGCCCGTCTTCTGAAAGCGTATTTAAATCGCCATAGGAGAGGCGCACCCGATAGTCGCCGGGTTCGATCGCGACGCGCGGCGCATCGGGCAGATAGTCGGTACAGCCGCTGATGACGAGCCGGTCCGACACGACGGCCAGATGGCACTCGGCCACATGGTCCCATGTTTCGAAGTCGGTGGCAGGCTCGTTGTCGAGGATTTCGATTGTCAGCGGTACGGTCATATTGCGTACGGTGCCGATCATCACGAAGCCTTCGCCGACCGCAAACAGGCGCTGGAGCACCTCGTCATTCCAGTCAAAGGACAGTCGGTCGATGTCCGCGCGCTCGTCCTCCAGATAGATTTGGAAATAATCGGCGAACAGGTCGAACTGATAGCGGCGAACCGGCATCGCCTTCTCCAAAACGCTCAGCCAAACCGGTTGCGATCGTGCGGCGCGGCAAAGTCGATGTCGGGTCCAATCGGTACGATGCCGGTCGGGTTCACCTGCAAGTGACTGCCGTAATAATGCTTCTTGCAATGATCGAGGCGGAAGGTCGAGGCGATGGCCGGCCGCTGGATCAGATCGCGCGTAAAGCCCCAGATGTTGGGATAGTCGACGATACGGCGCTTGTTGCATTTGAAATGCGAATAATAGACCGCATCGAAGCGCAGCAGCGTCGTCAGCAGGCGGATGTCGGCTTCCGTTAGCACATTGCCGCAGAGATAGCGCTGCCGGCTCAAACGCTCCTCGATGAAATCGAGAGTTTCGAACAGCGGCACCACCGCTTCTTCGTAAGCCTGCTGCGTGGTGGCGAAGCCGGCGCGATAGACGCCATTGTTCAGCGTCGTATAGATGCGTTCGTTGACCGCCTCGATCTCGGCGCGCAGGGCCTGCGGATAATAATCGCCGGGCGTCGCGCCGATGCCGTCGAAAGCGGTACTTAGCATGCGGATGATTTCGGAGGATTCGTTGTTGACGATGGTTCCGGTCTGCAAATCCCAAAGCACCGGAATGGTCACGCGCCCGGTATAGGTCGGATCGGCGCGGTTATAAACCTGATAGAGAAAATCGGCATGGGCCACGGGATCTGCCACCACGCCGTCACCTTCCGCAAAGGTCCAGCCGTTTTCCAGCATCAGCCAATGCACCACGGAGACCGAGATGGCGTCTTCGAGCCCTTTCAGTGCCCGCATGATGAGCGTGCGTTGCGCCCACGGGCAGGCATAGCCGACATAGAGATGATAGCGGCCTCGCTCGGCTTTATATCCTGGCTGACCATCCACAGAACGGCCATCGGCCGTGATCCAATTGCGGAAGGAACTGTCGCGACGCACGAAGCGTCCCTTGTTGGCCGCCGCGATGAGCGGTTGGTCTTCCCACTTGCCGTCGATCAGCATGCCCATCGCACTCTCCTATCGGCCTTCGCCGACTTCCCACAAGGTCTCTAGCCCTTCCCGATAGGTGGGGTGGATTGGCTCGAATCCAAGTTCGAACCGCGCCGCTTCGATGGAGACGCGTTTGCATTCGGCATAGAAACTGCGCGCCATTTCGGAAAGTTCGGCGGTTTCGAAGTCGATCACCGGCGGCGGTTCGACCTGCATCAGGCTCGCCGCATAGGTGACGACGTCCTGCGCCGGCGTCGGATGGCCGTCGGCGATGTTGAGCAGCAGATCTTCGCCGCTCCTGTCGCGCGCTACGCATTTGACGATCGCCTGGGCGATGTCGTCGACATGAATGCGATTGAAGACCTGATCTTTCTTGACCAGGCGCTTGGCCTTGCCGTCGCGTAATTGCACCAGCGCATTGCGGCCGGGGCCGTAGATGCCGGCGAGGCGCAGGATATAGAGGCTGCGCTTGCCTTCGCGCGCCACGGCGCGCCAGAGATTTTCCGCCGCAAGCCGCATCAGGCTGCGCGCATTCGTCGTCAGCGGTGCCGTGCCTTCATCGACCCACTCGCCTTGGCGATCGCCGTAAACGCCGACCGTGGACAGATAGATGATTTTGCGCAGACGTTTGGAGCGCGTCAGCGGCAAAGCGAATTTCGCCAGCACCGGATCGCCCGCTTCACCTGGTGGAACGGAGACGAGGACAACGTCGGCCTCACTGAGGGCTTCGACAATGCCTTCGTCCGCACCGTCGTCCGAGAACAGATAGGTCTTGATGCCTGAGGCTGTCAGTTCAGCCTTTCTCTTGTCGGTGGTGACGGTGCCGGCAATGCTGTCGAAATCAGGCGCGTGCTTGCGAATGTAATGAACTGATGAATAACCGAGGCCGAATACGAAAAGGTTCATCGCAATCGAGATGCTCCAAATATCCTTGCGGCCAGCCAAGTTCGCCGGACGTACCAAGTTCGCCAGACCTGGGCGGCCATTTCAAGTGAGAAGGCCCGCTGCGGCCTAGCTCATGTACGACTTGTAGCATTCGCTGCCCATTCCGCAAGCACAGCGGAATCCGACTCCTGTGCATGATGATGCTGACGGAGCTCCGCGAATTGTTGTGCTGGCAAGAGTTGCTGCAGCGCCCACACGGCCATGGCGCGGACCACTGGCGCGGCATCGTCAAGCCCGGCGCGGGCCGTCGGGATGAGGCGTGCGTCGGCGGAATTGCCGATGGCGATCATCACGTTGCGCACGAAACGGTCGCGACCGATGCGCTTGATCGGGCTGCCGGCGAACTTGCTCCGGAAGGCGGCGTCGTCGAGCGCAGCGAGGTCCGCGAGGGGCGGCGCCAGCAGGTCGTCGCGCGCCTGAAACTTGGCTTCGCGCGAAGCCGCGGCGAATTTGTTCCACGGGCAGGCGGCCAGGCAATCGTCGCAGCCATAGATGCGATTGCCCATGGCGGTGCGGAACTGCCGGTCGATATGCCCTTTGTATTCGATGGTCAGATAGGAGATGCAGCGCCGCGCATCGAGGCGATAGGGCGCTGGAAAGGCATTGGTGGGACAGGCATCGAGACAAGCCCGACACGAACCGCAGTGATCGCTCTCGGGCGGATCGATGGGCAAAGGCAGCGTGGTGAAGATCGTGCCGAGGAACAGCCAAGAGCCATGATCGCGCGACACCAGATTGGTGTGCTTGCCTTGCCAACCGATACCGGCGGCCGCCGCCAACGGCTTCTCCATCACCGGTGCCGTATCGACGAAGACCTTCACGTCCATCTCCGCATCGGCACGGCTAACGAGAAATTGCGCCAGCATTTTCAACCGGCCTTTGATCAGCTCGTGATAGTCGCGATTGCGCGCATAGACCGAGATGGTCGCTTGCGCGGTCTGGTCGAGCGAGGCGAGCGGATCGGTGTCAGGCCCGTAATTGACGGCGAGCACGATGACGCTGCGCACCTCGCTCCACAGCACACGCGGATCGCTGCGCCGATCGGCCGTTTCTTCCATCCAGTCCATGTCGCCATGAGCGCCCTCGCCGAGCCATTGCTTGAGGCGGGCAGGGGCCTGGGGAATGGCGTCGGGCGCGGCGATGCGGCACTGATCGAAACCGAGTTCGGCGGCGCGCTGGCGCAGGGCGTCGATGAAGGATGGTTTTAGAAATCGAGGTTGGCGTAGGCCGGCCCCGGCGTCATGCCCGGCACCCGGTCGTTCAGCAGGGCGCGGAACGACGGTCGCGATTTGATCCTCGCGTACCATTCCTTCGCCGTGTCGTCTTCGGTCCATGGCACGTCGCCCAGATAATCCGCACATGACAGATGCGCCGCCGCCGCCAGATCGGCATAGGTCATCATGTCGCCGGCCAGCCATTTCCGTTTGGCCGTCAGCCAGCCGATATAAGCCATATGATAGCGGATGTTAGCCCGTCCGGCGCGCACTGCGTCCATATCGGGGGCGCCGCCGCCGGCCTCGGCGGTCATGTAGCGCTTGTAGATCTTCTCCGTGACGAGAAAATTCGACACTTCGGCGAAGAATTTGCCGTTGAACCAGTCCATCAGCCGGCGGACCTCGATCCGCCCGGCCGGATCCTGGGGCAGCAGGCGGTGCCCGCCCAGATGGGCGCCATAGGCCTCGTCGAGATATTCGGCGATGTTGCCGGCACCCGGTATGGCCAGTTGCGACGGTTCCACCAGAACCGGCGTTTCGCCCGCGGGATTGATCATCAGGAATTCATTCCGCCGTTCGAAAGCTCGTTCTTCGATCAACTCGGGCTCTAAGCCATATTCGGCGAGAGCGATGCGGATAAAGCGCGAATGAGGACAAAGCGGATGATGAAACAGAACGGGCATGAGCAACAATGATTTGGGGACCGCGACGCGAACACGGGTGAGATCTATGCAGGAGGAGACAGGCGCAAGGCCAGACTTTATTTAAAATGCATAGGCCCTAGGTTAAGTTCCGGTTAACCGTCATGGCTTTGGTATAATGGTGGCTTCAACTATAGAGGCTTGAGCTGCGGTGCGCGCGATTCGCGGACTGAGCGTATCTGCGGCCGTAGACCCTTCGATTCCGCGCCGAGGCCCTTCCTGATGTCCACGATTGAAGCCATCAAGGCGCTGATCCTTGGTGTGGTCGAAGGATTCACCGAATTTCTGCCGGTTTCGTCCACCGGCCATCTGCTGCTTATCGGCCATTTCCTCGGCTTCGAGTCGAAGGGCAAGACCTTCGAGGTGCTGGTGCAGCTCGGCGCCATCCTCGCCATTCTCATCGTCTATTTCAAAAAACTCTGGTCGATCCTGCTGGCCCTGCCCAGCGATCCCAGAGCCCGCTCCTTCGTCATCGGCATTCTGATCGCCTTTCTGCCGGCCGCCATCATCGGCGCGTTGCTGCATAACTTCATCAAGGACGTGCTGTTCAATCCGATGATCGTCTGCACCACGCTCATCGCCGGCGGTCTCGTTCTTCTGGCGGTCGAGGACATGCCGCTGAAGAGCAAATTCACCGATGTGATGGATTTCCCGCCGCTGATGTGCCTGAAGATCGGTCTCTTCCAATGCCTCGCCATGGTGCCGGGCGTGTCGCGTTCCGGCGCCACCATCGTTGGCTCGATGCTGATGGGCGCCGAGAAGCGCGCGGCGGCGGAATTCTCTTTCTTCCTCGCCATGCCGACCATGGCAGGCGCCTTCGCCTACGATCTGTTCAAGAACTACAAGATTCTCGAATTCAACGACGTCGCGCTCATCGTCATCGGCTTTGTCGCGGCTTTCATTTCGGCGCTCGTCGTCGTGCGCGGCTTCTTGAACTATGTCTCGCGCCACGGCTTCAAGCTCTTCGCTTGGTGGCGCATCATCGTCGGCATCCTGGGTTGGATCGGGCTCTACTTCGTGCCGGTGCGCTAGAGCCCACCGTCATTGCGAGGAGTGCAACGACGAAGCAATCCAGAGCGCGTGGTAGGACGTCAAGAAATGCCTGTGAAACAGGCATTTTACGTCTATGGCTGCACGCTTTGACTCTTGGATTGCTTCGCTTGCGCTCGCAATGACGGCAGGACGGTCGCGCATTAAATCCGCTTATCGCCCGACGTGCATAAATCGGCGACGACGCATTTCTCGCACTCCGGCCGGATCGCCTTGCAGATGTAGCGCCCATGCAGGATCAGCCAGTGATGGGCGTGGCGACGAAACTCCTTCGGCACGACTTTCTCAAGCCCCAGTTCCACTTCGAGGGGCGTTTTGCCGGGTGCCAGACGCAGCCGGTTGGACAAGCGGAAGAGGTGGGTGTCAACGGCGATGGTCTCTTCGCCCCAGGCGATGTTCAGCACCACATTGGCGGTCTTGCGGCCGACGCCGGGCAAGGTTTCGAGCGCCTCGCGCGTGCGCGGAACTTCACCGCCATATTGGTCGATCAATTGTTGTGAGAGTGCGATGACGTTCTTGGCCTTGTTGCGATAGAGGCCGATCGTCTTGATGTAGTCGCGCACTTTTTCTTCGCCCAAGGCGACCATTTTCTGCGGTGTGTCGGCGACGGCGAAAAGGCCGCGCGTAGCGCGGTTGACGCCGACGTCGGTCGCCTGTGCCGACAGCACGACGGCCACCAGCAGCGTGTAGACATTGACATAGTCCAGCTCGCCTTTCGGCTCTGGATTGGCCTCGCGAAGCCGTTCAAAAATTTTGTGAATGATCGCCGCGCTGACCGGTTTTTTGCCGGGTTTTGCGGGTCTTTTACCGAGAACCGTCGGCACCGCCGCCGGGGCTTTCGAGGAGCGTCGTTTCGGCGCTGCGGAAGTGGATTTTTTCGCGGGCATGATCCGTCTATATTAGAGAGGAATTGGAGGCCGCGAGCGTCGTGACCGCGATCCATCCCAGCGACACACAGATTTTCGCACGCCGCACCGTGCCGCATCGTTCGCTCGACCGGCGCGGTTTCCATCGCCTGTTGATGGTTTTCGCGGCTTTCTCGTTTTGCGTCACCCTGCCGTTCGTCATCATGGGCGCCTGGCCGGTGGCGGGTTTCATGGGCGTCGACGTCCTGGTCTTTTATTTCGCCTTCCGGGCCAATTTCCGCGCCGCCAACGCTTATGAGGATGTCACCCTGACGCCGGTGCTGCTGCATATCGAGCGCGTCAGCCATCGCGGCAAACGGCACGAATGGCGGCTCAACCCGCTCTGGGTACGGCTCGAGCGGCAGGAGGACGAGGATTTCGGCCTGGAGCATATCGCGCTGGTGACGCGCGGCCGGCGCATCGAGGTCGCCATCTGGCTTGGGCCGGAAGCACGCGAGCAATATGCCAACGAACTGGCGCGGGCGCTGGCGGAGGCCAAGCGTGGTCCCCGCTATAATTGAATATCCCTGAACCGTCGCGGTTTTCGGGTGGCGGCAGGGGCGGGAGGGGGCCATGTTACGGGCCAGACACAAGGACCAGAACCATGACCCTGCAACACGATCTTCCGATGGGCGCCCGCCCGATCGACCTGCGTGCCCCCGGCACCGTGCAGATCGCGCCCGACGCCAATGATTACAACCGCATCCGCGCCGCCATCGAATATCTGACCCTGAACTGGAAGGATCAGCCTTCGGTGGAGGATATCGCCGCGCATCTCGGCATGTCGGCCTCGCATTTCGCTCATCTGTTCAAGCGTTGGGCTGGCCTCACGCCTATGGCGTTTCTGCAGGCGCTGACCATCGATCATGCCCGCCGTCTGCTGCGCGATCAGGCCTCGGTGCTCGACACCGCCTATGAAGTGGGCCTCTCCGGCCCCGGCCGCCTGCATGATCTCTTCGTCACCCACGAGGCGATGTCGCCGGGCGAATATAAATCCCGCGGCGAAGGCCTGGTGCTGACTTACGGCTTCCACACCTCGCCTTTCGGCGAAGCCCTGGCGGTGTTCACGCCGCGCGGCCTCGCCGGCCTCGGCTGGGTCGACCAGAAGGCCGCGCCCGGTACGGCAGGCACCAACGGCAAGCCGGCGGGCGGGCGCGAAGGCGCGCTCGCTGACATGCAGCGCCGCTGGCCCAATGCCACCTATGTCCGCGACGATGCGGCGGCGGCCGATTACGTGCGCCGCGCCTTCGATCCGACCGAATGGCGTGCCGACCGGCCGTTGCGTGTCGTCCTGATCGGCTCCGATTTCGAGGTGCGGGTGTGGGAAACCCTGCTGCGTATCCCGCTCGGCAAGGCGACCACCTATTCCTCGATCGCCCGCCACATCGACAAGCCGAAAGCCGCGCGGGCGGTCGGGGCGGCCGTCGGTCGCAATCCGATCTCCTTCGTCGTGCCCTGCCATCGCGTGCTGGGCTCGACCGGCGAGCTGACCGGCTACCACTGGGGCTTGGCCCGCAAGCGGGCGATCATCGGCTGGGAAGCCGGGCAGGTTGGTTCGATTATTTAATAACATAATATCGGAGTGGAAATATTATATTCCGATATCCGGATGTTTTGTTTGACATAACGAACGTATCGTCTCATAAAACATCCACGCGCCGATTTGAGCTAGCAGCTTGCGGGCGCGGAAAAAATGCAGCTAAAGCGCCGGCCGGTCTCACGGGACGCGTCCGCGCAAATCGTGAGGACCCTCATGACCAAGTTTTCCCGTCGTCTTGTTTTGACGGCCACGGCCCTTCTGGCTCTGGCTGCTCCGGCTTTCGCGCAAGTCAAAGAGATCCGCGTCGATTGGGCGACCTACAGCCCGCTCTCCCTGGTGCTGAAGGAAAAGAAACTGCTGGAGAAGGAATTCGCGGCCGATGGCATCGCCATCCGCTGGGTCTTCTCCGCCGGCTCCAACAAGGCGCTCGAATTCCTTAACGCCGGCTCGCTCGATTTCGGCTCCACGGCCGGCGCTGCCGCGCTGATCGGCAAGATCAACGGCAATCCCATCAAATCGATCGGCCTCTATTCGCGCCCCGAATGGACGGCCCTGGTGACGCGCCCCGATACCGGCATCAGCAAGATTTCCGATCTCAAGGGCAAGTCGGTCGCGGTCACGCGCGGCACCGATCCGCACATCTTCCTGGTACGTGCACTCGACAGCGCCGGCCTCACCGAGAAAGACGTGCGTCTCGTTCTGTTGCAGCATCCTGACGGCAAGACCGCGCTCATCCGCAAGGACGTCGACGCTTGGGCCGGCCTGGATCCGATCATGGCGCAGGCGGAAGTCGAGGACGGCGCGCAATTGTTCTATCGCAACGCCGCCGCCAACACCTGGGGCGTGCTCAATACGCGCGAGGATTTCGCCAAGCAGAACCCCGGCATCGTCCGCCGCGTCAATCAGGTCTATGAAGAAGCACGCCAATGGGCTTTGCAGAACAAGGCCGAACTGACCAAGCTGCTGGTCACTGAGACCAAATTGCCGGAAACGGTCATCGCCAAACAGCTTGAGCGGACCGATCTCAGCAATGCGGCGATCGACGGCAAGGTCGCCGAGACGATCCAGGAAGCGGGCCTCGCCTTGCAGAAGGCGGGGGTCATCAAAGCCGATGTCGATGTGAAGGCCGCCGTATCGTCTCTCGTCGACACCAGTTTCGCGCCGAAAGGGCAGTAGCGCCTGAACACTTGGCCAAACACTTGGCCAAGCACTTGGCCAAGCACTCGGGAGGAGTGGTGCGGTGAGTGAAGCGGGAACGCTTGAGAAGATCGAGACAGCCGATCGTCAGCGCGCCTTCGTGCCCAGCCCGCGCTGGCTCTTCGGCCTCGTCCTTCCGGTCGGCGCGGCGGTTCTCTATGAAATCACAGCGCGCCTCGGCATTTTCGAGGCGCGTCTGTTGCCACCGCCCAGCCGCGTCTTCGCGGCCTTGTGGGAATTGGCAGCCAGTGGCGAATTGCTCACCCATATCACCGCCACCTTGCTGCGCGTCGCCCTCGGCTTCGGCCTTGGCGCTATCGCCGGCACGTTGCTTGGCGCGCTGACGGGCTCGTCCTCGGCCGCGCGCCGCTTTCTCGATCCAACCTTGCAGGCGCTGCGCGCCATTCCCTCGCTCGCCTGGGTGCCGCTGTTCATTCTGTGGCTCGGTATTTTCGAGAGTTCGAAGATCGCGCTGATCGCGCTCGGCGTCTTCTTTCCGGTCTATCTCGGTGTCATGGGCGCCATCGCCAATGTCGATCGCAAGATCGTCGAAGTCGGTCGTGCTTTCCGCCTGTCGCGCTGGCAATTGGCGCGGCGCATTCTGCTGCCGGCTATTCTGCCCGATTACATCGTGGCGCTGCGCTCGGGCCTCGGCCTCGGCTTCATGTTCGTCGTTGCCGCCGAAATTATGGGCGCTTCGGAAGGCCTCGGTTATCTGCTGGTCGATGGCCAGCAGCTCGGCAAGCCGGCGCAGATTCTGGCGGCCATTCTCTGCTTCGCCGTGCTCGGCAAAGTGTTCGACTGGTTGCTGGTGCTGGGCACCAAGCCGCTGCTGACCTGGCAGGATTCTTTCGCGCGGACGGTGTGATGCTGACCCTCGATCGCCTCTCCAAGATCTACGCCAACGGGACGCAAGCGCTGTCGGATGTCACGATGGGCGTGGCGCCCGGCGAGATCGTCGCTCTGGTCGGCGGCTCCGGTTGCGGCAAGACCACTCTGTTGCGCCTCGCCAGCGGCCTCGAACAGGCGAGCGGCGGCCGCGTCGCCGTCGATGGCGATATCATCGCCGCACCGCATCCCGATGTCGGCATCGTCTTTCAGGAACCGCGCCTGCTGCCCTGGCTCACCGTGGCGCAGAATATCGCCTTCGGCATCGAACATCTGCCCAAGGCCGAGCGCGATGCCCGTGTCGATGAAGCGCTGTTGCGTGTCGGTCTCGCCGGCTATGGCCCGCGCTGGCCGCGCGAACTCTCCGGCGGCCAGGCGCAGCGCGTTGCCATCGTGCGCGCCCTGGTGGCGCGCCCGAAAGTGCTGCTGATGGACGAGCCGTTCTCGGCGCTTGACGCGTTGACCCGCGCCTCGCTGCAGGATCATCTGCTGGCTCTGTGGGAGGCGCACCGGCCGACCTTGCTGCTCGTCACCCATGATGTCGAGGAAGCCGCCGCCCTGGCCGATCGCGCCATCGTCATGCAGCCGCGCCCCGGCCGGGTGTTCAAGGACATTCCGATCGATCTACCGCGCCCGCGCGATCGCCTGTCGCATGATTTCGCCGAGGCCAAACGCGCCATCCTGGCGGCGCTTGACGGTTCGCTCGGCAATCCCCATTCATCGCCGAGGCGCATATCAGTGCCGTCCGGTGCATCCTGGTAGTTTTGAGGAGTTGACTGATGGATTCCGCCTCCCTTCGCGCCATGCAGGCGCCCTATAAGGATAAATACAAGGATAGCCCCGATACGGCTCTAATCACCTTGAAGGCGCAGGGCTCCATCGATGAATCGAAGATCGCCTGCAAGGTCGAAACCGGCCGCGCTTTGGCGGTCGCTGGCCTGCACCCGGCGACCGGCGGCTCAGGCGCGGAACTCTGTTCTGGCGACATGTTGCTGGAAGCGCTTGTTGCTTGCGCTGGCGTGACGTTGAAGGCAGTCGCCACCGCGCTTGAAATTCCCTTGAAGGCCGGCGTTGTGAAAGCCGAAGGCGATCTCGATTTTCGCGGCACGCTCGGCGTCGCCAAGGATGCGCCGGTCGGCTTCCGCGAGATTAGGCTGTCTTTCGATCTCGACACCGATGCGCCGCAGGACAAGATCGACTCGTTGATCAAACTCACCGAGCGTTACTGCGTCATCTTCCAAACCTTGAACAAGCCGCCGAAACTGGCCCTTAACGTTTCGCGCGGTTGATTTCTGCCACATGAGCCTGTGCCGCTAACCTTGAAGGCGGCCACCGCTCCTGTCAGTGTAGGGCGCTCGTCACGGTCTGACGCGCTGAGGCGAAAGATTTTGGCGACAGCCCCACCCCGCCGGGTTTATAGGAGGACGCCATGTCGCTTGCCGCGAACGCCGAATATTGGCCGGAACTCCCTTACGCCGCGTGGAAGAACAGTTGCGAAACCTTGCATCTGTGGAGCCAGATCGTCGGCAAGATTCGTCTGGCGTACACGCCCTGGCAAAATCATTCCTGGCATGTGCCGCTCTATGTGACAGCGCGGGGGCTGACCACTTCGCTCATCCCTGCGTCGCGTGAATTCCAGATCGATTTCGATTTCATCGATCACCTGTTGTGGATACGCACCAGCGACGGACACAGTCGTCAGATCATGCTGGCGCCAAAGTCGGTGGCGGAATTCTACGAAGAAGTGGAGGTCGCGTTCTCCGAGCTCGGGCTGGCCATGGATATCCAGACCATGCCGTGCGAACTGGCCGATTGCATTCCCTTCGATCAGGATCGCATTCACGCTGCCTACGATCGCGATTATGCCCATCGCTTCTGGCGCATTTTGCTGTCGACGCAGGACGTGCTCGCGCGCTTTCGCACTGGCTTCATCGGCAAGGTCAGTCCGGTGCATTTTTTCTGGGGCAGTTTCGATCTGGCGGTGACGCGCTTCTCCGGCCGCACGGCACCCCAGCATCCAGGCGGCGTGCCCTTTCTGTCCGACGCCGTCACGCGCGAAGCCTATTCGCACGAAGTCTCAAGCGCCGGCTTTTGGCCCGGCGGCGGACCGATTGATTATCCGGCGTTCTATTCCTATGCCTATCCCTCGCCACCCGGTTTCGGCGAGGCCGCCGTTGAGCCGCGTGAAGCGTTTTTCTCGAAGGAACTGGGCGAGTTTATTCTGCCCTATGATGCCGTACGCACCGCCCGCGATCCGCAGGCGGCGCTCATGGCTTTTCTGTGCAGCACCTATGATGCGGCGGCCAATCTCGGCAAATGGGATCGCGCGGCCCTGGAATGCAGCTTTGGTCAGCCCGGCCGGCCGCGCGTCGTATAGAGTGTTTTCAAGCGAGGTGGATACCGGTTCGCGTGAAGAAAACGCGTCAAAACTTCGAGTCTTAGAACTCCGCGTGCGCGCGCATCGAGAACACGGAGGCCGGTCCGCGCGCGGTGTTATAGGCCGGGTTGGAGATGAACTGATAGTCGAAGGTCACGGTCGCCCACTTGTTCACCTTCACCGAATAGAACGTCTCGAGAATTTTCTCGGTGCCATAGTTGAGACGACCGTCGCCGATCAGCAGGCCATAACCGCCGGCGGCGAGAAAGTTCTGATGCGCCTTCGACAGGCCGTTGATCGCGCCGCCGATGCCGATCCGGTCGTCCGGTCGTCCCCATGCCGTGCCCTTGATCGAAAAGCCGGCTGAGACGCTGCGATCGATGTCGGTGAACGACAGGATTTCCGAACGCCCGTCGTTCCAGCTTCCGCGCGCGAAGAAGCCGATGTTGTCGGTGACTTCCTGTTCGAGATTGGCATAGACGCCGTATTTGTCGCGGTTGCGCCGGGTATTCGCCGTCACGTCGTTGATGTCGAACGCCGGATTGAGCGCCGCGATGCCGACGACCTGATTGTAGTCGGCGGTGCGGCCGCGCGTCAGGAAGGCACCAAGACGCAGTTTGCCCGGCCTGTCGAAGAGCGTGTAGCGCCCTTCGAACTCGACGGCGCCGCCAGCCCCGCCCTTGAATACGAGGTCGCCACTGTTGGGCTGCTGCGGCACCTGGAAGAAGCCCGCGCGCACCGCCCAATCCTTGCGGTTCAATTCAACCACTGCGCCACGGGTGAGGCCGGGCAGATCGGCGGGGAAATCGTAAGCCGCCGATGACCACATCGACCAGTTCATGAAATCGGCGCGCGGATCCTTGGCATAGCTGTTGCCGTCGAAGAAATCGCCGACGGCGAAACGCCCGACGATCACCGTGATGCGGTCGATGTCGCGTTTGCCGGGCAATTGCAGCGGGCCGTCCTCGACCTCTTCCTGTTCACCGCCGAGGCCAAAGGTTTGGCGCAGGTAATAGCGCTGCGGGCGAATCTTCGCGTAGACGGCACCACCTTTCTGCGCCTCGCCATTGGGGAAGCCGGCGATGCCAAGAGTGGAATTCAGGCCGAAACCCTGCGCCAGTTCCGGATTGAAATAGAACTCGCCACCGTTCCACAGCCGCACACCGAGAAAGGCGCTTGCGGTCCAGGTTTCGCGGCCGAGGCCAACGGCGGGAAGGCTGTTCTGGCCGGCGTAAGCCGAGCGGATGCGCGGATAGGCTTGCATGATGAACGTGGTCTGGCCGTGCACGTTCCAATCGGGCAAAGTTTCGACCGGCGGCGTGCTGGTGTCGCCGAACTGATAGTTGAGGCCGAACTTCACCGCATGAACCTGCGGCCGCACCGTCGGAAAGGCGACACCGCCGACGCGATAGGTCTGATTGCCGAGATCCGTGAAGCTATATTCGAGCCGGGCGCTCCACGGGCCATTGAGCGCCATTTCGACGCCAGCACCCGCCGTCCAGCCGAGATGCCAGAGGTGATTGTCGGAGATCACATTGCCATCGGGAACGGTGACGATGTCGAGCTTGGAACGCCCGTAGGCAAGACCGCCAGTCACATAGGGCAGGAACGGACCGAAGGCATAGCCGAGGCGGCCGCGCAGCGTGCCCATCACGTCGAGGGTCGTGTGATAGGACGTCGGCTTGACGCGTGGCTGGTCGGCCGGGCTCGGGAAGGTCAGGTCCGCTTCCGCGCCAATCACCCAATTGTTGGGGAGCTGCACGTTGTAGCCGGCCTGCACGCCGCCAACCAAACCCGTCACGGTCGGCGGTCCGATGACCGCCTGGTTCGGCACGGCATTGACGTTCTTGCCGAGGCTGCCGCCGCCATAGCCGAAATGGCCGCCGATGTAGAAACCATTCCAGCGCGTCGGCGCGGGCGGCGGTTTGGGCCTGGATGCATCGATATCCGCCGCCTGCGCCTTGGAGAGCGGCGCGATCGCCAGCAGCAGGGAGATGCCGAGGCCCAGGCGACGCCAGGCACGGTCCGCTGGAACGAAGGAAGCGGTGATGAGTTTGCGATGCATGCTGAAACCTTAGGCACGTTGTACCGTACTACACAGAATGTAGCCTAGGATACATTTCCCCATTACACAGCCGTCGCCGAAAGCGCAAGAGACCGTCATGCGGACCACAATACGGACCGAAACGCAGGTTGGAACGGCGACGAGGCGGAACGCTGCCGAGGCAGTGTGCCGACGCCCGGTCGATAACAGCGCAGGATGGGGCGAGACAGTGTCTTTAAGGGTGGTGCTCCTATACGAGAGTATAGGCCGGTTCAGGCGGCCGTTTCGTCCGTGCGCAGGGCGAGCAGCGCGACGAGGATCAGCAGGCTGAGCGCGATTGAAACGGCCAGCGCGCCAAGCCCCCACCATTCGATCATTACGCCGAAGGTCACGGGCGCGAATGCCTGAACCAGCCGTGCGGGGATGCTCAAAAGTCCTTGCCGGAAACCGTAGCGATAGGGGCCGAAGATCGCCAGCGGCAAGGTGCCTTTCGCCGTCGTTAGAATGCCGTTGCCGAAGCCATGCAGCACGGTGCAGGGAATGGCGGCGATAGGTCCCAAGGTCAACAATGCAACGGCCGCAAGGGGATGACCGAGCGCGGCGATGCGCGCCGAGAACATCGGATGCAAATGGCGTGTGAAGCCATATTCCATCAGCCGCGCCAACACTTGCGCCGGGCCAACGAGCGCCGAGGCGAAGATCGCCGCCGTCGCCGAGACACCGGCGATCTGCAACAGGCTCGGCAGATGCGAGGCCATCGCCGTGGTGATGAACCAGACCGCGGTGAAGACGAAAGCCAGCAGCGCCATGCGTCGCTCGCGCAATCGCGGTTCGTTCTTCTGCACATCGTGATCGATGGCTGCTTCTCGCGTGTGATCGGGACGCGTGTTGCGCACGCCGCGCGGTGCGAACAGAAGATGCAATCCCAAGCCCAGCGTCATATGCAGCGCCGCCCAGACGAGGCAGGCGAAGCGCCATCCATATTCGGCTTCCATCCAGGCGGTCGCTGGCCAGCTCACCGTGCTGGCCAGGCCGCCGAGCACGCTCACCATGACGATCGGTCCGCGCGCCGCCTGGCCATAAACGCCAGCGAGCGCGGCGAAAATGGTTTCGTAAAGACCGATGGTGATGCCGACGCCGAGAACGCACCAGGCGAGGAACAGCATGATCACGCCATGACTAAAGGCGAGCAGCAGCAGGCCGACGGCGAAGACCGCGTTGGAAAAACACAGAATGCCGAAGCCGCCATAGCGGTCGACCCAGCGTCCGGCGGCGGGGCTCAGCACAGCCGAGACGAATAATGCAACCGAGAAGGCACCGAAGAACCAGGTCAGCGGCAGGTCCAAATCGCGCGACACGGGCGCGGCGATAATCGCTGGCAGATAATAGCTGGAGCCCCAGGCGAGCATCTGCGTGCCGCCGAGGATGATGGAGGAAACGGTGCGCCTGCGCAGGTCTGCCGGCGATGTTTCCTCGTTCACGTTTCTATCCTTGCGCCGCGAACTATCTGAGGACGGGCGGCGGCAGGTCTTCGCCGGGCGTGGGAACGGCCGTGCGCTTCGGGCGTGGCCGCGTCGGCGCGCGCTTCTCGGTGGAATCGTCGTCGCGCTCGAAAGTCGCCGGATTGAGCTTGGCGCGCAGCGCCACCGCCCAGGCTTCAGTGACGCGCGAGGCGCAGAAGCCGTGTACGTCTTCGCGCTCGTAATCGGCACAGCGCTCGGCGCGGCGCGAGGAAAAGCCGGCCTGTTCGGCGGCGACGGTCTTCACCATCGCCTTGTCATGGCCTTGCGCGGCGAGCAGGGCGCGGAAATTGCTGCGCGCATTGCTCTCGGCCTTGCTGCGGACCTTTTCGATTTCGCGCGCTTCGTTGGGCCCGAGCGAATTGCCGGGCGGTCCCCAAACGCCGGCGACATAGCCGCGGCAATCGGCTTGCTTGAATTCACAGACGCCGCCGAGCGGCGAACTGGTGGTGGCGTCGCCGACATTCACCTGAATGGCGCCGTCCATCACGTCGAAGGTGAAGGGACAGCTCTCGATCGCCACGTCATAGCGCCGCAGACCGTCGTGCCGGCCCGAACGTTGCGCCGTGAAGGGGCCGCCGGCCACTTCGATCTGGCACGCTTCGCCGCGCCGCGACAATTGCTCGCCGGCGATCACCAGGCTTTTCAGGGACAGCGCGCCGTCCTTGCGTTCGAATACCATCTGGCCCTGGCGGCCGTTGAGGCGCAGCGACCGATTGACGATCGTATCTTCCGAGGGGGAGCGGACGGCGACCGGCGTCGAGTTGCGTGGGCCGTCGCCACCACTGCGCGGCGCGCCCGACGAGGCGGCGCCCGATCCGCCTACCGGCGTTGGCGCGCCGGTCGCGCCCGGCAATTGCAATTGTGCCGCGGCCGGAAGCGTCCCGGCGGACAAAAGAGCGAGAGCGAGGGCGAAACGGCGCATGCAGAGTCCAAAAGCCGGCCAAGCGCCGGCAAAATCCTAAACTAGGGCGATGACGTTAAGGCATTCTGATTTTTGATGCGAGTCGGCGCAAGAAAGCCGATCGCGCCTCCGTAGAAACGCGGTCCGGGCCGAAATTTCCGATTTGGGCGTCTGGGACGGGACTATTTGACTTTGGCCGGCAGGATTTGGCCGGAGGCCTCGCCGAAGCCAATGCGATAGCCGTCGCCCTGGGCGTAGCCGCGCAGGGTCACGGTATCGCCATCCTCCAGGAAGGTGCGGGTGCCGCCTTCGACCAGTTCGATCGGCTCCTTGCCGCCCCACGACAGTTCCAGCATCGAACCGTAGCTGCCCTTGTCCGGGCCGCTGATCGTGCCGGAGCCGATCAGGTCGCCGACCGACATCGAGCAGCCCGACGACGAATGATGCGCCAACTGCTGCGCGCTCGACCAATACATATATTTGAAATTCGACACGCTGATGATCGTGCCACGCGTTGCATTGGCCGGTTTTAATTCCACTTCGAGGCGGATGTCGTAATTGTGCGGCTTGTCTTGACGCAGATAGGGCAGGGGCTCCGGATCCTGTTTCGGGCCATGCACCGCGAAAGGCTCCAACGCCTCTTTCGTCACGATCCAGGCACCGAGCGTCGAGGCGAAGGCCTTGGCCTGGAACGGGCCGAGCGGCACATATTCCCACTGCTGGATGTCGCGCGCACTCCAGTCGTTGAACAGCGCGAAGCCGAAGATCGAATATTGCGCCTCGTCCACATCCATGATGTGGCCCATTTCCGTGGCACGGCCCACGATGGCGCCCATTTCCAATTCGATATCGAGACGCTTGCTGGGCCCGAAGGTCGGCATGCTCTCGCCTGCCGCCTTGAGCTGGCCTTGCGGGCGGATCACCGGCGTGCCGCTGACGACGACCGTGCTGGCGCGGCCGTTGTAACCGATGGGAATGTGCAACCAGTTCTCCTGCAGCGCATTGTCCCTGCCGCGAAACATTGTGCCGACATTGGTGGCGTGCTCGCGCGATGAATAGAAATCGGTATAGCCCGGTACATCCACCGGCCGATGCAGCTTCACATTCTTCATCGGAATGAGCGCGCGTTTCGCCAGCGCTTCGTTGTCGCGCAGGGTCGGTGAGTCATGGCGCAGGAGTTCACTGATCTTGCGCCGCACCGTGCCGATGCCATAAGCGCCGTTCGCCATCAGCGCATTGATGGAACCGGTGCGGAATACCGGCTTGGCGGAGACGCGCGGCAACAGGCCGGCATCTTCCATCATGCCGAGGTCGAGCACGTGATCGCCGATCGCCACCGCCACCCGCAGCCGCCGGTCGTCTTGGGTGGAAATCACGCCATAAGGCAGGTTCTGAATCGGAAAATCGCTGTCCGCCGCGACTTCGACAAAAGAACGCAGGGACGGATCATTGGGATGCATGAACGCTCTTCCTTGGATGTTTCAGCCGATTTTGGCGTTGGGATGGATATGTTGATCCGCTTCTAGCAAAGCTCCGGCAGTCGCGACAGTCCATGCGCGACCGGGCGGCGGACACGCTCGTGTCACGCGATTGTTGCTGGCGCAGCAGGCAGCCTGACGTTACCATTCGATCATGATGTTGCATCTGAAAACAAAGACTTGGCTGATCGGAACAGTCTTGTTTGCCGTCTTGGCTTCTGCCTTGGGCACCGCCACGGCGCGCGCCGACGGCGCTTCGCCCTGGGTGACGGGGCCTAATTCACGCGCCCGGCTGGTCTCGGCCGGCCCGCTTGTCGAGGGCGCCTATCGGGTGGGGGTCGAAATCAAGCTCGAAGGTCAGGCTTTGACCTATTGGCGCATGCCGGGCGAAGCCGGCGTGCCGCCGACCTTCGATTTTTCCAAATCGGTCAATCTCGCCGCCGCCGATGTCGCTTATCCTGCTCCCTTCCGTCTTGAGGAAGCGGGCCAGGAAGCCTTCGGTTATCGTCATGACGTGGTCTTTCCCATCCGCATCAAACCGCTGGATCCGGCCCGTCCGGTGCAGCTCGATCTGCATTTGAACTATGCGGCCTGCGAAAAAATCTGCATCCCGGCGGAAGCCGATCTACGCATCACGCTAGCCCCCAGCGCGCCGGCCTCGACGCATGCGCAAAAGATCGCCAGCTTCGTGGCGCAGGTGCCCAAGCAGCTCAACGATGGCGAACCGCCCGTCGCCACGCTCGCGCCGATCGAGGGACAGAAACGCAAATGGTCCGTCCGTTTCGAGCCATCGCTTGGCGCCGAAAGCGATCTGTTCGTCGAAGGGCCGGACGGCTGGTTTTTCGACACCAAGCGTAAGGATCAGAACTTTGAGATGATTCTCGCGCAAAAACCAAAAAACGCGGCGCTGCCGGTGCGCGTCGTGCTGACCTATCGCGACGGCACACGTGCATTTGAGCGCGCGATCCATCTCGACGCCGCCGCTTCTACCCCCTAAAAGATGGCCTGGCCCTGGCCTTAAACCCTCAGTCCCGGCTGAAAAACCCGAATAGGGAGAGTATGATGATTAAAGTAGGCGACCATCTGCCGAACGCGACGTTCACGGTCATGACCGCGGAAGGGCCCAAGCCCAAGACCACCGACGACATTTTCAAAGGCAAGAAGGTTGTGCTCTTCGCCGTGCCGGGCGCGTTCACGCCGACCTGCAGCAACAACCACCTGCCGGGCTTCCGCGACAAGGCCGATGCCATCAAGGGCAAGGGCGTCGATTCCATCGCCGTCGTCTCCGTCAACGACGCTTTCGTGATGGGCGCCTGGGCCGAGCAATCCGGCGCCAAGGGCAAGATCGAATTTCTCGCTGACGGCAGCGGCAAATTCGCCAAGGATATCGGTCTCGAGCTCGATCTCACCGAGCGCGGCCTGGGCGTGCGTTCGCGCCGCTATTCCATGTTGGTCGATGACGGTGTCGTGCGCACGCTGAACATTGAAGAAGGCGCTGGCGCGGAGGCTTCCGGCGCCGACAACATGCTCAAGCAGCTCTAATCTGGAGCAAATTGCGTTTCGACAGAAACGCAATTTTGCTTGGCGATTTCGTCAAACGCAAAACGTCATAAGCTCGATTTATAAGCTGTGGCTTTAGATCTATGATCCGGGCGTGGCTTGACACCGCGCCCGGATCACGGACGGTTAACGTGATGGCAAGCGCCTTGCTTGCGGGAGCAATCAAAAAAATCACGGGAAATCGTTCATGATGCGTATGTTGTCGACGGCTGCGGCCGCATGCATGCTGGGTTCGGCGGTTATGGCGCAGGAAGCGCCGAGCGCAACCGCGAATTCTTGGCCGCAACAGCCGGTGAAAGTCGTCGTCGCTGCCGCCGCCGGCGGGCCGATCGACGTATTCGGTCGCGTCATGGCCGAGCGGATGGGCCAGCTTCTTGGTCAGCAGGTCTATGTCGAGAACGTGCCCGGTGCTGGCGGCATGGTCGGCGGCCAGTCCGTCGCGCGCGCAAAGCCCGATGGCTATAGCGCGATCCTCGGCACGATCGCCACGCACACCCATTCGCAAAATCTCTACAAGGCGCCGCTCTACAATTCCGCCACCGACTTCGCGCCGGTTGGCCTCATCGCCGAAATTCCGCTGGTGCTGATCACCCGCAAGGATCTGCCGGCCGATTCGCTGAAGGATTTCGCCGCCTATGCCAAGGCCAATGCCGCCAAGATGAACTACGGTTCGGCGGGCACCGGCTCGGCCACGCATCTGGGCTGCGCGCTGCTCAACAACGCCATTGGCGTCAACATCCAGCACGTGCCCTATCGCGGCACCGCGCCGGCCATGCAGGATTTGATTGCCGGCCGCATCGATTATCTCTGCGAAATCGTCGTCACCGCGAAGCCGCAGATCGATGCCGGCACGGTGAAGGCCATCGCCACTCTGTCGGGCACGCGGTCGTCGGTTCTGCCGAATTTGCCGACCGCCAAGGAAAGCGGCTTCCCCAATACGGAGGCCGACACCTGGGCCGGCCTGTTCTTCCCGAAAGGCACGTCGCCGGTCATCGTCGAGAAAATGAACGCGGCGATGATCAAGGCCATGGAGACGCCCGACGTGAAGGCGAAACTCGAAACCCTCGGCGCCACCATCGTCGTGCCGGAGCGGCGCACGCCCGCCTATCTCGCCCAGTTCGTTAAGGACGACATCGTCAAATGGGCGGTGCCGGTGAAGGCGAGCGGCATTCAGCCGGAATAAGCCAGTGATTCTCGCGGGCGCAAGTGCCTAGCGGGAACGCTCTGATCTGGCGGGCGAATTTTCCGCTCTGTAAATTCGCCCGCCAGGCTGTTAAATAAAGGCCGCCCCTCGAGGGGCGTGCCGGCCGTTGCCGGCCTGGAGATGCCGGTCATGCGTTGGGAAGATTTTCGCCAGTCCGACAATATCGATGACCGCCGTGGCGACGGCGGCGGTGGAGGCGGCGGTTTCGGCCTGCCGATTCCCGGCGGTGGCGGCGGTCTTGGCATCGGCACCATCATCATTCTCGGCCTGATCGGCTGGGCCGTCGGCATCGACCCCCGCATTCTCATCGGCGGCGCTGAAATGTTCAGCCGCACCACCGGCGGCGGCTACAGCCAGCCGCAGCAGCAGAGCCAGCGTCAGTCCGGTCCGCCGACCGATCAGATGGGCCGTTTCGTCTCCGCCGTCGTCGCGATGAACGAAGACGTGTGGAAAGAGGTTCTGCCGCAGCAGAAGGGCATTCAGTTCAAGCCCGCATCGCTGGTGATCTTCGATGGTCAGACGCGCTCGGCCTGCGGCGCCGCGCAATCGGCGATGGGTCCGTTCTATTGCCCGATCGATCAGAAAATGTATCTCGACACGTCGTTCTTCAACGACATGAAGCGCAAGCTCGGTGGCGGCGGCGATTTCGCCTATGCCTATGTCATCTCGCACGAGATGGGCCATCACATCGAAAACCTGCTCGGCATTCTGCCGCGCGTGCAGCAGGCGCAGCAGCGCGCCTCAAGCCAGGCGGAAGCCAACGGCCTGTCGGTGCGCGTCGAGCTGATGGCCGACTGCTTGGCCGGCGTGTGGGCCTATCACGCCAATCAGAAGTGGAAGATTCTCGAAGACGGCGACATCCAGAAGGCGATCAATACGGCGACCGCCATCGGTGACGACCGTCTGCAACAGGCCGGCCGCGGCCGCGTCGTGCCCGACAGCTTCACCCACGGCTCGTCGGAACAGCGTGTGCGCTGGTTGCAGAACGGCCTGCAAAGCGGCTCGGTCGATTCCTGCAACACCTTCGCGCGTTGAGAGCGCCTCATGCCGGGCCTCGATGATAAAAGGCCTTTCGTGGCGCTGAAGATCGCGGTTTTGACCGTGTCGGACACGCGCGTTCTGGCCGATGACAAATCGGGCGACACCTTGGCCGCCCGCATCGTTCAGGCCGGGCATGAACTGGCCGATCGGGCCATTGTCCCCGATGACGTCGAGAAGATTCGCGCTCGTGTGCGTGGCTGGATCGCCGATCCGGCTGTCGATGTGGTGATCACCACCGGCGGCACCGGCTTCACCGGCCGCGACGTGACGCCGGAAGCGCTTGAGCCCTTATTTGAAAAGCGGATGGACGGTTTCTCGACCGTCTTCCATCGCATTTCCTACGACAAAATTGGTACGTCGACGGTGCAGTCGCGGGCCACCGCTGGTGTCGCGGGCGCGACCTTCATCTTCGTCCTGCCCGGCTCGCCGGGCGCCTGCAAGGATGCCTGGGACGGCATCCTCGTGCATCAGCTCGATTACCGCTACATGCCGTGCAACTTCGTCGAGATTATGCCGCGTCTCGACGAGCATCTGCGCAGAGGTAAGAGTTAAAGCTCCAAACGCGACGGATTTTAGCGTCGGCGCGCCACCCGCGCCGTGCGCGCGGCGGCTTCCGCCCGGCAGATCGCGGCGAGCGACTGATACATCGTGCCCTGCATCTTGCCATAGCGCGCGTTGCAACGCGCCTGCGCCGCGCGATAGGCGCGATAGCGCTGTTTGCTGATGCGGCGGCTGAACCGCGCCTCGCATTTGTTGACCACCTTCTGCGCCAATTGCACGTCGGCGCTTGAGCCGAAGGCGCAGGCTTTCAGCAGGCGCACGGAGGCGCCGCAGGTCGGTGCTGCCAGCAAGGTCTTCTCGATGGCGTCGGCGCCTTGCGCCGGGCAATCGATCGGCGCGCTCGCGGGCGCTGGTGTTGCCGCGGGCTTCGCGGTGGCGGGCGACGTTTTGGGAGAACTTTGCGCCAAGGCGCTGCCGCCGCCGGTAAACAAAGCGGCGCAAAGAGCGGCAGTGAAGATCAACTTCGACGACACGGATCCCCTCATTCTCAGTCGACACGCCTTGCCCTGGTGCGCATGGTCCGTTTCGGTCCCACTTGCCGCGCCCAGGCGCTGAAACTCGCGACGCTGGCCTTCGAACCGCTGGTCTGCATCAACCTGTCCCTTTCTGCCACGATTCCGGCGAGCGGCGCCAGAAAGGGCAGGGTGCGGTGCAGGGCTGTCGCCGGCCGCTCCAGGAGGCGGGTCGGGCGCAAGGATGTTTCCCAGGCTAGGTCCGAGAGTTCGTCATAAAAGCCGCTTTCCGGCGCAAAGCCTGCCTGCAAGGCGAGCACGCGCTGTTCGCGGGCTATTTTCAACGCGCCTTGCACGGCGTCCAGCCACTTCTCGGTCACGATAAATTCACAGCCGGCGTGGTCGGCGATGCGCGCCAGATCCTTGACGTCCTCAGCGGATTGGCCCGTGGCGGCCATCACCACGTCGCGGACGATGCCCGAAATGGCGCCTGGCACCAGGGCCGCCAAAGTCCGGGCGACGGCTTCGGGCGAGGCCGAACCGTGAACAGCCGGATCGCATGTCGTAACGATGACAGAAAACATACGGTCCTTAGGTGTCAGATTGCAGTGCAATAATCCGGTTCCTCAACACGATTGTCCACAGGCTCGTTGACGCGAATCTAAATGTTCTCTATTTGTTCTTTCGGGGACGTCGAATTGCGGAGCCTGTGTATGTTGAGCGTCGAGACCGCAGCGCGGACCGCTGCGACCGTCCCCCCGTCCCAGAGTGCCAAATCGGCTCAAAAACAGAGCCTTGGCAATAATGCGCGCTATGGTGAAAGACAGGCGCCGCCGACCGAAACCGTCGAAAGCGCCGTCGCGGAAGACCGCCGGCGCGGTCGCGGCGCGGTGACCAATGCCAGCGGCCGCTACGAGCCGCATGCGCGTGTCGCCGAGGATGACGGCTGGGACAGTCTCGGTTCGCTCGAGGCGTTTCAGACCCAGGTTTCCTACGAGAAGCCGCGCACAGTCATCACCCGCAACGATTCCCCGGATCTCTCCTTCGACCGGTCGATTAATCCATATCGCGGCTGCGAGCATGGCTGCGTCTATTGTTTCGCCCGGCCGACCCACGCCTATATGGGCCTGTCGCCGGGGCTCGATTTCGAGACGCGCCTCTTCGTCAAGGACGGCGTGGCGCAGGCGCTGGAGCGCGAATTGTCGGCGCCGAATTATCAGCCGAAAACCATCGCCATCGGCACCAATACCGATCCCTATCAGCCCATCGAGCGGCAGCATCGCAACATGCGCGCCATTCTCGAAGTGCTGTCGCGCGCCAATCATCCAGTCGGCATCGTCACCAAATCGGCTCTGGTCACGCGCGATATCGACATCCTCGCGCCGATGGCCGAGAAAGGCCTCGCCAAGGTCGCCATTTCGGTCACGTCGCTCGATGGCAAGCTGTCGCGCCTGATGGAGCCGCGCGCCGCGCAGCCGCAGAAGCGGCTCGATGCTTTAAGAGAATTGAGTGCCGCCGGCATTCCTACCGCCGGTCTGGTCGCGCCGATCATCCCGGCCATCAACGATCATGAGATCGAAGCCATTCTCGATCGCGTGCAGGCGGCGGGCGCGCGCAGCGCCGGCTATGTGATGCTGCGCCTGCCGCTCGAAGTGGAGAATATTTTCGGCGAATGGCTTCTCACCCATTTCCCGGCGAAATATCGTCACGTCATGTCGCTGGTGCGCGGCATGCGTGGCGGCAAGGCTTATGATTCGAGTTTCGGCCAGCGCATGAAAGGCACGGGCGCCTATGCCTGGCTCACGGGTCGTCGCTTCGAGATCGCCGCCGCCAAACTCGGCCTCAATGCATCGCGCGCCAAATTGCGTTGCGATCTGTTCAAACCGCCGCTGCGCGGGCCGGAACAGTTGATGCTGTTGTGATGCCCGCCTCTCGTCCCGCCTTCGGCGTTTTATAGCCGCAATCGCTGCGCAGAAAGCGCTGCGCACGAGAGCATGGTTTGAACATGCTCTCGTGCGCGTGTGCGGTGATTGCAAGCGATTGGAGAGATTGAATGGCGGCCTTGATCACGAGACGTGGCTTTGCCCAAACCCTGCCCGTGGCCGCAACGGCGCTGACGTTTTCGATACCGGCCTTCGCTCAATCAAGCGCTTCTTCAAATACTTCTTCAGGTGCGTCCTGGGCCGCGCAGCTCACGACGCAATTCAGACACATCGAACGTGACAGCAAGGGCCGTCTCGGTGTTTTCGTGCTCGATACGCAAAGGGATCGATCTGTCGGCTATCGGCAGAGCGAGCGCTTTCCCATGTGCAGCACGTTCAAGCTGGTTCTGGCCGCCGCCGTCTTGAAACGCGTCGATCAGGGCAAGGAAGAGCTCGATCGTCCTATTCCCGTCAAAGCGAGCGACATCGTTCCCAATTCGCCGGGCACCGAGAAGAAGGTCGGCGACAGTATGACATTGGCGGAGCTCTGCGCCGCGACGACCACCCTGTCGGACAATGCGGCGGCCAATCTGATTCTGGCGACGCTCGGCGGCCCGAAAGGCATGACGGCTTTCGCGCGCTCGATCGGCGACAAGGTCTTCCGTCTCGATCGTATCGAACCGATGATGAGCAATGCGACGCCGCATGATCTGCGCGATACCACCACGCCGCAGGCCATGGCTGAGACCGTTCAGAAACTCGTTCTCGGCGATGTCCTGTCGGACGCTTCGCGCGCGCAGCTCACCGCCTGGCTCGTCGGCAATAAGACGGGCGATACGCGGTTGCGCGCCGGCGTGCCGGGCGACTGGCGTGTCGGCGACAAGACCGGCGCGGGCGGGCACGGCACGACCAATGACGTCGGCCTGTTCTGGGCGCCGCAACGCAAGCCCATCATCGTCAGCGTTTATCTCACCGGCAGCAGGGCGACGTCGGACGAACGCAATGCCACGATCGCTGCCGTCGCCCGTGCCGTGGCCATCGATGCCAGGGTATAAGATCTAAACCTTGATCCAGCCGGCGCGTGCCGCGAGATAAGCGAGGATCAGCACCACGACGGTGAGGCCGATCCAGGTGAGCGGCGACAGGCTGCCGCCGGCGAAGCGCCCGTTGCGCGCTTTGCTCAAGCCGGCATAGCTCTGGCCGGTGGCGCCGGTGCCCACTTCCGGTCCTCGCCCGTCGAGGGTCGCCTGCGCCAGATGGCGATAGGTGGCGAGCCGGCGCGGCGTCGATTCACCGATGATATAGGCGGCGAGTTCCGCCTCGTCGGGCTCACGGTTCTTGAGCCTGGCGAACGACACGAGCCAGTCGTGCTTGTTCTGCTTATAGATGGAATAGGCGACGAGACCGACGATATCGGCGTCCCCGCTGACGAGGCTCGCGAAGACATTGTTGCGCTCGGCATCGCTGTCGGCGGCAGCCGCCGCCGAGGCCTTCGCCAGGTCGAAGCTGGCGCCACCAGGCAGTTTCGCGCCCTCCTTGTCCACAGTCATAGACGTGTCGCTCATGGTCTGCTCCCGAGCCCTGTTGTATCCCTTAAGGGATTTTTAATGAAACCGGCCCGCCAGCACAATCGCCGCGGCCGGACGGAAGCGCAGAACGCCCCTTATGGTTTATCGGTCGCAGGCCCTCGCTGACGTCATCGACCAGGAACCGGCCGAACGAACCCTGCCGGAAGCCCCCCACTTTAACCACGAACGGGCCCTGTTGGCGCGTGGGCTACGCTTTATCGCCGGGGTCGACGAGGTCGGCCGTGGGCCACTTTGCGGCCCGGTGGTCGCCGCCGCCGTGATCCTCGACCCGCAGCTGCTGCCCGAGGGCGTCACCGATTCCAAACAGCTCGATGCCGACGAACGGCAGAATGCCTTCGATCAGGTGATGCAGCGGGCGGTGGCGGTGGGCATCGGCATGGCCTCGGCGGCGGAGATCGACACGATCAATATTCGCCAGGCGACCCATACCGCCATGCGCCGCGCGTTGGCCGCTTTGTCGGTCGCGCCGGCTTTCGCTTTGATCGATGGCAATGATTGCCCGAAAAATCTGCGGTGCGAGGCGTCGACCTTGATCAAGGGCGATGCCATCTCGCTGTCGATTGCCGCAGCATCCGTCATCGCCAAGGTGACACGCGATCGGCTGATGCACCGCATGGGCGAGTGGCATCCGCAATATGGATTCGCCGATCATGTCGGCTATCCGACGAAGCGCCATCGCGAAGCAATCGCCGCGCACGGGCCTTGTGCTTTTCATCGCCTCAGCTTCGGGTCGTTGAAGGGATAAAGGCGCGTTTGCGCGCTAATCCCGTAACCCGCTGTTAAGATTGCTGTGGCAGCCGCGCGAATTTCCTTAATAAATCAACGCGTTTTTTAAGAAAAACGTGCGGAAAAAAGACACCATGTTTTGACGCCCCTAAACGCGGCTTTTACTCGCTGTCGGCCATAGTCGCCCCGTCAGTAAGAGTAACCGGTGTCAGTGTTCACATGAGTATCGCGCGCGCCGGATTGGCCGGCTCGAAACTTCGGATTCAGGTCTCGCGTACCGGAGTTTCGACCCGGCGACCGGCGGCGTCTGCGGCATTAGTTCAGCCGCAGTCGCTGCCTCTCAATCAGATCCTCGTTGGCGATTGCATCGCCGAGATCAATCGGCTGCCAGCCGAGAGTGTCGATCTCGTCTTCGCCGATCCGCCCTACAATCTTCAGCTCGAAGGCGCGCTGTCGCGTCCCGATCAGAGCGTCGTCGATGCGGTCGATGACGATTGGGATAAGTTCGCCAGCTTCGCCGATTACGATCGTTTCACGCGCGAATGGCTCGATGCGGTGCGCCGCGTCATGAAGCCCGATGCGACGATCTTCGTCATCGGCTCCTATCACAACATTTTCCGCGTCGGCACGATCCTGCAGGACAAGGGCTTTTGGATTCTCAACGACATCGTCTGGCGCAAAGCCAATCCGATGCCGAACTTCCGCGGCCGCCGCTTCACCAATGCCCATGAAACGATGATCTGGGCGTCGCGCGATGCGCAGGCCAAGTCCTACACGTTCAATTACGATGCACTGAAGGCCGGTAACGAAGACCTTCAGGTGCGCTCCGACTGGTTCTTCCCGATCTGCACCGGCGCCGAGCGTCTGAAAGACGAGAGCGGCCGCAAGACCCATCCGACGCAAAAGCCCGAAGCGCTGCTGGCGCGCATCATCATGGCGACATCGAAGCCAGGTGACGTGGTGCTCGATCCCTTCTTCGGCTCCGGCACCACCGGCGCGGTGGCGCGCCGGCTCGGCCGCTCCTTCATCGGCACCGAACGCGATCCTGTCTATGCCAAGGCCGCGCGTGCCCGTATCGCCGCCATCGAACCGTTGACCGCCGATGCCATTGCCGCGCCGCCGGCCAAGCGCAGCGAACCACGTGTGGCTTTCGCCAGCGTCGTCGAAGCCGGTCTCATCAACGCCGGTGAAACACTCACCGACGATCGCCGCCGCTTCAAGGCCGTGGTACGCGCCGATGGCTCGCTCTTGATGTCGGGCATCGTCGCTTCGATCCACAAGGCTGGCGCTCTGGCGCAAGGCTTGCCGGCTTGCAACGGCTGGGTGTTCTGGAACGTCGAGCGCAACGGCAAGCTTACGTCGATCGACGAAATGCGCGGCACCATTCGCGCGCAGATGAAAGACGCGGCTGAATAATCAATTCAGCCCGCGTATTTCTCCGCCGCGCGCCGCATAACGGCCTGCGCGTCTGCCCAAAGCTCTTCGACGATGCGCGCGGCCGGTCCCGGTCGCGCCAGTTTGATGGCTTGTCCGGCCCACAGCGACAGCACATCCGGCGAGCCGGCCTTGGTGGCCGCCGCGCGCAATTCCTGAGTCAGTGCATTCTGGATCGGATAGGGCGCGATCTCATTCTCGATCGGGCGCATCGTCGCCATGAACTCATTGTCGATGCCGCGCGCATAGCGGCCGGAAATGGCGCGCGTCAGGCGCGTCGGATCGTCAGGCGCGGTCTCGATCGCCTTGCGCCAGGGCGCCGACACGGTGACTTCCTCCGACAGCAGAAAGGCACTGCCTAACTGCACCGCGACGGCTCCAAGCGCCAAAGCGGCGGCGACGCCGGCGCCATCCATAATGCCGCCGGCAGCGATGACAGGCAGGTTCACCGCCTGCCGGATCGTCGGCACCAAAGCCATCGTGCCAATGGAGGATTCGGGCATGGATTTGAGAAACGTGCCGCGATGTCCGCCTGCTTCGATGCCCTGCGCGCAAATCGCATCGGCGCCGATCTCGGCCCAGTGACGCGCTTCGGCCACCGTCGTGGCGGTGCCGATGAGATAGGTGCCGCGCGCTTTCAACGCGCGCGCTTGGTCGCGCGTCAAAGCGCCGAAGGTGAAGGAGGCGGCGGGCGGCGCGGCTTCGACAAGTGCCGCGAATTGCGGCGCGAAGGCCTGCGCCCAGGAATTGGGAATGGATTGCGCCGGCAGGCCGTAGCGTTCGCGCCACGGCGCGAGCCGCGCCATGGCCTCCGCCACCATGGCCGGCGGCGGATCGACGGGATCGAGCACGAAGAGATTGACGGCGAAAGGCTGGTCCGTCGCCGCGCGAATGGCCTTCACGCCATTGAGTATCTGGTCGGGCGCCGAGCCTGCGGCCGCATAGGAGCCCATCGCGCCGGTTTTCGACACCGCGATAGCGATCGCCTCGGTGGTCGCGCCCAGCATCGGCGCCTGAATGATGGGGATGCTGAGTTTGTCGAACATGTCAGCCGTCTCACGCAAAACCAGGGATTGGGCCGGCACTACACTGCATGTGGAGGCGGGTGGCAATGCGACTTCAAGCCAAAACGAATCCATGAAACGCAGTGCGGTTATGCGTCCGGCGTAACGTTCTGCTGCATGCGTTTAAGGAGCCGAATAAGGAACACCGTTTCGTCGGCACTGAAATCGCGCAAAGCGGTTTTCTGAAGCGCGATAGCATCGGGAATCGAGGCTTCGGCCAGAGTGATTCCGTCCGGCGTTATTTCGACGACAATACCGCGCGCATCTTCCTCGCTCGGTCGGCGGAGAACGAGTTGACGCTGTTCGAGATCGGCCAGGGTGCGCGACAAGGTCGGCGGTTCGAGGCCGGTAAGATGCAGCAATTCGCGCACCCGCAGCGCGTGCGATTTGTGCAACGTCGCCAGAATGCGCCAGCCGGCCAGCGACACGTCGTAAGCCTTCAGCGTCGGTTGAAATAACGGCAGGATCGCCAAGGTCGCCCGGTTCAGCAGATAGGGCACGAACTGGCTGAAATCGAAGTCGGCGACCTCCGATTTAAGCCCATCTGGAATTTTATTGTCCAGCTTCTCTGTGTCCGCAAGGTCGTTCGACATAGCTTTATCTATCTGTAATAGAGTTATTTTGTGCCGCTAAGGCCGAGTTTAGTCTTTTTATTTGCTCTAATAAGCTTGCGAAATCTAATTCCATATGGAATCATATTTCCAGTTCGGTCGCGGTGCAAGCGGCAACGCTCGGCCTGGGAGGGCTGCATCGCGGCGGTGTGAACCTGTGGGAGGGGTGGAGTCATGTGGCCGAAGAACTGTTGGTACATTGCCGGTTTCGCGCAAGAGGTCGGCCAGAAATTGCTGGCCCGCAAGCTCCTCAATCAGGCGGTGATTCTGTGGCGCACGGCGCAGAATAAACTGGTTGCCATGGAGGATCGCTGCCCGCATCGCCTGGTGCCGCTGTCGATGGGCGAACTGGTCGAGGATCAGGTGCAATGCGGCTATCACGGTCTGCGCTTTAACGCCCAAGGCGCCTGCACCCATGTGCCCGGTCAGGATAGCTTGCCGAAGGCCGCGCAGGTCAAACTGTTTCCGGTCGTCGAGCGGCATGCGCTAGTGTGGATCTGGCTTGGCGCGGCGGAGCTTGCCGATGAAGCGCTGATTCCCGATATGCATTGGCTTGATGCGCCCGGCTGGACGCCGACCACCGGCTATCATCACATGAAAGCCGATTATCGGTTGCTCACCGACAATCTGCTCGATCTGTCCCATGAGACTTATGTGCATCGGGAAACCATCGGCAATTCGGCTGTCGCTGATTCGCCTGTCGTCACCAGCGTCGAGGGCGGCCTCATCGTGCGCGCGCATCGCGAAATGCCGAACATCGATCCGCCACCGTTCTTCTCGCTGATGCTCAATCACACCGGCAAGATCAATCGCTGGCAGATCGCCGTCTTCATGCCGCCGGGCATGAATATGACCGACGTCGGCGCGCATCCCGTCGGCACGGATCGCGAGAAGGCGGCCATCTTCCGCGTGTTGCATCTGCTGACGCCGGAGACCGAACATTCGACCCATTATTTCTGGGCCGTATGCCGCAACTTCCGTCTCGATGACGCACCGCTTGGCGAGGGTTTGAAGAAAGCGATCATTCACACCTTCGACGAAGATCAGCGCATTCTCGAAGTCCAGGATCGTTGTTTGCAGGAAGAAGGCATGCCGTCGATCCCGCAAGCGGCGGTGAAAGTCGACATCGCACCGGTGCAGGGGCGTCGTTTGCTCAATGACGTCATCAAGCGCGAGCAGGAAAATCCCAGCGCGGTGATTCGCCCGCTCCTCATGGCCGATGATGCGAAGGTGGCGCAGCCGCCGGCGATGGCTGCGGAATAAGAGAAGAAACTGGATTGCTTTGCTTCACGCGCAGTGACGAAGCAATCCAGCCTGTCGATGCAACTCAAAACAGGCGCCCTCGTAGAACTACGTGATCGTCAGCCTGCCTTGCATTTTTGAGAGTTCACGTTTGCAAATTGAGCAACGCGCGCGCTCGTTCTCGTAACCTCACATCACGCGCGCAGCTGCATGATTCAGTCGTTGCCAGCAACCGCAAGAAGCGATGTATGCGGCGCACATTCCAGCTCCCTCACCCCGTGCTCAACGGCTAACAATAACAGTTGGCTGGCCTGCGTATCGCGCGCGAAGAAGAAGCCGCGCTGATTCCATGCAAACACTGTCTTCTTCGCTCCAAGCTTTGACGGAACTCTGCGCACGCGCCCTTCGCATTTCAGCAATGGCTACGAATTAGGCACTGTGTTCTCATTCCTCGTGATTGTCGCCTGGCCGCGCAAGACAATCGAACTTATCCTGTGGGGGGATGAATGAGGGTCCTGGAAGGCTTAGCGCTCGCTTCGAGCGGCGCTATATTATTGTCGTCCGTCACGAGCCAGGCGGCGGATCTGCCATCTCGTAAATCAGCGCCAGCCGATTATGTTCGCGTCTGCGACACTTACGGCACGGGCTTCTATTGGATTCCCGGCACCGACACCTGTCTGAAGGTCGGCGGCCGTGTCCGTTACGATATGTCTTACGTGCCGGCGAAGAATGCCGTCGTTCATCGCTCCACCGTGGGTAATGGCCTTGCTGCCGGCACCTTCGTCTCCGCCAATGGCGTAGATACGATCGGCGACAATCTGCGCGCCAGCGTCACCATGGACGCGCGCACGCAAACCGCCTGGGGCACGTTGCAGACCGCGATGAGCATTCGCGTGTCCGGTCTCTCGGGCATCATGAATGCGCCGCCCGGTTATCCGAACGGCTTCTTCGCTTCGGGTAACGGCCCAGGCACCGGCATCGAATTCGCCTATATCCGCTTTGCCGGCTTCACCGCCGGTATCGCCCTCATGAACTCTCTCTTCTTGAGAGACACGCCGCTCTTGTCGTCATCGGCAGGCGACGGTCATCCGCCCTTCGTGCCGCAGCTCACCTATACCGCCACCTTCGGCAGCGGTTTCTCGGCGACCTTTGGTATCGAGGACCGCACGCGGCCGATCTCCATGACAACAGGCACATTGGGCGCCAATCCGTTCACCGCCACGGCGGCGACGGCCGGGCCGAACGCGACACGTCTGCCGGCGCTGGTCGGTTCGTTCCAGGTCGATCAATCCTGGGGCGCCGCCAAGATCGCCGGCGTCGTCGTGCGCAACTCGGCGACCTTCGGCAATCTGCCGCTCGCCGTTGTCGGTAATAATGGCAAGCAGATCAGCGCCACTGGCTGGGCGGTGACCGCCGGCCTGCGCGTCAACCTGCCGATGCTGGCGGCGGGCGACAAGTTCGAAATCGCCGCTGGCTATAGCGTCGGTGCTCAGGAATATGTCTGGTCCAGCGGCGCCAATGGCGACTGGTTCGACGTGGCCGCTTTCATGGGTGGCTTTCTGCGCGCCGATCGTAACTTCACCATCTATTGCGTGAACGCGGCGTGCAGCGTTGGCGGCGGCGAGCAGCTCAAGGTCTTCCACGCGATGGCCGTGTTCACGCACTATTGGACACCGACCTTGCGCACGCATCTTTATGCGGCCTATTCGCATCTCACGCCGGGCCGCGTCGGTCAGGCGACGGCCTGGCAGGAGGGCGGGTTGTCGAAGGCCTCCATCTGGCAAGGCTGGGCGCAGCTCGTCTGGTCGCCGGTGCAGAACTTCAACATTATTTCCGAAGTCACCTATGCGCGCTTGAACCAGAGCCTGCCGCTGTCGGTTCCTGTCGGCCTGGGAACGCTTGCAGCGATCAGCCCCAACAATTGGGGAGCCCGCATGCGCATCGTGCGCTCCTTTTAGAGGCTTGGCCTCAGTCGCGTTGATCAGCCGCCAGCCATCGCGCAGGAGTCTTGAAAAACAAGAGTCTTGAAAAACCGAAGTCTCTAAAAACTACGGCGCCTTCGGGCGCCGTAGTGTTATGGGGAAGATGATCGATCAGTAGTAGTCGCGATGACGCCAGCCGTCGCGATAGCCACCGTAATAACCGCCATAATAAGGACGGCCGTAATAGGGCCGGGAATAGCCGTAGCTATAAGTGGTGCCGGCATAAACCGGGCCGTAGCCATATCCATAGCCGTAGCGCGGTCCGTCTGGCGTGCAGCCGGCGAGCGCGATCCCGCCCACGACGACGGCCAGGACAACTCCGAGCGATTTGATCCGCGACATCGCGACCTCCTGAGTAAACGCACGGCCAAGGTGAGCTTCCCGCCATGAATGCCTGATGAATGCAGGGGATGGTCGACGCATCGGCGATCCGGCAATGATGCCAAGGGTTAATGCCTCCACAAAAACGCCGCTTTCCGACCCGCCGATGCCGTGCAATGGTTTGTTGTTCCAGCTCCGAGCATGAGAGATGAAACAGTTTCTGCTTGCCGCGGTCATGATGACCTGTTGCTCCGCGCTCGCATCGGCGCAGGGGCCGGCGCGTGCCGCCGTGGAGCGAGCCGCCAAGCCCATCGTCATCCAGCCCAACACGATGGCCGTTCGCGCCACGGTGGATTCCTTCATTCTGCCGGTGAAGGGTGGCTGGTTCCGCGAGGTGAAGGGCCAGGTCCATGTCGATCTGGAACGGCCCGAGCGCAGCCGTTTTGCGGTCACCGTCAACACCCGCGCCTTCGATGCCGGCGGTCCGCGCTACAACGCCTTTCTGAGCGGTCCCGCCATCCTCAATGTGGCGCAATATCCTGAGATGACGTTCGTATCGCGCGCCATGACCCGTCTCGATGAGCGCCGCGTGCGCTTCGACGGCAACCTGACCCTGCGCGGTGTCACCCGGCCGTTGTCGGTGGTTGCCACGATTGCGCCAGACGATCGGCCCGGACAGGCCCGATTTACCGCCCGGGGCCGGATCAACCGCCTCGAATTTGGCATTGATAAGGGTTATCCGTTGATCACGGCGATGGTCGATTTCGTGCTGACCACGCAACCTCCCGCTGAATAGGACAGGTGATGGCTTCAAAACTCGAGCAACTCAAGGCGATGACCACCATTGTTGCGGATACCGGCGACATGGAGTCGATTCGCGCCTTTCAGCCGACTGACTGCACCACCAATCCAACCTTAATTCTGAAGGCCGCCCAGATGCCGGCCTATGCCCATCTCGTCGACGAGGCGATCGCCTGGGGCGCGCGCTCCGGCCGCAAGACCGGCGAAGTGACCGATCGTCTGGCCGTCAGCTTCGGCACCGAACTGTCGAAGATCGTGCCTGGCCGCGTCTCGACTGAGGTCGATGCGGATCTGTCTTTCGATGTCGAAGCGATGGTTGCCAAGGCGCGGTCGTTGATCGCCGATTATGCCGCGCGGGGCGTCGGCAAGGAGCGCATCCTCATCAAGCTTGCCTCCACCTGGGAAGGCATCCGCGCCTGCGAAATTCTGCAGCGCGACGGCATCGACTGCAACATGACCTTGCTGTTCTCGCTCACCCAGGCGGCGGCCTGCGCCGATGCCGGGGCCTTTCTGATCTCGCCCTTCGTCGGCCGCATTCTCGATTGGCACGTCAAGGCGACGGGCCAGACCTTCACCGCCGAGACCGATCCGGGCGTGCTCTCCGTGCGCAACATCTATGCCTATTACAAAGCGCATGGTGTGAAGACCGTGGTAATGGGCGCCTCCTTCCGCAACATCGGCGAGATCGAGGCTTTGGCCGGCTGCGATCGTCTCACCATTTCGCCGCAACTGCTGGAAGAGCTGCGCAAGAGCGAAGGCCCGCTGCCGCGCAAGCTCGATCCGGCGACCGTGAAGAATGCGCCGGCGCGCATGAAGCTCGACGAAAAGACTTTCCGCTTCCAGTTCAACGAAGATGCGATGGCGACCGAGAAGCTCTCGGAAGGCATCCGCCTCTTCGCCAAGGATCTGCGCGCTCTGCGCGAACTGGTCGAGACACGGCTGAAGGCTGCGGCTTAAAGGCCGAAGCCTCTGTGTCATTCCCGACAGCCGCGCAGCGGCTGAGCGGGAATCCAGGAGCGAGTGGTAAAGCCTTTTAGGAAATGACTGCGCAGAGGCCTAAAGCGTAACGTTTGTCGTTTCGTCACACGCCCCTGGATCCCAGGTCGCCCGTTGGGCGCCTGGGATGACACCAAGATGTCGCGTCGTTTCTACGTATTGCGCAGGCCGGTCGAATTGGTGTTGCGCTCCGTGCCCGGCGGCACGTGAATGTCGATCACGCAGACACCGCCCTTCATCATCACATCGACGCCCTTGCGGATCGCATCCGGCAGATCGGCAAGCGTCTTGATCGGGCCGATGCCGGTCGCGCCTTGTGCCTCCGCCAGTTTGGCGATGTCGACATAGGGCTTGTCCATGGCCAGGCCGATCCAGCGATTGCCGACCGGACGGTTGCGCCGCTTGGCGACGCCTTCCTGGTGCAACTCGTCGTTGAAATAGGACTGGTTGTTGTTGATCAGCACCAGCAGCGGAATCTTGTGCCGCACGGCGGTCCACAGCGCATGGTTGCCCATGACGAAATCGCCGTCGCCGAGCACTGCTACCGTCGGGCGGCCCTTATCCGCATTGGCGAGCGCCACGCCGACCGAGAGCGAAGGCCCGGAACCGATGCCGCCGCCGCCGTCCTTGCCCATATAGGCGCCTGGATCGCGCCACGGCCACTGGTCGCACGGCCATTGCCGCGCCAGCGCCGCGAAGGAAATCTTGTCGGGATCGGGCACGTTTTCGCGCAGAACCTGCGCCACGTCCTGCATGCGGATGCGCGAGCCGTCGCCCGGCTTGAACGGTTTGCGGATGGCCGCGCGCCAGGGCTCTTTCTTGGTCTTGCCGAGGGTCGCGTTGAGATCGTCCACGACGCTGGCGGGCGAAGCCGAGATGAGGAGATCGGTCGGCGCCGTGCCCTGATAGACCATATGCGCGCCGTTGTGCAGGTGGTGATCCAGACCGACGCTGATCACCTTGCCCGCGAAGTCGGAGCCCTTCGGCGGGCTGATGCTGCCGTTGAGATCGACCCATTCGAATGCGATGACCAGATCGGCTTCGGCGATCAGATCGAGAATGTCCTTGCCCGGTTGATTGAACGGCTCGATCACATGCGCCGGATGATCGGTCGGGAACATGGCGCCGTTCTTCAGGTCCGTCATCACGCAGGCGCCGAGCGTTTCGGCGAGCTGCACGCGCGCATCCCATTCGGCTTGCGAACGCGAGCCGCGGCCGAAAAGCAGCAGCGGCCGCTTCGCGGCCTTCAGCATGGCGGCCGCGCGATCGATGTCGGTCTTTTGCGCGCGCGGCGAAGCCGGCGGCTGGAAGCGGCTCATATCAGGCAGAGCCGGCACCTTGTCGAGCGACTGCTCCTGCAGGCCGGCGTCGAGCACGATATAGACCGGCGCGCAGGGCTCGGTGCGGGTGGCGATATTGGCCTTGGTCATCGCATCGACGATGGCTTCCGCCGACGTCGGCAGATTGTCGAACTTGATGATGTCGCGAACGATGCCGGCCTGGTCGGCGGAGGTGTGGATCCAGTCGATCCACGGCCGGCGCTGATGCGCATCGACCGGGCCGGTGGCGCCGACGATCATCATCGGCACGCGGTCGCAATAGGCATTGAAAATGCCCATGTGGGCGTGCATCAGGCCGACGTTGGAATGGACGATGGCCGCCATCGGCTCGTCTGTCGCCTTGGCATAGCCATGGGCAATGCCCACCACATGGTCCTCATGCAGGCACAGCAGCATGCCGGGATCGCGATTGCCCAGATGGTTGACGAGGGAATCGTGCAGGCCGCGATAGCTCGCTCCGGGATTGAGCGCCGCATATTTGAAGCCGCACAGGCGCAGCATCCGCGCCGCGACGTCCGATCCCCAGGCAACCTTGTCGTCGGGTTGGCCTTCGGGCGTATCGAGATAAGGCATCAATGTTTCCTCCGGCGCACCTGTTGAAATCGGCGCGATTTTATGGGCGGGGCTCCCCGTAACATCCCATTGGGACCGAGAAAAGGTGAGATAAAATGCAGGCGCGGCGCTTGTCCATGCCGGCCGCGCCTGCGTATAAAGCCCGCGAATTGGCGCAACCAATCGTTCAAGATCCTGGAGGAAATATGAAGCTCGCGACATTCGAGGCCAGTGGCAAAGTCAGCTACGGTGCCGTGGTGGACGGCGGCATTGTCGACTTAGGGCGTAAACTCGCTTTCGCCGACCTGCGTGCCTTGATCGGCGGCAATGGTTTCGCTCAGGCGAAGGCGGCGATCGCCGGCGCCAAGCCCGATGTCGCATTGAATCAGGTGCGCCTGCTGCCGGTCATTCCCAATCCGGAAAAGATCATCTGCGTCGGTCTCAACTACGAAGATCATGTGGTCGAAACCAAGCGCGAGCGCACCGAGGACCCGGCGCTGTTCGTACGTTTCGCCAACAGCCAGATGGGCCATGACGCGCCGATGCTGCTGCCGCCGGAATCGAGCCATCTCGACTATGAGGGCGAGATCGCCGTCATCATCGGCAAGGGCGGCCGCCGCATCGCCGAGAAGGATGCTTATGGCCATGTCGCCGGCTTCTCCTGCTACAACGACGGCTCGATCCGCGACCTGCAATGGGCGACGACGCAATGGACGACGGGCAAGAACTTTCCCTCGACCGGCGCTTTCGGCCCGTGGATGGTGACGACCGACGAAGTGCCAGCCGACAGCGTGCTGACCTTGATCACCCGTCTCAACGGCCAGGAAATGCAGCGCGCCACCACGCAGATGATGATTCACTCGATCCCGCGCTTGATCGCCTTCATCTCGGTCTTCACCGAACTCACGCCGGGCGATGTCATCGTCAGCGGCACGCCCGGCGGTGTCGGCGGTCGCAAGAAGCCGCCGCTGTTCATGAAGGACGGCGACGTCTGCGAAATCGAGATCGACAAGGTCGGCGTGCTCAGCAATCCGATCAAGGCGGAAAAGGTCTGATCTCTCCCAGAGCATTCACTGTTTGACGGAACCACCGAGCGCTGAACCGTCATTGCGAGGAGCAGCGTGACGAAGCAATCCAGGGGCGTGTGGCTGTGTCAACAAATGCTATGGTGCGGGCATATATTGTCTATCGCTGTACACCTTGACTCCTGGATTGCTTCGCTGCGCTCGCAATGACGGCTGTTTCGCTTCATTTCCATCTCAACGTGAAACGTCTTAACCCCAGCGCCAGCTATCGATGCCGGCGCTGGCGGCATGGCGCGCCAGCACCATTTTATGGACTTCGCTGGCGCCATCCACCAACCGCGCCTGCCGCGCATAGCGGTAGATCCATTCGAGCACCGTATCCTTGGAATAGCCGCGTGCGCCGTTGAGCTGGATCGCTGTGTCGGCGGCGAGATGCAGTGTATCGGCGACGTGCAGCTTGGCGCTTGAAACTTCCGTGCGCGCGAAATCACCTTGATCGAGTTTCCAGGCCGCGCGCATCACCAGCAGGCGGCCGATGTCGACGGCATGGGTCACATCGCCGATCTTCATCTGCACGCTTTCATAATCGGCGAGCCGTTTGCCGAAGGCCTGTCGCTCGTTGATATAAGCGGTGGCGATCTCGACGCAGCGCTTCGACAGGCCGAGCCAGCGCATGCAATGGGTTAAACGCGCCGGCCCCAGGCGGATTTGCGTGGCCTTCAATCCATCGCCGACATTCATCAGCACGTTGTCGTCGTCCACTTCGAGACCTTCGAAGGCGATCTCGCAATGGCCGCCGTGTTCTTCCGGTCCCATGATGGCGATGCGCCGCAGAATGCGCCAGCCCGGCTGATCCTTATGAAACAGGAAAGCCGTGAGGCCCTTGCGGGCATCGTCCGATGTCCGCGCGATCAGGATGAAATGGCTGGCTTCGGCGGCACCGGTGATGAACCATTTATGGCCGTTGATCATCCATTTATTGCCTTTGCGCTCGGCGCGCGTGCGGATCATCGTCGGGTCCGAGCCACCGCCAGGAGCGGGTTCGGTCATCACGAAAGAGGAACGCACCTTGCCGTCGACGATCGGTTGCAGCCAGCGCGCCTGCTGCGCCGGCGTGCCGACCTTGGCGAGGAGATTCATATTGCCGTCGTCGGGCGCGGCGCAGTTGAGCGCCACCGGCCCGAAGATCGAACGATTCGCCTCTTCGTACATGGCGGCCCAGCCGACCATCGGCAGGCCCATGCCGCCGAACTGTTTCGGCGTCTGCGGTGCCCATAAGCCGGCGGCTTTGGCCTTGGCGCGGACGTCTTCGAGCCGGTCGAGGCGGATGTTCTCATGTTCGTCGAAATTCTTGGGATCGGCTTCGAGCGGCAGCACGTGTTCGGCGACGAAGGCTCGGGTGCGAACTCTGATGTTGTCCAGGTCCGGAGGTAGCGCGAAATCCATGATTCACTCACAAGCTGGAAATCAGATGGCCGCCGTCGGCGACGAGAACCGAACCGGTCATGAAAGCAGACGAAGGCGACAGCAAGAGCAGGATAGGGCCGTCGAGGTCTTCCACCTGGCCGAGCCGGCGCAGGGGAATGCGCTGCAATTGCTGCTTGCCGGCCTCGGTGTCGAAATGCGCCGCCGTCATCGGCGTCTCGATATAGCCAGGGGCGATGGCGTTGACGCGGATGCCGTAGCGCGCCCATTCCAGCGCCATTTGCTTGGTCAATTGCACCAGCCCGGCCTTGGACGTGGCATAGGCCGTCACATGGCCGCCCTGGCGCAGGCCGAGAATGGAGGCCATGTTGATGATCGTGCCGCCGCTCTTCTGCTCGACCATCTGCCGCGCGACTTCCACGGCCATGTGACGGGCGCCGGAAAGATTGGTGGCGATCACCTCGTCCCAGGCCTCGGCGCTCTCACTGAGCAGCGGCTGCCCGGGCGCCACGCCGGAATTGTTGATCAGCGCGTGGATCGGTCCTGCGGCCTTCACGGCGGCGGCGACGCCGTCGCGGATCGAGGCGGCGCTGGAAACATCGATGGTTACCGCATAGGCCTTGCCGCCCTTGGCTGCGATGGCGGCCACAAGTTCCTCCAGCTTGTCGCGGCGCCGCGCCGTGACGACCACTTGCGCGCCCCGGCTCGCCGTCATCTCAGCGAAATGCGCGCCGATCCCCGACGAGGCCCCGGTGATCAAAATGGTCATGCCGCTGAGATCAGCCGTGATTTTCCCCGCCATGGAAGGTTCCTTGTGTTAATGGACCAATATTGGCAGGACGGCCGTGGCCTGCGCAAGAAGTAACTTGCACTGAACCATCGGCGGCTGGGCGCGGCAACCTGGCAGCGGATTTTTAGAAGCCGGAGCCTTTGTGTCATCCCGGACACGCGCAGCGTGATTCGGGAGCCAGGGGCGTGTGACGAATATTGCCGGTCTTATGTGTAGGCGATGCTGAGATGTGAGGCAGAGGTTCTATCAGTTGCCCCCGGGCCCCGGATCACTTGCTGCGCAAGTGTCCCGGGGTGACATTGAGAGGTCTGAAGTTACTTCCCCCACAATTCCTTCGACGCGCGCCGTGCGCCTTCGGAGAGCGCCTCGAACTTCGCCCACATGATCGAGGGATGCACGCGGCGATAGAACGGCCCCTGCGCGAAGCCGCAGTCGGTGCCGGCCATCACGTTTTCGCGGCCGATCAGTTTGGCGATGCGCACCAGCCGCTCGGCGACGAGATCGGGATGTTCGACCACATTGGTGGCATGGCTGATGACGCCGGTGGCGAGCATCTTGTCTTTCGGGAACCGGCCGTTGCCCCAGACCTTCCATTCATGCTCATGGCGCGGATTGGCGCCCTCGATGACGAAGCAATTGGCCTTGATCTTCAGGAAGTCGTCGATGATGTCGGTGAGCGGCACGTCGGTCGTATGCGGACCGTTCCAGCTGCCCCAGCACACGTGATAGCGCACCATTTCCTGCGGAATGCCGCGCAGCGAATGGTTGATCAGTTCGACCTGCCGGCCGACCCATTTCTTATAATCGGCCATGCTGGCCGGCGGCACCATGCGGTCATAGGTGACGGCGAGACGGGCATCGTCCAGCTGCACGACGAGGCCGGCATCGGTAATCATCTTATATTCGGTGTTCATCGCTTCGGCGATGGCGACGAGAATGTCATCGTCGCTCTTGTAATATTCATTGGTACGGTCGGGGATCACCGAGGTGGGCGAGGCCACCGGCAGAAAGCCTTCCTCGACGCCATTGGCCTTCAGCGCCGCCTTCATATGGTCGATGTCGTTTTGCACGGCGGCCTGGCCGGTATAGGTCAGCGGCCCGACGCAGACCGATTCCATCGTCGTCGCCATGCCTTCCTTGCTGTCCATCTCATCGTAGAAGGCGGAAAAGCGCGTGCGGTCGGCGCCGGTGCGCCAGGCGTTGACGCCGGGTTTGAAGGGCCGGCGCTCGAAACCGCTCATGCGCTCCAGCACATATTGCGACCAGGAAATGCCCTTGCCGAATTCGCCGTCGCTGGGAATATCGATGCCGGCATCCTTCTGCTGCTTGACGACCTGCGTGACTTCCTCGCCGAGCTTCTTCTGATGCGCCGCTTCGTCCACCGGCTTGCCGGCCTGCTTGTCGCGCAGATAGGTGACGACGCTGTTGGGACGGATGAGGCTGCCGACATGGGATGTCAGAATGCGGTCGGTGCTGCGCTTCATGGATGTTTCCTGAACTGTTGTTTTTTGGACGACGGATTTCTAGCGGTCATCGCCTGTATCAGCAAGACTGCCAAATGCCCACGGAAAACGACAAATCTGGCGCTCTCTGTGGGCAGGTTCCCTCGACGGGGCTGCGAGGCGACTTAACGACTGGCGGCCACGGTGTTGCGCAAGATGCCAATCTTTTCGACCTCGCTTTCGATCACGTCACCGGGTTGGCAATACCGCGTCGCCGATACGAGGCCGGGGGTGGGCGACCATTTGCCTCCCAATTCCGCGTCGGTCGACCAGGCGGTGCCGGCCGGCGTGCCGGTGATGATCATCATGCCGGGCTTGAGCGTGAAATTGACCGAGAAGAAATGAATGAGCTCGGCACAGCTCCAAATCATTTCGGCTGTTGTCGAAGATTGCCGCAACTCGCCATTGATGCGCGTTTTGAGCATCAAGGCCTGCGGATCGCCGATTTCATCAGCAGTGGTGATGCAGGGGCCGAGCGGCGCGCTGGTCTCGAAGGCCTTGCTGCGTCCCAGCTCATACCAGACGAAGCCGTCCTTCATGCGTACTTGCCGGTCGCGCGCCGTCACGTCGTTGACGATCGTATAGCCGAACACGTGCTCGAGCGCGCGCTCCACCGGAATGTGTCGACCCGCTTTGCCGATGACCACGGCGAGTTCGGTTTCGCAGTCGATCTTCTTGCTGAGCGCGGCGTCGTAGAGGATCGCATCGTCGGGGCCGATGACGCAGTCGCTCGTCTTGATGAAGAATTCCGGCTCCTTGCCGCTGATCGCCGTATTGGCCTTTTCTGCGTTGTGGGCGCGGTAGTTGCTGCCGCTGCACAGGATCGTGCTGGGCATCATCGGCGCCGTCAGTTTGACATCGCGAAGCTTCAAATTGGCCTTTGCATCGCTTTGTGAAACGATTTTGTCGAGCGCCTGACGAGCGGGCGCGCCGGCGCGAATAAAGCTCACCGTGTCGGCGAACCAGGCGCGCTCCTCGGCCGCCGCTGCGCGAAGAGGATCGATGACGCTCTCGTCGCGCAACACACCAAAACGCGTCACACCATCGATGACGAAATTGACGATACGCATGAAATCTCCAGCCATAGCGTTTTGTAGTTTTATGGATAAATCAACCGTCACAAAGACGCGTCAAAATAAAGAATCTATATTTTGCCGATGATGTGAATGAGCTTGTTGGTCGCGACTTCTTCGCTCTCGTGGAAGGCCTTGAGATCGGATCCTTGCAACATTTTCAGATCGAGACCGGCGCCATCGGCTGCCTTCTGGAAAGCCGGGTCGGCGTAGATGGCGCGCAACGTGGTCTTCAACTTTTCCTGCACGTCGGCCGGCGTGGCAGCAGGTGCATAAAGCGCGGACCACAGCGTGTATGAGGCATCGACGCCTTGTTCCTTGAAGCTCGTCAGTTTCGGATAAAGCTTCAGCGGTTCGTCACCGCCGCTGCGGGCGATGGCGCGCAATTGGCCACCGTCGACGAATTGCGCCGCAACGCTCGGTGCCGCCAGCGTAAAATCGACGTCTTTCGACAACAGTGCTGTCACCGCCGGGCCGCCGCCGCGATAGGGCACGTGCAAAAAGTCTACGTTGGCGGCATGAGCGGCGAGCGCCACGGCGAAATGGATCGAGCCGCGCGTGCCAGACGAGGCGAAGGAAATGGCGTTGGGCCGTTTGCGCGCATCCGCCACCACGTCGGCAAAGCTTTTCCAGGGTGCATCGGGCCGCACCAGCACGACGAAAGGTTCGGCCGTCAGACGCGCAATCGGCGTGAGTTCTGACAATTCATAAGAGGGTTTCTTGCCGTCGAGACGGTCCATCTCGGGCAAAGCGATGGTGGGCGAGAGAGCCAGCAGCATCGTGTGCCCATCGGGCTTGCTGCGCGCGACAGCCACGGCGCCGACGGCACCGCCGCCGCCGGGCCGGTTTTCTATAATCACCGGTTTGCCCAGCGCCACCTGCAGCGGCGTCTGGATGGCGCGCGCGACAATATCGGCCAGACCGCCCGGTGCCAGCGGCACGATCATGGTAATCTGCTGCGTCGGATAGTCGCTGGCCGTGGCGAAACCGCTGAACAGCACGGCGGCGCCGATCAAAGCGGAACGAAACGGACGCATATGGTCTCCCCCTAATTCTTTAGCCTCCGCTTGGTATCGTTCGCTCGGCGACAAGGCAATCCCACAGGTCGTTGGGATGCGTTCCATATTGCGGCGCACGCCGAACACTGCGACACTGGCGCCGCGCCGCCGGTAGGGCGGCGAAAGATCAAGCCGAGACAATCGGCGTCATGGAGGAAACGAGAAATGATCCGGAAGGCTGGGATGGCCGGACTGGCTATGGGTTTGGCGTTGGCTGTTGCGCCGGCTCAAGCCAAAGCACAGGAACAACAGCTGCAAACGATTCGCATCGGCACGGTCAATTCGATCGCCACGGTCAATAATTACACCGCCATCGAAAAGGGCTGGTTCAAGCAATATGGTATCAATGTCGAGATCGAAAATCTCGATACCTCGGCCAATGTGGTGGCGTTGTTGGCGACCAACCGGCTGCAGATGATCGAGGGTGGCATTTCCGCCGCCTATTTCAACGCGCTTGAACAGAAAATGCCGATCACCATCGCCAGCGATCGCATTTCGACGCCGCTCAATCACAAATTGCTGGTGCGCAAGGACTTGGAAGGCAAGGTGACGCGCATCGCCGATCTGAAAGGCAAGATGGTCGCCAGCAATGGCACCGCTGCGGTGACCACCTATGAACTGGCGCGGTTGCTTGAATCCGATGGCGGCACCATCAAGGACATCGACATCAAGATCCTGGCGTTTCCGCTGCAAGGCGCGGCTTTCAAAAACAAGGCGATTGACGCCACTTTGATCATCCAGCCCTGGGGCACCTCGCTCGTCGAGGACAATTCGGCCTTCCTGCTTGCCGATCCCGACAATCACGTGAAGGTGCGCCCGCTCACCATCGCCGTGACGATGATCAACACCGATTGGGCGAAGCAGCATCAAAAGCTGATCAGCGATTTCTTCATTGCCTATATGCGCAGCGTGCGTGACTACTGCATAGCGCTGCACGGCGGCGACAACCGCAAGGAAATGGTCGACCGCGTCACCCGTACCGGCCCTCTTAAGGATGTCGCCTTCATCGAAAAATATCCCTGGCCTGCACGCAATATGAATGGCGAGGTCAATATGGCGAGCTTGCTCGACATGCAGGATTTCTTCTACGAACAGGGCTTCATCAAGGCCAAATTCGCGGAACAGCAGCTCGTGACGCGACAATATACGGACAATGCCATGAAGGTGCTGGGGCCCATGCCGCAGGTGAATCCGGCCAGCAAGATCGAGGGCTGCCGATAGGTGATCGCAACAATTCGAAGCCGAAATTCGAAGTCAACGGCTCCGGAGGGACGAAAAAAAGGGAGGACAATCATGAAAGGATATGCCGCTGGCGCCCTCGTGCTGGGTGCCATGATGCTGGTTACGCCCGTGGCGCAGGCGCAAACAAGGACCAAGGTCAATGTCGGCACTGTTCAATCGTTCGGTGCGGTTGGAACTTACATTGCCCTGGAAAAAGGCTACTTCCGTGACGCTGGTCTTGATGTCGAAATTTCGCTGATGAATTCGTCGGCCAACGTGCTGGCGATCCTGGCGAAGGGCGATCTGCAGTTTGTCGAAGGCGGCACGTCGGCGGGTTTTTTCAACGCTCTGGAACAGAATCTGCCCGTCATCATGGTGGCCGATCGCGTCTCCACCCCGATCCATCATCAAATGCTGGTGGGCATACAGAACCAGGGCAAGATCACCAAGCTCACCGATCTGAAAGGCAAAGTGGTCGGCAGCAATGGTCCGGGCTCGGTAACGACCTATGAAGTCGGCAAGATGCTGGAAGGCGTCGGCATGAAGCTCGACGATGTCGACATCAAGATTCTGGGCTTCCCGCAGATGGGCCCGGCTTTGGTCAGCGGTGCGCTCGATGCCGCTCTGGTCATTCCGCCCTTCGCGGCCGCCTACCAGGATCAGAAAATCGCCTATTCCATCGCCAGCGTCGACAAACTCGTCGAGCCCCGGCCTCTGACGATCGCCGTCGCCTTCATGAACACCGAATGGGCAGCGAAAAACAAGGAGGCTGCGCAGCGTTTCTTCGTCGCCTACATGCGCGCCGCGCGCGACTATTGCGTCGCCTATCACGGTGGGCCGAACCGCAAGGAAGTGATCGAAATTGCGCTGCGTAACGGCCTCGATAAAAGCGCCGAGAGCATTGAGCGCAATCCGTGGACGGGCCGCCGCATGGATGGAATCATCAATGTCGCGGGGCTGCTTGATCAGCAGGCCTATTACCAGAAGGTCGGTCTGGTGAAGACGGCGGCGCCGGCGGAGAAAATCTTCGATCGACAATATGTCGATTATGCCAACAAGCAGTTGGGACCGCCGCCGCAGGTCAATCCGGACTCGAAGCTGGAGAATTGCCGCTGATCGCTGCCTTTGTGTCATCCCCGACAGCCGCGTAGCGGCTGAGCGGGGATCCAGGGGCAAAATGGTAGAATGTAAGACGCTGCCACACTTAAGGACGACAGGCATCGTGCCCTCGACTCCTGGATCCCCGCTCGCGGCTTCGCCGCGTCGGGGATGACACCAAGATCGAGAATGACGCCCTAATGCCCCGGCGTCTGCTTCCACGCCGGCGGCTCCTGCGCGTCGATCAGCACGAAGGCGATGCGGCAATTGGCCTTGCTGTTGTTGACCCAGGCGTGATTGGTCGCCTTCTGGATCAGGATGTCGCCAGCCTTCAGATGCACTTCGGTATCGTCCATCAGCATGTCGATCTCACCCTCCAGCACGATGGCGTAATCGATGCTCTTGGTGCGATGCATGAAGGCGCTGCGGCTGGCCGCGCCGCCGTGGGAATCGGCGCTCAGGCCCATTTCCTTCAGCATGGCGGCATTGTCGACGGCTTTCATCTCCGACACCGGCGGAAAATCGACGATTCGCAGGATGTTGCCGTTCGCCGGCGGCGCCACGCCGACATCGCGCAGCGACATGTCTTCACTTGTCGACAGGTCGGGCTGGGCCCGATCGGTCACCCAGAGCTGCGTCGAGGTAATACCGGTTGCCTGCCGTAATTTGACATTGGGGGTGGGGCCATCCGCCGTGACGACGGCCTTGCCGGAACTGTCGTGATCGACGATGACACGCCGGGTTTGCCGGACCATGGATTCCTCCGCTTGATTTGTTATGCGCTTTCGTTGCAGGAACGGCGACGACATTCAAGACCACATCGCAAGACCACGTTGCAAGTGTGCAACGAACAGATAAGAAACGGAGGAAACTTTGGCGGCCAAACCTCATGTACTGATCGCGGGTGCGGGCATCGGCGGGCTAACGGCGGCGCTGGCACTGCTGCGCCGCGGCTTCGACGTTGATGTTTACGAACAGGCGCCGCAACTGCTCGAATTCGGCGCCGGCATCCAGATCGCCGCCAACGGCTCTCGTCTGCTGATCCATCTCGGTCTCGAAGACCAGATGCGCCGGCTCGCCAAGGAGGCGGCCGGCAAGGAAGTGCGCATCTGGAACAGTGGCCAGACGTTTAAACTGTTCGATTTGGGCGAGGATTCCGTCCGACGCTTCGGCGCGCCCTATTGGTTCGTCCACCGCGGCGATCTCAATTCCGTTTTGCGCGATGCGGTGCTGGCGCTCAAACCCGATGCCATCCACACCGGCGCCCGCTGCCTCGGTTTCACCGAAAAGGATGGTCGCGTCACCCTGGACATCGAGGGCGGCCGCAAGGCGCAGGGCGATGTGCTGATCGCCGCCGACGGCGTCCATTCGTTGATGCGCCAGCAGATGTTCGATTCCGGCAAATCGGAATTCATGGGCATCATCGCCTGGCGCGGTCTGATCCCGATGAAGTCGCTGTCCGCCGACTTGCAGCGCCCGGTGGGCACCAATTGGGTCGGCCCGCGCGGCCACGTCATCACCTATCCGGTGCGCTCGGGCGAAATCCTGAATTTCGTCGGTTTCGGCGAACGCAGCGATTGGCGCGGCGAATCCTGGAACGAAAAGGGCAGTAAGGAAGAATGCGCCGCCGATTTCCCCGGCTGGCATCCTTATGTCCATGAAATGATCGCCAAGACCGACCAGCCTTATAAATGGGCACTGATCGGTCGCGCGCCCCTGCAGACGTGGACCAAGGGACATGTCGCTTTGCTGGGCGATGCCTGTCATCCCACACTGCCGTTCCTGGCCCAGGGCGCCATCATGGCCATCGAGGATGGCGTCGTGCTGGCTCGCTGCCTCGACAAATATGAGGATATCGGCGCCGCGCTCGCCGCTTATCAAAAAGCCCGCGTCGAGCGGGCGACCAAGATCGTCGTGGGCTCGACCGAGGCCGGCAAGCGCTTCCACAATCCCATTCTCGCCGATGCGGCGGCGGCGGTGGGATATATGGAGCGCGAGTGGGCACCGGAAAAAGTGCGTCTGCGCTACGACTGGCTGTTCGAATACGATGCCACGGCCGTCCCCATTTGACGACTATGCGAATTGATTGCAGGGTCCCTGATGCTATAGAAGCTTGAGCGTTCTGCCGGTCAAAAAACTGCGCCAGAAAACAAAACCGAGGAGGAAACATGTCCGCGAAGTCAAAGCCGCCCTTCCGTGCCGATCAGGTCGGCTCGCTGATCCGCCCCGACAATGTGCGCAAAGCGCGCAAGGAGTTCGAGGCCGGGAAGCTGCCTGAAGCGGAACTGATCAAGCTGCAGCGCGAGGCCATCGGCCCGGTGGTGAAATTGCAGGAAGACCTCGGCTTCCGCGCCGTCACCGACGGCGAATACAACCGTGGCGGCTGGCAGCGCGACTTCCTGCTCGGCTTCGAGAACGTCAAGCTCATTCCCTCGAAAGTCCCGGTGCGCTTTCACAAGGCCGACGGCGTGGCCTTGCAGCAGCCGCCGACCATGCAGATTTCCGGCAAACTCAAGCGCGTGCGGCCGATCTTCGTCGACGATTTCAAATTCCTGAAAACCAAGGTCGGTCCGAATTCGACGCCCAAAATCACCATTCCCTCGCCGACGCTCTTACATTTCCGCGGCGGCCGCGAAGCCATCGATAAAGTCGCTTATCCGACGATCGAGGAATTTTACGCCGATCTCGCCCGTGTCTATCGTGAGGAAATCGCCGATCTCGCCGCCGCCGGCTGCCGCTATCTGCAGATCGACGAAACCAATCTCGCCTATCTCTGCGATCCGGCGCTGCGCGCCCACGCCCAAAGCCTCGGCGAAGACCCCGATCAGCTTCTCAAGACCTATGCCAAGCTGCTCAACGACACCATGTCCGGCAAGCCCGACGACATGACCATCTGCATCCATCTGTGCCGCGGCAACTATGGCGGCGCCTGGGTGGCGGAAGGCGGTTACGAGCCGGTGGCCGAAGTGCTGTTGAGCGAGATCAACGCCAACGGTTATTTCCTCGAATACGACAGCGATCGTGCCGGCGGGTTCGAGCCGTTGCGCTTCCTGCCCAAGGGCAAGATCGCCGTGCTCGGCCTCATCACCACCAAGGACGGCACGCTGGAGACGAAGGACACGATCAAGCGCCGCATCGAAGAGGCCGCGAAGATCGTGCCGATCGAACAGCTCGCACTGTCGCCGCAATGCGGCTTCGCCAGCGGCATCGAAGGCATGGCGATGACCATCGATCAGGAGATCGCCAAGTTGAAACTGGTCAGCGAAACCGCGCGCGAAGTCTGGGCTGACGCCTAAGCATCGTTGAACAGGGAGTTTGGTCATGGCCGAGATGGTCGCCGCTTTCGCCTCGTCGCACAGCGTCATGCTCACCTGCACCTTGCAGGATTGGCAGAAGGGCTTTCGCACGTTCGATCCCAAGGGCACTTACTTTGACCGCAAGGGCAATGTGGTGACCTACGATCAGTTGCTCGCTTTGGCGCCGTCCAATGCGAAGGAACTGGTGACGGACGAAGCCATCGCCAAGCGCTTTGCCCAGGTGCAGGACGCCATGGCGCATATGCGCAAGGAAGTGCAGACCGCCAAACTCGACGTTCTGATCATCTGCGGCGACGATCAGAACGAACTGTTCTCCAAGAACATGCAACCGGCGATCGGCATCTATCACGCCGATCGCATTCGCAACGGCCGCAAGAAGGAGCTGCCGCAGAGCGATCCGTTCCACTGGTATAAGTTTGCGCAGAACCGCCGGCTGGAAGATGAAGACGGCGTGTTCTATCCGGTCAACAAGCCGCTGGCCGAACATCTCATCAAAGGCTTGTGCGATCGCGGTTTCGATATCGCCTCGCTCGGCGGCATGGCCGATCACCAATATGAAGGTCACGCCTATTCCTTCATGCATAAGAAATATCTCGACGGCGCCCCCAATGGCCAAGTGCCGATCGTACCGATCTTCCTGAACACCTATTTTCCGCCGAATCAGCCAACGCCGCGTCGCTGCGTCGAACTGGGCAAGGGCATCGGCGAACTGGTGCGCAGTTTCCCGGACAATCTGCGCGTCGGCTTCATGGCCTCGGGCGGCCTCAGCCATTTCCAGGCCGAGGAAGATCTCGACGATGCGGTGATCGCCGCGATGAAGCGCAAGGATCTGGAGTTCTTGAGCAACCTCGACGTCAAGCGCTTGCAGGCGGGCAGTTCCGAGATTCGCAACTGGTTGGTGCTCGCTGGCGCCTGTCCCGATCTCGATCTGACCTGGATCTCTTATGCGCCGGGCTATCGCACAGATGCGCTGACCGGTACGGGTCTTGGCTTCGCCACCTGGTATCCGCCAGCCGCGAAAGCCGCCCAATAGCAACGACGACAAAAGACTTCAGGACTGGGAGAACGACATGGACCTGGGCATCAAGGGCCGCAAGGCGATCGTCTGTGCGTCTTCGCGCGGCCTTGGCAAAGCCTGCGCATTGGCCTTGGCGAAGGAGGGCGTCGATGTGGTCATCAACGGCCTCGACACGCAGCGTCTCGATGCGACCGCTGCTGAAATCCGCGCCGCCACCGGCGTCAATGTCGTGGCTGTCGTGGCCGACATCACCACCGAGGAAGGCCGCGCCAAACTGCTCGCAGCCTGTCCGCAAGCCGACATTCTGGTCAACAACAATGCCGGGCCGCAGCCCGGCAAATTCCTCGATTGGGACCACGATCAATGGGTCCAGGCGCTCGAGGCCAATATGCTGGCGGCCGTGCTGATGATCCGTGGTGTGTTGCCGGGCATGGTTGAGCGCAAGTTCGGTCGCATCGTCAACATTCTCTCCGCCATGACCAAATCGCCGCGCGATCCCGATCTCGGCCTGTCGACAGCGGCGCGCACCGCTTTGATCGGCGCGTCGAAATCTCTGTCGCGCAGCGTCATGGTCAATAATGTCACCTTGAACAATCTGCTGCCCGAACGCATCGACACTGACCGGCAGAAGTTCATGGCGGAACGGATGATGAAAGCGCAGGGTATCACCATGGCGGAGGCCCGCCAGCAGATCGCCGATAGCCTGCCGGCGAAACGTTTCGGCACCACCGAGGAATTCGGTTCAACCTGCGCTTTCGTCTGCTCGGCGCATGCGGGCTTCATGACGGGCCAGAACATTCAGCTTGATGGCGGCTCTTACGAAGGTCTCGTCTAAAGCTGGCGCGTGCCTTGTCCTATGAAGAAAACGCATCAGTGCAAAAAGCTGGAGCCTGGTTTTGATTCATTTGGAATCACAGCACCCTAGGTAACTCTTAATATATGAACCGTTCGAAGCCTGCACTTTATCGCGCGCCTCCCATCAAGGGACTTGCGCTCGGGGTCCGCCCGTTGCATTCCGCCGTCTCTCCGGTCATTGTGCCGGCCGGATCATCCGGGCCGTCCATAAGGGGGAGGAAATTCACCCGACCCGGCCGGGATGCTGCTTTGTCCACCGCAAGAACCACAAAGGTCACGAGTTATGATCATCGATTGTCACGGTCACTACACGACTGAGCCCGCGCCGCTCCAGCCCTGGCGCGACCGCCAGCTTGCTGGCCTTGTCGATTCCAATCGCCCGCTGCCGGGCCCGGCGCCGGTCATCAGCGATGACCAGATCCGCGAGACGATCGAGAAGGGCCAGCTCAAGAAGCAGCGCGAGCGTGGCAGCGACCTGACGATCTTCTCGCCGCGCGCCGCTGGCATGGCCCATCATGTCGGCAATCAGAAGACCTCGGAACAATGGGCGACGGTCTGTAACGACCTGATCTATCGCGTCAGCGAACTGTTCCCGAAGAACTTCATTGGCGTCGCGCAATTGCCGCAGTCGCCGGGTGTCGACCCGCGCAATTGCATTCCGGAGATCGAGCGCGTCGTCAACGAACTCGGCTTCGTCGGCGTCAACCTCAATCCCGATCCGTCGGGCGGTTACTGGAAAGAGCCGCCGCTCACCGACAAGTGGTGGTATCCGGTCTACGAAAAGCTCGTCGAACTCGACGTGCCGGCCATGGTGCACGTGTCGAATTCGTGCAACCCCTGCTTCCACGCCACCGGCGCCCACTATATCAACGGCGACACCACGGCGTTCATGCAGTTCATCCAGGGCAATCTGTTCAAGGATTTCCCGACCCTGAAGTTCATCATCCCGCATGGCGGCGGCGCGGTGCCGTTCCACTGGGGTCGCTATCGCGGCCTGGCGCAGATGCTGAAGAAGCCGCTGCTCAGCGAACATCTCCTCAAGAACGTCTACTTCGACACCTGCGTTTACCACCTGCCGGGCATGCAACTGCTCTCCAAGGTGATCCCGACCGACAACATCCTGTTCGCGTCCGAAATGATCGGCGCGGTGCAGGGCATCGATCCGGAAACCGGCCACGAATATGATGACACCAAGCGCTATGTCGATCAGCTCGGCCTCAGCGCCGAAGATCTGCACAAGATCTACGAAGGCAATGCGCGCAAGGTCTACAGCCGTCTCGACGGCCAGCTCAAGAAGCGCGGCCTGATCTGATCCATCCGCGGCGTCCCTCTGGGGCGCCGCTTTTCCCTTTTCGCAGCCTGCAGACGGCGGGCTGAAATCTCAAAGCCGGCAGCAGTCCGGCTCCTATCTTCAAGAGGACTTCCATGGCACAGCAACGGCTCAACGGCGTCATCCGCGCGCTCGAATCCGGCAAGCCCGCTTTCACGATGTTTTCTCCGGCGACGGCCGATGCCGCCACCGCGCTGCAGGGCACCAAATATGACGGCGTCGTGTTCGAGACCGAGCACAACGTCTGGGATGGCACCAATGTCCGCCACGCCCTGCAATATCTGCTCAACCGCAATGAGATCGCCACCTCCGGCTCGCTCGCGCCGGCGCTGACGCCGATCGTGCGCATTCCCCCGAACGGCGCGGAAATGAACCAGACCTTCGCCAAGCAGGTGCTGGATCTTGGCGCCTATGGTGTGGTGTGGCCGCATGTCGGCACCGCCGAACAGGCTTACAATGCCGTCTCGGCGTGCCGCTATCCGACCATGAAAAACAATCCGCTGCACGAGCCCTTCGGCCAGCGCGGCGACGGCCCGCACGGCGCCGTGCGTTATTGGGGTCTGTCGCAGCAGGAATATTACAAGCGCGCCGATGTGTGGCCGCTCAATCCGGACGGCGAAATCTTCGTCATCCTGATGATCGAAGACCTCGAAGGCATCCTGAACCTCGACGAAATCCTCAAGAAGGTGAAGGGCATCGGCGCGGTGCTGATCGGCGAGGGCGACCTGTCGCAGGAACTCGGTTATCCGCGCCAGTATGAGCATCCGGTGGTGCTCGATCACATGCGCAAGATCGTCGAAACGGCGAAGGCCAACAATGTGGTCGTCGGCCATCCCCATGTCGATTCCAAGAATGTCGAGCGCGTGCTCAGCGAAGGCTATCGCTTCCTGATGGCAGCGCCGGAGCGTACGTTCAACGCCCTCAACAAGGGCCGTGAACTGGCCGGTCGCTGAGACTGTAAGCAAAAAGAAGAAGAGGTAAGGACATGGCGACTTTCCCTGCGACGGGGCCCGTCACGCTGCGCACCAATCTCGCCGATTCGGCGCTGTCGAAGGCGCTGAAGGCGGGCGAGATCGAAACGCCGCTCGTCAATTGGGATTTCGCCGGTCCGGCCACCGCCAATCAAGGCTTCAAGCCCATGGTGCGCGAAGGCAAGTTCACCGCCGGTGAGCTGGCCATCGTCACCTATATGCAGGCGCTGGACTACGGCAAGCCGCTGGTGCTGCTGCCGGCCACCATGGTTGGCCGCTATCAGCATCAGTTCTTCGTCTGCCGCAAAGAGCGCTCGCCGATGGACCCGAAGACTCTTGAAGGCAAGAAGGTCGCGGTGCGCTCCTATACGCAGACGACCGGCGTGTGGGTGCGTGGCATCCTGCAGGACGAATATGGCGTCGATCTCAACAAGCTGAAGTGGCTGTGCTGGGACGATCCGCATCTCGCCGAATATACCGATCCGCCGCAGCTCGTGGAGCGTGCGCCGCCGGGCGGTAAGAACCTCAATCAGATGGCGCTCGATGGCGACGTCGATGCGGTCATCCCCGCCGCCGATCTGCTTGCCAACCCCGAAATGCGCACCGTCATCCAGAATCCGGAAGAGACGGCGCGCGCCTGGGGTGAGAAATATGGCTGCGGCCACATCAATCACATGTTCGCCGTGCATCGCGATCTGCCGAAGGAACGGCCCGATGTGGTGAAGCAGATTTTCGCGGCGCTGAAGGAGAGCAAGGCCCGCGCCGGCCTGCCCAAGAGCGGCGAGATCGATCAGCTGCCGATGGGCCTGGAGGCCTGCCGCAAGTCGCTCGAGCTGGTGACCCGCTATGCCTACGAGCAGAAGATCGTCAAAAAACATTACAAGGTCGAAGAGCTTTTCGACGACGTGACGATCAAGCTCGTCTGACGGTCCTTGCGGTTTTCGTGAATTGAGGCGCGGTCCAGGAGGATCGCGCCTTTTGTTTTTTTGCTGATATCGCCGCGCCTAAGCCTCTAAATCCTTAATCTTTCGGGTATTGAAGGAAACTGAACGGTTTCCATTTTATAATAGCTAATAATTTGCTTTTAAGCTGCCGCTTTTGGTGGCATTGTCCGGGCTTAGAAACATTCCAGGGCAAACCGCGTTTCGTTCGAGCGCGATCTTGTCCATGATCCTTGTTTGACGCGTCCGACGCGTTTGACGACTGCAGAATGCTATGCGGAGGGAACGATGCCTGACGAACTCAAATCGTCGCTGGTGGGCGAAGTGCGCGAGCTTCAGGAAATCACCGCGGCCACCGATACCCGCGACTATCTCTTTGCCGCCGCCCGTCAGGCGCAGCGCCAGTATGACGATTACGAACTGATCGTCGACGTCGATGCGCATACGCAGGAAGGCCGCTTCTGGCCGGAAATCCTCGAGTTCATGGAGAACGACGTTCTCAAACACACGGCGCTCAATCAGTTGGCCGGTGGCATCCGTACGCCGCTGATCAACATGCAGCCGGGCATGAGCTTCCAGTCGCTGTCGGGCCGCGTGCCGCATCAGTCGGGTCCGCGCGAAAGCGTTTCCAATCCCGATAAGCCCGGTGCCGCCTTCGTCGAGATCGCCAAGCGCAGCATCGACTTCATGGGCGTCGACTATCAGGTGATCTTCCCGACCTCGATGCTGCATCTGGGCATGAACCCGATGGACGATGTCGAAGTCTACCTTGCCCGCGCCTATTGCCGCTGGATGGTGGAAGTGGTTCTGCCGCAGGAACCGCGCCTGACCAGCCTGATCTATCTGCCCCTGAACAACGTCGATCAATGCGAACGCATGGTTCGCGAATTCGGCAACCATCCGCAGATCGTCGGCTATACGATCTGCGCCGTGCGCCATAAGCCGATCCATCACAATCAGTACATGCGCCTCTATGCGATGATCGAGGAGAGCGGCAAGCCGCTGGTGTTCCACGCCGGTCCGCATTGGGACGATCCGTCGTTCACCCAGCTCAATCGCTTCATCTCCATGCACGCTCTGTCCTTCGTGCACTACAACCTGATCCACATGACCAATTGGATCATCAACGCGCTGCCGGAACGCTTCCCGAAATTGAAGACCGTGTGGGTCGAAAGCGGCGTTGCCTGGATTCCCTTCCTCATGCAGCGCCTCGATCATGAAGTGCTGCTGCGCCAGAGCGAAGCGCCGGGCCTCAAGCGCATGCCCAGCGAATATATGCAGGACATGTATTATTCGAGCCAGCCGCTCGAACGCTACGACCTGAAACTGCTCGAAGCGACCTTCGAGAAGATGAAGGCCAGCACGCAATTGCTGTTCTCGTCAGACTGGCCGCATTGGGACTTCGATCCGCCGAGCTCGATCACCACGTTGCCCTTCCTCGACGATCAGGCGAAGCGCAACATCCTCGGCCTCAACGCAGCGAAGCTGTTCAATCTACCGATCAAGCGCACGCGTCCGCGTGCGGCCGATGCGATCGCGGCGCGCGCCGCTGATCGCGTTTCTTGATCTTCAAAGCACAAGACATCAGGATCCAAGACCATGTCTGAAGTGAATGTTGGCCCCGCTTCGTCCTTCACCGATCCCGGCCGCAAAGTGTTCGAAGTCGGCGGACAAGAAGTTGGCGTGTTTCTGCTCGGGGGCGAGTTCTACGCTTGGGAGAACCGTTGCCCGCATCTCGATGGCCCTGCCTGTCAGGGTCGTTTGCTGCCGCTGGCGACGGAAGCCGTGAATGACGATCGTACCAGTCGCGGTCGCGAATTTTCCAAGGAGCATATGAATATCGTATGCCCCTGGCATGGGATGGAATTCGACATTCGCACCGGCCGTCACCCGACCAATCAGGCGATTCGTCTGCGCAAAGTTCCCGTGCGCGTCGAACGCGGTGAGATCTATGTGACGTTGCGCGGATAATGCGCTGCTGCGCGAATGTCACTTACGACATAAGCGCTTGTTTGCAACTGCCCCAATTCTTTTATTCCACGGCTCCGCTGCCTTAGATGTGGCGGAGCCGCATTCTTGTCACATTACGCTGCCGTATAAGGCCTGCGCCTGGCGCATCTTTCTTCACTTTTTACATTCTGCGAGGATTCATGTTTTTCAGAAACGCTCTTGTCGCCGCTGCGGTTTCGCTTTCGGCTGTTGCCGCCCATGCGGCTGATCCGGTTGGCATTCCCGCTTGCGACGACTTCCTGACAAAATATGAAGCTTGCATTTCCGGCAAAGTGCCGGAGGCGCAGAAGAGCACGTTCCAGATGCAGATCGACCAGATGCGCAAGACCTGGACCGACATGGCGAAGAATCCGCAGACCAAGCCGTCGATGGAAGCGATGTGCAAGTCTTCGTCGGATCAGATGAAGGCGGCGGTCGGCGCTTACGGCTGCACGTTCTGATCTGATAGCCAAGAGTTTTGGAAGCCTGATCGTGGTTCCCACGATCGGGCTTCCTGCTTATTGAAAGCTGATCTTCGCCGCACTGATGACCTGGCCCCAGCTTTTGATGTCCGCCGTCAAGATTTTGGCGAACGTATTGGGGCTGTCGCCGATCGGCTCGGCGCCCAGCGCCTGCATCTTGCGGCGCAAATCGTCATTGCGCAGCGCCTTCACCAATTCGCCGTTCAGTCTGTCGATGATCGCGGCCGGCGTGCCGGCCGGCGCCATGATGCCGTACCAGGAGGAGACATCGAAATCCTTCACGCCGCTCTCGGCGATGGTCGGCACATTGGGCAGTCCCGAAAGCCGCTGCGCCGATGTCACCGCCAGTGCCTTGAGCTGTCCGGCTTCGATGAAGGAGCCGGCGGTCGCCAAGGCTGTGACCAGCAGCGGAATCTGTCCGCTCACCACATCGTTCACCGCTTGGCCGCCGCCCTTGTAGTTGACATGGGTCATCCGCAGGCCGGTGCGGCTCTTCAACAATTCGCCGGCGAGATGGCCGGTGCTGCCGAGCCCCGCCGAGGAAAAGAACAGGCTGGCGGAAGGCTCTTGGCTCAAAGCGATCAAGGTTGGGATCGTCTCGGCCTTCAGGCTCGGATGAGCGACGAGGATCAGCGGCACCAAAGCGACACGCGAAATGGGCATGAGGTCGCGTTCCGGATCGAACGGCAGTTTGGGATAGAGGCCGGGATTGATCGCCACCGTGCCGTCGGCCACCAGCACGATCGTATAGCCGTCAGGTGTCGATTTGGCCGCCGCATCGGTGCCGACATTGCCGTTCACCCCCGGCCGGTTCTCGATGACGACCTGCTGGCCTAGCGCCAGCCCGAGTTGGTGGCCGATCAGCCGGGCCAGCACATCGGTGGTGCCGCCGCCGGCAAAAGGTACGATCAGGCGCAGGGGGCGGTTGGGATAATCGGGAGGCGCCTGGGCGGCCGCCGGTGCCAGCGCGGCCAATCCGGCCAGGATCGCGCACAGATTCAGGACATGCCGAAAGATCGCCATGGTGCTTCCTCCCCTTTTGTGGGCAGGTTACGCACACGTGTGCATAATAGCAAGTGATTGTAAGAGGCCGCAAGTGGCTGAGCTTGAGCCCTGAAGGGTCAGTGCCAGATCGGGCAGGGGAAAGAAATGCGAACGGGCTTCGGCCCGCCCGCTTTGAAATCAGTTGGCCGGCGTTGCCCAGACGGCGCTGCTATCGGCGGCGAGCGTAATGCTCTCGCCGACGGCGGGATTGTGGACCGACGGCACGTCGATGTTGAGCCGCCCCGCCGGCGTCTCGGCGATGATCGAGCGATGGGTGCCGCGGAAGATCGACTGCACGATGGGGCCGGTCCAGCTCATCTCGCCGGCGCCGATCGAAGCCTTGTCGGCGATGCGCATGTTTTCCGGCCGCACCATCACCAGAACGTCGGTGCCGACGGCCAGTGCGCTTGAACAGCCGCAGGGTCCGACCCAGCCCGGGCCGTCGAGGGTGAGCAGGTAGGAGCCGTCCGGTTGCTGCGTGCAGGCCTGCACTTTCGAAGGCAGGAAGTTGGGCGAACCGAAGAAGCCTGCGACGCCGCGATTGGCCGGCCGCCGATAGATTTCCTCCGGCGAACCGATCTGCAGGATATGGCCCGAGTGCATCACGACGATGCGGTCGGACAGGGCCATCGCCTCGCCCTGGTCGTGGGTGACGTAAAGGCTGGTGATGCCGAGGCGCTTTTGCAGGGCGCGGAATTCGTCGCCCGTCTGGGTGCGCAGGCGCGCATCGAGGTTCGACAACGGCTCGTCGAGCAGCAGCACGCGCGGTTCGAAGACGAGCGCGCGGGCGATGGCGACGCGCTGCTGCTGGCCACCCGAGAGCGCCGGTGCCGGGCGGTCGGCATAATTCTCCATCTCGACCAGACGCAGCGCCGTCTTCACCTTCTCGGCGATCTCCTGCGCCGACTTGCGGCGGATGCGCAGCGGATAGGCGACATTGTCGAACACGGTCATGTGCGGCCAGATCGCATAGGACTGGAACACCATGCCGAGCATGCGCCGTTCCGGCGGCACAAAGAAGCTGGCGCCTGCATCACTCACCACCTGATTGTCGATGGCGATGCGCCCTCCGGTGTTCTGCTCCAGTCCGGCCACCATGCGCAGCGTCGTGGTCTTGCCGCAGCCCGACGGGCCGAGCAGGGTGACGAATTCGCCCGCGTCGACATTCAGATTGACATTGTCCACGGCCGCGACGGAGCCGAAGTGCCGGCTCACGTTCTCCAGCGTAATCGCAGCCATTCGCGTTCTCTCCTTGCCTAGATATCTAATTTCTACGGATGATGGATCGATAAGACTACAGCGTGCTGATCCGATTCTTGATGAAGCGCAATTGCGCCCAGCGGAAGAGGATGACCAGCAGCATCATGAACAGGCCGATGACGCTGACTTGTTCCGCCTGACCGTTCGACCACAATCGCAGCAGCACCACCGACAGCACTTCTGAACCGACGGAATAGAGCAGGATCGAGGCCGACAATTCGCGCATGATGCCGAAGAAGGCCAGCACCCAGCCGACGGCAAAGGACGGCCACGCGAGCGCGATGAGAATGCGCCACAAGGTTTGGAAGAACGAGGCGCCATGGACGCGCGAACATTCCTCCAGGTCATAGGACAATTGCGCATAGGCGCTGGTCATGACGCGCACCGAAACCGGTGTTCCCAGTGCCATATAAGCCAAGAGCAGCGCCCAGATCGTGCCGTAGATCGGGATCGGGCCGGGCAACATGGCGAAGGCCCACAGGAAGCCGATGCCTAAAACCATGCCCGGCATCATCCAGGGCAGCCAGGCCAGCGCATCGATGAGCCGGCGGCCGCGCCAGCGCGTGCGGATCGAGACGTAAGCGACGACCGAACCCAGCACCATCGTCGCCGTCGCGCCGAGCAGGCCGAGCAACATCGTGTTGCTGAAGGCCCGCCACACTTCCGCATTGCCGAGCACGGCGGAATAATGTTCGAGCGTCAGCATGTCGCGCGAGTAGAAGCCGAAGAAGCGGAAGAACGAGCCGATGGCGAGCTGGCCGATCGGCAGCACGACGGTGACAAAGAAGAACAGGATGCAGAAGCCGAACGTCACCCACTTCCACTTGCCGAGCTTCATCACATTGGGCGCATAGCCCTTGCCGGTGACGGTCGAGAAGGTACGGCCACGCAGCAGGCGCCATTGCCAGATCACCAGGATGAACATCAGCGCCATGATCGCGAAACTGAGCGCCGTCGCATATTGATAGTCCGGCGTCGCGCGATGGTTGATCGAATTATAGATTTCCGTGGTGATGACGGTGATCTTCGCCGGCGTGCCGAAGAACAGCGGCGACTCGAAACTCTCGATGCCACGGATGAAGCTGAGAATGAAGGAATTGGTCAGCGCCGGCAGCATCAGCATCAAGGTGATGTTGCGGAACGTGCGCCAGCGCGAGGCGCCGCACATGCGGCTCGATTCTTCCAGCGACGGATCCATGGCGCGGAAGATGTCGACGATGAACAGGAACAGGAACGGCGTCGAATACTGGATCATGTGCCAGACGACGCCGCCATAAGAATAAACGTTGATGATCGATGTCTGCGAACCCGTCGCCCATTTCCATACTTGGTTGAGCAGGCCGACTTGCGGATTGCCGAGCATGCCCCAGGCCATGGCGGTGAGGATCGGCGGCACGAAGAAGGGCAAGGTGATCAGCACTTCCAGCTTGTCGCGGTAGGGCGTGTCGGTGCGCGCCACGATCCAGGCAAGCAGCACGGCCATCAGCAAAGCCGGAATGGTCTTGGCCAGAGAAATGCCGACGGTGTTGAGCAGCACCACCATGTTGGAAGCGGTGAAGATGGATCGATAGCCATCCAGATTGAACTCGCCGGCCATGCCTGGCGGCGTCGAATGCAAGCTGCCGTAAAACAGCATTGCGAGTGGATAGACCGCCAGGAACCCAAGGATGAGAACGAGAGTCAGCACCGCCGCATCGCGACCGGTGAAATAGCGCGAGAGTCGAAACGCCAATGAATTCGGCCCGGCAAGCGGTTTGTCTGCAAGCTTCGAGCCTCGCAGCGTTCCCGCTGTGTTATCAGTCATGTCCTGCCCTCTCGCGGTTCCCCACGCCGATTTCCAGATGCGTTGCGAAAACGGCTTTTAACTGAGTTCTTGTGCTCGGCCGCTCTGCTGGAAAGCGGATAAGCGAAAACTACCTTACATGGCAAGGCGATAAAAGCCCTTGCACCGCAAGCATCGAGTGTTGGGACACGTCCCGCGTTCAATATGACAAGTCGCACGCATTAGGCGTAGCGCGCTGGATGCGGTATAATTAAAGGCAAATAAGGCACGGTCACCGACTGCAAGTCAGCGATATAATCGTTTCTAATAAACGATATAATCGCCGCCAATAACGAGCTGGTGATAGGATAGCCGCCAAGAAAAGAATGAGCCGGCTCGACCCGGCGCAACGGAGAGAAGGATGAAACTGCCGCTGGAGGGTGCCATCGATTGTGATGTGCACCTGAGCGTTCCCAATGTCGCGACGCTCCTGCCTTATATGTCAGACTATTGGAGCGATCAGCTTGTCACGCGCTATATCGATCGTGTCGGCTTCAATCTGACGAGCTATCCGCCGCGCTCGCCGCTCACCGTGCGTGACGACTGGCGCGCGGCGCCGGGCCGGCCGACGGGTCTGGCCGCGCTGCAAGCCAACGTACTTGATCCTGGCCGTTTGTCGGGCGCCATCTGCCATACGATGCATGGCGCCATGGCCCTGTTCAACGAGGATATGGGCGCCGAATTCTGCAAGGCGATCAATGCCTGGGTGGCCAAGGAATGGCTCGACCGCGAGCCGCGCCTGCGCGCGTCGATCCTCGTCCATGCCCAAAATCCTGCCCTCGCCGTCGAAGAGATCGAGCGTTGCGCCGGCGACAAGCGCTTCGTTGCGGTGCTGCTGCCGGTAATGGGGGACAGCCCGCTCGGTCGTCGCATCTACTGGCCGATCTACGAGGCTTGCGAGCGTCATGGCCTGTCGCTGGCCGTCCATGCCGGCTCGACCTATCGCAATCCGCCCACCGCCGCCGGCTGGCCCTCCTATCAGAGCGAAGACTACATGCTGCAAAGCAGTGCCTTCGAGAATCTGATCGTCGGCTTCCTGGCGGAAGGCGTGTTCCAGAAGTTTCCCGGGCTAAAACTCGTCTGTATGGAATCCGGCTTCACCTGGATGCCGACCTTCCTGTGGCGGACGTCGAAGACCTGGCGCGGCGTGCGCACCGAAGTGCCCTGGCTTGACCGGGTGCCCGCCGAAATCATCCGTGAGCACGTCCGCCTCACCTTGCAGCCGGTCGATGCGCCGCGCGATCCCAAGATTCTGAATAAGATTTTTGAGCAGATCGCCTGCGACGACATGATCGTCTATTCGTCGGACTACCCGCACGGGCATTTCGACGGCGACAACGGGCTGCCGGAAGGTTTGAGCCACGAGCTGTTGCGTAAGATCGCCATCGACAATCCGCGTGCCGCCTTCCCGCGGCTCGCCACCGTCGAGGCCCCGGATACGAAGGAGACCGTGTGATGAACGCTCCGCTACGCGCCCAGAAAGCGTCTCAAACCCTGATGATCGTCGATTGCGATATTCATCCGATCCAGCGCTCGGCCAAGGATCTCTATCCTTATCTGCCGAAAGTCTGGCAGGAGCATATCGAGAGCTTCGGTGCCCACGTCCGCCAGGGCATGACCGAGCAGATCATGTGGCCGCGCATGATGGCTTCCGGCCAGCGTGCCGATGCCTATCCGCCTCAGGGCGGCCCGCCGGGCTCCGATTATGACCTGATGAAGCGCCAGCATCTCGATCCCAATGGCGTTGAATTCGGCATGCTGGTGGCCTTGAGCAAGGGCGGCATGGAAGAGCGCAATCAGCCGTTCGCCCGCGCGCTGTCGTCGGCCGTCAACGACTGGCAGCTGCACGATTGGGTCGAGCGCGACGCGCGCCTGCGGGCCGGCATCGTCGTCACCGGCGAGGATCCCGAACATGCTGTCGCCGAGATCGAGAAGCGCGTCGGCGACCGCCGCTTCGCGCAGGTGATCATTTCGCCGCGCAGCAGCGAGCCGATCGGCCGCCGCCGCTATTGGCCGATTTTCGCGGCGGCCGAACGGGCCGGTCTGCCGATCGGCCTGCATCCGGCGGCCGTGCCCGGTGGCAATCCCTCGTCTGGCGCCGGCTGGCCGACCTATTACATGCAGGAACACCACACCTTCACCACCGGTTCGCAGGCTGCCGCCGTCAGCCTCGTGATGGAAGGCGTGTTCGAGCAGTTCCCGAAGCTGCGCATCGCCATGATCGAATCCGGCTTCAGCTGGGCGCCGGCGCTGGGCTGGCGCATGGACCGCATCTGGGAGCGCATGCGCAAGGAAACGCCGCATATCAAGCGGCCGCCGTCCGAATACATGCGCGAGCATTTCTGGTTTGCCACCCAGCCCATGGAGGAGCCCGAGAATCCGCAGGACATCCTGCAGATGTTCGACTGGATCGGCTGGGATCACATCATGTTCTCGACCGATTATCCGCACTGGGATTTCGACGACCCGCGTCAGGTCATCAAGGTCCGTCTCACCGATGAACAGCGCGAGAAAATCTTCCGCGCCAACGCCAAGGCTTTGTATCAACTGTCATGACCCGTCACGTTGTTGCGAAGGCGCAGGACATCGCGCCAGGTTCCAGTCAGATCGTCGAAGTCGGTGGACGCGAAATCGGCGTCTTCAATGTCGCCGGCGATTATTATGCCCTCGCCAACCGCTGCCCGCATGCGGGCGCCGATCTGTGCAAGGGCTTCATCACCGGCCTCGCTTTGTCCGACGGCCCCAACAAATATCGGCTGGAGCGCAAGGGCGAATTCCTGCGCTGTCCGTTCCACGGTTGGGAGTTCGAGATACGCACCGGCCAATCCTGGTGCGATCCGAACTCGATGCGCGTGCGTCAGTTCAAGGTCGATGTGGCGCCGGGCGAAACCCTGGTGAAAGGCCCCTATGTCGCCGAAAGCTTCCCCGTGAAAGTCGAGGAAGACTATATCGTCATCGACATCTGAGACCGTTTGCTGCAAGAGATGAAACAGCGGGCCCGGCATGGCACATGCCGGGCCCGTCTGCTTTTGCAATAAAAACAAACGGGATTGGAAACGCGATGGAGAAGATCGGGATCGTCGGCGTCGGCCGTATGGGACAGCCGATGGTGAAGCATATGATCCGGCATGGCTATGATGTCACCGCCTGCGACATCAGTCAGGACAATCGCGACAAGGTGGCGGCCATGGGCGCGCGGATCGCCGGCGCGCCGAAGGATCTCGGCGATTGCAGCTTCATCATCCTGGGCGTCGGCTATGACGATGAGGTCAACGCGGTCGTGCTCGGCGCCGATGGCGTTCTGCAAAGCCTGAAGCCCGGCGCCATCATCGCGATCTCCTCGACCGTCTCGCCGGAAACGGTCAAGGCGATCGACAAGGTGGCGCGGGCCAAGGGCTGCGATGTCCTTGATGCACCGATCTGCCGCGGTCGCTGGTTCGCCGACGAAGGCAAGCTGCTGGCGCTGTTCGGTGGCACGGAAGCCGTGATCGAACGCGGACGCGCCGTCTACGGCACGTTCGCCTCCGATATCGCGCCATTGGGCGATGTCGGCCACGGCCAGGTCGCCAAGGCGATGAACAATCTCCTGTTGTGGGTGACCAGCATCGGTCTGATCGAAGCCGGGCGCATAGCTGAATCGACGGGAATCGATCTCGTCAAACTGCGCGATGCACTGATGATGAGCTCCGGCAAAAGCCAGGCGCTGGAGGATTGGGATCAGACCACGTTCACCTGGGCCCTGAAGGACATGCAGATCGTCTCGCAGATGGCCGACAAGGCCAATCTGTCATTGCCTCTGACAGGCGCCGTGAAGGAGATGGTCAAGGAAGCTCGCCGCACCAAGGCGAACAATCCACCGCGCTGGACCGGCAAGTAAACTCAGGTCTTCTCCAGCACCCGGTCGCGCAGCTTGCGGAAACGGTAGCGCGGAATCTGATCGAGGTCGGTGCCGGTGACGCGCACCACCCAGCAGGTTTGCGGATGTTCCGTCGAGTGGATGTGACCGGGGCCATAGGCCTTGGTGTCGCCGGTGCGCATGTCATATTCGGCGGTCTGTTCGAGCACCCAGGCTTCCTCGCCCTCCGCATTGACGCGGCGGAATTCGCGCATGCGGGTGAGATCGGTGGCATTGCCGTAGATCGCCCATGACGCACCGTGCGAATGCGGCGATCCGCGTTTGCCGCCTTCCTGCACATGGGCGAGCACATAAAAATCAAGATCCGGATCGTGAAAGAGCTCGCGCCGGCCGGGCGGCGTGCCGGCGCTGAACGTATTGGCGACGAAGTCCGGATCAAGCAGAAGACCGCCGAGCTTTTGTGCCACCGCGTCGATCCGTTGCTGGAGCGGCGCATCCCCCGCCAGAATGTTGTGGCTGTCCTGGCAGAAGTCCTGCAACGTATAGGCCATGGCGACCTCCCTGTATTTGGTCGTCAGTCTAGTCCCGGCCGCTGCGCTTTAAAAGGCTTGCTGGCAAGTCCATTGCGCTGCCCTCGCAAATGATCAAAAATCCGGCAACTAAAACACCATATCGGGGCCAGGAAATGCTGAAGGAAGATAACGAGCGGCTGGTGCGTATCGGCCCGGGAACCCCCATGGGCGAAGTCTTTCGCCGCTATTGGCAGCCGGCGCTGCTCTCCGAGGAATTGGTCGGGAAAGATGGCGCGCCAGTGCGCGTGCGTCTCCTCGGCGAGGATCTCTTGGCCTTTCGCGACAGTGACGGCATCGTCGGGATCGTCGAAGCGTTTTGTCCGCATCGTCGCGCGCCGCTCTTTTTCGGCCGCAATGAGGAACGCGGTATTCGCTGCGTCTATCACGGCTGGAAATTCGATCGGCAGGGACACTGTGTCGATATGCCGTCGGAGCCGGCGGGCACGCCGCTGCAGGCCCGCGTCAAACTCACCGCCTATCCGACCTGCGAAAAAGGCGGCGTGGTCTGGATCTATATGGGGCCATTGGCCGAGAAGCCGCCGGAGCCGGATTACGAATGGCTGCGCGCACCGGCAACCCATCGCTTTGTCTCCAAGACGTTCGAGGCCTGCAACTATATGCAAGGTCTGGAAGGCGGCCTCGACACCGCGCATGTCTCGTTCCTGCACCGCGACACGACCGACCATTCGATGGCATTGGCCGCGGCCGATGGTGCGCCGCGCCTCGATGTCGATGTCACCGACTATGGCTATAACTATGTCTCGACGCGCCATGTCGGCGACGGGCAGCGCTATATCAGGCTCTATCAATACATCATGCCGGCGCAGCAGATGCGCGGCAATGTGCTCGGCCATACCGGCAAGCGCCCTAAAGTGCCGAAGATCGACGGCCATCTTTGGATGCCGATCGATGACGAGCACACCTGGGTGTATAATTTCATGTATTCCTACGATGCTTCGACGCCGATCGACGAAGCCTATGCGGTTGACTACGAGCGCAAGTCCGGCCGTGGCCCGGAACATCTGGTCGATGGCACCTATCAGCTCAAATTGAACACGACGAACGATTACGCCATCGATCGCGACTTGCAGAAGCGCGGCGTCTTTTCCGGCATTCGCGGCGTCAATACGCAGGACTTCGCCTTGCAGGAAGGCATGGGGCCGATCGTCGACCGGACGCGCGAATTCTTAGGGTCGACGGACAAGGCGATCGTCACCGTGCGCCGGCTGCTTCTGGAGGCGACCCGGATCGTCGAGCGCGGCGAACGGTTGAAGGGCCTCGATCCCGCCACCCATGGCCATATCCGGGCGCATGACGACCTCGTGCCGCAAGACGTTGACTGGAAGAGCCGCTTCGCCGAAGACGCCATGGCCCGTTGGTAGGCCAGCCGCCAGCGTTCGCGCTTTGGCATTGGTCAAATGCGCGCAGATGCGCCAGAACAGCGGCATGGGCCGTCGCGTTTCGACGCGATGGCTTTGGGAATTCATAACGAAGGAAGAAAAATGGCTCTCGACAGTTACATCGCCCGGTTGCGCGCCCTCGATATTTGCGATCTCTCCGACGCGGTGGACGCGCTGGGCCTGCCGCCGGCGGTGACCGGCCTGTTCCAGGCCAGCGCCGGCAAGCCGATCGCCGGCCGTGCCGTGACGGTCAAACTGGTCGCCGGCAATGCGCCGCCCTCGGCCAAGCCCCGGCATTTGTGCACGACGGCCGTGGAAGCTGCCGGTCCCGATCATATCATCGCCATCGAACAGCGCACCGGCATCGATGCCGCCGCCTGGGGCGGCATTCTCGCTCGCGCCGCCCAGGTGCGCGGCATCGCCGGCACGGTCATCGACGGCCCGGCGCGGGATATCGAAGAGTCGAACCGCATCGGCTACACGGTCTACGCCCGCACGCAGACTTGCCGCACGGCGCGTGGCCGCATCTATGAAGCGGAATGCCAGACGCCGATCGCCTTCGGCGATCTCACTTTGCATCCGGGCGACTATATCGCCGTCGATCGCAGCGGCTGCGTCGTCATTCCCGCCGCCAGCATCGAAGACGTGCTGTCGCGCGCCGAGCAGATCCGCGATCGCAGCGACGACATGGCCGCCGCCGTCTATGCCGGCATGCCTGTGTCGCAGGTCATGGGCGGCAATTACGAGCACATGCTGGAAGAGCTGAAGAAGAAGTAGGACTAGCTCCGCCTCCGTGTCATCCCGGACACGCGCAGCGTGATCCGGGAACCAGGGGCGAGCGATGAAATGTTGCTTGTCGGAAGATCACGCAATCTTGCCATGATTGAACGGGCTACCACACGCCCCTGGCTCCCGGATCGCCTGCGGCGTCCGGGATGACACCGAGGTTGCGTTTCGCAACTTACGCCGCCACCTTTTCCAGGCCTATAATCTCGCGCGCCTCGTCCGGTGTCGCCGGTTCATAGCCCATTTCGCGGACGATCCGCACCATGCGTTCCACCAGCTCGAGATTATTGGCGAGCCGGCCGCGCGAATAATAGAGATTGTCTTCCAGGCCGACACGCACATGGCCACCGAGCATCATCGACATGACGCCGGCCTGCAATTGCGACGGGCCGATGGCGCTGACGTTGAACACCGCCTGTTTCGGCATCAGGTCGACCATCTGCGACAGCACTTTCGGCGTATAGGGCATGGCGCCCTGGAAGCCGCGATCGGCGCCGAGAACGAAATTGATGAAATAGGGCGGCTTGTCGAGCCCGGCTTCGATGCAGGATGTCACGTCCTGCAGGAGATGGGTCGGGCTGAACACTTCCCATTCCGGCTTGATGCCGCGATCCATCATGCTCTTGGCCAGGAAGCGGCAGCGCTCCGGCCCGGTATGCATGAGGATTTCGCGGCCTTCGAAACTGGCGATGATGGTCGTGGCATCGAGCGTGCACATCTCAGCGCCCGCTTCCATGCCCTTCAACCGCTCCTCCCAGATGATCTCCGGATAGCCGTTGTCCTCGCGCACCATGTCGCCGTTGATGCCGCCACCCGTCGAATTGTTGATGACGATATTGCACTTCTCGCGGATGCGCCGGTTGATGTCGCGGTAGATTTCCGGATTGCACGTCGCCTGATCGTCGGGCCGCCGCGCGTGAACCGCCACAACGGAGGCCCCGGCATTGTAGCAGCGATAGACATCCTCGGCGATTTCGGCAGGCTGCGTCGGGATATTAGCGTTCTGCTTCTTGCTCGCCATGCCGCCGGTCGGTGCGATCGTCACGATAACCTTGTTCGCCATGCTGCCCTCCGCTCGCGATCCATCGAGGATACCGTGACTATAACGGGATCAAGGGCGGGCACCAGTGCCGCATCGTGGGCGGCTGTTCGGGCAGGTTCGTTGTCGTTACATTCGCCATCCTCTCCAGAGGTTTAATCCATGTCCGTTTTGATCCTTGAAGATGGCATTCACATCGTCGCCGACGATGTCCGTCGAGCTTGCCCGGCGCTTTCGATCCTTGCCGCGCCCAATGCGGCTGCGGGACTTCCGTTCGCGCGTGATGCGGAAGTCCTCGTTGCTCTGGCCCATGACGTGACCGACGAGCTCGTCGCCGCCATGCCGCGCCTGCGTTATGTCTGCTCGCTCACCGCCGGCGTCGATCATCTGCACGGCCTCAAGGCTTTGCAGCCGGATGTGCGCATCACCTCCGGCCGCGGCATTCATGGTCCGCAGATGTCTGAGCTGGCTTTCCTCTATATGATTTCCTTGTCGCGCGATTTTTCGGCCATGCAGGCCAATCAGCGCGCCCATGTCTGGCAGCGCTGGCCGCAGAAACTGCTGCTCGGCAAGACGGCGGTTCTCGTCGGCATCGGCCCGATCGCCGAAGATATGGCGGCGCGCTGCAAGGCCTTTGGCATGACGGTCATTGGCATCAGCGATGCCCGCGCCAGCGCGCCGGGCTTCGACCGGCTGATGCCGCGCGCGCAATTGCAGGAAGCGGCAGCCCTCGCCGATTTCCTCATCGTCCTCGTGCCATTGAGCGAACGCACCCGCCATATGATCGACGATGGCGTGCTGTCGGCAATGAAACGCGGCGGCATCGTCATCAATATGGCGCGCGGACCGGTGGTGGATGAAAAGGCCTTGGTCAAACGTCTGCAAGACGGAACGCTGGGCGGTGCCGGCCTCGACGTGTTCGAGGAGGAGCCGCCGGCGGATGAAAGCCCGCTCTGGGATATGAAGAATGTTATCATCACGCCGCGCATCGGCGGCATGAGCGATGTGTTTGCCAAGCAGATACTGCCGATCGTTTCGCATAATCTCACTTGTTTCACCGAAGGGCGCGCGGCTGACATGATCAATATCGTCAGATAAGGTTGCATCGCTTCACAAGAACAGGAGGAAACGATGGCGGAGCCGACAGCGCTCATTCTCGGAGTTGGTGCAGGGCTCGGCGCCTCGCTGGTGCGGCGCTTCCGTGCCGGCGGACTGCGTGTTGCCGCCGCCGCGCGCAATGGCGAGCGTCTCGTAGGTCTCTTCGCCGGCGATGATCACATCTCCTGCCATCAGGTGGATGCCACCGATGGCGCGGCGGTGGCCGCTCTGGTCGACAAGGTCGAGCGCGAGTCAGGGCCGGTCGAAGTCGCCATCGCCAATTCGGCCGCCTGGAAAATCGCTCCCGTCATCGACCTGACGGCGGAAGAATTCACCGCCATCTGGCAGGCCGGCTGTTTGCCGGCTTTCCATCTGACCAAGGCCGTGGCGAAGAACATGATCGCGCGCGGGCGCGGTACCATTCTGTTTACGGGCTCGGCGGCGCAGATGCGTGCCGGCGCCGGCTTTGGCGCCATGGCGGTGGCGAAAAGCGGCTTGCGCGCTTTCAGCCAGGCGGCGGCCCGCGATCTCGGCCCCAAGGGCCTGCACGTCGCCCATATCGCCATCGACGGGCCGATCGATTCAGCCCGCACCCGCGCCGCCAACGCCGATCACAATCGCCTGGTCGCGCCCGATGGCATCGCTGAGGCCTATTATCAACTGCACATGCAGCCGCGCGCCGCCTGGAGCAATGAAATCGACGTGCGCACGTTCGCGGAGTGGCTCTAACTCCCACCCGCCGCGCGTCGTTCGGCGCGCCGCCGTTCGATCTCCGCGATCGTCAGCTTGGTGCCGCCGACCGACCACAGGCCGTCGGCCACTTCCTCCACCGTCACGTTGACGGTGGGGCGGATGCCCTCGCCGCCGGCGCGCACGAAGGCTTCGACGATATCGTCCATGAGCTGGTTCTGCTGCTCGCGCGTGAAAACGCCAGCGAGATGGCGCACCATGACCTGCGGCATGTTGTTTCCTCACCCGTTGTTTTAATTAAGCGGCGGCAGCGGCCAGTCCGCCCTGCCGTTCGATGAATTCAGCGATCCGCGCGAGACCCGTTCCATCCCGCATATTGGTGAACACATAGGGGCGCGTTCCCCGCATGCGTTTGGTATCGCTATCCATCACCGACAGATCGGCGCCGACGAGCGGTGCCAGATCGATCTTGTTGATCACCAGAAGATCAGAACGGGTGATGCCGGGGCCGCCCTTGCGTGGGATCTTCTCGCCCTGGGCGACGTCGATCACATAGATGGTGAGATCGGCCAGTTCCGGGCTGAAGGTGGCGGCGAGATTGTCGCCACCGGATTCGATGAGGATGACATCAAGCGCCGGAAAGCGCCCACGCATTTCCGCCACCGCATGCAGGTTGATCGAGCAATCCTCACGGATGGCGGTGTGCGGACAGCCGCCGGTCTCCACGCCCATGATCCGCTCCGGCGGCAGCGCGCCCGCGACGGTCAGGATGCGCGCATCTTCCTTGGTATAGATGTCGTTGGTGATGGCGCAGATGTCATAGCTGTCGCGAAAGCGCTTGCAGAGCGCTTCCATCAGCGCCGTCTTGCCGGCGCCGACAGGTCCGCCGATGCCGACGCGCAAGGGTCCGTTGGTGCTCATGATCGGAAAAGCCTCGAATATTGGGTTTCATGGTGCAGGGCCGCGAGATCGGCGCGGAAAGCATGGCCGCCGAGATCGTCCAATGTCGCGTGTTCGACCGTATCGGCGAGCGGGCCGATCGCCGTCGACAGGCGGGCGATGATTTTCTGTCCCTCGGTCTGGCCGATGGTGCTGAGGCGCACGGCGGCCGAGACGATGTTGGACAGGAAAGTGGAAAGATAAATGTCGAGTGCCGGGCGTAGCGGCAGATCGCGGGCGGCCACGGCAGCGGCAAAACAGACGCTGTAGGCGGTGTCGGCGCCGATAGCGGCCGCGCAGGCTTCGAGCTTCGGGCTCGGCCAAGCGGCGCGGGTCGCCGCGAGAAACCCCGCCCCTTGTTGCAGGCTTTCAAGCCGCCGCTCACTGGCGCCCGCAAGCGCGATGGCGAGTTCGGCGATGTCAGTGAGAGCGGCAGGGTCTCTCCGCGCGGCCTGCCAAGTCGCGACGAAGAGGATCGCATCATTACGGCCGCTGCCCGCGGTCAGAATATCCGTCAGCCAGGCATGAAGGCTCTCGCCGTCGGTGATATCGCCGCTCTCGACCGCCCATTCCACCCCATGGGAATAGGCGAAGGCGCCCACCGGATAAGCCGGCGAGGCCCAAGCCAGGAGCGCCAAATCCAATCCGATGGAGCCGATCGCGTCAGTCATGCGCGTGTTTGTGTCCGTGATGATGGTCGTGATCATGCCCGTGTTTGTGATCATGATCATGGTGATGATCGTGATCGTGGCCGTGGTGGTGGCCATGATCGTGTTGATGATCATGCCCATGCACATGATGACCATGGGATTCGGCGGCCTCATAGGCGCCGCTGTCGGGCTCGAACGGCGCTTCGATATGGGCGACTTTGGCGCCGAGGCCGCGCACCATCTCTTCCAGCACATGGTCGCGGCGGATGCGCAGGCGATTGGCCAGCACTTCCACATTCACATGGCGGTTGCCGAGGTGATAGGCGACGCGCGCCAACTGCCTTGCATCGCCGCAGCGCACTTCCGCCAGTTCTTCCGGCGCGGCGACGATCTCGACCAAACGCCCGTCTTCGAGCACCAGGGCATCGCCGTTGCGCAGGATTACGGCTTCCGGCAGATCGAGCAGGAATTCGGTGCCACGCACGCCCTGCATGACGACCCGGCGGCGATGCCGGCCCTCGTAGTCGAGCACGATCGTATCGGCCGCCTTGGCCTGCCACGATCCCTTGTTGCTGATGAAATTCGCCTTGATCATGTGCGTCTACAGTCCTGTAACCTGAGCCGGGTCGATGACTTCCACCGTGCGGTTGGCGACGAAGTCGGCGGCCGCGGCGCGCCAGGCGAGAAAATGTGGTGTGCGAGTATGGGCGGCCAGGTGATCGCGGGATTCCCAGCGCTCGACGAAAACCACTTTGTCCGGATCGCTGACGCTGACGTGTAGGTCATAGGACAGGCAGCCGTCTTCCTTCAGCGTCTCGGCCAGGCAAGGCTTGGCTGCCGCCACGGCCTGTGCCTGCGTGCCGGGTTTCAGGTGAGCCGTTGAAATCACATAAATCACGTCGCCTCCAAACCGGTTGGTTCTCTCGCCAACCGCCACCTCAATACATGAAATATCGTTGCGCCATGGCGAGTTCTTTCGCCGGCTCGCAAACGAGCACTTCCCCGTCCGCCTTCACGATATAGGTTTCCGGATCGACCTCGACTTTCGGTGTCCCGCCATTGTGGATCATCGACGCCTTGGAGATGCCGGAACGCGTATTTTCCACCGCCACCATGGGTTTGGCAACGCTGAGCCGGGCCGCCAGACCGTCGGCAACAGCGGCGCCGGAGACGAATGTCACCGAATGCGACGCGATGGCGCGGCCGAAGGCGCCGAACATCGGCCGGTAATGCACCGGCTGCGGCGTCGGGATCGAGGCATTGGGGTCGCCCATCGGTGCGGCGACGATGACGCCGCCTTTGAGAATGCAATCCGGTTTGACGCCGAAAAAGGCCGGCGACCAGACGACGAGATCGGCGAGCTTGCCTTCCTGCACCGAGCCGATATGGCGCGACACGCCATGGGCGATGGCCGGATTGATCGTATATTTGGCGACATAGCGCTTGGCGCGAAAATTGTCGTTATCGCCGGTCTCGTCCTTCATGCGCCCGCGCTGCCGCTTCATCTTGTCGGCGGTCTGCCAGGTGCGGATGATCACTTCGCCGACGCGGCCCATGGCCTGGCTGTCGGACGACATCATCGACAGTGCGCCGATGTCATGAAGAATATCCTCGGCGGCGATCGTCTCCTTGCGGATGCGGCTTTCGGCGAAGGCCAGATCCTCGGTGATGGAGGGATCGAGATGGTGGCAGACCATCAGCATGTCGAGATGTTCGTCGAGCGTGTTGACGGTGAAGGGCCGCGTCGGATTGGTCGACGACGGCAGCACGTTCGGCAGGCCGCAGACGGTGATGATGTCGGGTGCATGACCGCCGCCGGCACCTTCCGTGTGGAAGGCGTGAATGGTGCGGCCCTTGAAGGCGGCGATCGTATCCTCGACGAAACCGGATTCGTTCAGCGTGTCGGAATGGATCATCACCTGCACGTCCATGTCGTCGGCGACGGACAGGCAGTTGTCGATGGCGGCTGGCGTCGTGCCCCAATCCTCATGCAGCTTCATGGCGCAGGCACCGGCCCGCACCTGTTCGACGAGCGCGGCGGGCAGCGAGGCATTGCCCTTGGCGGCGAAACCGAGATTCATCGGAAAGGCATCGGCCGCCTCGATCATGCGGGCGATATGCCAGGGGCCGGGCGTGCAGGTGGTGGCGAAGGTGCCATGCGCGGGGCCGGTGCCGCCGCCGAGCATGGACGTGACGCCTGACATCAGCGCTTCCTCGATCTGCTGCGGGCAGATGAAATGGATGTGGCTGTCGAAACCGCCAGCTGTGATGATCTTGCCTTCGCCGGCGATCACTTCCGTGCCGGGGCCGACAATGATGTCGACGCCGGGCTGGATGCTTGGATTGCCGGCTTTGCCGATCTTGACGATGCGGCCGTCGCGCAGGCCGATGTCGGCTTTGACGATGCCCCAATGGTCTAAAATCACCGCATTGGTGATGACGGTATCGACGGCGCCTTGCGCGCGCGACAATTGCGACTGGCCCATGCCGTCGCGGATCACCTTGCCGCCGCCGAACTTCACCTCTTCGCCATAGGTGGTGAAATCCTTCTCCACTTCGATGAACAGTTCCGTATCGGCGAGCCGGATGCGATCACCGGTGGTGGGGCCGAACATATCCGCATAGGCGGCGCGCGAAATCTTGTTGCTCATGGCTGCCTCACAATTTTCCCATCACGGCCTGGCGGAAGCCGAAGACCTGGCGGTCTCCGGCCAAGGCGACGAGCTGCACGTCGCGGGTCTGTCCCGGCTCGAAGCGCACGGCGGTGCCGGCGGCGATATCGAGGCGGAAGCCGCGTGCCTTGGCGCGGTCGAAGGACAAAGCCGGATTGGTTTCGAAGAAATGATAATGCGAGCCGACCTGGATCGGCCGGTTACCCGTGTTGGAAACGGTTAACGTGACGGTCTCGCGCCCTTCGTTGAAGACAATGTCGCCCGGTTTTGTAATGATTTCGCCTGGGATCATGGTCGCCTCCCTCAACGGATGGGATTGTGAACGGTGACGAGCTTGGTGCCGTCGGGGAAAGTCGCTTCCACTTGCACGTCGTGGATCATTTCGGAGATGCCGGTCATCACCTGATCGCGCGTCACCACATGGGCGGCCGCTTCCATCAGATCGGCGACGGAGCGTCCGTCGCGCGCGCCCTCCATCACGAAATCGGTGATCAACGCGATGGATTCCGGATGATTGAGCTTCACGCCCCGTTGCAGGCGGCCACGCGCCACCATGGCGGCGAGAGAGATGAGCAACTTATCTTTTTCTCGCGGTGTCAGATTCATTGTTTCACCCAATCATCATTTTACGTTTGCCAGGAGCGCGGCAGATCCGCGCCGGGAAAAATAGACAGGCAGTCGACCAGACACGGCCTGAGATCGTGGCCATGCCTGGCGATCATGCGGACGATCAGCATGCCGTCGAAGGATGACAAAGCCGCTTCGCAGCGATCGGCGGGATGCCTCGCCAGGCGTTCGCGCAGTGGTTCGCATAAAGCGTCAGCATCCGGCGCCACATGGATCAAGGTCGCCATGGAGCGCAGGCCCGCGCCCGTCGCTTTGCTCAAGAGCGCCTGAGTGGCGTCGCCGTGCAGGCGCAAACGTTCGGCAAAAATCCGCCGTCCGCCGCGACGCAAGGTCCAGGCCTCGCGCCAATCGATCTCGCGCACGCTTTCGCCCATGGCGGTACGGCCGAGATAGGTCGCCTCGCAGAAGGTCAGCCGCGCCGTGGGCGCCATGTCCACGTCGATGCGCCGCGCCAGTCGCGCCTGGTCGAAAATGATCGTTTCCTGCGGCAGCCAGAACAGTTGTGCATCGCCGTCGAGCAGCAGCGACACGTCGATCCGGGCGACGTCGGCGGCGCTGCGATAAATCTTCTCGGCGGCAACAGTCGAAAGCGCCGTGCGCGTGCCGGCGCCCGCCGTCACTTGCACCTGATAGTGATCGCCGCCGGCGACGCCGCCCGCCACGTTGACGAGAATGGCGTCGAGCCGGTTCAGCCGCTCGCGCGGGAAGCGTATGCGGAAAGCGCCTTCTTCTCTTACGCGCTGCCGGATCGTCATGCCGTTCCGGTTCTGAACGGAAAGATCGATACGTCCGAATGCGCGGATGCCAGCGAGAGGATCGACCGCCTGTTCCGCTTCAGATCGCAATCCGTCTGCGGACATCATCCCCCTCGAGCTCGGCAGCGCCGCCGGCCATGACCACTTCACCACGCTCCATGACGACGAAACGGTCGGCCAGTTCGCGGGCGAAATCGAAGTATTGCTCGACAAGCAGGATGGCCATCTTTCCGCTCCGGCGCAAATAGTCAATCGCGCGGCCGATGTCCTTGATGACGGAGGGCTGGATGCCCTCGGTCGGTTCGTCGAGCACTAGAAGTTTCGGCCGCGTCACCAGCGCCCGGCCGATGGCGAGCTGCTGCTGCTGGCCGCCGGAGAGGTCGCCGCCGCGCCGGTGCATCATCTGCCCCAGCACCGGGAAGAGGTCGAAGATTTCGTCGGGAATGTATTTTTCGCCGCGTCCTACGCCGGCAAAGCCGGTCTCGAGATTTTCCTTCACGCTGAGGAGGGGAAAGATTTCGCGGCCCTGCGGTACATAGCCGATACCCCGGCGCGAGCGGTCGTAGGGCGCAAGACGCGAAATATCGGCGCCATCGAGTGTGATGCGCCCGGCGCCGATCGGCTGCTGGCCGGTGATGGCGCGCAACAGCGAGGTCTTGCCGACACCGTTGCGTCCGAGGACACAGGTGACTTGGCCCGTCTCGGCCGCGACCGTCACCGAACGCAGCACTTTCGCCGCGCCGTAGGAAAGATCGATGGAGTCTACCGTCAGCATGCCATTGTTTCCTAGCGTCCGAGATAGACTTCGATGACCCGCTCGTCGCCGGCCACCTTGTCGATGGAACCTTCCGAGAGCACGGAGCCCTCGTGCAGACAGGTGACCTTGCAGTTGAGCGCGCGCACGAAGGCCATGTCGTGTTCGACGACGATGACCGAATGATCCTTGTTGATCTCGGTCAGCAGTTCGGCGGTCAGCTCCGTCTCATGGTCGGTCATGCCAGCCACCGGCTCATCGACCAGCAGAATGGCTGGATCCTGTGCCAGCAGCATGCCGATTTCGAGCCATTGTTTTTGACCATGCGAGATGACGCCGGCCATGCGGTCGCGATGGTCGATCAATCCGGTGGTGGTCAGAATGGCGTCGACCTGGTCCTTATGGACGCGGTTGCGCCAGCCAAAGAGCGAGGCGGTGGCGCTGCGCGGACCTTTCAGCGCGAGAAGAATATTATCGGCCACCGTATGGCTTTCGAACACGGTCGGTTTCTGGAATTTGCGGCCGATGCCAAGTTCGGCGATGGCGGTTTCGTCCAGTTTGGTCAGATCGTATTTGCCGCGGTCGAAAAGCACCTCGCCCTCGTCCGGTCGCGTCTTGCCGGTAACGATGTCCATCATCGTCGTCTTGCCGGCGCCGTTGGGGCCGATGATCGCCCGCATTTCACCGGGCTCGATGTAAAGCGACAGGCCGCGAATGGCTTTATAGCCGTCGAAGCTGACGCTGACGCCGTCGAGATAGAGCAGGGCCTGGGTTTCGCGGGCTTTCTCGCTGGTCATGACTTCACTCCGCCAGCCGTGGAACGCCGGCTTCCTGCGCGGGTCTTCTTCGCCATTTGCCGGCCAGGTCGTTGAGCGTGCCGACGATGCCCTTGGGCAGCGCCAGGGTGACGCCGATGAAGATCGCGCCGAGCAGGAACAGCCAATAGGGTGCCAGCAAGCCGGTGGTGAAGACCGACTTCATGAAATTGACGAGCACAGCGCCGACGGCGGCACCGACCAAGGTGCCGCGTCCACCGACCGCCACCCAGATCACCGCTTCGATCGAATTGGCCGGCGAGAACTCCGAGGGATTGATGATGCCGACCTGCGGCACGTAGAGTGCACCGGCCAGTCCAGCCATCGCCGCTGACACCGTGAAAACCAGCAGCTTGAAGTGCTCGACGCGGTAGCCGAGAAAACGCGTGCGGCTCTCGGCGTCGCGAATGGCGACGAGCACCTTGCCAAAGGAGGTCGTCACCATCCAGCGGCCGATCAGATAGACGAGGATCAGCGTCAGCGCCGTCAGGAAGAACAGGGTGGCGCGCGTGCCCTGCGCCTGCACGTTGAAGCCGAGAACGTCCTTGAAATCAGTCAGACCATTGTTGCCGCCAAAGCCCATGTCGTTGCGGAAGAAGGCGAGTAGCAGCGCGTAGGTCATCGCCTGGGTGATGATGGACAGATAGACACCGGTGACGCGCGAGCGGAAGGCGAGCCAGCCGAAGACGAAGGCGAGCAGTCCCGGCACGAACAGCACCATCAGGAAGGCGAAGGGGAATTTATCGAAACCGTACCAGAACCAAGGCAGCTCCTTCCAATTCAGGAACACCATGAAGTCCGGCAGGGTCGGATTGGCATAGACGCCGCGCGAGCCGATCTGGCGCATCAGATACATGCCCATGGCATAACCGCCGAGCGCGAAGAAGGCGCCGTGGCCGAGCGAGAGAATGCCGCAATAACCCCAAACCAGATCGAGCGAAATGGCGAGGATGGCGTAGCACAGGTATTTGCCGACCAGCGCCATCACATAAGTGGGCACATGCAGAAAGGAGGATTCCGGAATGAACAGATTCGACAGCGGCACGAAAATGGCGACCACCGCCATCACGCCCAGAAAAATCAAACCCATTCCGTCGAAGCGAGAGACGATGGCTTTGGTGATCATGCTTCGACGGCCCTTCCCTTGAGCGCGAACAGACCGCGCGGGCGTTTCTGGATGAACAGGATCAGCAGGACGAGGATGAAAATCTTCGCCAGCACCGCGCCGGCGAAGGGTTCGAGGAACTTATTGGCGACGCCGAGCGCCATGGCCGAAACCAAAGTGCCCCACAGATTGCCGACACCGCCGAACACCACGACCATGAAACTGTCGATGATGTAGCTTTGGCCGAGATTGGGCGAGACATTGTCGATCTGCGACAGCGCCACGCCGGCAATGCCGGCAAGGCCCGAGCCGAGCCCGAAGGTCAAAGCGTCGATCATCGGTGTGCGAATGCCCATGGCCCCGGCCATGCGGCGGTTCTGGGTGACGGCGCGCATATAAAGGCCGAGCGACGTCCATTTCAGCGCCGCCAGCAAAGCGAAGAAGACGCAAAGCGTAAAGACGATGATCCACATGCGGCCCCAGGTGATGGAGAGGCCCATGAAATCGAAGGCGCCGGACATATAGGACGGCGCGCCGACCTCGCGATTGTTCGGGCCGAAGATCGACCGCACCGCCTGCTGCAGGATCAGGCTGACGCCCCAGGTGGCGAGCAGGGTTTCGAGCGGCCGGCCATAGAGAAAGCGGATGATGCCGCGCTCAATGGCGATGCCGACAAGGCCGGCGACGAGGAAGGCGATCGGCAAAGCGATGGGAAGCGACCAGTCGAAGAGATGCGGCGCACGCGTGCGGATCAGGTCCTGCACGACGAAGGTCGTATAGGCGCCGATCATCACCATTTCGCCATGCGCCATGTTGATGACACCCATCACGCCGAAGGTGATGGCGAGACCGATGGCAGCGAGCAGCAGCACCGAGCCGAGCGACAGGCCATACCAGACGTTCTGCACATAGCTCAGCATCTTCAGGCGATTTTCGATCGAGGCGACGGCATCATTGGCCATCTGCCGCAGATCGGGCGCTGCCTTGTCGGAGAGCGAGCGCAAGGTGGCGATGGCGCTGATGTCGCCGCGCGCCTTGAGCAGCGCGATGGAATCGATGATGTCGGCACGTGTCGTGTCGGGTTGGCCGAGCAGAATGGCCGCGCGGGCCTCGGAGAACAGTTTCTGCACACCCGCGTCCTGTTCGGCCTTCAAGGCGCTCTCCAGCGCAGGCAAGGCGCTGGTATCGCGCGATTTGAACAATGCGTCGGCGGCGGCGCGGCGTTTCGCCGGATCGGGGGAGAGCAAGGTCAGTGTGCCGAGCGCATTTTCGATGGCGCGGCGCAGGCGGTTGTTGACGCGCACGGTCTGCAAGCCGGCAGGCGCGGCGAGGCTGGCGCCGGTCGCCGCATCGGTCACCGTGCCGGAGCCGCCGATGTAAATCTTCTTGCTCGCGGGATCGAAGAACAGGCGCGCCGAACCGAGCGCTTCCAGGATCGCCTGGGCATTGGACGCGCCTGAAGCCGCCACTTCATCGATGGCTGTGGCCGTTTCGCTGAAGTCGTCGGCGGCCAGCCGGCTAAATGTCGCCTGGCTGATCTCGGCGCTCAGCGCCGGCGCCAGCGGCGCCGCCCAGAAAATCATCGAAAGGAATGCGGCCAGGAGCCGAGCGTTTCGCAGCATGGACCGGCCTCTTCGCCGCTTGAACTTGCATGAACTTGAAAATCGTGGGGTCCGGCGGCCGCCTGAGGAGGAGGGAAAGCGGCCGCCGGAAGGTGCGTCAGCTGATTAGCTGCCGCACTTATTGGTCTTGACGTTGAAGTTGCCGCACTTCTTGGTCACCCAATCGGCTTCGAGATCCTTCGAACCGTCAAGAAAGTCCGACCAGGCGTCGCCCGGCACCAGATCCTTGGTCTGCCACACCACGTCGAACTGACCATCCTTGCGGATTTCGCCGATCATCACCGGCTTGGTGATGTGGTGGTTGGGAAGCATTTTCGAAATGCCACCGGTCAGGTTCGGCGCTTCGGTGCCCGGCAGCGCGTCGATCACCTTGTCGGGATCGGTGGTGCCGGCCTTTTCGACCGCCTTCACCCACATCTGGAAGCCGATGACATGCGCTTCCATCGGATCGTTGGTGACGCGCTTCGGATTCTTGGTGAAGGCCTGCCACTTCTTGATGAACTCTTCGTTGGCCGGGTTTTTGACCGACTCGAAATAGTTCCAGGCGGCGAGGTGACCGACGAGATTGGACGTGTCGACGCCGACCAGTTCTTCTTCACCGACCGAGAAGGCGACGACGGGAATGTCGGTTGCCTTGATGCCCTGGTTGGCGAGTTCCTTGTAGAACGGCACGTTGGCATCGCCGTTGATGGTCGAAACCACCGCCGTCTTCTTGCCGGCCGAACCGAACTTCTTGATGTCGGAGACGATCGTCTGCCAGTCGGAATGACCGAACGGCGTATAGTTGATCATGATGTCGGCGTCGGCGACGCCCTTCGACTTCAGATAGGCTTCGAGAATCTTGTTGGTCGTGCGCGGATAGACGTAGTCGGTGCCCGCCAGCACCCAGCGCTTCACTTCGCCGCCGTCCTTGCTCATCAGATAGTCGACGGCCGGGATGGCCTGCTGGTTCGGCGCGGCGCCGGTGTAGAACACGTTGCGCTCGCTCTCTTCACCCTCGTACTGCACCGGATAGAAGAGGATGCTGTTGAGCTCCTTGAAAACCGGCAGAACCGACTTGCGGCTCACCGAGGTCCAGCAGCCGAACACGGCGGCGACCTTCTGTTGCGTGATCAGTTCGCGCGCCTTTTCGGCAAAGAGCGGCCAGTTCGAGGCGGGATCGACCACGACGGCTTCGAGTTTCTTGCCGAGGACGCCGCCTTTCTTGTTCTGCTCTTCGATCAGCATCAGCATGACGTCCTTCAGGGTCGTCTCGCTGATCGCCATCGTGCCAGACAAGGAGTGGAGAACGCCGACCTTGATGGTCTCTTGGGCCAACGCGGGTAAGGACGCCGACAACATCATCGCGCTGCCGACGATGCCGGCCAGCATGCCGCGGCGGCCGATCGTGAATGAACTCATGAAGCTCCCCTGTACTGGCTGGATTGCCGGCAAGGGATTCGCAAGCTTTGTGCCAAGCCTTTTTTGATAGGCTAAGTTTCTAAAAATAGAGGGAAATATCGAATTTTAAGGTGCCATATCGCGGATTGTGGCGGTCTGAATCACCGCCTAACTTTTGTGCGTTGCACTGGAATCGGGAGCTGAAAATAGAGGCAGTTTGGCTGCCATGCTGCAATCAACGGCAGCAGATTGCCGAGCGCGGGCGCAGCCTGCCAATGAAACGCGCGCCACGGGTGGTGGCGCGCGCAAATTGTCGTCACTCGATGGATCGAGGGGATCTATCGCAGCGATTAACTGTTCGCTTTCGCCTCGCGGCGGCGGGCGTGCAGGATGAATTCGGTATAGCCGTTGGGCTGCGCCGTGCCCTTGAAGACGAGGTCGCAGGCAGCCTTGAAGGCGACGCCGTCATAGCTGGGCGCCATCGGCTTGTAGAGCGGGTCGCCGGCATTCTGCCGATCGACCACGGTCGCCATGCGCTTCATCGTCTCCATCACCTGCGCTTCCTTGACGATGCCGTGCTGCAGCCAATTGGCGATATGCTGGCTGGAGATGCGCAGCGTCGCGCGGTCTTCCATCAGGCCGACATCGTGAATGTCGGGCACTTTCGAACAGCCGACGCCCTGGTCGATCCAGCGCACCACATAGCCGAGAATGCCCTGCGCATTGTTGTCGATTTCCTGCTGCACCGCTTCCGGCGAGAAGTTCGACTGCGACACCGGCACGGTGAGGATGTCGTCGAGTTTGGCGGGCGCGCGCTTGGCCAGTTCCTCCTGCTTGGCCGCCACATTTACTTGCAGATAGTGCAGGGCATGCAGGGTGGCGGCCGTCGGTGAGGGCACCCAGGCCGTATTGGCGCCGGCATTGGGGTGGCCGATCTTCTGCACCAGCATGTCGGCCATCCGGTCGGGCATGGCCCACATGCCCTTGCCGATCTGCGCCTTGCCGCGCAAACCCTGCGCCAGGCCAACGTCGACATTGTTGTCCTCGTAAGCCTTGATCCAGGCCATGTTGCGCATTTCGTTCTTGCGCACCATCGGACCGGCATACATGGAGGTGTGGATTTCATCGCCGGTGCGATCGAGGAAGCCCGTGTTGATGAACACGACCCGTTCGCCGGCGGCCTGAATGCAGGCGGCGAGATTGATCGTCGTGCGCCGCTCTTCATCCATGATGCCGATCTTCACCGTATTGCGGGGAAGACCGAGCATGTCTTCGACGCGCGAGAAGATTTCGCTGGTGAAGGCCACTTCCTCGGGCCCATGCATTTTCGGTTTGACGATATAGATCGAGCCGGCGCGGCTGTTGCGCAGGGCGCCCTTGCCGATGATGTCATGCTTGGCGATCAGCACGCTGACGGCGGCATCGAGCAGGCCTTCGGGAATTTCGTTGCCGCTGCCGTCGAGCACCGCATCGGTATACATGTGATGGCCGACATTGCGGATCAGCATCAGGCTGCGCCCATGCAAAGTGAGCGTGCCGCCGGCGGGCTTGGTGAAGCTGCGATCCTTGTGCAGGGCGCGGGTGATGGTCTTGCCGCCCTTTTCGAGGTCGGCGGTCAACGTGCCTTTCATCAGGCCGAGCCAGTTGCGGTAGATCTCGGTCTTGTCCTGCGCATCGACGGCGGCGACCGAATCCTCCATGTCCATGATGGTGGAAATGGCCGCTTCCATAACGATGTCGGCGACGCCGGCCGCGTCGCTCTTGCCGATCAGATGATTGCGGTCGATGACGATTTCCAGATGCAGGCCGTTCTTGGCCAAAAGGATCGAGGTCGGCGCGTCGGCCGGCCCGGCATAGCCGACGAATTGCGCCGGATTGGCGAGCGCGGTCGCGCTGCCGTTGTCGATGACGATGGCCAGTTGTCCGTCGACCACCTTATAGCCGGTGGCCTCCTTGTGCGAGCCGATGGCCAGCGGCGCCGCCTGATCGAGAATTTCGCGGCCCTTGGCGATGACCTTGGCACCGCGCACCGGATTGTAGCCTTTGCCGGCTTCCGCGCCGCCGTCCGAGGGAATGGCATCGGTGCCATAGAGCGCGTCATAGAGCGAGCCCCAGCGCGCATTGGCGGCGTTCAAGGCATAGCGCGCGTTGGAGACGGGCACGACGAGCTGCGGCCCGGCGATGCGGGCGATTTCGTCATCGACCTTGGAGGTCTCGACGGGCTTGGCCGCCGGCGCCGGCAGCAGATAGCCGATCTCCTTGAGGAAGGCGACATAGGCGGCCTGATCGTGCGGCTTGCCGGCTCGCGCCTTATGCCATTGGTCGATCTTGGCTTGCAGGTCATCGCGGCGGGCGAGCAGAGCCTTGTTGCGCGGCGCGAGATCCCGGACGAGCCCGGCCAGTCCCTGCCAGAAAGCGTCGAGCTCCACCCCCGTATCGGCGATGGCCTCCTTGGCGATGAAATCCGCCAAAACCGTATCGACCTTCAAGCCGGCAATGTCCTTACGCGCCATATCTTCCTGCTCCTACCCAGGGGTCAGAACCCCAAGTTCCTATTCTTGCCCATATTATGGAAAGCGGCGCATCTGTCGATGGGCCGCAACTCTTTCAAAATATCTTGCAAAATGCTGTTTCAGAGTATCTTCGGCAACACAACCGCGAGGCGGTACAAGCGGGCCGCGAACGGCTATGTTGACCACCCTCGAATCGGGCCAAACGCCTCAAGGAGAGCCCGAAAAGGAAGACCACTGGGACACCGCCAAGGAAAAGTCATGGCTAAACGACAAAGCATTTATTCCGACAGTTTCGCGCATCAAAATCCCATTCCCGCCGCCTGCCGGATGGGGAATTTGGTGATGACCGGCATCATCACCGGCATCGATCACGCCAAACCCCCGGGCTCGATGGAAGAGCAATGCGAACTGATGTTCGCGCGTATCCCCGAAGTGATGAAGGCGGCCGGCGGCGATACGGGCAACATCGTCAAGCTCAGCATCGGCATCCATGACGTGTCGCAACGCTCGGCGCTCAACAAGCTATGGACGCAGATGTTTCCCGATCCGGCCAACCGGCCGGTGCGCCAGACCACCCAAGTGGTGATGGACGGCGGCAAGCTCGTGCAATGCGACATCGTCGCTTGGATGGACTGACCGGCACCGGCATATCGGCAAACAAAAACCCCGGCGCTGGCGCCGGGGTTTCTTTTTAAGTCTGGCGACCTGCTTATTCCTGGAACGCATCCTCGCGCGTCCTGCGGAACGACGGCAGCACGATGATCGCGATCAACGCCGCCGACATCAACAGCAGCACCAGCGAGATCGGACGCTCGACGAAAATGCTCGGGCTGCCGAACGACAGCACCATCGAGCGGCGCAGGTTTTCTTCCATCAGCGGGCCCAGCACGAAGCCGAGCAGGAAGGGCGCGCATTCGCAGCCGAGCTTGTTGAACGTGTAGCCGAGCAGAGCGATGCCGGCCATCATGATCACCAGGAACGTACTGGAACTGACGGCATAGGCGCCGACGCAGCACAGGATCAGGATGCAGGGGAACAGCAGCCGGTACGGCACTTTCAGCAGCGCCACCCACAAGCCGATCAGCGGCAGGTTGATGATCACCAGCATCAGATTGCCGACCCACATCGAGGCGATCATGCCCCAGAACAGGGTTGGCCGTTCCGTCAGCAGGGCGGTGCCGGGCGCGATGCCCTGGATCATCATCGCGCCGACCATCACCGCCATTACCGGCGTCGAGGGAATGCCCAATGTCAGCAACGGAATGAACGACGTCTGTGCGCCGGCATTGTTGGCCGATTCCGGACCGGCGACACCTTCTACCGCGCCCTTGCCGAACATGGCGCGCGATTTGGAGATCTTCTTCTCCAGCGTATAGCTGGCGAACGAGGCGAGCACCGCGCCACCGCCGGGCAGAATGCCCAAGAACGAGCCGATGATCGTGCCGCGCAGCGCTGCCGGCACCGCCAGCTTGGCTTCCTCGCGGGTCGGCCACAAGCTTTCGATCTTCTGGGTCTGACTGCGATCTTCGGCGCGCTTCTCCAGATTGCCCATCATTTCGGCGAAACCGAACAGACCCATGGCCAGCGGCACGAAGTCGATGCCGTCATAAAGTTCGGATACGCCGAAGGTGAAGCGTGTCACGCCCGCCTGCGTATCCGTGCCGACGAGGCCGAACAGCAGGCCAAGGATGACCATGGCCACCGCCTTGATGACCGAGCCGTGCGCCAGAACCACGGCGGCGACGAGGCCAAAGAGCATCAGCGAGAAATATTCCGGCGAGCGGAATTTCTCGGCAAAGCCCGCCAGCACCGGCGCGAAAGCAGCGATCACCAGCGTGCCGACGCAGCCGGCGAAGAACGAACCCAGCGCCGCGATGGTCAGCGCCGCGCCGGCACGGCCGCGCCGCGCCATCTGATAGCCGTCGATACAGGTGATGACCGATGAAGTCTCACCGGGCAGATTCACGAGGATGGCCGTGGTCGAACCACCATATTGCGCGCCGTAATAGATGCCGGCGAGCATGATCAGCGATGACAGCGGATCGAGGCCGAAGGTGATCGGCAGCAGCATGGCGATCGTCGCGATCGGGCCGATGCCCGGCAGCACGCCGATCAACGTGCCGAGCAGACAGCCGATCAGACAGAACAACAGGTTGGCCGGCGTGACCGCCGCGCCGAAACCCGTAGCGAGGTTGGCGAACATATCCATGTTCAGAAGCTCCAGGTCCACGCCGGCATGGCTTGGCCGAGCAGCTTGATGAACAGCAGAACGGAGAAAATGGCTGCGCCGACGCCGAGCGCGACAGCCTCTTTCCAGCGGATCTCAGTGCTCGCCATCGAGGCGACCAGAGTGACGATGAAAATCGTCGGTGCCAGGCCAACCCGTTCGATCAGAAGACCGAACAGCACGATGGCGAGCAGGATGAAGAACTGCGGCCGCAGCTGGCCGCGTGCGATGGCCGTGCCGTCGACCGCCATGCCGCGCACCACGATAATGGCACCGAGCCCGACGACGATCCAGGCGAGCACGGTCGGCAGAAAGCCCGGTCCCATACGGGTTACCGTGCCAAACGCATAGCTCTGGCCGAGATACAGCGCCAAGGCGCCGAAGCAGATGAAAAGGACGCCAGCCCAGAAATCCTGGGGGCTTTTCACGCGTAACATTATTTCTCTCCCGAGACGTGTCCCACCATTTTATGTGGTCTCCGTACGCCGGAGCCACCTTTTGCGCCAGATCAAATTTTGATCCGGCGTGCGATGCAATTGTTGTTCAGCAAGTCTGATTGAGGTGTCTTACTCCGGTTTAGCTGGCGGCGCGTTTCTTGCCGTTCTCGTCGAAGTCCCCTGTCTCGCTGGCGTCGTTCAGCTGGGGTATGTCGGCCTCTGTCATCATCAGAGGCTCCGTATAGCCCACTGTCGGACGCAGCGTGCGCAGCAAGGTGGCCAGGACTTTGCGGAAATCCTCCTGGGCGGTGGGCGTCATCCACTCCAGCACGTCGGATTCCACTTGGGCAGCGATCACCGTGCATTGCTGCAGGATGTCGCGTCCCACCGGCGACAAGCGCATTTTCAGAATGCGGCGGTTGTCTTCGCTTACCGAACGCTCGATGAGCCCGCGCCGTAACATATTGGCGACAATCTGATTCATCGTCTGTGGCGTGACGAAGAAACGCCGCGCCAATTCGGCGGACGATAGGCCGGAATAGCGGTCGAGCAGGCCGAGGATGGTGAATTGCAGGCCGGTGATGTTGAGGCCACGGAATTCATTCTCAAGTCGCAGGCGCAGCGCCTGGCCAGCTTGATGCAGCAGATAAATCGTGCTGGGAATTTGCTCTTGCACGGGTTGGCTGGCTCCTTGACGCCGTCTATCGCCCAGACCTAAGGGACCCTTATATAAAACACTGGGCTGAGGTTCAAGATGACGGGGCTGGAGCGAAAAAGCCAGCGCTAACCGCAATAAGGGCCGCCCTGCGGCTCGAAGGGAGGAAAGAGATGAGGCGTGTTCTCGCGGTTATGGCCGGTCTGCTGTCGTTATGTACGTCTGTCGTGGCGCAAACGCCGCCGCCAACCCCATCGGACGCGGAATGGGCCAAGGTGATCGCGGCCGCCAAGAAGGAAGGCAGTGTCGTCGTCTATTCCGGCTACGTCTCGCCCAATACGCATAAGGCGATCGGCGATGCGTTTGAGAAAGCCTATGGCATCAAGGTCGAATATTTCATGGCGCGCGGTGGCGAGCTTCGCGAGCGACTGCGTATCGAGCAGTCGACAGGTCGTTTTCTCGCCGATGTGTCGCATAACGCCCTGAGTCAGACCTGGGGGGCGAATCGGGTCGAGAATTCGCTGGTGCCCCATGGCGGCCTGCCCGATGCCAAAAGACTGAAGCCGGAATTTGCGGCCCGCGCCGACGATACGGTGATCCCGATCTTCACCATCAACTACGGCTTCCTGATCAACGCCAATATGGTGAAGCCGGAAGACCAGCCGAAGGGCTGGCGCGATCTGCTCGATCCGAAATGGAAGGGCAAGATTTTGAGCGACGATCCGCGTGCGTCCGGCGGTGGCCGCGTCATGTTTCACATGACCTATGACAAATGGGGCGCCGAATTCCACGAAAAGCTTGCGGCGCAGGAGCTTGTCTTCGTGCGCGATTATAACGAAGCGACCCGGCGCGTCGCCCGCGGCGAATATCCGATCTATATTCCCTTGATCCTGGGCGACTATGCCAAGATCAAACCGCTGCCGGTGCGTTACGTGATCCCTGAGGAAGGCGTCACCTATGGTTCCTATGGCGTGGGGATATTCCGCAACGCGCCGCACCCCAATGCGGCGCGCCTGCTCGCCAATTTCTATTTCTCCGACACGGCGCAGGCGGTCTACGCGCGCGACGGTCACGGCATCGTCATCTCCGATCTGAAGGAGAAGCTCGATCCGGAGCTGGAGAAATTGTCAGAAGCCAAGCCGCTCGTGCCCGAGGATTTCTCGCGCATTCAAGACATGTTCGATCGCGCCAAAGCGATCTACAAATAACGATCCAAGTTAGGCGCTGGCCGGCAATACGTCGGCCAGCACTTCATCGGTCGTGCGGACATCACCGAAGCTCTGGTAGAACGAGGTGAGGCCGACCATGTGGTCTTCCGGGTAGCGCGCGCCATTGGCATCCGCCACCATGATCACCTTGTAGTCGAGCATCATGGCGTCGCGCGCCGCGCTTTCGCAGCACATATTGGTCGCCGTGCCGGTGACGATCAGGCTGTCGATGCCGCGCGCCCGCAGCGTTGCATGCAGGTCGGACGCGCCCTCGACGAACGGGCTGAAGCGGTTCTTATAAGTGACCGTGTCGTCTGGCTTGATGTCGAGATCCTTGTGGAAATCGTGGCCGGGATGGCCGGGCGACAACTGGTCGCGGTGGTTGGCGCCTTTCTCGGCCGTGAAAAAATAATCGTGATAGACCGGCCAATGGCTGCTGCCTTTTTCGCCCGCCGTCATGCCCACCCAGAAGACCTGACCGCCCACTGCACGAAGGCGCTGCGCCAGCCGGTTGATGTTGGGAATGATGCCCACGACCGAGGCGATTTCGCCGACATAGAAATTCTGCATGTCGATGACGAGCAGCGCCGTCTTGCGGGGATCGAAGCGATCGTAAACGGTCAGCTTGCCGCGCTTCGCCATCACCCGGTCGATCACATATTGCGGAAATCCATACGGGGTGCCCAACGGGGTGCTCATGCGCGTGCTCCAGAGATCATGCCAATCGACCGCTCCGCGGCGATCCGCATTCAGGCTTTTCATTATTTCGGCGATCGATACAATAGCAGGAACCCTGAAATAGCAGGGCGGGGGTGCCGGCATCAAAGTCCGGCAGTAACAGAGAGGGGAGGAAAATGCAGGACATCTCAAGGCGTAAGGTGTTGGTCGGCGCGGGGAGCGCAGCCTTGGCCGTTTCGAGCGGCTTGACCGGAGCGGCGGCGCAACAATACCCGTCGCAGAATATCACGGTGGTCTGTGCTTTTCCGCCGGGCAGCGGTGCCGACGTGCTGGTGCGCTATTTCGCCGAGGAGCTGCGCAAGAAGTCCGGCCGCACGACGATCGTTGAAAACCGGGTCGGCGCCGCCGGCAATATCGCCGCCGAATATACGGTCCGCGCCAAGCCGGACGGCTATACGATGTTCATTCATGCCGGCAGTTCCACCGCCGCCAACTATCACCTGTTCAAGAAGCCGCCGATCAATCCGGCCAAGGAGCTGCAGGTGGCGGCGACGCTGAACCAGCAGCCGTTCATGGTCGTGGTTTCGGTCAACAGCCCTCATAAGACCTTCAAGGAACTCACCGCCGCCATGCTACAGAAGGGCGACAAGGCGAGCTATGCCCAGTCCAACACCACCGGCAAGGTGATGGGCGAACTCTATAAGACGGCGACCGGCATCAAGGCGCTGGAAATTCCCTACCGCACCACCGCCGACAGTCTCAACGATTTCGCCAGCGGCGCCGTCGACTACGGCATGATGGATCCGCAATCCTCCATGGCCAACACCTCTGCCGGCCGTTGGCGCATGCTGGCGGTCTCGACCGAGAAGCGCATGCAGGCCGTGCCCGATCTGCCGACCATGACCGAGGAAGGCGTGCCCGGCGTCGAACTCTTTGGCTGGTTTGCCGTGATGCTGCCGGCCGCGACCCCGAAGCCGATCATCGACCAGATCAACGCCTGGTTTAAGGACATCGTCGCGATGCCGGAAACCAAGAAATTCCTCAACACCAATGGCGGCGATCCCTGGATCACCACGCCCGAACAAGGCCAGGCGCAATTGGTGAAGGATCAACAGGCTTGGGAAGGCTATGTGAAGGCTGCGAAGATCGAGCCGCAATAGCCAGTTGATTCACGTCTTCGACCGCCCGATTGAGCCGGCGCGCTCGAAAAAACCTATGGGATCAATCGATTGATTGCCGGCGTTCAACGCCAGGGAAACGAGAGGGGAAAAATGCAAGATATATCAAGGCGCAACATGCTGATTGGCGCGGGAAGTGCCGCGTTGGCTGCATCTGGTGGCGTCACCGGGGCGGCGGCGCAACAATTCCCGTCGCAGAATTTCCTGGTGGTCTGTGCCTTTCCGCCCGGCAGCGGCGCCGACATACCCGTGCGTTATTTCGCCGAGGAATTACGCAAGAAATCCGGCCGCACGACGATCGTTGAAAACCGGGTCGGCGCCGCCGGCAATATCGCTGCCGAATACGTGGTCCGGGCCAAGCCGGACGGTTATACGATGCTCATCCACGCCGGCAGCTCCACCGCCGCCAACTTCCATCTGTTCAAGAAGCCGCCGATCAATCCGGCTAAGGAACTGCAGGTGGTGACGACGCTCAATCAGCAGCCGTTCATGGTCGTGGTCTCGGTCAACAGCCCGTATAAAACCTTTAAAGAACTCACCGCCGCCATGCTTAAAAAGGGCGAAAAGGCGAGCTATGCCCAATCCAACACCACCGGCAAGGTGATGGGCGAACTCTATAAGGTGGCGACCGGCATCAAGGCGCTGGAAATTCCCTATCGCACCACCGCCGACAGTCTCAATGATTTCGCCAGCGGTGCCGTCGATTATGGCATGATGGATCCCATATCCTCGATGGCCAACACGGCCGCCGGCCGCTGGCGCATGCTGGCCGTCTCGACCGAGAGGCGCATGAACGCCGTGCCCGATCTGCCGACCATGACCGAGGAAGGCGTACCTGGTGTTGAATTGTTTGGTTGGTTCGCCGTCATGGTGCCCGCGGCGACACCGCGCCCGGTGGTCGATCAGCTCAATACCTGGTTCCGCGAAATCGTCGCGACGCCCGAGACCAAGGAATTTCTTACCAAGTTTGGTGGCGATCCCTGGAGCAGCACGCCCGAACAAGGCCAGGCACAACTGTTGAAAGACCAGCAGGATTGGGAACGCTACGTGAAAGCGGCGAAGATCGAGCCGCAATAATTCGACGGTTGTGATCCGTCTGGTTTGATGACATCGAAGCGCGGAAGGCTGCGGCTTCGGTGTCATCCCTGATGTCGGCGCAGCAGCGTGACTTCGGGGACAGAGGGATGACGGATCGGCGGATGGGCAAAGCCACGGCAGTGGGCGCAGCCGCGATTGCTTTTTGGTCAGGGCTGGCGCTTCTCGCCGTGGGCGCCAAGGGAATACCGCCGTTTGAATTGCTGGCGCTGAGTTTCGGCGTGGCCTTCCTGGCGGGGCTTGTCGTGTTGGCCATCAGAGGCCGCAGCGCGCTGGCCCTCTTGCGACAACCGGTCGAAGCCTGGATCACTGCTTTTCTCGCCATCTTTCTTTATCATACGCTCTATTTCTTTGCTCTGGCCACCATCCCTCCCGTGCAGGCCAGTCTCATCAACTATCTCTGGCCGCTGTTGATCGTTCTGTTCGCGGCGCTGGCCCCCTGCGGCGAGCGTCTTCACATGCGACATGTCGTTGGCGCGATCCTGGGGCTTGCCGGCGCCACGCTCATCCTTGCTGACCAAACGACAGAGCCGCACCTCGTCGGCGGCATCGTCGGCTATCTGGCTGCTGCCGGCTGCGCGGTCATCTGGTCGGTCTATTCTGTATTCAACCATCGCTTCGCGCAGGTCCCAAGCGAAATGCTGATAGGCGTGTGCGGCGGCGTCGCGCTCGCGGGCGGCATCGTTCATGCGGTGTTCGAGACCACGGTCTGGCCGACGACCCAGCAGGCGCTTGCGATCTTGTTGCTCGGCATTGGCCCGACAGGCCTGGCCTTCCTGGCGTGGGACCATGCCACCAAGCATGGCAACCTGCCGCTACTCGGCGCCCTGTCCTATTTCGCGCCGCTCCTCTCGACCCTGCTTCTCATTGTGGCCGGCTATGCGCCGGCCACTCTTCTGGTAGGTCTCTCCGCTCTCTTGATCGTCAGCGGCGCTCTCCTCGCCAGCGCGCGTCGGAGCACAACGGTCAGGCCAGAGGCGACATCGAACTGATCCTGAACGGTTTGACGCGCCGCCGCAGATCGCTGCGCGGCGGCGCGCGGAAATATCGAAGCGCGACCCTTGATCTCAACCGGCGAGGCGAATATCTCCAGCGCCCTTGCGGTGCGCTGGACACGGGTCCGTTTCCTGCTGCCATATCCTGACATTATGTTGGCTGAAACAGTCAGCCTTGCTGTGTCCGGTTTGATGTGATGGGAAAGCGGGAGCCCGGAGTGGAGAATATCGTTTCGATCACGGGCCTGGAGAAGACCTATAAGTCCGGCTTCCAGGCCCTTAAATCCGTCGACCTCAATATCCGTCGTGGCGAGATTTTCGCGTTGCTGGGTCCCAATGGCGCCGGCAAGACGACCCTGATCGGCATCGTCTGCGGCCTTGTGCAGCCCACCGCCGGGTCAGTCACGGTCGCCGGCCATGACGTGACCCGGGATTTCCGCGCCTCGCGCACCCTGGTCGGCCTCGTGCCGCAGGAATTGTCGACCGACATGTTCGAAACCGTTTGGAATACGGTGTCGTTCAGCCGCGGCCTCTTCGGCAAGAAAGCCAATCCGGCTTATGTCGAGCAGGTGCTGCGCGATCTTTCATTGTGGGACAAGAAGGACAGCAAGATCGGCGCGCTGTCGGGCGGCATGAAGCGCCGCGTGCTGATCGCCAAGGCTTTGTCGCACGAACCGCAGATTCTGTTTCTCGATGAACCGACGGCCGGCGTCGATGTCGAACTGCGCCGCGACATGTGGGAAATGGTGCGCCGTCTGCGCGAATCCGGCGTCACCATCATCCTCACCACCCATTACATCGAGGAAGCCGAGGAGATGGCCGATCGGATCGGCGTCATCAACAAAGGCGAGATCATCCTGGTGGAGGAGAAGACCAGTCTTCTCGCCAAGCTCGGCAAATCGCAGCTGACGGTGCAGCTCAAGAAACCGCTGGAGGCCTTGCCCGCCGGCCTGTCCGATCTGCCGCTGGAACTTTCGAGCGACGGCGCCACGCTGGTCTATCAATCGCAGAATGGCGGCGAACATGCCGACGTGGCGGAACTGTTCCGCCGTCTCGCGGCGCTCGGATTGGAGTTCGGCGCCATCGAAACGCGCCGCAGCACACTTGAGGATATTTTCATCGATCTGGTGAGGGCCCGCTGATGAACGTCCATGCGATCCGGGCGATCTATACGTTCGAACTGTCGCGCACCTGGCGCACTTTGTTCCAGAGCATCGCCTCGCCGGTTCTCTCCACCTCGCTCTATTTCATCGTTTTCGGTTCGGCGATCGGCTCGCGCATGCAGACGGTCGATGGCGTCAGCTATGGTGCCTATATCGTGCCGGGCCTGATCATGCTGACCCTGCTCAGCGAGAGCATTTCCAACGCCTCCTTCGGCATCTATCTGCCGAAATTCACCGGCACCATCTACGAAGTGCTGTCGGCACCGGTCTCCGTGGCCGAAATCGTCATCGGCTACGTCGGCGCCGCAGCGACGAAATCGATGATCATCGGTCTGATTACACTGGCAACGGCGCGGCTGTTCGTGCCCTTCGAGATCGTCCATCCGGTCCTGGCGCTCGGCTTCCTCGTTCTGATCGCCGTGACCTTCAGCCTGTTCGGCTTCGTGCTTGGGCTCTGGGCCGACAGTTTCGAGAAATTGCAGATCGTGCCGCTGATGATCGTGACGCCGCTGACTTTCCTGGGCGGCACATTCTATTCGATCGATATGCTGCCGCCGCTCTGGCGCACCGTCACTCTGTTCAATCCCGTGGTCTATCTGGTCAACGGCTTCCGTTGGACCTTCTATGGTGTGGCCGATGTGAATTTCGGCATCAGCGCCGGCATGACCTTCCTGTTCATGCTGCTGTGCCTCGCCATCGTCTGGTGGGTGTTCCGCACCGGCTATCGCCTGCGGCCGTAGGGCACTCCTTCGGGATTTGGCAGTCGGGGACAAGAAAACTGGCAGGCTCGATCAAGATCGGTGGAAAGCTCTCGCCCTAACTTTCGGGCAGCATTCCACCGGATCACGCCCATGACAACCGCTTCTCAACTGAACGCTTTCCTTGACACCCTGCGCCAATCTCTTGGTCCCGACATCCTGTCTTCCAATCGCCAGGAATGCGCAGAATATGGGCACCACACGCTGCCCGGCGCCGACCATGTTCCGTCCACCATTCTGTTTCCCGCCTCCACGGCGGACGTTGAAGCCATCGTGCGGCATGCCAATGCGTTTCGCATACCGCTCTTTCCGATCAGCATGGGGCGCAATCTAGGGCTTGGCTCCCGTGCGCCGATGCGCTCGGGCCAGGTCGTGGTCGATCTCGGTCGTCGCATGAATCGCGTCGTCGAGATCAATGAAGAGCTCGGCTATTGCGTGGTCGAGCCTGGCGTCACGTTCAATGCTCTCTATGAGGCGCTGCAAAGCCGCGGCTCGGCGTTGATGATGTCGCCGACCGCCGGGCCGCCGGATGGCAGCCTGCTCGGCAATGCGCTCGACAAGGGCGGCGGCAGCGGGCCGGCGGGCGATCACTTCGGCAATGTCTGCGGCATGGAGGTGGTGCTCGGCAATGGTGACACGATCCGCACCGGTGACGGCGGGCTCGATATGTCTTCCCATCCCAATTGGCATGTCACGAAATACAGTTTCGGCCCGGCGTTGGACGGGCTCTTCACCCAGTCCAATTATGGCATCGTCACCCGCGTCGGCATCTGGTTGAACCAGCGCCCGAGTGCCATTCGTCCATTCTTCTTCACCTTCCCGGATGACGACGATCTGCAGGAGATCATCGAATTGATCCGCGCCATGAAGAAGAAAACCTTGGTGCCGACGCTCATTCGCGCCACCAACGATCTTTATTTGTTGTCGTCGCAGGAGCGCCATCCGCGTTCCGGCGCGCCGACGGCGGCGCCGTTATCCTTGGCCGAACGCCGTGATCTGCAACAGCGTTACGGCGTCGGCTCGTGGACGGTTTCCGGCGCGCTCTATGGCGGCAGCGACGAGACGCTGAAGCCGGGAATCGACATGCTGCGTGCCCATTTCGAAGCCTCCGGCAAGGCGCGCTACATACCATTCGAGGATGCGCAGGCCATGCCGCACCTCCATGCGGCAATCAATTCGAACTCCGGCCGGCCGGCCGATGGCGAATTGGGCATGCTCAAGTGGCGGCCGGGCGGCGGCGCGATCTGGCTTACCCCCGGCGCGCCGATGGACGGACAGATGGTCAACGCCTTCCAGGCGCAATGTCGCAAGATCGCGCTCGACAACGGGCTCGACTACATGGCCTCGTTTGTCTGTGGCCCGCGCTTCGCGCGCAGCGTCCATGCCATCATCTATGATCGCGACAAAGCCGAAGAGGCCGCGCGTGCCGACCGGTGTTATCGCGCCATGTGCGAAGCGTTTCGGGAGCGCGGCATTTTCGTGGGCCGGGCGCCGACGCAGTATCAAGCCTTCCATCAGGGCCAGCGCACGCGGCAGGTTGTGAATGCCTGCGCCGCCATCAAACAGGCCCTGGATCCGAATGGAATTATTGCGCCAGGGCGTTACGGTATCGAATAATAGGCTTGGGAGGGCTCTCCATGATGATGATCCGCCGTTTCGTCTTCAGTGCTTTGTTGTCCGCCTTGATGTGGGCCCCGCCTGTTCTGGCTCAGGAGGCGTATCCATCGCGCCCGGTTACTTTCATGGTCGGCTTCGCCGCCGGCGGGGGAAATGATGTCCTCGCGCGTATTCTGGCCGAGCATCTGCAGCAAGCCTTGGGTCAGACTTTCATTGTCGAGAACCGGCCCGGAGCCAGCGGCATGGTCGCGATCAGCGCCGTCAGACGCGCCACCCCGGACGGATACACTTTGCTGGTCGGGTCAAGCAGCGCGATGACCGTCAATCCGCTCCTGTTGAAGTCGGCCAACTACAATCCGGTCGAGGATTTCGTTCCGGTGGCGATGATCGGTCATTTTCCATTGATCGTCGCAGTCAATCCGTCGGTGCCGGCCAAGACGTTGCAGGATTTCATCCGCCTGGCCAAAGCCGAGCCGGGTAAGATCAATTACAGTTCGGCGGCCAGTTCGTTCCAGATCGCAACGGAAATGTTCGCGCAGCGCGCTGGGATCAAACTGCAGAACGTGCCCTATCGTGGCAGCGCGCCGGCGGTCATGGCGGTTGTCGCCAATGACGTGTCGCTCACCCTTGGTGACATTTCCACCGTTCTGCCGCAGATTCAGGGCGGAACGTTGAGGGGCCTGGCGGTGACCACGCTGCAGCGCATTCCGAGCCTGCCCGATATTCCAACTGCGGGCGAAGCCGGTCTGCCCGGTTTTGAGGTCGTTCCATGGTCCGCTCTTTTCGCGCCGGCCGGCACGCCCGCCGCGGTTGTCGGCAAGCTCGAACGGGAAACCGCACGGATTCTCGCGCTGCCGGAAGTGCAAGCGAAGGTGCGTCTGTTGGGCATCGAGCCGTCCACCACCTCGGCTGCACAAGTACCCGAACGGATACGCACGGAGCTTGAGTTGTTTCGCAAGGTGGCTGAAACCGCCGGGATCAAGCCCGAATAGGTTTCGAGCGGAGCCTGGCGCGGGTGAGGCTTGGCGCCTCGCCGAACTTGGCGCGATAGGCGCGCGAGAAATGGGCCGAATCGCTCAAGCCGCTGTCCAGCGCGATGGCGGTCAGGGATTGGCCCGCGTCCTTTTCCATTTGCGCGCGTGCATGATCGAGCCGCAAGTCGAGCAGGAGCTGCGAAAAGCTCCGCCGCTCTTGCGCGAACAGCCGATAGAGCGAGCGCACGGAAATCCCGAACGACCGCGAGAGCATTGCCGGGTTGAGGCTTTCGTCGGAAAGCCTGGCGCGCATTTCCATCTGGATATCGGCCAGGGTCAGCCGGCTTGCCGAGGCGGACGGCGCCCGTTGATCGGGCACCGTCCGTAGCAGATGCGACAACGCCTGCATCATCAAAGTACAGTCCTGGTCCGACCAGTTGCAGGTTAGATCGGTCAGCCGCAAGAGCGCCTCCCGCGCTACCTGTGCGGCGCCCGCCTCGCACCGGATGATGTGCGGCGCGTCGTTCCGCGTGCCCGCGCCCAAGTCAAGGAAGGTGCGCGGCACCAGGATCAAGCGACGTTCGATGATATCGGGGAAGTGAAGATTGAACGGCTTGTTGCTGTCGACCACGGCGATCTGGCGCGGTACGAGCCGCAGTCGCGTATCGCCTTGTTCGATGAAGGAGACGCCGCGCAACTGCAGCCCGATCATGAGATGGCCGTCTCCGCCGCGGGCTTGCGTCGTCGTTCGATTGATCTGATGCGGCTGCGAGCGGAACGAGACAAAGCGGGCCGTGTCGATCGAGCGGCTCGCCAGGAAACCGTCGAAGCACGCCTTGGTGGCCGGCTTCATCGATGCGTCGATCACGCCGCGAACGACGACATCGGACCAGTAATCGATCTTACTGCCGCTCGCTTCTGCCGTGTCCCAGGATTGCCAATGCGTCCGGCCGCTCATGACACGAGGCTAACATGGTGTTTTTCAAACGCCAATCAGGCCGTTTGGCTCTGATTGACGTTCGCGATGGCCAGGAATTTTCAGTTCTGCGGGATCTTGGCGAGCTTGACGTAGTCGCCCCATTCCTTGATCGCGGCCTGGAACATGGCGTCGGCCTGTTCCGGTGTGCGCAGCATCGGGTCGGCACCTGACAGAGCGAGGAATTTCTTCGTATCGTCTGTGGTGAGAATGTCGCGGAACATCGCGTTGATTCTTTCCAGGATCGGCTTCGGCGTGTCCTTCTGCACCATCACGCCCCACCAGATGTTGAGATCCATCGGAATGCCGGTTTCCTTCATCGTCGGTACATCGGGCAGCGACGACAGGCGGTCGGAGGAGCTGACGGCGAGAACGCGCATGCGCCCTTCGCGCACCTGTGCCAAGGCGAAGATCGGATCGTGGAAGGCGAAGTCGAGCTTGCCGTCCTGCATTTCGTTGAGGGAATCCGGCGCGTTGCGATAGGAGACCTCAACCGCTTCGATGCCGGTCGCCTGCTTATAGAGCGCCCCCATGATCGTGCCGGGATTGGCAGCGGTCGCATAGGTCGCTTTGGTGCCTTTCTTCTTCATCGCCTCGGTCAGCTCCTGCATGGTCTTGTAGGGGCTTTTGGCGTCGACCAAGGCCATGAAGGCGAGATTGCTGGTGGTGGCGGCCACCGTCAGCGTCTTGCCGACGTCGACAGGCGGTTCCTTGAACAGATGCATGGTGGCGGCCACGGTGGTGCCGGCGAAAGGATAGAGCGTGTAGCCGTCCGGCTTCGAGCGGGCGACATAGGTGGTGGCAATATTGCTGTTGGCGCCGACCTTGTTTTCGACCACCACGTTGCGGCCGGTCTTCACGCGGATCTTCTCGGCGAAATAGCGGGCGAAAATGTCGGCGCCGCTGCCCGGCGGAAAGCCGCAGACGACGAGAAAGTTCTGGCTCGGATATTCCTGGGCGAAAACGCCAGGCGCGATGGCGATCGTGCCGGCTGCTGCCGCAGCGCCCTGCAGAAATTGTTTGCGCGTGATCGTCATAGTCCCCTTCCTTGTGTCGGCTTCGTGATTACGGCGCGCGAAAATAGGCGATCGCGCGCGCTTTGCAAAGTTTTTGAAAACAAAAGCTTCTATAAAAAGGAGCTGGTGGGCACCAGCCCCTTTTGCCTCAGGCGCGGGCGAATTCGCCGCGCCCGAACAGCCGGTCCTTGTCGCGCGCCTGCGCCGTTTCGCGCACCGACTGGATTTTGCCGATCTTGGCCAGCGCCCGCTGCACCGCGTCGCGCTTCTCGACGGTGGCGAACCAGCGGGCGAGATGGGGCGTTTTTTCCGCTACGCCTGCGTTGGCCATATAGCCGCGCATCCACGGCCAGGTGGCGATGTCGACGATGGAATAGTCGACGCCGCCGAGATAAGCGCTGCCGCTGAGGCGCTCGTCGATGAGGTTCAAGATACGCGTCATTTCAGTTTTGTAGCGCGACACCGAATAGTCGTTGCCCTGCGGCGCGAAGCGCGAGAAGTGGACAAAATTGCCAAAGGCCGGGCCGACGCCGGTGAGCTGGATCATCAGCCATTGCAGCGCTTCGGTGCGGGCGCGCTTGTCGCTGGGCAGCAGCTTGCCGGTCTTCTCGGCGAGATAGAGCAGGATGGCGCCGGATTCGAAAATGGTGATCGGCTTGCCGTCAGGCCCGTCGTGATCGACGATCACCGGAATTTTCGCGTTCGGATTGAGCTTCATGAATTCGGCGGCGAATTGATCGCCTTTCCAGACGTCGACGAAATGTTCCTTGTAGGGCAGGCCAAGCTCTTCAAGAGCAATGTAAATCTTTTGAACGTTGGGGCTGGTCAGCGCATAGAGATCGATCATGGTCCGCTCCCGAAGCCGAAAGGCATTTTCAAGCGAAGTGGTTTTCCGGTTCGCATGAAGAAAATGCGTCAAACGAAGAAGCTGGTATTCGGCCTGATGACATCAGGGCCGAATGCCAGGGGAGCGGACTATAGCCCAATGCGGGAGCGAAGAAATGCCCTTCGCGCTTTTTACCAGTCGACCTGGGTGCCGATGTTCAAACGCGCGGCGTTTTGCAGCGCCAGTTCGGCGGCGGCGAGATCTTCCACCGCCAGGCCGAGTGATTTGAAACAGGTGATCTGGTCTTGCGACGAACGCCCCGGATGGCGCGCGGTCAGCACGTCGCCCAGTTCGGCACGAATATGATCGGGGCCGATAAAGCCTTCCTGCACCGCAAAAATATATTCGCCGGATTCGTTGATCGCCGATTCACGGCGATCGACATAAAGCTCGACGGCCTTCATCGTCGGTCCGTCGAGTTCGCGCGCCGCCGCCAGGCTCGATCCGACCGCGTTGACGTGGCAGCCGGGCTTCAGCCATTCGAGTTTCAGGATCGGCTCGTAGGAGCCGGTGACCGTGCAGACAACGTCCGCATCGGCAAGACCTTCCTGGATCGTCGGCGCGAAACCGCAGTGTTTTTCCTCCGCCAGCTGCGCCGCGCGTCCCGGGCTGCGGTTGGCAATGACGATCTCGGCCGTCTTCGGCACGACGACGCGCATGGCGTCCACATGAGCGGCGGCCTGCACGCCGGCGCCGATAATCGCCACTTTACGCACCTCGCGCGGCGCCAGAGCCGCCGTGGCGACAGCGGTGACGGCGGCGGTGCGAATCGCGGTGATGGACGAGGCATCGACAATGCCGAGCGGGCGCCCGTCGTAACCGTCGTGCAGGATTACCATGCCCTGGTGCGGATCGATGCCGCGCGCGCCATTGCTGGGCGTCACGCAAATCTCCTTCACCGACCATAGGCGTCGGTCATCGGCGAGCCGCAGTGCCGGCATGAAGCCCATGCGATTGGGCTCGCCTTCCGGTCGCGCCTTCAGACGCAGCGGCAGATAATAAGCGCCATTGGCGAGATCGATCAGCGCCTGTTTCATCGCCACGACGCAATCGGCCATGGGCAGGGTGCGAACGACGTCGTGATGGGTCAGAATGCGCATCCGTTCGCTCTCTCAATTGCAGTTGAAACGACCGGTGCCATCGCCGTGGCAGGGGCAGCCCGCTTCGAGCCTGATCGTGTAGCGCGACGGCGGCGTCTGTTCGCTGCGACCGCTGACAACAGGCTTGCCGTCGATAAAAGCATAGGAAATGCCGGGCAGGTCGCCATGGGCGATGGCATCGGCCAAAGTCGTGCCGGCCGAGCCTTCGACAGGGCCGCAGATCAGGAAGTCGGCCGGGGCGCCTTCGCGCAGGAAACCGACATCGAGCCCGTGCGCCAGAGCGGTATTGCCGCTGGCGACCGCGATCGCCTCGCCGGGTGTCAGATCGCAGACCGAAGACAGATAGCAGATGTTGCGCAGCATGCCGCGCGGCACCACGCCCGTGCCGCCGGGCGTATCGGTGCCCAAAGTCATGCGATGCAGCTGGCCGCGTTCGCGCAGGCGGCGTGCCGCGAGCAAAGTCGAGCGATAGTTGCCGGACGTGCAGATTTCGAGCGCGAATGTCGTTTCGTCGATCACTCGCTCGAGATCGCCATCGCTCATCGGGATCGGACCGCCCGACACATGCGCGGCAATATCAGGCTGTAGCCAGGACAGGATTTCGAAGCCGCAGATCTGGCTCAAGCCCGAGCGCGAGACGCCGCCCGTATGAACTTTTGTACGGATGCCGCGTTCGCGGCACCAGCGCACGTAGCGCTTGGCTTCCTCCGGATTGGTGCCGAGCGGATAGAAGAGGAATTTCGCCAGAATGGCGCCGACCTTCGCCAACCGGTCGAAATGCGTTTCGTTCATGCCCGGCACCAGCAGTACCGTGCCGGCATGCAGTTTCACATTGCTCCAGCGTACGCGGCCGGTGGTCTGCCGTGTCACTTCCGCCAGCGCGGTGACGAGTTCCGGCGTCAGATTGTTATAGTCGAGGCCCGGCGCATGCAGCTCGCCGGCCGAAACCATGGTCGTCGAGCCGCCGTGCAGATAATTGCCGACCCAGCCGATCGCATCCTGCGTCGGCGTCCATTCGCCCAGCACCGGATGGACATGGCCGTCGACGAGGCCGGGCAGAACGGCGCTGCCCTTGGCGTCGATCACCGCGTCGGCCTTAGTGTCCGCAGCCACGTTCAGCGCGGCGATGCGTCCGTCCTCAACCAGCAGGGAGCGCACGTCGGCGGTCGGCGCGGCGATGTCGCCGGTAAAAAATTCACCGATGTTTTCGACCAGCAGGCTCGTCAAATCATTTTTCCTTTTTCACCACGGCGCCGCCGGCATTCTTCCAGGCGGTGAAACCACCTTCGAGATGGCTGACATTGGTCATACCCATATCGGTCAAGGTTTTCGCTGCCAAGGCCGAGCGCCACGCGCTGGCGCAATAGAGAACCAGTGTCTTCTTGCCGTCGCCCAATGCCGGCTTGTAATAGGGGCTCTCGGGATCGACCCAGAATTCCAGCATGCCGCGCGGCGCGCTCATCGCGCCTTCGATAATGCCGTCGCGTTCCAGTTCGCGCGGATCGCGGATGTCGACGAACTGCACGTCGTCTTGGCCGCGCAGGGCCTTGGCTTCCTCTACCGGGACGGTTTTGACCACCGCATTGGCCTCGGCCAACAGTTGTTTGTAGCCTTTCTTCAACACGACGTTTGCTCCCGAATATCTAGCGATTGGTGTTGCGTGGCGCCGCGTCCGGCTTGTCCGCATATTTGGCTGACGCGCGGCCACGGCGCAGTGGCGGCAAGGCGGCTTCATCGACAGGGCCGGTGCGGCTGACGCCACGATTGCCGTGCAGCAGTTTGCTGATCAGCGCCTTCAATTTCTTCTGTTCGGCCGGTGTCAGCGGCGCCAGGAGATCGCTTTCCGATTGCCAGACGCTCGGGCGCATGGAATCGAGCAGATTGCGCCCGCGCGGCGTCAGGCGCACGGTGTAGCGGCGCTTGTCGACCGTATCGCGGGCGCGTTTCAGCATGCCCCGCTGTTCGAGTTTGTCGACGACGACGCCGAGCGTCGACTTGTCGAGAGCGATCTGCACCGCCAGCGCCGCCTGATCGAGGTCGGGATGGTCGCGCACCGCGATCAGCACCGCATATTGGACGGATGTGACGCCGAACGAGCCATTGCAGCGCGTGAAATGCGCCACCGCGGTCTGCTGCAGGCGGCGCGCCAAGTGGCCGGCGCGATCATGCAGGCCGGAGACGGAATCGTAGGCCTCGTCTTTATCAGCCATTTTGCTTAGCCATGTTTGGGCCGAAACGGCATGACTTCCTTGGCGAACAGGTTCATCGAGGCGATGGCCTTGTCATAGGGCAGCATATTGAAGCCGATCTGCAATGAAGCATGCTCGAACGGCCCGAATTCGTCGAAAAGCCCGGCCACCGTCTCGCGCAGCTCCTGCGGCGAGCCGATCCAGGCGGATTTGCCCTCGATCTGGTTTTCCATATTGGTCGCCTTCAACTTGTTCATGATGTTGGCATAACCAGGATAATCATCAGAACTCGTGCCGGAAAGCCAGTCCGAAGCGGCATCGACAAGAGAGTGGAAATAACCCTCGATAAAAGGTTTGGCCGTGGCGCGGGCCTGATCGCCATCTGGCTCGCAATACATGTGGAAGGCCAGCATGACCTCGCCGTCGCCCGGATGGCCGGCGGCGCGCCAGGCGTCCCGGTAGATCTTGGTCAGTTCGCGCATGCGCCCGCCGGCAATCGGGATCGCCATGATCGAAAAGCCGTTCTGGCCGGCATATTCGAAGCTCTCCGGCGTGTTGAGCGCCGCGACGTAGAATTTCGGCCGTGGTGTCTGAGTCGGGCGCGGCAGCGAGGTGGTGTTCTCGATGGTGAGGAATTCGCCCTTGTCGTTGACCACGTCCTCGCGCAGCAGCAGATCGATCTGGCGGATGCCTTCGCGGAAGCGGCGCACGGATTCGTTGGGCGAAATGCCGAAGCGGCGGAATTCATGCGGCAGGAAGGCGCGCGCGAAGCCGATATCGACACGGCCGTTCGACAAGGCATCGACCATGGCGATCTCGCCGGCCATTTTCAGCGGATTGCTGAACACCGGCAGAAGCGCACCGGTGATGAGACGCATCTTGCGTGTTCTTTGGGCAAGCGATGCCAGGAAAAGCAGCGGATTGGGGCTGTAGCCGCCATAGTAATGAAAATAGTGCTCAACCATCCGGCCATGGGTGAAGCCCAGGCTTTCGGCCTGTTCGGCAATGTTCAAGCATTCCTCGAAATAGCGGGCCGCTGACTTTTCCTCGGGCTTCACGTCCGGAAAGAATTGAACGCCGTATTCCATCGCCATCCTCCGCCAAACAAGTGCGTATACTCACGATCAGTATACGCATAATTTTTGTTGCGCAAGATTTGTTCCTTGGTCTAGCATCGCGCAAGCCCTTAAAGGCCGGCCCTCACAGGCTGGGACAGGGCAGGGAGATCCGTGTATGCGCCTTTGTCGATTTGAACCGAACCGGTTTGGCGTCATCGAAGGGGAGACGGTCGCCGATGTGACCGAACTCGTCCTCGGCAGTTTGCCGCCGCTGGTTTATCCGCTTACCGCAGGCGATCCGGTGATCGCGGCTCTGCCCGGCCTTCTGCCGAAACTGCGCGAGGCCGCCGCCAAGGCGCCGCGCAAGCCTTTGGCCGACGTTCGTCTGCTCAGCCCCGTCGGCATGCCGGGCAAAGTCATCGGCGCGCCGGCCAACTATATGAAGCACGTGGCCGAAGTCGCCGCCGATAAGCAGATCAACCAGGGCGTCGTCGGCAAGACGATCGACGATCTCGGTCTGTTTCTGAAGGCCGGCACGTCCATCGTCGGCCCGGCCGAGGGGATCGCCATTCATTTCCCTGACCGGCGCACCGACCACGAAGGCGAGCTCGTCGCCGTCATCGGCAAAGCTGGCAAGAACATTGCTTACGAAGACGCGCTGGACCACGTGTTCGGCTACACGCTGGGCCTCGACATGACCTTGCGCGGCGCCGAAGATCGCAGCTTGCGCAAGTCGGTCGACAGTTATGCGGTGATGGGCCCTTGGATGGTCACCGCGGATGAAATTGCAGATCCCAATGACGTCAGGCTCTGGCTCGACGTCAACGGGGAAAGGCGCCAGGATTCGTCGACCAGCTACATGATTTTCAACACACAGAAGCTGATCGCTTACGCCTCGCGCTTCTATACCCTGCAACCTGGTGACCTGATCATGACCGGCACGCCCGAAGGCGTGGCGCCGGTGGTGCCGGGCGACACCATCGAGCTCACGGTGCCGGAGATCGGCACCATGCGCATCGCGGTACGCGCCTGATGAGCGGCGCGGCGACAGTCGGTTCGAACGGATGGGAGGACGGGCTGCGCGCCCGTCACCTCATTCCATTGTGGCAAGTGATGCGCGGCATGCTGCCGAGCGAACCGACGCCGCCGGCGGTGGCACACCATTGGCGCGCCGCCGATTTCAATCCCGATCTCGAACGCGCCGCCCGCGAAATTTCAGCCGAACTCGCTGAACGCCGCGTGCTGTTGTTCGAAAATCCCTCCTATCCGGGCGAATCTCGCATCACCGCCACCTTGCACGCCGGTATTCAATATCTTCTGCCCGGTGAAACGGCGGCGCCGCATCGTCATGCCCAGTCGGCCTTGCGCTTCATTCTGGAGGGCGCCGGCGCCTATACGGAAGTTGGCGGCGAACGCTTCACCATGGCGGCGGGTGATCTGATCCTGACGCCGGCTTTCGCCTGGCATGGTCACGGCAATCCTGGCAATGCCGCCGTCGCCTGGCTCGACGGCCTCGATCTGCCGATCGTGCGCCTCATGGGCACGACCTTCGCGGAGATGAAACCGCCCGCAGGCGGCGTGCCGAAAATGCCTGAAGGCGCGGCCATGGCCCGTTTCGGCAGCGGCATGCTGCCGGCCGAGGCCGAGCCTATTAGTGTTGCCTCGCCGCGCATTCACTACCCTTACGTGCAGGCGCGCGGCGCGCTGGCGCAATTGGCAAAAGGGGCGCAGGCCGATCCGGTGCACGGCTATCGCCTGGCCTATGCGCATCCGCAGACCGGCGGCCCCATCATGCCGACCATGGCCGCCTATTTGCAGCTTCTGCCTCAGGGTTTTGCCGGTGGCTTCTACCGCACCACCGAAGCCCTCGTGTTCAGCGTCGCCGAGGGTGAGGGCCGCACTACGGTCATCGGCCTCGATGGCGTTGAGAAAACATTCACATGGTCGCGACACGACCACTTTGTCATTCCAGGCTGGTTGCGTTTCCGCCACGAAGTAAACCGCGAAGCTGTGCTGTTCAGTTTCAGCGATAAGCCGCTTCAGCATACAATGGGGCTTTGGCGAGAAGTTCGGGAGCATTGATGTCGTCTGCCATATCGTTATCACGCATCGAAAAGTGGTTCGGCGCCGGCACGGAAGCCGTGCATGCTTTGGCGCCGACCGATCTGGCGGTGGCGGAAGGAGAGTTCGTCGTGCTGCTCGGCCCGTCGGGCTGCGGCAAGACCACATTGCTGCGCATGATCGGCGGTCTGCTGGAGCCGACCCGTGGCGCGCTGAAGGTGGAAGACAAGGAATTGTGGAGCCATGGCGTGCGCCAGGGCCAGGCCCTGTCGGAACTCGGCATGGTTTTCCAGGACGCCAACCTGTTTCCGTGGCTGTCGATCGAAGACAATATCGCTCTGCCGCTGGAACTGAAGGGCGTCGGCACCACTGAGCGCCGCGCCAAGGCGCGGGAGTTGACCAAGCTCGTTGGTATCGCGGGCTTCGAGAAGCGCTGGCCGCGCGAATTGTCGGGGGGCATGCGCCAGCGCGCCGCCATCGCCCGCGCACTGTCCTATAATCCCAAGATCCTTTTGATGGACGAGCCGTTCGGCGCGCTCGATGCCATGACGCGCGACACGATGAATCTCGAATTGCAGCGCATCTGGATGGAGACGCGCAAGACCGTCGTGCTCGTCACCCATTCGATTTCGGAGGCCGTCTTTCTCGCCGATCGCATCGTTCTTTTGTCGCCGCGCCCTGGCCGTATCGACACGATCATCGACGTGCCCATGCCGCGGCCCCGCTCCCTCGACGTGCAGGCGAGCAAGGATTTTCAGGAGATCGCCAAAATGTTGCGCCATCGTCTGGCGGAGATTTCGTGATGAGCGCCGTGAGCAACAACGACATCGTCTCGGTTCCGCCCACCGCCGCGCGCCGCAAGCCCATGCGCGAAAGCGTTCTGCCATGGGTCACCACGCCGCTGCTGCTGATCGTGCTGATCGGCATCTGGCATTTCTATGTGGCCGCCACCAATCTCTCGCCCTTCATTCTGCCGGCGCCGGCGAAGGTCTGGGATGCCTGGATCGACATGCTGATGTCGCGCCGCGCCTGGGGCCACACGTTCCTCACCGTCTACGTCACCGTGATCGGCTTTCTCTGGGCTTTGGTCATCGGCGTCGGTCTCGGCGTGCTGCTCGGCCGCGCCCGCTGGCTGGAATTGACGCTCAATCCCTTCATCGTCGCCACCCAGGTTATTCCGAAAGTGGCGCTCCTGCCGCTCTTCATCGTCTGGTTCGGCTTCGGCAACACGCCGAAGGTGATCGTCGCCGCCGTGCTCGCTTTCTTCCCCATCCTCACCAATACGGTGCTGGGCGTGAAGTCGGTCGATGCTGGCCATAAGGACGTGATGACCAGCCTCAACGCGACGAACTGGCAGATCTTCCGGCGTCTCGAACTGCCTTCGTCTTTGCCCTACATCATCACCGGCATGGAAGTCGGCATCGTGCTGGCGATCATCGGCGCCATCGTCGGCGAATATCTCGGCGGCAATGCCGGCCTCGGCTTCATGCTGGTTTCGAAGATGAACGGCTATGAGACCGACGGCCTGTTCGCCGTCATCATCCAGATGACCCTGCTGGGCTTCTTCTTCTATTTCGCTACGGGCGCGCTCCGGCGCTTCCTCATTCCGTGGCATCAGTCGGTCAATCTCAAATAAGCGGCATAAGCCGTCTACAAGCGAGGGGAGTATCAAATGATGGACAGGCGTAAACTGATCAAAGCATCCGCGGCCGCGGCAGCCGCCGCGCCGTTTGGCTTTCCAGCTATTCTGCGGGCGCAGGCGCGAGATCAGGTCTCTCTGATGACTCCTTTCGGTTTCATCCCCGATTTCATCGAGATGATGAATGCCGTTTCCGGCGGCCATTTCGCCAAGCAGAATCTCGATGCCAAGATCATCGGCGGGCAGGGTGGCGCCCAGGCCATGCAGCAGCTCGTCGTCGGCCAGGTGGATATTCTGCGCGCTGCCAGCCTCGATGTCATGCTGGCCAAGGGCCAGACCAATGTGCCGCTGGTGGCGATCGCCACCATCTATCAGGGCGGCACGTTCCATATGATCAGCCCGAAGTCGAAGCCGATCGAAAAGGCCGAGGACTTGAAGGGCAAGACCGTGGGGCTCGTGACGCGCGGCGGCACCAGCGACATCCTGCTCGATCTCGTCCTGGCGAAGGCCGGTCTCAAGCCCGACGATGTGAAGCGCGAAGCCACCGGCAACAGCCCGGGCGCCATGCAATTCGTCAAACAGGGCCGCGTCGATTGCTTCTTCGGTTCGCTGCTCGTCGTCATCGCGCTGCAGAACATGAAGGAAGACATCGTCGCCTGGTCGATCGATCGTTATGCGCCGATGCCGGGCCAGACCTATGTGGTCACTCAGCAGACAGCGGAGAAGAAAGGCGACATTCTGACCCGCGCCGTGCGGGCTTTGCGCGCGTCGGCCGAGGAAATGGTGGCGCAGCCGTTGAAGCCGATCTTCGAGCGTGCTGCCAAGGATTTCGAAATCCCCGGCCTGCGCGATATCGACAGCGTCGTCGCCCAGGAAAAAGCGACCATCGACCAGCTCTGGCTGTCGGAAGGGCGCGAGAACCTGATGCGCAACGTGCCGAAGCTTTGGCAGGCTGGCGTCAGCGCCTTGCGCGAGAACAAGATCGGCAATCCAGGCGATGCCGAGACGCTCTACACCAACAAATTCCTCGACGCGAAATAACAAGAAGCAACGCGTTCGCGAAACCGCTGCGCATGACGCGGCGGTTTTTTATTGGCCGCGAGCGATCAGCTATAGGTCAAATAGGTGCTGCCGAAGCGTTTCGAGAGTGCTTGCGCCGCCTTGATGATGACGCCCTCCAACCGCTTGAGGGTCGCATCATCGATGCGGCTTCTCGGGCCGCTCAGAACGATGGCGCCTGCCAGTTCGCCGCCGCCCTTGAACACGGGTGCAGCGATCGCCGCGACGCCGCTGCTTACCTCCGCCAGGCTGATCGAATAGCCCGCCTTGCGAATTTGCGCATGCCGCGGGCTCTTGCCGCCTGAGAACGCCTCCAGCACATGCCCCGCCGCGCCGAATTTCAGCGGAATGACATCCCCCACCATCACGTGGTCGCGCAGCCGGTGGTGCGATTCGATGCGATAGAGGCACACGCGGTTGTCGCCGTTGCGGATGTTGAAACAGGCGCTTTCGCCGGTTTCCGCGACGAGTTCGCGCAGTGCCGGCAGGATCAGCTCGGCGGGCTCAACGGCTTCCTGGTGCAGCCGCGCCAATTGCAGCGTCGCCGCGCCCACATAGTAGTGCCCGCTCTCACTGCGCGCTAAAAAGCCAGCGACTTCAAGCGTCTGGCAAAGGCGAAGAATGGTGCTTTTATAGAGACCCGTCGCCGTCGCGAGGTCGACGAGCGTCATGCGCGGGCGCTCGGCCGAGAAGGCCTGCAAAACACTCAGGGCGCGCTCGACGGAAGCCACGTGCTTGGCTTCCCCATCATCGACCTGGGTCATCCGCCTATCCTCCGCAAATCCATTTCAGAACGCTGTTCTATTTTCTTGCATGAACCGGCGCCAGTCTGTAAATAGCCGGCAAATTAGAATGATGTTCTATTTTTTGGGAGGTGACATGAACTTGAGGAAATTGGCGCTCGGCTGCTTTGCCATTTTGCCGTTGTGCATGCCGTTTGCTTCGGCTGCCTCGGCCCAGCAAACGGGTTTCTACAAGGGCAAGACGATCACCATCATCGTCGGCTTCTCGCCCGGCGGCGGCTACGATCTCAGTGCCCGCACGATCAGCCGTTTCATCGGCAAATATATCGACGGCAACCCGACGGTCGTCGTGCAGAACATGCCCGGCGCCGGCAGCCTCTCGGCGATCAACTATCTGGCCAATATCGCGCCCAAGGACGGCACTTCTCTCGGCACTTTCTCGCGCGGCATCCCCTTCGAACCGCTCGTCGGCAACAAGAGCGCGCAGTTCGATCCGCGCAAGCTGAGCTGGATCGGCAGCCCCAGCCGCGAGACCAATGTGATGTTCGTGCGCCAAGCCTCGCGCGCCAAAAGCATCGACGATCTGAAGACCGAGGAGGTCGTGATCGCGACCACCGGCGGCGGTGCCGATACCGCGACCTTCCCGCGGATCATCAATACGATCTTCAAAACCAAGCTGAAAATCGTCACCGGCTATCCGGGCGCCACCGAAACGCTTCTGGCCGTCGATCGCGGCGAGGCCGATGGCATGGCTGGGTTGTCGTGGGGCTATCTCAAGGCCAGCCGCCCGGCGTGGATCAAGCAGCAGCAGGTACGCATCCTGATGCAGCTCGGTCTTACCAAGGCGCCCGATCTGGAGAATGTGCCTTCTGCCTTGGATCTCGTGACCGATGAGGATGACCGTCAGTTGCTGTCGTTCTTCCTCGCCCGGCTCGCCATCGCATGGCCGCTGGCGGCGCCGCCGAACGTGCCTGCCGATCGCGTGGAGATGCTGCGCACGGCGTTTGAGAAAATGACGAAGGACGCTGATTTCATCGCCGAGGCCGAACGGCAATCGATCGACGTATCGCCGGTGTTTGGCGACGAGATCGCCAGTATCCTGGCAAAGGTCTATGCCACGCCGCCGGCGGTTCTCGAGCGCGCGCGTCAGATTTCCGAAGCGGCTCGTTAAGGAAAACTGCGTTTCGAGAGAAACGCAATTTTGCCTGGATCTTTGTTTTGAGGCGTCTGCAAGACGCTATGAGTCTGAGAGAAGACATCGTGAAAAATCACTATCAGACAATTGTCGTCGGCGGCGGTCCTGTTGGCGTCGGCCTTGCGATCGAATTGGGGCTCAGGGGTATTTCGTGTCTTCTCGTCGAGCCGCGAAAAACCCTGAGCAAGGTTCCCAAGGGCCAAAACCTGACCCAGCGCACGCTCGAACATTTCGCCACATGGGGCTTGGAGAAGGAACTGCGGGCGGCGCGTCTGATGCCGGCAGGCTATCCGATCGGAGAGCTGACCGCCTATGGCGATCTGATGAGCGACTATTGGCATGCGCCGGCCGGACGCGAACTCGTCCGTCCGTTCTATTCGCAAGACAATGAACGCCTGCCGCAATATCGTATGGAGGAAGTCCTGCGAAAGAAGGTGGCGACACTGCCATCAGTGGATACGCTTTTCGGCTGGGAAGCCGGTCGTCTGTCGCAAGATGAATCCGAAGTGCGGATCGAGCTGCGTTCGATCGAGTCCGACGAACAAGCCACGGTGAGCTGTGACTATCTCGTTGGTTGCGACGGTGCGCATTCGAATGTCCGGTCACAACTCGGGATCGAGCGCAGCAAGCAGGACTACGAGCAGAACATGCTGCTCGCGGTCTTCCGCTCGCGCGACCTGAGCCAACGGCTTGAGCGCTTCCCGCAGCGGTCGACCTATCGCGTGCTCAAGCCGGAGCTGAAAGGCTATTGGCAGTTCTTCGGCCGCATTTCGGAACCGGACGAATGGTTCTTCCATGCGCCCGTGCCCATGGAAGCGAGCCTCGAAACTTTCGATGCGCTGGGACTCATTCGCCAGGCTGCCGGCTTCGAGTGCCACTGCGATTTCGAACATCTGTCGTTTTGGAAGATGCGCGTGGCGGTCGCCGAACATTATCAAAAGGGCCGCGTCTTCATCGCCGGCGATGCGGCGCACAGCCATCCGCCCTATGGTGGCTTCGGCTTGAACAACGGCTTGGAAGACGTCAGAAATCTCGGCTGGAAACTGGCTGCGCGTCTCAACGGCTGGGGCACCGATCGTCTTCTCGAAAGCTACAGCATCGAGCGTCGTCCGGTGTTCTGGGAAACGGCGGATGATTTCATCACCGCGCGCATCAAGCGCGATGCGGCCTTTCTCGATCGCTACAATCCAACCGTCGACAAGCCCGAATTTGAAACCGCATGGCATGCCCGCGAGACGGATATCGGATCGCGTTTCCAGCAATATGAGCCAAACTATGAAGGCTCCACCGTGATGTTCGGCCCCGAAGGCGGTGTCAATTCAGCCCATGGAACCCACGCCGTGCGCGCCCGCGCGGGGCATCATCTGGCGCCTGTCGCGATGTCCTCGGGGGCGAGCAGTTTCGAGGCGCTGGGGAACGACTTCACGCTTCTGGCGTTCGATGCGCCGGAAGACACGGTCGCAGCCTTCACGGCGGCAGCCGAAAATCTGCACGTGCCACTTAAGGTCGTCAGGGACGACCAGCAATCAAACCGCGCCGATTATGCGGCCCGGCTGATCCTCGTGCGTCCCGATCAATATGTGGTTTGGCATGCCGATGCTCTGAACGGCGATGCCGCTTCCGTGCTCAGAAAAGTCGTAGGACAGCATTGAGATAGCCGTCATTGCGAGCGCAGCGAAGCAATCCAGGGGTCAAGGCACGCGCCCTGGATTGCTTCGTCACTGCGCTCCTCGCAATGACGGTAAGTTTTCAACGATTCAGCCTTATTTTCTCTGCGCTTTCGCCAGATCCAGCGCCACGTCGACGATCATATCCTCCTGGCCGCCGACCATGCGTCGGCGTCCCAGTTCGACCAGGATCGAGCGCACGTCGAGCCCGTGGCCGGCGGCGGCATTTTCCGCGTGGCGCAGGAAGCTCGAATAGACGCCGGCATAGCCGAGGCTGAGGGTTTCGCGATCGACACGCACGGCGCGGTCTTGCAACGGGCGCACCAGGTCTTCCGCCGCATCCATCAAGGCGAAGAGATCGCAGCTGTTGGCAAAGCCATAACGCTCCATCACGGCGACGAGGGCTTCGAGCGGCGCATTGCCGGCGCCGGCGCCCATGCCCGCAAGGCTGGCATCGACACGGGTCGCACCCAGTTCCAGCGCCGCGATCGTATTGGCGACACCGAGAGACAGATTTTGGTGGGCGTGCATGCCGGTTTGCGTTTCCGGCTTCAGCGCGTCGTTGAAACACTGGAAGCGTTCCGCCACGCCGGCCATGGTGAGGGCGCCACCGGAATCGACCACATACACACAACGGGCGCCATAGCTCTCCATCAGTTTCGCCTGGCCCGCGAGCGCCTGCGGCTCCAGCATATGCGACATCATCAGGAAGCCCGAGACATCCATGCCGAGCTTGCGCGCCGCCTCGATATGCTGCGCGGCGACATCGGCTTCGCTGCAATGGGTGGCGACGCGCACGGAACGGGCGCCGGCCGCATAGGCATCCTTGAGATCATGGATCGTGCCGATGCCGGGGATGAGGAGTGTGGTGACGACGGCCTGTTTCACCACCGTGGCGGTCGCCTCGATCCACTCGAGATCGGTGCGTTCGCCGAAACCATAGTTGAAACTGCTGCCGGACAGGCCATCGCCATGGGCGATCTCGATGGCGGAGACCCCGGCGCGGTCAAGCGCACCGGCGATCTGCTTCACCTGGTCGATCGTATAGCGATGGCGGATGGCATGCATGCCATCGCGCAGGGTCACGTCCTGCACATAGATCGGCCGCGACGGATTGAAATCAGGCATGGCTCGTCTCCAAACGTAGAGCCAGATTGCGCGCCGTCGTCATGGCGGCGCTGGTCATGATGTCGAGATTGCCGGCATAGGCGGGGAGATAATGCGCGGCGCCCTCGACCTCCAGAAACACCGTGGTCTTCAGGCCGCTGACATCGCCGATGCCGGGAATGCGCATGGGATTGTTGTTGCTGATCCGTTCGAACTGTACGCTCTGTTTCAGTCGATAGCCCGGCACATAAGCGGCCACGTTGGCCACCATGTCTTCGACGGCACGGGCGATCTTGTCTGGCTGGCCATCGCGCGTCAGGCAATAGACCGTGTCGCGCATCAGCACGGGCGGTTCGGCCGGATTGAGAATGATGATCGCCTTGCCGCGCTGCGCGCCACCCAATTGCTCGATGGCCCGCGCCGTCGTCTCGGTGAACTCATCGATATTGGCACGCGTGCCGGGGCCGGCGGATTTCGAAGCAATGGAGGCGACGATCTCCGCGTAGACGACGGGTGATTGCGAGTTGACGGCCGCGACGATCGGGATCGTCGCTTGGCCGCCACAGGTCACCATATTGATATTGTCGCTTTGCGCATGCGCCTCGAGATTGACCACCGGTACGACGAAGGGGCCGAGCGCCGCCGGCGTCAGATCGATGAGGATCTTGCCGTGCGGTCGTAACAGATCGGCATGGCGCTGATGCGCGCCAGCCGACGTGGCGTCGAAGACGATGCGGATGTCCTTGAAGTCGGGGCTCTCCATCAGTCCCTCGATGCCACGGGACGTATGGCCGACGCCGAGGCGCTGCGCCCGCGCCAGCCCTTCCGAATTCGGATCGATGCCGACCAGCATCGCCATTTCGAGTGGATCGCCATGGCGCATGATCTTGATCATGAGGTCCGTGCCGATATTGCCGGAACCGATGATCGCCGCTTTGACTTTTGCCATCGAGTTCACCGGGCGAAGGAAACTTTGACGGTGCCGAAAGCGCCGAAGTCGCCTTCGAATGTATCGCCGGGGTTCGCCGGCAGCATGCGTGCCAGCGCGCCGCTCATGACGATATCGCCGGCCTTCAGCCCCTCGCCGTAGCGGGCCAGCGCCTGCGCCAGCCAGGCGACCGCAATGGCCGGATTGCCGAGGCAGGCTTCGCCGCGCCCTTCCACGGCCACCGTGCCATTGTGCGCAAGCTGCATTGCCACGTCTGGCAAGTGCGCGAGATCGGCGGCCGAGCGCTTTTCGCCCAGCACGATCAGGCCGGCGGAGGCGTTATCGGCCACGGTATCCTCGATCTTGATGTTCCAATCGGCGATGCGGCTGCCGCAGATTTCCAGCGCCGGGCAGACATAGTCGGTGGCGGCGATCACGTCTTCCGCCGTGACGTTTGCGCCGGCAAGATCGCGTTTCAAGACGAAGGCGATCTCCGCTTCGATGCGCGGTTGCAGCACCGTGCCCTTGGCCACTTCGCCGCCATGGGGCACCACCATGTCGGCGAAGATCGTGCCGAAATCCGGTTCGTCGACGCCGAGCTGCTGCTGCACGGCTTTGGCGGTGAGGCCGATCTTGCGTCCGGCGATGCGCCGTCCCCGGGCCAGCCAGTCGGCCACGGTCTTCTGCTGCACCGCATAGGCATCCGCGACGCCGTTGAGCTTTTCGCGCACCGGCGCGATCGGGGCTTGATCGTAAGCGGCGATGAGATCGCGCGCCGTGTTCTCGATGATCGACATACTCTGCCTCTAAGATGAAAGTTCGACGAGACCGATGCCGGTCTTCCAGGCGCTGACGGGTTCATAGGCGAGGCGCGTGCCCTTGCTGGCCTGCGCGGCCGCGGCGGCGATCAGCCAGTTGCGGATTTCTGCCGCGCCATTGCCGGCCTCGGCGATCACTTTGTCGGAATCGAAATCGACGATGGCATCGAGTTCGCCCGCCTCGAACAGGCGCAGGAAATCTTGATCGAATGTCTCGTTGATCAGGCCCGTCTGCGGCAGGCCGACCCAATGACTGATGCCCCCGGTGCCGACCACGGCGATGCGCGAGGCGACCGATTGCGCCCGCAGAGCCTTGCCCAGTGCGGTGCCGAAGGCGCGGCAGCGCGCATGGCTCGGCAACGGCGGCACCGTGCAATTCACATAGATCGGCAGCAGGGGAATATCGATATCCTTCATCAGAAAGCTCAGCGGGCAGCCAAAGGCGTGATCGAGCTTCATCTCCGCCACCGAAACGACGTCGAACTCGCTGTCGATCAGCCGTTTGACGACGTCGTCGCCAAAAGCATCGATCCCCTTGAAGGTGCGATCCGGCGTGCCAGCTTCGCCCCAGGAGGGAAAGGCCGCGCCGGTGCCGATGGCGAAGACCGGCACGGCCTCGTAGGAAAAGGTCATCATATGGTCGGTGGCGATGATGACCAGGACGTCGGGGCGGCTCGCTTTCAACGTCTCTCTTAAATGCGCGAAGGCCTGGAAGACGCGATTGGCCTGCGCCTCGTCGGTTCCCTGCGGCATGCGCAGCATGGCCGCCGTATGAGAGACGCAACTTTTCCAGACGATGTTGGCCATGATGTTCTCCTGTCGAACGGCTTACGATTGGCCGTCGACGCCAAAGCCGGCTTTGCGGTATTCGGCGACGTAGTCGATCTTCTGGAAGCCCGCGAAATTGCGGATCAGCAGCGGATGCAGCTGCCAGCGCAGCAGTTGCGCCACGTCGCGTCGCACCACAGCGCTGATTTCCTCGGTCGCGAGCGCGAATTCACGGGCGACGGAGGCTGGATCGTCATCCAGCCGCCGCTGCAAGTCCGCATCCTTGTCGTAGCGATGCAAAAACCGTTCGAGTCCCCGCCGCCGCACCGCACCACTCACTGTCATCGTCCTACCACTTCAACGGATCGATCTTGGAATAGACTTCCGATTGCAGGAGCGCCGCGAGTTTCGCTTCGTCCTGGCCGATGTCCTTGGTCAGCGCTTCCCATTTGCGTATGAGTTCGATGTGCTTGGCGATGAGCGCTTCCGGGTCCTTCACACCAAGCGACTTGGCTTCCGCCGCGACAATGCCAATCTCTTCGGCATTGAAGGCATCCATCACGCCCTTTAGCGAAGCGCCGGGCACGAAGCTGATGCCGTGTTTCTTGGCTTCCTCGATGGCATGCTGGTCCTCGACGATATGGCCGCGAATGGTCGCCGCCGCCGTCGCCTTCGGCATTTCCGACCACAGAAGCTTCTTCTGATCGGCCGTGAGATTTTTCCACGACGTGCCGCTCATGACGAAGAGGCCGAAGGCGCGCGGCGTGCCGAGCGGCGCTTCGATGATCGATTTGATGACGTCGAGCCCGTAAATGCGCACCCAGACGTAAGGACCGTGCACGCAGCCGAGTGCGCCGCGTTGCAGGCCGGGAATGCTGTCGGAAGGCGACAAAGTCACTGGCGTCGCGCCCATCGCCTTGATGATGCGTGCGGCCGTGCCGAGCGATTGCACCTTCTCGCCCTTCACGTCTTCCGGTCCCTTCACCGGCTTGGAGCACAGCAGGCGATAAGGCGTCGGGCCGTAGCCGGCGAGATAGGTCGCGCCCATGCGGCGATATTCATCGAGACATTGCGGACAGTTGAGCATGATGGTCTCGACCGTCGCGCCGGCGATCGCCGCCGTGTCGGTGCCAAAACCCAGCAGATTGTAGATGGCGTTATTGGCTGCCAGTTCCTTGGTGTAGACCGTCGGCAGGATGATGCCGGCATCGATGAGATTGTCGCGCAGGGCCTGGCCGGTGCTGCGCGGATTGACGATCTGACCGCCCGACACGAATTTCCACGTCAGCGCGCCGTTCGTCTTCTCTTGAATGGTCTTGAACAGCGGCTCCAGCGCATAATTGCTGCCGTGATTGGTCGGTGCCCAAGAGCCGAACACCAGCTCCTTGGCCGTGCCGTTCGCACCTGTCGCGCAAAGCGCGGCGAAAGCCAGCGCCATCAACCCGCGAAACCTCATGGACCCCTCCCACCCATCATTGTCATCGTGATGGGCGCGCAGTGTAGCGTCGCCAGGCTTCAATGCAACAAAATTATAGAAGACTATACTTTTATCTCTTATAGGCAAAGCGTGACTGTGCGATCTTGATCGCAAGCATTTGAAAAACATCGATTTAAATCAGTATCCGATTGTTTGCGTCAGCGCAGCCGCACGCGCATGCGCACGAAATCGCCGCGATGCAGACCTTCCGATTCATAGACCAGGCATTCGTCCTGATCGAAAATCGAACGCTTGAGGATCACGATCGGAGAATTGATCGAGACGTTCAAAAGATCGGCCACTTCCACATCGGCGGAACCGACGGTGACGGTCTGTTCGGCGCGGCCCAACCGGTTGCCGAGATGATCGTTGAGAATGCGCAGCGGTGTCGTCGTCGTAAAACCCTTCTTGCCCACCGTCTTGAAAATGCTGCGTTCGACATAACTGTTGGCGATGAGATAGGGCACGTTGCCGCGCCGGTGAATGCGGCGCAGGAATTGATATTCGTCGGCGACATGGCCGCCGCTGTGCGAAGGGGCGGGTGGCGCCTTGGCGACGACGCAATCAAGCCATTCCATGGCGATGCCGGGCCGCGATTCCGTCAGTTCTTCCCATTCGGTGGGGATATCCAGCCACACTTCTGATTCGGGCTTGCGCAGGACGAACGTGCCGCGGCCACGATAGCGGCCGATCAAACCCTCGTTCTCAAGAAAGCCGACCGCGTGGCGCACCGTGGCGCGCGCGACGCCGAGTTCTTCGGCGAGCTCGTCCAAGGTGGGGATCTGTTGATTTAACGCCCATTCGCCGGTTTCGATGCGGCGACGGAACAGCGTGACGAGCTGAATATAGATCGGCGTTGCGATGCGCGTCAGCGCTTCGATCTGACGCGAAGGAGCGGCTGACTTCGCACGACGCTTGATGGCTGCTTTTGACATTACGGAGAAGTCCCAGAAGTCCTGTGTTGCTTATCGCCCAATCATCCGCGTCCTGCAAATGTTGAAGAGCAAATCTTGCGAGGCGACTGGCGGCGCCGACAAATTGTGATATATGGCTATACTATTGTTTTAATAATCTTGGAACGGGAGGGTCCCAAGTGAAGCCGTGGCTGGACGTTCAAGTCGCCCGCATCAGCAGTTATCTTATTGCTATTGCAGCTATTTCTTCGCTGTTGATGATGCTCCATGTCAGTACCGATCTCGCCAGCCGTTTCATCCTCGGTACACAGATCGAGGGAACGATCGAGATCGTCTCGGCCTATTACATGGTGAGCCTGGTGTTCTTCCCGCTCGCCGCCATCGATCGCAGCACTGGCCATATCTCTGCCGACGTGTTCACGAATCTCATGTCGCGGCGCGTGCGCTGGCTGTCGCTGATGTTCGTCGACGTCATCATCCTCATCTGCATGGCCGCGCTCGTCTGGTTTAGCGCCCGTGAAGCTTATCTGCGCACGCTCGATGGCGAGATGTGGCGCTCCGGTGAATTCCTCATTCCCGTTTGGCTCAGCCGCTGGTTCGTGCCCATCGGCAGTGCCGGCATGTTTCTGACCGTGCTTCTGCGCCTGTGCTCGGGCGGCCGCCGCGCCGCCGCGCCCGCTCATCATTGAATCGGAATTCCTCGTGACAAATTATCAGATCGGTCTCGCCGGCATCGCGGTGCTCCTGACCTTCATTGGCCTTGGCATGCCCATCGCCGTGGCGCTTTTCGTCGTTTCCGTCGGCGGCATTTTCTTCATTCGCGGCTGGGATGCGGCTTTCGGCTCCATCGGCAGCATGCCGTTCGATCTCTCGGCGAGCTGGACATTGTCGGCCGTGCCGATGTTCTTCCTCATGGGCGCCTTCGCCTTCAATTCAGGGATGACGATCTCCGTCTACCGGGTGCTGCGCATGTGGTTCTGGTGGGTGCCGGGCGGCCTTGCCATCGCCACCAACATGGCCGGCACGGCATTTGGCGTGATTTCCGGTTCGAGCGTTGCGGTCACCGCCGTCATGGCCAAGATCGCCATCCCGGAAATGCTGCAGCGGCGCTATGACAAGGCACTCGCCACCGCCGTCGTCGCCGCATCGGGCACGATCGACGCGTTGATTCCGCCCAGCATCATCATCATTATCTACGGCATCGAGACGGAAGCCTCGATCACGGCGCTGTTCCTCGCCGGCATCATTCCGGGCCTGCTCACCGCGCTCATCTACAGCATCATGATCGTCGTGCGCTGCAAGCTCAATCCGGCGCTGGCGCCGGTCGGCGAGCGTGATTTCACCGTGGCTGAGCGGCGCGAGGCGACGCGCGATTCCTGGCCGCTGCCGGTTCTGTTCGCCGGCATTTTCATCGGCATCTACAGCGGCGTGATGACGCCGACGGAAGCTGGGGCCGCCAGCGCCGCGCTCGCTTTCATCATTGCCATGGTGCGACGGCAGATGACCCTGCCGGTTTTGTGGCGCAGCCTCGTCGAATCGGCCTCGGCCTCCGCCTCGATCTTCTTCATCTTCATCGGCGCGGCGCTCTTTGCCCGCTTCATGTCGATGTCGGGCGTGCCGTCCTACCTCGGCAATATCGTCACCGAATATTCGCCCTCGCCGATGGCCTTCGTGCTGATCATCAGCGCCATCATCATCCTGCTTGGCATGTTCCTGGAAGGCATCGGCATCCTGCTGATCGTCGTGCCGATCATCCTGCCGATCTGCAAACAGCTTAACATCGATCTGGTGTGGATCGGCATGCTGGTGATCAAGCTCATCATGGTCGGCCTTTTGCACCCGCCCATTGGGCTACAGGCCTTCGTGGTCAAAAGCGTGGTCGGCGACACGGTGCCCTTGATGACCATCTTCCGCGGCCTGCTCTGGTTCCTGGCCGCCGAAGTGGTGATCGTCGGCCTGATGATCGTCTTCCCCGACATCACCTTGTGGTTGCCGCGCCAGTTTGGGCATCATTAGGGCTTGTCACAGATAATATATCGTCATTGCGAGCGAAGCGAAGCAATCCAAGCGGCCCTGGATTGCTTCGTCGCTTCGCTCCTCGCAATGACGGTTGGGCGGTCAGCGACAAATAAAAAGGCCGGGCACGATGCCCGGCCTTCCTGTTTAGACGGATGATGCCAGCTTCTAAGCCGGCACCGGCTTGCCGAGATGCTTCTCGAAGAAGGCCAATGTCTGCGCCCAGCTCACCTTCGACGCCTCGGCGTGATAGTTCGGATGGGTGTCGTCATGATAGGCGTGGTTGGCGCCGGCATGGCGGTAGAAATTGACCGGCTGTTTCGCCTGGGCGAGCGCCAGTTCCAGCTCCACCTGCTCCTGCGGCGGCACCGCGTTGTCCTTCTCGCCGAAATGTACGTCGAGCGGGCAGGAGAGATTGGGCGCCACGGCGATGCGCGAGCGCGCCTGATTGTCGAGCCGCCATTGCGGCGGCACGATCGCCGTCGGATAGAAGGCTACGGCCGCTTTGACGCGGTCGGTCTGGCCGCAGATCCAGTCGAGCATCGTGCCGCCGCCCATGCAGTAGCCGAGCGCGCCGACACGTTTCATGTCGACGCAGCCAAGCGAAGCGAGATAATCGCAACCGGCTTCGAGATCGGGCACCGCCTGTTCGTCACGCGCCGCCACGAAGGCCTTGCGGCGACGGTCTTCCACATCGACGAAATCCTGCGGCGGACGCCCGCCGACGCGGCTAAACAGATCGACCGTGAGGGTGACATAGCCGAGATCAGCCAGCCGCTTCGTCACGTCCTGACGGTGTTCGATCACGCCCAGGTTTTCATGCACCATGACGATGGCCGGCAGCCCCTTGGCGTCGCCCTTCGGCTTGGCGAAAAACCCACGGATATCGTCATTGCCGCTTTTGAACTCCACCCAGCCGCAGTCGACCTTGCGGTCCCACCGCGGCGGTAGAGGAAATATCGGTGCCATTGCGTCCTCTCAGTTCTTGATTTCCACGTCGACGAGCGGCGCTTCGCCCTTCAACTTGATTTCGACATCGAGCAAGCGCGCGCAATGCGGGCAGGCAAACCGCATGGCCTCGATTTGGTGATGCAGGGTGATGCGCGGACCAAGCTCGGCTTCGCTCGTGCTGGCTTGATGCGCATAGTCCTTCCAGTTTTCGCCAGCGGGCGCGATCGCTTCGCCGCAATCGCAGCGGAAGTAGCTCTGGCTCTTGATGCGTTGGAACGAGGCGGCATCGCCGAACCGGCCGATGAGATCGCCCGCCGCATCACGGGCCGGCTTGTTGGCCAATGTCTTGGGCGCCGGCCACGCACGGCGCTCGGCGCGCATGGCCTCACGCAGCTTCTGCGTTTCGGCCTCGTTCACCGCGCCATTGTCGCGCAGCACCACGCCATAAATGACGCGCGCCATATCAGGTGAGACAAAGCCGTAATGCACGTCCTCGGCGACCTGTTTGGCGACACGTTCGATCGGATCGCCCCAGCCGGCGCCGGCGCTCGGCCCACATTCGTAGATGTCGCTGGCGTTGATCGGGATCGAGCCTGTCACTTTCGCCGGCAGGGTCAGCACTTCGCCTTGGATGCCGGACGTATCGAAGGGCAGTTGCCCGGCGGCAATCATCTCGTCCGCATGGGCATCCTTCAGGAAGCGGCGGCGGTTGCAACCGCTCGGATAGCCGCCGAACAGACCGAAGGAGGTCGGCGATTCGTAGCAGTGGCAGGCGAGCCGCAGGTCCATATGGTCGATGTCATGCAGCACATAGCCGACACCGACGCTGGCGCCACCGCGATTGCGGCCGGGGCCGGCGGAATCGGCGGTGAACTTGCGATAAAGATAAAGGATCGGCCCGATCTGCTCGTTGGCTTCGACGTTTTGCAGGCGCAAAGCCGGAATATGACGATGGCCCTGCGGCGTCAGGCCGTCACGATGCGAGTAAGCACCACCGCCGACATAGATCATGTCAAGCAGCGCGCCGTGGAAATGCTCGCCATATTGGTTGTGGCCGAAGAAGGCGTAAAGATCAGGGCCGCCGTTCGGCGAAGCCTGGGCTTCGTGGATATAGTCCTTGTCGGTGGCGGCAAGGCGCGACAGCGCCGCCGTCGCCACGGTCTCGACCAGCCACATGGCGCCCAACGGCCCCTGGCTGACGGGTGCGGGAAAGCGTGCCGAGACGATCGAGCCGGGGCGGCTTATCAGCTTCATCGGGCGGAACACGCCTTCGTTCCACGGCAGATCATAAGCCAGGATCGGCAGCATGGCGGCACGCACGCCGGCCAAAAGGCCGCCTTCGGTGCAGTTCATGAAGCGCGGCGCCTGATCGGCCGATTTGGAAAAGTCGAGCGTGATCTCGTCGCCGGCCTTCGTCAGCTCCACGTGAATGCGGTAGAGCTTGTTCTCCTTGCCGTCATGGTCGAGGAAGGTCTGGGCGCGATAGACGCCATCGGGCAGTTTCGCCAGGCGCTCGCGCACCGCCCGTTCCGACATGTCGATGGCTTCGTCCATCACCGACAGCACCGTGTCGATGCCATATTGGTCGATGGTTTCCTGCAAGCGGCGTAGCGCCACCTTGTTGGCGGCCATCATGCCGCGGAAGTCGAGGCTCATATTGGTCGAGAGGCGCGACATGCCGGTGATCATCGCCAGAATGTCTTCGCGGAACTCGCCGTTTTCGACGATGCGCAGCGGCGGGATCAGCATGCCTTCCTGGAGCACGTCGGTGGCCTCCGGAAAGGAGCCGCCCGGCGCCATGCCGCCGACATCGAGCTGATGGCAGCACACGCCGATCCAGCCGATGCGCTGGTCGCCGTGGAACACCGGCGCCACTAGGCCGAAGTCGGGCGCATGCAGCGAGCCCTTATAGGGATGGTTGACGAGGAACATGTCGTCGGCGCGAATGCCGGGCTTCACCGAACAATCGGCGATGATGCTCTTGACCATTTCCGCCACGGAAGCGGCATGCAGCAGCACCGTCTTGCCCATGGTGACGATTTCGCCATGGGCGCGGAAGATGCCGGTATTGAAGTCGGTCGCTTCGTTGACCAAAGGCGAACCGGAGATCGCCTGCAAAGTGGCGCCCTGTTCGTCGGTGATCGAGGTCAGACGGTGGTGGATGACCTGGAAGGTGATCGGATCGACCTTCACGCGATCATAGTCGTAAACGTCGGAGCGGGGCGGAATCAAAGTATCGGTGCTCATTGTCTCAACCCTTCAAATGAATGAGCAGATTGCCAAACGGTTCGATCTCGGCGCGGTGGCCGACACCAACGACGATGGTCGTGTCGGGGCGCTCGACGATGGCGGGGCCTTTAACGGGATGGCCGGGGCTCAGATCCTCCCAGCGATAAACCGGAGTTTCCTTGAAACCCTCGCCGTAGAAATAGACCTTGCGCGTACCGGCGACCTTTGGCGCCGTGCCGCCGCCTTCGCGGGCGCGCGGATCGGGCCGCTGCACCGGCGTCAGACCTTCGACGCGCAGAGTGATGAATTCAACGCCCGACATGCGCAACGCCGTGCCCTTGCCATAGATCTGCTCGTAGCGCTGTTCGAAACTGTCGACGAGCTGATCGATCGCCGCCGCATCGAGCGGGGTCGATGGCACGTCAATTTCGATCTGATGCACCTGCTGGCGGAAGCGCATGCCGATGAGCCGCTTGATCTGCGTCTTGTCGCCGAGCGCCTTGCGGCATTGCGCGACGAGCTGATCGAAACCGGCGTTGAGCTTGCCGGCATCGATGTGATCAGACGCGCGCTTGAATCGCGCCGGCGCATGCTGGCCAAAGGCGAGCGAGAAGGAGCGATGCCGATCCGCCGTCACCGTGCCGAAAGCCGAATGGCCCGAGGCGGTCTTGGGCACCACCACCGTCGAGATGCCGGCCACCGAACTGTAGTGATAGGCATGGGTCGGTCCGGCGCCGCCATAGGCGAATACGACGAAGTTTCTGGGATCGTAGCCCGAGCGCGTGGTGACGCGGCGCAACAGGTCGGCCATCTGATTGTTGGCGACTTCGCGAATGCCGGCCGCCGCTTCATGCAGGGAGAGGCCGAGCGGCTTGGCGATGTGATCGTTGATCGCCCGCTCGGAGGCGGCGATGTCGAGATCCATCTTGCCGCCCAGAAAATACGCCGGATCGATCATGCCGAGCACGACGTCGGCATCGGTGATCGTCGGCTCGGTGCCGCCGCGGCGATAGCAGGCGGGGCCGGGCACGGCGCCGGCGCTTTCCGGGCCAACCATCAGATGGCCGGCATGGATGCGCGCGATCGAACCGCCGCCGGCGCCGATGGCCGTCACCTTGATCGAGGGCAGGGCCACGTGAAAGCGACCGACCTCGCGGATGTTTTCGAGCAGCGGCCGGCCGTTGACGATGACGCCGACATCGAAGCTGGTGCCGCCCATGTCGGTGGTCAGAATATTGTCGTAGCCGAGCTGTTCGCCGAGCTTCAGCGAAGCGAGCACGCCGCCGGCCGGACCTGAGGTGAGCAGATTGGCGGCCTGGAACGCCGCTTCATTCGCCGGCAGCACGCCGCCGCCCGATTCCATGATCGAGATCGGCCCATCGAAACCGGCGGTGCGGATCGAATTTTCGAGCCCGTTGATATAGCGGTTGATGACCGGGCCGAGATAGGAATTGATGCAGGTGGTCGACGTCCGCTCATATTCGCCGAGCACGGGAATGAGCGACGAGGAAATGGTGACGAAGACGTTGGGCGCGATCTCACGCACCAGTTCGGCGAGACGCTGTTCGTGCGCGGGATTGCGGAACGACCACAGCAGGGTGATGGCGATGGCTTCGACGCCAGCTTCGACCAGCCGCTTGATGCTGGCGCGCGCCGCTTCCTCGTCCAAGGGCACAACGACAGCGCCCTTATAGTCGACACGTTCGATGATCGGCTCGATCAGATCGATGTCGACCAAGGGCTGCGGTGTCGAACGTTCGGAGAAATGCGCGATTTCGTGATCGGACAGGCCGGCCCAGCTCGCCATGCAGCGCTGGATGCGTAAAGTGTCGCGAAAGCCGCGCGTCGTCAGCAGGCCGGTCTTGACGCCCTTGCGTTCGATGAAGGCATTGGTCGCCGCCGTCGTGCCATGGGCGAAATAGGCGAGCTGCGAAATCAGCTTGTCGCGGGTGAGGCCCTTGGCCTCGGCCGCCAGCGTGAAGGCATCGAGCACGCCGCGCGTGCGGTCGTCGGGGGTGGTCGGCGCTTTGACGATGGTGACATCGCCCGTGTCATCCAGCATCACCAGATCGGTGAACGTGCCGCCAATATCCGTACCTACGTAATACGCCATTGCGTTTCCCTCTCATGGCCTGACGACAGCCAGAACCAGTGTTGCAGTGTTACAAATGTCCGACCTTGCGGTCGCAATTCATGCCCTTCGGCGGCGCTCACGGCGCCAGCGCGATCACATCAAGGGCGAAATGGGCTTTGCCGCCGGGCGCGGCATTGGCATCGGCGACGCAGATGGCGATGCGTGCCGGCGGATCCTGAGGAAAGAACTCCATCCACGCCTGATGGAAGGGCGTGCGCTTCTCCAGATCGTGCAGGTAGAGCGTCACTTTCACCACATGCGCCAAAGTCGCGCCCGAAGCGGCGAGCACCGCTTCGAGGTTCTTCAGCGCCTGGCGCGCCTGGGTCAGAGGATCGTCACTCATGCCGCCGGCTTTGTCGCCACTTTGCGGCTCGCGGCCGCGAATGGCCGACAGAAATAGGAAGCCGCCCGCCCGCACGCCCGGCACCATACCGGCCATGCGTTCGGGTGCTTGCGGTGATTGCGCCATGGATTGGCGATCGAACTGTGCCCCCAAACGTCCCTCCCGCGTTGCCTATTTCCCGAGAACGAACTGACGGATGATGTCGCCGACGACGTCGGGCTTGTCGGTCTGCACTTGATGGCCGGCATCGGCGATCCAGTGGAATTTCACGTCCGGCAGCAGCGGCTCGAGCTTGCGGCCGGTTTCCGGCAAAGCGAACGGATCTTCATTGCCCCAGACGAAGATTGTCGGCAGCACTTTCGTCAATTTTGGCAGGCTGTCGCGCAGGTTCATGTGCATTGACAGAACCGGGTGTTTGTTGAGGCCGCCGGTGGCTTTCAGGAAGCGATCCATGGCGTCCATGGCGCCCGGCCGTGTCGCGCTCGCCTGCCGGCGGTCGATCAGTTCGTCGGTGATCTTGGAACGGTCGACGACAAGGCCTTCGAGCATTTTGCGCATCGCCTGCGGCGTGCCGTCATAGCCCATCAAGGCGCGCATCGCATCGGTCGGCGCCTGTTCGATGCCCATGCACTGGCCGATAGTGAGCGAGGAGATCAGCACCATTTTCTCAACCCGCTCGGGGTTTTCCAGCGCATAGCGCGCGGCGGCGAAAGCGCCCTGCGAATTGCCGAGAATGGTGAACCTGTCGAGACAAAGCGTATCGACGAAATCGCGCGCCTGGTCGATGCGGTTGAGCAGGCCATGCGGCGTCGGTGCCGAGACGTCGGTTTCGCCATAACCGCCGATGGAATCCGGCGCGATGACGCGGAAATGCGGGGAGAGCGCTTCCATCAGCGCGCCCATGCCCGATTGACCGGAAGAGCCATGGCCGCCGCCATGCAGCATGACGATCACCGGGCCGTCGCCGCCGGCTTCCATGTAATGCGTCCTGACGCCGTTCACTTTCACCCAGCGCGAACGCAGTCCACCACCTGTGCCTCCCTTGCCCATCGCATCCTCCGCGTCGTTGCAGGCATCATTTCTGAGGCGACCGTCGTAGGGGAAGCCGGGCGGCTTGGCAACCTAAATTTATAAAAGACTATAAGATTATCCCTTTGCGGCGAGCGAAGCGCTTGAAAGTGCTGCGGTTCAGCGGAAAGTCGGAAATTTGCGATGTGTCAGAAGGAGATCGGACGACGCCTTTGCGGGCCTATTGTGATAGCTGGCTAGCACATTTGGGCGGCGGGAGCCGGCTGTTGGCAGCGTACCGCCAACAGCCGGGATAGGTCAGCCTTCGTATTGCGCCGCGTCGGCGAGCAAGGCGTCGGTGCCGAGCAGGTCGTTGAGACCGTCGAAATCGAGCATGCGGTCTTTCATCGCCGCATTGCTGCCTTGCTGGCGCAGATTGCCGTAATAGTCCTGTGTCAGGCGGCCGAGCGCGCGCACGATGCCGCCGGGGAAGATCACCAGTTTGAAGCCGATCTGGGCGAGTTCGTTGGCGCTGAGCGTTGGTGTGCGTCCGCCCTCCACCATATTGGCCATCAAAGGCCGCTGGTCGCCGAAGCGCGTGCGGATCGCGGCGAGATCGTCGCGCGACGGCGGCGCTTCGACGAACAGAATATCGGCGCCGGCCTCGGCATAACGCGCGGCGCGCTCGAGCGCCGGCTCCAATCCTTCCACGGCCACCGCATCGGTGCGCGCGATCACCAGCATGCGCTCGGAGGCGCGTGCGTCGACCGCTGCCTTGATCTTGCCGACCATCTCGCCCGCTGTGATGACGCTCTTGTTGCGCAGATGGCCACAGCGCTTGGGAAAGGTCTGATCCTCGATCTGAATTGCCGCCGCGCCGGCGCGTTCGAACAGGCGCACGGTGCGCTGCGTATTGAGCGCATTGCCATAGCCGGTATCGCCGTCGACGATGATGGGGCAGGCGACACGCGCGGTGATCAGCGACAGAGTTTCGGCCATTTCCGTCGCGGTGACGAGGCCGATGTCTGGCCGCCCGAGCCGCGTATAGGCGACGTTCGCGCCGGAGAGATAGAGACAGGAGAAGCCGGCGCGTTCGGCGACGAAAGCCGTGAAGGCATCATAGATACCCGGTGCAACGACAATGTCCGTACCGCGCAATTGTTCCGGCAATCCTGAAGTCGCCTGCATCATCGTTCCTATCGTCATTTTTGGGCTGCCGGCGCAGCCGGTCTTCATGACAGTGCTGTAGCACGTCACTCTGGCGAATGAAAAACACAGGCCGGAAAAGTGATAATATCCAGACCGCTTGGATAAAACGTGACTTTCCGCCCTTGCCCGGAAGGGCGCCCGGATGGAACTTTTATCAGGCGATAATGATTTCCTTCTCACCCGGTCCGAGCAGGACCTATCGGTTAAATTTGAACGGAGCACATCATGCGGATTTCAGCTTTTGTTGGTGCGGTCGCTTTCAGCGCCGCTGTCGCCGTCGCTTCCGTCGCAGGCACTTCGAGCGCCTTGGCCGATAGCGGCTCCGTTCGCCTCAACGTCGTCAAGGGCGGCTTCTTCGTCGGCGCTTCTGGCGGCGATGGTGTGCTGCGCTTCCGCGGCCGCAGCTATCCCCTGTCGGTCGGTGGCCTGAGCGCCGGCCTAGTCTTCGGTGCCTCACAAGCCACCTTGCGCGGCCGGGTCACCAATATCCGTCGCCCCTCCGATGTCTCGGGTGTCTATGGCGCCGTGGGTGCCGGTGGCGCGGTCGGCGTCGGTGCCGGTGCCATCGTGCTGCAAAACAACAAGGGCGCGGTCCTGCGTCTGGAAGGTCGGCAGGTTGGCCTGATGGCCAATGTCGATCTCAGCGGCCTGTCGATCTCGCTGCGTTAAAGCAAATCGCGAAGCGATTTTGCTCGAATAGGCTAGCATCTATCGTTCTCAGCACCCGCTTCGGCGGGTGCTTGACTTTCGCCTCATCATGTAACATATAAAGTTGCATGAAACGAGACAGCAAACTCTCGGGCGTCCTGCACGTCCTCCTGCACATGCTCGGCAGCAAGACGCCAGCGACGTCCGAACATCTGGCCTTGATGATGGGCACCAATCCGGTGGTCGTCCGTCGTGTCATGGCTGGGTTGCGCGAACAGGGGTTCGTCACCTCGGCCAAGGGCCACGGTGGCGGCTGGCTCATCGCCTGCGATCCGGCAACCGTCACTCTGGCGGATATTTATGCCGCGGTCGGCGAGCCCCCGGTCATCGCCATGGGCCATCGGAGCGAAGCGCCGGGCTGTCTCGTCGAACAAGCGGTCAATCGCGCGCTCAATGACACCTTTCGCGAAGTCGAAGACGTCTTCGTCAAACATCTGAAGGCGGTGACCCTGGCCGATCTGTCGAAAGACTTCAATCGCCGCCTCGCGGCGCGCGGCCTCACCAAGGAAAGCCAGTCTCATGCGTTATGATGCGTTGATCATCGGCGGCAGTTTCGCCGGCCTGTCCGCGGCCATGCAACTCGCCCGTGCCAATCGCGCGGTCTGCGTTGTCGACGGCGGCGAACCCCGCAATCGCTTCGCCGCAGCCTCGCACGGCTTCTTTGGCCAGGACGGCATGCCGCCCGGCCAGATGCTGGCGCAGGCGCGCGCCAAGCTTGCCGCTTACCCAAGCGTCCGCTTCATCGACGGGCTGGCGCGTGAAGCGACGGCGGAAGGTGATGGCTTCGCCGTCAAAGTCGATGGCGGGCCGCCGTTGATGAGCCGCAAGCTCGTGCTGGCTTTCGGTCTCAAGGATGATCTGCCCGATCTGCCGGGCTTGCGCGAACGGTGGGGCGCCACCGTCAATCATTGCCCCTATTGTCACGGCTATGAGTTTCTGCATCGCCCGCTCGGCGTGCTCAATCTGCATGCGCATTCCGCCTTGCAGGCGCAGCTCATCGCCGATTGGGGGCCGACGACGTTCTTTCTGAATGGCGGCGCCAGGCCCGATGACGAGACATCGGCGCGTCTGGCGGCGCGCAACGTCACGATCGAGCCTGATAAAGTCGTTGCGCTGGAAGGTGAAACGCCTGATCTGACGGGCGTGCGTCTTGCCGATGGCCGCCTTGTCGAACTGGCCTCGCTTTTCGTTGCGCCGCGCACGTCATTTCAATGTCCGATCGCCGAACAATTGGGCTGCGCGCTCGATGACGGTCCCCTGGGCCGCGTCATCCAGACCGATGCGACGAAACAGACGAGCGTACCCGGCGTCTATGCGGCTGGTGATATCGCCAGGCCAATGCACAACGCTACCTTCGCCTCAGCCGATGGCGTGATGGCCGGCGCTGGCGTGCACCATGCTTTGATCTTTGGCTAATTACACGCCGTCGTTGGTCGCTACGCGGCGGCCGTTGCGGCGCGAGGCATAGCTCGGCACCGGATCCTGCGCGAGGCCGCTGACGACAACGATGCGGTTCACCTCGCCGCGCAGGAAGGCCTGCAGGAAACGGTTGTAGTCCTTGAAGGAGATGCAGCCGTTGGAATCGCCGCGCGGTCCCAGCATATAGGTGTGCGCCAGAATGCCGGCGCGGCCGTGAATGGCGCCGCTGCCGCCGACCGGGTTCATGCGGATGGCGCGCACGCCGTGGAACAGCGCTTCGCGTTCGACCAGATTATAGGTGCCGACCGGCGTCGGGCCCTGCATGCGCACATGCACGAAGCGCGGATCGTCCATCTTGTCGCCAAGGCCGGAATGGGCTTCGAGCACGTCGCCGTTCGGCATCGTCACCGTACGCGCGACAATATTGTAGACGGCGGTGCCGGCCGCGACCGTCGGATTGGGTGCCGGATTGACGCGGACGCTCGGGCGCAGATTGATGTCGGCTTCCGGCGAGGCATAGGCGAGCGCCGGTCCCGGCGCCGTCGCCGGTTGCGGGTTGAACAGTTTTTCGAAGAAGGAGCGATTGTCGGCGGCCTGCGTCGGCGGCGTCGCCGGCACGACCGTCGTCTGCGCCCGTTGCGTCTGCCTGCTGGCGCGCGTCTGCGGCTCGGGGAAACGCAGCTCCGGCGGACGCGGCACCGGCATGGGCACGTTCGGCAGCGGTTCTGGATCGAGCGTCGCTGGCTCCAGGGCCGCCACGGCTTGCGGTGCCGGTTCGGCCGGCGCGACTTCAACGGTCTGGGTCTCGGTCGGTAGCTCGACCGGCGCTTCGGGAATGGCGCGGGCGATGCGGAAGCCCGACGCGACAGGCGCGTCCTGGCGGAAGGCCATGATCCCCGCCGGCAGGGTCGGCGCCGGCTGCATCATCAAGGCATAGTCTTCGGCGGTGGCCGCGATCGCCCGGCGGGCCGGCGCAGCCGTCAATGTCGGATCGATCGGCTGGTCCGGCGGAATGCTGCCGGTCACCTCATAGGAGACGCCGGGGGTGGGCGAACTGGCGCCGGTCAGGCCGAAAACGCCATTCTGGGTTGCCAGATGGCCGCCGATCCCGATCGAGGCGACCAGGAGCGCGGAGAAGCCGACTGCTGAGAGAAACGTGCCGCGACGGGTCAGGCGATGGCGGTGCGGAACCGGGCCGCCTGAGACTGGGCTGGACTGCATAGGATTTGACTCAACAGAGACACAAACTTTAATCGCAGCTCATTCAGCGCCCGTTTGGTTAATCTTCGATAAAGTCCAGGCTTATCTCGGGCTTTTTGCTGTTCCGATGGGGGACGCAGCCCCCGAAAACCGGCCGGTGGACCCTTCGTCACATTCTGGCTGTCACCCGTCCGTGTCATAGAGCGCGCCAAATCCTCGCAAAACTGCCTTTGGTTCCATGATCCGCCTCGACAACATCAGCAAACAGAACGGCCACCAGATTCTCTTCATCGAGGCTTCGGCCGGCCTCCTCAAGGGCGAAAAAGTCGGCCTCGTCGGGCCTAATGGCGCCGGCAAGACCACTTTGTTCCGGATGATAACCGGCCAGGAGCTGCCCGACGAAGGCCAGGTCGGCGTCGATCGCGGCACCACCATCGGCTATTTCAGCCAGGATGTTGGCGAAATGTCCGGCCGCAGCGCCGTCGCCGAAGTGATGGATGGCGCCGGCCCGGTCTCCGTCGTCGCGGCCGAGCTGAAGGAATTGGAGACCGCCATGGTCGACCCCGACCGGGCCGACGAGATGGAAAGCCTGATCGAGCGCTATGGCGAGGTGCAGGCGCGGTTCGAGGAGCTCGACGGCTACGCGCTCGACGGGCGGGCGCGCGAAGTGCTGGCCGGCCTCAGCTTCACCCAGGAGATGATGGACGGCGATGTCGGCGCGCTCTCGGGCGGCTGGAAAATGCGTGTTGCTTTGGCCCGCATCCTCTTGATGCGTCCCGATGCCATGCTGCTGGATGAGCCGAGCAACCATCTCGATCTCGAAAGCCTGATCTGGCTTGAAGACTTTCTGAAGGGCTATGACGGCGCGCTGCTGATGACCTCGCACGACCGCGCCTTCATGAACCGCATCGTCGGCAAGATCATCGAGATCGATGGCGGCACGCTGACGACTTTTTCCGGCGATTATGAGTTCTACGAACAGCAGCGCGCGATGAACGAGAAGCAGCAGCAGGCGCAGTTCGAGCGCCAGCAGGCCATGCTCGCCAAGGAGATCAAGTTCATCGAGCGTTTCAAGGCGCGGGCCTCCCATGCGGCGCAAGTGCAAAGCCGCGTCAAGAAACTGGAGAAGATCGATCGCGTCGAGCCGCCGCGCCGCCGCCAGAGCGTGATGTTCGAATTCCCGCCGGCGCCGCGCTCCGGCGACGATGTGGTGGCGCTGAAGAACGTGCACAAGCGTTACGGCAATCGCGCCATCTACGAAGGCTTCGATTTCACCGTGCGCCGCAAGGAGCGCTGGTGCGTGATGGGCATCAATGGCGCCGGCAAATCGACTTTGCTGAAGCTGATCGCCGGCTCGACCGAGCCCGACGATGGCACGGTGGCGCTGGGCGGCAGCGTCAAGATGGGCTATTTCGCCCAGCATGCCATGGATCTTCTGGATGGCGATCGCACGGTGTTTCAATCGCTGGAAGATTCCTTCCCGCAGGCCGGGCAGGGCTCGCTGCGCGCGCTCGCCGGCTGTTTCGGTTTCTCGGGCGACGATGTCGAGAAGAAATGCCGCGTGCTGTCGGGCGGCGAGAAGGCGCGGCTCGTGATGGCGAAAATGCTCTACGATCCGCCGAACTTTCTGGTGCTCGACGAGCCGACCAACCATCTCGACATGGGCACCAAGGAGATGCTGATCCAGGCGCTCGCCAATTACGAAGGCACCATGCTGTTCGTCTCGCATGATCGCCATTTCCTGGCGGCGCTGTCGAACCGCGTGCTGGAGCTGACGCCGGACGGCGTCCATCAATATGGCGGCGGCTATACCGATTATGTCGCCCGCACCGGCCAGGAAGCGCCGGGCCTGCGGCACTGAACCGGCCCTCCATGTCATCCCGGACGCCGCAGGCGATCCGGGAACCAGGGGCGCGTGGTAACATCCGACGAAATGCTCTGTATCAGGCGAGTTATCGCCGACATGGAAGTGGTGGCACCTGGATCCCGGATCACGCTGCGCGTGTCCGGGATGACACGAAGGCTGCGATGTATTCAAGCGACTTGATGACGCCAAGGCTTTCAACAACCTGCTAAATATTTTGCCGCATTGATCTTTTCTGAAAGGATCGGCGCTATGCTGTCGCCTTTCCGATGGGGAGGATGTCATGCGGCGTGTCGGTCTGGTCTGTCTTGCGGTTCTGCTGTGTGGCGGCGCTTTCGCCGAAGGTCCGGTGACCTTGCAGGCTCCGCAGACGTCGCAGCCGCCCTTCGTGCCGGCGCCCGTGCGCGTCAAACCGATCATCTCGACGACGATCACCGCGTCCGGACAGGTGCTGCTCTTTCCGAAGGAGCCGGGCCGGGTGATCGCCGGCGAATATATCATCGCGCCCGGCGCCGTTCTGCCGCTGCACCAGCATCCCTATCCGCGCTTCGCCTATGTGCTGCAAGGCGAGCTTGAAGTGGAAAACCGCGACACCAATCAGATCTATCACTACAAGCCGGGCGAAGTGGTGGTGGAAATGATTGGGCAGCGCCATCTCGGCCGCAACAAAGGCGACGAGCCCGTGCGCCTCATCGTCTTCGACGTGACGCCGGCCAATGTCGAAAACAATGTGACCCTGGCCCAATAGGGCTGTTGACGCACCGGAGTTGGATCGGGCTTGATGGCCGTCCTTCTTTCATCGTCAGAACGCGAAACCATCATGGATATCGTCACCCCCGGCGCCGCCAATCTCGGTCTCTTCGCCAGCGCCGCTTTGGCGCTGCTGCTCATTCCAGGCCCGGCCGTTCTCTATGTGGTCGGCCGCTCGCTGGCACAGGGGCGCGGCGCGGGCCTGGTGTCCATCATCGGTATTCACACGGCGACGCTCGTCCACATCGCCGCGGCGGCGCTCGGCCTGTCCGCCGTCCTGGCCGCTTCGGCGCTGGCCTTCGGCATCGTCAAATATGCCGGTGCCGCCTATCTGATCTGGCTCGGCCTGCGCAAGATTTTTGGCCCCGTGGAGCCCATGGCCTTGGGCGACCTGCCCTCGCATGACCACAAGCGCCTGTTGCGCGATGGTTTCATCGTCAATCTTTTGAATCCGAAGACGGCGCTGTTCTTCCTGGCCTTCCTGCCGCAATTCGTCGAGCCGGAACGCGGCCATATCGCCATGCAGATGGCCATCCTTGACTTCATCTTCGTCCTGCTCGGCCTGATCACCGATAGCTGCTATGCGCTCGCCGCCGGCAGCGCCCGTCACTGGCTGAAAAACAACGCCACGTTCCTGAAGAGCGAACGCTATGTTACCGGCGCGCTCTTCATCGGCCTCGGCGTAACGGCGGCTTTCGCCGGCCATCAGAAGAAGTAGCGAGGCGGGATGTTGGTCGGTGTCTATGCCTTCTGATCAGCCTGACCAGCACGCGTCATCGCACGAGAATGGCGAACCTCTGGCCTTTGCCGACAGAGGTTGCGAGCCTTTTAGCGGCTGCGCCTGGCGCTTCGCGATTGCGATTCTAACGCTGATCGCTTGCAGTCTCATCTATTTCGGGTCTCCGACAACTTTGTTTGGCATCTTCGCTTTGCCGAACTGGTATGTATTCATACCGATACTCGCGGGCCTGATTGCGATCCTGGTGGTTTCGAGATGGATCAAATCGCGCTGGGCGGCGTTTATTTCCGCCGCGATCTTTGGGCTGGTGATCGTACCACTCAGCGTGTTTGTTCTCGACAAAATCAAAGAGCGGGCTATCGCGCAACTAGAGCCCGAATCAGTCATCTCTCATTCTTTTGCGGAATCTGCCGAACGATTGGTTTGGGTAGACATGTACTTCGTACATGCTGCGGTTCTTAAAGACTGTAAAGTTTATAGCTGGAGCTATAGACAGATGGCATTTTTCGAGTTGAAGACGACGATTGCCCGAAACGTGGTGCCCATAAAATGGGGAGCCAATTGTCATTGGTGGCGCCGAGAACCCAGCGCTACCAAGTCATAAAGTTCCGAAACGAACTATAACGTTCCTTGATATGCATGGTGCAGTTCACCAATGATACTGTCCAAGGATCGTTGGCCTCTACGTCACGCTGCCGCGCCTGATCGCATTCATATCCCGCCCGAAACCACGATTCAGCGCCTGTTCGATCTCGGCGATGAGTTTGCGCGCTTCGCTCGGCGAGAACAGCACACGCTCGGGCGCAGTGCCATGCAGGGTCAGCGCCACTTGTCCGTCGTCGCTCTCGATGGAAATCTCTCGGTGGCGGCTCGGCATGCGGATCAGTTCGCGCCGGACATCGGCGACGAGCTCGCAGCGTACGGCATGTCGAATGGCATCTTGCCGGGTGAACGGACGGGCAATCTGTTGGGCTGCTGCACGCATGATCACTCAACCTCGTTGGGGGTTTCACCGAAGCGGGCGAGGATCACCGCTGGCGCGAAATCGCCGGCGGAGGGGTCGCCCGTGCGCGAGAAAGCAATGGCGCCGGCACTGACCACCGCCATCGACCGGGCGCCGCGCACGGCCGCCTGGCTGTTCTGAAAATCGCGGGCCTCGCCGGCCACCAGGTCGCCCTCTTCATTGGCGACGAAGGGCAAAGCCACGTAATAGGTCACATCGTTCATCACGCACCTCCCGCGCGCCACTCACGCAGCGGACACGCAGAACAGGATCGGCACGCCCGCCGGAGCAGGCTGTTTGTATGAGAACAAAAGAGGAACAAAAAGTCAAGCGCCTTGCGCAACAGGCCGGTCAGCCGGGCAAATTCAGCCAGGCAAGGTCAAACGGAAGGTGGCGCCCGGCCCTGAGGGATCGAGACTGATCGTGCCGCCATGAGAGGCCAGCATGGAGCGGACGATGCCGAGACCCATGCCGGTGCCGCCGCTTTCGCGCCGCGTGGTGAAAAACGTGTCGAACACCTTGTCGCGGTTGTTAGGCGAAATGCCTTCGCCATCGTCGGCCACGGTGAGGACGAGGCCGGGTGCCGTCGCTGCCACACCGATCGTCAGGTGCCGCGCCCCATGGCGGAGGGCATTGTCGGCGAGATGGCCGAAGACGATACCGGCATCTTCCGCTGACAGCCCGAGCCGGATGTCGGAAGCCGTGCCTTCGTGCGGCTCGGTCCAAACGACCGACAGTGCCGGATAGGCGGCGCGCACGTCCGCGAGAACGGGGCCAAGCCTCGTGCTGCCGGCGCCCTGCGGATTGTCGGCGCGCGCCAGTTCGCGCAGCCGCTCGAGCAGATGGGCAAGGCGGGTGGTGTCGGCGATCATATTGTCGAGAAAACGCCGCTGCTGCGCTGGCTCCATCGGCCGGGGGCTGTTGGCCGCGTCCCGCATCAGCTCGGCCGCCCCTTGGATCGCGGTGAGAGGCGATTTCAATTCGTGCGAAACATGGGCGGCGAATGTGCTGAGATAGGCCGAGCGCTCCGAGAGACGCTGCGCCATAGCATGAAAACTGTCGGCGAGCGCCGCCACCTCGCGCGTGCCGTAGTGCGAGAGCGATGCTTCGGCCGCGCGCCCGTCGCGCCCGACCGTGGCGGTCTGTGCGATCAATCCATGGATCGGCCGGGTGATGGTGCGCGAGAACAGAAAGCCGATCAGCGAGACGACAACGACCAAGGCGAGACCGGCAAGGATCAGTTTGCGCCGTTCGCCGTAAAGGTGCCGCACGACATTGTTGGGCGTGCGCGACGCATAGACCACGCCGGCAACACCTTGATCGACGATCACCGGCATGGCGACGAAAATGCGCAAGGCCGTGCCGCGGCTGACCGAATAGATCGGCGGCGTCGGCGAGCGCGACAGGCGGGTGCGCAGGACGCTCGCATAGCGTCCGCTCAGCGCCGCGGCGACTTCCTGCACGTTGGCCAGTGAGCGTCCCTGCTCGTCGCGGCTGCCGCCGATGACGAGGCCGTTGGGATCGAGCAGGCGGAAGCCGGCAAGCGTTCGATCCTGGGTCGACGCGGCGATATCGGAGAGTTTTGCCCCTAAAGCCAGAAAGGCTGGATCGACGGGCACTGTCGTCGCCTGGGCCTCGGGCCGGCGCGGCAGGATGTCGTCACTGGCCAGATCAAGGCGTGGTTCGATGGGATGATAGGGGCCGACGGCGGGCGGTATATCGGGCGTCAGTGGACGCAGCTCTGTCGGACGCACTTGCGCTTGCAGGGCTGGGTTGTCCTTGACGAGCATCGCGAAGGTGGCGGCCAGCACCGTGGTCTGTCCGATCAGTTCCGCTTCGGTCTGGCGAATGAACTGGTTCTCATAGAGACGGAAGAAGAACAGGCCGAGAAGGGGGAGAGCGGCCACCGTCGCCAAGACGACAAAGACGATCATGCTCAGGCTGGGCCGCCATTTGCGCGGCAAAGATGCGGTCATGGTGACGGCATCGTACACGGGCCGAGGCGAAAGCCGACACCATGCACCGTCTCGACGATCGTGGTCGCGCCCAGCGCCGCGCATTTGGCGCGAATGTTGCGGATATGGCTGTCGATGGTGCGGTCCGAAACATGCACTTTGCCGTCATAGGCGGCCTGCATCAGTTGCTCGCGATCGAAGACGATACGAGGACGGCGCGCCAGCGTTTGCAGAATGGCGAATTCCAACGGCGTCAGATCGAGGTCGTGGCCGGCGAGGGCGGCGGCGTGGCGCTGCGGGTCAAGGCTGAGCGTGCCGTGCAGGAGCAGTTGCACGTCTTCGCGCGGTGCCGGTCGCGCGCGTCGCAGGATGACATTGATGCGCGCGACCAGTTCGCGTGGGCTGAACGGTTTGGTGACATAGTCGTCGCCGCCAAGCTCCAAGCCCAGCACGCGATCGATTTCATCGGAACGGGCCGAAAGAAACAGGATCGGCACGTCTGAGATTTTGCGCAGCCGGCGTGACACTTCCAATCCGTCGAGTTCGGGCATGCCGATGTCGAGCACGATGAGATCCGGTGGCCGCCGCTCCACTTGCTTCAGCGCTTCCAGGCCGTCGCGGGCGATGTCGGTCGTCATGCCGGCCTGTTCCAGAGCAAAGCAGATGACATCGCGGATGTGCGGGTCATCGTCGGCGACGAGAATGCGATGCGCCATGATCAGTTTCCGTCGCCTGGGGCGGTTGTATCAGGGGCTTCCCGGAGAGGAGCCGTTGCGTCTGTAACCCCACTCTCTGGAGCCTTTATGGCGGCAGGTTCGCTGGTCGAGGCTGTTTGCGGCTGCGCCGTGTCGAGATAATGCCACAGCCGGGCTTTCTGCAAGGTCCAGGCGCGCCAGTCACGATGCTTGCTCGGTCGGACGATGCGCCAGGCGAAGTTTATCCGCAGCTGTTTGGCGCAGGCCAACGTTCGCGCATCCGGCGGGCTGGTCATCTCGGCTTGCCGGGCCAGATAACGGTCGAGAGCCGGCAACGCGTGCGGTCCCAGCTCCGCCATGTAGCGCATATCGAGCGCGACGCCGCGGCCGGTGAATTCGCGGGCATGATCGACATTATAGTCCGCCACGAGAGACTCGAAATTGATGAAACAGCAGCCGTAGAGCACGGCGGTGGCGGCGATGAGATTGATCCTGACCAGCCAATGGTTCGAACGCCGCTGCAAGATGCGCAACAGGATGAAGATCAGGCCGAAGGCAACGAGCCCCATCCAGATGAAGGCGGAGAGACGCAAGGTCGTCAGCGAATAGATGGCGACATAAAGATCAAGCCGCAGGATCGAGGAGATGACGAGCAGCACGTTCTGCCCGACCCAGAGCGTGACGAGCCAGCGGATCGGCGGCGAACGTTCGGCTTCCGAGCCCGGCCGCAATGCCACCAGAACGAAGGCGGCGGCGAGCAACGCCGTCATCATCAACGGATAGGCGCCCTGATGGGCATAAGTGGCATAGGTCATGCCGTTGGGCAGGCGCACGCCACCCCACAGATAGATGATGTCCATCACGCTTTGCAGCGCGAACAACAGATTGAACAGAATGAGCGCGCGCAGAATGGTGCCCGTCGTCAGAAACAGCGACGTCTTGCCGAGGCTGGTCGGGAGTGTGTGTAATGTGGCAATGATCGGTTTACGGCGACGGCCTTTGATCTTTGCCGTGACACAGAGCAGCGGCAGTGTGAAGATTGCGAGCAGAATCCACAGCAGCGAGCGCGAAGAAAGCAGGCGCTCGAGCCAAGTGCCAATCTCAAAATTGCCGAGCGCTTGGCGAATGAGCGGATTAGCTGACGCAAACAGCAACAGGAAGATCGCGCCGAAAATCAGTGGTACGCACCAGGTGAAGAACAGGGCCGTATAAGGACGGCGCGGATCGCGCCGCCGCGCGATCTTCATGGCCTGTATCGCGCGGGCCGCCAGCCGCCATGGTCCGACATAAAGCCCGGCGATCTGTAACGCCGTCGCCAGCCCCACGCCGCTCCAATGTGGCGTGATGATGAGCGCGAAGGCGCCGAGCCCGGCAAGGCCGAAGCCAAGCGCCAGCAGATTCTTGTCATTGACCAGGGGCAGAAGCGCGGCGATCAGTAGGAGGACGAGGCCCATCCGCATCCGTCCATTGGTCCGCTCATTGGCACGTCTTTGCGTCATGGTACTCAAGAGCGCGGTGGCGGCCAGGAAAAGCGCGATGGAAATGCCGAGATCCCGTTCGAAGAACAGCCAGTCGCCAAGAGCAACGAGGATCAGGCAGGCAAGGGCCGCACGTTGCAATCGCGACAGGCGAAACGAAGGTTGGGAGGACATGGCAAGATCGGTCATCGCTGAAGCACTTTCATGAAGGGCAGAATGCGGGCTGAGGGGCGCGGCGTGTCTTCGCGCGCCGGCGGCTCAGCCAGCCACCAGCCGTCGTTCAGCAGGCTGGAGGGCAACCGGTTGTCAGGTTTGCGCTGATGGTGGCGGCGTGGAGAAAGGGGCGGTGGCGCGGCGGATTTCGTCATGCGCCACGGTTTAGAGCGCCCCTGTGCACGTCAGGCGGCGCGGTTGCGCAGGCCATCAGGTGTTTTGTGCAGATTTTCTGCAGACATGTGTCGGCTTAGCCGGCAAAGGCCTGTTTCAGGCAGTTCAGCATCAGCGCCGTCGCTTCTGGAGGATCGGCTTGTCGCGAGACGGCGAGGACCGTGGCACCGGGGCCGGGCAGTTCGAGCGGCAGCATCGTCAGCATGCCGCCATAGATCGGATTGCGGGCGATCGAGCCCGGCATCAGGGCCAGGGTCTGCGTGCGCGGCAAGAATTCCGGCAGCGCATGCAGCGCCGACCAGATCATGCAGCCCGGCGGCAGTGTGATCGCGTGGGCCGAGAGCATGTCCATCAAAGTGCCATGGATGGCGGAGAAAGCCGGTGGCAGCACCCATTTGAAACCAGCGAGATCGCGCCAGCGCACGCGTTGCCGCTGCGCCAACGGATGCTGGCGGCCGCAGACGACCACGTAGGGATCGCTGCCGAGCAGCATTTCGCGAAACATCGAGGTGTCGAGCGCGGGTGGTGTGCGGCTGATGACGAGATCGAACGTGCCATCCGCCAGGAGCGGAAACAATTTGTCGGTCGTGCCCTCGACGAGCGTGAGGGTGACATCGGGCGTTTGCGCTTGGAACAAGGCGATGGCTTTCGGCAGCGAATGCGTGACGGTTGGCACCGCGCCGATCGCCACGCGCCCGGCGGCGCCTGTGACGAGGCCATCGAGTTCGGCGCGGCCATGTTCGATCTGGAGAAGAATTTCCATGCCGCGCTTGACAAGGATCTCACCCGCCTCGGTGAAGGCAAGCTGGCGGCCGTTGCGGACGACGAGCGGCATCTGCAAGGCCGCTTCCATTTCAGCGATCTGTTTCGAGACGGCCGGTTGCGTCACGTTCAAAGCCGCCGCGACCTTCTTGACCTGACCGAGCCGCGCCAGGCTGACAAGCAAGCGCAGATGATTGAGGCGCAGGCCGAGACGAAAGAAACGTTCGATGGCGATGGAGTGCGGGCTTCCCGTCATCGGCGGCCTCCCTGGTATTACTTCTGGGTAATGCCAGAGCTTCAAAAGTCAATATTGGGTGATGCGGGAATGATCTAGGGTGCGGCCATGGGGGAAGAATACCGCCCCATCGGCGACCGGGAGGGGACGATGGATCGCAGGACCGCGTTGAAAGCGGCGCTGGCCTTCGGGGTGAGCGCGACGAGTGCGCCGTTGCGCGCCCAAACTCAAACGCAAGCGACCACGCGCTTGCTCGTCGGTTTTCAGGCCGGCGCCGGCATGGACAGTCTGGCGCGCGTTCTGGCTGAGCGGTTGCGCTCGGCGCTCGACACGGTGATCGTCGAAAATCAGGCCGGCGCCGGCGGCCTGATCGCCATTCGCGCCGTCAAAGCCGCGGCCGCCGATGGCCGCACACTTCTGCTGACGCCCTCCTCGCCCTTGGTGCTCTCGCCGCATACGACGAACAATATCGGCTTCGATCCCCTGCGCGATCTCGCGCCGATCGGCCGCGTAGCGACCTTCACTTACGCTTTGGCGGTCGCCGCCAAGACGCCGGCGCGCACGCTCGCCGAATATGTCGCCTTGGTGAAACGCGAGCCCGCCATGGCGTCGTTCGGCACGGCTGGGGCGCGGCTGACGACACATTTCCTCGGGCTGATTTTTGCGCGCGGCGCCGGCATCAATCTCGTGCATGTTCCCTATAGGGGCGCCGCGCCCGCGATCGAGGATGCGGTATCGGGACAAATCCCGGCGGTGATTTCGACGACGCCATCCCTGACGGCTCTGCATGAACGGGGACAGTTGCGCATCCTTGCCATCTCCGATGCGCAGCGCGACAGCGCTCTGCCCGATGTGCCGACCTTCGCCGAACTGGGTTTCGGCAATCTGGTGATGGAAGAATGGTGCGGGATCTTCGCGCCGCCCGGCTTACCGAAGTCCATGGCTGAGACTCTCGACACGGTATTGCGACAGGCTCTGGCCGACGAACAGGTACGCCAGCGTTTCGCTTATCTCGGCTTCAAGGCAACGCCACAGCCAGGCCCCGCGCTCGCCGCCGCTTTGAAGGTCGATTACGACCGCTGGGCCGAGATCGTCAAAACAGCAGGCTTTACTTCCAATGACTGAAATGTCGTCTAACGTTCTCGTTCTCCTGTCGGATGAACATTGCGCCGATCTGATGGGCGTCGCCGGCCATCCATTGGCGCGCACGCCGCATCTCGATGCCTTGGCGGCGCGCGGCACGCGTTTCACCAATGCCTATACGCCTTCGCCGATCTGCGTGCCGGCGCGCGCCAGTCTGGCGACCGGGCTTCCGGTCCATCAGCATCGCTGTTGGGACAATGCCATCGCTTACGAAGGTCGCGACAAGAGTTGGGGCCATCGCCTGCAAGAAGTCGGCATTCGCGTCGAATCCATCGGCAAGCTGCATTATGTCGATGCCGCCAAGGATACGGGCTTTGATGCGCAGCACGTGCCCATGCACATCCATGACGGCATCGGCCAGGTGTGGGGATCGGTGCGCGATCCCTTGCCCGATCAGGCGCCCGCCGGCGGCATGTTCGCAAAACTGGGTGCTGGCGAGACCGACTACAATCGCTTCGATCGCGATGTCGCGACGCTGGCCGTGCAATGGCTGGAAGATCATGTCGAGGCGAGGCAACCTTGGGTTCTGTTCGTCGGCTTCGTCGCGCCGCATTTCCCGCTGGTCGTGCCATCAGCCTATCTCGACCAGTTTCCCGTCGATGCCATGCCGCTGCCGCGGCTGCATCCGCAGAACGGCTATCGGCGCCACCCCTGGGCGGACATCCAGGCGCGTTTTGGCAGCCACGACGAGGAGATCGGCACCGATGCGCGCCGCCGTCTGGCCCTTGCGAGCTATCTCGGCCTCACCCGTTTCATGGACGAGCAGGTCGGCCGCGTGCTGACATCCTTGCAGCGCTTGAATCTCGATCGCTCCACCACGGTGATCTATGCCAGCGATCACGGCGACAATCTCGGCGTGCGCGGCATGTGGAACAAGAGCACGCTCTATCGCGAGGCCACGGCCATTCCGATGATCGTCTCGGGGCCTGGCGTGCCGCAAAATCAAACGCGCAGCACCAATGTCTCGCTGATCGATCTCTATCCGACGATCCTGCAAGCGGCCGGCGTTACCGGCGACGAGATGCAAGGATCATTGCCGCGTGGGTCATTGCGCGATCTCGCCAACCAGCCTGACGATGCCGCGCGGCTAGCGTTCAGCGAATATCACGCGGTGGGCTCGGCCGGTGCGGCGTTCATGCTCGCCGACGGCCGCTATAAATTCCACCACTACGAGGGTTTCGAACCGGAACTCTTCGATCTTGCAACCGATCGCGGCGAGACGGACAATCTCGCGGCAAAGCCCGAACATCGAGATACCGTGGCGCGTTTCGAACAGCGCCTGCGCGATCTGATCGATCCCACCGCAGTGGATCGCCGCGCCAAGGCCGATCAGGCGGCGCTCGTCGCGCGCTTCGGCGGCCGCGAGCAAGCGCTCAAGACCGGCACGCGCGGCGCGACGCCGGTGCCGACGACGGCGGCGTGAGTTGCCAGCCGTACAACTCCTCGCGTATCCAGTGTCCCGCTCGATGTGCCGCAGGAGAGAACACATGTCCGCCGAGAAGGTGAAGGGGCCCGCTTCCTATTTTCCGTCCATCGAGAAGACCTACGGCAAGCCGGTGAGCCACTGGTTCTCGGTCCTCGACAAGCTGAAGGACAAGAAACACGGCGAGATGGTGTCCGCGCTCAAGACCGATCACGGGCTGGGCCACGGGCACGCCAATGCCCTGGTGGCCTATCATCGGGCCAAGGACGGCAAATAGTCTTTGCGGCCGTCAATGCCCGCCCAGATAAGCGGCGATCAGCTTTTCGTCGTGGATCAGCGTATTGGCCGGCCCCGATTGCACGATCTCGCCGGTCTCGATGACATAGCCGTAGTCCGCCGTTTCCAGCGCGGCGCGGGCGTTCTGTTCGACCAGCAGGATCGACACGCCGGTCTCGCGCAGCGAGGCGATGGTGCGGAAAATTTCGCGCACGATCAGCGGCGCCAGACCCAGGCTCGGCTCGTCCAGCATCAGCAGTTTCGGCCGGCTCATCAGCGCGCGGCCGAGCGCCAGCATCTGCCGCTCACCGCCCGATAGCGTGCCCGCCATCTGGCTGCGCCGCTCCTTCAAACGCGGAAAGCGCTCGAAGACGCCGTCGAGATCCTGCGGCACCTGTGAGCGATCCTGGCGGCTGTAGGAGCCGAGGATCAGGTTGTCGTAGACGGACATGTCGTGGAACAGCTCGCGCTTTTCCGGCACCAGGCACAGGCCTTGACCGACGCGGCTTTCGACCTCGAGCCGCGACAAATCCTGGCCGAGATATTCCATGCGACCGGTGGATTTCAGCAGCCCGATGATCGCCATCATCAAGGTTGTCTTGCCGGCGCCATTCGGGCCGATGACGGTGACGATCTGGCCAGCCTCGATAGACAGCGAGACGTTATGAACCGCCTCGACCTTATCGTAGGACACGCAGACATTTTCGATCGACAGCAAAGCCATTATGCGACAGCCCCGAGATAAGCTTCCTGAACGCGCGCATCGCTGCGGATTTCCTTTGGCTCGCCTTCGCAAAGCTTCGAGCCGAAATCCATCACGACGATGCGGTCGACCAACCCCATGACGAAATCCATGTCGTGCTCGACCAGCAGAATGGTCAGATGGTTCGAGCGCAAGGATCGCAACAGTTCGGCGAGTTGCAGTTTCTCCTGCCGGCGCAGGCCGGCGGCCGGCTCGTCGAGCACCAGAAGAACCGGATCGGCGGCGAGCGCGCGGGCGATTTCCAGCACGCGCTGGCTGCCGAGCGGCAGATTGCCGGCCAGTTCATAAGGCTTGTCGCCGAGCCCGACGCGCTTGAGCTGAGCGAGCGCTTCCTGATAGGCGCTCGCCTCCTCGTCCTTGTTCAGCCGCAGCGCGCCGCGCCAGAAGCCGGTCTTGGTGCGCGGATAGGTGCCGAGCAGGACATTGTCGATCAAGGTCATGCGCGGCCGCAGCTTCACATGCTGGAAGGTGCGGGCGATGCCAGCGCGGGCGATCTGATACTGCCTTTTATCGGCGACCGATGCGCCCTCGAAGGCGACGCCGCCACCGCTCAGCTTCAACGCGCCGGTGATGAGGTTGAACATCGTGCTCTTGCCGGCGCCGTTCGGGCCGATGAGGCCGAGAATTTCGCCGGAGCGCACTTCGAAACTGACTTCGTTCACCGCGATCAGGCCGCCGAAGCGGCGCACGGCGGAATCGACCTTGAGGATCGTCTGGCCGGGCGGCGGCTGCGTGCGGCGCGGCAGCGGTTCGGCCGGTGGCGGCGGCTCATGTGCCGGTTCCGGCAGGAATTTCGCGACATAGGGCACGATGCCCTGCCGGGCGCGTTGCAGGAACAGGATGAACAAAGCCGAGAAGGCGACGATCTCCAATTGGCCGGAGGCGCCTTTGGCGATCAAAGGCAGATAGTCCTGAATGCTGTTCTTCAAGACCGTGACGATGGCCGCGCCGACGATGCCGCCGATGATGCTACCGGCGCCGCCGATCATCGCCATCATCAGATATTCGATGCCCATGCCGGCTTCGAATGGCGTCGGGCTGACGAAACGGCTCATATGCGCATAGAGCCAGCCCGACACGGCGGCGAGCAGCGCCGCGATGATGAAGCTCGCCAGCTTGATCCAGAAGGCATTGATGCCCAGGCTCTCGACCAGGGTGTCGCCGCCACGCAAGGTGCGCATGGCGCGCCCGACGCGGGAGTTGAGCAGATTGTAGGCGAGAAGCACGGCGATGATGACGATGGCCCAGATCAGATAATAGATCTGCGTGCTGCGGATCAGTTCGATCGAGCCGAACGAAATCGGCGGGATCGAGGCGATGCCGTTGTAATTGCCGAGCCCTTCGATATTGCCGAACATATAAGCGATCGCCAGACCCCAGGCGATGGTGCTCAGCGAAAGAAAGTGGCCCTTGAGGCGCAGGGTGACGAACCCCAGGAAAGCCGCGATGCCGCACGTCAGCACCGCGCCCAGGATGAGGCCGAGCCAGGGCGAATAACCGCCCGTCGTCGACAGCCAGGCGGACGCATAAGCGGAAACGCCGACAAAGGCCGCCTGACCGAAGGAGACGATGCCACCGACGCCCGTGAGTAGCGCCAGGCCGATCGCGACCAGCGCATAGATGCCGATGTAATTGAGCAGCGTGATGCTGAACGAGCCCAGAACATAGGGCGCGACGGCGAGACAGATGACGGCGAGGGCGCCGATGAGATGGATCTGGGAGCGTCTCATTCGTCGACTTCCTCTTCGGAGTGGAGCGCGGCGAGCGACCGCCAGATGAGGATGGGAATGAGCATCGAGAAAACGATCACGTCCTTAAAGGCGCTGCTTTGGAACGAGGCGAAGCTTTCCAGAATGCCGACGAAGACCGCGCCGATGGCGGTTCCCGGATAACTGGCCAATCCGCCGATGATGGCACCCACGAAGGCCTTGAGGCCGATGAGGAAGCCTGAGTCGTAGAAGATGGTGTTGACCGGCGCGATGAGAATGCCCGACACGCCGGCCATCAGCGATCCGAGCAGATAGGCGACCGTGCCGGCGCGCGCCGGCCGGATGCCCATCAGCCGCGCGCCGGTGCGATTGATCGCGGTGGCGCGCAGGGATTTGCCGACGAGAGTGAAGTCGAAGAAGAGATAGAGCAGCGCGCTGAACACGATGGCCGCCACAACGATCAGGATCGTCTGGCCAGACAACATGATGCCGGCGATCTCCATATGGAAGGAGGACAGCGGTTCCGTGCGCACGCCTTCCGGCCCGAAGAACAGAAGCCCCAAGCCCACTAGAGCAAAGTGGAGTGCCACGGAGACGATCAGCAGCAGCAGCACCGTGCCGTCGGCGATGGGCCGGAAGACGATGCGATCGAGCAGCGGCGCGATTGGCAGAATGAGCAACAGCGCCATGGCGAGGCGCACCGGCAGTGGCGGCTTCAGCGGAATGAGCAGCCACACCGCAAGCGCGATCGCCGCCGGCAGGGCGAGATAATAGAAGAGCGCGTAAGGGATCTCGCGATAATCCTGCTTGCGCACCAGCGAGGTCACCTCGACCAGGGTCGCGAGGCATGCGAGCGCCACCAGCAGGCCGATCGTCCCGGGAACCTGCCCGGTGTCCAACGCGGCCAATGTCAAAGCGGTGAAAGCGGCGATGTCTCCAAACGGAATGAAGATCACGCGCGTAACCGTGAAGATGAGAACCGTACCGATCGCAACCAGAACGTAGATGGCACCAGTCGCAATGCCATCTACGCCTAGGATCGCCGCAATATCAGGCGTCATGTGTGAGAAACCTTCTCCCTTACGGGCCGTTCGCCGATTAAGGCGCGTATTTCCGATTAAGGCGCATATTTCCAAGCGCCGTTTTCGAGCTTGACGATCACCAGCGCGCGATCGTCGACGCCATAGGTTTCGCCCGGCTTGAAATTATAGACCGCGTGGGTCCCAGCCAATTCCTTCGTCTTGAAGATTTCATCCTTCAAGGCGGTACGGAATTCCGGCGTGCCGGGCTTGGCCACTTTCAGCGCGCGCTCCGCCGCGCCCAGGAAGATGAGCCAGCCGTCGAAGGCATAGGCCGAGAACACGTCGGTCGTCGGCATGTTGTTGGCTTTTTGATAGGCCTCGCGGAACGCGAGCGAAATCTTCTTGGAGAAGTGATTGTCGGGAAGCTGTTCGGCGACGATCACCGGGCCGGCCGACACCTGAATGCCTTCCGCTGCCTTGCCGCCGACGCGCACGAAGTCAGGATTGATCAAAGCCACGGTGCCGTAGTTCTTGCCCTTGTAGCCGCGCTCGGCGAGCGACAGCAGCGGCAATGCGCCTTGCGTGCCCGAGCCGCCGTTGAGCACACCGTCGGGGCGCGCCGCCATCACTTTGAGAATCTGGCCGGTCACCGATGTGTCGGCGCGCGCATAGCGCTCGTTGGTCAGCACTTTGATCAGGCCGGCCTGTTCGGCGGCTTTCGCGCCGGTGTAGACGAGATCGCCCCAGGCGTCGGAAAAGCCGATGAAACCGACATTCTTGACGCCATCGCGCACCATGCGGTCGGCGACGACCTTGACGAGCAGGGTGGCGGGCTGCGGCACGGCAATCGCCCATTGCTCACCGGTCGCGGTGAGGTTGATCGGCGATACCGCGATCATCGGTGTCTTCAGCTCACCGGCGACGGCAGCCATGGCGATGGTCGAGGGCGCCGTTGCCGTGCCGATCAGAATGTCGACTTTCTCTTCCTCGACGAGCTTGCGTGTGTTGCGCGTCGCCGACGAGGGATCGGAACCGTCATCGAGCTGGATCAGGCGGATTTTCTCGCCGCCGACTTCGCTGCGATATTCATAAGCCGCCGCCGCGCCACGGCCATAAGGAATGCCGATCGATGAACCGGCGCCGCTGAGCGATGTGACGAAGCCGACGCGAATTTCGGCGGAGGCGGCTGTTGTCAACGCCAAAGCCGTCGATAGAGAAAGCAGAAGTTTGAACGCGCGCATATTGAATCTCCCTCGCCTGAAGCCTTTCGCTTCACATTCGTCTTTAAGATGTGCCGTCTTTAAGATTTGCCGGTTCAGCATCGAGTGTTCTAGCTTCCGTTCAAGACACGTTTCGCCATTCGAAAGGCAAGCAAGTGCCGAGCCAGAAGAAAGCGCCTCGAATTCAGACCTCCTTCGTTGAAACAAAGTCCGGGCGCATTCACGTGGCCTGCGCGGGAGAAGGTTATCCGGTTCAGCTGCTGCACCAAACGCCGCGTTCGTGGGACGAATACCGCGACGTCCTGCCGATGTTGGGACAATCGTTCCGCGCCATCGCGATGGATACGCCGGGCTTCGGTGCGTCCGATGGTCTGCCCGGTGGACAGGTCTCGATCGAAGCCTAGGCGCAGACGGCGTTGGGCGTTCTCGACGCGCTGGGTCTGAGCGAGGCCGCCGTCGTCGGTCATCACACCGGTGCCGCCATTGCTTTGGAAGTGGCGGCCGCGGCGCCGCGGCGCGTCAGCGCTCTGGTCCTCTCCGCCTGTCCTTATGTCGATGCGGCGCGCCGTGAAAAGCATGGCAAGGCTCAAGTCGTCGACGATGTCGAAATCACAGCCGATGGCGCCCATCTGACGGAGCTTTGGCGCCGCCGCCAGCCGCTCTATCCCGCTGGCGATACAGAGCTTCTGACCCGTTTCATGATCGACGCCCTGCGCGCCGGCCCGCTCGCCGCCGAAGGCTATCGCGCCGTCAATCGCTATGTGATGGAAGAGCGCATCGGTCTGGTGCGCTGCCCGACCTTGGTGCTGGCGCCCCGCGCGGATCCGCACGCTTTTCCGGCGGCGCCGCGTGTTGCTCAGGCCATTGCCGGCAGCGTTTTGCGTGAGGTCGAAGGAGCGATGGTGCCGTTTCCCGATCAGATGCCCGAGACTTTCGCCGCTCTCGTGCGCGACTTCATCGCGCAGCGGGTGGGAGCCTGAACCGGAAGCGACTATGCAGGCCATGCTCAGGCGTCTCCAGCGCGGCGCCAGAGAGCGAGCAATGCCAAGCCCAAGAAGCCCCCTACCGACTGCCTCACGACAGTCTGCTCCAAGGCGTCATATCGGTCCCCTTCCATTGCCGATATCCCGACGGTAATTCCTTTATACATAAAATGATAAATCACCGATCGTCAACATGCCGACCTCCTTTCTGGCGGTTGTCGTCGCAAAATTATCGCGCGTACTTCGTCTTCGAACGATCCGCTTGTTTGATTATGCCGATCGCGACTGATGAAAAAAGCGATGAATATTGATGTTTTGCGATGCGTTTTGATCAAGCTCTGTGCAAGCGGGCCTTGCATCGTGGCTCATGGCGGCTTGATCGTCGCTCCGAGCGATTGACGGCAAAACTACTTTATGATTGAAGTTCATTGAATTCGGAGCGTGCTCTTCGCGGTCCGTCGGATCTCGATCCGACACACGCGCCGCCCCGGTTTCGCGACCGACGGGAGGGTCTTCATTCAATCATGAGTGGATGGATCGAGACAGGCCTTCGTGCAATGCGTCATCCTTGGCGCCGCCCTGGCGGATTCTTTCCGCCGATGGGCGAGTGGCTTACAGGCCTCACCCTTCTCACATATTTGAAAGCCTATCGGCAGCGTGAGCACGCGGATTATGATCCGGGCAGTGCATCAGTATCCGTTCATTCTTGATTTCCAACAGCCGAAAGCAGCGAGGAAGCCATGGACACCTATCGAAACAATATCGATGCCGTCCGCGCGCTGGTTCGTGACGCCGAAGTGCATCGCGACGTCTATATCGACGACGAAATCTTTCAGCTCGAGATGGAACATCTGTTCCGCAACACCTGGGTTTATGTCGGCCACGACAGCCAGGTGCCGAATGCCGGCGATTATTTCGGCACCAGCATCGGCACGCAGCCGGTGCTGATGGTCCGCCACAGCGACGGCCAGGTCTATGTGCTGCACAACCGCTGCCCGCACAAAGGCACGCGCATCACCACGGAAACTTGCGGCAACACCGGAAAAATGTTCCGCTGCCCCTATCACGCCTGGAGCTTCCGCACCGATGGCTCGCTGCTCGGCGTGCCCCTGCGCAAAGGCTACGAACATGCGGGCTTCGACACCAGCGTAGCCAAGCAGGGCCTGAGCCAGGTCAAGCATGTGCGCAACTATCGCGGCTTCGTCTTCGCCAAGATCAGCGACCACGGCCCCGATTTCGAGGAATTCTTCGGCGGCAGCCTGTCGAGCATCGACAATATGGTCGATCGCTCGCCCGTCGGCCGGCTCGAAGTGGCCGGCGGCGTGCTGCGCTATATGCACAATTGCAACTGGAAGATGCTGGTCGAGAACCAGACCGACACCTGTCATCCCATGGTGGCGCATGAATCCTCCGCCGGCACCACGGTGGAAGTGTGGAAGAGCGCGCCTCCGGGCACGCCCAAGCCGATGGCGGTGGAAATCTATGCGCCGTTCATGTCGCCCTATGAATTCTATGAAGGCATGGGCATTCGCGTCTGGCCGAATGGCCATGGCCACACCGGCGTGACCAAGTCGATCCACTCCGATTATTCCAGCGTGCCCGGCTATACGGAAATGATGGAGAAGGCCTATGGCGCCGAGCGTGCCCATGCCATTCTCAACGAGAACCGTCACAACACGGTCTATTTTCCCAATGTGATGATGAAGGGACCGATCCAGCTTCTGCGCGTGTTCAAGCCCTTGGCCGCCGATCGCACCTTGGTCGAATCCTGGACGTTCCGTCTTGTCGAGGCGCCCGACATGCTTCTGCAACGCACGGTGATGTACAACCGCCTGATCAATGCACCGACGTCGATCGTCGGCCATGACGATCTGGAAATGTATGAGCGCGCCCAGGAAGGCCTGCACGTCGACGGCAATCAATGGGTCAATCTGCAACGGCTCTATGTGCCCGGCGAAGAGCAGGGCGACGAGGCGGTTACCAACGGCACGAGCGAATGGCAGATGCGCAATCAGTTCCGCGCCTGGAACAAGTTCATGACTTTGTCGATGTGAGTGGGGCAGCGGAACAGATGACAGTGCCTTCCAATCAGGACCTCATCGACTTTGTCGTGCGCGAGGCCCGGCTGATCGACCAGCATCGTTTCGAGGAATGGCTCGACCTCTTCGCCGAGGACGGCATCTACTGGATGCCGCTCGAATGGGGCCAGACCGATCCACGCCTCACCACATCCCTGATGTATGAAGACAAGCTGCTGCTGAAAATCCGCGTCGAACGGCTGAAAGGCGCACGCACCTTCAGCCAGAAGCCGAAGAGCCGCTGCCACCACGTGCTGCAGGTGCCGCAGGTCGATCAGCGCGACGATGCGACCGGCACCTATGTGCTGTGGACGCCGATGCATTATGTCGAAACGCGTCTCGACGATCAGAAACTCTATGCCGCCTGGGCGACGCATACTTTGGCGCTGGTCGATGGCGTGCTGCGGATCAAGATGAAGCGCGTCGACATCGTCAATTGCGACGCCGCCTTCGGCAATATTCAACTGTTCATGTAAGGTTTCGGGGATGACGGAACGCAAATTCGCGGTGGTGACGGGCGGCAGCGCCGGTATTGGCGCCGCCATCTGCCAGGCGCTGCTCGCTGCCGATTATGATGTAGCCTCGCTCGACCGGCAAAAACCCACTTGGTCGCATGCGCGCTTGAAAAGCCTCGACGTCGATCTGATGGATGCGGCGGCCACTGAGCAAGCCGCCGCCGAATTGGCGAAGGCCGCGCCGGTCAGCCATTTCGTTCATAATGCCGGCATCATCCTGCCCAATCTCGTCGAGAAGGCGCAGCCCGACGATCTCGTCGCGCTGACGCGATTGCATCTGGCCGCCCCGCTCGTTCTCCTGAAAGCCTTCCTGCCTGGCTTCAAGGCGCGGCGCGCGGGCCGCGTGATCCTCATTTCGTCGCGCGCGGCTCTCGGCGTCGTCACCCGCACGGCCTATTCGGCGACCAAGGCCGGTATCATCGGCATGGGCCGCACCTGGGCGCTGGAACTGGCGCCGCACGGCATCACCGTGAATATGATTGCGCCGGGGCCGATCGGCACGACGCAGATGTTTCAGGAGCTGGTGCCGGTTGGCAGCGACGTGGAAGGCGCCATCGCCAAGTCCATCCCCGTCGGCCGCCTTGGTGCGCCGGAAGATGTCGCCAATGCGGTTGTGTTCTTCGCGCAGCCGCAATCGAGCTTCGTGACGGGCCAGGTGCTTTATGTCTGTGGCGGCGCCAGCGTCGGCGTCTCCCCCGTTTAATTCTATCCGTTCTGAAAGTCTCTCATGCCCGGTTCTTTGCGCAGGCCCTATGATCGGATCGTCGTGGCCGCGCCCGTCACGATCCCTTATGCGCGTTATTCCATCAAAAGCGCCCATTGGTGGATTGGCCGCGCGCTGAAGGCGTTGACCGAGGCGGCCGGCATCACCGTTCGCGACATCGATGGTTTCTGCGTGTCGAGTTTCACGCTCGGCATGGATACGGGCATTGGGCTCACCCAGCATTTTGGCCTGTGCGTGCGCTGGCTCGATCACATCCCGCTCGGCGGCGCCAGCGCCATTGCGGGGCTGCGCCGCGCGGCCCGCGCGGTGGAGGCGCATGATGCCGATATCATCGCTTGCGTGGCCGGTGATACCAATCACACGGATTCCTTCCGCCGGACCTTGGAGAATTTCTCACGCTTCTCGTCCGATGCGGTCTATCCCCATGGTGCCGGTGGCGCCAACGGCAGTTTCGCCTTGATCGCCCGCAATTATATGCGCACCTATGGCGTGAAGCGCGAGGATCTTGGCCGCATCGCCGTGTCACAACGGGCGAACGCCTTGCGCAATCCGCATGCGCTGATGAGGACACCGCTCACTCTGGACCAATATATGGCGGCCCGGCCGATCGCCGATCCGATCCATCTGTTCGATTGCGTCATGCCTTGTGCCGGTGCCGAAGCCTTTCTGGTGATGCGCGAGGAAACCGCGAAAGCGCTTGGCATCACCGGCGCGAAACTGCTCGGTACCATCGAACGACACAATGCCTTCGGCAATGATCCGATGCAGGTGCGCGGCGGCTGGGCGATGGATATCGACGATCTCTATGGCATGGCCGGCGTAAAACCCGAGGATATGGATTTCGTCCAGACCTATGATGACTATCCGGTGATCTCCATGATGCAGTTCGAGGATCTCGGCTTCTGCAAGAAAGGCGAGGGCGCCGAATTCGTGCGCGGGCACGATCTGACCATCGACGGCGATTTCCCTCATAACACCAGCGGCGGCCAGCTTTCGGCTGGTCAGGCCGGCGCGGCCGGTGCTTATATCGGCGTCACCGAAGCGCTGCGGCAGGTTCTGGGCACCGCCGGCCCCACCCAGGTCAAGAACGCCAAGATCGGCCTCGCGTCGGGCTTCGGCATGATCAACTACGATCGCGGCCTCTCCTCGGGCGCGGCGATCCTCGCGGGAGCTGCGTCATGACCGAGCCGCTTGTCCGCCCGCGCCGCAAAAATCCGCTCGCTCGCACCCGCCTGCCGACCTTGCCGCCGCAGTGGCGCAGCCGCACGTCGCACGAGCTGACGCGCGCCGCCGCGGAAGGGCGCTTCGCCCTGCAATGCTGCGCAGCCTGCGGCCATTTTTCCTATCCGGCGCGCGATGCCTGCCCGGTGTGTCTGTCGGATGAACTGGTGTTCAAGGATGCACCGCGCGGCGGCACCGTTCTCTCCGAGACGACGCTGCACATTCCGGCCGACGTCTATTTCCGCGAACGTGCGCCTTGGCGCATCGGCCTCGTCAAACTCGACGCCGGCCCGACCATGGTCGCGCACCTGCATGGCGACAGCAAGGAAGGCGATACGGTTCGCATGAGCTTGCAGATCGATAAGGCCGGCCAGCCGGTGGCCTTCGCCCAACCTCAGACAGAGACGCCGCACATGAGCGATGACAAGCAATGGCGGGAAATGACCGCCGATCCAAAATTCCGCCGCGTGCTTGTCACCAATGGCCGCACGGTGATCGGCCAGGAAGTGGTGCGCGCGATGAAGGAGGCGGGCGCCTCCATCATCTTCGTCGGCATCGCCGATGCCTGGAAGCCCTTCCCGGGTGAGGCGGCATTGCGCGCCATGGAAGGCGTCACGATCGTACCGCTGAACACGGCGGATGAGAAATCCACCTTCGATCTCGCCGCCGATATCGGCGCCAAGATCGATATCCTCGTCAACACCTCCGAACATATTCGCGGTGGCGGGCTGCTCGATCGTCACGGCACCAGCACGTCGGTCGACGAGATCGAGCAGAGCTATATGGCTTTCCTGCATCTGGCCCAGGCTTTTGGTCCGGTGATGCGCATGCGCGGCGCTGATGGCGTCAACAGCGCGGTCGCCTGGGTGAATATCCTGTCGGTCTATGCTTTCGCCAACTGGCCGCAGTTCGGCCAGTATTCGGCCGTGCAGGCCGCTTGCCTGTCATTGTCGCAATGCCTGCGCGCGGAACTGCGGCCAGGTGGCGTGCGCGTCATGAACGTGTTCACCGGCCCGCTCGACACCGAATGGTTCCAGACCGTGCCGCCGCCGAAGCTGGCGCCGCGCGTGCTCGCCACCGGCCTCGTGCGCGGCCTGAAGAACGGGCTTGAGGATGTCTTCGTCGGCGATGTCGCCGAGGAAGTGCGCCAGCGCTTCGCCGCCAATCCGAAGGCGCTCGAACGCGAACTCGGCAGCTAGAACATGTCCCGTCATTGCGAGCGAAGCGAAGCAATCCAGGAGTCAAGGTGTTGAGCCGTCGACACGAAATGCATCCGCGGACATGTCTGAAGGTTCTGCCGCACGCCCTGGATTGCTTCGTCGCTTCGCTCTTCGCAATGACGGAGCGGGCACTCATTTTCAAAAGAATGCAGTTGGAGATCGGTCATGGATAAATCGCCCCTTCAGGATTTCGCCGCGGCGATTGCATCCGGCAAGGTCAGGATCGTCGATCTGACTTTCACTTTGAGCCCGGATTTCCCGGTCATCGTTCTGCCGCCGGAAGTCGGGCAGGCGATGCCGATGCGCATTCAGCGCATCTCGCGCTACGACGATGCCGGCCCCGGCTGGTATTGGAACAACATCACGCTCTGCGAACACACCGGCACGCATTTCGACGCGCCGATCCATTGGCACACTGGCAAGGATCTGCCGAACAACGCGGTCGACACTCTGCCGCCGCAGGACATGATCGCGCCGGCCTGCGTCATCGATTGCTCGGCCGAGGCGGGCAGGGATGCGGATTTTCTGCTCACCGTGCCCATCGTCGAAGCCTGGGAAGCGAAACACGGCCGCATCCCCGAACGCCACTGGGTGTTGCTGCGTACCGATTGGTCGAAGAAGAATTTCCGTGACTACGCCAATCTGAAGGAAGACGGCGCGCATACGCCGGGACCGAATGCCGAAGTCATGCGCTGGCTCGTGCACGAGCGCGGCATCATCGGTTTCGGCACCGAGACCATCGGCACCGACTGGGGCCAGGCCTTCCATCTCGATCCGCCGCTGCCGGCGCATCACTATCTGCACGGCGCCGGCCGTTATGGCCTGCAATGCCTGTGCAATCTCGATCAACTGCCACCGACCGGCGCGATGATCGTCTCGGCGCCGCTGAAAATCGAAAACGGCTCGGGCAGCCCGCTGCGCGTGCTGGCTTTGGTGTCGAATTAGTGTTGAGCCGCTCGGTGTCATCCCGGACACGCGCGGCGTGATCCGGGAACCTGGGCGTGTGGTAGATTCAAGCATTTGCCCCTGGATCCCCGCTCAGCCGCTGCGCGGCTGTCGGGGATGACACCAAGGGGTCGCGTCACTCCCAGCATCACGATGTTGCGGGCATATGCTCGCACCTTCGTGTCATTCCCGACGCGCGCAGCGCGAGCGGGAATCCAGAGCGACCTGCGGCTCAATTGGCCGTTGGCATTCTCTGGAACACGATATCTTTGACCATGGGTTCGAACGGTATCGCCGCGCTCGCAATACGCCCTTCGTGATCGGTCGAAAACGAAACGGCAAGTCTTCCTGGCAAGAGAGAGCCGGGCGACTTGGGCGTTTCGGGCAACTCAAAGACGTCGTCGTGCCGATGCGCCAGCACTTCGGACATCCCACGAAAGGCCCAATGCAATTGGCCCTCGAAAAGACTGATGTCCATCTGGCCGTAACCGGGATGTTCATAGGTGCCGACGTAGTCTGCTAACGCGTGGCTCGGTTCAGTTCTTGGCGTGGAGGTCGCATTCGCCGCCTTTCGATCGGTGTCGAACCGACTGAAAATTTTGGCGCGCTGCTCCCCTAAGCGATCGAACCAAGACACGGGCTTCACACCGGTCAGCCAATCAAAGACAGAGTTGGCCAAGATGTGGGGCGTGAGGAGCGGAACCATGCCGATGTTGGCGAGGATGGCAACGCCGATACCGTAATCGGGCATCATGATCAGTAGCGCATTCGTGCCTGTCCAGCCGCCACCGTGCCAGACCACATGCCGTCCGTTATACCAGTGCGAGCGCAAGCCAAGGCCATAGTGCACATCGCTGTATTCGGAGAATTCGGTCCGCCCGACATGCACCAGCGGCTTCTGCATGTCATGGATTAAGGCCGGCGAAAGGAGGCGCTGTCCTTCGAATTCCCCCTCGCCGAGATGGAAGCGCAGCCAGTTCGTCATGCCCGCAATCGAAGCGCTCATGCCGCCGGCGGCCATCACGCTGACAGGCCATAATGCCGAGCGCTGGCAGCCGGTGCGCGTGAGGGCATAGGGAACCGCAGCGTCGGCCGCCTTGCTCAGCTCGTCACTGGTGAATGTAACGGTCATCTTCAGTTTGTCGGTCAACCGCTCGCGGATGAACGCGGGCCAGGGTTGATCGCTAACGCGTTCGGTCACCAGGGTTGCAACAAGATAGCCGAGATTCGAATATTGAAAGGTCGTACGGATATCGGCGCTCGGCTCCAGATGGCGCATGGCCAGCAACACTTGCGCGGGCGACAGGTCGCCGGGAAGCCAAATCCAGTCGTGACGTGGCAGCCCGGAATGATGGCAAAGCAGATCGCGCACGGTGACGCGGTCGCTTGCAACCTCGTCATACAGCCGGAACTCTGGAAGGTAGTCGCGAACGGGCTTGCTCCAAGCCACGCGCTTTTCGTCCACCAAGACGGCCAGGCCGGTCGCCGCAAACGACTTGGAGACGGACATGATCTGAAACTGTGTGTCAGGTGTGACGGGCAGATCAGCTTCCACGTCGCGCAAGCCAAAGGTTTTGATGTAGGGGGCCTGCCCGTCTTGGACGACTGAGACCGCCAGACCAGGGATGTTCCACTGCTGCATCACGTCTGCAATGAGACGCTCGAACTCGGGAATGAAAGCTTCGAATGGCTCGTGGCGAAGGATATGTCGTGATCCCATCGGAGCCTCGAAAGTCTCGCGTGCAACCGTAGTTCGCATTACAACAGCTAAGCTGGCAGACGACAATACTCAGTTGGCAGCAGCCTCCATCGCGTCATGTGCCGAGAGCATAATTCCGCCGCCCTCCCCTCGTATCTTGAACCCTCATTTCACCGCGACGCGGTGCCGGGGAGGGGGTGTCACGAGATTCTGAGGAACAACCCCATGCAAGGGCCATTACAAGGCCCTCAGGCCTTGCCGGCCGGTGCCTTGCGCAACTGCGCCTTCAAGGCCCTGAAGTCGAAAACGGCTTGATCGCGCAATGCATTGTTTGCCAGCGTCTTGACCTCGCCGCGCGCGATCTTCTTCGTCGATGACAAAGGCAGCGCATCGACGAAGGCGATATAGGCCGGCACCTTGTGATAAGCTAACGACGCCGCCGCGCCTTGAACGATGGCTTCGGCCAGCGCCGCATTCGCTTGTGCCGCCGGATCGGCCTTGACCACGAAGGCGAACACTTCTTCGCCTCTGATATCGTCTGGTACCGGCGTCACCGCCGTCGCCTCCACCTCAGGCAATTTGTGCAAAGCTGATTCCACCTCCAGCACCGCGATATTCTCGCCGCTGCGTCGCACGATGCTTTTCTTGCGATCGAAGAAGGTGAGCAGGCCGTCGGTGTCGGCGGAGACATAATCGCCGGTGTGGAACCAGCCGCCGGCCCAGGCTTCCGCCGTGCTCTGCGGATCGTCGAGATAGGCGGTGAAGAAACCGGCTTTCGGATCATCGCCCTTGGCGCGCACCAGCAATTCGCCGGGCTGGCCCGTCTTTACGTCCTCGCCTTCTTCATTGACCAGCCGATAGTCCATGCTGGCAGCTGGGCGGCCGATGCAGCGCGATGGGAAACCGCTCGGCTCCTGCGCCGTCGTCGTCGCCGCCGCGCCGCCGGTCTCTGTCATCGCCCAGGCATCGACGATGGGAAGGCCGTAGCGCTCCTCGAAGGTCGCGCGATGGCGCACATCCACAGCCGGTGCGAAGGCGAACCGCGCCTTGTGCCGCCGCTCCGCTTCGCTCACCGGCAATTGCAGCAGAATGGCCGGGATGACGCCGAGGCAATGCACGATCGTCGCTTCACTATCGGCGACGCAGGCCCACCAGCGCGTCGCGCTGAAACGATCGAGCGGCACGACCGCGCCGCCGATCGCCATCATGCCGACGGCGCTGGCGCCGAGCGCGTTCATATGGAACATCGGCAGCGGCGTCAGATTGATTTCGCCCTCGCTCCTCACCGCTGCCGTGCCGCCCTGATTGACGTACCAATCGGCGACGCCGATGAAATAGCGGTTCGACAGCACACAGCCTTTCGGCAAAGCCGTGCTGCCCGATGTAAAGAGCAGAGCGCATTCATTGCCCGAGGCATCGTTCTGCCCGCTCACCGTGCTTTGGCACGCGGGAATGGTCGCGCCCGGCTCTATAAGGCGCGTCGTTCCCAAATCCGCCTGCCGCGCCAGCGCCATGCGTTCATCGGCGGCAATGAGGAGATCGGCTTTCGATTTGCGCAACTGATAGGTCAGTTCGTCCGGCCGCAGATCCGGATTGATCGGCGCGATCGAAACGCCCAAAGCATTGAGCGCCAGCCAATGGACGAAAAATTCCGGGCGATTGTCGAGCAGCAGCGCCACCCGCGCGCCGCAGCCATAGCCGGCGGCCGAAAATTCCGTCTTCAGCGCCTCGACCTGTTTCAGCAGGTCGCCATAGCTGATGCGAAAGCCGTCGCGCGCATAGGACAATTCGGCGCTTGCCGGCGCGATCAGAAAAGGTGCATCCGGCCGCCGCGCCGCCGCTTGCGCGAAAGCATCGAAGGGAGAGCGGTATTGCGTCAGGACATCGAGATGCGACATGGGTTCACCAGAAGAGACGGTCTTTCAAAATCACTTTAGGCATAAAATATCTCGTAATCCATAGTCCTCTATGCCATAGTTGCCGTCAGCGTGGTTTCCTGGAGATCGAGCGTGACGGCGGATGTGCGGCAGGCCTCCGGGGCAAGAAGCGAGGCTCCTGGGATCAGCGATCGCTTTCAGGACATCGCCGCGACCTTCGCCTCCTCCGACCGCGTTCTGCCGACCATTTTGCAGCGCCAGGCGGCGCGCTACGGCGACCGCACCCTGCTGATCGCCGGCGACGTGAGCTGGACCTATACGCAGGCGGCGTCGCAGGCGGCCGTATCGGCGCGCGCGCTGGCGGCGGCCGGCATCAAGCCCGGCGACCGCGTCGCCATTCTGGCCTCGAACCGCGCGGAATTCTTGGAGATTTATCTCGGCTGCGCCTGGCTCGGCGCCATCGCGGTGCCGGTCAATCCGGCGCTGCGCGGCCCGCAATTGCAGCATATTTTCCGCAATTCCGGCCCGAAGCTGTTGGTCGTGGAAGAGATTTATCGCTCCAATCTTGACACGGTCATCGAAGCCGGTCTGCTGCCGGCTCTGACGTGGACCATCGACGCCTCCGGCATCACGCGCGGCTCGGCCTCTCATGCGCCGCAGGAGGAAGATCTGCCCGTGCCGCGTCCGGGCGACACGGTCGCCGTTCTTTATACGTCGGGCACCACGGGGCCGGCGAAAGGTGTGTGCTGTCCGCAAGCGCAGATGTTCTGGTGGGGCATCTATTCGGCGAGAGCCCTTGGCATCCGCGAAGGCGACGTCCTGCTGACGACATTGCCGATCTTCCACACCAATGCATTGAATGCTTTCTATCAGGCGCTCCTCAACGGCTGCACCTATGTGCTGGAGCCGAAATTCTCGGCGTCCGGATTCTGGGCGACGGTGCGCAAGCACAAAGCCAATGTCACTTATCTGCTTGGCGCCATGGCGGCGATCCTGCTGGCGCAGCCGGCAAGTGCTGACGACAAGGATCATTCCGTCCGTGTGGCGCTCGGCGGTGGCGTACCCGCCCGGTTTCACGATCTCTTCCGCGAACGTTTCGGCGTGCCTTTGGTCGACGGCTACGGATCGACGGAAACCAATTTCGTTTTCGCAAGCCCCATTCCCTCCGATCGGCCAGGCTCGATGGGCTATCTGGCCGATGGCGTTGAAGCCCGTATCGTCGATGCCGACGATGCGCCGGTCGCCGATGGCGAGGCGGGCGAACTGATCCTGCGCGCCCGCGAGCCCTTCGCCTTTGCCACCGGCTATTTTGGCATGCCCGAGAAAACAGTCGAAGCCTGGCGCAATCTCTGGTTTCACTCAGGCGATCGTGTCTTCAAACATGCGAGCGGCCATTATTATTTCATCGACCGGATGAAGGATGCGATCCGCCGGCGCGGCGAAAATGTCTCGTCCTGGGAGGTTGAAGACGTCATCCAGGCCCATCCCGCGGTCGCTGCTTGCGCGGTCTATCCGGTGCCGTCCGAATTGGGTGAGGATGAAGTGGCCGTTGCCATCCAGCGCAAGGATAGTGTGGATCTGCCGCCGCTCGATCTCATTACCTATTGCGAAGGACGGATGGCCTATTTCGCCGTGCCGCGCTTCGTTCGCTTCGTCGATGCCATGCCTTTGACCGAGAACGGCAAGATCAAGAAGGTGAGCCTGCGCGAAGCCGGCATCACCGCCGACATGTGGGATCGCGAGAAGTCGGGCTATAAACTGCGCCGATAAGAACGAGCAGAGTTATTTGCCAGCGCCGTCCGGCTCGCTGTCCTTCAGTACTTTCTTGAGCCGCGAGAGCTGTTGAACCATCGCCTCGATGTCTTCGCTATCGACGTCCTGGAACATGTCGTTCAGCCATTGGCCGTGTTTCTTCGCCATGCGGCGGAATTTCTTGCGGCCTTCGACGGTGAGGCAAACGATTTGCACCCGGCGATCGAGATTCGACGGCGCGCGCGTGATGTAGCCTTCCTCGATCAGGCGCGTGAGAATCGGCGTGATATTGCCGGCCGAGACCATCAGGCGTTTGGACAATTCGCCGAGCACGAGGCCGCCCGGCTCGAAGTCGAGCTGCGCCAACAGCTCGAAACGCGGCAGGGTGAAATCGAATTGTTCGCGGAAATTGCGACGCAGTTTGCCGCTGATCAGAGTGGTGCAGGCGAGCAGCCGCAGCCAGAGCCGTATCTCGGCGCGATATTCGCTTGCCTCTTCCGGCTTTGAGGCCAGAGACAGATCATCGCTTTCCACGTTGCTCGCCAAAATAGTCTCCTGGAATTTTCCTCTGATCTCAGATGCAATGCGGCGTTGTCCAGCCCTGAAATCGGATTGGCGCGGCCATCCAGCCGCTCCTGGATTTCAGCAAGCCGCCAACTCTTTTATATCTCAATCATTGCCGGGGCGCGATGGGGATGTCGAGTTTGGACGTTCGGCAGGCAGTTCTCCACACGGGAAAGCAGCATTCAGCCGCATTTTTCGGCATCTCGCTCGTGTCCTGCCGATCCGCCTTCGCGGGTCGATCATCCCGGTAGACTTGCGTCAAATGCTCAGGTACGTATTAAATAACTTCATGCACAAACTAAATTGAAGGCCCCGATGCCGCGCTTTGCTCCCCTGTCGCTCTCCTCTTTGCCTGGCAGCGTCTGGCGCAGAAGCTTTATGATCCGGTTTGGCGACTGCGATCCTGCCGGCATCGTTTATACGCCGGAATATTTCAATATTTTCAATGGGGTAATCGAAGATTGGTATGGCCAATGCCTGGGGCTGCCCTATCCCATGTTGATTGGCCAGCGGCGCATGGGTCTGGGCTATGCCCATGTCTCCGCCGACTTCTCCCAGCCCAGCTCGATGGGCGAAGTGCTTGAGGCCGCAATCATCGTCAAGAGCATCGGCCGGTCTTCGGTGGCCCTGTCCGTGCATGCCTTCAAGGCTGGCGTCGAATGTGTACGGGCCAATTTCGTGACTGTGACCACATCTTTGCGCGATCATTCGGTGATAGCAATTCCCGACGATCTGCGTCAGGCCTTCGAAACCTATCGGCAGGGCTGTAATGTGCCGGAGCTTTCAGAGAGCGTGGTGCAATAGATCGGAATTTTTGCGAGATTTTCGCGAGAGTGTCCCAATGGAGGTGCTTCGATGAAACGCATGCTGGTATCTGCCCTCGCGATCGGTCTGATATGGCCGGGCGCCGCCTCCGCCGAAATCGTTGTTGGTTTCGTCACGGGCCTGAGCGGCGCCGTCTCCTCCATCGGCATTCCCATTGGCAAAGGCATTGCCGCCGGCCAGGTCTATCGCGGCGAGATCGACGGCGAGCCCATTCGCGTCATTGAACTCGACGATGCGTCCGATCCATCCATGGCGGCGCGCAACACCCGCAAGCTCGTCGAGCAGGAAAAGGTCGACGCCCTGATCGGCACGTCGGGCGCGCCGCAAACCGTGGCCATGGCGACGATTGCGGTTGAACTGAAGGTGCCGATGGTCGCGGTCTCCCCCATCACGCCACCGCCGACAGGCGAAGGCGGCCCGTGGGTGGTGCAGTCCCTGCAACCGCAGCTGCTGTTGTTCCAAGGCATTGTCGGCCACATGAAGGCGAACAAGGTGAAGACGGTGGCGTTCATCGGCTTCAACGATGCGCTGGGCGATCTGATGTACAGCTCGTTGGTCGAGAGCGCTAAGGAAGCCGGCATCAACATCGTCGCCAACGAGCGTTATGCGCGCACCGAAACATCCGTCACCGGCCAGATCTTGAAGATCGTGTCGCAGCGGCCGGATGCCATCGTCATCGGCGGTACCGCCACGCCGGCCGCGTTGCCCGCCCTTGCTCTCGCCGAGCGCGGCTACAAGGGATTGGTCTACGGCAACAACGGCATGATCAGCGCCGATTTCCTGCGCGTCGCCGGCAAGGCTGCCAATGGCATCATCTGCCCGACGGGGCCGGTCATCGTCGCCGAACAGCTGCCCGATTCCAACCCAACCAAGAAGGTCTCGCTCGCCTATCGCGAGACCTATCAGAAGGCCAATAATGCGCCGGCGATCGATGGGTTCTCGCCCTATGCCTTCGACGGCTGGGTGATTTTGACCGATGCGATCAAGCGCGCCAAAGCAACCGGCGCGAAGTCGGGGACGCCGGAATTCCGGGCTGCGATCCGTGCGGCGCTTTATTCGACGAAAGAACTCGCCGGCGCCTATGGCGTTTATAATTTTACGCCGGCCAGCACCTATGGTGTCGACGAACGTTCGGTGACCCTGGTGAAAATCGACAATGGTGCCTGGAAACTGTTGCCGGCGGCTACGCCCTAAGCAGGAAGCGTTTGAAATGACGCTTCAATAGGCATGAAGAAGTGGATGCGGCGGCGGGGTGAAAGCGCCTTGACGCAAACTATTTTAGACATAAAATAGTTTCACTTCGTCGGCGCATCTTATTGCGATCGGTACGAAACAGCGCGCCATAACAGGTGGCGCAGGGCCGCGAAGGAGCGGAACATGGCAGAGCGTTCATTCGCCAGTGAAGTCGAGGATCTCCGTCTGGGTGAAGGCGAGGTCTTTCGCGGCGAGGGCATTCTCGCCATCACCAAGGCTTTGCTGCAATCGGGCGTCGCCTATGTCGGCGGCTATCAAGGTTCGCCGATCTCGCATCTGATGGACGTACTGGCCGACGCCAAGGACGTGCTCGACGAACTCGGCGTCCATTTCGAATCCTCCGCATCGGAAGCCGCCGCCGCCGCCATGCTGTCGGCCTCGGTCATGTATCCGTTGCGCGGCGCGGTGACCTGGAAATCCACCGCCGGCACCAATGTCGCCTCCGACGCGCTGACCAATCTGTCGTCGAGCGGTGTCAATGGCGGCGCGTTGATCATCGTCGGCGAGGATTTCGGCGAGGGGTCGTCGATCCCGCAGGAACGCACTCATGCCTTTGCGATGAAGTCGCAGATGTGGATGCTCGATCCGCGCCCCAATCTGCCGTCCATGGTCGACGCGGTGGAAACCGGCTTCGAACTATCGGAAGCCTCCAACACGCCGGTGATCCTGCAGGTGCGCATCCGCGCCTGTCACGTGCATGGCCAGTTCACGACCAAGGCCAATCGCCCGCCGCGCTATACGATGCAGGAGGCGTTGCAGAACCCGCAGCGCGATCTCAACCGCATCGTCCTGCCGCCGGCCTCCTATCTGCAAGACAAGCAGAAACTCAACGAACGTTGGCCGGCCGCCGTCAAATTCATCAAGGAACGGCGCCTGAACGAATGGTTCGGGCCGGAAGAGGGCGAGGTCGGCATCATTCTGCAAGGCGGAATGTACAATTCGCTGATCCGCGCTCTGCAATATCTCGGCCTCGCCGACGTCTATGGCGATTCGAAAATTCCGCTCTATGTGATGAATGTCACCTATCCTCTGATCGACGATGAGGTGGCGAAATTCTGTGCCGGTAAGCGCGCGGTTCTGATGGTCGAGGAAGGCCATCCCGAATATCTCGAACAGGCCGTCAACACGATCCTGCGCCGACGCGACATCAATGCGCGGCTCGAAGGCAAGGGCATGCTGCCGCTCGGCGGAGACTATACGGCCGACGTTCTGACCAAGGGTGTCGAAACCTTCCTCGAAGTCCATGCCAAGCCGCTGCTCGGCAACCGCTCGCCGATGCCGACCGCTGCCGGCGTGCTCAGCAATCCGAAGGTCAAGGCGCTTGCCGATGTGGTGCCGCAGCGCCCGGCCGGCTTCTGCACGGGCTGTCCGGAGCGGCCGATCTTCGCGGCGATGAAACTGGTCGAGCAGGAGCTGGGGCCGCATCAGATCTCCTCCGATATCGGCTGCCATCTCTTCTCCATTCTGCCGCCCTTCAATCTCGGCGGCACGACCATGGGTTACGGGCTGGGCCCGGCCTCGGCCTCGGCTTTCAATGTCGCTTCGAAGAAGAAGGCGGTGTCCTTCCTGGGCGACGGCGGCTTCTGGCACAATGGCTTGTCGTCCAGCGTCGGCAACGCGGTCTTCAACAAGCAGGACCAGGTGATTGTCGTAGTCGACAATTATTATTCCTCGGCGACCGGCGGTCAGGACATTCTTTCGTCGCGGGCCGAGAACGAGCGGCGGTCGACCAACAATTCCATCGTCACGGCGGTGAAAGGTATCGGTGCCAAATGGGTGCGGCAGATCGATCGCACCTATGATGTCGGCAAGATGCGCGACACGCTAAAGGAAGCGCTCACCAGCAACGAACCCGGTCCGAAGATCATCGTCGCTTCGTCGGAGTGCATGCTGAACAAGCAGCGTCGCGTGAAGCCGCTGTTCGACAAGGCCGTCAAGAACGGCGAGCGCGCGATCAAGCAGCGTTTCGGCGTCGATGAGGATGTCTGCACCGGCGATCACGCCTGCATGCGCCTGTCGGGCTGCCCGTCGCTGTCGGTGAAACATACCAACGATCCGTTGAAAGACGATCCGGTCGCCGCGATCGATCAGACCTGCGTCGGCTGCGGCAATTGCGGCGAGGTCGCCGAGGCCGCCGTGCTCTGCCCCTCCTTCTATCGCGCCGATGTCATCAACAATCCGACGCGGTGGGATCGCAGCGTGGCGCGGGTGCGCGAGGCCGTCATCGGCTTCCTGCAGCGCCGGCGCGAGGCCCGCCGGCCTGTGTTCATCTGATCGGTCGTAACCAACGACGAAAACGAAAGATACGACTGTGGACCGGACACATCCTGATAAGCCGATCGCTCTCGCCATCCTCGCCATGGGTGGCCAGGGCGGCGGCGTTCTCAGCGACTGGATCGTTGCGCTGGCGGAAAGCCAGAACTGGGCCGCCCAGTCCACCTCCGTGCCGGGTGTCGCGCAACGCACCGGTGCCACCATCTATTATGTCGAGATGATGCCGCCCCAGGGCGATCGCATGCCTGTGCTGTCGCTCATGCCGACGCCGGGTGATGTCGATGTGGTGCTGGCCGCCGAATATATGGAAGCCGGCCGCTCGATGATGCGTGGCCTCGTCACGCCCGAGCGCACGACATTGATAGCGTCGAGCCATCGCTCCTTGGCGGTCAGCGAAAAGGAACAGGCGGGCGACGGCATCGCCGATTCCGGCGTGGTGGTGGAAGCCACTCCCGTGGCCGCCAAGCGCTCCGTCGTCTTCGACATGCAGACGATGGCCGAGAAGAATGGCAGCGTCATTTCCGCGGTCATGTTCGGCGCTCTGGCCGGCGCCAAAGTGTTGCCGTTCGATCGCGAAGCCTTCGAAGGCGCCATTCGCGCCGGCGGTAAGGGCGTCACCCAAAGCTTGAAAGCCTTCGGTGCGGGCTTCGAGCGCACTGTCACGCCGGTCGTCGAGACGGTGGAGAAGACGAGCGGCAAGGAATTCTTGGAGCCGCCGCAATCCTTGAAAGATCCGCGTCTCGACAAGCTGTTGCAACAGATCCGGCAGAACTATCCGGCGGCCTTGATGCCGCTGCTCTATACCGCCATTACGCGCCTGGTCGATTACCAGGATCCGGACTATGCGCAGGACTATCTCGATCGCATCGCGGCGATCCATCGTCTCGACGCGAGCCTGTCGAGCGAGAAACACGATTTCGCGCTGACCCGCGAAGCGGCGAAATATGTCGCCGTCGCCATGGCCTATGACGATGTGATCCGCGTCGCCGATCTGAAGACGCGCGCCAGCCGCTTCGCGCGGGTCGATGCGGAAGTCGGCAAGAAGCAGGATCAATTGCTTTACATGACCGAATTCATGCATCCGCGCATGGAGGAAGTGGCGGGCACGATGCCGGCCGGCCTCGGCCGCTGGCTCGAAAATCATCCCGCCGTGTTCAATAGGCTCGACAAACTGGTCAATCGCGGCCGGCGCGTGCAGACACGCACGGTCTTCTGGTTCTTTTCACTCTACATGGTCGCCGGCATGCGGCGCTTCCGTCGCGGCCTGTTGCGCCACGAGAGGGAACTGTCGCATCTCAACGGCTGGCTGAAGCTCGTCACCGAGACGGCACCGAAAGATTATCCTCTTGCCGTGGAAATCCTGAAATGCCGCCGTCTGGTCAAAGGCTATTCGGATACGGCGGCGCGCGGCAATTCCCGCTTCGAGCGCGTCCTGTCGAACGTGCCGCAACTGATCGGCAAGCCCGACAGCGCCGGCTGGCTGCGCCGCCTCACCGCCGCCGCGCTCGCCGATGAGGACGGCACCAAACTGACGGGCGCCCAGAAGACGCTCGAAACCGCTTTCGAAGCGGAGCAGCCGCGCGTCGCATAATCGCGGCGTCCGTCTTCTCAATGAGTCGAAAACACGTCCTGATAACGCGCTACGGCTTTGCGGATCGCGTCCAGTTCCGTTGAGGTCGGCTTGTCGGGGTCCTTGGCCGCGGGCAGGCTGCCGAATTTCAGCAGGCACGCCATGAGCAGCAGCCGGGCCTTCGTCGCCGTCAGATTGGTGGCGGCGATCTGGAAATCATGTGGATCGGCGAAGCCCTCCGGCGCATTGCGGCCGACCTTGGCGACGGGAATGCCGCTGAACGCCGCTTTCAACATGAGTTTATGGCGCGCGGTCGAAGGCAGCGAGCCGTAAGGCACGAGCCCTTCGATGACGATGCCGGTCAGCATGCCGAGCGACAGCTTATGTTCGATGGAGGCGATGAGATCGGCCTCGAGCGCCGGATCGTCGCCGAACTCCAAGGTCGAATAGCTACCGTCCTTGATGATGGAGACCACCGGAATGGCGCTTGCCAGCAGTTTGCCGGCGGCATCCTTCACCGCGATGCTCATCTGCTCCAGCCCCGAGGCGCCGCGTTTCACCGCGCTGACGCTATGAGGCAATTGGCTGAGACGCAGGTCCGACAGATAAGTGTGTTTGAACACCGGCAGATAGGTCAGCGCCAGCCGGCCCGTATGGCTGATCTGGCCGATGATGCCACCATGGCCGCCGGTCGCCACATAGCCACCGGGGCGGGCATCCACTTTGGCGACTTCGCGGGCCGCGAAAATCTGCTGCTCCTGAATGACGACGACACCGCAACGATCCCGTCCCTGATCGTCGGCCCAGATTTTCGATTGGATATAGCTGGCGCTGTCGACGATGTTCTTCGGTCCGTCATTGCTGATTTGGCCTTGCGGGCGTTGTGCCGCGTTGCCGCAGATCGGCTTCGCCGTGTCGATCAGCAGATTGAACCAATAGGCTGATTCTTCCACCTGCGGACTGCCCTGCGTCCAGATCACGCCGTCATAGTCGGGGCTGTCGACCAGGGCCTGCATGTCGTTGGTGACCTTAGCCAGCATCGGGCGCGGCGGTGCAGTTGCCAGATGATAGGGCTTGTAGCCGAAGAAATTATGCCCGCGCCGCTCCGGCGCGATGTCGCCTTCACCTTTGTCGGCGCGCAGATGCGCCGGCTTGCCTTTGGTGAAGCCGCCCGGCGGCGCGCCCCGATAGAAATCGATGTCGGCGATGGAAGACAATTGGCTCGCCACGCCTTCGGTGCCGATGGAGAGCCGATCGATCTCCTCGAAACTGCGTGAACCATCGGGGAAGAACCCTTGCCGTCCTTCCGGCGCGCCGGGCGCCACGCACTCTTCCTCCCATGCCGTTCCGTTCGCCTGTCGCGCCATATAAGGCAAGGGGTAGAGGCCGTCCTCCGGCTTCAGTTCGATCTCGTAGACGGGCTTATCGTCGTCGCCAGACTTCGCCGTCTTGAACACGCCGTCCGGTCCCATATAGCCATCGGGCGGCCCGTAAAGCTCGGCGACATCGGCTTCAAGGGGATGAGCGGAGAATTGCTCCACATAGATCTTCACGGGCGCCGCGAGACGTTGCGCACGCAGCGCGTCGTATTTCATCGCGCTGCCATCGGGATTGGGCAGCAGCGGCAAGCCATATTTGGCGCGGGCCTTGTTGGACGTCACCAGAGGCGGCGTGTTTTGAATGGTCGCCGTCGGGCCGGCGAGATGGGCGATCCTGGCTTTGGTCATGCGATCTCCTTGGAAATCAGGCCACCTGCGTCAACGTGGGATGCACGATCGTCTTGGCGATCATGGCGTGAATGCCCTTCGAGCCGTTGACCGTCTGCGTCACGCGGAGATCGCAGGCGAGGCTGCAAAGCATGTAAGCGTCCTCGCGCGACAGATTGGCCTTCTCGCCGAGCAGGACGATCATGTCGCGCAGTGCCATCACGGCGCATTGGTCGAGATCCGGGTCCATGCCCATGGTGATGTAATGGGTCGGCGTCTCGGCGCGCGGATAGGTGAATTTCAGATCGTCGCGCACGGTGAGCGTGAACGTGCCTTGCAAGGAGGTTTCGATGGCGGTCACGTTGACCTCGCCATCGCCTTGCGCGCCATGGCCATCGCCGCAGGTGAACAGCGCGCCTTCAACGAAAATCGGCAGATAGAGCGTCGTGCCGGCGACAAGCTCCTTGTTGTCGAGATTGCCGCCGAAGGCGCGCGGAATGATCGAGGTGACCTTGCCCCAGTTGAGTGGCGGTGCCACCGACATGATGCCGAAGAACGGATTGAGCGCCAGCTCCAGTCCCCACGGCATCACACCGACCATCTTCTTGTGATCGAGCGGAATGACGGTGGCGCGCGTCTCTTCGAAATCATAAGGCAGCGTGCCGGCCAGCGGGCGGATCATGTTGATCCCCCAGTCCTGCATCAGGTTCACCGCTTCGATCTTCACTTCGAGAACGGAGCCGGGCTTGGCGCCCTCGACATAGACCGGGCCGGTAAGGATGTGTGGTCCCGGACCTTGCGTGACCTCCGCATGGATGGCGGTCAGTTCCGGCGGAATGAAGAACCGATCGGCTGGCGGCAGATGCGCCTTGTTGCCGGACATGGTGTCGATGGTGATGCGGTCGCCGCTTTTGATGGTCGCCACGGGCTTCGACAGTGGGTCTAGATAGCCCCATTGGCAGGTGGACGGACCGGCTTTGACGTGATGTTCGGCCATCGACTTCCCCCACAAAAGCAGCCTGAAAGAGGCTTTAATGTATACAATCTAGCCGCAGGCTAACAACCGTAGGAAAATGCTGTCAAGCAGAAGGTGTGTGCTTATTTATATGTAATATAAGCATTTATGTTTATATGCACTGCAATAAATCAGTTTGCCTCTGGCGCGGGCGGTTAGCTGTTTAAAGCGTCAGATGGAGTAGATTGTATTATTAAACCCTCATCCTGCTGATTTCGTTGCTTTCCTAACGAATAATCGTCCGCCGATGCGCATGGCACCTGCCTTGCACTCATGCCCCTCAGTCTCGCTGACGCTTGGCCATAATGACTTGGACATGATGAGAGGTGGCGCATGAACCGTTCGGGCATGTCTGTTCTCCGGTCGATCCGCTTCAGATCCGCAATGCTGGGCATAACGTTTGGCATGGCGCTCGGCTTGGCCGCGATGACGGCAGGCCAAAGCGCCGCGGCGTCGCAGAGCGTGTTGCGTATCGCCATGACGGCCGCCGACATTCCCGATTGGCGCGGCCAGCCCGACCAGGGGTTTGAAGGCAATCGCTTCGTCGGCTTCTCTCTCTACGACACCTTGATCGAATGGGATTTGTCGAGCCGCGAAAAGGAAGTGGGCTTGCGCCCCGGGCTGGCGACGTCCTGGTCGATCGATCCTGCCGATCACAAGAAATGGATTTTCAATCTCCGCGAAGGCGTCAAATTTCATGATGGCTGCGATTGGAATGCCGCCGCCGCCGTCTGGAATTTCGAGCGGCTGACCTCCGATAAACATCCGGCCTTCACGCCCTATAATTTTGGCCGCGCCCGTTCGCGCACCAACAACATCGATCGCGTCGAGAAGACCGGCGATTATCAGGTCGCTTTCTACACCAAGACGCCGGAATCGCTTTTTCACTTCAACATGCCGTTCCTCTTCATGCTGTCGCCCTGCGCGGTGGAGAAGGCCGGTAACAATCTTGATGTCTTTGCCAAAGCGCCATCCGGCACGGGGCCCTACAAATTCGTCAGCGCCGTGCCGCGCGAACGGCTCGAACTCGCCAAGAACGATGACTATTGGGACAAGAACCGCATTCCCAAACACGATCGGCTCGTGCTTCTGCCGATGCCGGAGGCGACCACCCGTGTCGCCGCGCTGCTGTCAGGCCAGGTCGATTTCATCGAAGCGCCGCCGCCTGATGCCATTCCGGCATTGAAAGCGGCGAAAATGCAGATCGTCACCAATATCTATCCGCACACCTGGCCTTACATTCTCAATGTGGCGCGCGGGCCGTTCAAGGATATCCGTGTCCGCCAGGCTGCCAATTGGGCGGTCAACCGGCAGGAGATGGTCGATCTGCTCTCCGGCCTGGCGCAGCCCAGTTCCGGCATCTACGTGCCGCAGCAGAAATACTACGGCAAACCAGTCGAATATGGCTTCGACCAGAAGAAGGCGACGGCGCTGCTCAAGGAAGCTGGCTGCTACCCCTGCGAAATCATGATCGGCATTTCCACGTCGGGTTCAGGCCAGATGCAGCCGCTGCCGATGAACGAGCTTATTAAGGAACAGCTCGAAGCCGTCGGCTTCAAGGTGAAGTTCGATACGGTCGATTGGAACACCTTGCTCGACGTCTATTTCAAGGGGCAGGAGAAGTTTCCCTATGACGGGGTCAATTTCAGCAGCGGCGCGACCGATCCGCTGAACTTCCTGAAAGGCTCGATGACCAAATATAAAGGCCCCGTCGGCACCAACTGGGGCTGGTACAGCAATCCGAAAGTGGACGAACTGGCGGAAACGGCACTGAACAGTTTCGATCCGGCTGTGTGGGAGCCGATCGTCACCCAGATCCACGAAATCCTGGTCAATGAAGCGCGCAATCTGTTCATCGTCAGCGATCTCAATCCGCGCGCCATGTCACCCCGGGTGAAGGGCTTCGTCCAGGCCCAGAGCTGGTTTCAGGACATCACACCGATTACAGTCGATCCTAAATAATCGGGCCGGTGAGGTAAGCCTTTCGCCGGCGGTTCAGCAGGAGGCGCGCCATGCAAGACGACAAGGATGCGATCGCGGAACTGAAAGAGCGGCTGGCAAGCCAGGGCCTCAATCTGCCGGCGGGCGATCTCGAAGGATTGAAGGCGGCCATCCTCGAGATTGAAGCCGGATCGGTGGCCTTGCGACGCGATCGTCCCTTCGCGCTGGAGCCGGCTTTCGCGCTGCGTCTCGCCAAGGCGGAGAAAAACGCATGAGCGATCTTTGCCATCTCACCATCGCTGAAGCCTCGAAGCTCATTGCCCGGCGCAAACTCTCTCCCGTCGAATTGACGACAGCTTTTCTCGATCGCATCGCGCGGCTCGATCCGCTGCTCAATGCTTATCTATTGGTGTTGCGCGAGGAAGCCTTGGCGAGCGCGCGTGCGGCGGAAGCCGCAATCGCCGCTGGTCGCTACAAGGGGCCGCTGCACGGTATTCCCATCGCGCTGAAGGATATCTACGCGACCAAAGGCATCCGCACGACCGGCCATTCCGCTTTGCTGAAAGACCATGTGCCGCAAGAGGATGCGTTCACTGCCGCAGCATTGGCGGAAGCCGGCGCGATCCTGCTCGGCAAGACGGCGACCTGGGAATTCGCCATCGGCGGCACCAGTTTCGATCTGCCCTGGCCGCCGGCCCGCAATCCCTGGAACATCGCACATGATCCCGGTGGTTCGTCGTCGGGGTCGGCGGCGGCGGTTGCGTCGGGCCTCGCCATGGCGGCCATGGGCACCGATACCGGCGGGTCGATCCGCGGCCCGGCTGCTTTATGCGGCATCGCCGGCATCAAGCCGACTTACGGTCTCGTCAGCCGGCGCGGCATCTTCCCGCTTTCTTTCAGCCTCGATCATGCCGGCCCGATGTGCTGGACCGCTGAGGATTGCGCCTTGATGCTCGATGTCTTGGCGCGCCACGACCCGCTCGATCATGCCAGCGCCGATGTGGCGAAGCCTGATTTCTCCGGCATCGCGATGCCGGTGCGCGGCCTCAAGATCGGCTTCGCCAAGGACATGACCGAGGAGGCCGGGGTCGAGCCCAACGTGCGCGCCGCACTTGATGATGCTCTGAAAGTGTTCGGCGATCTCGGCGCCGAAGTCGTCGATGTCTCCTTGGCGTCCTCACTTGAATATGCCGATGTCGGCACGACGATCTCGCGCTCCGAAGGCTATGCCATCCACGAATATGCTTTGACCCATACACCGGAAAAGTTCGGCCAGAGTTTTCGTCAGCGCATCGTGCCCGGCGCCTTCATCCGGGCCTGCGATTACGTCAACGCCATGCGCGAGCGCACGCGGTTGATCGCTCAGATCGCCGATGTGATGAAGAGCGTGGATCTGATCGTCACGCCAAGCTGGGTGTCCGCGGCGCATCCGCTTGGGAAAGGCGCACCGATGTCGCGGACGCGCCCCTCATTCATGCGTCCGTTCAACGTCACCGGTTCGCCGGCGCTCTCCGTCTGCAGCGGTTTCAGCGCGGCGGGCCTGCCGCTCGCCATGCAGATTGTCGGCCGTCCGTTCGAGGATCATCTCGTCTTGCGCGCCGGCCATGCCTTCGAACAGGCCACGCAATGGCGTCAGCATCGACCGCAAGATCCAGCGCCGCTGTCTGCCGCGGCGCAGTAATTACGGCGCCACCGGCTGCGCTGGCGTGCTGCCATCGGCACGTGCCATCGCGGCGGCGTGAGCCGCCTGCATTTCATGTTCGCGCATCCGTTCGACGACGAACAGGCCGGCCTTGTAGATGTGTTCGCGCGCCAGGGATTCGGCGCGCACCGCCTGTCGCTGGGTGATCGCCTCCAGAATGGTGACGTGCTCCTCATGCGCCTTGGCGATGCGATTGAGATCGAAACGCCGGAACATGGAGGAATAGACCAGCGGAATGCTGCGCGACTTGCGCAACAGCCAGGCGAGATGGTCGTTATGCGCGGCTTCGAGAATGGCGCCGTGGAACCAGGTGTTGATGTGGCTCCAGAAAACGGTGACATCGGCTTCCCAGCGCCGCCGGCTCAACACCGCCTCGGTCTCGTCGATGGCCCGCTGCATCAGGGCGCGTTGCGCTTCGGTGATGCCGTTCTCGACGGCTTGTCGCGTCGCGAGCCCTTCCAGCGCCGCACGCGCCTCGAAAATGCCCAGCATCTGCTGCGCCGAATAGGTGCGTACCGAATAGCCGGCGTTCGGCATGTAATCGAGCAGGCCTTCGGAAGCGAGTTCCGACAGGGCCGCGCGGATCGGCGTGCGCGACACGCCGAACTCGGCCGCCAGATCCACTTCGTTCAACCGGCTGCCGGCGACATGATCGCCCCGAATGATGCTGTCGCGTAATTGCGTGCAAACCCGTTCCGCGCGCGTCGACATCGCCTTCCCGTCCTTTTCACTTTGGCACCGCCCGGTCTTCCCCGCGGCACCATCGCTGTAACCTGCTCCCCCGCCGGGCGAAGTGCCACCAGAAATGACAAATGATCGCCCCGCGAGCAGTGTAATGTATACACGGTCGCAAGACCCAGTCTGGTCGTTCAGCTCTGCGGCGGATTTCCCGGGCAGTTTAACACCAAACGAAGCTGAAATCTCTACCTCTGCGACCGGCTTCCTGACGATTGTATTATCGAGGGGCTCGGGCGGCCCGAACTGGCACCCATGTTGCATTGCACTCCTGGCGATCTGGCCCGTGGTCAGCCGCCGGAGATGTCATGTGGTACTACGCCGCCCGACGCATCCTGATGAGCATTCCGATCGCGCTCGGCGTGACGGTCGTCTGTTACGCCCTCGTGCTCCTGGCGCCGGGCGATCCGATCCAGTCGCTGCTGCCGCCCGATGCCTCGCCAGAAGACGCCGCCTATCTGCGCAAGGTCTATGGCTTCGATAAGCCGATCCCGATTCAATATCTCCTGTGGTTGCAGCGGGCGCTGTCGGGCGATCTCGGCATTTCATTGCAGACCAACCGCCCGGTCATGCTGGAAGTGTTGAACGCGCTGTCCAACACCTTCGTCATTTCCGTCGGCGCGGTGCTGCTCGCCTTTTCGCTGGCCTTCATCCTCGGCACGATCGCCGCCTATCACATCGGCAAGCCGGCCGACCGCATCGCCACCGGCGTCGCCGTGGTCGGCGTCAGCGTGCCGAACTACTGGCTCGGCATCGTTCTCGTCATCGTCTTCGCCGTGAAGCTCGGCGTATTGCCCGCCACCGGCATGGGCACGAGCGGTTCGGCGAGCTTCAGTATTTTCGATTGGAACCAGGCTAAATATGCGGTCCTGCCGATCCTGACCATGTCGCTGGTGCCGCTGGGCATCATCATGCGCACGACGCGTTCCGCCGTGGCCGAAGTGCTCAACAACGATTTCGTGCAAATGCTGCGCGCCAAGGGCCTGGGGCCGCTCGCCGTGCTCCGGCATGCGATCTGGAACGCGCTGCCGCAGGTCTTGACCGTGATGGGCTTGCAGCTCGGCTATCTCGTTGGTGGCTCCATCCTGGTCGAGACCATTTTCACCTGGCCTGGCACCGGCTTCCTGATGAGCAAGGCCATTCTCACCCGCGACGTGCCGGTGTTGCAGGGCGCGATCCTGGTTCTATCGCTCACCTTCGTCACCATCAATCTCATGGTCGATCTGCTGCAGACGGCGGTCGACCCGCGCATCAAACGCGCCTGAATTTCAGGCGGATAAGGACGTGGAATGACCGACGTCAGTGCCTTCCGCCTTCCTCTCTTCCGGCGAAAACGCCAGGCGCGGGAGGTGCGCGGCTACTGGGCTTCGGTCGTCAACCGCCTGCGCTACGATTATGTCACGCTGTTCTTCCTGACGATTATCCTGGCCATCATCCTGCTGTCGATCTTCGCGCCACTGCTGGCGCCGTTTGATCCGACGAAAACCAGCATGGCCTATCGGATGAAACCGGTAGGCTTCCGCAATTTCATCCTCGGCACCGACGAACTGGGGCGCGACATGCTTTCGCGCCTGCTGTGGGGCGGCCGCACGTCACTGATGATGGGACTGGTGCCGGTGGCCGCCGCCATGGTCATCGGCGGCCTGCTCGGCGTCATCGCCGGCTTTCGCGGCGGCTGGGTCAACAGCGCCACCATGCGCACCATGGATGTCTTCTACGCCTTTCCGTCCGTTCTGCTGGCGGTGGCGATCTCGGGCACTTTGGGCGGCGGCAGCAAGAACGGCATGATCGCCTTAACCCTGGTGTTCATTCCCACGATCTGCCGTGTCGCCGAATCCGCCACCACCCAGGTGCGCGGTCTCGATTTCGTCGAAGCCGCGCGTGCCAGCGGTGCGTCGACCATGTCGATCATCTGGCATCACATTCTCGGCAATGTGCTGGGGCCGGTCTTCATCTTTGCTTCGAGCCTGATCTCGGTCTCCATTCTGCTTGGCTCCGGCCTGTCGTTCCTGGGACTTGGCGTCGAACCGCCGACGCCGGATTGGGGCTTGATGCTCTCCACCTTGCGCGCCGGTATTTATGTGCAGCCCCTGGTTTGCGCGCTGCCCGGCGTAGCCATCTTCATCACGTCGCTGTCGTTCAATCTGGTCAGCGACGGATTGCGTCAGGCCATGGATGTCAAAGCATGAGCGCTTTCGATTTCATCGGTGTCGATCTGATCCCGCAGGAGGAGCCGCAAGCGGCGAGCCTCGACGAACGCGATCGCGGCGGCAAGCAGCAGCCGATGCTGATCGTCAACGGCCTGCGCAAATATTTCCCGATCCGCAGCGGCATTCTGCAACGCCACGTCGGTGACGTGAAAGCCGTCGACGATGTCTCCTTCTCGGTGCTCAAGGGCGAGACCTTGGGGATTGTCGGAGAATCCGGCTGCGGCAAGTCGACCCTCGCGCGCCTGCTGATGCATCTCATCCCCAGCGACAGCGGCGAAATGATTTTCGACGGCGATCCGGTTGGCGGCATGCGCGGCCTGTCCCTGCGCGATCTGCGCCGCAACATGCAGATGGTCTTCCAGGACAGCTATTCGTCGCTGAATCCACGCCTGCCGGTGCAAGATTCCGTTGCTTACGGCCCGCGCGTCCATGGCATGAACCGCACCGATGCCATGGATCTGGCGTGCGATCTGCTCGACAAGGTCGGCCTGCGCGCTTCCATGTTCGGCGCCCGTTATCCGCATGAACTGTCGGGTGGCCAAAAACAGCGCGTCAATATCGCCCGCGCTCTGGCGCTCAATCCACGCATGATCATCCTCGATGAAGCGGTATCGGCGCTGGATAAATCGGTCGAAGCGCAGGTGCTCAACCTGCTCGGCCATCTCAAACGCGAATTCAATCTGACTTACGTGTTCATTTCGCACGATCTCAACGTCGTCCAATACATCTCGGACCGCGTGCTGGTAATGTATCTCGGCCAGGTCGTGGAGATCGGCTCGGTCGATGCGATCTACGATACGCCCTTGCATCCCTATTCCAGGGCGCTGCTCGATTCGCGCCTGTCGATGGATCCCGATGACCGGATGACCGAGCCGCCGATCAGCGGCGATCCGCCAAATCCGGTGAATCCGCCGTCGGGGTGTCGGTTCCGCACACGCTGCGCTTTCGCCGAAACGGTCTGTGCCGCGGAGTCGCCGTCGCTGTCGCAGGCCGGTCCCGATCATTTCGTCGCGTGTCACATGGTGCGCCGGGGTTCCGGCCATAGCCGGCTGTTGAGCTGATGGAGATGCCGATGCAACTCGATCTTGCCGTGGAAGACCGAAAATCGGTCACGTTTCCGGAGGTATCAGAACCCCTGGTCGAAGTGCGCGATCTCTCGGTGAAATTCGTCAGCCGCGAAGCGACCAACAGCGCCGTCAATGGCGTCAGCTTCTCCCTGGCACCCAGCGAAGTGCTCTGCATCATCGGCGAGTCCGGTTCCGGTAAATCCGTGACCATGCGAGCGCTGATGAAACTGCTGCCGCCCAAACGTACCGTCATTGATGGCGACATGCGCGTCGGGCCCCATGACATCGTCAAGATGCGCGAAGCCGACATGCGGGCGGTGCGCGGTTCCACCATTTCAATGATCTTTCAGGAGCCGATGACCGCGCTTGATCCGGTCTATACGATCGGGGACCAGATCGCCGAAACCGTGATGCGGCACCAGAAGATCGGCCGCGCCGCCGCGATGGAGCGGGCGCTCGAACTTTTGAAACTGGTGCGCGTGCCCTCGCCCGAGCGACGGCTGAAAGCCTATCCGCATGAACTTTCCGGCGGCCTGCGCCAGCGCGCCATGATCGCCGTGGCGCTCTCGTGCAATCCGCAGCTTCTCTTGGCCGACGAGCCGACGACGGCGCTCGATGCCACGGTACAGATTCAGGTCCTCGTTCTGCTGCGCCGCTTGCAGCAGGAAATGGGCATGGCCGTCATCTTCGTGACGCACGATCTTGGTGTCGCGGCGCAGATCGCCGACAAAGTGGCGGTAATGTATGCCGGTCGCATCGTCGAATATGGCGCGGTGGCCGATGTGATGATGAAGCCGCGCCATCCCTATACGGTCGGCATGCTGGCCTCCACCGTGCATGGCCATATGCGGGGTCATGACATCGATGCCATTCCCGGCAGCCCGCCCGATCTCAGAAAGCCGATCGTCGGTTGCAGCTTCGCGCCGCGCTGCAAGGTGGTGTCGGCCGTCTGCCAGACCAATTCTCCACCCACAAAGAGCTTCGGCAATGGACAATATGCGGCCTGTTTCCATGCCGAATAGCTGAAATCCCGGCCGCGACAGGGGCGCCAAACGAAAGGAGACCATGTGATGCATGAATTCACGATGCCGCAATGGGCCATTGATCGCGTCAAGCAACGCCGCGAGAAAATCCACGTCTTCGACGACATGGTGCCGAGCCGAACGGCGCTCGTCGTCGTCGACCTGCAAAACGGCTTCATGGTGCCGGAGCATACGCCGATGCCCGTGGCGACGGCGATCGGCACGGTGCCGAAAGTCAATCAACTGGCGGCGACGCTGCGCAAGACCGGCGGCAAAGTATTCTGGATCAAGAACACCATCGACGAGAGCAATCTGGAGAGCTGGTCGAACTGGTTCGCCATGGGCAAGCCGGCCATGAAGGCGCAGCGCGTCGAAACTTTCAAGGACGGTGCGCCGGGCCATGACATCTATCCGGATTTGGAAGTGAAGCCGGAGGACGAGATCGTCAAGAAATTCCGCTTCAGCGCCTTCCTGCCGGAATCCTCCGACATCGCCGAGCGTCTGCGCGCGCAGGGGTTCGACACGGTGCTGATCGTCGGCACCGTCACCAATGTCTGCTGCGAATCCTCGGCACGCGACGCGATGATGATGAACTTCAAGACGATCATGGTCAGCGACGGCAATTCCGCCTTCAGCGACCACGAGCACACCGCGACCCTGGCGGCCTTCTATTCCATCTTCGGCGATGTGATGGAGACCGATGAGGTCTGCATGCTGCTGGAGCGGAATGCGGGTGCCCTGCCGATCGCGGCGGAATAACGGTTCCTGAAGGTGAATCGACCGCCGGTGATATCCGGCGGTCGATGTTCGATCACGCGACGTTGCGCACGGCGTTGATCTTGTCGGCGCCGCCGACAATGCCGGCGAAATCCTGCCACACGCCCTGGGCGCCCTTCTGCCAGTCTTCGAAGGCCTCCGGCTTCAACAGTTTGCCGCCTTTGGCCAGCGCCGTTTGCACGGAGGCCGTCTCGTCTTCGACGATAAGCTGGTTGAAATAGAGCGCGCCTTCGCGGGAGGCTTCGCTCAGTGCCGCCTTTTCGTCGGCATCGAGCTGGTTCCAGAAGCCGCGCGCATAATAGATCACGCCGGAGGCCCAGATATGGCCGGTTTCCGTCATGTTGGGCACGACTTCATAGAGCTTGAAGCCGGCATAAGCGGATTTCGTCAAATCCATCGCATCGGCGACGCCGGTCGCCAGCGCGTTGTAGGTCTCGGTAATCGGAATGCCCACCGGGATCGTGCCGAAGGCGCTCCACAGCTTGGTGTGCAGCGGGCTTTGGATGACGCGGATCTTCTTGCCCTTCAACTGATCCGGCCGGGTGACGGGCTCCTTGGTGAGGAGATGGCGCGCGCCATAATTGATGAAGTCGCCGACGACGAATTGCTGGGCGGCGAGCTTGTCCTTCAAGCCGGCGCCGGTGTCGCCGCTCACCACTTTGCGCACGTGGTCGGCGTCGCGGAACAGGAAAGGCAGATCGAGGATTTGCAATTCCGGCACCCAGCCGGTTAGGGAAGAGACCGTCGAGAGGCTCGCTTGCACCGAGCCCAGGCGTACGCCTTCGGCCACTTCCTTCTCGCCGCCGAGCGCGCCGCTCTTGACGATGTTGAACTTGAAGCGGCCGGGCAGTTTCGCTTCGACCAATTCACCGATCTTCACCCAGATCTTCGTCTCGGGTTTGTCGTCGCCGAAGAGCGAAGCGACAGTGACGGTGCGCGTGCGGGCGCTGGCCGTGCCGATGAAGCCGGGCGCAGCCAGCGTGGCGCTGGCGGCGGAGAGTTTGAGGAGCGTGCGGCGATTGAGATTCATGATCCTTGGTCCTTGATTAGAAAATGATGGCCCAGGCGCACAGAACGCCCAAGGAAACGAGCAGCGACAGCAGATAGGGAACGACCGCACGGAACAAAGCGGTGGCCGGCACGCGCGTGACGCCGCTGACCACGAAGATCAGCATGCCAAGTGGCGGCGTCAGCCCGTGGATCATCAGATTGACCACAAGGATGACGCCGAAATGGATTGGATCGATGCCGGCGGCGACGGCAGCCGGCAACAGGATCGGTCCGAACAGCAGGATCGCCGCGCCGATGTCGAGCACCAGGCCGACGGCGAAGAGGATGACGTTGGCCAGCATGATGACGGCAAAGGCGCTGCCGCCGAGCACCGTGACGAAATTGGAAACGAGGCCCGACACATTATCGACGGCGAGCAGGAAGGCGAAGGGGCCGGCGGTGCCGATCAAGAGGCCGATGGCCGCCGCCTCCGTTGCCGCCTGGGTGAAGCTCGCCAGAATGCGGCCGCCGCCAAGCCGCATGCCGAAGGCGAGCAGCAGCGTATAGAGCGCGGCCAGCGCCGCCGCTTCCGTCGTGGTGACAATGCCGATGCGGATACCGACGACGACGATCACGCCAAGACCGAAGGCGGGGATAGCGGCGATCGCCGCCTGCCAGCGCTCACGAGCTGGCGCGCGCGGCCGCGTTTCGACATCGCGCACGGTGTAGTGAATGGCCACCGCCAGGCAGATCGCCATCAACCCGCCGGCGAAGAAGCCGCCGACCAGCAGTGAGCCGACGGAAAGGTTGGTGGCGGTGGCCAGAATGAGAAAGGCGATCGAGGGCGGGATGATGTTGTCGAGCACCGAAGTGGCGGCGATGATCGCGCCGGCCTGGGCCGGCGGATAGCCGTGCTTGACCAGTTCAGGCTGAAACGTCGAAGCGCCAAAGGCGGCATTGGCGACGGAGGAGCCCGACGCCCCGGAAAAGAGCACGCTGGTCAGGAGAGTCGTCTGTGCCAGGCCGGCGCGGCGATGGCCGACCATGGCGGCGGCGAAGCGCACGAGCTGGTTGGCGACGCCCGACGTGGTGAGCAGGCCGCCCGCCAGCAGAAAGAACGGAATGGCGAGCAGCAGGAATTTCGACATGCCGGTGACGGTCGACGAGACGATGGCCGGTTCCGGCAATGTGCTGCCGAAGGCGATCGCCACATAGGCGGCCGCCAGAAAGGCATGGGCCAGAGGTGCGGCCAGCACGAGACCGAGGCCGGCGATCAGTGCCAGGAACAGGCTCGGTGGCAGACGCGTTTCGATGAAGAGCTGCGGCAGGCCGAAGTAAAGCGCCGCACCCACGCCGATCGACAGGAGGATCGCGATCGCTTTGCCTTCGACGATCCGCTGTAGGGTGAGGACCAGAAGGATCAATCCGCCGCCGATGCCCAGGAAAGCGAAGCGCACCCACTCCGGCAGGCCGAGCGTCGGCGAAATGCCGCCGAGCAGGCTGATGATCTCGCTGCCGCCGAAAAGCAGAATGAAAGCGGCGAGCACGGAAAAAATGTCGGCCAGTCCTTCGGCGGCGGGATGCAGCCGTTCCGGCAGCAGCCGCACGAAGACATCGAGCCGCATGGCGAGCGCGCTCTTCAGGCTGAGTGGCGCGCCGACGGAGATCAAGGCGACATGCAGCCAGATGCCGAGATCTTCGGCACCGATGAAGCCGGTGGCGAAGACATAGCGCAAGGTGACATTGGTCAGGACCACGGCGAGCAGCACGGCCAACAGCGCAGCGGCGGCATAGCCGAGACTGCCTTCGATGATTTTAAGAGCACGCGCCGCGAGGCCACGCGCCGAGACCGCTGGTTGCGTGAGTGTGGGAGAGGAAGTGGCGCTCACCGCTTGATCCTTATGGCAGAGCCGAGACTTAACGGGCCAGCTTAACGCGCCAAGACTTTCGGCGGCGCGTCCGTCGCCATCACCGTCGACAGGTCACGATCGAACAGGGTCGACCAGGTGAAGTGGCGCGCCTGCGAAACCTGACGCGAGACATCGAGGCGCGGCAGCACTTTCTCGCCGAAGCGCCAGGCTTCCTCGAGCAGCGGCATGCCCGAGAGAATGAAGGTCTCGACGCCGGCCTTGCGATAGGCCTCCAGCGTGCGGATCACCGTATCGGGCGAGCCGACGATGGCGGTGCCGGGGCCGGGGCGAACGAGGCCGATGCCGGCCCACAGATCCGGCGCGATTTCGAGATCGCGCAGATTGTCCGGCTTCTGGCCGCCATGCATGGCGGTCATGCGCTGCTGGCCGACGGAATCGCTCTTGCCGACGAAACGCTGATTGGCGGCGATGGCCGCGTCATCCATACGCGCGTAAAGATCGGCGGCTGCATCCCAGGCTTGCGCATCGGTATCGCGGACGATGACATAGAGACGGATGCCATATTCGAGTTCGCGGCCATAGTGCTCGGCGCGCACCTTCACCGCTTTGACCTTCTCGCCGATCTGCTCCGGCGTCTCGCCCCAGGAGAGATAGGTCTGTACGTGCTTGGCCGCGACATCGAGCGCTTTGTCGGAAGAGCCGCCGAACCACAGCGGCGGCGGCGCGATGCTGTCGCCGACAGGCAAGGCTAGTTTGGCGCCATCCGTATTGAAATACTGGCCTTTGAAATTGACGGTCTCGCCGGCGAACAGCCTATGCCAGATCTGCAGATATTCGTCCGCCATGGCATAGCGATCGTCATGCGGCATGGTCATGCCATAGGCGCCGAGCATTTTGGCATCGCCCGAGACGACATTGATGAGCAGGCGTCCGCGCGAAAAATCCTGCAAGGTCGCAGCCATCTTCGCCAGGAGCGTCGGCGCGACGAGGCCCGGATGAATGGCGACGAGGAATTTCAACCGTTCGGTATAGGAGAGCAGGGCGCCGGCCAGCACCCATACATCATGGGCGCCCGTAGCAAACAATGCGCCTGTGTAACCCAACTGATCATAGGCCAGCGCCAATTGCTTATAGTAGCCGAGATCGACCTTGCGCGAACCTTCCGGCTGCCAGGGATAGGCGCCATCGGGCGCGCACATGTACCAGAGAACGTTCATGTTAAGGCTCCTATGCGGCGATGCCTGCGCGTCCAGTCGCAACCGGCTTCTGGAAATGTCCGTGTCTGAACAGCGTGTCCGCTTCGTCCTGCTGTTCAGCGAGAATCTCCCGGTCGGCGGGAACGACGGTGAAATCGCGCGAGCGCAACACGCGCGCCCAGGAGCCGGCATCGCCTTCGCTGCCGGGCTGAGCGGCCAGCAGCGCCGCCGCCTTGTCGATATCGGCCATCACGGCGCGGCCGACCCGATCAAGCTCACGGGCGATCGCAAGGCGGGTGTCGGGCGACAGCGCGTAGCGCTCCAGCGTCCAGAACAGCGAGCGATTGGGAATGGTCGAACCGCACCGCACGAGCAGATGCAGATCGTCGCGATCGAGCGCCTTTTCCAGGCGCGGTGACATGGTCACCCAGGCGTCGACCTCGCCGTCGAGAAGATCCTGCTGGGCATCGCGTGTCGCGCTTTCGATGCGGATGACATCGCTGAGGCCAAGGCCCTCGGTCTCCAGGCTGCGGGCAAGCAGATAGGTATGGAACGAGCCGTCGATGAGTGCGACGCGCTGGCCGGCGAGAGCGGCCACGGAACGGATTGGGCTGTCCTTGCGCACCAGGATGGCGCCGTTCGCCGGGCGCGGCGCCGAGCCGGCGATATAGACCACGCCAAGGCCCTGGGCATCGGCTTCGATCGGCGGTGTCGAGCCGGTGCCGCCGAAATGGATGGCGCCCTTGTCGAGTAGGGCGCCCGTATCGCGCCCCTCGCCATAGAAGACGAATTCCGGCGCGAAGTCGGCGAAAGCCCCCGGCCAGAGCCGGGCCAGCCTGAGATGAAGATTGTTCGAATGAACCCCGATTTTCATGCTTGGCCCTGCGTTTGCAATAAGTCTAGTTTTTCTATATACATTATTTATCGTGTCAATATATATTTTTATAGAATATATTGTGCGATGCAGCGAGAGGAAAAATGCGGCAATTTGAATGACTTCGAGGCAAAGGGCCGATTGCATCCGACGAACCCCTTGAGTCTGCGGGGTTTTAAAAATAGGAAGAGCCTACAATTTACTTTTTTGTAGATCGGATGAGAGGACGCCCGTGACGAAGCCCATCTCCAGTCGCATCTGTCACAGCGTCGGTGAGGCGAGCGACCTGTTGAAACTCATCGCCAATGCCAATCGCCTGGCGATCGTCTGCTTTCTGATGGAGACCGAAGCGTCGGTTGCCACCTTGGAAACCCAGCTCGGCATCGTGCAGCCGACCTTGTCCCAGCAGCTCGCCGAACTGCGCGAAGCCGGCGTGATCATCGGCCGCCGCGAGGGCAAGAGCATCGTCTATCAGGTCGGCGATCCAAGAGTGGAGGAGATTGTTCATCTGTTGCGCGGCTTCTTCGCCGGTCTCGACGATGTGACCAACACCAACGCGATGCGCAAAGTGCCGGTCGACGAGATGATGTTCGACTAGATGATCGATTTCTACACTTGGATCACGCCGAACGGCCTCAAAATCTCGATCGCTTTGGAGGAGTTCGGACTGCCTTACAAAGCCCATACGATCGACATCACCAAGGGCGAGCAATTCGCGCCCGACTATGTGAAGATCAATCCGGCCGCGAAAATTCCAGCCGTCGTCGATCACGACACGGGCATCACGCTCACCGAATCCGGCGCCATCCTTATCTATCTTGCCGAGAAGACCGGCCGCTTCTTGCCGAGCGATGGCCTGGCGCGGCTGCGCACGCTCGAATGGCTGATGTGGCAGACAGGAGGCCTTGGCCCGACGTTGGGCTATGCGCACCAGTTTCTCACCTATAACGCCGGCAAAGCACCCTTCGCCGAAAGCATTTTCGCCGGCGATACGCGCCGTCTTTATGAAACGCTGAACGCACGTCTCGTCGGGCGAAACTATATCGTCGATGATTATTCGATTGCCGACATGGCTGTCTGGCCATGGGTGTCACGATTTGAGCGGCACAAGATCAATCTCGATCACTTCCCCGATGTGAAGCGCTGGTATCTGGCGCTGGCGGCGCGCCCGCAGGTGCAGCGTGGTTACGAAGTGCCCTTCGTCACGACGGCGGTGCCCATGCCCTGATAGGGCGTCGGTGGCGCTGGCTTCGCTTGGGCATGCGAGCTAAAATACGACTGTTGCGTGAATGAGGAATTGCGATGCATTGGATGAAGATCCTGGCGCTGCTGGTGCCGGTGGCCGCTGCATCATCGGAACCGATTCAATCCTACGACAGCTATAAGTCGTGGCTCGTGGCCTGCGACAATGGCCTCACCTGCGTCGCGAAAGGCTTTTCCGAAGATGAGAAGCGCGCTCAAATCAGTATCGAGCGAGCGGCCGGGCCGGCCGGCACGATCACCGCCACCATCAGCGCCGCCAACAAATTCACGCTCGCGGATGTAAGGCTGGATGGCAAATCCGTCGAACTCAATCCGCAGGATTGGAAGCTCGATGGAGGTGACAGCGAATTTTCCCTGTCGTCCGATCGTCTGCCGGCCATCCAGGCCTTGGTCGCGCGTTTGCGCAACGGCTCGAAACTCACTTTGGCCGATGGCGCCCAGGTGCCGCTCGATGGCTTCGCTGCCGCGATGTTGCGTGTCGACGAACGCCAGGGCCGTTTGGATAATGTTACCGCGCTGGCCAAATCGGGCACGACGGCGGCCGCGCAAGTGCCGTCAGCACCGGCTCTCCCGCGCATTCCCAATCACCCCATCACGGCAAAACTCGCATTTGACGAAGCGCAGAAGCTGATCACCGACGTGCGCGCCGCGCAAAAAGCGGTCTTCGAGAAGCAGGATTGCGAAGCGGATGTTTCGGTGATGAAGCCCGAGGCCTATGCGCTGGATGACAAACTGGCTTTGGTGCTGCTGCCTTGCATCATGGGCGCCTATCAGGGCTCTTCGCTGGCCTTTTTGGCACCGCGTGATGGCGGGCTGGCCACGCAAGTGATCGCGCCCCTAGCCTATGCCGGCAACAGGCCTGATCGCAGCGGCGTCACCATGTTCACCGAATCCGATTTCGATCCCGATACAGGCACGCTCGCCATGGCGGCACGCGGCCGTGGCATGGCCGATTGCGGCATGTCGGCGAGCTGGATTTGGGACGGCCAGGCGTTTCGCATGGCGTCGCTATCATATCAGGCGGCTTGCGGTGGACTGGCGCCCGGCGACTGGCCGACGCTGTTTCGCTCGATCCAATAAAGACGCGCCAATAAAGGCACGGCGACTTAATCGTTCGTCGCCAGATGCGTGAACAGATCCTGCGCCGGCGCGGTCAGTTCCTTTTCATCGCGCACGCAGACCGACAACTGTCGCCTGGCCCAAGGATCGGTCAGGCGAAGGGTAGTGATCGGCAGTGCGCGTGCGCACCGTCGCGCCACCGTTTCAGGTACGATGCCGAGCCCGACTTTGTCGGCCACCAAGCGGCAGATTCCTTCGAATGTCCTCAGCCGCACCCGCATCCTCAGCCGCGCGCCCGTTCGCGCCGCATGCGCCTCGATATGATCCTGCAATGCGCCGCCTGCCAGTCCGATGAACTGTTCATGCAGGATATCGGCGAAAGCGATCTGCCTGCGCGTGGCGATATCGTGATCGCGCGGCGCGACCAGCAGCAATTGATCGATGGCGAAGGGGCGCAGCACCAGGCCGCTGGTATCGACCGCATCGGATAGAATGCCGATCTCCACCAGTCCGGCCGCGACGGCCTTGGCGATCTCGATGCTCTGGCGTTCCTTGATCTCGATGTTGACCTGAGCATGCGCCGCCATCCAGGCGCCAAGCCGTTCCGGCAGAAATTCCGTCATGGCCGCCGTATTGGCGGCTAGCCGGATGGTCGTGCGCAGGCCCCTGGCATGTTCGTCCAATTCGCCGCGCATCTCGGCCATCTGCCGTTCGATCCGTCGCGCATGATGGGCCAGCGCTTCGCCGGCCTCCGTCGGGGTGACGCCACGACGGCCGCGTTCCAGCAGTTTGACGGCGCCGCTCGCCTCCATGTCGCGCAGCCGTTCGCTCGCCGCCGGCAAGGACAGGCCGACACGCTCCGCACCATGGGTGATGCTGCCGGCATCCACCACGGCAAGAAACAGGCGCAGGTCGGTGAGGTCGAAGCGCATGGGGCGAGATTATCCGATGGCCTGCCTTCGGACCAGCCGAAGCCTGCCTGCGGATCATCCGCATTGTCGATTTTGGTCGATGCCGTAAGCCCGATCCATGATGAACATGTCGATCGAACTTCTCGTCGTGGCTACCGTGACATTCTTTGCCGCCGGCATCGTCAAAGGTGTCACCGGCATGGGCTTGCCGACCGTCGCCATGGGCGTGCTCGGTGCGTTGATTTCGCCTCTGGCGGCCGCGAGCCTGCTGATCGTCCCGTCCTTCGTCACCAATGTCTGGCAGCTTTTCGCCGGGCCAAGCGTGTACCGGCTCGTTTTCCGGCTCTGGCCGATGATGCTGGCGATCATCGTTGGGACGGTGGCCGGCGCCTCGTTGCTGACCAGCGGCAATACGCTGCTCACGACGGCGGCGTTGGGCGCCGCGCTCATCGTCTATGCCGCCTATACGCTCCTGGCGCGTCAGCTCCATGTACCCGAAAGGGTCGAGCCATGGCTGTCGCCGTTGATCGGCGGGATCACTGGTCTCGTCACCGGGGGCACCGGCGTTTTCGTCATTCCGGCGGTGCCCTACCTACAATCGCTCGGTCTTGAAAAGGACGATCTGGTCCAGGCGCTCGGCCTGTCGTTTACGGTGTCGACGATCGCGCTGGGCGCGGGGCTGGCCTCGCGGGGCGCGCTTCAGGTCGACAATCTCGTTCTGTCAACGCTGGCGATCGCGCCAGCGCTTTTGGGAATGTGGGTCGGGCAGATCGCGCGCAATCGCATCAGCCCGGCGACCTTTCGGCGTTGGTTCCTGCTTTGCCTGTTGCTTCTCGGCGCCGAAATGATCGTCAGGCCGCTGCTGTAATTATGCCTCCGCTCAATAGAGCTCAGGCACATAGAGTTCCGGCGGCACGGGCTTGCGGTGATAATCCGCGTGGCGGACGCGCCGCGGCAGCTCGATATCGGCCTTCGGCACGTCTTCGTAAGGAACCTGCGCCAGCAGATGCGAGATGCAGTTGAGCCGGGCCCTTTTCTTGTCGATGGCCTGTACGACCCACCACGGCGCATGCGGCGTATGGGTGCGCTCGAGCATGTCTTCCTTGGCGTGCGTATAGTCTTCCCAGTGGACGCGGCTCTCCAAATCCATCGGCGAGAGCTTCCATTGCTTCAGCGGATCCTCGATGCGCATGCGGAAGCGGAATTCCTGCTCCTCGTCGGTGATCGAGAACCAGTATTTGAGCAGGATGATGCCCGAGCGCACCAGCATATGTTCGAATTCCGGCACGGAGCGGAAGAATTCTTCTAATTCTTCCGGGGTGCAGAAGCCCATGACGCGCTCGACGCCGGCGCGGTTGTACCAGCTGCGGTCGAACAGAACCATTTCGCCCGCCGTCGGCAGGTGCTGGATATAGCGCTGGAAATACCATTGATGGCGTTCGCGCTCGGTCGGCGCCGGCAGCGCCACGACACGGCAGATACGCGGATTGAGACGTTGCGTGACGCGCTTGATCGCGCCGCCCTTGCCGGCGGAATCGCGACCTTCAAAAAGTACGACGACTTTCAGCTTCTTGTATTGAATCCAGTCTTGCAGGCGCACCAGTTCGTGCTGGAGGCGGAACAATTCACGGAAATAAATCTTGCGGTCGAGCGTATCGGCATCGGAACCCGACACGCCTTGCGCGACCAGTTCGTCCAGCCGGTCTTCATCGAGTTGCATCTCCAGCTCTTCGTCGAAACTGTCGGCGATCTCGGCTTTGATACGGTCCAGGTCATCGATGCTCATGTCGTCGTCCTATACGGTGAGTTGAAAGGGGAGATCAGGCGTAAACGTCGCTGCGGCGTGTCGAGACTTGTTGAGCCCGAAACTGCCAGGCCGTGTGTCGCGCGATCATCAGTTCTTCATTGGTGCGGATGATAAAGGCCCGCACGCGGGAGCGATCCGAGGAAATAACTTCGGTATTTTCACGGTTGCGATCAAGATCCAGCTCAATTCCGATCCATTCCATGGCTTCGAGCGCGCATTCGCGGATAAGCCGTGAATTCTCCCCGATCCCGCCACAAAACACCACCGCATCGAGCCCACCGAGCACGGCGGCCATGGCGCCGATTTCGCGGCGCACGCGAAAGACGAAATAATCGATCGCCTGTTTGGCATGCGGATGGTCGGAGGCTTCCAGATCGCGCATGTCGTTGGAAATACCGGACAGGCCTTTGAGCCCCGACGATTTGTAGAGCAGGTCGGAAATCTCTTGGGCATTCATGCCCTTTTGATCCATCAGATAGAGCAGGACACCAGGATCGATCTGTCCTGGCCGCGTGCCCATCGGCAGACCATCGAGCGCCGAAAAGCCCATGGTGGAGGCCACCGAATAGCCATTGCGGATGGCGCACATGGAGGCGCCGGAGCCGAGATGGCAGATGATCACCCGTCCCTTGGCATGGAACGGCGCGATCTCGGCGAGCTTGCCGGTGACATATTCGTAGGACAGGCCATGAAAGCCATAGCGGCGCACGCCTTCCTCATAGAAGGAGCGCGGCAAAGCGAACGTGTCGTTGACGAAGGGATGGGCGCGGTGGAAGGCGGTGTCGAAACAGGCGACCTGCGGCACGTTTGGAAACGCCGTTTGCGCGGCGCGGATGCCCGACAGATTGTGCGGCTGATGCAGTGGTGCCAGCGGCACGAGTTCGCTCAGTTGCGACAGGATCGGTTCGTCGACCAGCACCGGCGCCGAATGGGCCATGCCGCCATGCACGATGCGGTGGCCGACCGCAGCGATCTCAGCCTGAGGATAGTGATGGGCGACTGCATCGAGCACGAGGCGCATGGCGCCTGCGTGATCGTCAATCGCGCGCTCGCCCTCCAGCGGATCGGAGATGATCTTCTGGCCGCTGCCATCCTTCAGCACGAAATGCGGATTGGTGCCCAGCCCGTCGATCATGCCGATGGCCACGCTATCAAGCGCGCTGGCGGTGAAGAGCGCGAATTTGAGAGACGACGAGCCGGCGTTAATGGTGAGGATATGTTCGCCCATGCGCCACCTATTCTGCCGCCTGCGCCAGGACGTCGTCGCCGAGCGCTTCGCCATGCTGACGCCAGTAGTCGTAAAGCTGCGCCACCGCGCAGGAGGCAAGGCGGGCTTTGTCGTTGTCGGCGCGGGACGTGAGAATGACAGGGGCCTTCGCGCCGACGACGAGGCCAGCGGCCTCCGCCCGCGCGACGAAGGTCAATTGCTTGGCGAGCATATTGCCGGCTTCGAGATTGGGCACGATCAGCACGTCGGCATGGCCGGCGACCGAGGAGACGATACCCTTGGTGCGCGCCGCTTCCGTATCGACCGCATTGTCCATGGCGAGTGGGCCATCGACCAAGGCGCCGGTGATTTGGCCGCGATCGGCCATTTTGGCGAGCGCCGCCGCTTCGAGCGTCGAGGGCATGTTCACGTTGACGGTTTCGACGGCGGCGAGAATGCCGACCTTCGGTGTCTTCAGCCCGCAGGCCAGCGCCAGATCGATGGCGTTTTGCACGATGTCGATCTTGGTGACGAGATCCGGCGCGATATTGATCGCCGCGTCGGAGATGAAGAACAGGTTGTTTCGGGTCGGGGCATCCATCACGAAAACGTGGCTGATGCGTCGCGACCCACGCAGGCCGCCATCCTTCTTGACCACCTGGCCCAGCAATTCATCCGAATGGACATTGCCTTTCATCACGGCGCGGGCCTCGCGCGCATTGACCATGGCGACCGCCTGCTTCGCCGCCGCCGCGTGATCCTCGATATCGATCAGTTGCAGCGCCGAAATATCGGCTTTGAGACTATCGGCGGCGCGCAGGATGCGCGCACGCGAGCCGATCAGGATCGGCTCGATCAGGCCTTCGCGCATGGAGAGCAGGGCGCCGCCCAGCGAATTGGCATCTTCGGGAACGACGATGGCGGTCGGCATGGCCGGCAGCCGTTTGCAGCGTTCCACCAGGGCGCTGAAATGGTCGTGCTGGTCGAGGAGGAGCAGCGGTAGATTGCGCTTTTCCTCGATGATCGTGATGGTCGGCGCTTCGACTTCGGCAACGCCTTCCAGAATGAGCGTGCCGTCGCTCTTCTCGACACGGGTTTCGAAGATAGCGTGCGGCTTCTCGCGCTTTTCCAGGCAGCGCACGGAGATTTTCAGCCGGTCGCCCAGATGGGCGCGTCCGGGAAAGCGGAAGGTCTGGCTGTTGTAGAGCGTGCCCGAGCCCGGCAGGACCGTGCCGAGCACCGAGGACACCAGCGAGCCGACCCACAGCGACGGCGCGACCGTGTCGCTCGTGCCGTCGCGGTTGACGTCGGCGCCGGGCATATGCAGCGGATTGGTATTGCCCGAGGCATGGGCGAAGACATAGAGGTCGTTGGCCGTGACAGGCCGTTCGATGCTCGCTGTTTGTCCGACGACGAGTTCATCGAAAGTGGTGTTCCGGTGCGAGAGGGCGCTCATCATCCGTGCTCCTTGACGGTTCAAAGTTGATGCTTACGCGGCCTGTTCGGCGTCACCGGCATTCGTCGGTCGGTGGCCGAGCATCGCTTCGAATTCGCGATAAAGCGCCAGGGCTTGCCGATGCATGGTTTCCACCGGTCCGGCGACGCGCATCACCAGATCGAGCGCCCGGTCCCGTTCCGCTGGCGTATCGAGCAGTTTCGGCAGGCTGGCCTTGGCGCGCTCGGTCGCGAAGCGGACGATCAGGGATTGCTCATAGATGAGCTTGGCGCGCCGATCCTCGCCCATCGCTGCGAAAGGCTGTTCCGTCGCGAAGATCTGCAGCTCGCGCTCGAGCCGCGAGCGGCGGATATAGCCGCGCGCTTCCGACAGCAATTCGAGCATGCGCACCGTGCCCTCGGCCTCGCCGCCGGTCTCGATATTGGCGAGCGCGTTGCGCACGTCCGGCAGCATCAGCAGGTTCTCGCCGCTCGTCTGTTCGCGTCCGGCCATTTCTTGCCGGCCGACCCATTGCATCGGCGCCGAGCCATAAACCGCATGGAACGAGAGTTCATGGAAAGCGTCGCGGATATCGCGATAAAGATCCAGGTTCTGCTCGATCAGGTCCGACATCACATGTTCGGCGGCCAGGAACGGATTGTTGGCCTCGACAGGCTGGCGATGGGCGCGCACCTGCTCGGCCATCGCGCCGATCGGCGCCAGCAGCGGGTTGCGATCGGAGAGCAGCGAACGCTCAAGCCGCAGCGGACGGGTGCGGAAGAACTGCTTCGCCGTATCTTCATTGACCAAGGCGCGCACGAAGGGCCGCACGAGGTTTTCATAGACGGTGGCGCCGGTTTCAGAAACGCGCGCCACCGCGGCGAACATTTCCTCGTCCTTGCGGCCGTCGTCGAGTTTCAAAATGTCGTCGACGGAGCGCGGCGCGAATTTGATGTGCAGCCGGTCTTCGCCCTGTTCCAGTTCCATTTCATAGAGGCCGGGCGGCAAAGCCTCGATCGCCCGCATCGTATCGGTGATTGCTTCATGTTCGCGACCGGCCACTTTCGCCGAGACGAAAATGCCGAGATGGCCGATCGAATCGTGCAGAAGGTAGACGATGCGCTGGCCGCGTGCCTTGATTTCGTTGACGTTGTGGAACGTGTCGGCGATCCAATTCAGGGCCTGTTGCGGCGGCGTAATGTTGTCGCCGTGCGAGGCGAAAACGATGATCGGCGAACGGATGTTTTTCAGATCGATCCGCTCATCACCGAAATAGGCCTGGCCGAAGGCCAAGCGATTGCCGACGAAGAGGTTTTCGACGATCCAGCGGATTTCTTCCTCATTCATCAAGAAGAAGCCGCCCCACCAGCGCTCGAACTCCAGGAAACGTTCGGTCTCGGTGTCGACCTTGGCGTAAAGATTATAGAGCTTCTTCCAATAGCTGTTGGCCGGATTGAGCTCTTCGAAATTCTGCACCAGCAGCGAGCCGTCGAACACGCCGTTGCCGAGATCGGCCATCAGCATCGCCGGCCAGACGCCGCCGACGCGCCCGCCGGTGTAGCGCATCGGATTCTTGCCCGCCGTACCACCCCAATAGGCCATCGGCGCGCCGTTGATGGCGATCGGGCCAACTTTGTCGGGATGCGCGGCAGCCAGCAGCATGCAGCCCCAGCCGCCCTGGCAATTGCCGATCACAACAGGCTTTTCGACATCGGGATGCCGGCGATGGATTTCGTCGAGAAAGGCGGCTTCCGCCTCGCGCACGTCGGCCAGGGTCTGGCCGGGCTCCGGCCATTGCCGGAAGATGACGAAATAAACCGCGTGACCGTCGGCGAAAGCGTCACCCACCTGGCTTTCCGGCTTGAAGCCGCCGATGCCGGCGCCATGGCCGGCGCGCGGATCGACGATCATGAAGGGACGGCGCTTCGGATCGATGGTGACGCCAGCAGGCGGCGTGATCACCACCAGCGAATAATTGACCGGCCGTGGCAGGGAGCGCCCATCGATGACGAGGTCATAGTCGAAATCCAGGACCGGCGGAATGTTGCCGTCGCTATGCGCGTTGAAGGCATTGCCGCGCTGGCGCAAGGTATCGAGCACCAGGATTGAGCGCTGCGTCGCGTCGGTCACGTAATGGGCCCAGGCCGCCCAGATGTTCAGGTTCTGTCTCGGCTTCAGCAAGTCCGCCGCTTGGCTGGCGCGCGCCTGAAACAGCTTGATCTGTTCCTGAGCGATCCGCTGTCCGTGGTCGAACCACAGACGCGAAAGAATATTGGCGTTTTCGAGATTGATGGCGATGGCGTCGTTCACGACTTTGAAGTTCATCGGCTTTCCAATCATGGTTCAGCCCAGGCGTTGTCGCTGCTGGTCGGCCACCGGCTTGGGAGAGGTGATGCCTGGGGGGCCTGCACTGCGGCGCAATATCGAAGGGCCAAATGACAGGGCGATGAAGGCGGTTGTCCGCAGGGTGAGCTGTGGGCGGTTGTCGCGACCGCCTGTCATCGGCATGAAAAATGGATCATTGAGATAGGCCTCGCGCCGCGTGCTGGGGCGTTGAGCCGTTTTCAAAGAGGATTTTCATGTCGACAGGCAAATCTCGCATCGGCGTCGTCGGCGCCGGCACCATGGGCAATGGCATTGCGCAACTTTTCGCCGCCGCGGGCCATCCGGTCACCTTGCGGGACCTGAAGCCGGAATTCCTCGATCGCGGCCTGGCCGTCGTCGGCGACAGTCTCGGCCGCCTGGTGGCCAAGGAGAAAATGAGCGCCGGGGATCGCGACGCTGTTCTGGCCCGGATCAAACCGACGACCGATGCGGGCGAACTCGCCGGCTGCGCCGTCGTGGTCGAAGCTGTCGTCGAAAACTACGACATCAAGGCCGGCCTGATCCGCGAACTCGACACGATCTGCGGCGAGGACACGATTTTTGCCACCAATACCTCTTCGATCTCGGTGACGCGGCTGGCCGCAGCCTCGAAAAATCCGGGCCGGGTCATCGGCATGCACTTCTTCAATCCGGTGCCGCTGATGCAACTGGTCGAGATCATCCGCGCCTTGCAGACCAGCGATGAAACCAGCCAGGCCATCGTCAGCCTCACCGAGTCGCTTGGCAAAACCGCGCGCGTCTCCAAGGACAGCTATGGTTTCGTGGTCAACCGCGTGCTCGTGCCGATGATCAACGAAGCCATCAACTGCGTCCATGAAGGCGTGGCCTCTCCGGAGGATGTGGATGTGATGATGAAACTGGGCACGAACCAGCCGATGGGTCCGCTGGCGCTGGCCGATCTCATCGGCCTCGATGTCGTGCGCAACATCATGGACACGTTGTACAATGGCTTCGACGATCCGAAATTCCGCGCCAGCCCCTTGCTGAAGCAGATGTGCGATGCCGGCTATCTCGGCCGCAAGACCGGCCGTGGCTTCTTCTCTTACGCCAAATAGCGCCAAGGCCTGCGGCGGGTATCGGGAAGCCTGCCGCAGGTCTATTGCTTAAGAAAAACAACAGGCTGGTAAGGGTGCTGCCTGAGGGTGGCGCAAAAATTTCGTACCGCGAAATCTCTGAAACCGGCTGTCCGGGTTTGCCGGTCGCAATTGTAGTGTGCTGCCACATGACGGTGGGCAGACGGCGGCAATGACGGCAGACGAACAACAATTCATCATCCAGGACATCACCCAGATGTTGGCGCGTCATTGGCATGACGTCGACCGAAACTGGGGCCGCAATGCGCATCTCGACTACACGGCTGATGGCTCTTATGCGACGAGCCTGCGCAAGCGCACCGGCATCGAAGCGATCAAGGCGTTCTATGCCGACCGTCATGATCGTGGCGAGCGTGTCGCGCGCCATCTCGTCAACAATCTCCACGTGACCGTTCACGACGCCAATACCGCCACCGCGATCTGGATTCTCAGTCTGTTCGCGGCCGATGGCGCGCCGGTTCTGCCCTCAAAGCCCGCCATCATGATCGCCGATGTGGTCGACGAACTGGTGCTGGAAAGCGACGGCGCCTGGAAATATCGCTCCCGCACGATCACGCCGCTGTTCCGCGACGATACGCCGACGACCGGCTGATCCACTGCCTCTCATTTTGAAAGCCTTGCATGTTCATAGATCCAGAAACATCCGTCGATCTCAAGCGTTCGATCTTCAATGCGATCGTCGCGCCGCGCCCGATCGGATGGATCAGCACGATGAGCGCCGCCGGTCAGGTGAACCTGGCGCCATTTTCCCATTTCAATATCGTCTCGACCTCGCCGCCCGTGCTCATCTTCTCCTGCAATTCGCCGGAAGATCGGCCCGAGAAGGACACACTGGTGAATGTCAGGGCGACGGGAGAATTCGTCTTCAATCTCGTCAGCTACGATCTGCGCGAGGCGATGAATCTGACCTCGACGGCGGCACCCCATGGCGTCGACGAATTCGAACTGGCCAAACTCGAGAAAGCCGCCTGTATCAAGGTGCGCCCGCCGCGCGTCGCCGCTTCGCCGGCCAATCTCGAATGCCGCCTGTTGCAGATCGTCGAGATCGCGCCGGTGGTGAAAGGCGATACGCCGAGCAATGTCGTGTTTGGCCGTGTCGTCGGCCTCCATGTCCAGGATCAGTTTTTCGATGGCGCCGGTCGCTTCGATACGGTGAAAGCGCAGCCTTTGACACGGCTGGGCGGCATTCAATATGCGCCGCCCGGACCCATCGTCGAAATGCCGCAGCCCTTCAAGCGGGCCGCTGAAACGAAACGGGAGGCCTCATGATCCGCAACGGCGAATTGATCGATTTCCAAACTGTCGAGACGGCAGCGAAAGGCGGACTGCGCCACAGCCAGGGGCGCGGTCAAAACTTCATCGTTGAATTCATCAAGGCCGATGCGGGCTCTTCCGCATGGACGATTGAAAGCGCCTATGAGGCGATGGTTCTGTTGCCGGATGTCGGCGCGCGTTTCACGGGCGTGAACGAAACCGTCTCCGTCAAAGCCCGTTCGCTTGTCATTCTGCCGGCCGGCAAAGTCTCCGTTCAATTGGCGGGGGCTGGAACCTGCTGCATATTGACGTCGAATGCCGGCGAGCCGGTGAGCGGTAAGGTCGAGAATGCGGCGACCTATGCCGCGCGTGACGAGCGGGTCGCGCCATTCGGCACGCCTTATCGACGGCTGTCCGATCCGCAGTCCATCCGTGTCCTTGAGATCGATGCGATCGACGCGCCGCAGGACAATCCGCGCTTGAAAATGTTTCAGAGCGCGACGCTGAGCATCAATTGGGTCGAATATGCCGGCCCGCGTGATCGCAAAGCGCTCAGCCCGCATGCGCACAAGAGTTTCGAACAGGGATCCTTGGCGCTGGCCGGGGAATTCCGCCATCATTTGCGGGTCGAATGGGGCAAGAATGCCGAGGTCTGGCAGGAGGATCGGCATGTGGTGGCGCCGTCGCCGTCCTTGCTCGTCATTCCACCGCAGATCATCCACACGACCGAAGGCGTCAATGACGAGCGCCATCTGCTGATCGACATTTTCTCGCCGCCACGGGCGGATTTCATCGCCAAGAACTGGGTCGCCAATTCGGCCGAATATGAAGCGCCTCCGGCGCAGCCGTGATCGGCCGCGTTCGCGTAACGGCCGAGCTTGCTGGCCACGGCCATTATTCCCCGCTAATCTGCGAAGTAGGAGCGCGGGACGGTAAAGCAGGGCGCTCCTGCGAGGGGTTATGGGAACGTCATCTGAAACGTCAGCGGAAGCATCATCTATTCGTGCGGTGAGCCGCGCCATCGACTTGTTGCAGGCGCTGAACCGGCAGCCCATCTCGACGGTGGACATGCTGCATGGCCAGACAGGCATTCCGAAGCCCACCATCGTGCGGCTTTTGCGGACCTTGGCGGCGAAAGGGCTTGTCTGTCACGCGCCCAAACACGGCGCCTATTACCTGACGTCCCAGGTGCAGTCATTGTCGGTCGGCTATCACAGCGTGCCCAAGATCGTCGAGGCGGCGGCGCCTTTGCTCGATGCCATGACGAGCCGGGTCAAATGGCCGCTGGCGATTGCCGTTCCCGAAAACAATGCGGCGATCATTCGCTACAGCACGGTGCCCCATTCGCCGCTGGCGCTGCTGCATTCGTCGATCAATATGCGGCTGAGCCTGGTGACGCGCGCGCTCGGCCGCGCCGTTCTCGCCTTTTGCGACGAGGATGAGCAGGATCACATTTTGCAGGCTCTCAGCGTGTCCACGGAGCCGGAAGACGCCTCGGCCAAGAACGTTTCCGATATCCGCCGCCTCTTGTCGGATATCCGCGCCTGCGGTTTTGCCATGCGTGATCCAAGGGTGCGCCCCGTGTCCAACACGATTGCCGTTCCGGTCTATGAGAATGGTCGCGTCGTGGCGAGTGTCGGTCTGACCTTCATTTCCTCGGCCTTGCGGCCCGAGCAAGCGGTGAAGGATTATCTGGGCCAGGTCAAAGAGATCGGCGACGAGATATCGGAGCGATTGAAACAGATCACCGAAGGTGCGGCGTCAGCCGGCCTGGCGCAGGCGCAATCGGCGAGCGGCTTGCGGCACTAGACGCGGACCTCTTTGGCTCACGCCTTTCGGCCGCGCATCTTCAATCGATCGCCATTGACCACGGAAGCCCCGGCGCGTCCCAGCAGGACATGCGCGAGATTCTCCGCCGCCTGTCGCCTCCGGCCAAAGAAAGCTTCGTGCGTCCATGACGCGACATGAGGCGTGGTCAGGATTTTCGGATGTGTCAGCAGCGGATCGTTCGATGCCGGCGGCTCCGGGTCGAAGACGTCGATCGCCGCGCCGGCGATCTGTCCTGCGTCAAGGGCGGCGAGAAGCGCCTGGCGGTCGACGAGAGCGGCGCGGGCGGTATTGACCAACAACGCGCCGTTCCGCAGGCGTTTCAGAGCGGCTGAATCCAACAAGGGCCTGCCGTCCGGCAGAGGCGGGCAATGCAGACTGATGACATCGCTCGAAGCCAGCAGTTCTTCCAGGGCCACGCGCTCCACGCTTGCTGGCAAGTCCGAGGCATAGGGATCGTAAACGAGAATCCGAACGTTCCAGCCCGACAGGCGCTGGGCGAATTCGCGCCCTATGCGGCCAAAGCCGACGATGCCGACCGTGCGCTCATCCAGGCTGCTCGCGAAGGTCGCGGGGCTGCGCCATCCACCGCCCGTCATATAGGGGCGCGTCCAAACGTGGAGCTGTTTCATGAGGGCGAGGAGCAGCGTCATCGCATGCTCCGCCACATAAACCGTGTCATTGCCATGCGGCGTATTACAGACCGCGATATCCGCCGCCGTCGCCGCATCGATATCGACGGTGTCGACGCCGATGCCGATCTTGCTGATCACGCGCAGATCGGGCAGGGCGCGGATGACGTCGGCACTCACGCGGATTCCGCCCGAGATCAAGACGCCGTGCGCGCCCTGCAGATCCTCGATAAAGTCCTGGGCGCGATGGGTACGATAGGCCGGATCCAGATTGGGACGTCCAAGGCGAACCTCGATGCCTTGGGCTTCCAGGAAAGCGGCCGATGTATCGCCAGCGACGACGCGCTCCCAGAGAACGGCGATCGGCTTTGAATGATGTGTATCGTTCATGGCATCTAAAAAGGATGTAAGCCCAATAACATGATGGTCGAAGCGTCGATTCCCGGCCGGAAGCTGACGATCCACCTCGCCCGGACGTCCGGCTTCGTGCAACGGCCCTCCCTGTTCATTCCGTCAGACGAAATTCCGAAGGGTGGAATGGCCGGGCTGTGGCGTTGACCGACGGGGCATTTCCCTGCCGTTAGCATCCCCATGAAGGTATGGGGGAGACAGACATGAACATATCCGAAAAAGCGCAGCGCGGGCTGCCCAAACTTTCCGAACGATGGGCGAAATATGGGCTGCGCGGCTTAGCCGTGGCGGCAGCCTTGGCATCCGCCACCCTGGCTGCCCGGGCGGAGGTCTTTCCGTCGCGGAATATTCGTCTCGTGGTGCCGTTTGCGGCGGGCGGTACGGTCGATCTGTTCGCGCGCCTAGTCGCCACTGAGATGGGTAAGTCCCTTGGCCAAAGTGTCGTCGTCGAAAACATCCCCGGCGCTGGCGGTGTGATCGGCACCACCAACGTGTCGCGCGCCGCACCGGACGGTTATTCACTTTGTTTCTGCGCCTCCGGCAGCACGATGCTGCTGCCGCTGATGGATTCGAAAGTCTCTTATAAAATTCCCGAGGATCTGCCGCCCGTGGGGCATGTCCTGCGTATCGAACAAACCATCATAGTGAATACCAAAAAGGGCCCGAACGATCTGGCGGGGCTGGTCGCCAAAGCGAGGGCCAATCCGGGCGCGATGTTCTACGCAACGCCGGGCCTCGGCACGTCCAATCATCTCGCTGGCGAATTGCTGAAGATCGCCGCGAAGATCGATGTCCGCGCTGTGCATTATCGCGGCGAGTCCGCGGCCGTACTCGATCTGCTCAGCGGCCAGCTCGATTATATGGTCGCATCCATGTCGTTCGCCGAGCCCTACTCGCGCGCCGGCGAGCTGCAAGTTCTGGCCCTGACAGGCCCGAGCCGCTGGCCCAACAATGCCAATATTCCCACCATCGCCGAGTCAGGCTATCCGGGCTTCGATGCGACGACGCAAATCGGCCTGCATGCCTCCAAGGGAACACCGAGAGATCGGATCGAAGTGATCAATGGAGCGATGAACAAAGCCTTGCAGAGCGTGGAATTGAGGGAAAAGTTCGCTCTCGGCGGCGCGACGCCTCAAGGCGGTTCGGTCGATGACTACGCCAAATTCCTGCAAGCCGAAACGGCCAAGTGGGACAAGGTGGTGCAGCAAGCCGGCATCAAACTGGATTGAAACCCATGAATAGCCAATCCAGCACGAAACGTTTGCTGATGCTGCCGGCGCTCCTGCCGGTGCATCGCGAATGGGCCCGGCGCTTGCGCGATAAATTCCCGCATGAGCTGGATGTCATCGAGGTCGAAACCGATCATGAGGTCCAAAGTCTCATGAGCACGGCCGACGCGGCCTGCGGGACATTGACACCCGAACTGCTGGCGCAAGCTGATCGACTGCGCTGGCTGCATTCGCCGTTGGCGGCGCCGCCGGCGGGATATTTCTCTCCGGAGCTGATCGCACACCCGCTGACGGTGACGAATGTGCGCGGCATTTTCAACGATCACATCAGCGCCCACATCCTCTCCTTCGTGCTCGCTTTCGCTCGCGCGCTCCATCACTATGTCCCGCTGCAGCAGCAGCGGGTATGGCAGCAGCTTCCCCGTTACGAGGGAACGGTGCATCTGCCCGAGGCGGTCGCCCTGATCGTCGGTGTCGGCGGCATCGGCGCCGAGACGGCACGCCTGCTCAGCGCCTTTGGCATCGAATGCATCGGCGTCGATCCGCAGCGCACCGAGCCGCCGGAGGGCATGAAGCAAATCCATTCGGTGGATGCGCTCGACGAGCTGCTGCCGCGTGCCGATTTCGTCATCGTCACCGTGCCCCATACGCCGCAGACCGAGCGCATGTTCAACCGGGAGCGTTTCGGCCGCATGAAGCGCGGCGCCTTCTTCATCAATATCGGTCGCGGCGCCACCACGAGCCTGGATGATCTGCTCGTGGCGTTGCAAGAAGGCCAGCTCGGCGGCGCCGGGCTCGATGTTTTCGAGCAGGAGCCGCTGCCATCCGAACATCCCTTATGGGTGCAGCCCGGCGTCTTCATCACCCCGCACGTGGCGCTCTGGGGGCCTTATTACAACGAGCGGCGCTACCAGATATTGGAAGAGAACTGTCGCCGCTTCCTCGACGGCAACCCGCTGCTCAATGTGGTGAACAAGGCGCTCTGGTATTGAGAGGCTGACGCGAGCGCAGAGCGCCCGACCCATGGGCGAAGGGCGACTTTTCGTACAGCGAAACACAAAAAGAGGCCGGCTGCGGGCCATACGTGAGCCTCTTACGATGCTTCCCAATCATATTTCGCGCTGATGGGCTTCGGGTCTTTTCCATGAATCAAGCAGAGCAAGTCACCGGCCTGATCGACTGTCATGCCCATTGCTATGATCTGGATCGCTATCACTTCAGCGAGACATCGGGGTTCGCGCTGGAGGCCAATGCCATCGGCAGCTCCCGCCAGTATCAAGGCGTTCTCGATGCTCATGGCGTCAGCCACGCGGTCCTCATCAATCCCCTCGGCGGGTACGGGACGGACAATCGTTATCTGCTCGAAGCGATCGCCGGCAGCCAGGGGCGGTTCAAGGGCATTGTGCTCTTGGCCGAGGATGCGACCGACGCCCAGGTGAAAGCCATGGTCGATGGCGGGATCGTCGGCTTGCGCTTCAACCTCAATTTTCCGTCGAGTCCATCTTTGTACGGACCGGCCGGTGAGCGCGCCCTGGCCATCGCCCGCGAAAACGGCTGGGTCGTGCTGGTCCATTATGAGGGCGATACGATTCTCGAGGCGCTGCCCGTGCTGCGCCGCAGTGGCTGCCCGGTGATCATCGATCACTCCGGCCGGCCGTCGATCGCGGCCGGATTGGATCAGCCGAGCTTCCGCGCGCTTCTTGCGTTCGGACGGGAAGGGCAGGGCATTATCAAACTGTCGGGGGCGTTCCGCATGTCCCGCACCGGCTGGCCGTTCGAGGATTGCGATCCCTATATGCAGGCCTTGATCGAGGCGTTCGGTCTCGACCGCTGCATCTGGGGCTCGGATTGGCCCTTCGTCAGACCGAAATATCGCGTCGATTACGGGCCGTTGCTCGCCTATTTCCGCCGGCTTGTGCCGAACGCGGCCGATCAACAGCGCATTCTCTGGAGCAATCCGGCGCGCCTTTTCGGATTCCAATAGCGATCGTCGGGCCATCGGTTTTTCGCCCGGCGAAATTTCGCAACTGATGTCTCGAAGGTAGTCGGCCGCTGATTAAGCTGCGTCGCGACAATGATGACGAGCGGAGGAAACAGGATGTCTCGCCCCTTCCATGTGGCGCTCTGGATCGCTTTGATGATGATCGGTGGGCTGATGCCCGCGCGCGCCAGCGACTGGCCGTCGCGTCCCGTCACCATCGTCGTCCCCTTCGCCGCCGGCGGCAGCACCGACATCGTGGCGCGGCTGTTGGCGGAACAGTTCCGGATGACCTTCAAAGGCTCGTTCGTCGTAGAGAACCGGCCCGGCGCCACCGGCAACATCGGTGTCGCCGCCGCGGCCAAAGCCGAGCCCGATGGTTACACCTTGCTGCTCTCCACATCGGGACCCATCGCCACCAATGTGCTGTTGTTCAAGAAGCTTCCGGTCAATCCACTGACCGATCTGACGCCCATCGCCATTCTGGCTGAAGTGCCGTTGATCATCGTGGTCAATGCCAAACTGCCCATCCGCTCCCTGCAAGAGCTTCTCGACTATGACAAAGCCAATCCGGGGAAATTGAATTTCGGCCATGCGGGAACAGGCGGCATGGGGCATATGGCAAGCGAACTGCTGGCCATGACGGCGGGCCGTAAGTTCACCAATGTGGCTTATCAGGGCTCGACACCCGTCACCAACGATATCGTCGCAGGCGTGGTCGATGTGGCGGTCGATCTGGCGCCCACCTACATGCCGTTTATCGAGCAGGGAACGCTGCGCGCCATAGCGGTAACGACCTCGCGCCGGATGCCGGAACTTCCGCAGGTACCGACGGTCCGTGAGCAGGGGATCGCCGGTTATGAAGCCTCTTCTTTCATTGCCTTGATGGGGCCGGCCAATCTGCCTGAAGGCATCGTCACGAAGCTGAACGCGGCAGCCGACGCATGGCTTAAGACCGACGGCGCCAAGAAGGCTTTGGAAGCACAGACCTTGCGCGCGCTCAGCGGCACGCCGGCGATGTTGAAGGAGCGGGTTCGCGCCGAGATCGAGAAATGGGCGCCTGTGGTGAAGGCCGCCAATATTTCTTTGGGGAACTGAGCGCGCCGTTGCGCTTGTGATCCCTCGCTCGCTTCTTTCGCACATTGGCTATGGACCGTTCAAAGTGATGCGAAAGTAACAATTTATATCGTGGCTTTGCATAAGCTTCAGGCGCATGAGCACGTTCGAGCGCGCATGCGTCGTTGTTCCATCAACGAGATGAACAGCCACTCACCATCGACCGTCAAAAATATCGCGACGAGACGGAACCAATGTCGCAACGCGGCATTCTCACGGTGGAAGCTTTCAACACCCCAGGAAAGTCTTCCCGTTCCAACTTTTCCCGTCAGTTTGTGTCACAGGCTGACGGGCTTTCCAGGATCGGCTGGCTGTGCGCAGATCGTTTGCTTTCCATTTTCTCGGTCAATTTCAGAACGCTGCACCAAGTGTGAGGTCAAGCGTTTGGCCAAGAGAAGAAGGGCGCAACAAAACTGACACATTAGCCCGGTAGGAGCACGGATCATGCTCCAGAAGAGGACGTCGATGCCCCTCCTTGTCACTGAGCTGCGTGAGTTGTCTCTCGCATTGTTGGGCGGTGGAACTTACGAAAAACATTATGCCCACTTCGTGCAGAAGGCAGCGGACGAGCTGGAAGCGGGTATCGAGGATCGTTCCCTCGGCGAATATCTCGAACCCTTCGCCGAATGGTTGACGAAAGACTGCGCAACGGAAGGCCATCTCGTCGCCACCGCTTGCGCCTGCCTCAGCGGGCAAGTTCCGGCAACGGCTTGAATTTCCGGTTGATGCTGGGCCTTTTCGTCTTCGCGCTGCGCAATTGCGCTGACATCTGTCTCGCGCCATAAGCTGGGATACCGAAAGTTCCCGGCACAAGCCCGTTGCAGGGCCTGGCCCGAAGGATAGAGCGATGACGCAGTTTCTGTTCGACGGTCCTGAAAATGCGCCGGTGACGCTTCTTCTCGCCCATGGCGCTGGGGCTCCGATGGATTCCGCCGCCCTCAACGCAATAGCGGCTGTGCTGGCAACGGCGGCCTTGCGTGTGGCACGTTTTGAGTTTGGCTATATGGCCGCGCGCCGCACCTCGGGCGAAAGGCGTCCGCCGCCGCGCGCCGAAACCTTGATGCCCGAATATATCGCGGCCATCGATGCGCTGGCCGCACGCGGACCGTTGATCATTGGCGGCAAGTCGATGGGCGGCCGCGTCGCCAGTATGATCGCCGATCCTCTCCATGCCTCGCAGCGCATAGCGGGCCTGCTGTGCCTCGGCTATCCGTTTCATCCGACCGGCAAGCCGCAGCAATTGCGAACCGCCCATCTTGCCGATCTCAATACGCCGGCCCTGATCGTCCAGGGCACGCGCGACCCCTTCGGCACCCGCGAAGAGGTCGCGACCTATCGGCTTTCAAAGTCCATCGAGATCCTGTGGCTCGAAGATGGCGATCACGATCTGAAACCGCGCAAAGCCATCTCTGGCTTTAGCGCAGCCGATCATCTGCGCACCATGGCCGATCGTGTAGCCGCCTGGTCGAAAGAACTGCAACACTAGCCGTCGACTACACCCGTTCGACGATGGACAGACCCGAGACGCGGTCCAGCAGATAGACCAGACCGCGATCATCCATGAACACGTCATTGCTGGAGACGCGCCGTCCCGGTGCGTCGGGAATGTAATGGGCGGTTTCACGCGGTTGCATCGGGTTCGAAATGTCGAGGAAGCGCAATCCTTGCGCGAACCAGGCGACGGGAATTTCGGTGCCGCGAATATGTTCGACCGGCTGGTGGCAGCCGGTCATCGACGGGTTGGACTTGCCATGGATGCCTTCCACCTGAAACGTGGCCACGGGCACCGGTCGTGTTTCATCGGTGGCGTCGACCACCCAGATGAAGGCGGCAAGTTCGGGCGCCATCGCTGGATCGAGCGGATTCACGTCCTCGTCGGCGACGATCAGATAGCGGCGCCCATTGATCGCGAAGGGCACGGGCACCAGCGAATGGGTCGGCCAGGGAAAAGGTGGGCTCCAATCGAAGCCGGAGATTTGCTTCGGCCGGCTCATGTCACTGATGTCGAGCAGCACGCCACCACCATGCCAATAGCTCACGTATAATCTGTCGTCGCGGCGGATCGCATGATGGCAGCGATGCTGGCGTCCCGGCCAGGACGGCACTTCGCCGCCGGCCGTCCATTGTCCCGGCATCCACCAGCGCCCCACCTCGCGCGGCCGCGCCGGATCGGCCAGATCGAGGATCATGACGATATTGCCGATATAGCCATCGAGCTCGGGGGAAATGTAGGCGTAGCGTCCATCGAAGGTGAAGCGATGCACGCCCGTGCCGCCGCAGGTCCAGCGGGTGATCTCGCGCGGCGTTTGCGGATTGCTCACGTCATAAATGCCGAGACCGCCCTTGATGCCGTCGCGCGCGGCGATCTCTGGTGAAACGATCTCGTGATTGACCAGCATGAGGCCGTTGGCCACCTGCACCTTGTGGGAATGCACGCCCCACGGCACGGTGAGATGCGCGACCACCTTCGGCCGGCTGGGATCGCTCAGATCGACGATCGAGGTGCCGCTGGGGGCGGCCATGTGGCCGATATAGCCATAGTTGCCGTCGACGACGATCTGGCCGCCGCCGGAACACTCCAGATGCCCGACTTCCCGCACGCCCTTGCAAATGGCCATAGGTTCGTTTCCTCATCTTGTTGGCCGGCCTTCAGGCCGGACTGATTTCTCGATACATTTCTCTGACATGCCCTCGGCCTTTACGATGCGAAAGGCGGGCAGGCTGTCACCTCTTCATGTGACTGTGCTTTCTCGCGTGATCGCTTACCCAGGCCAAGGGGGGCGCCCAAGAAATCGCACATGGGACATCCCATGGATCGGTAAAAAATGTCCGTCGAACGGGCAGCGTCCGCAGGCGACAAGCTGAGAGAGGGAGCCAGCGCCATGATCATTGCCGTGCCCAAGGTCCGCGCGCTTCTGGCCGCCTGTGCCTTGTTCGTCTCGACCGCGCCGCTGCTGGCGGAAACCTTCCCCTCCGGCCCGGTTCGCATCATCGTCGGCTTTGGCGCCGGTTCGACCGCCGACATTCTGGCGCGGCTGGTCGGCCGCCATATGGAAACCGTGCTGGGACAGCCGGTCATCGTCGAAAATCGCCCGGGCAATAGCAGCATGGTTGCCGCCGAAACGGTGGCACGCGCGCCCAAGGACGGGCAAACCCTGTTCATGGCCACGGTCGCCAATACGCTGAACCCGGTGCAGGCCGGCTCGCCGTTCAATCTGGGCAAGGACATGGCGCCCGTGGCTCTGCTCGGCATCAGCCCCAATGTTTTGGTCGTGCATCCCTCGGTCCAAGCCCGCACCGTCAAGGATCTGATGGCGATCGCCAAGAACAAGCCCGATACGCTGACCTTCGGCACCTCCGGCGCCGGCACGGCAAGCGATCTGGCGACGCGCCTGTTCAACATCAAGGCCGGCTCGAACGTGGTGTCCGTTCCCTACCAGGGCGGCGCCAACCAGGGTATGTCCGATCTGCTCACCGGTCGCATCAACGCCATGTTCAACGTCGGCGTCGCGCTGGCGCCCCATGTGGCCTCCGGCGCGCTGGTTGCGCTGGCTGTCGGACAGCCGAAACGGGCGACCATTCTGCCTGATGTGCCGACCATGGAAGAACAGGGTATTCCCGGCTTCGATGTCGGCATCTGGATCGGTCTGCTCGCGCCGGCCGGGACGCCGGCGGCGATTGTCGATAAGCTGGCGCAGGGTTCCAATGGCGCCTTGAAGACGGAAGCCGTGGAGACCGCGCTCAAGACGCAGGGCATCGATCCGATCGGAGCTTCGCCCAGCGAGTTCAGCGCGTTCATCGTGGCCGATATCGAAAAGTGGCGGGCGATCCTCGCCGCGAGTCCAAAGCAATAACGGGGAAACACGCATCCATGCTCTGGCACAAGACGATCGGTGAGGGCCCCGAACGGGTGATCGCTCTGCACGGCTGGTTCGGCGATCATCGCGCCTATGCCGGCCTCTTCGACATGCTGGATAGGCAACGTTTCACCTACGCCTTCGTCGACTATCGCGGCTATGGCCATTCCCGCGATCTCGCCGGCCCCTACACGATCGGCCAGGTGGCGCAGGACGCGCTAGCGCTGGCCGAGTCGCTGGGTTGGAACAGGTTCCACGTCATCGGTCATTCGATGGGCGGCAAGGCGGCGCAGAAAGTCGCGATCGACGGTGGCTCGCGCGTCAAATCCCTGATCGCGATCACGCCGGTTCCAGCACCCGCCATGCCGGTCGACGATGCCACCTTCGGCTTCTTCTCGGGCGTCTGCGACAGCGATGAAACCGCATTGGCTTTGATCGGCGGCTCGGTCGGCGATCGCCTGTCCAAGGTCTGGATGAAACATCTTCTCGCCGGCGCCCGCGCGACGGCGAAGCCGGAAGCCTTTCGCGGTTATATGCAATCCTTCATCCGAGACGATCTCTCGGCCGGTGCCGACAAGGTCACGATCCCGATCCTCGCTCTAGCCGGCGAACACGACAACGGCGTGCGCGCCGATGTGGTGCAGGCGGTCTTCCCGCAGATCTTTCCGAAAGCCGCGCTGACCGTCGAAGTGCTCGCCAACAGCGGCCACTATCCGATGGACGAAATCCCCGTCTATCTGACGACGCGGATCGAGAGGTTCTTGGGCGAAGCGGCCGGGGCTTAGGAAAGCGCTCGCCCCGGGGCTTCTCATCGATGCGGCGTTGCTGTCATGATGCGGCCACCGTTCTCGTCTTCCGGTCGCCATCGTGGAACTGCGTCACCTCAAATGTCTGGCCGTTCTGGCCGAAGAACTGCACTTCGGCCGGGCGGCCGAACGCCTTGGCATTGCCCAGCCGGCCTTGACGCAGCATATCCAAACCTTGGAGCGTGAACTCGGCGTCAAACTGTTCCACCGCACCAAGCGTTCCGTCGAACTCACGGTCGCCGGCAGTCTGACCCTGGAACAAGCCCTGCGTACCTTGCAGCAGGCGGAACGTACCGCCTTGGTCGCGCGCCAGGCCGGCCGGGGCGAAAAGGGGTTGATTGAAATCGGCTATGTCGGTTCGGCCGCATTTTCCGGCATTCTGAGCCGGATGATCTCCGCCTATCGCAAGACCTATCCCGATGTGGAACTGAACCTGCATGAGTTGGGCATTCGCCAGCAGCTCGACGATTTGCAGAATGGCCATCTCGACGTCGCCTTTTTGCGGCTACCGGTCAGGCATTGGCCCGTGGGCCTGACGTCGCTGACGCTGTTGAGCGAACCCATCATCATCGCGCTGCCGACCGGGCACCCTTTGGCCAATCGGCGCGCCATACCCATCGAGGCCCTGGCCGATGAATCGTTCATCGCCATGCGTTATATGGAGGGCGTGGGCTTCCATGCGCAGATCGCCGATATCTGCCGGGCGCATCAATTCGTGCCCCGCATCACCCAGCATGCGCAGCAATTGGCGGCGCTGGCGAGCCTCGTCGGCGCGGGGTTGGGTGTCGCCTTCGTGCCGAAATCGCTCGTCAAACTGCAAATCGCCGGCGTCGTCTATCGCCCGCTGACGAATGTGCGGGAGATTTCCAGCCTCGCGCTCGTCTTCCGCAAGTCCGAGCCGGCACCGGCCGTCGCCTTCTTTATCGAGAAAGTCCGGCGCACGCTGCGCAGCCGCTGAATTGTAATAAGTTTTACTTATTTATTTGCCCTAAGCCATTATTGGCGCGATCGTTTCACCGTTGTTAGCGTTTCCGGCGAATGAGCGAGCATGCCTCGCTGCCTATGGGAAGGAAACGCTATGACTGGCGCCTCGATGCCCTCCGATGTTCTGGAAAGCCCCACATCGGAGCCGTTTGAATGGCCATCCGAAGGGGTGACGCGCGCCCCCTATCGGCTGTTCTCCGATGCGGACATCTACGCTTTGGAGCAGAAGCGGATTTTCCGTGGCCCGGTGTGGAGCTTTCTCTGTCTCGAGGTCGAGATTCCCAAGCCCGGCGATTACCGGACCACGACCGTCGGCGAAACGCCTGTTGTCGTGACGCGGGACCGCGAGGGCCAGATACATGCTCTGGTCAACCGCTGCGCGCACAAGGGCGCCTTGGTCTGTCTGAAGAAGAAGGACAATGTCGCCAGTCTTACCTGCGTCTATCACGCCTGGAACTATGAACTCGACGGCCGTCTGAAAGGCGTGGCTTTCCGCAACGGCATTCGCGGCCACGGCGGCATGCCCGCCGATTTCAAGATCGAGGATCACCGGTTGCAACCGCTGAAGGTGGAAAGCTTCTGCGGCATGGTGTTCGGCACCTTCGCCGATGAGATCGACAGCGTCGAACATTATCTCGGCGCGGACATGTCGACATTTCTCAAGCGCAATCTCGGTCGCCCCTTGCGTATTCTCGGCACGCACAGCCAAATCATTCACAACAACTGGAAGCTCTATGCGGAAAATCTGCGCGATTCCTATCACGCGACCTTGCTGCATACCTTTTATACGACGTTCAAGGTCAACCGTCTCGACATGGACGGCGGCATCATTCTGTCGGACCGCAAATGGCACCACATCAGCTTCGCGCGCCGCGCCAAGATGACCGAGGCGGAGGAATACACGACATCGAACGTCCATTCGGCGAATTACGATTCGGCCCTGGCGGGGCCGGGGCTGTTGGAAGCCTGGGATGAATTCGACGACGGCATCACGCACAGCATTCAGACCGTCTTCCCGAATCTCTGCGTACAATTCACGCTCAATTCTCTGGCCATCCGCTTCTTCGCGCCGCGCGGCGTCGATAAGACCGAATTGTTCTGGATCTATCTCGGTTACGAACGCGACACGCCGGAACAAACCGACATGCGTGTCATGCAGAGCAATCTCACCGGCGCTGCGGGTCTCGTTTCGCTTGAAGACGGCTGCATCAACGAATTCGTCCAGCGCGGCACCCGCACGAGCCCGCAACACGCCTCGTTCATGGAAATGGGCGGTCGCCAGGTGGCCTCGGAAAAGCAGTCGCGTGCCACCGAAACCGCGGTTCGCGGATTCTGGCATGGCTATCGCGAGATCATGGGCTTTTGATGGGGTGGCATATGAACGAGATCGCGCATTTCAGCCAAGAGCGCCTGGACCCGAGTGTCCGGGACATGGTGGAAGACCTCATCTGCGCATATGCTTTTGCGCTCGACGACGAGGATATCGACCGCTGGCCGCACTTCTTCACGGAGTCGGGCGTCTATGTCCTGACCACGAAGGAAAATCACGACGCCGGACTACCCATCGGTATCATCCGCTGCATCGGCCGTGGCATGATGTCGGACCGGGTGAAGGCCTTCCACACCGCCAATATCTTTGAGCCGCATAGCTACAGCCACATGGTGAGCCGGCCGCTGATCGGGCGCGGCCCGCGTCAGGATAGCTATGTCGCGCGCAGCAATTTCCAGGTCATCCGCACCATGCAGGACGGCAGAACGGAACTGTTCGCAACGGGCAAATATCTCGACAGCATGGTCATCGAGAAAGACGCGGCCCGGTTTCAGGAGCGCATCGTCGTCCTGAATTCCCGGCAGGTGGATATCCTGGTGGTGATGCCGATCTAGCTGGTGGAGCGGTGACATGCAGGTCGTTGAAGCGACGCCCGTTGAATTGACGTCTTTGGAGGTGACGCCCGTGCAAGCCTGGCAGGCTTTGCTCGCGCAGCCGGCGGCGCGGCTGGTGGACGTCCGCACCGAGCCGGAATGGCTCTATGTCGGCGAGCCCGATCTCGCCCGCGCCAGCAAGCCGCTTCTCAAGCTTTCGTGGCGTCTGTTTCCGGCGATGGCGATCAGCGAAAGTTTTCTCGATCAGTTGCGTGCGCAGGTTTCCCGCGATGACAGCCTCTACTTTCTGTGCCGGAGCGGTGGCCGCAGTTTGGAAGCCGCGCGCGCCGCCGCTTCGATCGGATTTCAACAGGCCTATTCGATTGCCGGCGGGTTCGAGGGGCCGGCCGACGATCAAGGGCATCGGGGAACGCGCGAAGGCTGGAAGTTTGCGGGCCTACCCTGGAAGCAGCCTTAGAGCTTTCAACGATAAGACGTAACGAGACGAGGGAGGGGACGATGATCGGGACAATTCTCAGATGGTGTACGCTTGCCTGCGCGCTGGTGGCGGGAGGCGCGGCGGCGCAGACTTTTCCGGAGCGGCCGGTCCGCTTCATCGTGCCCAATCCGCCCGGCGGCTCCAATGATGCGACAGCGCGAGCCTTGGCACAGGCGCTCTCGGAAATCTGGCCGCACGGCATCGTCATCGACAATCGAGGGGGAGCCGGCGGCAATATCGGCACCCAAGCCGCTGCTACAGCGACACCGGATGGCTACACCTATCTTCTCACGCCGCCTGGGCCGATGACCATCAATCCGTCCCTGCATAAGAAATTGTCTTTCGATCCGCAGAAGGATTTCGTGCCTATCGCTTTGCTGGCCACGGTGCCGATCGTGCTGATCATCAATCCCAAAGTGCCGGCGTCGAACCTGCGGGAGTTGGTGGCTTTGGCGAGAGAGCAGAATGGCGCGATGAACTTCGCCTCATCCGGCGTCGGATCGACCCATCATCTGGCGGCGGTGCTGTTCAGCAAAATGGCGAACATCCGTCTTCAGCATGTGCCTTATCGCGGCGCCGCGCCGGCCATGAACGATTTGATCGCCGGCCACGTGCCGATCCTGTTCGACAATCTGCCGACCGTCATTCCGCATGTGCAATCGGGAACGGCCCGCGCCATTGCGGTCGCCAGCCCAGAGCGGCTGCCGTCTCTTCCCGGCATCCCCACGTTCGCCGAAGCCGGCATGCCGGATTTCGAAGCCTCATCCTGGTTCGGTCTCTTCGCGCCGTCGGGAACGCCGGCCGATATCGTCGCCAAAGTCACGGCCGACGTGCAAAAGACATTGGCGCGCCCCGACGTCCGCAAGACTTTCGAGGACATGGGCGAACGGGTCGGCACGCTCACCGATGCGGCCTTCGCGAGCTTTGTGAAGAAGGAAGCCGAGAAATGGGCGGAAGTCGTCAGGATATCAGGGGCGAGCGTGGCCGAGTGACGGTGGTGTAAGCGGCGCGCGCCTTACCCCGTTTCACTTACGCCGGATGGCGAGCTATTCTGCAAAACCTGCGAGGGAGGTTTTGCAGCATGGCGAAATTCGTCTTCGGAATGAACCAGTCCCTGGACGGCTATGTCGACCACGATGGATTCGCCCCGGGGCCCGTGCTCTTTCGCCACTTCATCGCGCAGGTGCGCGGTTTGACCGGCAGCCTGTACGGTCGCCGCATCTACGAGATCATGCGCTATTGGGACGAAGACCATCCGGAATGGAGCGCCGACGAGCGCGACTTCGCGGTGGCCTGGCGGAGCCAGCCGAAGTGGGTCGTGTCGCGCTCGCTGAAAGCGGTCGGTCCCAATGCGACGCTTGTCGGGGATGATGTCGAGACGGCGATACGCGAGCTGAAGGCGAGGCTTGCGGGCGAAGTGGCCGTTTGTGGACCGGACCTGGCGAAAAGCCTGACCGATCTCGGTCTGATCGATGAATATCAAATCTATCTGCACCCCGTTGTGCTCGGCCGTGGCAAGCCCTTCTTTGCCGGCCCAAGGCCGCGGCTTCGCCTTGTAAGCAGCGATTTGATGGACGAGGACACGCTGAGGCTGACCTACGTTCCAGCTTGATCGTGCGCCGGGTTCGCCTGTCGTCGGAGCTGCGGCTCAATCACCATAGCTTGGATCGCATTTCGCGAGCAGATGATCTCTCAAGGTCACCTGCGATTTGACCGCGCCCATGGGGGCAGTTAAGCACCAGGAATAGTGCAAGCCCTTATCGTTGTGCCACAGGTTGCTCGGCGGGCGTTTGCACGCGGGGGTCGCCATCATCTTGTGGTACTGATAAGCCGCGTCATTCGCGTATTTTTGACAAAGGCCGGCGGGCGCCGCCTCCGCGATCGCGGTTGAAACGACGAGTGTCAAAAGCGAGAGCTTTGTCAGTGTGGCGATCTGCATCTTGGCCTCCAAGCGATGAGGACCTGATTGCCTCATAAACGGCGAGGGGACTGTGCCAAGCCGCACAGGACAATGTTCAAGGATGGGCGAAAGTCGACGCTGGGTGCTTTCCAGCGCGCGGCGCGTCGTCGTAGGTTCCAGCGACGATCGCCATCGCAACTATATCGGATAACGAATGATGACGTTCCTGCCAAAGACACCGTGCGCCCGATATGGCGTAGCGGTCCTCGTTTTGAACCTCACTGTCGGCGCGTCGGTTTCAGCGGGTGCCCAAGCGCAGGCCACGGCCATCAAGGCTGACCAAAATGGCGTCGTTCAGTTCACGACACCTTCGAACAACATCGAATGCATTTATGTCCCGGCGGGGGGATCGCCGGTCTACAAGCCGCCGGGCAATATGGCCGAGCTGTCCTGCGATCGTGCCACGCCGAACTATGTGCGCGTCCAGATGAGTGCGCGGGGCGCCGTGCAGCAAATCCCGAATCCCGGCGACCAGCCTTGCTGCAGCGTCGGGCCAGTCCTCAACTATGGAGAGACCTGGCGCGTCGCACCCTTCTCCTGCACTTCGGAGAAAACGGGGCTCACATGCCGGCGAGACGACGGTCACGGATTTTCCGTAAGCCGTGCCGGGATAAAGCGATATTGAGATGGTCTGACGAGCCGAAGAAACGGGGCTGCGTGTCGCCGCGCTTCAGTTGATGATTTCGCCGCGCTTGTCTGAGCGCAGTGCGGTCAGTCGCTCCCTCCACATCTGTAGTGCGTGGGGCGTCAATCTGGTCCAATGCGTGATTTCGCCGGTGACCTTGAGCGGTGCGCTGCTGCGATACGACCGAGTGGGGTTGCCGGGAAATTTCTTGTCGGTCACGTTCGGGTCGTTCTCGAATGTCCCGGTCGGCTCTACGGCATAGACACGCGGGACTGCGCCGCCTTTAGCGAGTTCCGCCGCGATTTCAGCGGCAAGCCCGGCACCGTCCACAATGGCAGTGAAGTAGATGTGGTTCATCACCACTTCGGGACGATAGTTCGACCGGTAACCGGCGGTGAGGAAATCCCCGACGCGCAAATCCGCGATCGTGCCGTGAAAGAACGGTCCCTCGTCCAGCACTTCGGTCATCGTCCTTATCCTGTGAGTCTGTTTTGAGTCAGGGAGCTGAAGGCGCCGACGTCCGCGACGAGGTCGATAGCAAGACAGATTAGACTGTTGCGCAGAAATGGCGGCGATCGGCGGCATATAGCCCGCTTGGTGGCGATGCGGCGACCGGCGGCAATATCGCGCCACGGCGGGCAATCGGCGGTCTCCCTACGCTGCTTCGCAGCTTCGGAAGATCACCCTACGCCTTCGGTTTCGGATTGCCGCCCGTCTCGATACCGACGCCGTGCGCAAGTTCCTCGGCACCGACGCCTGCAAATTCGAAGTGCCCAGCATTTCGAACGTGATCCGGGTGAAGCCCTCGCCGGCTCTCGCTCTCGCGGCCTGATCGCCATCGGGGCCGTCGTTGCAAGTGTAGCAACTGTAGCTGCGTAGCGGCCCCCTCCTTCTCAGATTTCAGACATTCAACGGCGGCGCTGTGGCGTCTGCCGAAGGAGATCGCACATGTCCAAGATCACGAAATCTTTCTCGAAAAATCAGCTGAAAAAGTTGGACGTGAAAACCCCGCCGGGCTCCATGCTGATCTGTGTCGGCACGGTTTACGATCCCGCCAAAACGGGCAACTGGCATCCTCTGGTTATCGGACAAATCTATACTCTCCGTTCGATCACCAAGAACTCGCCCCGGGCCGGCACGTCAAAATATAGCGTTCTCCTACAGGAGATCAAAAACGGCATGACCGCGCCTTATGGTGGCGTTGAATACAACTACCGCGACGATCAGTTTCGCGTCATCCGTCCGATGCGGTGGCCGACGACGGTTTCTCAGCCCAGCCTTGCGTTTCATTAAGGGGGCGAAATGCTCAATCGTCACGCCCTACGGCAAACAATCCAACCGCAACCCGATCCAGTCTTTGAGGCGATCCGCCGCCACGCTGCGATCAACGCGCGGATGGAAGACCATTCAGCAGACGATGCCGGATTTGAAGGTGTCGCCTCGTCAGAGGGGCGCGCATTTTCTCAAGTGATGACGACGCGACCAGCGACGATTGAGGGCGCAATCGCGTTGCTCGATTATGCATTGAAAGCTCGGCCTAAAGCCGGCCTCGGATACTACGATGATCGCGATGCGGTTCTCTTGATCAGAAACCTCGGCGGTGCGCTCAAGGCTCTTTTACCGGGCCGAGCGAAGGACAAGCGGAGGAACCGACATGGCTAGATCAGCCCGCAAGACACGGCGTTCGCGCTGCCTGGAGGCGGCCGTTCGCGATATGCCCCGCATGGCTCATTTGATGATGCCTCTTAGCGCGAGCCGCGACGAAGCCGATTTAGAGGCCCTGTGCCTTCTCATTGGGATTTTCAAAGAGCGAGCGGCGGAAATCGTTGAGCTTTATTATAGGGAGCAAAACCGATGATCGCGCCCGAACCGACCTTATCCAAGATGATGCAGAATTATTCCTCTGCGGTTCAAGTCACCAACGCCGCGAGCGACGGCTTGCCGGACGCAGAATTCAATAAGCTGACACATGCGGAATGCGAGGCTTTCAGGAACCTTATCAAAGCATCGCCGGCCACTTTGGGTGGACTGATCGCTCTGATTGAATTTGCATTAGCCGCCGACAATGAATTGCAAGAGGGTCAGGATGCCAACGGGCGACCCCACTCCATGATCCTGATCGATACCATTCTGCGCTCGCTGCGCCGTCTCCAGCATATGCGCTCTGGTGGAATGAACACGGCAGAAATCCAGGCGGCATTTGATGCATACGCCGAACTTTGCGAAGCCGAGCATGAAATCAGCGATCGATATCATGCGGCGCAGGAAAACGGCGCCGATCCGGGCCTTCTCAAAAAGTTATGGGCTGAGGTCATGAAGGCCGAAAAGAAAGGTCAAGCCGCTCACGCTGCGTTGTTCAAGATCAAGCCCGCCACATTGGAGGCGTTGCATCTGAAAACGGTCCTCATCCTCAACATTGATGAACTGGCCGCAGACACGATTGCAGCGGATATCGCGTGGCTGGCCGGTGTTGATGGAGGCAACGATGCCGAAGCCTAAGATAGATAATAACGCAGACTTCGGGGCCCGAGAGGCTCGTAGTCGTATATTTGAATGGGCTTTAAACGCTATCTGCGGGTTAAAGGCTTGGCGGGAGGACGATCCTGCTTCCTTTTTGGCGGATCAAGATCAAGCTTTGCAAAAGCTTGAGCAACTGGCACAGCCGTACGTACGTCAACGTTCATCTGCTTGCCCATCAACTTGTCGTGGGTGCCGTTTGCCGATTGCAAGAACGCTTCACTAGCCAGTCATAAAATAACGAGAGGAACCACAATGTCGAGCGCTGTTGCGGCAATCGATGCCGCTCGCCCAAATCGATCCAGGGCAGAAGATAAGGATGCCAAGTTATTGCGCCTCTATGCGCGCTGGCGGGAGTCGTACACCGACATGCATCTAGCCGTTCTCGCCATGAAAGGCGTGCCCGGCGATGATCCGCGCATGGATGCGATGGAGGCCGCAATGGGCAAGCCAAATGCCGCATGTGCGCGGCTGGAATTCCAAATGTGCGCCATCCCCGTGACGACACTGGAAGGCTTCCGAGCCAAGGCGACAGCAGCGGCGATGCATTTTGATGGCTGCAAAAGCGACACTCTCGCGGGTCTGCGGGACGCCATCGATAGCCGCGACAATGGAGATGCATTTCTAGCATCGCTGATCATCGATCTCGCCGATTGGGATTTTCTCGCAAATCCCCAGGGAGTGACCGCGCAATAATCAATGTCATAACGTTCAGCTGCCGCAGCGTCGACTTTATATGTTGTGCTTACGCGAAATGAGAGTAAGGTCTCCACTCAAGTCATTTGGAAGGTAGTTTGCTCGCGTCCACTTAGTTCTCGCATCGCAATGCTGAGGGAATTTGCGACGCCAGAGGAAGGCACTCTACCGCCTTGCTACATCAGATGGCAGGGATAGCTGCTATTTAGATCTCTATCCATCTAAGCAAAAGATCTACCGAAGCTAAATTTTTGGCTTCGCGTTGTTCGCACGCCCGATAAGAAGAACTACAAATGGGAAATTATGAGACTTTCTTCTATTGGACCATTTCCATCTTGGCAGCTCTGTTTCTAGCAGTCGTCGTTTACGCTCGCCTGTCGCTAGATGTAATGCCGCCTTAAAACGTACTGTTTCGAGCAAGCCATTATTCCGGTTCAATAGCGCTTTGGCTTCCATAAAGCGCTTGCGTACAGACGAGGTATCGACGTGAGGCTCTACATTTTCCGCTCCGAGGTAAAATCCGACTTGCGAGCTTTTGCCGATGATACGCTAGGTGTGCGGTTGCCAAGGAAATTTGGACCTTGGGCGCTTACCGGGGCGGTGCATGCTGAATCTGCCCCGCCTCATGGTCTTTCTCGAACAAGCATCGAAGCATCGATTAGAAAAAATGGATTTCAGCTTTGGCGATTTATCCCATCTTGAAACCAATTTCTTCTCCACCGAAAGCCGGCAAGATTACCGACTAGAGCGCCGATCTGGGCGGGTTTCATGAACGGTAAAGAAACGCCATCATTTGAGCCAGATCATCCGAGTTTACCGGTCACGCAATCGGACGACGACCATCGGTTTTTTCGGCACCCAAACCTGACGCCGCCTCTGGCTCCCTCAGCACCGATTGATGATGAGGTTGCCGATTTGGATTCCAAAAATCCAAGAAAAGACGATCAGTGATTCCAATCGCAAAACCTCAGAGACATTTTTTATGCATATCCTAGCAATGGTTATATCAGCTACATTTGGCTTAATCGGAGGGGCGGTGTTGGCAGGTATCATTGGTTTTAATTGGCTGGGCTGGATTACGAATGACACCGTTGAGCAAACTGCTCGGCTCCGTGCCGAAGCGGCTGTTATCTCTGCCTTGTCGCCAATATGCGTGCAAAAATTTCGCGAAGAGGCTGGAGCGGATGAACGCCTGATTAAATTGAGGAGAGTCAGCGCTTGGCAGCAAGTCAACTTTATATCAAGGGGTGGTTGGGCCACACTGCCAGGCAGCAGTAAACCTGATCTCGACGTGGCCAGAGCTTGTGCTACGACGCTAACGGGAAGGAGCAAATAGGCTTCCGCTTATTTTGGATCGATAGTGAAAGCTCGCCGAGCCGTTTGTTTCAACCTTGCTTTAGCCACGATGTTCGCATACAAGTGCTGATCGGCTTTTGGTTGATTGTTTGTCTCCCGCCTCGGCGCGCTACTACCTCTCCCCCGAAAAATTCGATGTTTGTTGCTGGCGGGCTCTCTCGCGAGCAAACGATAACTTGCGCCTAGACGCCAACATGAGGACTACAAATGACAACCGGAACAGTGAAGTGGTTTAACGACCAAAAAGGCTACGGATTTATCCAGCCCGATGATGGTGGTAAGGACGTTTTCGTCCATGTGTCCGCCGTTGAGCAAGCGGGCATGCGCGGCCTTAATGAAGGCCAAAAGCTGGCCTACGAAATTGTTACAGACAGCAGGAGCGGCAAAGCTTCGGCTGGTCGCCTTCAGGCCCCTTGATCAGAGATGCGATAATCTCTTGGATGCGAGCCACGGATGTACTGGTGGCATTTCAGAGGTTGTCTCAAGAGCTCCGGAGAAATCCGGAGCTTTCTTTTTATACTCAGAGCGGTTCGTGTGGCGCTGCCAGTGCGCAGATGTGCTGTCCATAGTGTCATCAGGTCTCGCTCGCTTACCCGAAAACAAGCGATGGAGAATGAAGGTGGACGACAAATACGAAACTGCCAGGGTGCAGTTCTTTGAAGCGGTGCGCGCATTAGCAGCATCTGCTGAAGATATTCAAAGTCGGCTGATAAACGCATCAGCAAGCATTTTACCCATCAGAATAGAGGAATTCGAGGGTGATCTCGAAATGAAATTGAAATTTGCCCGCATTCTGGACCTTCTCTCGCCAGATATTGACGACCCTGCGGAGATCGCGATCGAGAACGCGGCGCATATGAAAGATGAATCTGCGGTCGTTCTGGCAGATCTTATCTGCGACTTTTATTACGACTTAATGCCGTAATCTCTCATTCGACATTTCTAACGTTCAGTGTTCAGACTGCTATTGGCACCAATGGCACAATTGGCAAATGGCACAGAGGGTAAAAAAGCTTCGCCGCAGCCTTGACTGCGCATTCCTTTGCCGCGAGGACCTTACGCCATCAGTGGATAAATGGCTTTGCGTTGAACATATCGCGGACACTCGCGCCTGACGCTCCTATGATTCCGTTAGTAACGGACATGGAGCATTCCCATGGCGCTCAGCAATGCAGAACGGCAGCGGCGATATCGCGAAAGGCTCCTGGCCCAAGCCCGAATTGCAGACAGTCCCGGCGGCGCCGATCTGGTCACCATCTATGAGGCGATGCGCGCCCAATACTTCGCGGAGGTATCGGAAAGCCAATGCGACGGCGACACGGCAGCCTATAGGGAGCATTGGCGCAAGTTGGCGGCATTGCCTCCTGATCAGCGCTCCAGCATGGAAAGCCGCGACGCCATATCAGCGGCGATGATGAATATGATCGGGCAGACCATAGACCGCGCCTATGGCAAAGACCTTCGCAAGACCGCACGGCAGACTGCATAGAGCGCTTTGCATTTCCGTATCTATTCGAGAAAACCCGAGAGTATTCGGCGCTATTCGCCAACGTCCGTTTCCGGAACAATAAACAAAGGGAAATAATGGTGACGGAGATGGAATCGCCCTTAGCTTTGAAAGGGGGTTAGCTCCCATAACGAGAGTCATTTCAAGATGATGCAGGCGTGAATCGCTATGGAGGCCGTTGTGGCATAGGGGTGGGCCTTAAGCCATGGCGATAACTCGCCAATTTGAAATATTGGCGCGGCTTTCAATGATGTGCCCCCACTAAAATAGTGAGATCTAGTGAAGCCTCACCGACGCCAGCTTGATTTGAATTCAAGCTTTCAAGATTTTGTCGGCCCCTAAAATAGGCTCATTTACGGGGTTGGGCCGGTTTTCTAAAGTAGGCAGGAATAGAAACCGGCCTTGAGACAGAATGCCAGTCGAGCCGCGTTCCCGTCGCTTTATTGGACCCAGCCTTCCTAGGTTAAAAAAACCTAAAAAAAAGGCGCGGCACCTGTCGCATGAGTTTTTGCATACCCTAAAACGCGGGCGGGAAAAGCGGCATGATTTTAGTTCAGTCATTACGCGCGCAGTGAAATCGAGCGCGGCCGGATTGATGCCGTTCTATGATCGCCCCAACGCGCCTGCGGTCCAATGTAATACCGAGGAAAGCCGCCGTAGTTCGCCGCCGACCGTCGCTAAAGTGTGGACCTGTGTGTGGACTGATATCCAGTTCATCAAAAAATATATTTATATTTCAAATCATTAGATGAATTTGCTGGCGGAGGGAGCGTCCATTTCTAAGGTTCCGAGCTCTTCCATTGCCTTGCAAAAAGTAGCTGGCACACAGGCATAACCTTGAAATGTCTTCTTGACGCCTCCATATTCTTCCAGCTAAATCCAAGATAAATTTGTACGTAGATTCGTGCGCACTCAAAAGCGCGGGAGTTCGGAGTACACTATGCGAGCCTTCAACCGTCTCACGCCGAAAGAGATCGAGCATAAGACCAAGCCGGGTCTCTATGCCGACGGCGGCGGCTTGTATCTGCAGGTCGCCCAAGGCGGGACGAAGAGCTGGCTCTTTCGCTTCATGATGGATGGCCGCGCCCGCAAGATGGGACTTGGCGCCGTGCACACCGTAAAGCTGGCTGACGCCCGCAAGCGGGCTGCCGATGCGCGGTTGATGGTGCAGGATGGCTTCGATCCGATTGACGCCAAGAAGGAGCGCGTCCTCGCCAGACGGCTGGAAAGAGCCAAGCAGCTTTCGTTTAAGGAATGCGCCGAGAAATATATCGCTGCGCATCAGGACGGCTGGAAAAACGCTAAGCATCGTGAGCAGTGGGGCAATACGCTTTCGAGCTATGCATATCCGACTATTGGCGCGTTGTCGGTTTCTGCCATTGATACTGCCCTAGTTATGAAGGTGCTCGAGCCAATCTGGAAGGCGAAAACCGAGACGGCCTCGCGTCTTCGCGGTCGGATCGAATCCGTCCTGGATTGGGCGTCGGCTCGTCAATACCGTTCCGGGGAAAACCCGGCTCGCTGGCGTGGTCACCTCGAAAACCTTCTGCCTGCTAAGGCCAAGATCGCCAAGACCGAGCACCATGCGGCCATGGCTTATGCGGCTCTTGGTGCCTTTTCCGCGGATCTGCGCGCTAAGTCGGAAATCAGTGCCCAGGCGCTCGAATTCACAATCCTAACGGCGGCACGCACTGGCGAGACGATTGGCGCCACGGTAAGCGAGATCGACGTCGACCGTGGCGTCTGGACAGTGCCGGCGCCGCGGATGAAAGCCCGCCGGGAGCATCGGGTGCCCCTTTCTGATCGGGCATTAGCGCTCATACGCCCACTTGTTGAAGGTAGAGCTGCGGCGGACCTGATCTTCACCAACGTCCGAACCGGTAAGGGCTTATCGAATATGGCGATGCTTGAGCTGCTCCGGGGGATGACGGAACAGAAGCTCACCGTGCACGGCTTCCGATCGACATTCATGGATTGGGGCCATGAAACGACAGCCTATCCAAAGGAAATGATGGATATCGCGCTGGCACATACTGTCAGCGACAAGGTCGAAGCCGCTTATCGCCGTGGCGACATGTTTGAGAAGCGCCGGCGGCTCATGGCGGACTGGGCCCAATTTTGCGCTCAGCCACGGGGCGTCGGTGCAAAAGGAAATATCGTGTCCTTGAGAACTCACCACGGATAGTTCATCAAATGAGCCAGATTCGAATATCAATGACCTCCGCGTTGTCACTTATCAAATCAAAGCTCGGAGATGAAAATCATGCTCTTGCGTTTGACCAGTTGGTCAATGCACTCAGGGCTGGACAATTAGCGGCAAAGGCAAATCGCACTTTTGATAAGTCGTCCGCTATGCCGAAAATGCGCGAGATCGATCTCGCCCCTGAAATATGGGACGACGCCTATCTTTTTCACGACATCCTTGACGACTGGGCGCTCCCGCATTGGGCCGTGGTGGCAGGAGAGAAAAGCTCAGAGGGGTGGTTACTAACAGGTGTCTCAGTACTCGACTCTGATGTTCGGCGAATTTGGTTGTCTGAAGACCTTCAGGTTGCACCCGTAAGCCATGCCGACAAAAAGCGGGGAGGGGCACCCAGTAAGATCGATTGGGAAAAATGTCTTATCGAAGCTGCCCGCCATGTCATGGTCAATGGATTGCCCAGGACACAAGCAGATCTTATCGCGCATCTTTTGGCATGGTGCCAGGATAGCGTGAGCGAAACGACCATGAAGGGGCATATCGCTCCATTTTATCGAGAAATTGAAAGAGAACTCGGCCGAGAACCTGTCCGATAGGTTACCGACTGTTTCTGACTATTTCCGACCGTTCCCGGCTGACCCAAGGCTGACCTAGTCGCACCTTCCTCCTCGGACCAATTGGTGGTTCCAAGGAGGTTTATATGGAAGCTTTGATGCGACTTCCCGCAGTCCAGGCGGTGACCGGCCTGTCCTGCAGTTCGATCTACGCCATGATCGCCAGGGACGAATTCCCGAAGCAGGTCCAGATTTCGCCAAAAGTCGTCGGCTGGCGCCAGTCCGAGATTCAGGAATGGATCGACGGCAAGGTTCGGGCGCGAGATACGGCACAGAAGCGTGTCGCCAAGCGCAGGGAGGCCGCATAGATGACCTCCGCAACGATGAACCCCGCGGCCGGTGGTGCGGCGCACGGGGTTCGGAATTCCCAATCCGGGCGGGTTGGTAAGTCCGAAGATAGGGGAACGATCGACTTCGAACAAGACGTCATCGTCGCCGAGATCCGCAAAAACAGCCGGGAGACCTTCCGTGTCCAGGTCAGGTCCTTCAAGGGCAATCGTTTTGTTGACCTGCGGGTCTATACCTTGAACGGTACCGGCGACTTTGTTCCGACTGGGAAGGGGATCGCGATCAAGGCTGATGCCGTAGGCGAAATCCTGGTCGGTCTCCGCAAAGCCGGCGCGGTCCTTGACACCGATTTTTGTGGGCGCGCGCATGATGCGTCCTAATCCCCACTATTTCACCGCATCGGCTCAGGTAGAACGACGGTATTTGCTTCGTTCTTTGTCTTATGGGCTTCTGGAACTCATTCGGATCGCAGATGCGAAGTCGATCAGAATCTGCAGCCGCTGGCCGTGGCGGCAGGGGCCCCCAGCAGACAACGACGACTGGTGCGAGGCTGCTTGGCAAGAATGCACCATTCGCGACCCAAAGCGCCTGTCCACGCCTGAATGGCTAGAGCGCGTGCAGGGATTCCAGGGTGTTCATGGCCTGCGGCCATTATTGCCGGTTCACGCGGGAGGTGTTCGATGAGCGCGCTTCACCGAGCTACTGTGGTCGATAGGCGACGAGTAGCGCTCCATGATGAATTGATCCGATGGGCGCATGCATATGCGACGAATGGGTTGCCGATTTTTCCCGTTGCCTGGAACAAGTTCCCCCACATCAAGTGGGGTGCCGGAGCATCTACCGATCCGGCACAAATCGATATCTATTGGCGTCGGTGGCCTTGCGCGATGATTGGCCTGCCGACTGGTGCAAAATCCGGCCTTATCGTCGTCGATATCGATCGGAAAAATGGAGTCGATGGTTTCCAGACGATGCGGGCGAATGGCTGGACTATCGATGCGCGTGCTGTCGAAGTTCGAACGCCCTCCGGCGGAAGTCACTTTTACTTTCCCCTCAAGCAGGGCGACATCATCAAAAACAGCGCCAGCAAGCTCGGGCCAGGGATCGATGTGCGGGGTGATGGAGGTTTTGTGGTTCTGCCACCATCGCGGCCTAGCCTGGACGCACCGGATTATCACTTCGCCGAAGGACAGGAATATCGAGAAATGGGGCGGCTGCTTTGGTAGAGATATCGCCTCCGATCGAAATTCCTGATTGGGTCACCCGTGCTCAGAAGCCATCGCCAGCATATGGCGAGGCCGCACTGAATGCGGAGTGTCGGAATGTGGCCCTTGCAATCAAGGGTACACGAAACGACACGTTGAACAAAGCCACGTTCGCGATAGCGCAGCTCGTCGCCGCAGGCCAGATTGACGAGGCGACAGCGCGTAGTCGATTGGCGGCTGCAGCTCTGAGCGTCGGGCTGAATGCCGACGAGATAAAGAGAACGATGGATAGTGGCTTTGTCGCTGGGCTAGCGCATCCACGGGTTGCTCTGGAAATGGCTGCGGATAAGGGGCTACCCGGGATATCTGTCGCGCCTACTGTAAAAGCTGTTCATGGTTCGACACCGCAGAAAATGCGAAGTGCTGTTAGAGCAACTCCCTATTCATGGACGGACCCTGAAACAATCCCTGTTCGAGAATGGATTTATGGGCGGCATTTAATTCGTAAATTTGTAAGCGCGACGGTTGCTCCCGGCGGCGTTGGCAAGACATCGTTGGGAATTGTCGAGACCCTAGCGATGGTTTCAGGAAAGGATTTACTCGGAACGACGCTCCCTGCTGGGCAAATTCGGGCTTGGTATCTCAATCTGGAAGATCCAAGAGAGGAAGTTACCCGCCAAATACAGGCCGCGGCTTTGTTCTATAACCTCTCTCCTCTCGACATAGGAGATCGCCTTTTTGTTGATTCAGGGCGGGAACAAGACTTCGTCATCGCCGAAACATTGCGGGATGGGGCCGTGATCTGCAGGCCGGTGGTTGAGAGCATCATCGCCGAGCTGGTTACCCGTGCAATCGACGTCATGACGATCGACCCCTTTGTGTCCAGTCATGAAGTTTCGGAAAATGATAACGGAGCTATGGACCTTGTTGTGAAGCAATGGGGTAAGATCGCTGATGCTGCAAATTGTGCGATCCATCTCGTTCACCATACACGCAAGCAATATGGTGATTTCGAAGTGACAGCAGAGAGCTCGAGAGGTGGTAAAGCGCTAACCGATGGTTGTCGGTCGGTTCGGGCTATCAACCGTATGACCAAAGATGAGGCCGACAAAGCCGGCGTCGAAAATCCTCGCAGATATTTCCGGACCTTCAACGATAAGGCCAATTTATCACCTCCTTCAGAGAAGTCCGACTGGTATTGTTTGGAAAGCGTAAGCCTCAATAACGGCGGCAGCGCTCCAAGCGATGAACTCGGCGTCGTTACAAGTTGGAGTTGGCCAGATGCATTCGAGGATGTGACTGAGAGCGATCTCAGAAAGGTGCAGGCCGCCCTTGGCCAGGGCGACTGGAAGGAAAGCGCTCAGTCGAAGACATGGGCCGGCACCGCAGTCGCAGATGTTTTAGGGTTGGACATCGCTGACAAGGAAGCACGGGCTAAAGTGAAGGCGCTCCTGAAGACCTGGATCAAAAACGGCGCCCTAAAAGTGGTTAAGCGGCTTGGCCCTGACCGTCATATGGCGCCGTTCATCGAGGTCGGAGAGAGGGAAAATGATGCTTGAACTTCTGCGGGACTTTGATGGCGCCAGTTTGCGGGACCTCAGCGGGACAATTCCAGCTAATGCGGGACCTTTGCGGGACCAGTGCGGGACCTTTGCGGGACTTAGCGGCATCAGCGTGCGGGACTGCGGGACTTGCGGGACCCCCTTTAGGGGGCCCGCCGGGTTCCGCAAGCTGATTGGTGATAGATTTGCTTCTTGATATGAACCGTTCGGCGCAAGCTCTTGTCGTCTCTTGTGAGGATACGAATGCCTCAGCTCTTATCGTGGCGCTTAACATCCGCAATGATAGGCTCGATTTATCGCGTCGGAGCGGGCGAGAAGAATAGTCTTTGGCGGAGCATCTCTCCGACATTTTGATGCCTGTAGCTGTTAAATTTTTTGATCTTTCTTCCAAGCGGTTCCAGGCACGTACACAACTGCGTACAAAATTGGTTGAAGCGCGACGAGTTTTCGCGCATATTGAATTCCATCAGGCAACGTCCTGACCTGCCCATGGCGCTCCGGCGAGCGGGCTTCCACCCTCGATAGGAAGCCGCACGCATGGGCCGAAAGCCCCGAAGCTCTCTCTGCACAGTTTGCAAGCACCCTGAACGTGCTCGGATCGAGATGCTGCGCATCAGCGGCGTAGGCCTCGATAAGCTTGCCGAGCAGTTCGATCTGAGCCGGGATGCCATCTGGCGTCACATGGCCAATCACCTCACCGAGGCCGACAAGGCTGCCTATCTCGCCGACGTGCCGCTCAACGAACTGCTGGCCCGCGCTACTGATGAGGGCGTGAGCTTGATGGACTTCTTTCGGATCGTCCGCGGCACTCTGATGAAGCAGTTCCAGCTTGCGGCCTCGGTCAATGATCGCCGTGCCGTCGCCTCCTTGGCGGGACGTTTGAATGAGACCCTCGATCTTATCGGTCGTCTCACCGGGGAGATGTTGAAGCTCTCGCCAGGCACCGTAGTCAACAACACCGCGGTCATCATCAACTCGCCGATCTTTGTCGACCTGCAGTCCATGCTGGTCCGGAAGCTGGCTGACCATCCCGAGGCATTAGCTCGGGTTGTGGAGGGCCTGCAGGAGCTTGAGGCGAAAGCCGGCGTGTCCGCCATTCCTGCCCTCGTCGATGGAGGGGCCCATGTTGCAGCCTAGCACCGTCTTCGGGCATTTAGCGGCCAGCTTGGCCGACGACTGGTCATTGAAGGCCCGGCCCGAGCAGTTGCCGCCCCTGGGTGATTGGCACACTTGGCTGCTTCTAGACGGCCGCGGGTTTGGGAAAAGCCGCACCGGTGCTGAGACGATCCAGAAATGGGTTTTGACCGGCCATGCATCTCGCATTGCCTTGGTGGCGCCGACGGCGGCCGACGCACGTGACGTGATGGTTGAGGGGCCGAGTGGCCTTGCCTCCATTGCTCCGAACCATTTTCGCCCGGTCTATCAGCCGTCACTTCGCCGGCTCGAATGGCCGAACGGTGCGATCGCCACCACCTTCTCAGCCGAGGAAGCCGACCGCCTGCGCGGACCTGAGCATGACACCGCCTGGTGCGACGAGCTAGGCGCATGGAAGGAAGCGGATAATGCCTTTGCCATGCTCAAATTCGGCCTCCGCCGTGGCTGGGCTCGAACGATCATCACCACCACGCCGCGGCCGATCAAGCTCGTAAAGGAACTCCTGGCTCTGGAAGGTAAGGGCGTCGTCGTCACCCGCGGCCGCACCATGGACAATGCCAGTAACCTGTCCCGGTCATTTCTTGACACGATCCAGGCGCGATATGCCGGCACTCGTCTGGGCCGGCAGGAGCTTGACGCCGAGCTTTTGGAGGACGTGCAGGGCGCGCTTTGGTCACGTGACCAGATCGATCGCAATCGGGTTCAACGTGCGCCGGATCTTCAGCGTATCGTCGTCTCCATTGATCCTGCTGTTTCAAACAATGAGGGCAGCGACGAGACCGGTATCATCGTCGCCGGCATTGATCGTGATGATCATGGATATCTCTTGGCGGACTATTCCGGTCGATATTCGCCGATCGAATGGGCGCGCAAAGCCGTCCATGCTTATCAGACCTGGCAAGCCGATCGCATCGTGGCGGAAATCAATCAGGGCGGCGCGATGGTCGAAAGCACGTTGCGCATGGTCGACGCCAAGGTGCCCTACAGCGCGGTCCATGCTAGCCGCGGGAAGGTGACGCGAGCCGAACCGGTCAGCGCGCTCTACGAGCAGAATCGCATCCATCACGTCGGCGCGTTTTCCGAACTCGAAGATCAGCTTTGCAGCTTCACGAGCGACTTCAATCGAGGCTCGATGGGTTCGCCCGATCGCCTTGATGCTTTGGTATGGGCATTCACCGAGCTGATCGTCGAAGGCCGTCCGAAATACCGCATGCTGGAGGTCGTATGAGACCATGTCCAGCCATGCCGATGATCCGATCGTCACGCGTCGGGATGCGCGTCGGCGATCGTAGGTCCGCGCGTCGTGCTTTTCGCGAGGGCTCAAGCGATCGAGGACGGTCCGCTGTTCTCGATCGCACTCAATTCGCCAGCCAGATGGCTGCAGACCGATCTCTTTTCCCACGAGGCCACAAATGCTCGATAAAGTGAACCGGCGTCCAAGCGCCACCCTACCACTCGACGAACGGATCGCTCTCGCTTTTGAGGGCGACGACTTGACCGTCGACGCTCTCACAGACCTGCTCGCCGAGGTCGACGCCGAAACCAAGATGGCGGCGGAGGCCTGCGAGAAGGCCAAGGAGGCGCTGCTGTCGCCGACGTTGCGCCCGGCTGCCCTTGACGATGCCAAGCGGTTTGCCGAGGCGGCGGAAACTCGCCGGGATCGTCTCGCGCTTGCCGCTTCGCAGTTGCCTGGCCGGCTTGCCGCCGCTCGCCAGCGCGAACAGCGCGCACGGATCGCGGCCGAGCATGAGGCAGCGAGAGCGGAACGGGACGCGCTCGCCGCGGAAATAGCCAGCACGTATCCCGACCTGGCGCGCACCATGGTGGACTTGCTGTCGCGCCTGGCGGCCAACAATCAGCGCATCGCCGCTATTCAGCGTTCCGGATATCTGATGGAGCCGCTACGCTCCGCCGAAGCCATTGCTCGTGATCTGCCGGCAAATTGGGAAGCCAATCCCGCGGCATCGGGCCTCACTTCACTCCTTCTTCTCCACGCCCCTGCTTTTACCACCGGCGCGCCGCAATGGCCGCCGCAATCTGGGAGATTTTGATCATGAGCACGCAACGATATGCCGTCGGCCGTGACGGAACCAAGCGCATCCTGCGCGATGGTGAGGTGCTGCGCGACGGAGACTCCGTCCTGGTGAGGATGCTTGCCAAGGATGGCGCGACCCGCAAGCCGCTGGCGATGATGACGGATGCCGAGCGCCAGACGATGCGCGATTCCGTCAAAGGTATGCCGCTGTCCCAAGCCGCGGCTCTGCCCATTTACGATGCTGTGCGCGGGAGCGTCATGAGCGGCCGCCCGGCGCAGGAGCATTATGCGCTGATCGACGGCGCCGAGCCGGATCGAACTGCCGCGCAAGACCGGGCCGACGCATATCGTGATGGCTATGTCGATCGGCTCAGCACGGCATGGAGGGCTTGAACCATGCGCGTCATGAACATCAGCTCGGGCCCGCGCGGCCTCAATGGGGTGAACGGCACAGTTTTGCTGCAGCCCGGCGAAAGCCAGGACATCGAGATGACCGAGGTCGAAGAGGCATCGTCCCGAAAAACGGGTTGGTTTCATTTCGGTGCCGGGAAGCAGCCGGCCTCGACGGAGGCGGAACTGCGCGAACGGCTCGTGGGAACCGTTGCCGGTGACGCATTGGCACGCATGCCTATGGAAGAGGTCAAGCGCCGGCTGAAGGAACAGGGCATGTTATGGTGACGTCATCTTGGCCGAGCCGCATGCAGGCTTTCGAGACCGGCCTGCAACATCTATTGCTCGTCGAGCCTCCTCCCACGATTGATCGTCTGCGCGCGCTCGTAGAGCAGCATGAAGCCGATTTCAATCAGCTGCATTCGGCGGTGAACCGGATGCTCGATCGAGCGGCGAACTCGCCCCTCATGAGCGCCCTCGTCGATGGCGGCGCCAGCATGATCGCCGAGAAGATGGACAAGCTGCAGACGCTTTTCGAACAGGTGAAGGCGCGGGTCGACGGCAATTCAACAAAAGGAAATGCGTAATGGCTGAAAAGCGAATTGGTCAGTTCGTCTATCGCTGCGAACCTCTCACGGGGCGCGAACCGTGGGCTTTGCTCCTTGACGTCAAAAAGGTGCTTGCTCCGATGGGTAGCATTCTCGGCATTTCTTCCGCCGATGGCTTGATGGACGCCACGCGCCTCATGGCCGGCGAATTGTTCAACGCGCTTGGCGCGGTCGACGATCAGGCAGTCCTCGACCTCATGGAGCGTCTTGTCGGCATGTGCAAGGTCGATGGTGCCCCATGCGTTTGGGGCGTTAAACCTCAGAACATGAGCGATACCTTCGAAGTCGTTCTCTTCGTGCTGAAGGTGAACTTTGAAAGTTTTTTCAACGAAGGCCCGGTCGCCAAGTATCTGAAGGCGGTCGCGGCCTGATTTCGGATGAAGATTATGTACGCATCGCTCCCGATCTCGTCGACAATCCGCTCATCTGGCGTCCGATCCTCGCCGATCCACCGGTCTATAGCCTCGCAGAGTTTCAGCGCATGACCGTGGACGAAGTGCTCATCGCGAACCAGATCCTCGATCTTCGCAACGAGATGCACGCGCGCGCCGTCGCCGAAGCCGAGCGGGAAGCCGGAAACAACCAACAGGCAGGCCGATGATCAAGGTCACCACCAAAATTGAGCGCAAGGGTAATTCGAAAGAGGCGTTCGATAAGATCGTGAAAGCTCTCACGACCGGCCCCAAGGGCGTGAAAGTCGGCTTTCCGGCAGGCAAAACGCCTGGCAGTATTGTCGCCTACGCAACGTACAATCACGAAGGTACGAACCGCGCCAAAGGTGATGTGTTTTTCAAAGGTGGCAAGTTCGGTATCTCAGGACCAACTCCGCCGCGCCCTTTCATTACGCAGGCGATGTTTAAGGGGCGCCATGCAATTCGGCAAAGAATGCGCAATGGCGCGCGTGACATCCTGAATGGCACGAAGACGCTTGAAGGCGTCCTTTCCGAAGTCGGAGAGCTTGGCCAAGGCCTGATCCAGAAGCAAATCGCGATGGGGATGGGGCCGCCCAATTCACCGATGACAATTGAGTTGAAGGGTAAGGGTAAAAAGCCCCTGACCGATCAGGGGATGATGCGCAGTTCCGTCCATTGGGATTTCGAGAAATAGGGCTAGCCGATGGTCATTGATGAACTGATCTCCAAAATCTCATTTCAGATTAGCAGCCTTACCCCACTACGGCAGGCAAACTCAGCGCTCGATCAACTGCAGCGCCGTATGGCCCATGTAATGAGAGTCGGCGGCCCGTTTGAGCGGGCTTTGACCGGTAACATAGGTGGGGCTGCTTTCTGGCTAACCCGTGGTGTGATGAATCTTGCCGGCAGTTTTCGAAACGCTGCCATTGGCGCCGGCCTGCTTAAGGCTGGCATTGGCGCGTCCGCTGTAGCATTCGGCTATTTCGTCACCAAAGTAGCGGCAGCCCGTCGAGAATTGCAGATCTTTGGTCGTGCCAACCGCACGACGCCGGGCAATGTCGAAACCATGGAAGGGACGTTCCGGGCGCTCGGCGTTCCGGCAGATCAGGCCAAAAGCGGCATCGCTGCGATCGCCGGCCAAGTGAATGACAGCATCGCCGACGGCAAAGGTGGCAAACTCGATTGGGGGAAGAAATTCGGCATCTCGACCATCGGAGATAATGGCGTCCGTCGCGATCCGGCCGTCATCTTTGATGAGGCTGCGAGGTCCTATCTGGCCCGGCACCTGCGCGCGGAAGGCCTTCGCAAGTCCGAAAGCGATGCCAAGCTGGCTCTAACGAGCGAGCAGAATCCAACGAAGCGTGCAGCACTCTTACGACGCCAGCGCGGGGCCGCCGGCGAGGCGAACAAGCTTGAGGTACAGAACACCGAGCTCGCGAAGGGCGCCGGCTTCACGCAGGAATTGATCGGCACGCTTCGTGGCCTCAAATCCATGGGCGACTACATCGGCGCCCAGATCCAGGCCAAACAGGACCGGCCGGGCCGTACGGCGATCGACGAGGCCAACTTCGCCAAATTGGCGAGGGCCATGGACGACGCCACGACCAAGGCCGGCACGCTAGCCGAGGCGATGGCAAGTTCCGCCGCCCCAGCCATTACGACGTTTATGAACGGTGTTAACGGCTTTCTCGATGACATGATTGCCAAGGGCAAGTATCTCGGCCTGGTCCGTAATACCCCGTTTGACGAAGAGCAACGGCGGGCACAGAATCGTGCCGCCAACTCAGTCAACGATCGCGCCCGCCAGGACCCGGCCACGATGCGCGCGGCATCTGCGGCCCAGCAATTGAAGGAACAGGGCTACGGCGGATCGATCCTGTCGCAACTCCTGCCGTCGGCGAAGGATCTCTTGGTGACGGCATTCGAGCGCTGGGGTAAGGCGCAGGAGCTGGTTCAGAAAGCCGCTACGGACCCAGCGGCTGGTCCGGACGGCTTGAAGCAGGCAGCCGAAATCCTGAAATCTGCTGGCGAGGAATTGAAGAAAGCCTATGCCGAGGTGGAGCGGCAGGGACCGAACAAGTCCGGCCGGAACACGATCGAGCAGATCGGTGATCTGATCCGTAAGATCGATGAGCCTAATCAAGGGGCGATTCAATCAATCATCAAAATGCTCGGCTCGGAGGCGGCGCGCCGGCCCGACATAACCAACTCGGGCAACGATCAGCGCACCTTCGGATCAATCACGATCCATCAGACGGTGACGGGCGCAACAGCTCCTGGCGCCGCGGCATCAGCCGTCCGCGGCGCGCAGAACGCGCTGGGACCAACGGCTGCGAAACTAGGAAGCACGACGGGTGCTCCGAACGGGTTGTAGCCTTAACCAGTTTGTCTCGCTATCCTATCGCCGAATAGAGGGACTGATCGTGAAACGTTGGCAATGGGGTTTAGCCGCCGTGGCGGTGGTTATACTCTTCGTGAAGTTGGACGCTGCGGCGCCGAATGGGGTTGATACTAAGATCCAGGTTGCTATGCCCTGGCGCATGCCTGTTGATAGTCTGCCAGCATATGCCATTCGCAACGGTAGCGTGGACATGCAGAACGCAGATACAGCTAAGTGGCTCGGTGAGCGCAGCGAAGCCCTGACAGTGGTCGGATTTTTACCTTCCTCTGAAGGTCTCTATAACTTTAGCATCTGGCTTTCGTCGCTAGGTCGCGACCATCTGCAGGCAGCAGCCATCGCGCGGCAGGCAACAGATTATGAAGCCGCGAAATGGGCGAAGATTATGACGCTTAAGCCGACAACAAGAACCACTGACATCTCGAAGTGACGTGTAAGAAGCTGGCAGGGAAACTCCCCATCAGCTTCGGCAAAAGACGGGCAAAGATTGCTAGCCGTGTTGAGGTTGTTCACAATTCGTTCAACGCCGCAAGTCGCTCGTGCCGTCTCTAAATCCGGGCATTGATCCAGTCCCATACATCCTTGCTAAGCCAACCTTGATGATTTCCGCTCACCAGCTTTGTCACTATCACTCGATCATTGTTATCAAGATGCTTTTGAATTTCAGCGCTTATCCCATCTGCTGAGGCCGTCGAACTGATGAACCAAACCGAATCTAGTCCTGGATCTTTTTTGTGGTCGTACTTCGTCAAGTGATCGATAAGATTTTGACGCGCTTGGGCATAGTTGGTCTTCTGTTTGTTCAAATCCCACGTAACCAAATAAACGGACATAATGTCCTCCCCCTATATTTTCACCGCGCGATGCGGCTTCGATCGTTCGTCGGTTGCGGTTTCGCTTTTTGGGCAGCAGCGATGCGTGCGAACTCTTCGCTCTTTGCTGCCGCTTGATCCTCTGGCACGTACACGTATCCCTTTTCGGCCATGCAACCTTTGCCCACGTCCATCGCGGCATTATTTCGGTCGGCTTCCGCAACAGCTCCGGCTAAGCCGCCGCCAGCAACTGTCACGCCAGAAAGTCGAGCTTTCTGAGCTTCACCCAAGCAAATCTGCCTGTCGATTTCGAACTGTGCCGCAATTGCTGGACTGTCGCGGAGCCGCTGGCCATCAACTCTGACAAAGATGGACTTCACCGGCGGCGCACAGCCTGCCACACCGATGGCGAGCGCCATCGCTATCATCTTGCTTTTCATTCTTGGTCTCCCCCGAGCCCAAGGTGAAATATTTGCCTAAAATTTTATTCGCTGCAAGCCTGGCGGCATCCGACTATTTGCTGCGGTCTCCGGCGTCGTCAGGCAACCGGCTTTATGCTCAAGTCAACGTTTTCTAATCGGTAGCCCAAGTCTGCCTCACCGACAAATACGATGCTGCGCAGGAGCGGGGCGAAGTTGTGGGGCCGACTGGTAACAATTTGCGTTCCGAAGCAGAATGCAAACCGACTGCGGCTGATCTCGGCCTCTCTCGCAAAGACAATTCACGAAACCCTTCAGGCCAAAGAGTACGAGGCCGCAAAGTGGGCGAAGATCATCTCAATCGCACCTGCGCCGACGGAAAAGTCAGATTGATATTAGCGCTTGCCTAAACCTAGTAGTTTGTCGATTTTGTTTTCGGTATTGTGATCTAGATCGGAGAATGCGGCGTCCAATACGTATCGATCCCATATCCGGCGCCCGCCTATCTTTTTCGGCTTAGGCATCTGTCCACTTTTCACCATCTGATCAAATTTGGTGGTACTGACACCGATCCAGCGTGCTGCGCCTTCGCGAGATAATCCACGAGGTGGATAGGCGACAGGATCGGGCCGCGTGTTCGAGCGCATTGCTAATTCTTGACGCAAGCGTTCGGCGATTGGTTCGAAAACAGGTCCGCGCCGCTCAATCAGTTGTTCAACATAATCCAGCGCGCGCTCTATGCGCTCTCTCGATACTTCTGAACTTGCGGCCGGCCTCATGAGAAACATCATGCCCGGTGGAGTTGTTGCTAATGAGGCAGAGATGAAGCCGGATGGATTGATCGCACGATGTGGGAAGCGTGGCCTTGCGCTAATCATCATGTTGGGTGGCACCGCCATGCCAAGATGCCTTTCGGCCCCGCTGGCTGAACGTCCGAAACGTCTGGCGGCTGATAGTCATCTTATAATCATCTTAGCAGTTAGCGATGGGTCGTTTCTATCCATCAATCGCAACGGTTCCGGTCGGCGCGTTACGGGGAATATTTGTTATGCCGTAGCGCACCTAGAGCCTGGCCATTTGTGAGTACATTATAGGGCAGCCCGTCCCATATTGGGGCGGCCTTGTTGCTTGTGACAGCCTGGCACTAGGTTCGATCGCTAGACGACGGTCGTAGTTGGAGGAAGGCTTGTCACAACGCTACGGTTCTGAAATATTGGCAAAAATGTGTCAAAACGCACGGCGGCTTCTCTGTAAATGGACAAGAATAATCCTTTGGGAGGCGCCGCGGAATGGGTCGGTGCAGTTGAGCGGATTGGGCTTGCCAGTTCCCTTCTTCTCATTTTGTTCCTTGGTTTTTCGCTTTGCCTGATATTCCGCGGGCCGGGGATGTTGGTCGGTCTCAACTCTATCTTAGGAACGATATTGCAATATCGCCATTTACGTGCTGAAACCGCGCGCAAAGCGGCGGAAGGTAAGCAAAAGTCTCAAATTGCATTCAATAAGCGTGCGGGTAAGATAAGGCGGATCAAAGGACTGCGACCATGACCGATACGGTTTCTATGCTTGTCCTAATCCTAATCGCTGTCGCAAGCACCAGCATTGCATTCTATGTGCGATACGCGCGCAAGGAACTGCGTCGCCTTAGAGAATACGATTATCATTCATCTCGCTTTTTCGAAGCCGTACAAAAGTTAGCCGAAGATGACGGGACGCCGGAACGACTTCTGTTCGCGCTAGCATATATCAATGAAGTCATTTGCGATCGTAAGGAAGCTCGGCGTTTCTTCGCGGGGTATGAGCAATTCCTTGAACACCAAATCGAGGCCGGGGTTAAGCCGGCCGGTGATCCAGAATTCGCACATTTTATGAAAACTCGATCTGAGCTGGCAGAGTGTGCCGAGACTGCAATGTTCAGCGGCTTATTGGCCCTGACGTTCTTGGGAAATGGCTGGGGCCAGCGCGCGCGTGCCCTGCTCGCGGATTCATTTGGCCGCGAGAGAAAGCCAACTACGGTGTTGAAGGTAATCGAAGATCGACGTAGCGACGTTCACGAAGGGCATCTAGCTCCCGTATATTGAACCGTGTGCGGTCGCTTCAGCCAAGCCTACACCTGGGAAGAGGTCTACGCGTCAGCTCTGGCCTGACGGACGCCCGCCCGGCGCCGGAATCATCCACCGCACTACAACGTAGCCCCAAACTACAGCGAGGGAACCGAGCGTCTCCAGCTGCGAGCACATAGCTGTGCAGCTAACCCTCGTGGATCACTGCGCTGACGAAGTTAGGCGATGTGATGTTAATGATTTCGCCTCGAATCCAGCGATCTTGCAGATACTCGTTTTTTGAGTCGAAATAGGTATCCGCAAACTTCACTAGTGGATGATCGATCTTCTCAACAGTCCGCCAGAACTTGGTTTCTTCACCGTCAATGATCATGCGGATCTCATATTTCTTTCCAATCTCAAACATCTTTATCCTCTCTTGATTGGTTCGTGAGGTCCTACGCTGCGGATGTTGATTTTAAGTAATCGGATCGAGCAAGCTATTGTTCTTAGCCTCTTGGGACTCATGGGCGCTGGCATCGTAGTGACGAGGAAAGGCGGTACACTAAGATATTGAGCCCAACTATCCATCTTCGCACAATCTCCTTATCACGATGCCTAACGCACGGGATGCAGAGCACAAGATCCAGTAGATTAGCATCGCTTTTGGTTGGTGATTCGAAGGGGATCAGATGACGCTCAGGACAATGACGACGCTCAAATGTGTGTGCGGATACACCGGCGTGCTCCGCACATCGGAAAACGATCAGCCGTATAGTGCGGAGTGGGTTAGTCATAAGCTTGAAGGATTCGGTGGCACTGTCTCCGACCTTGGGGGGACCGACGAGGTTCAGTGCCCCAACTGCGGCCAGATTGGCCAGATTAAGAAGGAAAGGGCGGGATATCGAGATGATCGAGCTACATAGCTCCCGACCGAGGCTAAATATAATTGCCTATGATGGTAGGTCAGAAGAGATTTTTGATCAGAGCAATTTTGTTCTGATACGCTAGGTGGCCTTCTAGATAGATGCTCACGAGATATTCGCCATCGGGAATGCTCCGGCCAATGCGCCATTTTGTAGAAGGAGCTGATGGGCGAGCGTCCATATTGTTGTTCGCGTATGCGATGATCGAATTATTGTTTCGATCGTAAACGTCGAGTTTTATTTCGATCTTCTGGGCATCTAGCCGTCCATTCAATTCCCAAACAATCGCTTCGTTCGAGAGCGTTACCTCATTCACGAAAGTGAATCGCCTTTCGAATAGCTGAAGGTCATTAGATATCGATATCTTTGGAGCCCACTCTGCGGCTTTGTCTCCGAGCAAATAAAGAAGCGTCGCTCTTTCGGCGGCTGTTCGACAATAGATCTGTTTCAGATGGCTATCTAAGGGTAGGGGAGATGGAGCTAACACCTCCGCGCACCTGTGTTCGGTGATAGATTTATCGCCGCCTGTTCCGCCGACATGATACACTTTTGTAAATGGAATCTGTGAAAAGTAAGCTTCGTCATTTCCGGGACAAGCACTACTAAGCTGCATGTTCCGATCACAAAACATTGTCGACGGTAGCTCGAGCACCGATGTAGCATCGAATACGAACATTACGAGTACAGGTGCATGTGTTGCTGCGCTGTAAGTGCATTCGTTCTGCTTTCTGATGCCCTCAATGTGCCATTGAGTTGGTGTGCGAGGCCTGAAATATAGCCTAGCACTTTGATGGGCATGTGAGCGTGCATCTATCACGCCAGGAGCTGCCACATCCGTAAAGTCTGAGTTGGATTGCAGGTCGTTGCGCGATCTCAAATTGCCGTCCCGCAGGATACGAACAGCGTTGTCAAGGGGCGCATGATGAAACAAGTATCGAGGCCATTGGCGACGATAATGCTGGTAGATTTGATCTAGCGCAGCTTCCCATTTCGCAATGTGTGCCGAAACAAAGGCAGAGCTTAGTGCCATTCGAAAGCTTTTTGGCTCTCTACGGACGGCGCCTTTGCGCTGGTCTTCGTTCCTGGCAAATATTCAACGGCAATCTCAGCGCTCTTGTGGGGCTTTTGTATTTCAACCGCCCGCATGTGCGGTAACAAGCTTACAAGGGCTAACAGTGGCCGGCCGCCACTCGTCGACCATCCAGCTTGCTCCTGGGTCAGCAGGCCTTTTTGCAAATTGACCCAAACTCCCCAAAGATCATCTTCGTCAAACTTCCATTCGGCATCACCAGTGTCGAGCGTGAGGAATTCCTGATCCATGCTTGCATGGATTGGATCATCATTCTCTAAATCCACAAACTGATGTTCACTCAATTCGATCGCACGACGGAGCATAGTCATAAACGTACCGAAATCGAATTCTTTCGTAAGTTCAGAATCCAGAGTTTGAGCGACAATTTCCATATGCTCTGGGACGCCGATATCTTTCACGTAGTCGTGCACGTAAACCTCGATCGGCAATTGGGTTAAGTGACGCTCCATCAGCGGGCGCACGTCATCCCAATCGAGATCACCATTTCCGCAGCCCAAGCGAGGAAATGATATTTCTCGAATGCCCATCGCTTCGTAATTATCGACGAATTTTTTCAGTCCGGCATCAATCCACTCAAGTTTCGATGGATTGCGCCAATGCATTTTAGTTGGGAAATTCAGTACCTGATAAGCAGCCTCTCCTTGCCAAAGCCATAGCTTGCCAGGCGCGAGAAGACCCTGATCGCAAATCTTTTTGTAGGCCGTGAACATGTTAGGGTTGCGGAGCTTAAACTCCTTTGCGATCCCTTTTCCCATCACGCCTACGCAATTAACAGTATTCACCAGCGTCTGAGCGGAAGAATCGAACAGGCTGGTTCGCCGATAGATCAGCATTGCGCGGCTCCAACGACAGAATCGTCCAGCGAGATTAGATTTAGATGGTAATTAATCATTAAGGAAAAATAGAACATACAGGGAACAAAAGTCAAATCTCATTCTTTACCCTGACCATCGCCTTTGGTGGCTGAAGGTCAAATATCGTCCTCTGCAACAATACCGCCCTCGTTCTCCATCTTATCAATTCGCTTCACCTCTGAGCGATTGAACTTCAGACGCACGCCGGCGCCGCCACCGTTCTCTGGGATGAAAACGACGCCAGCATCCTCAAGAGCCCGTTGAATTGCCTCTACAGTGCGCTCCTTGAGCTCGTCGCCTTTCTCCAACCGGGCAATCGTGTCCGGCGAAACCTTGGCCAGTTCGGCAAGGTCTCGGACCCCGATCCCAAGCGCCGCTCGAGCCATTTTACATTGAATAGCCAGCATTTCAGAACCACGTTACGAAAAGCGTTGACAATACCAAAAATGTACGGTTATCGTATCATCGTTACGAAAACCTTACAAGGATAGGTCGATGCCGAACACCACCGTTCCGGCAGCCGGTACCGGCTTGCCTAAATCCACCCGCCGCCAGGTCATCGCGGGGCTGGCGGCCGCGCCAGCGATGATCGCTTCGCCCATTGCTTCGGGCTCAGGCGAAGCCACTCTATCGTCGCTCTATGCCCGGTGGCGCGAGGCACGCCTAGCGTATGCACAAGCTCTCTACGAAGAGAGCTGGGCGAGCGATCAGATGTTAGCCGCAGGCAAGATCCCTGAGGTGGCACAGTTTCGCAATCAACCTCGTAACCCTATCAAGTCATCTCGCGATTGTGGTGACGATTATTGGGAAGAGTTGCGCGATTTGGCGAACAGCAGTCGGATCGATGGAAAGTACCAATTCAGGGAAGAGGCTTATACCGAAATGGCCGCGCGAGTAGACATCACAGCATGGGCCCCTTTCGATCCAAACGAGTGGATTGGCGGTAGAAGACTGATGCAGGACAGCCAATGGATAGCTCCTTATTGTCCGCCATTACGGGAGCGCGTCCGCGAGATCCTTGAAGCCTATTTGCCGTGGAAAGCAAAGTACGATCAGCTTGCCGTGGAGGTGGGGCTTCAGCATAAAAGAGCCGCGTTAGAAAGCTGCTCATCGACTGTCGAAGATCTAGCATTTCAAATAGCCGCCTTGCCGGCAGTATCGATGGCAGGCCGACGGACAAAGGCGACGGTCATCGCCGTTGATTATTTGGATCGTGAAACGGCGGAAGATGAATTGCGAGACCACATCCAGTCACGCAGCAACGATGCTTTCCATCTCTCATTGGCCATCGATCTAGCCGACTGGGATTTTATCCGCGAGGAGGCCCATATTCTTGCTGGTGATCGGCGAGGTGCAGAATGCTGAGCAAATCGCACAATCGTCCATCGCCGGCATATCGCGAGTTGGAAGATCGAGTAGCCGATGTCTACTCCTCGATGGCGCTCTTGAAGCTAGCTGCTGAGCAAACGATTTGGGCTCCCGAGTGTTCGGCCGCCGAATGCCTACGGGTCTCTGGGGGGCTTCCTGCCGACTGGAAAATCGTTGTCATGACGGAGATCGAGCGCATCGGCCTCGATCATGCCATCGAACATCTATTTGAAACGATCAAGCTTTTACATAAACATTATCGCGCCGGCGAGGAAGCGTGATGCTCTTACGTTCTGACATCTATCCTCTTCGCGCCCTTGAGCTCATGGACGTCGTTCCTGCCGGCTGCGTCGGCTTCCCGGTGTACTATCATTCGTTCTCGCCACACTTAAAAAAGGTGAGATCGCCGTCGTCGACACAACGGACAAAACGATCGCGTACGGTGAGCTGTTCGTTCTGAGTTTCGGCCGTGGAGAGCGCAGCGCGGTCCGGCGCATAGTGCAATTGAGGCGGCATGGCTGCGCCGCTTCCAATGACTTTGGCGTATGGTTCGCTTTCGCCTTCCGAGGCCAGGAAAAGCCGAATGCGGTGACCATGGATGGACCGCTGAAGTATGATCGCTGGCCTGCGAAATGCGTGGGACGGATAATCGGCGTGATCGCGGACGAAACGAAGGCGTAGCCTGCTCGCGACCAAGTACGCACAATTGTGCGTTGGCGCAAAATTGAAAGAGTTTTTAGAGTAGTGTCAGATAGTTGAAGAGAAATCTGGCGGAGGGAGCGGGATTCGAACCCGCGATACGGTTTCCCGTATACACACTTTCCAGGCGTGCGCCTTCAACCACTCGGCCACCCCTCCGGAACTGTGGCGCCTGCATATGGCCAGTCGGGCGGCGGGACAACCCCAAATGACAAAAATTCCTGCGCTTTGCCCAGCCTGCCGGGAAAACGTGCCGGAGCGGCCCCCGATGGCGGCTTTTTCGTCCCGAAATCAGGGCACTGGCACCTGGGGGCTTTCCGTCGCAGGCCCTCTCATGGACAAGCCCGGTCGGCGTGGTTAATCACGGTAGCAACGAAAACTGTTGGTCCGGCCATGTTTCGCTTCTTCCTGCGCACGATCGGCGTCCTGTTGTTGGCGGGCGGCTGCGCCATGCTCATCATCGACGGCACCCAGTCGATCGCCGCCTCGCAGCTCAAGATGACGCCGCTGGGCGAAACCTGTTTCAAGCTGTTTCCCACCGTCTTTCCGCTGCTGCAGCCGGCGGTGGAGCGCAATATCCATCCCCTGGTCTGGGATCCGTTCCTGTTGGGTTTTTTCCTGATGCCGACCTGGCTGGCGCTCAGCCTGTTCGGCCTGCTGTTCTTCTGGGTGGCGCGCCGTCGCGCCGAAGCCATTGGGTTTTCGAGCCGGCCGTAACTATATAAGCTGCGAACCAACAGTTTGATGTGTCTTCGTGGCGTTTGGCTCAGCCAAACTTCGAAACGCCATGCAGAAACCCTATGCAAAGGAGGTCGCCGATGCTCTTTTCCCGCAAACCTCTCACCATCCCCACCAAGGACCAGGCGCTGCCCGGCCGGCCGATGCCGATCCCGACCGCTACGAGCCATTTCGTCAACGGCCATCCGCTGAAAGGGCCGTGGCCGGAGGGCATCAAGACGGCGATTTTCGGCATGGGCTGTTTCTGGGGCGCCGAACGCAAGTTCTGGCAGTTGGGCGATGGCGTTTACGCCACGGCGGTCGGTTATCTCGGCGGCCCGACGCCCAATCCGACCTATGAAGAGGTTTGCTCGGGCATGACCGGCCATAACGAAGTGGTGCTGGTCGCCTATGATCCGGCGAAGATTTCCTATGATGCGCTGCTCAAGGCGTTCTGGGAAAATCACGACCCGACCCAGGGCATGCGCCAGGGCAATGATATCGGCACGCAATATCGCTCCGGCATCTATCTCACCGATCCGTCGCAGCGAGCGGCGGCTGAGGCGAGCAAGGATGCCTATGCCAAGGCGCTGGCCGGCGGCGGCTATGGCGCGATCACCACCGAGATATTAGACGCCGGGCCGTTCTATTACGCCGAGGATTACCACCAGCAATATCTGGCGAAGAATCCCGGCGGCTATTGCGGCCTTGGTGGTACGGGCGTCGCCTGCCAGATCGGCACGGGCGTCGCGGCTTAAAAGAAAATCGCGTTTCGGGAGAAACGCGATTTTGCCTTCACTGCTTTCAGCCAGATTGGGGCGAGGCCTTAAGCGGCGGCCTCGTTCTCCTTGATCGCCGGCAGGATCGCCGCTTCCAGCGCCGGGCGGCGCTCGTAGAGATGGAGCACCTGACCCTGCAAGCGCACCAAGGTCGCCACGGAGTCGAGCATCGGCGTGGCGATGTTCAAACGTCGCGCCAGTTCCAGCACCGATGACACCAGGGGATCGATTTCCATCGGCCGGCCGAGTTCGACATCGTGCCGGGTCGAGGGTTTATGGCCGACGATATCGGTGCCGCCCTTGATGCGCTGTTCGATGCTCACCGAGAAACGCGCGCCGATCGCTTCGCCCACCGTCTTGCATTCGGCCATCATGGCGTGGATCAGCCGATAGCTGGCCTGATCGGCGCCGATCACGTCGAGGCTCGCGCCGGTCAAGGCCGAAACCGGATTGAACGAGCAATTGCCCCAGAGCTTGATCCAGATCTCGTCGCGCAACCGCGCCTTGCGCGGCGCGCGCAGGCCGCCGGCAATCAGCAGTTCCGATAGGACGCGCAGGCGCTCGCTGTCGGAACCATCCGGCTCGCCGAGGGTGAAGCGATCGCCGCTCGTATGATGGATGACGCCGGGCTCAGGCACATCGCAGGCCGGATAGACGACGCAGCCGATGGCCCGTTCCGGCCCGAAGAACTTCCATTGCGCGCCGTCGGGGTCAACGCTCTCAAGCCATGTGCCATCGAGCGTCGTGCCGGTCTTGATGCCATGGAAATACCACCAGGGCAGGCCGTTGACGGCGGGCACGATCGCCGTCTTGGCGTTAAGCAAAGGCGCGAAACGCTCGACCACCGGCGGCACCGAATGCGCCTTCATGCCGACGATCACATAATCCTGTTCGCCGAGATCACGCGGGTCGTCGGAGGCCTTGATGCGATAGGTTTTCTCTTCGCCATCCTTATGCAGCTTCAGGCCCGAAGCCTTGATGGCGTTGAGATGCGGGCCGCGCGCGACGAGCGAAATATCCGCGCCTGCTTCCGCAAGCGCCGCCGCCATATAGCCACCGATGGCGCCGGCGCCGAATACGCAGATTTTTACCATGTCATGCGTCTCCCAATCACGCCTCGCCCAAGCCCAGCAGTTTCGCCAGGCCGATGCGCTGCACCTTGCCGGTGGCGCCCTTTGGCACTTCGTCGAGGATGACGATTTTCTTCGGCACCTTGTAGGGCGCCAGCGTCTGCCCGGCAAAGGCCTGCAGTTCCGATTGGGTCAGGCTGGCGCCTTCCACCAAAACGATGGCGGCGGCGACTTCCTCGCCCAGCGCTTTATGCGGCATGCCGAAGGTGACGCATTGGCCGACGGCCGGATGTTCGAGCAGCACGTCGTCGACTTCGAGCGGCGACACCTTTTCGCCGCCGCGATTGATGATCTCCTTGATGCGCCCGGTGATTTTCAGATAACCGGACGCATCGAGATAGCCCTGGTCGCCGGTGCGGAACCAGCCGCTGGTGAAACTCGACGCATTGGCCGACGGATTGTTCTCATAGCCGCGCGTCACATTGGCGCCGCGAATGCACACCTCGCCTTCCGTGCCCGAGGGCTGGGTGGTGCCTTCCGCGTCGAGAATGCAGATTTCCGGGCCAGCCGCTATGCCGACGAAGCCCGGCTTCTGTTCGCCCGGCGGCAGCGGATTGGAGGCCATCTGATGCGCCGCTTCCGTCATGCCATAGGCTTCGATGACCGGGCAGCGGAACGTCTCCTGCAATTCCTTGAACACCGGCGGCGGCAGCGAGGCAGAGGACGAACGCACGAAGCGCAGCTTCATTGCATTCACCGCTTCGCTGTTGCGCTCGGCCCGTTGCAGGATCGCCTGATGCATGGTCGGCACGGCCGAATACCAGGTCGGCTTTTCTTCCGTCGCCCAGCCGAAGAAGCGCAGCGCATTGAAGCCCGGCGTGCAGCACACCGATGCGCCTGACGTCATCGACGCCAGCACGACCGCCATCAATCCGTGGATGTGAAAGAGCGGCATGACGTTGAGGCAATGATCCTGCGCTGAAAGCCGCAGGGTCTTGGCGATATTGTTGGCGGATGCAAACAGATTGGCCTGCGACAACGGCACGACCTTGGGTCGCGACGTGGTGCCCGATGTGTGCAACACCAAGGCTTCATGGCTTGCGGTCGGCGGCGTGCTGTCGGCTTCCTCGGCCCACAGCGTGAAGGCGCCGGCCGGCGCGTCAGGAGCGATCTGCAATTCCACGACGGGAATGTTGAGGCCGGCGGCCGCCGCTCGGACCGGATTATCGGACCCCGGTTCCACCAGAACCAGTTTTGGCGTCAGATCGGAAAGATAGAACTCATATTCGGCCTGCTTATAAGCCGGGTTGAGCGGCGCGGCCGATAGCGCGGAGGCCACCGCCAGGAAGGACGAAGCCATTTCCGGGCCGTTGGGCAGCACGATGGCGACGCGGTCGCCGGGGCCGATGCCTTTTGCCGCCAATTGCCGATGAATTTGCCTGATGAAGGCGCGCAAGGCGCCATAGGTCATCGGCGGACGTCCCGGCGCCGTCAGTGCGGTTGCGGTATCCGGTGCCGCTTGCAGCAGAGTCAAAACAGTCGTGTTCAACTCAAAAACCCTCCCTGGCGTGTGCGGCATGGTCAGCCTCATCCCTCGCGTGTCATGCCCACGCTTGCAGGATGCAGCAGATGGGCAGAGGCCGCAACGCCGGGACGGCGGGATTTTCGAGCGGATCGGTTATGCGCTGGCCGGATAGGTGCGGGCGCACCGGGTAAGCTTGCGCGCAAGCGGCTTGGCGGAACCCGACTAATCCGTGCGCGGGCCTTCGAGCGAGATGACGAGGCGTTGCAGCAGATCGGCCAGCCGGTCTCTGTCGCTGGCGCCCAGCGCGCCGACGAGCTGATGCGAGGTGGCGAAATGGCCCGGCACCACTTTCTTCACCGTATTGCGGCCTTTGGCCGTCAAGGTGATCCGCGCGCCGCGCCCGTCGCTCGGATCGCGGCGGCGCAAAATATAGCCTTCCTCTTCGGCGCGACGCAGGCGCGCCGTCAGGCCGCCTGATGATAAAAGGCACTCGCTGTAAAGATCGGTCGGCCGTACGCCGGGCGAACCCGTGCCCTCCCAGCGATAGACGGTAAGCAGAAGATCGAACATGTCCCAGGCGAGGCCATGGTCCGCCAAGGATTTCTCGATGCGATCGCGCATCAACAGCGACAGCCGGACGATGCGTCCGACCGTTTCCAGATGATGGGCATCAAGATCGGGCCGGCACGCTTCCCAGCCGGCAACGATCTCGTCGATGGAATCTCTCAGATCATTCTTCACGTCGGTCATATGCCTATTCATAAGCTTATTCCTGGCACTTCGCGAGGCAGGAAGTGCAAAAATTTTCATCGAGCATTTATCTTGACACAAAGATAAATCGAGATGATCCTCTGTACCAAGGTTAATCTGCTGCATGAAAAGAGCGGATGGCCAAGCGAGGGTGAGGGAGCGCGTCCGGGAGGCGGGCGCGGGATCGCGGCTTCGCTCATGGGGTTCTGACCGGCCGGCTTCCGTTGAAGACTTCGCCGCGTGGACAGGGAGCATTACGATGACACGCAAGCCCGCGTTTGCCATTTCGCCATCCAATCCGGCTCTCAAGGAGATTCAGACGGAACCGAAGCGCAAGCCCGACATGCCCTATGCGCCGGCCATGCGTATCGAAAGTCCGTGCGGTCTCCTGTTCATTTCCGGCGCCACGCCGTCGCCGCTCTATCACAAGCACCCGCACGACATTGCCGAACACGTCCATCCCAATGCGATCGAGGATCAAACGCGCCGCGCGATGGAGACGATCAAATCCATCCTCGAGCATGAGGGGCTGACCTGGACGGACATCGTCAAGGTCACGAAATATCTCACCGACATTCGCGATCAGGACGGCATGGTGAGCGTGCTGAAGGAATATTTCGGCGACTGGACGCCGGCCAGCACCACGGTCTGCGTCAATCAGCTTTCCACCCAAGGGGCGCGGATCGAACTCGACATGATCGCCGCTTTTCCCGTCGGCAAATGACCATGGGCCCGGCACCGGCCATGGATGGTCGGCAGGCAGCACCTTTGCTGCGGCTGAGCAATATCAAAAAATCCTTCCCGGGCGTCGACGCGCTGAAGAACGTGTCGTTCGAGATCAGGGCGGGGGAAGTTCATGTCATTCTCGGCCAGAACGGCGCCGGCAAATCCTCGCTCATCAAAGTGCTGTGTGGCGCCTATCTCGCCGATGGCGGCGAGATGGAGGTGGACGGACGGCCCGTTGCGATCCGCGGCCCAGCCGATGCCAATGCCTTGGGCATTGCCGTCATCTATCAGGAATTCTCGCTCGTTCCCTATCTCGACATTGCCCAGAATATTTTTCTCGGCCGCGAAGGCGCTTTCGCCAAGGCCGGCTTGATCGACAAGGCGGCGATGCATGCGGCGGCGCGTCAGGTGTTGCAGCAACTCGGCCTGACCTATGACACGCATACTTATGTCCACGATCTTGGCGTCGCCCATCAGCAGATGGTCGAAATCGCCAAGGCTTTGTCCCAGAACGCGCGTATTCTGGTGATGGACGAGCCGACGGCGGCGATTTCCGAGCGCGAATCCGACCGCCTGTTCGAGGTCATCGACCGGCTGAAGCAGCGTGGCGTGGCGATCGTCTATATTTCCCATCGCATGAAGGAGATCATGGCGCTGGGCGATCGCATCACCGTGATGCGCGACGGCGCCGTGGTCGGCAGTTTCCTGCGCGGTGAAGCGGCCGCCGGAGAATTGGTTCGCCTGATGATCGGCCGCTCGCTGGACGGTATGACGCGTCGCGCGCCGGTCGGCGCCGGCCATTGCGTTCTGTCCGCCGACAGACTGCGCACGGCAAAACTCCAGGACATTTCCCTCGACGTTCGCGCCGGCGAGGTCGTTGGCCTCGCGGGCTTGGTCGGCTCCGGCCGCACCGAAGTGGTGCGGGCGATCTTCGGCGTCGATCCGCTGACAGGCGGAAATATCCATCTGGATGGCGCGCCTTTCACCTTGCGTCCCGATGCGAGCATCCGCGCCGGCATTGCGTTGTTGCCGGAAGATCGCAAGCGCCAGGGCCTCGCGCTGCCGCTGACGGTCGGCGACAATACGGTCGCCGCCTCGCTCTGGCGCCTGTTTCGCTATTTCCGCTTCATCCCGACAACCGCGCGGCAGGTTTGCGACGACCTGATCGCAAGGCTGAATATCGCGACGCGCGGACCGGGCCAGCAGGTACATGATCTCAGTGGCGGCAATCAGCAAAAGATCGTGCTCGGCAAATGGCTCGCGGCCGGCGCACGCCTCTTCCTGCTCGATGAGCCGACGCGCGGTGTCGATGTCGGCGCCAAAGCCGAAATCTATCGTCTGATTGATGGATTGGCGAAAGACGGCGCCGCCGTTCTGGTGATCAGTTCCGAATTCCCGGAACTCGTTCATCTCTGCGACCGCGCCTATGTGATGCGCGATTACGCCATCGTCGGCCATCTCGACCACGGCACCCTGTCGGAAAAGGCCATCCTCGATCTGGCGGTGCATCCATGACCGATCACACCGCCGACAATGCTTTGCCACACGAAGCCCTTTGGCGTCGTATTCCCGGCGTCGTCTTGATCCTCATCGCGATGGTCGCCTGGTTCGCCATCGGCAATCCACGTTTTCTGTCGGGCGACAATCTCGCCAATCTCGGTTTGCAGGCCTCGCTTCTCCTGATGCTGGCTTTGCCGATGACCCTGATCATTCTCACCGCCGGTCTCGATTTGTCGGTTGGTGCGCTGCTCGGCCTTTGCGGTGTCGTCATCGCCGCACTGCTCGTCGCTGGCTGGAGCCTCATCGTCGCCGTCGGCGCCGCTTTGGCGGTCGGTCTCATCATCGGCCTGATCAACGGCTATCTCGTCAGCTATCTGTCGCTGCCGGCCTTCGTCGTCACCTTGGGCACTCTGGGCATCAGCGAGGGACTGGCGCTGGCCCTCAGCCACGGCGATCCGATCGGTGGTTTCACGCCGTCGATCGAAGCCTTCTATCGCTCGACCGTGGGGGGCGTGCCGACACCGGTCATCGCGGCGGCTTTGTTCTGCGGCCTGCTCTGGCTCGTCCTCTATCGCACGCGCTTCGGCAATTACATCTTCGCCATCGGCGGTAACAAGGAAGCGCTGCATCTGGCGGGCGTGAAAGCCAATCTGGTTCACATGGCCGTCTACGTCCTGTGCAGCCTGTCGGTCGCGCTCTCGGCTTTGCTGCTGCTCGGCCGCACCAATTCGGCCCATCCCTCGGTGGCCGTCGGCATGGAATTCGAGGCGATCGCCGCCGTCGTGCTGGGCGGGACGTCGTTCGAGAAGGGGCAGGGCTGGCTGCTCGGCACAGTTCTTGGTGTGCTCGCCATCACGGTGCTGCGCAATGGTCTCAATGTGCTCTCGGTCGAACCGTCGCTGCAAGTGCTCTGCGTCGGCTTGATGCTGATCGTCGCTTTGTTGATCGATCGTGGCCGCAAGGGCGAGATGGCGGGGGCGGCCGGATGACCAGCGTGACACATCATTCGCCCACCACAGCCGTGAGCCGCGCTCTCAGTCCCGACAGCATCGGCCTCTTGGTGCGGCTCGGATTGATTGCCGCGATCTGCATCTTTCTCGCCTTCGTCAGCGAAGGCTTCGCCACCACCGACAATCTCCTGAACATTCTGCGTCAGGCGAGCCTGTTGTTTCTCATCGCCTCGGGCCTCACCCTGGTGATCATCGGCGGCGGTCTCGATCTGTCGATCGGCGCCAATCTCACGCTTTGCGCCTGTCTCGCCGCGGCGACGATCAAGGCGACAGGCCAGCCGATGGCAGGCGCCGCCGTGGCGCTCGGCTGCGGCACCTTGGTCGGCCTGACCAATGGCGTGCTGATCAATCGCCTCAAGCTGCCGGCGTTTCTTGCCACCTTCGGCATGCTGTGGGTGGCGCAGGGGCTCGCCTATCGCTTCATGGCCGGCCAGACCATCTATGGTTTTCCACCGGGCTTCCGCACTTGGGGCATTGGCTTTTTCCTTGGCGTGCCGGTGCCGATCTGGATCGCGCTGGCGGTCGGCCTCTGTGGCCTGATCTTCCTGGCGCGCAGCACGCTCGGCCGTGAAGTCTATTTCATGGGCGCCAACGAGACGGCGGCAGTGCTGTCGGGCATTCCGGTCGGACGGCGCCGCACGCTCCTCTATGCGCTGAGCGGCGCCATGGCCGGCCTGTCGGCGCTCGTCTATATCGCGCGCCTCAATGCAGCCGAGCCCGGCATCGGCGAACCTCTCTTGCTGCCGGCCATCGCCGCCGTTCTGGTCGGCGGTACGTCGCTCTTTGGCGGGCGCGGCACGATTGTCGGCACCTTTCTTGGGGCCTTGATTCTGACGCTCATCGTCAAGGCGCTGAACGCTTTGAACGTCGATGCGGCCTGGCATCCGGTGGTCACGGGCGTGACCTTGTTGCTGGCGCTGCTCGCCGACGCTGCCCTGAATCGTGGTGGACGAAAATAGTTGTAACGGAAGGGGTGTGACATGTTGAGCAAGCGCATCGTGACTTCAATCATCGCGGCTTCCGCGATCGCCATGCCGTTGATGGGAAACCAGGCCTACGCCGCTGGCGAAGTGGTGGCCGCCTTCACCAAGAACCAGGTCGATCCGCATTTCGATGGCGTGCGGGCCGGCGTCGAACAGATGGCTAAGAAGATGGACGCCAAGGTCCGCAACTACATGCCGACCAAGCCCAACAACATCACCGAAGGCATGGCGCAGCTCGAAGACGTTGGTGTCACCAAGCCCAATGTCATCTTGTTCATGCCGATCGATCCCAAGGCGCAATTGCCGACGATCAAACGGCTGATCGAAGCCGGCACACCCATCGTCAACTACAACGACCGCGCGGGCGATGCGCCTTATCTCGCCTTTGTCGGCCAGGATGATTTCAAGCTCGGCCACGACATCGCCAAGGCCTTGTTCGATCACCTCGGCGGCAAAGGCAATGTGGTGATCCTCGAAGGTATCAGAGGTTCCAACACCGGCGATGAGCGCAAGCGCGGCTTCGACGCCGCGCTGAAGGAATATCCCAACATCAAACTGCTGGCCTCGCAGCCCGCCAACTTCCAACGTCTGCTCGGTCAGCAGGTGATGGAAAACCTGATGCAGCAGTTCAACAGCATTGATGGCGTCATCGCCGCCGCCGATGCGTCGGCGCTCGGCGCGGCGGAGGCCTTGAAATCGGCCGGTCGCGACAAGGTCGCGGTGGTGTCGATCAACGGCGTCCCGGAAGCGGTGGAGGCGGTGAAGAACGGCAGCCTATTGGCCATAGCCGAATTCAACGGCTTCAAGATCGGCTGCGTCGCGACCGAGATCGCGCTGAAGGCGATCAGTGGCGAGAGCGTGCCGAAACAGATCCTGATTCCCGGCGCCATTATCACCAAGGCCAATCATGCCGAATGGCTGGTGCCTTACACGCAGCGCACCTGCCCAACGGCGGCGAGCTTCGCGGGGAAGTAAGGCCACACCGTCATTGCGAGGAGCGCAGCGACGCGGCAATCCAGGGGCGTGCGGTAGAGCGTCAAATATTCCTGCGGTGCAGGCACATTTGACGCCTACGGTATTACACCTTGGCTCCTGGATTGCTTCACTTCGTTCGCAATGACGGGTCTAGATCGTCTGATTATACTCACCGACTTCCGGATACTGCCGCAGCACACCGTCGACGGCCTTGAACATCTCGCGCATGCGCGCTTCCGCCGCCGGGCTTTCGACCACGACCACCAGTTCCGGCTTGTTCGAGGACGCCCGCACCAGGCCCCAGGTGCCGTCTTCGACCATGACGCGAACGCCGTTGACGGTGATCACGTCGGTGATCTTCTGGCCCAAGAGCTTCTCACCCTTCTTGTGCATGTCGGTGAAATGCGCCGTCACCTTGTCGACGATGCCGTATTTCACTTCGTCGGCGCAATGCGGCGACATGGTCGGCGAACCCCAGGTCTTCGGCAGCGCGGCGTAAAGATCGGCCATGGTCTTGGTCGGATTGCGGTCGAGCATGTCGATGACGTGGATGGCAGTGAGAATGCCATCGTCATAGCCACGCCCCACCGGCGCGTTGAAGAAGAAGTGGCCCGATTTTTCGAAGCCGGCGAGCGCCTTCAGATCGGTGACGCGGCGCTTGATGTAGGAATGGCCGGTCTTCCAGTAATCGGCGGTGACGCCCAGTTCGCGCAGCACCGGATCGGTGGCGAACAGGCCGGTCGATTTCACGTCGACGACGAAGGTCGGGTTCTTGTGCAGCTTGGCGAGATCGCGCGCCAGCATCACGCCGATCTTGTCGGCGAAGATTTCATCGCCATTGTTGTCGACCACACCGCAGCGGTCGCCGTCGCCGTCAAAGCCCAGGCCGACATCGGCGCCGACTTCGCGCACCTTCGCGGCCATCGCGTGCAGCATTTCCATGTCTTCGGGATTGGGGTTGTAGCGCGGGAACGTGTAATCAAGGTCCACATCGAGCGGCACGACCTCGCAGCCGAGCTTTTCCAGCACCTGCGGCGCGAAAGCGCCGGCCGTGCCATTGCCGCAGGCAGCGACCACTTTGAGCTTGCGCTTGATCTTCGGCCGGTTGGTGAGATCGGCGATATAGCGGGCCGGGAAATTCTCGATGAATTGGTAGCTGCCGCAGTCACGATATTTGAAACGGCCTTCCAGTACGATGTCGCGCAGGCGGCCCATTTCATCCGGGCCGAAGGTGACCGGACGCTGCGCGCCCATTTTCACGCCGGTCCAGCCATTGTCGTTATGCGAGGCGGTGACCATGGCGACGGCGGCGCAATCCAGTTCGAACTGCGCGAAATAGGCCATCGGCGACAGGGCAAGGCCGATGTCTTTGACGCGCACGCCAGCGGCCATCAGACCGGTGACGAGGGCATATTTGATCGAGGCCGAATAGGAGCGGTAGTCGTGACCGGTGGCGAGTTCCGGCTTCACGCCCATTTCGTGCAGCAGGGTGCCCAGGCCCAGGCCCAGGGCCTGAATACCCATCAGGTTGATTTCCTTGCCGAAAAGCCAACGCGCATCATATTCGCGAAAGCCGGTCGCCTTGACCATGGGGCTCGATTCGAACGCATAGGTATTGGGCGTGAGGCTCGGCGATGGCTTCGGATACATGGCAATCCTTTTTTGATCGTCTGACAGGCGGGTCGAAAAGTCGAAATCGTGCGAAATCAACGTAACACGTTGATAACACGCTTCTGTCTGCAAGGTTCAGTCTGAACGGTGGGTTAATGGCACAGTCACGGGTTCAGCACCATGCTGCCATCAGCCACTTCGAAACTCCGCAACTTGCTCAGAAAGCTCATGCCGAGCAAGCTGGCGGTCTCGATCCCCGGCGGCAGGATCGCGGCGGGCACGTCGCGCACCAGGATGTTGCTGAGGCGCACTTCGCGCAACTGAGTGCGCGCGACCATGATCTCGCCATTCGCGGTTACGACGCGGTTCTTGAAATCGGATGGCAGTGGCTGCAATCCCAGCGCCATCGCGTCGCGGTGCGACAGGGAGATATAGGTGGCGCCCGTGTCGACGAGCATGCGCAGGCTGCGGCCTTCGATCTCGACGACGGCGAGATAGTGGCCGCTCTTGTCGGCGGGCAGCCGCACTGGGCCAAAGCCGAAGGCCGGTGCCGTCGGCGCCTTGGCCACCGCGACTTCAGGCTTAGCTGGGCTGCGCGATGGACCGCTCGAGAAAAAGCGATCGGTGAGGCCCGCAAGGGGGCCATGACCCGCCTCGCGTGAGGAGCCGAGATAAGTCGCGACGATCACGGCGATGATGGCCGAGATGGCGGCAAGTTTAAGAGGACCGTTGAACATGATCGGTTTGCCGGTGAAGCCGTGCTTCTACCATGGCTATCCCGGCGCGGCGGTTAACGGCCCGCCGCTGTCTCGATGCAAGGTTAGAGGATTCTTAACCGCTACTTGTCCTCGGCAATACGCTGCTTCTTCAAGGCATAGAGCGCATCGAGGGCTTCGCGTGGGCTCAGATCATCCGGATTTAGAGCGTCGAGGGCGGTGCGCAGATCGTCCGTCTTCGGTTTGACGGGTGCGGGCGCCGGCTTGGCGATGGCGAACAGCGGCAGATCGTCGATCATCCGTTCCACCGGCGCGCGCCGTTCGTCGGCTTCCAGCTCCGCCAGGATCGCTTGCGCCCGATCGACGACATCCTGCGGCAGGCCGGCCAGACGCGCCACCTGAATTCCATAGGAGCGATCGGCCGCGCCTTTCACCACTTCGTGCAAGAACACCACTTCACCGTTCCAATCGGTGACGCGCATGGTGAGATTGATCAGGCGCGGCAGTTTCTTGGTGAGCTGCGTCAGCTCATGGAAATGGGTGGCAAAGAGCGTGCGTGCGCGATTGCGCGCGTGCAGGAATTCGACGGCGGCCCAAGCGATCGACAGGCCGTCGAACGTGGCGGTGCCGCGGCCGATCTCGTCGAGGATGACGAAAGAGCGTTCGCCCGCCTGGTTCAAAATCGCGGCGGTCTCGACCATTTCGACCATGAAGGTCGAACGTCCGCGCGCCAGATCGTCGGCCGCGCCGACGCGCGAGAACAGCCGGTCGACAATGCCGATATGGGCCGAGCGCGCCGGCACGAACGAACCGATCTGCGCGAGAATGGCGATTAAGGCGTTCTGGCGCAGATAGGTCGATTTACCGGCCATGTTCGGGCCGGTGATGATGGCGATCAGTCCGTTGGCGTCTTCAGCCTGCGCCAAGGTGCAATCGTTGGCGACGAAAGGTTCGCCGCGTTGGCGCAGCGAGATTTCGACGACCGGATGCCGCGCCCCCTCGATGACGAAAGCCAGACTGTCGTCGACCGTCGGGCGCGACCAGCTCTGCTTTTCGGCAAGCTCCGCCAGGGCAGCGGCGACATCGATGGTCGCCAGCGCCTGCGCCGCAGCCTTGATCGGTTCGCCGGCCTCGAGAAGGCGCTGCGCCAGCCGTTCGAAAATCTCCAGCTCCAGCGCCAGGGCGCGGTCGGCGGCCGAGGCGATCTTGGCTTCCAGCTCGCCCAGTTCGCGCGTCGAAAAACGCATCGCATCGGCCATGGTCTGGCGATGGATGAATTCGGTATCGAAGGGCGGGCGCAGCATCTTCTCGCCCTGCGCCTGCTGCACTTCGATGAAGAAGCCGAGAAAATTGTTGTGTTTGATCTTGAGCTGTTTGGTGCCGGCGATCTCGCTGTAGCGCGCTTGCAGGCCGGCGATGACGCGCCGGCTCTCGTCGCGCAGCGCGCGCGTTTCGTCGAGCGCCGGTTCGAAACCCTTGGCGATGAAGCCGCCGTCGCGCTTGTTCAGCGGCAGGTCTTCGGCCAGCGCCTGTTGCAGTTCTTCGGCAATGCTCGGATCGATTTCGCCACCGATCTGCGCGGCTGCGCGCAGATGGTCCGGCAGATCGCTGACGTTTTGCAATTGCGCTGAGACGGCAGCGGCCGCATTCAATCCGTCGCGCAATGCGGCGAGGTCGCGCGGGCCGCCACGTCCCAGCGCCAGGCGCGAAAACGACCGGGCGAAATCCGGCGCCTGGCGCAATTGCGTGCGCAGGCTGTCGCGCAGATCCGTCTGCGCCAACAGAAAAGCCACGGCCTCGGCGCGTGCGGCGATGGCTATAGGATCGGTCAGCGGGCCGGCCAGGCGCTCGGCAAGCAGGCGCCCGCCGGCGGGTGTCACCGTCATGTCGATGGCGGCAATCAGCGATCCGTCGCGATGGCCCGAGAGCGTGCGCGTCAATTCCAGATTGGCGCGCGTCGCCGCGTCGATCTCCATCGTCGTTCCACGCTTGAAACGCGTGGGGAAAGCCAGCGCCGGTTTGGCGCCGATCTGGGTGCGCTCCACATAGATGAGCGCCATGGAGGCGGCCGCGATCTCGGCCCGGCTCAAGGCGCCGAAACCGTCGAGCGTGGCGACGCCGAACCAAGAGGTCAGCCGCCGCTCCGCCGAGCCGTCAGCCATATCGCGGCCGACAGGCGCAACAGCGATGCGGGTGTCCTCAATGATGCGGCGCAACCGGTCATCGTTCCAAATCGCTTCGCCGACAACGATTTCAGACGGTTCGATCCGGGCGATTTCGGCGGCAAGGCCGCCATCGGTGGTTTCGCCGAGAATGAAGGCGCCGGTGGAAATATCGACCGCCGCCAGGCCATAGCTCCAGCTCTCATCGGAGGCGCGCACCCGCGCGATGGTCAGGAAGGCATTGGCGCGGCCGGGCTCCAGCAGCCGGTCCTCGGTGATGGTGCCGGGCGTGACCAGCCGCACGACACCGCGCTGCACCACGCTCTTGCCGCCACGCTTGCGCGCTTCCGCTGGGTCTTCCGTCTGCTCGCACACCGCCACGCGATGGCCGAGGCCGATCAGCCGTTGCAGATAATCGTCGGCGCGCTCCACCGGCACGCCGCACATGGGAATGTCATCGCCCAGATGTTTCCCGCGCTTCGTCAATACGATGCCGAGCGACCGGCTGGCGATTTCCGCATCTGCGAAGAACAATTCGTAGAAGTCGCCCATCCGGTAAAACAGCAGGCAGTCCGGATTGGCGGCTTTAATCTCCATATATTGCGCCATCATGGGCGTGACGCGCGTTTCGGCGTCGCGGGCGCTGGATCGGGTTGCGGCGGGGGCTGACATTAACCGACGCTACCAAAGCCCGAGCCGCGTTGCACCGCCGCATGCTTGCGTGCTTGTGGATACATGCCTCATCGGCGTAAAGTGGTCGTTCTCACCTGAAAAATAAGGGATTTGGAACGAGCCCATGGCCGACGACACCGCCAACCGACCGCAACACCACAAACGGCCTAAGATCACCGAGCAGGAAGCGCTTGATTTTCACGCCGTGGGCAAGCCGGGCAAGCTCGAAATCGTTCCGACCAAGCCGATGGCAACGCAGCGCGATCTGTCGCTGGCTTACTCGCCTGGCGTGGCCATTCCGGTGCTTGCCATCGCCGACAATCCGGCCACTGCCTTCGATTATACGACACGCGGCAACATGGTCGCCGTCATCACCAACGGCACGGCCATTCTCGGCCTCGGCAATCTCGGCGCTCTGGCATCGAAGCCGGTGATGGAAGGCAAGTCCGTCCTCTTCAAACGCTTCGCCGACATCGATTCGATCGATCTTGAAGTCGATACCGAAGATCCCGAACAGTTCATCAACGCGGTGCGTTATCTCGGGCCCTCCTTCGGCGGCATCAACCTGGAAGACATCAAGGCGCCGGAGTGCTTCATCATCGAGGAGAAGCTGCGCGAACTCATGGACATTCCGGTGTTCCATGACGATCAGCACGGCACCGCGATCATCGCTGCCGCCGGCATTCTCAACGCCATGCAGCTCACCGGCCGCGACATCAAAAAGACCAAGCTTGTCTGCAACGGCGCCGGCGCGGCCGGCATCGCCTGCCTCGATCTGATCAAGGCCATCGGCTTCGCACCGGAAAACATCATTCTATGCGACACCAAGGGCGTGGTCTATCGCGGCCGCACCGAAGGCATGAACCAGTGGAAGTCGGCCCATGCGGTCGTCACCAATGCGCGCACGCTCGAAGAGGCGATGGTCGATGCCGATATCTTCTTCGGCCTGTCGGTCAAGGGCGCGCTGACGCCGGACATGGTGCGCTCCATGGCCAAGGACCCGATCATCTTCGCCATGGCCAATCCCGATCCGGAAATCACGCCGGAGGAGGCCCATGCCGTGCGCGAGGATTGCATCGTCGCCACAGGCCGTTCCGACTACCCCAACCAGGTCAACAACGTTCTCGGCTTCCCCTACCTGTTCCGGGGCGCGCTCGACGTGCGGGCGACGACGATCAACATGGAAATGAAGATCGCCGCCACCATGGCTTTGGCGAAACTGGCGCAGGAAGACGTGCCCGATGACGTGGCGGCCGCCTATCAAGGTGCGCGTCCGCGTTTCGGCCGCGACTACATCATCCCCGTGCCATTCGATCCGCGCCTCATCAGCGTCGTGCCGGCGGCCGTCGCCAAGGCGGCGATGGAAACCGGCGTGGCGCGCAAGCAGATCACCGACATGGCGGCTTATCAGAGCCATCTGTCGGCGCGGCGCGACCCGGTGGCGGGCGCCTTGCAACGCGTCGTCCAACGCGTGCGTCGCTATCCCAAGCGCGTCGTCTTCGCCGAGGGCGAGGAGGAACAGGTGATCCGGGGTGCCTTGTCCTTCGTCGCGCAGGAGATGGGCACGGCCATTCTCGTCGGTCGCGAAGACCGCGTGAAGGAAGCGGCCGAGCGCATCGGCGTCGATCTCTCCGACAAGTCGATCGAAATCCACAACGCGGCGCTGTCGAAGCGCAACGAGGCCTATGCCGAATTCCTCTATGAGCGGATGCAGCGCAAAGGCTATCTGTTCCGCGATTGCATGCGCCTGATCAATCAGGACCGCAATCACTTCGCCGCCACCATGGTCGCCTTGGGCGATGCGGACGCCATGGTCACCGGCATGACGCGTAATTTCTCGACCGCGCTCGAGGAAGTGCGTCGCGTCATCGATCCCAAGCCCGGCCACCGGCTGATGGGCGCCTCATTGGTCCTGGCGCGCGATCGCACTGTTTTGGTCGCCGATACGGCGATCACCGAAATGCCGACCGCCCAAGAGATCGCCGAGATCGCCATCGAGGCGGCGGGCGTGGCCCGGCGTCTCGGCATGGAGCCGCGCGTCGCGCTGCTCGCCTTTGCCACCTTCGGCCATCCGCCGGGCGAACGTTCGGCGCGGGTGCAGGAAGCGGTGCAGATCCTTGATCGCATGCGGGTCGATTTCGAATATGACGGCGAAATGGCTGCCGACGTGGCGCTCAACCCCGATCTGATGCGCGCCTATCCGTTCTGCCGGTTGAAAGACACGGCCAATGTGCTGGTCATGCCGGCCTTCCACTCGGCCTCGATCAGCACGAAAATGCTGCAGGAGCTGGGCGGCGGCACGGTCATCGGCCCGCTGATCGTCGGTCTCGACAAGCCGGTGCAGTTCATCTCGATGAGCGCCAAGGACAGCGAGATCGTCAATATGGCGGCCTTCTCGGCCTTCAACATCGGCGGTTAAAAAGACAAAGCCGGGCTCCGATGGGCCGGGCTCTGACCGTCATTGCGAGAAGCGCAGCGACGAAGCAATCCAGGGGCGCGTGGTAGAACATCGAGAAATCCCTGCGGCGCAGGAATTTCTTCGTCTACGATTCTAACCTTTGGCCCCTGGGTTGCTTCGCTTCGCTCGCAATGACGGTTGGATTTTAGAAGCCAACCCCTTGCTGGGTGTCGGTGCGATAGCCCGTGTCGATCGAGATGGCGCCGCCGGCGACGCGCGATACACAGGCACAGATGCGCGTGTTCTCGTGCCGCTCGTGGTCCGAGAGGAACACGTCGCGATGGTCGATCTCGCCTTCGCAGCTCACGATATCGACGGCGCAAAGGCCACATTCGCCGCGCTTGCAGTCGGTCATGACGGCCACGCCGGCGTCTTCCAGGGCATCGGCCATGGAACGATCCGCAGGCACGTTCACTTCGATGCCGAGCGCCGGCACACGCACCTTGAACGGTTCGGCGGCGAAGGCGCCGGAGGAGCCGAAGGTTTCGCTGCGCAAGCGCGACATCGGCCGGCCGCTGTCGCGCCAGGCCTTGCGGAAAGCATCGACCAGCGACAGCGGCCCGCAAAGATAGATTTCCGCATCCGCAGGCAGAGCCGCGATTTCGGCGGCTGCGTCGATGCGCTTGCCTTCGTCGGAGACGAAGAAGCGGATGTCGTCGCCAAGCGCCGCCGACAGATCATCGGCGAAGGCGAGTTCGGCGCGGGTGCGCGCCGCTTGCAGCACCGTGATCTTGGCGCCGCGCTTGGCCAGCGCCAGCGCCATGCTGTGAATTGGCGTCACGCCGATGCCGCCAGCCACGAGGACATAATGAGTGCCCTGCCACGAGAGGTCGAAATTATTGTGCGGCTCGCTGACATTGAGCCGCGCGCCGACGTCGCAACCATGCATGTAACGCGAACCGCCGCGGCCGTTGTCGTCGCGCTTCACCGCGATGCGATAGACCTGCGGATGGCTCTCGCCGATCAGCGAATAGGAGCGCGTTTCGCCGCTGTCGCCGATCGGCAGCGACAGATTGATATGGGCGCCCGGCGTCCAGGATTGGGCACCGCCTTCCGGTGCGATCTCGATGAGCCGCACGGTCGGCGAAATATCGCGGGCGGCGACGATGCGCGCCGGAACGTAGTGAACGGAAAAACGCATGTTCCCCTCCAGGAGTTCTTTCGAATTCAGTGCTAGCTGCGGCGCCGGATCAGCGCGGCGCCGGGCACGAGATCGAGAACCTTCTGATTGCGCAGCGCCATCATCAGATTGCGATAGGACAGCCGCGCATGTTCGCGCATGATCGCTTCGGCGCGCGCACCTTCGCGGTTTTCGATGGCATCGACGACGGCGCGGTGATGTTCGTTGGCGATCGGCAGAATGCTGCGCGATTCCGGCAAGGCGGCTTCAGCTTTGACGAAGGCGCTGGCCGAGGCGAAGGGCAGGCTGCTGACCCGCTCGAGTTCGCGCCGCAGGGTCGGGCTGCCTGACAATTCCATGAGCAGGGTATGGAAGCGCTCGTTGGCGCGCAGATAAGCCTCGAAATCCTCTTCGCTCAGGCTGCCGGCGGTGATCACCGTATCGATTTCGGCGACGCACTCGCGCAGTTCGGCAAGTCGCATGGTGGCGACGCCGCGCTCAGCCGCATAGCGCGCGGCCAGCCCTTCCAAGGTGCCGCGAATTTCGATGGCATCGAATACGTCGGCTTCGCTGAAGGCTTTCACTGCATAGCCGCCGGACGGAATTTCCTCGATCAGCCCTTCCTGTTCGAGCTTCACCAGAGCGGTGCGCAGCGGCGTGCGGGACACGCCGATGCGGTCGACCATGGCCAGTTCGGAAATGCGCTCGCCGGACTTCAAGGCGCCGGAAACGATCAATTCCCGCAGGGAGAGTAGCGCGGTGACCGTCTGCGAGGGGCTCCGTTCGCTGGAGCGATCGCTGGGTTCGGCGAGCGACATAAGCTTCTCCTATTCCGCCGCTTGCAGTTTGGGGCGGGTTTCCTTGGCGATCATCTGGTCGATCAGGCGGCGAGCCCACATCGAGCCAGCATCAATGTTGAGATTATAGAAAATCCGGTCGGGATGCTCTTCCATCGCCTGCTGCTGGCGTTCCAGCACGATTTCGTCCTCGCGGAAGATCGACGACACCCCCTCGCGCAATTGCGTCGTCAGGGTCTGGTCGTCCTTGCGATAGTTGCGCGCATTCGCCCAGAAATACATGCAGGTGTTGTCGGTGGACGGCGTGATCGTGTTGAGGATGAAATTGTTCACCCCCTGCGAGCGATCGCCTTCCGGCGCGCCGGTTCCCGTCGGCGCGACGCCGACGTCGATGGCCACCGTGCAGGGCGCTTCGAAGCGGATGATCTGCCAGCGATCGACATTGCCCGGCTTGCCGAGCTGACCGCGCCAGAATGGCGGCGCGTCGATGTCCTTCATCCAGCGCGTCACCGTGGCGAAACGGTCGCCATGGGTGGCGACGAAGGGCGATTCCGCCACCGCGTCATTGCCGATGCTCGACGCGTGCACGAAGGTTTCGTGGGTCAGGTCCATCAGATTGTCGACAACCAGGCGGTAGTCGCATTTGGCGAAAATGGTCTTGCCGTCGCCGGCCCAGTCCGGATCCTGGTTCCAGTGCAGGTCAGGCACCAGCGACGGATCGGCCAGAGCCGGATCGCCCGGCCACACCCAGACGAAGCGATGGCGCTCGACGGTCGGGTAGGAACGGACCTGGGCGGAGGGGTTGAGCTGGTCCTGCGAGGGCATATGCGTGCAGCGGCCGGAGCCGTTGAAACGCAGGCCGTGGTAGCGGCAGGTGACTTCGTCGTTCTTCAATTCGCCCATGGAGAGCGGCAGCAGGCGGTGCCAGCAGGCATCTTCCAGAGCGGCGATCGATTTATCGGATTTGCGGAAAAAGACGATCTTCTTGTTGCAGACGGTGCGGGCGAGGAGCTCGTTCTTAATCTCGTAATCCCAGGCCGCGACATACCAAGCATTGAGGGGAAAAGCCGGCGCTTTCGTCATCAAAACCTCCCTGAATGCTTTTTGTATACATAATGTGTTTTAGAATGGCAATAGATTATCCAAACTTGGCAATAACACACGTGTTCTGAGTCAAAAATCGGGAATTAACTAACAGGCCCTGGCTTGTCGAGGCAGGTTGGTGTGCCGTGTTTGTATTCATGTATACAGATATCGGAATATGTCTCTGGCACTTCCTGTGATCTGGCACGCCCTCTGCTTGACCCGGCCCTGAGACCTCCGCAGAAAGCCGACATGATCATTGCTATCGATGGCCCGGCCGCGTCCGGGAAGGGGACCATTGCGCGACGGCTGGCCAGTCACTTCGGTCTGCCGCACCTCGACACCGGCCTGATTTATCGGGCGACGGCGCGCATCGTGCTGGATTGGGGCGACCGGCTCGACGATACACAGCGCGCCGTGGCCGCCGCGCGCGGCTTGGCTTTGACCGATTTCGACGAGGAGCGGTTGCGCGGCGCCCAGATGGGCGAGGCGGCCTCCGTGGTCGCCGCCATGCCGCAGGTGCGCGCCGAGCTGATCGATCTGCAGAAGCGTTTCGCCGCCCGTCCCGGCGGCGCCGTGCTCGACGGGCGCGATATCGGCACGGTGATCTGCCCGCAGGCCGATGTGAAGATTTTCGTCACCGCCAGTCCGGAAGTGCGCGCCCAGCGTCGCGCCTTGGAATTGCGCGGGCGCGGCGAGAAGACGGCCTACGAGGACGTCTTGGCCGACATTCGCCGTCGTGACGAGCGCGATTCTCACCGCTCGACAGCGCCTTTGAAGCAGGCGAGCGATGCGATCCTGCTCGACACCAGCGATCTCGACATCGAAGGCGCCTTCGCCGCCGCGCGCGCCATCGTCGAAGAGCGTCGCGCTTTAGCGAAATAGCGGCTGCGCCCGCTTATTTCGACCAGACGATGGTGGGATTGACGGTAAAGACCGGCTTCACGGCTGCCACTGGCGCATAGACTTCGAGGGAAGTGGCGTCATGGGCGGCTTTCTTCTGCCAGTCGCGATCGCAGTTCGGAAAGAACGTCGGCAATGCCGCGCACAATTCATCCCATCCCAGTAGTCCACTGTGTACCACGACCTGATCTTTTTTGCGGTTCGACGTGGAGAAGGCCAAGCAGAGTTTGGGGGCGAGCTTTTCAAAACGGGTATAGCCCGCGATCTGCTGCACTTGGTTCCACGGCATGCGAAAGACGATCTCGCCCGCGCAGTTGAGCGCGAAGCCGTCGGATGCCACCTCAATCCTTGAGGCTTCCGGCGGCGATGTCCGCCTTGGATCGTCCTTCGGACCGACTTTCATGCTTTAATTCATAGCGACGAAGAGCGGAGATCGCAAAGCGAACGGCCTGTTGGCTGTCGAATGTGTCGTCCCTATGTTTTTGTCACGGAACGGGTAGATCGACGAACGGGTTCGGCAATCCGGGGACGATGAACGTCCAACTGGTAGCCCAGTTTCTCCGACAATTGCGCGCCAGCCTCACACAGGATGTCGATGGCGGGCTTGAGGGTGATATCGTCGGCTTTCGCGCCGGGTGCGAAGCGATCGCGGCCGATGGTCAGCAAAGCCGCTTCAAGCCGGCCGCGATGATCGAACACCGGCACGGCGATCGCATCGATCCCGGCCACCCAGCCGGAATGGATCGAAGCCCAGCCTTGCGCGCGTATGATCTCCAGTTCTCGGTTCAAAGCCGCTTCGCTGCGAAAGCCATGCCGGCGCGGCCGCTCCTGCAGTTCCGTGGCGATGGCAGTACCGGTCAGTCCTCGAGGCGCATAAGCGGCGAAGACAAGGCCGGAGGCGGAGGAGAGCACGGGCGCCACCGTGCCGGGGCGGATGTTCATCGACACCGGATCGGCCGTCTCTTCGATCGCGACGATGGTCGGTCCATGGCTGCCCCACACAGCAAGCCCCGCTGAGCGTCCGCTCGATCGGCAGAGCTCTTCCAGCATCGGCATCGCCTGTTTCATCACCGACACGCCGGCGAGACAGGCGGCGGCCATGGCGATGGCTTCAGGCCCCAAGCGATAAGCCGTATCCGTCTGCACCGCCCAGCCGGCGCGCGTCAGGCTGGCCAGATAGCGATGCGCTTTCGAGGCCGACATGCCGGCGCGCGCCGCCACATCCTTGAGCTTGATCGAGCCGCCGTGCGCCAGAATGCGCATGACATCGAGCCCCTGATCGAGCGACTGAATGCCGGCGCTGCCGCGGCCCTGAAATTGCGGGACATGCAAAGCGCTGCCCCGACGGGTCGTGGCCGTCATTGCATTTGTGCCTGTCGCAGAGGGCTTTTTGCTGTTTCTCGCCATGGTCGTTTATTGCAGTATAAAAAAATTGCTTGCCAAATAGTAAAATCACACAATCAGCGATGCAAGAGCCTGGCGAAGAGATTGAGGAGGCCGAGGCTCAACGACAGTCCGTAAGAGGAGGGCTCTGTCATGAACGCACCCGAACGCATCGATCCCAAGACTGCGCAAGAGACCGCGCAATCGCCGGTCGATTCAAACGGCGAAAGCAAGCTCGCCGAAGCCCTGATGATGACCGACGATGAATATTATCCGCACATCCTGCCGAAAAACATTCGCCCGTCGATCTGGCGCTTCAAGGCGATGCAGCCCAAGATCGACATGCTCATCGCCGATCCGCTGAAACGCGCCGACCGCCGCTTTCTGTCTTTGGTCAATGGCGATACGCCAAAGGACAATCCCGGCGCTTTGCCCGGCATCTTCCTCGGCATCCAGGCGTTCAAGCCGGGCGAACACATTCTGCCGCATCGGCATAATTCCTTCGCCATCTATCACATCATGCAAGGCACCGGTTATTCGATCGTCGAAGGCGAACGCATCACCTGGGAGCGCGGCGACACGTTCGTCTGCCCGGCTTGGGCCATGCATGAGCACATCAACGATGGCACGGAATTGGCGGTCCAATATGTCGTGCAGGACATGGTCGGGCGTGCCTACGAGCGCAATCTGATGTGGGAGGAGCCTGTCGGCCATTTCGGCCATATGGTGAAAGGCGGCTTCCGTCCGCACAATCCCGAACTCGGCGACTGATCGGCAGGCCGGCGTTGCGGTCCGCGTGGGCATTTCCTATTCAGGAGACCACGCGGAAAGCGAAGAACGAGGCCTGTGATGGAAGACAATCCGAAAGCGGCGGCTTTGCGCGCCAAGTTGAATGTGCATCAACCGGCGCTCGCCATGGCCGCGCACAATCCGCTGTCCGCCAAACTTGCCGCGAACGCCGGCTTCGATGCCATCTGGGGCAGCGGCTTCGAACTCTCGGCCTCTTACGCGGTGCCCGATGCCAACATTCTTTCGATGGATACGCATCTCGACATGATGCGCGCGATGGGCGAAGTGCAGGACGCGCCGGTGATCGCTGATCTCGATACCGGCTTCGGCAATGCCATCAACGTCTCTTACGTCGTGCCGCGCTATGTGGCGGCCGGTGTTGCCGCCGTCGTCATGGAAGACAAGACCTTTCCAAAGGACAGCAGCCTGCGCCCCGGCGGACGGCAAGAGCTGGTGCCGATGGAGGAATTCCAAGGCAAGATCGCCGCCGCCAAAGCGGTTGCGGGTCCATTGGTCGTGGCCCGCACCGAAGCACTCATCGCGGGCCTTGGCGAGGCGGAAGCGCTGCGCCGCGCCGTTGCTTACGTGGAAGCCGGCGCCGATGCCATTCTCATCCACAGCAAGCAGAAAACGCCTGACGAAACCGTCGCTTTCTGTCGCGCCTGGCCCGGGCACGCCCCCTTGGTTCTCGTGCCGACGAGCTATCCGCAACTCTCCTTCGCCGATGTGGCGGCTTTGGGCAAGGTCGGCCTGATCATCTGCGGCAATCATGCCATCCGCGCGGCTGTCGCTGCGATGCAGAACACCTTCCGTCGTATTCTGGCCGAAGGCGGCATCGCCGGCGTCGAGGCCGACATCGCGTCCGTCGCCGATGTTTTCGCGTTGCAGGGCGATGCCCATATGCGCGCGCTGGAGAAGGCCTATCTGCGCTGATAGGATGCGGGAGCCTTTTTGAATCGGCAGCGGGGGCGATGAAGACGATGACCACATCCGCGCGCATCGCGGCGATCGTGATCGCCTGTGTCACCTGGATCGGATTAGCCGTGCAGCTCCAGGCCTCGACCGAACTCGCCGGCACGGTGCCTTCGGCCATCTGGGCGATGCTGCGCTTCTTCACCGTCATCGCCAATCTGCTCGTGGCGATCATCTTCACGGTTATGGCCTTCGGCGGCAGGGTTGCGCCAAGCCTGCTCGGCTGCATCACGCTGGCCATCCTGTTCGTCGGCGTCATCTATACGCTGTTGCTGCGCGGCCTCATCGAATTGAGCGGCGGCGCCAGACTGGCAGATCTGCTGCTGCATCACGTCACGCCGGTTCTGGTGCCATTGTTCTGGCTGGTCTTCGCGCGCAAGGGCGGTCTGCGGCCCGTCGATCCCTGGCTCTGGGCTCTGCTACCGCTTGTCTATTTTGTCTACGCCATCGCCCGCGCCGCGCTCGATGGCCGCTATCCCTATCCCTTCATGGATGTGGCGACGATCGGCTGGGCGCAAACCGCCATCAACGCCGTGGTGATGGCGCTGGGCTTCGTCATCGGCGGCTATGTGTTCTACGGGCTCGATCGTTGGATGAGCCGCAGGACAGTCGCGGCTACGCCTTGAAATGCTTCGAGAGCTTGAGGCCCTGCGCCTGATAGTTTGATTTCAGGTCGGCGCCATAAAGCGTGCGCGGTGTCTCGGCCATTTTCTCATAGACCAGGCGTCCGACGATCTGCCCGTCTTCGAGAATGAACGGCACGTCATGGGAACGCACTTCGAGCACGGCGCGCGCCCCTGCGCCACCCGCTTCCGCCGCGCCGAAGCCCGGGTCGAAGAAGCCGGCGTAATGGACGCGGAATTCGCCGACCAAGGGATCGAAAGGCGTCATCTCGGCGGCATGGTCCGGCGGCACGCGCACGGCTTCCTTGGAGGCCAGGATGTAGAATTCGCCGGGGTCGAGCACCAGATCGGCACGGCCATGCCGATGAATGGGTTCCCAGAAATCGAGCATCGCATGGGCGGCGGGCTTGTCGACATCGATCAGGCCGGTGTGCCGCTTGGCGCGATAGCCGATCAAGGTCGAGCCATCGAACCCCGCCAGGTCGACCGAGACCGCCACGCCGCCTGAAATGGACGGTTCGGCCGAGGTCACCAATTTCTCGCGCTTGTGCAGGTCGAGATGGCCTTGATCGTCGAGCCGCGCCTGGCCGCGCCGGAAGCGCACCTGCGATAGGCGCGATCCGCTGCGCACCAGCACCGGAAAGGTGCGTGGCGAAATTTCCGCATAGAGCTTGCCGTCGTAGCCGGCTTCGATCTGGTCGAATTCATGGGCCCGGTCGGCGATGACGCGGGTGAACACGTCGATACGGCCGGTGGAGCTTTTCGGATTGGCCGAGGCGGCGATTTCGGCCGGCAGAGCCAGGCTTTCCATCAGTTCGGCGATATAGACGCAGCCCGTTTCCAGCACGGCGCCCTGGGTCAGGTCGATTTCATGCAGGGCCAGAGCCTCGATGCGCGCGCTGACGGGCCGCTCAGGCCCGGGCAGGAAGCTGGCCCGCATGCGCCAGGCCCGGCCGCCCAGGCGCAAATCCAGGCTCGCCGGCTGGATCTGGCCGGTCGCGAAGGGGGCAGCGATGCGGATCGCGCCCGCGCCATGCAGGGCCTCGATCTCGTGGGCAGGCAAAATGCCGCGGTTCTGGCTCATAGGACTGGCGTAACTGATGGCTTGGTTGACGCCAAGTCGGCGCCTGGGCTAGACCACAATTATCGTGGTCATTTGGGCCGACCGGCTTGCCGCCACGTAAAACAAGGGGCTAAGGGGTCGTGTCCGCACTCGATAATTCCCGTGCGCCCGGCTCGAAGGAGCCGGGTTTTCTTTTGGGCGGCGGTCCGCCCCGGGTGGAGAAAAAGCATGAGTCAGAACAAGTCGCCGCGCAATCTGCGTCCCGCCACCCGCCTGGTCCATGGCGGAACCCTGCGCTCCCAGTTCGGCGAAATGTCCGAGGCCATGTATCTGACCCAGGGCTATGCCTATGAGAGCATGGAAAGCGCCGAGCGGCGCTTCAAGGGCGATGAGCCCGGCTTCATGTATTCGCGCTTTTCCAACCCGACCGTGGCCATGTTCGAGCAGCGGATGGCCTTGCTGGAAGGCGCTGAATCGGCCCGCGCCACCGCCACCGGCATGGCGGCCGTCACCGCCGCCATCGTCGGCCAGCTCAAGGCGGGCGATCACATCGTCGCCGCCAAGGCGCTGTTCGGCTCCTGCCGCTATGTCGTTGAGGATCTGATGCCGCGTTTCGGCGTGGCCTGTACCCTGGTGGATGGCACCGACCTCGCGCAATGGCGCGCCGCCGTCCGCCCCAATACCAAGACCTTCTTCCTCGAAAGCCCGACCAATCCGCAGCTCGAGATCATCGATATCGCAGCCGTGGCGAAGATCGCCCATGATGCCGGCGCGACTTTGGTGGTCGACAACGTCTTCGCCACGCCCATTCTGCAAAGCCCGTTGCAACTCGGCGCCGATTGCGTCGTCTATTCGGCGACCAAACATGTCGATGGCCAGGGCCGCGTGCTCGGCGGTTGCATTCTGGCGTCGGAAGCCTTCATCCAGGCGCACATCCACAATTTCCTGCGCCAGACCGGCCCGGCCATCTCGCCCTTCAATGCCTGGGTGATGTTGAAGTCGCTTGAAACCCTGCCGCTGCGCGTCAACCAGCAGATGCGCAATGCCGAGCGGGTGGCCGATTTCCTGGCCGAGCAGAGCGCCATCAACTACGTGCTCTATCCTTCGCGTAAGGATCATCCGCAGCACGAGCTGGCCATGCGCCAGATGTCGGGTGGCGGCACCGTGGTGGTGATCGATGTGAAGGGTGGCAAGCAAGCCGCCTTCCGCATGGCCAATGCCTTCTCCATCATCAAGATTTCCAACAATTTGGGCGACGCGAAAAGCATCGTCACCCATCCGGCGACGACCACCCATCAGCGTCTGCCGCAGGCCGATCGTGAAGCGATGGGGATTGGCGAGGGCATGCTGCGCCTGTCCATCGGCCTCGAAGACATCGAAGACATTCTGGAAGATTTCCAGGCCGGCATCGCGGCGATTTAGCCGTCACAACGTTGCTGGCTTGCCTTTGATGAGCCCGTCAAAGGCAAGCCAGAGGGCGTTAAGGCGCTACAAAAACCCGCCACACTTGCCGTTTACGGTCCTGCCGGCGTGAAGGCAGTGGATAAGTAGAGGCTTGTCCGCCGGCCCCGACGCGCCGCATCCCAGCGTCGGCAAACTCAATGTTTGCATGGAGTTGATACCGCCACAGCCGGCGCCGGGATCGTCGAAAAGCAGCGAAGGGCTTGGGGAAAACGGATTTCACCCACATGAACATTGAACAGGGACTCTTGCGCGTGATTCTACGGCTAGTGTAGATTCAACACTGTCTACTACGACATTTCGTGCGGCGGACCTTTCAGCAAGCGTGACATGCGTCCAACGCTCACCGGCACATCCGGGGAGCGGGCCAGACGGATTCACGGCAAAACGGACTTAGGAGAACAGCATGTCCTGGACCGATGAGCGCGTTGAGACGCTCCGTAAGCTCTGGTCGGATGGTCACAGCGCCAGCCAGATCGCAGCCGAGATCGGCAATGGCATCACGCGCAATGCGGTGATCGGCAAGGTGCACCGGCTTGGTCTGTCGGGCCGCGTCAAGGCGCCGTCGACGGCCGCGCCGCGCCCCCGTGTCTCGCAGCCTCGCGCCCATCGGCCGGCGGCGGTTCAGCGGTCGGGCACCATGGGCGGTGGTATGGTGCGCGGCAATACCGCGCTCGCCTTCGCGCCGCGCGCCTATGAGGCGCCGGTGCTCAAGCCGATCGAGGAAGTCCTGCTGCCGATGTCGGAGCGGGTGACGATCATGGAGCTGAAGGAAGCCATGTGCCGCTGGCCGCTCGGCGATCCCGCGACATCCGAGTTCCGCTACTGCGGCGGCAAGTCCGATCCCGGTGCCACCTATTGCCCCTATCATTCGCGCATGGCCTATCAGCCGGCGCAAGATCGCCGCAACCGCTCGAAGATGCAGGTTCCGCGGCTGACCTGATCAGGCAGTTATTCGGAAAAGTTAAAGGCGTGTGATCAATCACACGCCTTTTTTCTTTTCGGCTTCGGTGAAGTGGATCAATCCCGCGAGCAATCAATCCCGCTCGAAAGTCTCGTCGAAGGAATAGCCGGCGCCGCGCACCGTGCGCAGCGGATCGCGTTCGCGGCCGCGGCTGATCGCCTTGCGCAGGCGGCCGATGTGCACGTCGACCGTGCGCTCGTCGATATCGATGGACAGGCCCCAAACCGCGTCGAGCAGTTGCGCGCGCGAGAAGACGCGGCCCGGCTTTTCCATCAGATGTTCGAGCAACCGGAATTCGGTCGGACCCAGATGCAATTCGCGGCCGTTGCGATGGACGCGGCGCGTTTCGCGATCGAGTTCGATCGGTCCACGTTGCAGCTTGGTGGCGATGCGTTCCGGCCGCGAGCGGCGCAGAAGAGCATGTACCCGGGCCATCAGTTCCGGCACCGAGAACGGTTTCACCACATAGTCGTCGGCGCCGACCGAAAGGCCGCGCACCCGTTCCTGTTCCTCGCCGCGCGCGGTGAGCATGATCACCGGCAGGCCTTTGGTCGCCTCCCGCGCCCGCAGGCGTCGGCAGATTTCCAGGCCCGAGACGCCGGGCAGCATCCAGTCGAGGATCAGGAGATCGGGCACCTCCTCGGCGAGGCGGATTTCCGCCTCGTCGCCCCGTTCGATCCTTTCCACGGTGAATCCGGCCGCTTCCAGATTGTAGGCAAGCAGCAGCGCGATGGCCGGCTCATCCTCGACGATGAGGATGCGCGGTGCGGTCGCCTCGTTGCGTGGCCGCCTGTCGTTCACAGACACGGGTTTCGATTCATTCGTGAAAGTCTGCATGGATCAGCCTCTATTTTGCCGCCGCTGCTTGAGACTCAAGACCCGATGATCCACCCTTGGGTCGTTCCACCGGCAGCGGTTCGCCGGTGACGAGATAATGTACGGTTTCCGCGATGTTGGTCGCGTGATCGCCGATCCGCTCGATGTTCTTCGAGCAGAACAGCAGATGGGTGCAGAACGAAATGTTGCGCGGATCTTCCATCATGAAGGTGAGGAGATCGCGGAAGACGGAGTCTTCCAGCGCGTCCACGTCAGCGTCGCGCCGCCACACTTCGTCGGCCGCCGCCACGTTCTTCTGAGCATAGGCGTCGAGCACGTTCTTGAGCTGAATGGCCGCGATATCGGCCATGTGCTTGAGACCGACGAGCGTGCGCGGCACGCGCATGTCGCCGGAAATCTTCGTCGTGCGCTTGGCGATGTTCTTGCAGAGATCGCCGACACGTTCCAGATCGCTGGCGATATGGATGGCGGCGACCAGTTCTCTGAGATCGACGGCCATGGGCTGGCGCCGGGCGATGGTCAGCACGGCCTTTTCTTCGATCTCGCGCTGCAAAGCGTCGAGCTTGGGGTCACGTTCGATGGTGCGGCGAGCCAGGTCCGCATCGAGGCGCGACAGCGCGTCGATGGCGTCATAAAGCATCTTCTCCGCGATCCCGCCCATTTCGGCGAGGCGGCTGCCGATGAAGTGCAGCTCCTCGTCATAGGCCTTCACGGTATGCTGGTCGGTGGTCATGTTGATCTCCGGAATCCTGTCTCAGCCGAAGCGGCCGGTGATGTAGTCCTGCGTCTGTTTTTGTTCCGGCGACATGAAGATTTTCGAGGTCTGGTCGAATTCGATCAGATCGCCGAGATACATGAATGCCGTCTTGTCCGAGCAACGCGCCGCCTGCTGCATGTTGTGCGTGACGATCGCGATCGTGTAGCGCGTCTTCAGCTCGTCGATCAGTTCTTCGATCTTGGCGGTCGAGATCGGATCGAGCGCCGAACAGGGCTCGTCGAACAGGATCACTTCCGGGCGGATGGCCACGGTGCGGGCGATGCACAAGCGCTGCTGCTGGCCGCCCGAAAGGCTGAGGCCGCTGGCATTGAGCTTGTTCTTCACTTCTTCCCACAGCGCCGCGCCACGCAGCGCCGTTTCGACGCGGCCGTCCATCTCGCTCTTCGGCAGCTTTTCGTAGAGGCGGATGCCGAAGGCGATGTTGTCATAGATTGTCATCGGGAATGGCGTCGGCTTCTGGAACACCATGCCGACGCGGGCGCGCAGCAGGTTGATGTCGAGTTTCGGGTCGAGAACATTCTGCCCGTCGAGCAGAACCTCGCCCTCGGCGCGCTGGTTCGGATAGAGGTCGTACATCCGGTTGAGGATGCGCAGCAGCGTGGACTTGCCGCAGCCCGACGGTCCGATGAAGGCGGTGACCTTGTTGGTCTCCAGCTCCAGGTTGATGTTCTTCAGCGCTTTCGTCGTGCCGTAATAGAAGTTGAGGTTACGGACCGACAGTTTGACGTCCGAAGGCGAAGGCCGATTGGCCGGCTGCGACTCGACGGGCTTGAGAACAGTGGCACTCTCACTCATTTCGGCTTCCTTTCGGCGCCCAGGGTGCGGGCAATAATATTGAGGCTCAGAACCGTGACCGTGATCAGCAGAGCGCCAGTCCAAGCGAGCTGCTTCCAGTTCGGGTCGGGGTTGTTGACGAAGTTGTTGATGGTGACCGGCAGGTTGGCCATGGTCGACGTCAGGTTCACGCTCCAGAACTGGTTGCTCAGGGCAGTGAACAAGAGCGGCGCCGTTTCGCCGGCCACACGGGCGGTGGCGAGCAGGACGCCGGTGATCAGACCGGCGCGCGCCGCCGAATAGGACACTTTGGTGATGACATAGGCGCGCGGCATGCCGAGCGCCGAGGCCGCTTCACGCAGGTGATTGGGCACCAGGTTCAGCATGTCCTCGGTGGTGCGCACCACCACGGGGATGACGATCACCGCCAGAGCGATGGAGCCGGCGATCCCCGAGAAGCCGCCCATCGGCACGACGATCGCGCCGTAGATGAACAGACCGATGATGATCGACGGCGCGCTCAAGAGGATGTCGTTGACGAAGCGGATCACGCCGGTGAGCTTCGAGTAGCGGCCGTATTCAGCGAGCCAGGTGCCGGCGAACAGGCCGAGCGGCGTGCCGATGGCGACGCCGATCGAAGTCATGATGAGCGAGCCGACGATGGCGTTGAGCAGACCGCCGTCCTGGACGCCGGGCGGCGGAGTCATCTGCGTGAAGATGCGCGGATGCAGGCCAGCCAGACCGTTGACCAGGAGCGTGTAGAGGATCAGGCACAGCCAGCCGACACCGAAGACGGCGGCGGCATAGCACAGAACCTTGATGATCTTGTCGGAGCGGCGACGGGACGCGTAGATGGAGTTCATCGCTTACGCTCCCGCTTTGCGTTCGAGGCGGCGCAGCATCAGGCGGGCGGCCGTCAGCACGCAGAAGGTCAGGACGAAGAGCAGCAGGCCGAGCAAGATCAGCGCTGACTGATGCAGGCCGTCACTTTCGGCGAATTCGCTGGCGATGGCGGCCGAGATCGTCGTGCCGGGCGCAAACAGCGATCCGGAGATCTTGAACGAATTGCCGATGATGAAGGTGACCGCCATGGTCTCGCCGAGCGCACGACCGAGCGCCAGCATGACGCCGCCGATGACGCCGACCCGCGTATAGGGCAGCACCACGTTGCGCACCACTTCCCAGGTCGTGCAGCCGACGCCATAGGCCGCTTCCTTCAGCACCGGCGGCACCGTGGCGAACACGTCGCGCGAGATCGCCGTGATGAACGGCAGGATCATGATCGACAGCACCAGCGCGGCGTTGAACAGGCTGAGGTTCGAGGCCGGTCCCTGGAAGATCGTGTTGAGGATCGGCACGTTCTCGAAGGCGGAGACGATGGCCGGTTCGAAATGATCGGCCAGGAAGGGGCCGAGCACGAAGAAGCCCCACATGCCGTAGATGATCGAAGGAATGCCGGCGAGCAGTTCGATCGCCACAGCGATCGGCTGGCGCAGCGGCATCGGGCAGAGTTCGGTGAGGAAGATGGCGATGCCGAGGCCGACCGGAATGGCGATGGCCATGGCGATCAGCGACGTCACGATGGTGCCGTAGATCGGGCCCAGCGCGCCGAGGATCGGCGTCGGCTGCAGCGAGGGCGCCCAGCGTTGCGTGAAGAGAAAGTCGAAACCGTAGGTTCGGATCGCCGGCCAAGCGCCGATGATAAGCGATACGATGATGCCGCCGAGAATGATCAGGACGAACAGCGCGGACAGGCGCGTCACCCAAAAGAAAGTCTTGTCGCCCAGTTTGAAGGCACTGAGCGCGCGGGCGCGATCGAATGCGGGTTCGGCCGCTGCTCGTGCTGGTTCTAACGCCATGTCGGTCATATACGCCCCTTGTTACATTTGCCGCACCGCCAACGCGGACCCTCGATGAGGAACGAGGCGGGTGTTGACCCGCCTCGCTAGCGTCGAATTACTTGGACTTGATCTCGTCCGCCCAGGTCTTCTTGACCAGACCGACGACCGAAGCGGGCATCGGGATGTAGTCGAGTTCCTCGGCCATCTTGCCGCCCTTGTCATAGGACCAGCTGAAGAACTTCAGCGCTTCGCTGGAAGCGGCTTTGTCGGCCGGGTCCTTGTACATCAGGATGAAGGTGGCGGCGGTGATCGGCCAGGACTTGTCGCCCGGCTGGTCGGTCAGGATCTGGTAGTAGCCCGGCGAATGCGCCCAATCGGCGTTCGCGGCAGCAGCCTGGAAGGCTTCGATCGTCGGCTGCACGTGCTTGCCGGCCTTGTTGACCATGCCCGTGTAGGTCAGCTTGTTCTGCTTGGCATAGGCATATTCGACGTAGCCGATCGAGTTCTTCGTCTGCGCGACATTGCCGGCGACGCCGTCATTGCCACGGGCGCCAACGCCCACCGGCCATTCGACCGCCTGGCCGGAACCGATCTTCGATTGCCAATCCGAGCTCGCCTTGGCGAGATAGTCGGTGAAGTTGAAGGTCGTGCCCGAACCGTCCGAACGGCGAACCACGGTGATCGCGGTGCTCGGCAGGCTCACCTTCGGGTTGAGCTTCTTGATCGCGTCGTCGTCCCACTTCTTGACGTTGCCGAGATAGATGTCGGCCAGCGTCTTGCCGTCGAGGACGATTTCGCCCGGCTTGATGCCGTCGATGTTCACGACCGGCACGATCGCGCCCATCACCATCGGCCATTGCACGAGGCCGGACTTGTCGAGGTCTTCCTTCTTCAGCGGCGCGTCGGTGGCGCCGAAGGTCACGGTCTTCGCCTGGATCTGCTTGATGCCGGCGCCCGAGCCGATCGACTGGTAGTTCAGGCCGTTGCCGGTTTCTTTCTTATAAGCGTCGGCCCACTTCGAGTAGATCGGGAAGGGGAAGGTAGCGCCGGCGCCGGTGATGTCGGCGGCCGTAGCGACGGAAGCCGCTCCGGTCAGGCCAGCGACCAGCGCAAGGCCGAGGAACTTGTTGAGGTACATGCAACGCCTCTTGGGTTTGGTTTTGGATTTCGCGGGCCATGATGGCGTTTCCGCCACCGGCCTGAATGTTCCTTAACGCGCCCGCATAGGCTTTTTGCGACAAACAGAAGACACTATTATGACATAGTATCTATTTGATCAAAATGACTATTTTTTGAGGGTCACGCGGAACGTGCTGCCCGAACCAAGGGTGCTCTCGACCGACAACCGGCCGCGATGTCGTGAGACGATATGCTTCACAATTGCCAAGCCAAGGCCGGTACCACCTTTAGCTCGACTGGTCGGCGCATCGACCCGATAGAACCGTTCTGTCAGCCGAGGCAGGTGTTCCGGCGGGATGCCGGGGCCATTGTCGCGCACTTCCAAGGTCGTCAGGCCGCCGCTTTCGGTCACCGACACGGTGACCCGTTGCGGCGAGCCGCCACCGGCTCCGTATTTGATCGCATTCTCGACCAGGTTCTCGGCGACGCGAATCAGCTCGTCGCGGTCGCCGGCGATCATCGCCGTCTTCGGCGTCGAGACCATCAATTCGACGCCGCCTTCATTGGCCACCGGCGCCAGCGTGTCGACCACATGGCGCACGATGGCGACCAGATCGACCGGCGTCTGCGGCCGCACATGTTCGTTCTGTTCGATGCGCGACAGCGACAAGAGGTCGTCGACCAGTCGCGTCATGCGTCGGGCCTGATCGCGCATGATGCCGAGAAACTGCTCGCGCGCCGCGGTATCGTCCTTGGCCGGTCCCTGCAGGGTTTCGATGAAGCCGAGCAGGGAGGCCAGCGGCGTGCGCAATTCGTGGCTGGCATTGGCGATGAAGTCGACGCGCATGCGCTCCACCCGCCGCGCTTCGGTCAGATCGCGAAATTCAATGACGGCGGCGCGATAACCTTCGTAGGTGAAGGCCGAGACATAAACCTCGAACAGGCGCTCCACCGGCACCGGCTCGCTCCACAGCACGCATTCGCGTTCGCCGCCATCGAGTATCCGCAGCACCGCATCGAGAATGTCGGGCGCACGCACGCTCAAGGTCAGTGCGCCGCCGACGGTCGCATTGGTGAACAGGATCCGCGCGCCGCTGTTGGTGGCGATGATGCGGCGGTTGCCGTCCACCACGAGCACCGGATCAGGCAGAGCGCCGATCAAAGCGGAGACGATCTGGCTGTGGTCGGCCTCGGCGGGAGTTTGCAGTTTGGCGTCGTTCATGCCTGTCCTGTCGCTGCGTGCCGCTGCGTGAGGGGTAGAGCCAAGCGCCCTGCTTCGCAAGACCCTGGCGCCGTTTCGCGGCCGCTGCGGGTGTATGTCAGCTACGTGACGGGTTTGCGTCAGTGCGAGGAGCCGCCGGCGCGGCGCAGCCGGACCCGCAGTTCGTGGCCCAGGAAGACCAGGAGGCCGATGGCGAAGGGGCCAAGATAGTAAACGAGCCGGAACAGCAGCAGGCCGGCCAGCAGGGCTTCCGCCGAAACGCCCGGCAGCGCCTTCAGGAACGTCGCCTCGAACGGTCCAATGCCGCCGGGCACATTGCTGGCCGCGCCGACCGTCACGGCGAAGACGTAGACGGCGATATAGGTGAGGAAGTCGAGGCCGTGGCCTTGCGGCAGCAGCACGTAAAGGGCGGAGCCGGCGCACAGGAGATCGCAGCAGCTCACGAGGATCTGCGCCAGGGTCAGCTTCAGGCCCGGCAGCTCCAAGGCGACCTTCTTGATGCGCAGCTTGCGGGTGCCGCTGCCGACATAGAGACACCACAGCAGAACGGCCGCGAGCACGGCGACGCCGAGCGTCAGATTGATCGAGACGGCGAGCTTGTCGAATTCGGCCAATTGCGGCGCGCGCAGGAGGAGGCTCACGCCGACCAGCACGTTCATACCGAGCCAGAATTGCAGGCTGCACAGCATGACGAGGCGCGCGACATTGCCGGCCGAGACCCCGGCGCGCGAATAGATCGCGTAACGCGCGGCGCTGCCGGTCAACAGCGGGAAGCCGAGGGTGAAGGACATCGAATAGGCGCTGAACGAAGCGACGGCGGCCGTGCGATAGGGCACGGGCTCGCGCAATTGCTTGAGCGCGATGAAGTCATAGAAGGTCAGCGCGAAATAAGAACCGCAGCCGAAGGCGATCGCCCAAGCGATGTGGTTCAGCGGTGTGGCGGTGACGGCAGCCGCCACCTGGCCGAAATCGAGATGGGCGACGACCTGCGCCACCACATAGACCGAGAAAGCCAGGATCGCCAGGCTGACCGCCATGCCGGCGATGCCGAGCCAGCGATTGCCGTTTCCGCCCTTGTCCGCTTCCGCGTCGGTCGTGTTCGTGTCTTTGGCCATCGATACGCTGAATGCTTTCGAGGGACGTGATCTGAGGGTGAGACGCGTTGCAGCGCAGCGTTAGCTGGCGCGCACCAGCGGTTCATCCGGCGGGGCGCCGACGAGCTTGCGGGCATCGAGCGCGCTGATCGGCTGGCCGAAGGCATAGCCCTGCGCATATTCGCAGCCGAGCTGGTAGAGCTCGATCGTATCGCCTTCGGTCTCGGCGCCTTCGGCGACGACTTCCATGCCCAGATCATGCGCCATGGCGATCACCGAGCGCAGCAGCACCGGGCGCGCGCCGCGCATGTCGGGACGCACGAAGCTCTTGTCGATCTTGATCGTGTCGAAGGGGAAGCGTTGCAGATAGGCGAGCGACGAATGGCCGGTGCCGAAATCGTCAAGCGCCAGGCCGGCGCCGAGTTCGCGAATCCGCTGCAGCATTTGCGCCGCGTATTCGGGATTTTCCATCACGAGGCTTTCGGTCAGTTCGAGCTTCAAGGTGCCGCGATGCACGCCCGAACGGGTCAGCACGGCTTTCACATCGTTGAGAAGGTCGTGTCTGAGCAATTGTCGTGACGATACGTTGACACTGGCGAAAATCGGCGGCGTCACGTCGAGCGCCCGCTGCCAGGCGGCAAGCTCCCGCGCCGTCCGGTCGAGCACGAAGATGCCGAGGTCGATGATCAGCCCGGTCTCTTCGGCGATCGGGATGAAATCGGCCGGGTTGAGGCGGCCGAAACGCGGATGGTCCCAGCGCAGCAGCGCTTCGAAACCGGCGATGGTGCGGTCTTCCAGGCGTACGATCGGTTGGAAGACGATCTTGATCTCGCTGCGTTCCAGGGCGCGCCGCAGGTCGGTTTCCAGCGCCAGTCGGTCGGTCTGCTGCGAACGCATGCCGGGGCGGAAGAATTCGACCCGGTTGCCGCCGAACTTCTTGGCATGGGCGGCCGCCAGCATCGCGTCCTTCAGCATGTCCTCGTGGCGGCGATGCAGTTGCGGATCGAACAGCGCGATGCCGATCGAGCCGGTGAGGGCGAATTCGCGGTCGCTGATGGTCACCGGCGTCAACAGATTGCGCCGCAGGTTGTCGGCGATCTGGATGATGGCGTTGCTGTCCTTCTCGGACGTCAGGATGATGCCGAATTCATCGCTCGACAGACGCGCCAGCGTGTCCTGCGGCTTGACGAGACGGGTCAGGCGCCGGGCAATGGTGAGCAGAACCGAGTCGCCGCCCGGAATGCCGAAGGCCTCGTTGACCTGGCGGAAACGGTCGATGTCGATGGCGATCACCGTCGGGCGCATTTCGCGATCGACATGCGCCTGGGTCAAAGCGGTGTCGAGACGGTCGAAGAAGATTTCGCGATTGGGCAGGCCGGTCAGATTGTCGTGGACGGCATCATGCAGCAGCCGTTCCTCGGCGGTCTTGGGCTCGGTGATGTCGCTCAACGTGCCGATGACGCGGATGACCTCGCCGTCGGCGCCGACCACCGGCCGGGCTTTCAGATGATACCAGGAATAATGGCCGTCGACGGCGCGCAGGCGGAAGTCGAGGCTGATGCGGCCGCGCCGCTGTTCGAGCACCGCATCGAGGCAGGCGGTATATTTGTCGCGATCGAAGGGATGCAGCACGTCGAACCAGCCGGTGGCCGGCCCTTCGAGCGCGCCGCGCTTCAGGCCGAGCAACACCTCGAGTTCCGGGCTGGCGTAGATGCGGTCCGACACCACGTCCCAGTCGAAGACAATGTCGCCCGAGCCGGTCAGCGCCAAGGCGCGGCGCTCGCTGTCGGAGACGCTGCCATGGCCGATGCCGCCACCGGCGAACGCGATCTGCATGACGGTGAAGCCGATCAGCATGACGATCAGCACCAGGCCGCCGATCAAGGCCGGCGAGACGAGATCGCCGACGAGCGAGCCGGTCACTGTATAGCCGGCGGCGACCATCCACACGAGCAGCAGAAACCACGTCGGGATCAGCATGATGGCGCGGTCGGAACCGAGCGTCGACAGATAGATCACCAGGATGAAGCCGGCGACGGCGATGGCGGCGAGCGAGATGCGCGCCACGCCGGCGGCGACCGGCGCGTCATAGACGGCGAGGCCGACCAGCGCCGCCAGGAACAACAGCCACACGCCCGTCACATGCGACGCGCGCACGTGCCAGCGGCTCAGATTGAGATAGGCGAAGAGAAAGACCAGCAGGGTCGCGGCGAGAACCGTTTCGGCGCCGGCGCGCCACACCCGATCCGAATCGCCGACGATGCCGACGAGCTTGGTCCAGAAGCCGAAGTCGATGCACACATAGGCGAGCACGGCCCAGGCGAGCGCGGCGGCGGCGGGGAAGATCACCGCGCCCTTGACGACGAAGACGATGGTCAGGAACAGCGCCAGCAGGCCGGCGATGCCGATGACGATGCCTTTGTAGAGCGTCAGGCTGGTCACTTTGTCTTTGTAGGCATCCGGTTCCCACAGATAGATCTGCGGCAGGTTCGGCGTGCGCAGCTCGGCGACGTAAGTGACGGTGCTGCCGGGATCGAGGGTCAGGCGGAACACGTCGGCGTCGGCGCTGTCCTCGCGCTCCGGCGGAAAGCCTTGGCTCGCGGTGATGGCGGCGATGCGCGAGGCGCCGAGATCAGGCCAGATGACGCCGGAGCCCGCGAGGCGGAAATGCGGCGCCACGATCAGCCGTTCGATCTGCTCGGTGGTGTCGTTGGTGAGCGCGAAGACGATCCAGGCCGGTTGCGTGCCCTGTTGCGCGGCGCTTACTTCGATACGGCGGACGATGCCGTCGGCACCGGGCGCGGTCGACACCTGCAGGCGGTCGCCTTCGCCCGAATAGTGCTCGACCTGCTGGGTGAGGTCGATGGCCTTCGAGTCGAGCGGCACACGAATGGGTTCAACGGCTCCCGCGCCGGAAACGGCGACGAAGCTTGAGATCGCAAATAGCAAAAAGACGAGAAACCGGCGCAAGTGAGCCCGTCGTGGTTAACGCGGCCGCAGCCGAGGGGTCCGAAATTCGCCCTAGCCAGGGCTGAATGGCCTTGGCGCAGAACGGTGTCTTTAATGTGATTGGTAGCCTTTGGCGAATAGCTGAGCAAGCTTTCCCGTCCGGCCTGTGGAATTTGTCTCGATCGTGGTTTCAGGCCCTTCGGGCAGGGGGTCGCTGTCGAGAATGGCGAACAGCACATGGTCCTGCCAGGCGCCGTTGATTCGCAGATACGCCCGGGCATAACCCTCGCGTTTGAAGCCGCAGCGTTCCAAGAGGCGGATCGAGCGGTCATTGTGCGGCAGGCAGGCGGCCTCGATGCGGTGCAGCCGCAAGGTGGCGAAGGCCCAGACCAGGGTGGCGCGCACGGCGCGCGACATATAGCCCTGGCCGGCATAGGCTTCGCCCATCCAATAGCCCAATGTGCCGGTTTGCGACACGCCGCGGCGAATCTGGCCGAGCGTCAGCCCGCCGAGCAGCGTGTGATCGCTCGAGCGGAACACGAAAAACGGGAAAGCCTCGTCGCGCTCCATTTCCTCCGCCTGCCGGCGCAGCCGGCGGCGATAGGCGCTACGGGTGAGGTCGTCGACCGGCCAGGTCGGCTCCCAGGGCACGAGGAACGTGCGGCTTTTCTCGCGCAATTCAGCCCAAGGAACAAAATCCTGCGGCAGGGGCGGTCGCAGATAGACCCCCTCACCACGGATGAAATTGGCCGGCTCGTTCGCCGGCCCAAGCCGAAACAGCGCCATCCTTATCCCCTGCGCGCTTCGGCCGGTTTAGCGGGCGGCGCGGGCTCGCTCGCGGACAAACCGTTCGATGGCGCCCTGGTCGTTGGGCAGAACGGTGAAATGTTCGCGCGCTTCGGTGAGTTTCGCAAGATGCGGCGGCAAAGGCGCCGTCAGGCCGGTCGCCTTCTTCACCGCATCGCCGAATTTGGCCGGATGGGCGGTGCCGAGCACCACCATCGGCACCGACGGATTCTTGTCCAGGGCCTTGCGGGCGGCATGGACGCCGACGGCGGTGTGCGGATCGATCAAAAGGCCGCATTCGGCGTGGACGCGGCTCATTTCCTTGGCGGTGCCGGTCTCGCCGGTGCGGAAGGCATCGAATTCGGCCCGGATTTTGGCCAGCGTGTCCGGCGGCAAAGTGAAGGCGCCCGATTGCTGCAGCGAGGCCATCAGACGGCGCACGGTCGCGGCATCGCGGCCGCAGGCATCGAAGATCAGCCGTTCAAAGTTCGACGACACCTGAATGTCCATGGACGGCGACTGTGTCGGCACCACGCCGCGCACCTGATAGGTGCCGCTAGCGAGCGTGCGCTCCAAAATGTCGTTCTCATTGGTGGCGACGACGAGCCGATCGACCGGCAGACCCATGCGCTTGGCGATATAGCCGGCGAGAATGTCGCCGAAATTGCCCGTCGGCACGGTGAAGGACGCCGGCCGGTGCGGCCCACCGAGCACGACGGCGCTGGCGAAGTAATAGACGGTCTGGGCGACGACGCGGGCCCAATTGATCGAATTGACGCCTGACAACTTCAACTCGTCGCGGAAGCGATGGTTGTTGAACAGGCCCTTCAGGATCGACTGGCAATCGTCGAACGTGCCTTCCAGCGCGATGGTGTGAATGTTGGGCGCATCGACCGATGTCATCTGCTTGCGCTGGATGTCCGAGACGCGGCCGTGCGGATACATGATGAAGACGTCGACCTGGTCGAGCCCGCGGAAGGCCTCGATGGCGGCCGCACCCGTATCGCCCGAGGTGGCGCCGACGATGGTGGCGCGCGCCCCGCGTGCCTTCAGCGCATGATCCATCATGCGCCCCAGAAGCTGCATCGCCACATCCTTGAAGGCGAGCGTCGGGCCGTGGAACAGTTCGAGGATGAACAGATTGTCGCCGATCTGCGTCAGCGGCGTCACCGCCGGGTGGCGGAATTGCGCATAGGCGTCGCCGAGCATGGCGCGGAAGGCCGCCGGTTCGATTTCATCGCCGACGAAAGGCGCGATCACCGTTTCGGCCACTTGCGCATAGGGCCGGCCGGCAAAGCCGGCAATGGTCTCGCGCGGCAGGGCCGGGAACATCTCGGGAACATAAAGGCCGCCGTCACGGGCAAGGCCGGCCAGCAGAGCATCGGTGAAAGAAAGCGCGGGGGCTTCGCCCCGCGTCGAAATATAGCGCACGGTGAACCTGTCAGAGCATAGCGTTTCACAGTTTGGCTTAGCCAAACGCCATGAAGACGCGTCGAAACAAGAGACCTCGGCAAATCGCGAAACGCGATTTGCTTTGGATTTCGGCGCAGTCTGTAACCTATTCCGGCCCCAAGGCCAAAATCGGCGAAAAACAGGCCTACAACGCCCGTTTCACCCGTTCCGGCGTCAGCGGTAATTCACGATAGCGCACGCCGATGGCATCGAACACCGCATTGGCGAGCGCCGCGCCGGTTGGTCCCTGCGAGGCCTCGCCGGCGCCCAGGAACGGCTGGCCCGGCCGGTCGATCAGCTCCACCTCGATCTCAGGCACTTCGCTGAAGGTGAGGATCGGATAGCTCAGCCAATCCTCGCTCAAGACGCCGCTGTCGTCGAAGCGCACCGCCTCCTTCAACGACCAGGAGAGCGATTGCACGATGCCGCCCTCGATCTGGTTCTTCACGCCATCGGGCGAGACGATCTCGCCGGCATCGTTGGCCGAGACCGCGCGCAGCACCTTGATCTGGCCGGAGCCGCGGTCGACCTCGACTTCAATCGCCACGGCGCAATAGGTGGCGACGTTCTTATACATGGCATAGGCGATGCCGCGCCCATGGTTCGGCTGCTTCTTCCATGTCGACCAGCCGAACATGTCGGCGGTCTTCTGCAAGACCGCGCGGGCGCGCTCGTTCTTCAGACTGCGCAGGCGATATTCGACCGGATCGGCTTTGGCGCGATGGGCCAGTTCGTCCATGAAACTCTCGATGGAAAACACATTGGCATAAGCGCCGAGCGCGCGCGTCGACGAAGCCCGCGCCGCGAAGGCGGTAATGAAATGTGTCGTCACCTTCTGGCCGGGAAACTCATACATCGGGATGGCGTTGCGATCGGCCGCATAGTTTGGTCCGCCGATGTTCACCGGCGTCGGCAGGGGAAAGGCCTTGGCCAGCACCCCTCCTGCAAGCAGATTACCGGCGTTGTTGTTCGGCCGCGTCAGATGCGACGTCGACCACAGTTGATAATCCCAGTCGAGCACATTGCCGTCGCCATCAAGGCCGGCCTTGACGCGCGTCACCATGGCCGAGCCATAGGGCTCCCATTTGTGTTCGTCGTGGCGCATCCACTGCACGCGCACGGGCCGGCCGGGAAAAGCGCGCGCCAGCAGCGCCGCGTCGGCCGCCACGTCGTCGGCGCCGTTATGGCCGTAGCAGCCTGAGCCCTGCACATGCTGGCAACGCACGTTCTGCGGCGCGATCCCCAACAACATGGCGATGGCATTGCGCGTTTCGAACACCGATTGGCTGTGGGTCTGGATCATCATCACGCCGTCGCTGCCGAAAGTGGCAAGCGCGCAGGACGGGCCGATCGAACCGTGCATCTGATAGGGCCGGCGATATTCCGCTTCGACCGTGGCGACAGCGGCGCTGCGCTCCTTACGCGGCTGATCCTTGATCAAGATGTCCTGCGGCACCTGCGCCAGCAGCCAGTCGTAAACAGTCTCCGATGTCGGCTGGCCCTTGAGCAGGGTCCAGCGCGCCGCCTCGCGCAAGGCGTCGGCGGCGGCGATGGCTTGTTCTTCGCGTTCAGCGATGACGCCGAGGAAAGAGCCGTCGCGCACCACTTTCAGCACGCCGGGCAGTTTCTCGATCGCCCCGGTGTCGGCCGATTGCAGGCTCGCGCCATAGGCGGGTAACCGCACCACGCGGCCGTGCACCATGCCTTGCGGGCGCAGGTCCTGCACGAAGATCGCCTGGCCGGTCATCTTCGCCGGTAGATCGATGCGCGGATGGCTTTTGCCGATGTAGCGGCGTTTGTCCTGTGGCCGCAGCGGGCCTTGCCCGGTGGCTTCGATCTCCAATTCCTGGCCGCTGACAAGATCCCAGTAGCTGATGGCCTTGCCGTCGCCCTTGATCGTGCCGTCCTCCACATCGAGCTTGGTCGCGTCGACCTGCCATTTCTCGGCAGCGAGCTTGACGAGGATCTGTCGCGCATCGGCTGCCGCATGGCGCACGGCGGTGCCGCAGCCGGGCATGGACAGCGAACCGGCGGTCGCACCTTCGTTGGGCACCAGTTCGGTGTCGCCTGAGGTGAGGACGATGCGATCGAAATCGACGCAGAGTTCGTCGGCGCAGATTTGCTGCACGGCTGTCAACGCGCCTTGGCCGATTTCAACTTTGCCGACCAAGAGGCGCACCTTGCCGCCGGCTTCGATGCGCAACCACATCGACAGTTTGCGATTGGTTTGCAGATCGCCGGGCAGCCGTGGCGCGCCTGCAGGCGCTTGCGCCAAGGCAGGGACGGTGAAGGCAACGGCAAGAGAGCCGCCAGCGGCAAGGAAATCGCGGCGTGAAGGCGTGAACGGTGCGTTCATGGCTCAGGCCCCCTGTGCAGCGCGCAGCACGGCGCGGACGATGCGTTGGTGGGCGCCGCAGCGACAGAGATTGTCGTCAAGCGCTTGTTTGACGTCGGCTGCGTTGGGATTGGGCTTGCTGTCGAGCAGCGCTTTGGCGCGCATGATCATGCCGTTGGAACAATAGCCGCATTGCGCCGCCTGCTCGTCGATGAAAGCCTGCTGCAGGCGATGCGGCTTCTCCGGCGTGCCGAGGCCTTCGAGCGTGGTGATGGCGCGATCGCTGACCGAACCGGCAGGGGTGATGCAGGAGCGTGTCGGCTCGCCGTCGATCAGCACTGTACAGGCGCCGCATTGTGCCAGGCCGCAACCGAACTTCGGCCCGTTCAAATGCAAATCGTTGCGCAGCACATAGAGCAGGGGCACATCGTCCGATATGGCCAGATCATGCCGGCGTCCATTGACCGTGAGAACGGGCATCCTTTTCCTCCTCGATAGGGGCGGACGCCGTTCGAACGCGTCGCGCTCAGTTGGCCCTGACTATACACGATGCGACGACCGCGACACCGTTGAGTTCAAAATGCCTGATCTCGCCTTGGAGCAGAGCAGCCGCCTCGCCCGTGTCGTCGATCCGCAAGCCGGCGGCGGAAGAGGAAGCTGCGAAAGAGGACACGGCGATTGTGGCTGGATCGCGGGTCAGGCCGTCGCCCAGGGCTTTCAGATAGGCTTCCTTGGCGGTCCATATCTCGAGGAAGCGCCGGTCGCGGGCCGCTCCGTCCAAAGTGGCGAGTTCCGCCCGTTCATGCGGATGCAGAACGTCGAGGATGGGTTGGGCTGTGGTATCGGGCTCGAAATCGACACCGACCGGCGAGGCGGAGACCGCCAGCAGCGCGCGCGATCCCCGCGCCGAGACCGAAATGCAGGGCGAGGGGACGGGTGTTCGGACCCGTGGCGCCCCCGCCGCGTCATAAGCGATTTCAATCGTTTCGGCCGTAACCCCTGAATGCCAGGCAATCAACGCGCGCAGGGCCGCGCGCCGGGCGCGGAAATAACGCCGATCAGTGGCGCCAGGACGCGCCTCGTCGGCGAGATCGCTCGGCAGGAGCGCCAGCCGTTGCAGCGCCACCGTGCGGGGATCGTCCAAATCCACGGCCAGAACGCGAGTCGAGACATGAGCCGACGTGGCATCGCCGGCCGGCTGTGCCAGACGGTCGATTCCGTCGGCGAAAATCCATTCGATTCCGGCTGGCACGCCTTTGAAAGCCTCTGTTGTCGCGGTTGCATTTGGCGTCTTCGGGAGGCACCCGTCAAATTGCAAAAATTTTCGTCATCTTACTGGTAATACGATACTTTTTCTGCCTTCCTGCGCGATTGAGGTAACCTTCGGGTAAGGTTGGCCGGTTAGGTTTCGCGTCGTGGCCGCGCCGGATGTTGGGCGGTCCTGCAACTTTGACCCCGGTCGCGGTCGCGACGGAGACCCTTCATGACGCTTGCCACTTCCGAGCCGATCCTGATTGTCGACGACTACGCGACGATGCTGAAAATTGTCCGCAGCCTGCTCAGACAGCTCGGTTACGAGAATGTCGACGACGCGCCCAATGGCGCCGCGGCGCTCGAAATGGTGACGACGAAGCAATATGCGCTGGTCATTTCCGATTGGAACATGGAGCCGATGACCGGCTACGACCTCCTCATCAAAATGCGCCAGAGCGAAGCCAATGCCGATACGCCCTTCATCATGGTGACGGCGGAATCGAAGGTCGAGAACATCGTCGCCGCACGCAAGGCCGGCGTCAGCAACTATCTCGTCAAGCCGTTCAATGCCGCCACCCTGAAGGCGAAGATCGACCAGGTGTTCGGCAAGCAGGCGGCCTAAGCCGCCTTCATGTCACCAAATCAGCTGGCTCATCGAAGCCAGCGGCTCGATCTGATGCTGCTGTAGCAGTTGAGCGAGCGCCGCCTCATCGGGCGGATTGGCGCGCGGATCGCGCTGGCCATTGTGCAATTCCTCGCGATGGATGCCGGATGTGACGAAGATCACGTCGAGCTCTTGCGCGCGTGCGCCTTTGATGTCGGTGCCGATGCCGTCGCCGATGGCCAACACGCGGCGGCGATCGATGGGCTTGTCGCGCTTCGCCTGCGCCAATTGCAGCGCCCGCTCGTAGATCGGCGCGAACGGCTTGCCGGCTTGCAGCACCTTGCCGCCGTAGTCCTGTTCGTAACGTTGCGCCAGCGCGCCCGAGCACCACACTTCATGATCGCCGACATGCACGACGATGTCGGGATTGGCGCAGATCATGTCCATCTTATGCTGGCGCATCAGGTCGAGGCGCGTGTCATAATCGGAGGGCTGCTCGGCATCGTCGAACAAGCCGGTGCAGACCACATAGTCGGCTTGCTCGAGCGGCACGAGTGGCGGACGCACGCCGGTGTCGCGTTCGAGAATGTCGAACAGCGCGATGTCGCGCGGCGGTCCGATGTGATGCAGCGGCTTCAATCCGTGTTCGGCGATGAAGTTCAAGGTCACGTCGCCGGAGGTGACGATGCCCTCGAAACTGTCGTGCGGCACTTTCAAACCGTCGAGCTGCCGCAGCACGGGGGGCGAAGGCCGCGGCGCATTGGTGAGCAGGATGACGGTGGCGCCGTTGGCGCGAAAGCGTGCGAGTGCCTCCACCGCGGCCGCGAAATGTTCTCGCCCATTGTGGATCACGCCCCAGATGTCGGAGAGGATCACGTCATAAGAGGCCGCGAGCGGAGCGATGCTCGTCAAGACGCGCGGGTGGGAGAGGGGCGTGGGCGTGGTGGGCGAAGAATTCATGGCAATGGCGCTAGTGGTCCGATGTGACGGTGTCAAGAATTCATGAATTCTCGACTTGGCTCAATCTGCGGTTCAGCGTTACAACAGCCATAACAAAATACGATAGGGAGGCTCGATTGGCAGCAATTCGGCGCGACTCGACTGTTTTTGCCTGCGCTCTGACGACTTTTGTCTTAGCTCCTGTCCTGGCTTCGGCGATCGGAACAGCAACCGCGCAAGAATCCCCCCAAGATGTCGAAAATTTCTATCGCGGCAAAACCGTTCAGATCATTGTCGGTTCTTCGGCCGGTGGCGGCTATGACACCTATGCGCGCCTGATCGCCCGCCATATGGGCAAGCATGTGCCTGGCAATCCGGGCATCATCGTTTCCAATATGCCGGGGGCGGGCGGCAATGTTGCCGCCAACAACGTTTATAACGTCGCGCCCAAGGATGGCACGGTCATCGGCGCCTTCCAGTCCGGCGTCATTCTTGAACCGCTTCTCGGCCTGACGCCGGTCAAGCACGATCCGAGCAAGTTCCATTATCTCGGCAGTGCCAATGACGATGTTTACATCTGCATCGCGCGCACGGATTCGCCGGTGCAGACGTTCGACGACATTCTGAAGAAGGATTTGATCGTCGCGGCGAGCGGTTCGAGTTCGACCTCCGATTATCCCGCCGTGCTGAATGCGGTGTTGGGCGCGAAGTTCAAAATCGTTCTGGGATATCCAGGCAGTCGCGAAATCTCGCTCGCCATCGAGCGCGGCGAGGCGCAGGGCGCCTGCGGTCTCGCCTGGCCATCGATCTCGGTGACGCAGCCTGGCTGGTTCGACAGCGGCCGCATGAAGGTGATCGTCCAGACCCACGCGACCGGCTATTCCGAACTGAACGCCAAGGGCGTGCCGCTCGCCGCCTCCTTCGCGAAGACGGACGAGGAGAAAGCCATTCTCGCCCTGTTCTTCAGCCAGTCGCGCTTTGGCCGTCCCTATGTGTTGGCGCCGGAGGTGCCAGCCGCCCGCGCGACGGCCATGCGCAAGGCTTTTGCCGACACGATGGCCGATGCGGATTTCAAGGGTGAAGCAGCCAAGGCCCGTCTTGATGTCGATGCGGTGCCGGGCGCCGATGTGCAGGCGCTGGTGAGCAAGGTCTATGCGTCGCCGCCGCAAATTATCGCGCGGACAAAACAGGCGATCCACGGTAAATAGCCTGATCCTATTTTCTCGCAGGAAGCATCATGCCGAAATTCATCAATCCGCCGACGCTCATGAAGCCGACCGCCGGCTTTTCGCAAGGCGTCATCCATGGCGCCAATGCGCGCCGCCTGATCCTGTCGGGTCAGGTCGGTCAGAAGGCCGATGGCACGCTGTTGGAGGGCATCAAGGCGCAGACCGAACAGGTGTTCGACAATATCTATGCCTTGATCGAAGCGGCCGGCATGAAGCCCACCGATCTCGTCAAGATCGTCACCTATACGACCGTGCCGGAGGAAATCGGCGCCATTCGCGAAGTGCGTCAGCGCCGGCTCAACGGCCACGAACCGGCGAGCACCTTCGTCGTCGTGCCGCGCCTGGCCAATCCGAAATATCTGATCGAAATCGAGGGCGAGGCGATCAGCGAGGGCTAGCCTCGCTTGGGTCTTTACCTTGATCAAGACTTGATGTCGCGGCGGGCGAAGCGTCGCGGCAATGCCGTTCTGCCGGGGCTCGCTCTATGCTACACCGGTGGAAGAGTAAGACAGTTCGAGGGAGCGCGTCATGGCGAGTGCAACGACAACCGTACCCAATGATCTTGAAGCCTTCTGGATGCCGTTCACGGCCAACCGGTCCTTCAAGAAAGCGCCGCGCATGCTGGTGCGCGCCAAGGACATGCACTACTGGTCGGGCGATGGCCGCAAGCTGATCGACGGTGCGGCGGGGCTGTGGTGCGTCAATGCCGGCCATTCGCGCGAGCCCATCGTCAAGGCGATCCAGGATCAGGCGGCGGAGATGGATTTCTCGCCGCCGTTTCAGTTCGGTAATCCGAAAGCCTTTCAATTGGCGACGCGCGTCGCGGCCATGGCGCCCGGCGATCTCGATCATGTCTTCTTCGCCAATTCCGGCTCGGAGGCGGTGGACACGGCGCTTAAGATCGCCATCGCTTTTCACAATGTGAATGGCCAGGGCGCGCGCCAGCGGCTGATCGGCCGCGTGCGCGGCTATCATGGCGTCGGCTTCGGCGGCATTGCGGTGGGCGGCATGGTGCCGAACCGCAAGATGTTCGGTTCGGCTCTGCCCGCCGTCGATCATCTGCCGGCCACTTACAATCGCACGGAGCAGGCCTTCTCGCGCGGCGAGCCGGAATGGGGCGGCCATCTCGCCGACGATCTTGAAAACATCGTCGGCCTGCACGATGCCTCTACCATCGCCGCCGTCATCGTCGAGCCGATGGCCGGCTCCACCGGCGTCCTGCCGGCGCCCAAGGGCTATCTGCAGAAGCTGCGGCAGATCTGCGATAAATACGGCATTCTGCTGATCTTCGACGAAGTCATCACCGGCTTCGGCCGTCTCAGCGCGCCCTTCGCCGCCGAGCGTTATGGCGTGGTGCCCGATATGATCTGCTTCGCCAAGGGCGTGACGTCGGGCACGGTGCCGATGGGCGGCGTGATCGTGCGGCGCGGCATCTACGAGGCCTTCATGAAAGGCCCGGAACATGCCGTCGAACTGTTCCACGGCTATACCTATTCGGCCCATCCTTTGGCCTGCGCCGCAGGTCTCGCGACATTAGACGTCTATGAAAAGGAAGATCTGTTCGGCAATGCCAAGCGGCTTGAGAACCGTTGGGCCGATGCGGTGCATTCGCTGAAAGGCCTGCCCAACGTCGTAGACATTCGTACCATCGGCATCGTCGGCGCCATCGATCTCGCGCCCAAGCCCGATGCGCCGGGCAAGCGCGGTTTCGAAGTGATGGACGAAACATTCCATCGCCAGGACGTGCTGATCCGCATCGCCGGTGATTCCATCGTTCTGTCGCCACCGTTGATGCTCAACGAAAACAACATCGACGAAATCATCGACAAGGTCGGCAAGGCGATTAAGGCCATCGCCTGATCGGCCGGCGTTCACATCGGTTCTTGGGGGAGAGAATGAAACGCCGCGCTTTCTTTGCTGCCGTTGCGCTCGCCATGGCGACCGCAACAAACACCATGGCGCAGGACGCCTATCCGTCGCGTCCCGTTACCTGGGTGGTGCCTTATGCGGCGGGTGCGCCAGCCGACATTGCCTTTCGCAAGATCGCCGAAGGCATGACGGGCCCGTTGGGCGCCACCATCGTGGTGATGAATCGTCCCGGCGCCGCCGCCACCATCGGCACCACCGAAGTGGCGAAAGCCAAGCCCGATGGCTACACCATTCTGGCGACATTAAACGATCCTCTGGTCTCGCTCGTCGCGCTGATGGAGCCCTTGCCTTACGATCCGGCGAAGGATTTCACCTTCGTCACCAAGCTCACCCAGAGCAAGGCTGCGATGATCGCCGGTCCGCACATCAAGGCGCGCACCTTGCGTGAATTGATCGACGAGGCGAAAGCCATGCCGCAGGGCATGGCCTATGGCTCGTTCGGCGTCGGCTCGTTTCCGCATATCATCATGGAAGCGCTTGGCCGGCGCACCGGCGCGAAATTCGTCAACGTCAACTATCGCGGCAGCCCGCAGGCCATTCAGGAATTGCTGAGCGGCCAGATCGGCGTCACCTTCGGCGCGGCCGCCGCCATGCAATATATCAAGGAAGGCAAGATCAAGTTGATCGCCCAGCTCGGCGAGGATCGCGGCCTGTTGAGCGATGTGCCGACCTTCACCGAGTCCGGCTTCAACGATGTGCTGCTGACCACGCCGCTCTGGTCGGGGCTCGTGGCACCCGCCGGCACGCCGCGCGCGGCGATCGATAGACTCGTCGCCGCCGCGAAAGCCTCGCTCGAGCGCAAGGACGTGCAGGATTTTCTGATCGCCATCGCTTTCGAGCGGGTCGGCAATTCGCCTGAGGAATTTGCCGCTCAGTGGCGCAAGGAATATGAGACCGTGCCGGCGGCCATCAAGAGTTTAGGAATTACCGCCAATTGAGAGGCCGATTGATTGGTTTGGCCTATTAAAGTGCGACAAATGATCGATTAGACATATTCCAATCTTTAGGCCATTCTCGCCCCAATCTTTGAACAAGCAGATCGCTGAAATGTCCGAGAAAAAACTAACCACCACAGCCGGTTCGCCCGTCACCGACAATCAGAATTCGCTGACCGCCGGGCCGAAGGGTCCCGTCCTCATGCAGGACTGGCAATTGGTGGAAAAGCTCGCCCATCAGAACCGCGAGCGCATTCCCGAGCGCGTCGTTCACGCCAAGGGCTGGGGCGCTTTCGGCACGTTCACAGTCACCAACGACATTTCCAAATACAGCCGCGCCAAGGTCTTCTCGCAGGTCGGCCAGACGACGGAAATGCTGGCGCGTTTCTCGACCGTCGCCGGCGAACAGGGCGCCGCCGATGCCGAGCGCGACGTGCGCGGCTTCGCGATGAAGTTCTACACGGAAGAGGGCAACTGGGATCTGGTCGGCAACAACACGCCGGTCTTCTTCGTCCGCGATCCGCTGAAATTTCCCGACTTCATTCACACGCAGAAGCGCCATCCGCGCACCAATCTGCGCTCGCCGACGGCGATGTGGGATTTTTGGTCGCTATCTCCGGAAAGCCTGCATCAGGTGACGATCCTGTTCTCGGATCGCGGCCTGCCGGTCGCGCCGATGTTCATGAACGGCTACGGCTCGCACACTTATTCCGTCTGGAACAAGGCGGGCGAGCGCTTCTGGGTGAAGTTCCATTTCAAGACCCGCCAGGGCCATCGTCACTACACCAATGCGGAGGCCGCCAAGATCATCGGCGAGTCGCGCGAGACCTATCAGGAACATCTGTTCGGCACGATCGAGCGGCGCGAATTCCCCTCTTGGGACGTCAAGATCCAGGTCATGCCCGAACTCGATATCGACAAGCATTGGTACAATCCCTTCGACCTGACGAAAGTCTGGCCGCATGGCGACTATCCGCTGATCGATGTCGGCGTGATCGAATTGAATCGCAATGCCGAAAACTATTTCACCGAGATCGAGCAGGCGGCGTTTTCGCCTTCCAACGTGGTGCCCGGCATCAGCTTCTCGCCCGACAAAATGCTGCAGGCGCGCATCTTCTCTTATGCCGATGCGCATCGCTATCGCCTCGGCACGCACTACGAAGCTTTGCCGGTCAACGCGCCGCGCACGCCCGTCCATAACTATCACAAGGATGGCGCGATGCGTTTCTTCAAGAACGACAGCGGCAATCCGGACGCCTATTACGAACCCAATTCCTTCGGCGGCCCGGTCGAAGACCCGTCGTTGAAGGAACCGCCGCTGCTGATCACCGGCGATGCCGATCGCTGGAACCATCGCGACGGCAATGACGATTATCGTCAGCCCAGGGCTTTGTTCGAATTGCTCAACGCCGGGCAGCGGCAGCGCCTGTTCTCCAACATCGCTGCGTCCATGGGTGGCGTGCCGAAGGAGATTGTCGAGCGGCAGCTCGCCCATTTCGAGAAAGTCCATCCCGACTATGCGGAAGGCGTTCGTCGGGCCTTGGGTCTCGAGCTTGTCGGAGCGGAATAAAAAAGGACGGCGCATAGCGTTTTTGCTTTTGATGGAATCATCAAAAGCAAAGAAGACGCGTAAAAAAACAAAAGACCTGAGCAAACCGCGTTTCTGTCGAAACGAGATTTGCTCTAAGGCGCCCTTTTCATTTCAAGCTCGATAATTTTATTCGGCCGCTTGCGGCATCGATGCCCGCTCTTCGTCGAGCGCCTTCTGGAAGGCGCGCCGCGCCTGCATCAGCGCATTGTCGGCCTTGATCGGCAGCAGTGGCCGGTTGGGATCGGCATCGAGGCGCTGCTGCTGCGCCTCCATGATCACTGCGTCTTCGTCAAAGACTTTCGCCAGCTCGCTGAAAAGTTCGTCGGTCACGGCGGGTTCGTCCTGCCGGTAATTGTGTGCCGATGACCAGAAGTAGAACGAGCTGTTCTCGCTCTCCGGCGTGATGCCGTGGTAGATCCAGATCTGGAATTCGGCGTGCCGGGGACTTTCGATCGCATGGCCGACTTCGTGTGCGCCGGTCCATTGTTTGACGCTGCTGGGAACGACATATTCGAAGTCCTGCCAGCGATCGACGTTGCCGGTGCGGCCGATGCCTTTCACATAGGTTGGCGTTGGCGCCAGGTTCGGCATCAAGCGCGTGAAGCGGACCCCGGTTTCGGTGCGCGTGGTTTCCATCTTGGCGTTGACATGCGCCTTCGGGTCGTTGCTCCCGATGCTGTTGATGTGCACGTAGCCGAGATGGGAAAGGTCCATCAGATTGTCGACCATCATCATGTAATTGATCTTCAGCGGCATCAGTGCTGTGCGATAGGGGGAGTTCTCGTGAGGGCGCCAGTCGACGATTTTGCTCTCATCGGCCAGCGCCGCTTCACCCATCCACACCCAGATAAAGCCCTGCCGTTCGACGACCGGGTGCGACTTCACTTTCGCCATCGGTGGAATGTTGTCTTGGCCGGGGATTTCGACGCATGTGCCGTTCACGTCGAAAACGAGGCCGTGATAGCCGCATTGCAAGCCGTTCTCGACCACTTTGCCGTGCGACAGCGGGGCGCCACGATGGCAGCAGCGGTCCTCGACGCAGCCGATGGTGCCGCCAGCGTCGCGAAAGAACAGCAGCGGCTCGTTCATGATGGTGCGCGCCAACAGACCGGCGTGCAGCTCGCGGCTCCATCCGGCTTGATACCAGGCGTTTCTGAGAAATGGCGCGTTGACTTTATCGCTCATACTGGCCTCCCGTTCGTCGAGATGGATTGCCCCAAGGGGTGGTCTTCGTCGTGGTCTCCAGAGCCACCGGGTATTGCAAAATTACGTAATACATAATAAGTTACGTATTACATAAAAGATGAGGCGGAATGTCAAGGTCGACTGGACGGCAGGCGGGTGAATCGATTGGCGTGCAGGCCATGGACGTGGGGCTGAAGCTCCTCGCGCCGCTGATCGACGCGGGAACGCCATTGAATCTCAAGACGATTGCCGCGGCCGTGGATTTCGCGCCACCGAAGGCGCACCGCTATCTGGTCAGCCTCATCCGCGCCGGGCTGGTCGAACAGGACGAGCAGACCGGCCGTTATGGCCTGGGCCAATCGGCCGTCAGTCTCGGTCTGACGGCCTTGGGCATGCTCGATAAGGATGGCGTCGGCCGGGCTGCGATGATTGACCTGCGCCATGAGACCGATCACACGGCCCATTTCGTCGTCTGGGGCAGCGGCGGCCCCACCGTTGGCGCGGCCGAACCCAGTTCAAACCCAGGCTCTGTGTTCCTCACCACCCGCCTCGGTTCGATTTTTGCGCTGCTGCGGACCGCGACGGGCCACGTCTTTCTGTCGTATCTGCCGCGCGAGACGACACGGTTGCTGCTCGAAACGGAGCGGCAATCATTCCCCATCACCGATCAGGAGATCGAGGCGCTGATCGCGCGGACGCGGCGCCACGGCATCGGCTGGTCGATCGACGGCATGGCGCCAGGCGTCAGCGCCATCGCGGCGCCGGTTTTCGATCACACCGGCCACTTCGTTTATGCCTTCAGCATCATCGGCCAGAATGCGCATTTCGAGACGTCGCCCGAAGGACAGTTGGCGAACATCGTGCGCGCCAAGGCGCGTGCCACCTCCAACAGGCTTGGATGTTCCGACGCGATGTATGATGGGCTCGTCAAAGGCGGCAGCCTTTGACGTTCGATGCGCACGGATAACGAAAAGGGGCGCTCCACGGCGCCCCTTCTGTTTCGCAAGAAGCGCAAGACAGCGAAGTCTATTCCGCCGCTTGCGGCATCGACGCCCGTTCCTCGTCGAGCGCCTTCTGGAAGGCGCGGCGCGCATGGGTGAGCGCATTGTCGGCTTTGATCGGCACTAGCGGACGGTCGGGATCGGCGTCGAGACGCCGCTGCTGGCCTTCCATGATCACCACATCCTCGACGAAGGTCGGATAAGTCTCGTTATAGAGTTCGTCGGTGGCCTTCGGATCGTCCTGCCGGTAGCCGTTGGCGGCCGACCAGAAATAGAACGAGGTGTTTTCCGTTTCCGGCGTAATGCCGTGATAGAGCAGCAGATGGAAGCCGTCCTGGTCACGGTTTTCATAGGCGCCGCGGCCGACGTCCAACGCGCCCGACCATTGCCGCACACTACCGGGAACGATGTATTCGAACTCCTGCCAGCGATCGATCTTGCCGGTGAAGCCGACGCCTTTCACATAGGTCGGCGGCGGCAGGGCATCGAGCATCCAGCGGATATAATGCGCGCCGTTCTCGGTGCGCCGCGTTTCCATCTTGGCGTTCACATGCGCCTTCGGATTGCCGCCGATAGTCTTGGTGTGGACATAGCCGAGATGGGTGAGGTCCATCAGATTGTCGATCATCATCATATAATTGATCTTGATCGGCATCGTCGCCTTGCGGTGCGGATACTTCTTCGGATTGTCGTGATAGTGCCAATCGACGATCTTAGATTCATCGGCAAGAGCCGGATCGCCCATCCACACCCAGATGAATTCCTGCCGCTCGACGACCGGATGCGACTTCACTTTCGCCATCGGCGGAATGTTGTCTTGACCGGGAATCTCGACGCATTTGCCGTTCACGTCGAAGACGAGGCCGTGGTAGCCGCATTGCAGTCCGTTCTCGACGACCTTGCCGTGCGACAGCGGCGCGCCGCGATGGCAACAGCGATCTTCGATACAGCCGATCTTGCCATTGGCATCGCGAAAGAACAGCAGCGGTTCATTCATGATGGTGCGGGCGAGCATGCCGTCCTTCAGCTCGTCGTCCCACGCGGCTTGATACCAAGCATTTCTCAGAAACGGAGCATTGACCTTCTCGTTCATGTCTTGACCCTCCCGTCGCGACCGATCGTGGCGAGAGATTAGAAGGCCAATAATTTAAGCGCAAGCGGCGCTGTCGATCGCATCAGCGATCAGCGGCGAAGAATATGGGCCCATCCCAAGGGGATTCTGCCCATATCCGGATATCGGACAGCTTTGAGTCTGTGTGCGCCAGGCTTTTAATAACGCCAGGCGAAACGTTCGGCGCGCGTATCGATATGGGTAACGGCGACCCAACGATAGGTGCCGACGCCGTTGATGCCAGGAACCGTCTTGGCGAAGCTCGCCAGTGCGGAGGGCGAAACGCCGGCGACGCGGATGTCGGCGGCCTTGCAATAGCGGTGCATGGAATAGCGCCGTCCGCGATTGCGCATACCCGAAGTCACTTCCACCGGGCGGTTGTAGTGCCGGGCGATCGTGTCGAGCGCGCTGCGCAAATCGGCGGGGAAACAGTCGGTTTCGACGGTAGGATAAGCGGCGTACCAGCGCTGGTTGCCGTTGGTGAAGGGCACGCCGTTGCTGCTGGTGCCGGTGGTCGGCAGCGCGCCGAACGAGGCGGGCGTCGGCCCTACGGTGATCTGTTGCGCCGGGCCTTTGTCGTTGGCCGGGATGCCGGCTTCCTCGCGCTCATAAGCGGCGATGGAGCGGGCCTGGGCCGCGGGTTCGGCAACGGCGGGGATGGCGGCGGGTTGTTCAGGAGCGGCGAAAGCCGTGACGATGCTGGGCGTCGCTTGGCTTGGAGGGGCTTGGCTGGCGGTGGCTTGCGCCGGCTCGGCCGGGGCGTGGGGAGCGGCGGTTGCCGGAGCGGCGGCGACTTCAACCCGGTCGCCAAAGTCGGGGCGGGCAACGGGAAGCGGCGCTTTTTTCGGGGCAACGAAAGTGGAGGCGATGACTTGTTCTGGTTCGGCTTGCGCCACTTGGGTGGGCTGGGTCGGGAATAATGCGCCGAAAAGGCCACCGGTTGGCGCATTTCTGGCAGCCGTGCCGGCCGAAGTGCCGGCGACCACGCCGGCCTGCGGCGTCCCATCGGCGGAGAGATTGGCTTGGAGTTCGGGTTGGCCGGAGGGAGAGCAGGCGGCGAGTGAAAGACCTGAAGCGGCTACGGCAAACCAACAATAAATCCGCAATTCCTGACCTCTGCTGTTCGTGACGGGCAAACTCGGCGCTACAACTCGGCGCGAAAAAAACCGGCGAACGTACTCGGACGAACACTCAGACACGCGGGGGCGAACATACCCGGTGACTGGGATGCGTCAACTCCCAGGCGCTCTTTGGACGATTTCACGGCAGGGGCCCCAGACTGTAGGATAGCCCCAGAACCATAAGCGCGACCGTAGCCAATTGGTTCCCACGGTCCCCCTTTTCATTGACCGTTTCCGGCAAATTTCGTAAATTAAAACCTCCAGAGCGGCCGTCCCCCAGGGGGCGGCGCTTTGGTTTTTCCAGCCCTTCCAACCACATAGTGATCCATGGCCGATCCAGTACACGTCTCGTCCGACGCAGAATCCGCCATTCTGCCGACCTACATCAGAGCCGACGTCGCTTTCGAGCGCGGCGAAGGCGCCTGGCTGACGGCGACCGATGGTTCGCGATGGCTGGATTTTGGCGCCGGCATTGCCGTGGCAGGCTTGGGTCATTCCCATCCGCATGTGCTTAACGCTCTGAAAGAGCAGGGCGAAAAGCTCTGGCACGTGTCGAACCTGTATAAGATTCCGCAGGCCGAGAAGCTCGCCCATCGGCTCGCCGACGCGACTTTTGCCGACTATGTCTTTTTCACCAATTCCGGCGCCGAAGCGCTGGAGGGGGCGATCAAGACGGCGCGCAAATATCAATTCGTCAGCGGTCACCCGGAGCGGGTCGAGATCATCACTTTCGACAACGCCTTCCATGGCCGCACGCTCGCCACCATCGCCGCCGGCGGCAACGACAAATATATCGAGGGCTTCGCCGCGCCGGTCGAAGGCTTCCACCGCAAGGTCCGCTTCGGTGACATCGAGGCGGTGAAGGCGGCCATCGGTCCGCGCACGGCCGCCATCATGGTCGAGCCGATCCAGGGCGAAGGCGGCATCCGCGTGCCGCCGGCCTCTTTCCTGCGCGATCTTCGCAAGCTTTGCGACGAGCACGGCCTGCTGCTGGTGCTCGATGAAGTGCAGAGCGGCATGGGCCGCACGGGCAAGCTGTTCTCCTACATGAGCTCCGGCATCGAGCCGGACATCATGGCGGTGGCCAAAGGCATCGGCTGCGGTTTTCCGCTCGGCGCTTTCCTCACCACCAAGGAGGCGGGCAAGGGCATGGTCGCCGGCACCCATGGCACCACCTATGGCGGCAATCCGCTCGCCACGGCGGTCGGCAATGCGGTGCTCGACATCATGCTGGCCCCGGGCTTCCTCGAAGAGGTCGGCCGCAAGGGCCTGCTGATGAAGCAGAAGCTCGCCGCGCTGAAGGATGCGCATCCGCGCGTCATCAAGGGCATTCGCGGCGAAGGCCTGATGCTGGGCATCCAGGTCGATGACGCCATCACGAGCGGTGATTTCACCGTCGCCGTGCGCGACCAGCACATGCTGGTGGTGCCGGCCGCCGAGAACGTGGCGCGGCTCTTGCCTCCGCTCACCATCGGCGAAGCCGAAATGAACGAAGCCATCACGCGGCTTGAAGCGGCGTGTAAGAGTATCGAGGCCAAGCTGCCCGCATTGCAGAGCGTATGATGCTGACCACCGTGACCAAGCCCCGCCACTTCCTCGATTTGACTGAGTTCGAAACGCAGGAATTGCGCCGCATCCTCGATCTCGCCGCCTCCATCAAGGCAGCGCGTCGCAAGGGGCATTTGGCGGCCGATCGTCCGCTCACCGGCAAGGTGCTGGCGATGGTGTTCGATAAGCCGTCGACCCGCACGCGAGTCTCCTTCGACGTCGGCATGCGCGAGCTCGGCGGCGAGACGATCATGCTCACCGGCACGGAAATGCAGCTCGGCCGTGGCGAGACCATCGCCGACACGGCGCGCGTCCTGTCGCGCTATGTCGACGGCATCATGATCCGCATCCTCGACCATGATGATCTGATGGAACTCGCCCAGCACGCCACGGTTCCGGTCATCAACGGCCTGACGAAGCGCTCGCATCCGTGCCAGATCATGGCCGATATCATGACCTTCGAGGAACATTGCGGGCCGATCAAAGGGCGCACGATCGCCTGGACCGGCGACAGCAACAATGTGCTGGCGAGCTGGATCCATGCCGCGCACAGCTTCGATTTTTCCATCAATGTGGCGACGCCGGCCGAATTGGCGCCGCCCAAGGCGCTTGTCGATTGGGCTCAGCGTCACCATGTACGCCTGCAGTTGACCGAAGACCCCTTCGCGGCCGTGACCGGCGTTGATGCCGTCATCACCGACTGCTGGGTCTCGATGGGCGACGAGGAAGAGGCGCGCCTGCGCCAGAAATTGCTCTCGCCCTATCAGGTCAATGGCAAACTGATGGCACAGGCGGCCAAGGGCGCAGTGTTCATGCACTGCCTGCCAGCCCATCGCGGCGAGGAAGTCACCGACGAGGTGATGGACGGGCCGCAGTCGGTCGTCTTCGACGAGGCGGAGAATCGCATGCACGCACAGAAAGGCATTCTGGCCTGGGCGCTCGCCGATCGCACGGCGGGACGATGAATGAGGTTCAACCGGCGTCCCGGCCGGTTTCAGATACCGTCAATGACGATCGGGTTCTGCCCTATGCGGTCGCGCCGCTCGATGCGCGCGGCCGGCTGGTGCGGCTTGGCCCGGCGCTCGACAATCTCCTGCGCAACCACGCCTATCCGCCGGAGGTGGCGCGCGCTGTCGGCGAGGCAGCGGCGCTGAACGTGTTGCTCGGCTCGGCGCTCACCATCGAGGGCCGGTTCCAGTTGCAGACGCGCACGGACGGCATCATCGACATGCTGGTGGTCGATTTCGACTCGCCCGATCGCATTCGTGCCTTCGCGCGCTTCGACGCCGAGCGCCTGGACGCGGCGCGTGCGGCGGGCGAGGCGACGCCGGCTGCTCTGCTCGGCCGCGGCCATCTCGCCTTCACCGTCGATCGCGGTCCTTCGATCCAGCGTTATCAGGGCGTCGTCGCCCTCGACGGTCAGGGCCTGGAAGCGGCCGCCCATCAATATTTCCAGCAGTCCGAACAGATCCCGACCCTGGTGCGTCTGGCGGTCGGCGAAGTGGTCAATGCGCACGGGCCGAGCGCCTGGCGCGCCGGCGGCCTGATCGTGCAGTTCCTGCCGGATTCGCCGGAACGCCGCCGCATGGCCGACCTCGATCCGGGCGATGCGCCGGAAGGCGCCACCAAGCACGAAGCGCCGGAGGACGATGCCTGGCTCGAAGCCAAGGCGCTCGCCGGTTCGGTCGAGGATCACGAATTGGTCGATCCGGCGTTGTCGAGCGAGCGGTTGCTCTACCGGCTGTTCAATCAGCGCGGCGTTACCGTGTTCGAACCGCAGGACATCCGCCACGCCTGCCGCTGCTCGCGCGACTCCATCGCCGCCATGCTGAAAAGCTTCACGCCGCAGGAGCGCCGCGACATGGTGGCCGACGACGGCCTGATCAGCGTCACCTGCGAATTCTGCGGTGTCCGGCGCTCGTTCGAACCGGCGGAAGTCGAGCCTGAACCGTCTCCGGAATAGACCGGAGGCTGTTTCGTCGGCTAAGCTTGCCCATGGCTGACAACGATCTCGTTCACAATCGCTCTCCTCTCGCCGCCGGCGTGGTCGAACAGGTGTCGCCGCTGCTGCGGCGGCTGGTGGCGCCCAATCCTTCGCCCTTCACCTTCACCGGCACCTGTTCTTACATCGTCGGCCAAGGTCGCGTGGCGATCGTCGATCCGGGGCCGGAGAGCGAGGAACAGCTCGCGGCACTTCTGAAAGCTGTCGAAGGCGAAACCGTCAGCCATATCGTCGTCACCCACACCCATCGCGACCATTCGCCAGGTGCGCGGGCTTTGCGCGCGGCGACCGGCGCGCCGATCTTCGGTTGCGCCCGCCATGTGCCGATCAAGGACGATGCCTCCGGCCGGCTCGATGCCAGTCACGATCTCGATCATATGCCCGATCAGGAAATGCGTGACGGCGATGTGCTGCACGGCGACGGCTTCACCTTGCAGGCCGTCCATACGCCGGGCCACGCCTCGAACCATCTCTGCTTTGGTCTCGCGCAGGAGAACGCTCTGCTCTCGGGCGATCACGTCATGGCCTGGTCGACCAGCATCGTCGCGCCGCCCGATGGCGTCATGAGCGACTACATGGCCTCGCTCGAAAAATTGCGCGGCCGCGACGATCGCATCTACTGGCCGGGCCACGGTGGTCCAGTCATGGAGCCGCAGCGTTATCTGCGCGCGCTCCTGCATCATCGCCGCCAGCGCGAAATCTCCATTCTCAATCGTCTCTCCGAAGGCGAGAGCGAGATCGGCCCGCTGGTCGAAAAAATCTATGAAGGTCTCGACCCGCGCCTGAAACCGGCGGCGGCGCTGTCCATGCTGGCGCATCTGGAAGATCTGACGGCACGCGGCATTGTCGCGGCCGACGGGCCGGCGACATTGAACGCGCGCTATCGCAAGGCTTGAAACCGTCATTGCGAGGAGCGAAGCGACGACGCAGCAATCCAGGGGCGCTTGACGAAGCGCTTGCCGTTGCTAAGCGTTGCAGAACAAAATTCCGCCGCCCTGCCGGGCTAACATGCATTCGGTGTGATCGCGGCAGGCGCGGCGAGAACGGTTCGGAGAGGGGGTATCGCGAGATTCTGAGGAACAACCCCATGCAAGGGTCGTTTCTCACATCCCGAGCTTATCTCATCGTCGGATCGAGCACGATCTTGCCCATGCCGGGATCGGCCTCGATCATGGCATGCGCCTTGGCCGCCTGCGACAGCGGCAGCACATGGGCGATACGCACCTTGATCTTGCCCTCGGCGGCCGCCTGAAAACATTTCGCGAGATCACCTTCGCGGGAGCCGGGCGTGCCTTTGATCATGATGCGCTTGTCGTAAAGATGGTGGAAATTGATCGTCGCATTGGGGCCGCCATGGGCGCCGGCCGTCACCATGCGGCCTTCCATGCCCAGCGCCATGAAGGCTTTCGGCAGCACGTCGGGATTGGCGATGTTGTCGTAGAGCACGTTGACGCCCTTGCCGCCGGTGATCTTCATCACCTCGGCGGTGAGATCTTGTTTCGATGTATCCACGCCGTGATCGGCGCCGAGCGCCAGACCGACCTCGACGCCCGATGGACGACCGGCGGCGCAGATCGCCTTGGCGCCGACGACGTTCTTGGCGATCTGAATGCCGACGGTGCCGAGATTGCCGCTGGCGCCGAGGATGAGCACCCACTCGTCCTTCTGTAGTTTGGCGACGTTGACGAGCAGGTTCCAGGCCGTCGGGCAATGGCGCATGACGACGGCGGCTTCGTGAAAGCCCAGACCGTCGGGCAGGCGATGAGCCGCCATGGCGGGCACACAGACGAGATCGGCAAAGCCGCCCTGGCGCTTGATGCCCATCATGCCGCGGGGCCCCGTATAGCTGCTGCCGTCCTCGTCGACGATGTCGAGCGGCATGCCGCCAGCGGCGGCGACGCGGTCGCCGACCTTCCAGCGCGTCACGCCGGGGCCGACCGCATCGACGGTGCCGGCGCAATCGACACCGGGGATCAGCGGCAGCTCTGGCGTGCGCTGCATTTCCTCGCCGCGGCGAAGCGAGACGTCGAGCACGCGGTTGACCGTGGCGCCGCCGACGCGAATGCGGATTTCACCGGCGCGCGGCTGCGGGTCCGCCACCTCTTCATATTTCAGCACGTCCGGTGGCCCGAACTCTCGGATGATCGCGGCTTTCATGTTTCCCCCTGTCTTTTTGTCTGGCTTCCCTAGCGTTTTGTCGTTGGACGGAAACGTCGAACGCTTGGAAGATGCGTCAGGCCATTTGCTCTACTAGAGCGATTGCCGAGCGGCAGGCAAGAGGCAAGGGAGAGGCAAGGGAGAGGCAAGGGAGAGGCAAGGAGGCCTGTCGTGCGCCGGTCTTCATGGCTGCAATGCACCGTGGCGGATTGCGCCGCGCACGGCCGTCGCTAAAACTGCGGATGAACAGGACTGACATTCGGTGGGGGAAATGCCAAGCGATCCAGCGTCCGCACGACAAGGACGCGAGCCAGAAGAGCGTGTCGACTGGCTGTCGCTGTCGCCTTTCCTCCTCCATGCGATGCTGATCCAATTCATCCTGTCGCTGACGCGCGTCACCACGTCCTATCGCGTCATCGAACTCGATTTGCCCCTGGTCTGGTACGGCTTGATTTCGTCCGGCTATGCGCTGCTGCCTATTTTTCTGGCGGTTCCGCTCGGCCGCTATATCGATCGCGGTAATGATGCCCGCGCCATCTGGATCGGCTCCGGCCTGTTGGTCGCGGCCGGGCTCGGCTTCTGTTTCGTGGCCACTTCGGCCGTGCCGATCCTGCTGCTGACGGTGTTGAGCGGCATCGGCCATCTCTTCCTCATGGCGGGGCATCAGATCTATTCGGTGCGCTGCGCCGGGCCGATAGGCCGCGAAGCCGTGTTCGGCAATTACATGGTGGCGCTCGCCATGGGGCAGATGTGCGGTTCGCTGACGATCAGTTGGATGGCGCAGGGCCAGGTCGTGCCGCCAACTTCCATGCTATTCGTTTTGGCCTTCCTCATCGCCGCCGCAGCTTTTGCGCTGTCCTTCGCCATTCGCCCGGAAGTCATCTCGCTGACCGATTTCGCGCCGCCGCCGATCTCCGGCGTGGCGGAAATCCTGCGTGTGCCGGGCTTGGCCGTCGTACTTCTGGCCAGCGTGGTCACCGTCTCGGCCATCGATCTTCTGATCGCCTATCTGCCGCTGCTGGCCGTCGAGCGCAACATCACCGCCGGCCAGGTGGGTATCCTCTTAACGATTCGCGCCATGGCGACGATCGCCGCGCGTATTTTTCATTCACGGGCCTTGCGCCTGCTCGGGCGCGCCTCCGCAACTCTGGTCAGCATGCTCGCCGGCGCTGTGGGCTTTTGGATTCTGGCGGCGCCGGTGCCAGTCGAGCTGATGTATGCCGGCATGGTCATGCTTGGTATGGGAATGGGTCTGGCCGTCACGCTCTGCCTGTCCAATGTCGTTGATGTTGCTCCTGTTCATGCGCGCGGCATGGCGATGACCTTGCGTCTGACGGGCAATCGGATCGGCCAATTCATCGTGCCTTTCGGTGCCGGCGTCGTCGCTTCCTCCACCGGCGCCGGCGGAATCTTGTTCATCATCGGACTGAGCGTGGCCGCTTCCGGGCTTGCCGTGCGCACCGCTTACATCAGGCGATAGGCATTATTGTTCCTATTCGCAGCGGTTGATTCTTCCCTCCGCTTCTGCGCATGGTGAGCGCATTCAATAATGACTGGCGCATCGACGCTGGCTGGGCAGGAAATCCAACAGGGGGGAAGAGCCAACCGGCGCAAGGGAACTGTTTCGCGTGACCGATCCGATAAAGGATCGTTGACGAGATCAGAGCGCCGGCGGCGACAGATCGAATGACCGAGCGCCTACTCAGTCTACTCGACCGATTTGTTTATTCAGCGGCACGGCACGGCTCCTATCTGCTAGTGCTGTTGGCGGCGCTTGCCTATAACGCCGAGACGGTGGCGCCGCAGCGCGGCTATGTGGTGCTCGAAAATTCCGACCACGGCGAGCAGACGCAAAAGACCGCCATCACCGTTGGCCGCACGCATCACGATACGGAGCAGATCGTCTTCGGCTTGAAGAACGATCTTATCCTCACTGTCGGTCTCGATCGCACCGGTTCCGTGCGCGCGACCGTCGAAACCTATTCCATCTCCAAAACCATTCGTCATTTCGACGCGCGCGGTCCGCCTGCGAAGGCGAGCCGCGCCGTTTAAAGACGGCGCGCCCGGATCTTCGACTGAACCGTCAACGCGCCGAGAAGCCGCTGGCGGCAACTGAACATATCCAGCGTTCCGAAAGGCGAACGATTATGGAAGCAAATATGTTGGATGCGGCGAGCACTGCGCTCATCACGCTCCTCGACCCTTGGCGTCTGTTCCTGCTCTCGGCAGGCGTCATCATGGGTCTTGTTCTGGGCATTCTGCCTGGCATCGGCGGTCTCGCCGGCACCGCGCTGCTCTTGCCCTTCACCTTCAATATGGATCCTTACGCGGCCATGGCGCTGCTCTTGGGCCTCGCCTCGACAACAGCGACAGGCGATCCCATACCGGCCATTCTCTTTGGTGTGCCAGGAGGTGCCGGCTCAGCCGCGACAGTGCTCGACGGTCTGCCGATGGCCAAGCGCGGCGAAGCCAGCCGCGCTTTGTCGGCGGCATACATGTCGTCCATGCTCGGCGGTATTTTCGGTGCCATCCTGATGGGCATTTCGCTGCCGATCCTGCGGCCGATCATGCTTTATATAGGATCACCAGAACTCTTAGCCTTCGCGGTGCTCGGCATCTCCATGGTCGCGGTGCTGTCGGGCAATACGCCATTGCGCGGTCTGACCGTGGCGGGCATCGGCCTTCTGATCTCGATGATCGGTTCCGATCCGCAGACCGGCACCCTGCGCTGGACACTCGACACACTCTATCTGTGGGAAGGTCCGCCGCTGGTGCCGATCATACTCGGCCTGTTCGCTCTGCCCGAACTCGCCGACCTCGCCATCGGCCGCACCGCGATCGCCGGCAATATGGCCAAGACCGATGCGCGGGGCATGTTCCAGGGCGCCAAGGATTGCTTCACCCATTGGTGGCTGGTGTTGCGTTGTTCATGGCTGGGCGCGGCCCTCGGCGCGGTGCCGGGTATCGGTGGTGCCGTGATTGACTGGCTCGCCTACGGTCATGCGTTGCGCACCGAAAAGGGCGCGAGCCAATCGTTCGGCAAGGGCGACGTGCGCGGCGTCATCGCCTCCGAAAGCGCGAACAATTCGCGCGAAGGTGGCGCGCTTGTGCCGACCGTCGCTTTCGGCGTGCCGGGCTCGGCCGGCATGGCGATCCTGATGGGCGCTTTCATGATCCACGGCCTCGTGCCGGGACCGGACATGCTGTCCAAACATCTCAACGTCACCTACGCCATGGTCTGGTCGGTGGCTTTGGCCAACATCCTCGGCGCCGGCCTCTGCTATCTGTTCTCCGAACAGTTCGCGCGGCTCGCGACCCTGCGTTACACGCTGATCATGCCGACAGTGCTTGGCATCATCTACATCGGTGCGTTCCAGGGCGCTCGCAACTGGGGCGACCTCTGGACCCTGCTGATCTTCGGTCTCCTGGGCTGGACGATGAAGCAGATGAAGTTCCCGCGTCCGCCGCTCGTGCTCGGTATCGTGCTCGGCGAGGTCGTGGAACGTTATCTGTTCATCTCCATCCAGCGCTACGGTGTGCAATGGTTCTCGCGTCCGATCGTGATCGTTCTGTTCGCGATGGCGTTGTATGGACTGCTGCGGCCGCTGCGTCAGGACATCAAGGGACATGGTGGCATCAAGGGCATGCTGTCGGGCTTTGGCATCACGCCGCAGCTCAACCCCAAGCAGCTCTTCCATGTCTTCTTGCTGTGCGTCATCGGCTGGGCTCTGCTGGAAGCGTCCTCTTGGAACTTCAGCGCCAAGATCGTGCCGTTGATCGTCGGCGGTCTGGCCTTCGCCTTCTGTCTGTTCAGCCTCTTGAACGAGGTGTTCCGACAGCCGGGCGAGGCGGTCTCGACCGGATTGGCCTCCGCCGTGCAGAGCGATGTGCAGCAAAAGATCCATATGGATCTGGAGTCCGATACCGATCACGTGCCGACCCGCACGTTGGCCATACGTGGTTTGATCTTCTTCGGCTGGCTGTTGGCGTTCATGGGCTCGATGGCGGTGATCGGTCTGATCCCCACCGTGCCGCTGTTCGTCATCCTCTATATGCGGCTGGAAGGGCCGGAGCCGTGGAAGCTTGTCATTCCGCAGGCGATCGGCCTGACGATCTTCGTCTACTTCCTGTTCGATCAATTGCTGACGATCCCCTGGCCGCCGACTTATCTCGGCGCCTGGTTCCCGGCGCTGAAGGGGCTCATCCCCTCGGTCTGATCCAACGTTATGAAAAGAAACGGCCGGGCATTTGCCCGGCCGTTTTGTTTGCGAGGATGCGAAACCCTATTCCAGCCGCACCAGCACGCTGTCGCTGGCGCCTTTCGCATCGATGATCGAGACGCGCGCGAAGCCTGAGCCGTCGGGCCGCCACTGGGTTTGTCGGCGAATGTCGGCGGCGCCGACCGGCGCGCCGTTGACCATCCAGGTAAAGGGCGCCACGCCGCCTTGCGCTTTCAACGCCAAAGCGCTGGTGCCCCCGCCCGTCAGGCCGAGATCGACCCGCGCGCCATCGGGCGGATAGGCGATCTTCAGCGGTGCGCCGGCCGCGGCCGCGACCGTCTTGGGCGCATCCTTGCGCAGATGGCGCAGCGGCGGCGGCAGATTGCTCGTCGTCGAAATGATGGCGCCCGGCGGCTGCGGGACCGGCTCATAGGTCGCGCCGGCCCGCGAGAAAGCATCGAACAGCACGGGCGCTGCCACCTGGCGGGCCACCAGGCCAGGCACCGCGCCATTGTCGGCGCGGCCGAACCACACCGCGATCGTCAGCCTGCGGTCGAAGCCAACAGCGAAGGCATCGCGATAGCCGTAGGACGTGCCGGTCTTGAATGCGATGCCGCCGGACAGCGCATTGGTCGGCGGCGGTGCGCCGCGCAGAATGTCGGCGACATACCAGGCGGCGACGGGCTCGGCGATATGCTGCTGCGCCGGTGCGGGCGGTGGCCGGTCGCGCCTGTCGATCAGATCGGGCACGTCGCCGCGCCGCGCCAGGCCCGCATAGAGACGGGCGAGATCGCGCAAGGTGATGCCGAGGCCGCCGAGCGCGATGGCGAGGCCCGGCGGCGATTCCGGCGGCAGGACGACGGTCGCGCCGGCATTGCGCAGTCGCGCCAGAAGCCGCGCCGGGCCGAGATCGTTCAACAGCGCCACTGCCGGCACGTTGAGCGAATTCTGCAGCGCCTTGCGGGCCGTGATCTGGCCCTGGAAGGTCATGTCGAAATTTTCCGGCGCGTAGATGCCGTAGCGGGCGCGGCGGTCTTCCATCAGCGTTTCGGGATGGGCGAGGCCATCCTCGAAGGCCAGGGCATAGATGAAGGGTTTTAGTGTCGATCCTGGCGAGCGCAGTGCTTGCGTCATGTCGATGGCGCCGGCGCGGTCCTGCGACAGGTGATCGGCCGAACCGACATGGGCGAGGATTTCGCCGGTGGCATTGTCGATGGCGAGCAGCGCGCCGGTGACCTTCGGCCCCAGGCGATCGACATTCTCGCGCACGAGCTGTTCGAGCGAGGCTTGCAGCCGCTGATCGATGGTGAATTGCAGCACACGCCGTTGCGGCTCGGCCGCATGCGCGGCGGTGGCCGCATGGCTTGCGTAAGCGGGGAAAGCTTTGCGTTCGCCCTTGAAGGCTTCACGCAGAGCACCGGCTCGTTCCTCGGCGCTCAACAGGCCGGCTTGTTGCGAGCGGTCGAGAATACGGTCGCGGGCGCGCAGCGCGGCGTTCAGATCGCGGTCCGGCCGCCGGGCTTCGGGGGCTTGCGGCAGGCCGACGAGCAACGCCTGTTCGGCGAAGGACAGGCGGCGCGGCTCCTTGCCGAACCAGGAGAGCGAGGCTGCTCGCAGTCCTTCCAGATTGCCGCCGTAGGGCGCCAGCGCCAGATAGAGATCGAGAATTTCGCGCTTCTTCAGCGAACGTTCCAGTTCGAGCGCGCGCACCACCTGCCGCAGTTTGGCGGCGAGGCTGCGCTGATCCTGCGGCGGGTCGATCAGACGGGCCACCTGCATGGTGATGGTCGATCCGCCCGAGACGATGCGCCCATGGCGCAGCATCTGGCCGGCGGCGCGCGCCAGCGCTCGCCAGTCGACACCATGATGACTGTAGAAACGGCGGTCTTCATAGGCGAGCAGCATGTCGATGAAACGCGGATCGACATCGTCGACCGTGACCGGCAGGCGCCAGCGCCCGTCCTCGGTGGTGAAAGCGCGCAACAGCTTGCCGTGACGATCGACGGCGACCGTCGACCCTCTTAACGCGGCTTTCAGATCGAGCGGCGGCAGGGACGCTTCGTAGTTCTTCCAGACCGCCGGCACGCCGAGGCCGAGCGTGGCCACCACCGCCATGGCGATGAGATAGCCACGTCCGCGCCTGGGCTTCAGTTCTGTCAACGTTGAACCTCACCGATCTCGAACGTGCCTGTGCCGGTGCGGCCGAACCGTTCGGGACGATACATGTCTTCCACCGTCGCCGGCGGCAGCACATAACGTCCCGGCGTCACCGCCCGTACGATATAGGCGATGTTGAACGTCGCCCGATCGCTGCCGCTGCGGTCGAAGGCCGCGACGAAACGGTCGTCGCGGAATTCCTGGTGGGTCGGCTCCACCGTCGCCTTGGCGAAGGCGAGGTCCGACACCGAACCGCCGTCGAACAGTTTTGGATTGTCGATCTCCAAGCCCGCCGGCAGTTTGTCGACCAGCATCAGCCGCGCATAGGCCGCTTCCAGCTCGGTGACTTTAAGGACGACGACGAGGCGGTCGTTCTGCTTCACCTGCGCCAGATCGGCCGGCTTGCCGTCGAGTTTGTAGTATTGGCGCTCGACCTGATAGCCGCGCGAGGCCGCCGGTTCCGGCGTCACCGGATGGCCCGACGTGGTGATCACCATCTGCGTCGCGCCTTGGCCCGCATTGCCGATGACGATGTCGCCGCGCTCCAGCGCCGTGCCGCGCCAGGTGCGATAGAGTGCGCCCGTCTGCGGCACGCCGGCGACGGAGAGCTGCATCGTCTGCGCTTCCTTGAACAGCGCCTGCGCCGCCAGCACCATCCAGGTGTTCTCCTGGGTGCTGGTGTAGCTCGTGGCGGCGCGTTCCTCCTGCACGGCGGCGCCGGCCAGCGCGAGCAGGTTGCGATCGCTGTCGTCGGTTTCCGCCGCCAAGGTCAGGAGGCCGGCGCTGTCGCGCAGGCGCGAACCATAGTCGGAGCGCGAGTAACGGTTGCGCTGCTGTTCGCGCAGACGCTGCGCCGCCGAGGCGAAGGCCTGCTGCGCCCGGCCGCGATCGCCCAGCATGGCGAGTGCGGCGGCGATCTGCGCCCGCGACAGGGCTGTGTCGAAGGACGACAGCTTGGTGTCGGCGAAATAGCGCAGGTCGCCCATCACCGGGCGGCCGTTGCGCGCCAGCACATAGACCGCATAGGCGATGCCCGCCGCTTCGCTGGTCTTGATGTCGCCCGCATTGGCCACCTGATTGCGCAGCCGGTCGAGCGCCTGATCGAAGGAGCGTTGCGGCACGTCATATTTGGCATCGCGCGCCCGCGTCAGGAAGTCGGTGATGAAAGCGTCGAGCCAGAGGTCGTCGCCGGCATTGTTGGCCGACCACAGACCGAAGGCGCCGGACGAGGCCTGCCGCGACAGCACGCGCTCGATGGCGTCGCGCACCCGCTTTTCCGCATCCGTGTCGAGCGCCAGCATCTGTGACGAGGCGAGGCGGTTGACATAGAGCAGCGGCAGGGCGCGGCTGACGATCTGTTCCGAACAGCCATAAGGGTAGCGGTCGAGCGCTTGCAACAGCGCGCCGACGTCGATGCCGCCATAAGGCGTCACCGCCACCGACACCGCGCCGGTTCCGGGCAGGAAACTGGCCAGGAGGTCGTTCGACAAGGTGACGCTGCTGCCAGCCGGCAGCGGCCGCACCGTGCGCTGATAGAGTTCGGTCGAACCCGGCTGCACGTTGATCGCCAGGGTCTGCGAGGCCGCGATATTCGGCCCCGTCAGTTTCACGTCGATCTCCGCCCGGCCCATGCCGGCGCCCGTCACCGGAATGGTGAACTGCGTCTTGCCGTTTTGCGTCAGGCGGAAGGCCCGGCGCGCCGCATTGGCGGCAAGCGCGATCGGGCCGCGCACGTCGAGATCAACAGCATAGTCGCCGGCCGCGCCTTCGACATTGTCGACCTGGATGTGGAACTGCGAGCGGTCGCCCAGCGCCAGGAAGCGCGGCAAGGTCGCCTGCACCACCACCGGATCGCGGATGATCACGTCCTTCGCGGCGGAGCCGACCTTGTCGCGGCTCCAGCCGACGGCCATCACGCGGATGGAGCCGTTGAACGGCGGAATCTCGAAGGTGACGCGCGCCACGCCGTCCTGATCGACCTTTACCACGCCGGAATAACGCGCCAGCGGTTCTTGCGTCGGACGATTGCCTTCCAGGCCCGGGCCGCCGGCGTCGCCGCCGGAGCGGATGGCGCCGCGCGAACCCTGCATGCCGTCGATCAGCAGGCCGTAGAGATCGCGCACTTCATTGGAGAGCTGGCGCTGGCCAAAGAAGTAGCCGGTTGGATTGGGCGATTCATAACGGGTGAGGTTGAGAATGCCGATGTCGACGGCGGCAACCGTCACATAGGCTTCTTCGCCGGCGCTCAATCCTGCCAGCTTGATCGGCATGGTGAGCGAGCGGCGCGGTTCGATCTTCTCGGGCGCCTCGATGGCGACATCGAGCTTGCGGGCACCCGGATCGACTTGGAACCAGGAGAGGCCGAGCGCGCGGCCCGGCATGCGCTTGGCGGCCTGGTCGAGCGGGCGATGCGCCATCGCCACCGCATAGGCACCGGCGCCCCATTCGGCCTTCACCGGCAACGTGATCTGATTGTCGCCGACGACGAGATCGCGGACGGTAATGTCCTGCACCTTATCGCCGACGATGGCGAGCGTCGCCTTGCCGGCGAAGCGCGAGGCGATCTTCACGCGCATCTGCTCGCCGGGCTTGTAGTCGGTCTTGTCGAGGGTGAGGTCGAGCAGATCGGGCGTTTCTGCCGTGGCATCGCCGGACCAGCCGACGTTGAAGGTGATGCTGGTCGGCGTAAACGTGCCGTCGTCGGAGGCGAGATCCAGGCGATGCGCGCCCCAACTTACGCCAGCCGCGATGCGCGCCGGGTCATTGCCGGCGACATCCACCTTGCCGTCGGCGATGCGCCGCGACGACTTCACCCGCTCAAAGCCCCAGCGACCATCGTTGTTGTACCATTGGTAGTCGTTGGTGACGCGGTAGAGCGACCATTGCAGACCCTTCACGGGCACACGCTGGCCATCGGCCGTAATGGCGACCACATCAAAGGTCGCGGTCGAACCTTCAGACAGATCGTCGAAATTCTTCTTCACCGCGATCATGCCGTTCTTGGCGCGCACCGGCAAAGTGACGACGCGCTCGACGGCGCGCCCGCCCGGTTCGCCGGCACGCAGAATGATGCGCGCTTCGACCGGCTGCGAGGCTTCCACCTCCGGCACCGTGAACGTCACCGTCGCCTGGCCCTTGGCGTCGGTCTGGGTGTCGGTGTCGATGTCGTTGCGGACGGTTTCGAACTCTTCGTCCTGCAAGCCGGCTTGATAGCCGTTGAGGCCGGGGATGTTGAGCGAACTCGCCTTGGAGATCGAAATCTCGCCACTGATGTCGAGGTTGGAGCCTGGCGCGCCATAGAGGTAGCGCGCTGCCGCATTGATGCTGGCTTCCTCACCCTGCACCAGGACCTGATCCTTCGGCGTCAAAGTCAGATCGAGCCGCTCCGGCACATAGTCTTCGACGAGGAAGGTGGCTTCGCCGATCGCCGGCAGTTTCGGATCGGCGAATGCCTGCACGCGCCAGGTGCCTGTGGCGACGCCCGACAGCAGCGCGACCGACCAGGCGCGCCCGCCAAGTCCCTGATCGTTGACCAGAGCGCGCTTATATTCGACGCCATCGGGCCGTTTGACGACGAGGGTCAGCGGCAAGGCGCTGGCGCCGCCGCGCCCATCGCGCAGCAACGTGGTGACATTCACCGTCTCGCCCGAGCGATAGACGCCGCGTTCCGGATAGACATAGGCATCGAGCGCCTTGACGGCGGTGCGGCCCTTGACGCCGCGATCGGTGAGATCGAACGGCGCCTGCACCAGATCGAGGAAACCGTAGTCGCCGTTGCGGTCGCTGGCGATCAGCAAGCCGGGCGCCATGCCGCCATTGCCGCGCGCCAGACCGGGATCGAAACGGATGTGCCCGTCGGCGCCGGTGGTCTGCGTCGCCAGCACTTCGTTGTTGCGCGCCACCAGGCGCACTTCGACGGAGTTCAGCGGCGTAGCGCTGGCCAGCGAGCGCACGAAGACATGCACGCCATCGTCGCCGGAAAAACTGGTCAGGCCGAGATCGGAGACGACGAACCATTGCGTCGCCGCGTTCTCGGAGGAGTAGTCATCATCGTCGTCCGACCCGATCGACTGCGAGATCGGCTTCTCGCCGGCGCGCGCCAGCATCACATAGACGCCGGGTTCAAGCTTGCCGACGGCTTCGACCACCGGAAAGGCGGTGACGACATCCTTGTTGAGGTCGGTGCGCGCATCGAGCGTGCCGGTCCACACCTTGACGCCCTTGTCGTCGATGATCTGGCGGGCGCGGTAGCTGCCGAGCTGCGAGAGGAAATCATCGGAACGCACCGTCGGTACGAGGTTGCGATCGCCGATGCGCAGAATGTCGACGGCGATCTTCGGCGTATTGACGGAGACGACCGGAATGCCTTCCTGGCCGACGCGCGGCAGCACATAATTCTTGCCGGTGAAGCGCACCTGGGCCGAGCGATCACGCACATAGATTTCATAGTCGGCGGATTTCAGAAGGTTTTCGCCGACCGAAGAGGGCAGGCCCTGGCGCACGACGATGGAATATTTCTCGCCATGCTTCAGGCCTTCGGCGCAAAGCTGCTGGTCTTCGGCGGAAACGGCGCTGGCGGCGGCGCCGGAAATGGCGATGTAGGGCGAGAAGTCGACCTTGCCGCGCTGCAAAGGCTCGGAGAACTGGAAGCAGATGCGCGGTGAGGCGGCATCGTTGTCGACTTTGTAGTCGAGAATGCGAAAGCCGTATTTGGCGCGCAGGTTCTCATAGATGCCGCGCACCGAGCGGTTGTCAGATGCGTCGAGACTGGCGCGATAGGCGTTGAGCGACAGTCGGTACAGTGTCTGTGCATCATAGATCGAGCCGAGGAAGGCGAGGGAAGTGGCTTCCTGGTCTTTGTCATTGGCGCGCTGATACGCAGCGTAGGCGGCAGAGATCGCGGTCTGGTTCAAGCGCCAGCCGTCGTTGGGATTGGCGGTGGCCGTGGCGCGCGCGGCGCGCGCATAATCGAGCCACGCCTGGCTGTCGCGCGGCGTCGCGGTGATGACGGCGCCAAGCGGCAGGAGGGCGGCGCGCGGATTGCGCGAGATCATTGCGATGCCGTCACGACGCAGATCAGTCGTGGGTCGACCGGCAAGTGTCGCGCTGTCTTTCCGGATTTGTTCTTCGAGGCGAATGACGTTGGAGGCAAGATCGTCGCGGACATAGGCCTTTTGCTGCGCAAAAGCGGATGTGGCGATGAGAAGGGTTAAAGCCGTCGCCAGACCGCGGAGCAGTTTGCGCATGAGAACCTCCAAATTCTTGCTCGCCCAAAGTCACCGAGCGCCGTGACGCCGCCAGCATGTCACATTTCAGGCGCAGGACCTATGGCAAGAACCATCAGATAAGTGCAACATCTGTGCGATGCCGCACTTCCGTTGCGGCGGTTTTTTGACCATGATCACGCGCGCGGATCGCGATTGTTCAAATTTTTCCAATTGTGACCGGTGGGTTGCAACTCTGCACGGGGGCGAAGGATGGCATTCACAACGGCAAGCGCGCTGCGCGTCCTTTCGCTGTTGCTCGCCAGCATTGTGCTGTCCCATCCCGTCTGGGCGCAACAGCCCGCCCCTGCCGCCCCTGCCGCCGCTGCGCCCGATCCAGCCTTTGACGCCGCCAAGAGCGCCTTCGAAGCGCTGCCGGAAGCCGATCGCCGCGCCATTCAAGACGCGCTGGTCTGGACCGGCGATTATAAGGGTAACGTCGACGGCAGCTTTGGTCGCGGTACGAGGGATGCCATCGTCGCTTATGCGCGGCGCAGCAAACTGCCGACCGATGGCACGCTCGATCAGAAAGCGAAGGCCGCTCTGGTTGCCGCGGCCGACAAGGCGCGCAATGCCCAGGCCTTTCGCAAGATCGTCGACACCCGTTCCGGCATCGCCATCGGTTTGCCGACCAAGGCGATGAGCAGGAAAACCGATACCAAGACGGGCACGACCTGGAGCACCACCGATGGTGCCGCCGCCGTCGACACGTTCCAGAATGCCGAGGCCGACAGCGACCTGCCGCGACTGTTCGAAATTCTGCGTGGCGATGCGCCAGGACGGAAGGTGACCTATCGTGTGTTGCGGCCGGACTTCCTGGTCGTCACCGGCGAGGAAGGCGATCGGGTTTTCTATACGCGCGCGGCGCGCGGAATGGCCAATGGCGTGGCGACGGTGCGCGGCTATACTTTGTCTTACGCACGGCGCCTGCGGCCGACCTATGATGTCTTGTCGATCGCCATTGCCAATGCCTTCGAACCTTTCCCTTCGGCCGCCTCCACGCCCTCCACTGCGACGGCTCCGGCCGCGGGGCCGGCGCCGTCCGCATCGGGTGTGCAGCTTGCGGCAAGCGCCATTGCCATTGGTCCCGGCCTTTTCCTCACGGCCCTGAGCGGCGATTGCGTCGATCCGAAAGTGGCCGGGCGCGCAGCAGCGATCACGCGGCGCGATGCAGAATCCGGCCTTGCCTTGATCGAAGCGCGCGGCGCGGAGATCGCCGCCGTTGCGCCAACGTCATCCACGCCCAATGCGGGCGACAGCCTCGTGGCTTTGTTCGCCGCGCAGCTCGGCGGTCGCGATGCCGAGATCAGCGTTGCGACGGGCGAATATGTTGCGCCTGTCGGAACGGGCGCGGCGCGGCTCGTTGCTCCGTTGCAAGGCCGCATTGCCGGTACCGCGATTTTCGATCGCTCGGGCGCCTTGGTGGCGATCGCCGCCGCGCCTGCTACCGAGCCCGCGCGTTATGCCGGCATCGTGCCGCAAGCCGCCTGGAAAATCATTCCGGCTTCCGTCGCGCTGAAATTGATGAACGACGTCGGCGCGAAGCCTGTCGTGCCGCCGACTGGCGTGCCCGCGCCGCGTCCCGATCGCACCACCGGCGATATCGCGGCTCAGCGTGGGCGCTCCATTCAGCCGCTGATGTGCACACGCTAAGTAACATGCGCTAAAGTGCATGTTATGGCCTATTTCCAGGCCAATCTTTGATCGCTCGTGAACGCTGCGCGCTTGGCAGCTTGGATGAAGGCTGCTACCACCCCATCAAGATAAAGCCTTGATCCCGGACATTCCATTCCGGCAACGATCCGGGTGGGGAGGTTATGACGCGATGTCCAAGAAGCTGGCGCTGACTCTGGCTTGCGGTGACTATGAAATCGTTCGAGCCTTGAAAGAGGGCACGGTTCAGCCCGATGGCATCGAGCTGACGATCATCACGACGATGGATTCGAGCACCCGGCATTGGCGCTTCCTGCGCAATCGCGAATTCGATGTCGCTGAAGTCTCGAGTTCCTCCTATTTGCTGGCACGCGATCAAGGCCTGCCTTTCGCGGGCATCCCTGTCTTCCTGCATCGCCGCTTTCGCCACGGCTTCGCTTTCGTCAACACGTCGAAAGGCATCAATGAGCCGAAGGATCTGATCGGTCGCAGGATCGGTGTGAAATCCTTTCAGGTGTCGGCGATCCTGTGGCTGCGCGGTATTCTCGAACATGAATATGGCGTGCCGCACAAATCGATCGAATGGTTGACAGAGATCGATGAGGATGTGGAATTCACGCCGCCGGAAGGATTACGTCTGTCGCGCATGCGCCACGATCAGACGTGCGAAGAGCTACTTGTGGCGGGCGAACTCGATGCGGTGCTGCACGCCGATCTGATCTGGCCGATGGTGGAACGTCATCCGGCGGTGAAGCGCCTGTGGCCGGATTACAAGAACGAAGAACTGGCTTACTTCCGCAAGACCGGCATTTTCCCGATCATGCATGTGACGGGCGTCAAGCAGGAGATCGTCGATAAATACCCCTGGGTTCCGGTCGAACTGATGAAGGCTTTCGAGGCGGCCAAGGCTGTCGCCATGAAGCGCATGGAAAATCCACGCATCGTGCCGCTCGCCTGGTATCGTGAGGCCTGGGAGGAGCAGGAGGAAGTGCTCGGCCGCGACCCCTGGCAGTATGGCATGACCGACAGCAATCGGCATACGCTGGAGACCTTGATCGGCTATTCTTTCGAGCAAGGATTGATCAAGCGGAAGATGGGGCTCGAGGAGTTGTTTCTCGATGTGAACCAAGGACGCAAACGCGGCACCAATCGCTTCTGATCAAAAACGGGAGGGAAGGATGAGGAGGAGTTTCGCCATCGTCGCAGGAGTTTTGGCCCTGCAGGCGCCTGCGGCAAGTCTGACCCAAAGCCTGGCTCAAGACGCCGGCCCGTTTGCGAGCGGTAAGCCGCTCACCATGATCATCGGCTTTGGCCCCGGCGGCGGTTATGATCTGTGGGGCCGCGTGGTGGCCCGCCACATCACCAAACATCTGCCCGGCAAACCCAATGCCATCCCGCAGAACATGCCTGGCGCTGGCAGCTTCACCGCCGCCAGCAATATTTATGCGATCGCGCCCAAGGATGGTTCGACCATGGGCATCATCGCGCGCGATGCCGCGCTTGGGCCCCTCACCGGCCAGGTCGGTGCCCGCTTCGATCCCTTGCAAATCACCTGGATCGGCACGCCGACCACAGAGACCAACGTCTGCATCGCCAATCAGAACGCCAAGGTGAAGACCTACGACGATCTCCTGAAGACCGAGCTGATCGTCGGCGATACCGGGCCTGGCACCGGCACGCGCGCCTATCCCCGGGCGCTAAATGCCATCCTTGGCACCAAGTTCAAGCTGGTGGCCGGTTTCCCCGCGTCTTCCGATGTGTTTCTCGCCATGGAGCGCGGCGAAGTCGACGGCATTTGCGAAAGTCTCGACAGTGTCGATGGCAAGCGGCCGGATTGGATCTCTCAAAAGAAAGTGAACTTGATCTTTCAGGGTGGCACGGAGCCCAGCCCCGAGATAAAGGACACTCCGTTCATTCTCGATATGGCCAAGACTGCCGAGCAGAAACAGGCGATCGAGTTCCTTTATGCGGGACAGGGTATTGGCCGGCCGTTCGTCGCGCCCCCCAACATGCCGCCGGAGCGGGTCAAAATGTTGCGTGATGCGTTCAACGCGACGATGAAGGACGAAGAATTCATCGCCGAAGTGAAGAAGCAGCGGCTTGATCTCGAACCGCATACGGGCGAACAGCTCGAAGCATTGATCCGCAAGATCTATGCGACCCCCAAGCCCATCGTCGAACGCGTCGGTGAGCTGATCAAATAGGACTTTGGCGCGCTAGATGGCATTTTCGGTCAAGGGCCTGGAGCCGTTCCAGTCGCGCGAATATTCCTGTTTCTTCTTCTCGCGTTTCTTCGCCGGGCTGGCGATCAGCATGGTCGATGTCGCTGTCGGCTGGATGGTTTATGAGATGACAGGCAGCGCGGTGGCGCTGGGCCTGATCGGTCTGGCGGCCTTCGCGCCCAGCATTTTGTTTCTGTTGATCGCCGGTCATGTCGCCGATCGTTACGATCGCCGGCAGGTGTTGATGGTGTGCTACAGCATCTCGGCGGTGGCTTCCTTTGGCCTCTATTTGAGTGCCGTACTGCAGATCGAGAGATTGCCTCTCATCTATGCCCTGGTGTTTCTGGCCGGTGCCGCACGCGCCTTTTTCAGTCCGGCGTCTTCGGCGCTTCTGCCGAACCTGGTGAGCAAGGAACAATTGGCCAATGCGGTGGCGCTTGGTTCCACCGCCACCAAGACCGCTTCGATCATCGGGCCGGCGGTGGGTGGTTTCGCTTATCTGTTCGGCGCGCCCTTCGTCTTCTTCTGCACGACGTTCCTGTCGGCGACCTGCGTCGTCCTGCTCTACATGCTCAAGCGTCGCCCGCCGGCCGACAACACGTCGCAATTGTCGTGGGAATATATGACGGCGGGGCTCAAATCGATCTGGTCGAACTCGACCTTGCTCGGCCTGATCTCGCTCGATCTCTTCGCCGTTCTGCTCGGTGGCGCCACGGCGCTGTTACCGATGTTCGCCAAGGATATTTTCGATGCCGGCCCGGTCGGCCTCGGCCTGTTGCGCAGCGCGCCTTCGGTCGGCGCCATAGGCACCGCAGTGGTGCTGGCCCGGTTCCCGCTCAACAGTCGGGTCGGGCTGCGCATGTTCCAGGCGGTCGGTCTGTTCGGCCTTGCCACCATCGGTTTCGGCCTGTCCTCCCATATCGGTGTCGCGCTGGTGTGCCTGATCATTTTGGGCGCCGCCGACATGGTGAGCGTCTATGTCCGCACCACCTTGGTGCAGTTGGAAACACCTGATGAGATGCGCGGCCGGGTCTCGGCGGTGAACAGCCTGTTCATCGGCGCGTCCAACGAATTGGGCCAGTTCTATTCCGGCATCGTCGCCAGTTTGACCGGCCCGGTGCTGGCCGTAATCATCGGCGGGGGTGGCGCGGTTGCCGTCACCCTGGCCTGGATGCGCCTGTTTCCAGGGTTGAAGGAGCGGGACAAGCTGGTCTGAGCAAATATTTGCACCGGGCAGCCTGCGGGCGCAAAATTGTTTAGACTGCGGGGAAGGAGTCGGGGAACGGCTCAGCTTAGGACGAATGATGAACGAACTTCTTGACGCAGAACGGGTGTGGTTTCGGCTTTTGCGTGTGAACACACGCATGAACAGCGTGATCGCCGACCGTCTGCGCGAGATCGGTTTGTCCGTTCCCCAGTGCGATATCCTCACCACCCTGACCGAGCAGGAGGGCATGAGCCAGCAGGATCTGGCCCGCCGGCTCTATGTCACCAAGGGCAATATTTCCGGCCTGGTCGACCGCCTCGTCGCGGCGGCGCTGGTCGAGCGGCGGACGATTCCCGGTGACCGCCGCTCGCATGCCATCTTCCTCACCGAGGACGGGCGCCGTATGGCCATGGAGGCCATTGCCGTGCAGAAGCGCTTCGTCGAGGAGACCTTCGCGAAAATGCCGGCCGACCGGTTGGCGGATTTCGAGAAACTGGTGATCGAGGTGCGCGACCTGGTCCGGGCCGCCGCCAATGTGCAGGAGCCGGCGATCGGCACGGCGATGCAGAACAAGGTCCGCACCACCTCGCCGCCCCGCGCCCGTATTCGGTCAGTCGGCAGCTAAAAACTCTCGTTTTCGGATTATTATCGTTCGATAAAGCGCGATTTCTATGCTTGATTCCTAACGTTATATATGCGTGAATATAGCGCATGGAGTGACGCTATGTTCCCGCACGCCCAGCCCAAGAATGTCCTGCGCCTCGACGCATCGGCCGCCTTCGCCTTTCCGGCCACGGGGCCTTTGGTTAACGTGGCCGAACCGCGCCGCCGCAAGCTGTGGGACTTCAGCACGTCGCTGCATTGCTCGATCATCGGCACTTGTCTGACACTGCCGGCGCTGCGCAAGGTCGTCGGCAAATCCATCGGCCCGGCGGCGATCGCCAATCAGTCCGACCATGAAATCCATAAGGAAGGCGTGCGGCTCGCATCGACAGCGTGCGGAGCTGGCAAACTGCTGCAGAAGGCGCTCGAAGCCGAACACGCGGCCGCCATCCGGCGCTTCGAAAGCGCCGCGACGCCGGCAGACATTCTCACACTCTGGCGCGAGTCGCGCGCCATGGGCGACGTCGCAGGCGGCTATTGGGCGGCGCTCACCCATCCGGCCACCGACACGACGCTGCTGAAACAGATCTTCGGCGAGATCCATATGCTGTCGCATCTGGTCGGCGCCGCCAATCGCGCCGACATTCGCCGCCTGGCCGATCTCGAACAGGAAAACGTCCGCCTCAGCGAAAAGGTCGAACGGCAGGAAAGCCGGCTGCGCAGCATGGTGACGGAGCGCGACGCGCGGATCGCGCGGCTGCAAGCGATGCTTGCGGAAACGGCCTCCGCCGCGCCGACAGATCACGATGGTGAAATGGAAGAGCTGCGCGCTTTGGTGGCGAGCCTCAGTTCGAAACTCGACCGTGAAAGCGCCCGGCGGGCCAAGCTCGAAGCGCAGCAGGCCAATCTACGCGAGGAAACGCAAACGGCGCGTGACGAGCGCGACACGGCCATCAACGCCAAGGATCGGTTGGCCGAGGAACTGGCAGCGCTCGAAGATTACATGCAGGCCGACACGGCGGCGCCGGCCGCGCAGCCGATGCTGTCGGGCCAGACTTTTCTTTACGTCGGTGGCCGGGCGCACACGCTCGCTGCCATCAAGGAAGCAGTCAGCGCCACCGGCGCGCTCTTCCTGAATCACGATGGCGGATTGGACGAGGCCACGAGCCTGCTGCCGTCCTTGATCGGCCGCGCCGATGTCGTCGCCTTTCCCGTCGACTGCATCAGTCACAATGCGATGTTCACGGTGAAGCGCCTGTGCAAGCAGGCGCAGAAACCGTTCGTGCCGCTGCCGAGCAGCGGCCTGGCGGGCGTTTTGCGCCTGCTCAAGGCTTGGCCCGCTATGCGGCCAAACACGGTTGCGATCGACGCCTGAGCGCGTCGATCTTCCACGTCTGTCTGAGGAGAAACCCATGGATGATATCGCGTTTTCGGGCGATCAATTGGCGTCGGCCTTTCTGGCGCGCTGCGGCAAACTGCTGATCGACGGCAAGGAAGTGCCCGCCGTGTCGGGCAAAACGTTTGAGGTGGTCAACCCGGCCACCGAACAGGTGATCGCGCGCGTCGCTCACGGCGAAGAAGCCGATGTCGATCTGGCGGTCGCGGCCGCACGCAAGGCTTTCGACGGTGGCCCGTGGGTGCGCATGGCGCCGGCCGAACGCACCAAGCTCATCTACAAACTTGGCGAAGCGATCGAGCGTCACGCCGATGAACTGGCGCTGATCGAAACCTTGGACAACGGCAAGCCGCTGAAGGCGTCGCGCACCATCGACATTCCAAGCTCGGCCGAGAAGCTGCGCTACTACGCCGGCTGGGCCACCAAACTCTACGGCACCACCGCCGATGTCTCGCTGCCGGGCGATTGGCACGCCTATACCTTGCGCGAGCCGGTCGGCGTCGCCGCTTTGATCGTGCCGTGGAATTTCCCGCTGATGATGGCGGTCTCGAAGATCGCACCGGCGCTCGCCGCCGGCTGCACCGTCATTCTCAAGCCGGCGGAACAGACGCCGCTGACGGCGCTGCGTCTGGGTGAACTGGTGCAGGAGGTGGGCTTCCCGCCTGGCGTCATCAACATCGTCACCGGTTTTGGCGAGGCCGGCGCGGCGCTGGTCGATCATCCCGGCGTCGACAAGGTCTCCTTCACCGGCTCGACCGAAGTCGGCAAGCTGATCCTCAAGGCCGCCACCGGCAATCTGAAGCGCGTGACGTTGGAACTCGGCGGCAAGTCGCCGGTCATCGTCTTCCCCGATGCCAACATCGATCAGACGATCGAGGGCGTGTCGCGTTTCATCTTCACCAATGCCGGTCAGGTCTGCGCGGCGGGCTCGCGGCTCTATGCGCATAAAAAAGTGTTCGACCGCATTCTCGAAGGTGTCACCGAACGGGCGCAGAAGCTGAAGGTCGGTCCTGGCGTCGATGCGGCGACCGAAATGGGTCCGCTGGTCTCGCAGGAACAGCTCGATCGCGTCACCGGCTTTCTGCAATCGGGCCGCGAGGCCGGCGCAGCGGTCGTCACTGGCGGCAAGCGTTTCGGCCAATCCGGCTATTTCGTCGAACCGACCATCCTCGCCGACACCACCGCCGATATGGCGGTGCGGCGTGAGGAAATTTTTGGGCCGGTTCTCTGTGCCGCGACCTTCGATGACGACAGTCTCGATGCCATCGCTGCTGAGGCCAACAACACGACTTACGGCCTGTCGGCCTATGTGTGGACGCAGAATCTGAGCGTCGCCCATAAGATGGCGAAGCGGCTGAAGTCCGGCTTCATCCGCATCAACGGTGGCGGCCTCGACAATGCGCTGCCGTTCGGCGGCTACAAGCAGTCCGGCTGGGGTCGCGAGAATGCCAAGGAAGGCGTCGAGACCTTCACCGAGGTGAAGTCGGTGATCATCGGTCTCTAAACAAACGGGAACCGAGAATAGGGGCGGCGGGTTCATCTTTTGATGAACCGTCGTCCCTTTGGTTTTTGGCTTTCTTTATGTTTTTTCGGAGTGATCGGCGCTGAGGTCGCAGCTTTGCCGCGCGATCCGCCTTTGCCATGGCCGCGGCCGCAATCCCTCATGGAGGATCAGTCGCGGGTCGTTGAGCCCGATATGGCTGGCCCCAAACAAGCTGATCCCAAGCAAGCGGCACTGCCCAAGCCTGAGACCGCTCAACCTGAAATAGCCAAGCCTGAAACAACCAAGCCTCAAACAAGCAAGCCGGAGGCGAAGCCCGAGCCCGTCGAGCCGGTGTTGCCGACGGTCTCCACCACCTGTCGTGATTTTCTCAACAGCGGTCAGGTCGAGGCCAAACGGGTCAGCGCGCCGCGCGCCGGGCCGGGATGCGGGATCGACGAGCCGGTGGCGCTGACGGCGATCAGACTGGCCGATGGCCGGCGCGTCGCCGTGACCGATGCGGGTACTATGCGTTGCGATATGGCGCGGGCGTTTTCATCCTGGGTCAAAGGCGAATTCGCAAGCCTGCTGGAGCAGGATGGCCGCCGGCTTGAGACCATCGTCTCCGGGGCCTCCTATGACTGCCGCGGCCGCAACCGGGTGAAGGGCGCCAAATTGAGCGAGCACGGCAAGGGCAATGCGCTCGACATTCGCGGCGTCCGCTTCGCCGGCGGCGCCACGGCCCAGGTCGGCGATAAGGCCAAGCCGATCCCGATGGCGCTCTTTGAATCCGCCTGCCGGCATTTCGCGACGGTGCTGGGGCCGGGGTCCGACGGCTATCACGAGGACCATATGCACATCGACCTGGCGTTGCGCCGGCCGGGATCGCACTACTGTCGCTGGCAAGGCTCTTCGAAGTAAGGCTCTTCGAAGTAGTTGCGGCGCGTGACGCCGCGCACAGCCTTTATCCACATCTCCGGTTAGCAAGATTAAAGCCGTCTTAACCGATGGCTCACATTTTTAACGAGCCGGCGCCAGTGGTTCGGGCCGGCCGTGCCCCAGAGTGAGTTGCCCCAATGTCGTCCCAATCGATCGAAGACAGCCGTCAAGAATCCCCCGTCGAAGCCCCGCTGCGCAAAGTTAAGGACGCGCGCGACCTTCTGACCCATCTCTACCGTGAAATCGGCATCGCGGCGGTGGCCGCCGCCCTGCAGATCCGCTCCGACAAGCAGGAAGCTTTACGCCCGGGTGGTCCGCGCCCGCAGGTGAAGGACATTCCCGCATTTTTGCGTGGCGACGACATGGCGGCGTGATAGCTTCTTGTCTAGCGCCTGCAAGAGGGAGCGGGCGGGAACGGACAAGAACTATAAATGGCACTTGTAACACGACGCGGTTTCCTCCGCGCCGCCGCGGGCGGTGCGGGCCTTCTCAGTGTGGGTGGTTATGCCTTCGGCATCGAGCCCGGTTTCATCCTCACACGCACCACCTATCACATGACGCCGCCGGCCTGGCCGGCGGATCTGCACCTGCGCATCGGCGTCATTTCCGATGTTCACGCCTGCGAACCTTGGATGCCGGCGAGCCGCGTGCGCGCCATCTGCAACAAGGTGAACGCGCTTCATCCCGACATCATCGTTCTGCTCGGCGATTACACCGGCGGCCATATGATGGTGACCGGCCCGGTGATGCCGGAAGCCTGGGGAGAAGCGATGAGCGTGCTGCGGGCGCCCTATGGCGTCTATGGCGTGCTCGGCAATCACGACCTCTGGCATGGCGCGCTGCCGAACATGCCGGCGCTCAACGGCGATCCGGTGCGCAAGGCTTTGCGCGATGCCGGCGTCACGGTGATGGAGAACGATGCGGTGCGCGTGGTCAAGGATGGCCATGCCTTCTGGGTCGTCGGTCTCGCCGATCAGTTGGCCCTGCGGCGCAGCCACCGCGAGTACATCGGCATGGACGATCTGCCCGGCTCGCTGGCGCGGGTGACCGACGATGCGCCGGTGATCCTGCTGGCGCACGAGCCCTATATTTTTCCGCAGGTGCCGCAGCGGGTGGCGCTCACTTTATCGGGCCACACCCACGGCGGTCAGGTGCGTCTGCCGGAGTTCGCCCAGCCCTTGATGAGCCCGCGCATGCGCTGGTCGCAAACCTATGGCCATATCGCCGTCGACAACAAGCATATGATCGTCTCGGCAGGATTGGGCACGTCGCTGGCGCCAGTGCGCTTCATGCGCCCGCCGGAGATCGTCGACATTGTGCTCGGGGCGCCACAGCGGATTTCGTAAGCGCAAAGAAAAAGGCCGGGTCACTCCGGCCTTTTTAAATTCATCTCTGTAAGGGGCGCTTAACGCACGATCACTTTCGCGTTCATCGGCGTGCGATTGTAGAGATCGACGATGTCGATGTTGCGCATGCGGATGCAGCCCGACGACACGCTGCGGCCGATCTTATCGGGCTCGTTGGTGCCGTGGATGCGATAGAGCGTGTCGCGGCCGCCCTCGTAAAGATAGAGGGCGCGGGCGCCGAGCGGATTGTCCGGACCGCCGTTGAGGCCGCCGGCGGCCGCCGTCGGCTTGAGATGCGGCCAGCGCTCGACCATGTCGGCCGGCGGCATCCAGCGCGGCCATTCGGCCTTGCGCTTCACCTGCGCCGTGCCGGTCCAGCCGTAGGCCTCCGCGCCTGTGGCGACGCCATAGCGGATGGCGCGTTTGCCGGGCAGCACGAAATAGAGAAAGTTCTGCTTGGTATCGACGATGATCGTGCCGGGCGCTTCGCCGGTCGGATCCTGAATCTCGTAACGTTGATGTTCCGGGTCGAGCTCGAACGGCGGCACCATGGCCATCCATTCGGCGTCCTTGGCGGTAAGCGCCGGATCCGGCACCGACTTGTAATTGCAACCCGCAAGCAAAGTCGCGCCCACCAATGCGACCACAAAAGCCTTCAGTTTCATGAGATTAGCCCCGATTCGGTACCGCCAGGCCCGAATTTATTAGGTCTTTTCTTACCATATCATTGTCTTAAGGTGAGATACGGACGCAAATGTCCAGATTGTGTTGCATCTAGGACACAGTCCTGCGCCTTTTTAAGCTAAGCTTGTCACCCCAGCCGCATCCGGTACTTCAACTTGAGCACACTTTATCTCACGCATCCTTCGGGCATCGGCCATGACATGGGCTATGGCCACCCCGAACAGCCCAAGCGGCTGGTGGCGATCGAAGAAGCGCTATCGGCGGAGAAATTTCAAAGCCTGATCCGCGAGGCAGCGCCCCGCGGCACGAGTGCCGACATTCTGCGTGTTCATCCCGAGGCCTATCTGCGCGCCATCGACGAGGCGGCGCCGACCGACGGTCTGGTGCAGCTCGATGGCGACACGGCGATGAGCCCCGGCACTTGGGAAGCCTGCATGCATGCGGTGGGTGCCGCCAGCCAGGCGGTGGACGAGGTGATGGCCGGCAAGATCGCCAATGCCTTCGTCGCCATGCGCCCGCCCGGCCATCATGCCGAGACGGCGACGCCGATGGGCTTCTGCTTCTTCAACAATGTCGCCATCGCCGCCCGCCGCTCCCGTGCCGTCCATGGCGCCGAACGTGTGGCGATCATGGATTTCGACGTCCATCACGGCAACGGCACCCAGGAGATTTTCTGGAACGACCCGAGCGTGCTTTACACCTCCACCCATCAGATGCCGCTCTATCCCGGCACCGGCGCCAAGAGCGAGACCGGCGCCCATGACACGATCGTCAACGCGCCGCTGCGGGCGGGCGACGACGGCGAGCGCTTTCGCGAAGCCATGACCGACGTGGTGTTGAAGCGGATCGACGCCTTTTCGCCCGATCTCGTCATTATCTCGGCGGGTTTTGATGCCCATCGTAAGGACCCGCTGGCGCAGCTCGGTCTGATTGAGGAAGATTTTGCTTGGGCGACCCGACAATTGCTCGACATCGCGGAGCGGCGCTGCAAGGGGCGCCTCGTCTCCGTGCTGGAAGGCGGCTATAATCTCGACGCGCTCGGCAAGTCGGTGGCCGCGCATGTGTCCGCGTTGATGGAAAGAGTTTAACGGGGAACAATGCGACTGATCCGCTCTCTTCGCCTGATCGCCATCGGCGCCGTTTTTATGCTCGGCTTCGCCGCGCAGTCGGCTATGGCGCAGTGTGAATCGACCGCCTGGGAAAACGCTTCTTATTCGGTCTGCACGTTCATTTCCGGCAAATCCGACATCCGCCTGTTCCTCGACGACCCCGACGGCACGGTCTACGGCTCGTTCAACGCATTGTCGGATGCGCTGGAGCGTGACGGCGAGAAGCTCGTCTTCGCGATGAATGCCGGCATGTATCATCCCGATTATCGGCCCGTCGGCCTGTTCATCGAAAGCGGCGTCGAAAAGGCGCGGCTCAACACGCGCAACGGCCCCGGCAATTTCCATCTCAAACCGAACGGCGTCTTCTACGTCACGCGCACCGGCGCTGGCGTCGTTGACAGCGATCGCTTTGCCTCGCGCCGCGCCGACGTGCGCTACGCCACCCAGTCGGGCCCGATGCTGGTGATCAACGGACGCCTGCATCCGCGCATCCAGGAAGAGGGCACGTCGAAAAAGACCCGCAATGGGGTCGGGGCCTGTTCCGGCGGGCGCATCGTCTTCGCCATTTCAAACGAGCCGGTGACCTTCTACGACTTCGCCACCTTCTTCCGCGACAAGATCGGCTGCAGCGACGCTCTGTTCCTCGATGGCTCCATCTCGTCGATGTACGCGCCCTCGATCAGCCGGCACGATCGCTGGCGGCCGATGGGTCCGATCGTCGGCGTGGTCGAAAAGAAGAAGGGTTAGCTCCCGACAATCGCGGTGGCTTCCGCGTCGATCGTCAGCCCCGTCGTATCGACCGTTTGCAACGCATCGGCCACTTCGACGCCCGCCACCACCATCTGCGGCGCGATCTCGGCAAGTGGCGCCAGCACGAAGGCGCGTTCCAGCATGCGGGGATGCGGGATGGTCAGGCCTGGCTCGTGCATCGTCACGTCATCATAGGTGAGAATGTCGATGTCGAGCGTGCGCGGTCCCCAAAGCTCCAGGCGCACGCGGCCGGCTTGGCGTTCGATCGCCAGGCAAAGATCAAGCAGGGCACGCGGCGACAGATGCGTACGCACGATCACCGCGACGTTGCTGAAATCCGGCTGATCGGTCTTGCCCCATGGCGGCGTCCGCCACACCGACGAGCGCTGCTCGACTTGCGCGCCGCCTGCCTCCAGGGCGCGTAGCGCATCGGCGAAAGTATGCGCCACATCGCCGGTATTGCCGCCCAGGCAAAGCGCGGCGAGAGCCGGTTCGCTCACGGCGTTCAACGGCTTTTCAATTGATCGCGCGTCATGCGCAGATCGACGCCGACCGCGCCGATGCGCTCGGGGATCGGTGGCTTCAATTTGCGGATGCGCAGATGCACCGCATCGACGCGCGCAAACTGATCGAGTAGGCCGCCGGCCAGGGCGGCGGCGGCGGCTTCCACCAGCTTGTAATGGGATTCGACAAACAGCCGGCGCACGGTGTTGACGATGGCGTCATAATCCAGCGCATCCTGCAACTGGTCGCTGGCGGCCTCGATCGCCATATCGACTTCGAATTCGATGTCGATGGCGAAGGCCTGGCCGAACTCTTTCTCGTGCTTGTGCCAGCCATGATAGGCGTGCAGTTCGAGCTGTTCGATAATCACTTTGCCCGGCAAGCTCATCGGCGTTCTGTTCCTTTGCCCAGGATGGCGTTCAAGACGGCGAAGGCTTCCACATGAGCCGCCACGTCGTGCACGCGCACGATATCGGCGCCATTGAGGGCACCATAAACGTCGGCGGCCACGCTGCCGATCATCCGTTCTGACGCGATGGTGCGCGTCGTGGCGAAACCGATGAAACGCTTGCGCGAGATGCCGAGCAACAGCGGAAAGCCCAATGCCTGTTTCAATTCGGCGAGGCGGCGCACCAGTTCGAAGCTTTGATCGTGGGTCTTGCCGAAGCCGATGCCGGGATCAATGAAGATATTGTCCCTGTTGACACCGGCCTTGAGCGCGATGTCGATCGAGCGTGACAGGAAATCCTTCACTTCGGCGAACATGTCGATGCCGGCGTCGTCCTGCCGGCGGTTGTGCATCAGCACGCAATGCACCTGCGCCTCGGCGCTGACCCTGGCGATATCAGGATCGAATTGAAAACCCCACACGTCGTTGACGATGGTGGCGCCAGCCTCGATGGCGGCGGCGGCGACTTTCGCTTTCATCGTGTCGATGGAAATCGGCAGACGGGTGCGCGCCGACAAGGTCCGCACGACCGGCACGACCCGCGCGATCTCTTCGTCCAGTGTCACGGTGGCGGCGCCGGGCCTGGTCGATTCGCCGCCGATGTCGAGAATGTCGGCGCCTTCGGCCGCGAGCTGCTCGCCATGCGCCACGGCGGCGGCATGGTCGAGGTAGCGGCCGCCGTCGGAGAAGGAATCCGGCGTCACATTGACGATGCCCATAACGAGCGCGCGATGGCTGAGCCGCAACGGCGTGCGGGCCGGAACGACGGACGACACGTCAACGGTCGCAGCCGGTTCAGCAACGCTGGTGTCGTCGGGTGTCACGTCGCGTGGCGCATTCGGATCGGCGACGGCTTCCTTGCGCGCTTCTTCATCCAGCGTGCGCCGGACGCTGCGAACGCCTTTCCCCAATGCATAGAGATATTTCTCGAACATGGGTTCCCTCACGCGGGACGGGGGAAAGGCCAACGCGTTGCCGGCGCGCCCGTCTGGCCGCGATGGCGCAGGAAGGCATCCGCCAGCACGATGGCCATCATCGCTTCGCCGACGGGCACGGCGCGAATGCCGACGCACGGATCGTGGCGGCCTTTGGTGCGGATGTCGACTTCGGCGCCGAAGCGGTTGACGGAGCGGCGCTCGGTCAGGATCGAGGAGGTTGGCTTCACCGCGAAGCGCGCGACGATCGGCTGGCCCGTCGAAATGCCGCCGAGAATGCCGCCGGCATGATTGGAGACGAAATGCGGCAGGCCGGTATTGCCGGTGCGCATTTCATCGGCATTGTCTTCGCCCGACAGGGCGGCCGCCGCCATGCCTTCGCCGATTTCGACACCCTTCACCGCATTGATCGACATGAAGGCGGAGGCGAGTTCCGCGTCGAGCTTGCCGTAGATCGGCGCGCCCCAGCCGGGCGGCACGCCCTCAGCCACGATCTCGATCACGGCGCCGCAGGAGGAGCCGGCCTTGCGCACGCCGTCGAGATAGGTCTCCCATTCGCGGGCGGCCTGCGGATCGGGGCAGAAGAAGGCATTGTCGTCGACGGCATTCCAGTCCCAGCGCTGACGATCGATCTTGTGCGGACCCATCTGCACCAGAGCGCCGCGAATGCGCACGCCCTCGAGAACCTTGCGGGCGATGCCGCCGGCGGCCACGCGCATCGCCGTTTCGCGCGCCGAGGAGCGACCGCCGCCGCGATAGTCGCGGATGCCGTATTTGGCGTCATAGGGAAAATCGGCATGGCCCGGCCGGTACTGCTGGCGGATCTCGCCATAGTCCTTGGAGCGCTGGTCGACATTGTCGATGATCAGCCCGATCGGCGTGCCGGTGGTGAGCTGCCGCCCGGTCGCTTCCTCGGTCATCACGCCCGAGACGATGCGCACCTGGTCCGGCTCCTGCCGCTGGGTGGTGAAGCGCGATTGGCCGGGCCGGCGCTTATCGAGATAACCTTGCAGGTCGGCCTCGGTCAGTTCGATCAACGGCGGGCAGCCGTCGACGACGCAGCCGATCAGCGGCCCGTGGCTTTCGCCAAAGCTCGTGAAGCGGAAAAGATGACCGAACGTATTGTGTGACATGGCGCGCCTGGCTGAACGCGGGCGTTGTAGCAGGGACGCAACCGGGGTCAAACCCCGGCTGTATCACTGGGTTTTCGAGCGAATATTCAGGCCGTCCGCACCGCCGGAGCGCCCATCCAAGACGAATTGCCCGGAATCTGCTCGCCCTTCATGACGATGGTGAGCGGCCCCAGCCGGGCGAAAGCGTCGACCTTGGTGTCGTAGAGCACGGTCGAGCCGGCGCCGACGGTCACGGCCGGGGCCAGTTCCACCCGGCCCACTTTCATCACCCGATCCTCGTAGAGATGGGTCTGCAAAGCCGACAGCGCATTGATGGCGCAATGGTCGCCGACCTTGACGCAGTCGAATTCGGTGATGTCGGTGGAATCCATCCACACGCCCTTGCCGAATTTGGCGCCGAGCAGCCGCAGGGTCCAGGGCAGGAACGGCGTGCCGCGCATATGGTCGAGCAGCACGCGCGCGCCGAGGCCCCAATACATCACGGCCACCGCTTCCGTGCGCATCGCCCACCACGACCACATCGGCATGGTGGCCGGGCGATAGGTGCCCATGGTCAGCCATTTGACGGCGATGACCACACCCATCATGGCGCAGGAAATGGCGATCGAGCAGGCGATGAACAGCACGCCCATCAGGAACCAGTCGCGCGCTTCCAGCGCCGGTCCCAGCACTTCCACGGCCCAGGTGCCGAAGGTGATGAACAGCATGGTCGGCAGCGAGATATGCACCGCCTCGAAGACGGCGCGGGCGAATTTCTTCCACTTGGGCGGTTCGTAGGTCCAGTTGGAACCGGTGTCGAAGCGCTGGCGCACGGGCAGGCGGATCGGCGGCGAGCCGAACCACGTGCCGCCGGCCTCCATGTCTTCGTTCTTGGGCGGTTTCGATTTGATGCCGATCAGCGCGCCGGTCGGGATGTCGGCGCCGACGGGCACCACCGCATCGTTGCCGACGAAGACGCGGGCGCCGGTGCGCACCTTGCGCAAGGTCATCCAGCCGCGCCGCGTGTCCTCGTCGCCCAGCACCACTTCGTCGGCGATGAAGCATTTTTCGCCGATCTCGACGAGATCGTAGCGGCCCGACAGATTGGTGGAGATTTCCGCGTCCTTGCCGATCTTCGCGCCCATCAGGCGATACCAGTTGCGCATGTAGATGGTGGCGTAGAGCGACGACAGGGTTTCCAGCGTCACTTCGGTGGCGAGCGCCACGGTCCATTTGCGGAAATAGAAGCCGGAATGCACCGAATAGCTGCCTTCGCGTACGCGCGGCAGGATGATCCAGCGGAACGCGGCGATCAGCGCCACGGTGACGAGCACCATGACGAAAGCCGTCGGCCAGGCCATGATCGGGATCGAGGCCAGATAGGCGAGGCGGTCGCCGGAGCCCGGCATCACCCATTCGTCGATCCGGTCGAACAGCCAGAAGGCCGGGAAGATCGGCAACAAGCCAAGCGGTGGGATCAGGGTCAGCAGGATGACGTAGAGAACGCCAAAACTGCCGCGACGCAGCGCGCTGGCCTCAGGCGGCGTGTCCAACGCCGCGACATTGACCGAGCCGGTGCGCCGTCCGGGCGAACCGTCCCAGATTTCCGCTTCGCCGATCTCAGTACCCGCCGCGATGGCGGTGAGATCGTGCAGTTCCGCATGCGCGCCGATCTTGACGTTGTCTTCGATGACGCAGGACGTACCGATATAGGCGTCCTTGCCGATCTCGATCGTCCCGATGATCAGTTCGTTGCCCTCGACGCGGGCATTGGCGAATTTCACTTTTCCGCCGATGCTGCAGCCATCGCCGATGGTCAGCAGATCCGGTGCGCCAATGTCGGTTTCCGCGATGATCGCATCATCGCCGACGCGCGCGCCCAGCGCTCGCAGATAGAAGCGCATCACCGGCGAGCTTTGGAAATATTTCATATGGGTCAGCGCCAGGAAGCGCTGCGCCACCCACCAGCGGAAATAATAGGCGCCCCAGAGCGGATAGCGCCCCGGTTTGGTGCGCCCCAGCACCAGCCATTTGATGGCGATGGCGAGGAAGACCGTCGCCACGTTGATGCAGGCATAGACCGCCAGCAGCGAGAAGACTTCCTCGAACAGGGTGGCGCTGGCGCTGGTCAGCAGCATGTAGCTGACGAACACGCCAAGCCACTGCGCCGTGGTCACCGCCAGGATGAAGGGCAGAACGCAAGCCTGCGCCAGGCCGCAGAAGAAGCGCCGCAGCACCGGCGTCGGCTCGAACGCCAGATCTTTCGCCGGCGGTGCCGTGCTGGCGCGCTCGTCGAGAATCTGGCCCATGGCGCGCAGGCTGCGCGCCGCATAGACGTCTTGCAGGGTGATCGAGGCCAGTTGCGGCGAACGGCGCACGACCGAGATGAATTTCGCCGCCAGCAGAGAATGGCCGCCGAGATCGGTGAAGAAGTCGGCTTCAAAGCCGATCGGTTGCGGCGGCAGCACTTCGCGCGCCGCATCGAGCAGGATCGCCTCGGTCGGCGTCGCCGGCTCTTCTTGTTCGTTGGGGGCGACGGCGAGCGGCGCCAGTTCGATCTTCTTCAGGCGATTGCGATCGGCCTTGCCGGAGGGCAGGCGCGGCAGTTCGCCCAGCACTTCGAAGCGCGACGGGATCATATAGGCGGGCAGCACCCGCTGAAGATCCTGCCGCAGCACCTTCGCCTCGATCGTCGCGCCGCGTTCCGGCACGATGAAGGCGATGAGCTGATCGACGCCGTCATGGCTTTGCAACACCACGGCGGCCTGGGCGATCTCGTCACGATGGACGAGTTTCGCTTCGATCTCGCCAAGCTCGACGCGGAAGCCGCGAATTTTCACCTGGTCGTCGATGCGGCCGCGAAAGACGATCTCGCCCTGCTCGTCGAGCAGAACCGCATCGCCCGAGCGATAGAGCCGCGGATCGGCGCCATTGCCGTCGAACGGATTGGCGATGAATTTTTCCGCCGTCAGCTCGTCCCGATTGAGATAGCCGCGCGCGACGCCCGGACCGCCGATCAGCAATTCGCCTTCGACACCAGGCGGCACGAGCAGCAATTCGTCGTCGACCACATAGCAGGTGTAGTTGGGGATCGGCTTGCCGATGGTGACGGGCGTGCCGGCCTGCACTTCGGCTATCGTCGCCACGACGGTCGTTTCGGTTGGGCCGTAGGAGTTGAAAACGCGGCGGCCGGGTTTGCACCAGCGCTCGGCGATGATGGGCGGGCAGGCTTCGCCGCCCAGGATGATGATGCGCAGCGTGTTGATGTCGCGCGGCAGCATGGCAAGCAGGGTCGGCACCGTATCGAGCACGGTAATGCCGTTGACTTCCATCAGATCGGGAAGTCGTTCCGTCTCGCCCATGATCTGCGGCGTGGCGACGAAGAGCGTCGCGCCGACGAGATAGGGAATCCAGATTTCTTCCATCGACAGGTCGAAGGCGACGGAAGCGCCCTGGAACACCACGTCGTCGGCGGTCAGGCCGTAGATTTCGTTGGCTGAGCGCAGGTAATGGCAGATGTTGCGCTGAGTGACGACGATGCCTTTCGGCTTGCCGGTCGAACCCGACGTATAGATCAGATAGGCAGGATCATCCGGCGTGCAGCCGAGCGCCCGCGCGCTGACGATTTCCGCCGTCTCGTCGCTGCCGACCTGCGCCGAGGTGAGGGCCGGACAAGAAACTGGATTTGCGATGGCGCCGGCGGCAAGACCGGCGATGCGCGCCTTACGATCTGGATCGGTGAACAGAGCGACGGCGTTACAGTCGGCGAGACATTCGGCGACGCGCTCGGCCGGCACGTCCGCATCGAAGGGCAGGAAGGCTGCGCCCGTGCGCGCGATGGCGATCTGCGCGATCAGGAGATCGGCGCCGCGGCCCATCCACAGGCCAATCACCGCGCCAGGCTTGGCGCCATGGTGCAACAGGCCGCGCGCCAGCCGCTCGGCGGCGCGATCGACGTCGCGATAGGTCAGCTTGACGCCGTCGGCGATCAGACAGGTGCGGGTCGGATGTTGATGTGCCGACGCGGCGAACAATTCGCCGAGCAGTTCATCGTGCAGGAGATCAGGACGGACAGGACCACGGGTCACGGAAAATACGGCAGTCGTCGCGGCCGCCGGGGCCAGCTCGGCAGCGGAGACCGCGCCGTCAGGTCGCGGCGCACGTTCTGCATCAAGGGCGAGCTCATCGCTCGGCCGTGGTGCATTTTCCATATCCATAGTCCTTTCCCAGCCGAACATCCGGCGCCGATCACTGGGCCGCTCATTGGCTTGCGATCAACGGGCTGAACCGCTCATGAATGGGCGGTTTGGCACGGGATGGGCGCCAGGACAATGCAAAGAAGAACAATGCAAGAAAAGTCGTTACTTTGCGTTCAACACCGCCCGGCAGGCGTCCGGAAGCTGCGCCATGGTGAGCGGCGGGCGCGGTTTCCAGTTCGGATTGGGCTTGGGATGCAAAACCGCGTCGGAAAACCACCAGTCGAGCTGGTCGCAGCCGTCCCCTGACGGCGGCGGGTCCTGCGGCGTACAGCCCTCGACGCCGGCCGGGCAGGTCATCCGGACGTGGAAATGGTAATTGTGCTGGTAATAGGGGCGCACCTTGGCCAGCCAGGAACGATTTCCTGTCGCCATACGACACATAGCTTTCTTGATGGCGGCATTGACGAAAATCCGCTCGACGTCGCGCTGCTGGGCGGCGATGCGGATGAGTTCCACCTGTCGTTGGGAAAAGCTGGCGTTCACGTCGAGCTTGTCCGACCGCACCATATCGACGGCTGACATCTGCTCGCGCTCGGCGCGGGTCAAGGTCCGGTCCGGCATCGGGGTCAGCCAGATGTCGGCATCGAGACCGATCTGATGCGAGGCATGGCCGGTGCGCATCGGCCCGCCGCGCGGCTGCGACATGTCGCCGACCAGGAGGCCGTTCCACACGCCTTCGCGCTGCGCCTGCCGGGCGATTCGCTCCAGCAGGGTCACCAGCGCCGGGTGGCCCCAATTGCGGTTGCGCGACAGGCGCATCACCTGCCAGGCGTCGCCGTTGACGGGCAAAGCGGTGCCGCCGGCCAGGCAGCCCTTGGAATAGAAGCCGATCGAGCGGACGGCCATCGGGGCCGGATCGGTCTTGCGGCCGAAGAGTTCCTTGGCGGGGGTCGACGGGCTGTTCGGATTGGCCAGCGGCGGCAGCGGCTGCGGATTGAGAGTGCCTTGATCTTGGCCCTGCGCCTCGGCGGCGAAAATGCCGGCCATGATGGCGGCCGCAAGTCCGCACGCCCGTCTGCCCTGCTTCAACCCGTCGATCATCTTGCCCATCATTGATTCTCATGCGTCCCGGAGAGGGACAACTTGCGAGCCGATATGTTTACGCTTGGTTAAGCATCCGCCGCCCGGCTTGACGGGTGAGCGAACTGCCTCTCATCCTCCACCCAGCCGTTGCGCATGACAAACGGCACAGGGAGGAGCCCATGTTCAAGGGCATGAAAGTCTATGGCGCGCTCGCGACCATCGGCCTGATGGCGTTTGCAGGGCCGGTCACAGCACAAACACCGTCGAATCCCGCCGCCCATTATCCGGAACGCCCGGTCACTCTCATCGTGCCCTTCGCGCCGGGCGGCGGCACCGACATTCTGGCGCGTCTCATCGCCCAGAAACTCGAGCAGGCCTGGGGCAAGCCCTTCATCGTCGAGAACAGGCCAGGCGCCGGCAGCGTCGTTGGCGCCCAGGCGGCGGCGCGCGCCGAACCGGACGGCTACACCTTGCTGCTGGCTTCGGTTTCCAACCTCTCCGCCAATCCGACGCTCTACAAGAAACTGCCTTATGATCCGGCCAAGGATTTCGTGCCGCTGGCATTGGCGGCGGCAACGCCTTTCGTCCTGGTGGTCAATCCGTCGCTGCCGGTCAAATCGGTGGCCGAGCTGATCGACTATGTGAAAGCACGCCCCGGCCAGATCAACTATGCGTCGTCGGGGCCCGGCGTGCCGCATCATCTCTACATCGAGATGTTGAGCGGCATGGCCGGCATACACATGACCATGGTGCCCTATAAAGGCAGCCTGCCGGCGCTGAACGATGTCGCTGCCGGCCACGTGCCGTTGATGATGGTCGATCTCGGTCCGGTGCTCGGCGCCATTCAAGGCAATCTGGTGCGCCCGCTCGCCGTCAGCGTGGCGCGACGCATCGATGTGCTGAAGGACGTGCCGCCGCTGGCCGATACGGTTCCCGGCTTCGACGCCTCTGGCTGGTTCATGTTGGCGGCGCCGGCCGCCACGCCACGGCCGATCGTCGACAAACTGCATGACGAATTGACCCGTCTGCTGGCAGCGCCCGACGCGGCCGGGCAATTGCTCAATGCCGGCATGTTGCCAGTGCCAAACCGCTCGGTAGAAGACCTGCGCAAATATATCGCCGATGAGACGGCCCGCTGGGGCGAGGTCATCCGTAAGGCCGGTATTGCGGGAACCTTTTGAGTTTACGCTTTACGGTGCGCATCGGTCTCGCTAGGTCATGAATCATGGCCGATGCTGCATCCGAGCCCGACACCGGACTGAAACGCCTGCGCGATCTCTTGCGCAAGCTCTATCACGGACGCTCGCCGGCGGCGGTGCGCTTTCAGCTCGCCGTCATTCTCGTCGATCTGGCAATCATAGCCTTCTTCATTGCTTCGCCCGTGCTGCAGGACGAGCCAGCCTTTCTCTGGCTCGATTATTCCATCGCCGCCCTGCTGGCCGCCGATATCATCGCTCGCATTCTCGCTTCGACGGATATCGTGCGCTGGCTGCGCCAGCCGACCGTCTGGGTCGATATCTTCATCCTGGCGACGCTGCTGTTGCCGACGACATTTGCCAATCTCGGTTTCCTGCGCATTCTGCGCTTGTGGTCGCTGTCGCGCAGCGGTTTTCTCTGGCGTCCGTTCGAAGAGATCGGCTGGCGCGAATGGCGCGCGACCGGTCAGGCCGTGATCAACCTCCTGACCTTCCTCTTCATCATCACCGGCTTCGTCTACACGTTTTTCTTTCGCGCCGTGGGTGGCTTGAACGGCTATGTCGATGCGCTCTATTTCACCGTCGCCACGGTGACCACCACGGGCTTCGGCGACATCGTTCTGCCGGGTGTCTGGGGCAAGCTCACTTCGATCGCCACGATGATCATCGGCATTTCCCTGTTCGTGCGGCTGGCGCAATCGATCTTTCGCCCGGCAAAGGTGCATTTCCCCTGTCCGCAATGCGCCTTGCAGCGGCATGATCCCGACGCCGTTCATTGCAAGGCCTGCGGCCACATTCTGAAAATTCCCGATCCGGGCGATTGAGCGTAGCGTTTCTGCTTTTGATGATTCCATCAAAAGCAAAGAAGACGCGTCAAAACCGGAGACTTAAGCAAAATCACGTTTCTATCGAAACGTGATTTGCGCTAATCACTCGCTAGCTCTTGCGTGATCCAGGCGATGAAGGCTTTCGCCGCTGGCGAGCCGGCGCGATCGGATGTCGGCACGATCGCCAGACCATCCTCGAATGCCACGAAGCCGCAGGGCGCCATCAGTCGGCCGGCCGCCAAATCTTCATCGACCATTCGGCTTTCCACCAAGGCGACGCCCAATCCAGACAAGGCCGCTTCGATGCACAAATGCGTATGCGGAAAGCGCAGCTCCGCGTCGTGCGAGACGGTGAAACCGCTGTTCTCCTGCCACACCGTCCACGCGCGCTGGGTATAGTCGTGCACGATCCAGGTGGCGCAGGTCAGATGATGGCCTTTGACCTTGAAGTTATAGCCGGGCGCGCAGACCGGGCCGAAAGCGACATCAGCGATGCGGATCGCCTGCGCCTGATCTTGCGCCGGATAGGATAGGCGATCCCAGGCCAGCACCAGATCCGCGCCCTGATTGCGGATTTCCTGGGCTGACGTCATCGACAGGCGGATGCGCACGTCGGGATGCTGGCGATAGAAGCCGGCAAGATGCGGCACCAGCCAGCGCATGGCGAAGGTGGCGCTGCACGCCACATGCAGGCTTTGCCCCTGCGCCTCCTCCAGCACCCGCGCCCAGCCCTGTTCCAGGGACGCGAGCGCGCCCGCTACCACTTCGCGCAGTTTCTCGCCATGCGGGTTCAGCTTGATGCCGGTGCCGGCCTTGTCGAACAGCGCGAGGCCGGCGTGATCCTGGAGCGCGCGAATTTGCCGGCTGATGGCCCCATGGGTACGCCCCAGCTCATCGGCGGCGCGGGTGATCGAGCCAAGCCGTGCAGCGGCCTCGAAGGCGCGCAAGGAGAACAGCGGCGGCAGGCGGCGCGACACAGCAAACTCCGTGAATTTAGCTCACATATCTGACAGCCGAACTCGTTATCAAAAATCGCCCGATTGCCATAGAGCAAACTGCATAAAGGCTGAAATCCGATGCTTTCAAGGCGGGCGGCATGCTCCGCTTGACGGAGCAGGGCTGTCATTTGTGCAAATGAATCACATATGTCGCCGGGTTTCAGCGCCCTTTTGCAAGGAGAGACCTGAAGTGACCGCGATTACGCAGATTGAGGCGAACGAAATTCTCGATAGCCGCGGCAATCCGACCGTCGAGGTGGATGTCGTGCTGGCCGATGGTTCGGTGGGGCACGCGGCCGTGCCTTCCGGGGCATCCACCGGCCTGCACGAAGCGCACGAACTGCGCGACGGCGGCAACCGCTACCATGGCAAGGGCGTGCAGCAGGCCGTGGCGGCGGTGAATGGCGAAATTTTCGCGGCCCTGCGCGGCGCCGACGCTTTCTGCCAGAGCCAGATCGACCAGATCATGATCGATCTCGACGGCACGCCCAACAAGAGCCGGCTCGGCGCCAATGCGCTGCTCGGCGTGTCGCTGGCGACCGCCAAGGCCGCTGCCGCCTCGGCGCGCTTGCCGCTCTATCGCTATCTCGGCGGCGCCAATGCCCGGCTGCTGCCGGCGCCCGGCATGAACGTCATCAATGGCGGCGCCCATGCCGATAACCCCCTCGATTTCCAGGAATTCATGGTCATGCCCTTGCGCGCGCCCAGTTTTCGCGAGGCGGTGCGCATCGGCAGCGAAATCTTCCACACTTTGAAAGGCGGTCTGTCGCGGGCGGGACATCAGACCAATGTCGGCGACGAAGGCGGTTTCGCGCCGAATGTTCGATGCGCCAGGGAAGCGCTGGACATGGTCACCGAAGCCATCGTGAAGTCAGGCTATGCACCGGGCCGGGACGTGGCGATCGTGCTTGATCCCGCATCGTCCGAATTCTTCGAGGATGGCGCCTATCACTATCGCGGCGAAGGCGTGGTCCGCAGCATCGAGGAACACGCTGAATATCTCGTCGATCTGGTGCGGACCTATCCGATCATCTCCATCGAAGACCCGATGGCCGAAGGCGACGTGCGCGGCTGGAAGCTGATCACCGAGACTTTGGGCAAGACCTGCCAGCTCACCGGCGACGACGTGTTCTGCACCAATCTTGATCTGCTTCAGGAGGGCATGCGCCAAGGCATGGCCAATTCCATCCTCGTCAAGGTCAACCAGATTGGCACGCTGAGCGAAACCCTGCGCACCGTCGCATATGCGCAGCAACGCGGATATACGGTGGTGATGTCGCATCGCTCGGGCGAGACAGAAGATACGACCATCGCCGATCTCGCCGTCGCGACCAATTGCGGGCAGATCAAGACGGGTTCGCTGTCGCGCTCCGATCGCACCGCCAAATACAATCGACTGATGCGCATCGAACGCGAGCTGGGCGGCAACGCGGTTTATGCCGGGCGCGATGCGTTTAATGTCAATCTTTCGCATCGGTTTTCCGGCGAAAGCGTCCTGGCAGCCGAAGCACTCTAACAGGCTGTAGCGCAACTCTTGGTGTCATCCCGGACACTTGCGCAGCAAGTGATCCGGGAACCAGGGGCGAGCGGTAGAATGCTGCGCGTTTGCAGAGATTCAACGCTCTGAACACTCTACCACTCGCCCCTGGCTTCCCGCTCGTGCCTGCGGCGCGTCGGGAATGACACGAAGGTATCGGGTTAAAACTGCAACAGGGTCGTGAACCCGCCGTAAATCATGCGCTTGGCGTCGAACGGCGGGTTTTCCATGCCGGGCGCCAGGCGCGGATCGGCCATCACCTTGGCGTTGATGGCATCGCGTTGCTCGCGGGACTCATAGACGATCCAGGAAAATACCACCGTTTCTTCCTCGGTGGCCTGGACGGCGCGCGGGAAGGAGGTGAGTTTGCCGTAGGGCACGTCGTCGCCGATGCACTCAACATATTGTTTGGCGCCGTTCTCCATCCAGATTTTTCCGGCGAGCGTCGACATCTCCTTGTAGGCTTCGATATTGGCCTTGGGGACCGCGACGACAAATCCATCAACGTACATGGCATCCTCCTGCTGATTGCCTCGTTGCAAGAACGCATGTTGCAAGAACGTTTGAAGCAGGAGAATGCCGACAGCGTGACGGAAAAAATTTTCGCTATTCGAAGCGCGGCGTGACCTTCAGGTAAAATTTGGTCATTTCCGGCCGCAACCGGTCCATCACCTCTTTGTTGAGATCGGTTTGCGGCTTGGCGCTGTCGGGCAGGAGCGAGAAATATTTCGTCTCCTTGGTGTCCTGGGCCAAACCCTCCTTGGCTTTTTGTATGAGTTCCGGCGAGGTCAGCATGTCGAGCGCCGTCGCTGCCATTACCTTGGCGGCGGCGACCATGCCCTTGTGGGTCATGGTGCTGGTCGGCGTCACCGCCGCCGGCCAAGCGTGATAGCCGATGCCGGGCACGCTGCCGGGGAAGGTCATCAGGCCGAAGGGCACGTTCCAGGTGTAGTCGCCGATATCGTTGGAAGCGAAGCCCTGCGGGCGCGGACCGGACGGCGGCAGTTCGGTGTTGAGGCCGACCTCGCGCTGGTTGTTGGCCTTCTGGAATTCCTTGGCGAAGGTGACCTCCTCCTCGCTCCATTTCGGCAGGCCGACCGCCTCCATATTCTTGCGCAGCGCTTCGCTCAGCGGCCGGTTGCCGAGCGACGGCCAGGCCGAGGCGATGACATCGGGCGGGTCCATCGTCGTGCCGGTCATCAGCGCCGCGCCTTCGCCGATCTTCACCAGCTTGTCGAAATTGTCCTGGGCGGCCTTGGCCGAAGCGTCGCGCACAAACCACCAGATACGGCCGAGATCTGGAATGATGTTAGGCTGGATGCCGCCGTTCATGATGGTGCGATGGGCGCGATAGGTCGGACGCAGATGTTCGCGCAGCTTGTCGAAGCCGATGTCCATCAGTTCGACCGCATCGACCGCGTCCCTGCCGTCCCAGGGGTTCATCGCGCCATGCGCGGTCTTGCCGTGGAAGGTGAAGATGGCGCTGATCGCCGCATAGTTCTGCAGCCCCCAGCCGGTGGAGAAGTTATCGCCGATATGGACGATCAGCCCGGCATCGACATCTTTCAGATAGCCGGCGCGCACCAGGAAGGGGCGGCTTGCGAGCTGTTCCTCGGCGGGGCCGAGCGACAGCATGATCGTGCCCGGCAGCTTATATTGTTCCATCACCTTCTTGAGTGCGTACATCGCGCCCAGCGTCACGCCGGCGTGGGTATTATGGCCCTCCATATGGCCCGGTGCGCCTGATACCAGCGGCTTGCGCGGAATGGAGCCCGGTGTTTGCGAGCCTTCCGGCAAGGCGTCGATCTCGCTGGCGATCAGAATGGTCGGCTTGCCGCTGCCCCATTTCGCCCAGAGATTGGTCGGCATGCCGGCGCCGCCGAGTTCCACGGTGAAACCGGCCGCTTCCAGTGTGCCCTTCAGCAGCTTGGTGCTTTCGAATTCCTGCATGCCCGGTTCGGCGAAGAAAAACACCGCGTCGCCGATGTCGGCGATCTGTTTGGCGTTCTTGTCGATGATCTTGAACGCCGCGTCCTTGCGCTCGTCGGCGGATGCCGGTGTGAAAGCCGCGACGGCGCAGCTCAATGCGCAAGTCATCAGCAGCGTATCCAGCAAACGGGTTTTACGGCGCATGGCGTCAGCTCCTTTGAACGATCCCCTAGGGCAGACTAGTGACGCAAAAAGGGATTGCAATCGCCATCTTGCATGGCCGCTATTCGGTGAACCCGATGCGGTTCGTTTGACAGAGACGGGGCTCCGCGCTGCATAATGGGCCGAAGGAGCGACGACTATGCGGCCTGTGTTTTCTGGTGTAGCGCGTCTTGCGCTGGCCTCTCTGCTTTTGTGCTGTGCACAGCAAGCGCCGGCCCAGACTTTATCGCCTGAATTGCAGGCATTCCGCGACATTTACCGTGAATTGGTCGAGATCAACACGACTGAGTCCGAAGGCGATACGTTGCTGGCGGCGCAGGCCATGGCGGAACGCCTGAAAGCTGGCGGATTTCCGCAAGACGACATCAAGATCATCTCGACCGCGCCGCGCAAGGGCAATCTGGTCGCGCGCCTGCGCGGCACGGGCGCGCGCAAGCCGCTCTTGTTGATGGCCCATATCGACGTCGTCGAAGCCAAGCGCTCCGATTGGGCGTTCGATCCGTTCAAGCTGCAAGAGGTCGACGGCTTTTTCCGCGCCCGCGGCGCCGCCGACGACAAGGCCATGGCCGCGATTTTCGTCGCCAACCTGATCGAATATGTGAAGAGCGGCTACAAGCCGGAGCGCGATATCATTCTCGCGCTAACCACCGATGAAGAATTGTCGGATTCGCCGCATGACGGCGCCAAGGTGTTGTTGAACCAGCATCGCGATCTCGTCGATGCGGAACTGGCGATCAACGAAGGCGGTGGCGGCATTCTGCGTGACGGCAAGCCCTGGCGTCTGACCGTTCAGCTCGCCGAAAAGGTGTATCAGACCTATAGGCTGGAGGTGAAGGATCGCGGCGGACACAGCGCCTCCGGCCGCCGCGACAGCGCCATCTATCGCTTGGCCGATGGCCTGGTGCGGCTCGCCCGTTTCGACTTTCCGGCCCGGCTCAATCCGGTGACGAAAGCCTTTCTGGAAAACGCGCTGAAGGACGAAAGCTTTCAGAACGCCGAAGCCATTCGCGCGCTGCTCGCCGGCAATGCCGATGCTAGCGCGCTCGCGGTTTTGACCGGGCAGCCCTCTTATAATGCCATCATCCGCACCACCTGCGTGGCGACCATGCTCGAGGCCGGCCATGCCGAGAACGCCTTGCCGCAGACCGCCGCCGCCACCGTCAATTGTCGCGTCCTGCCCGACGCTGATGTCGCCGACGTGCAGAAAACCCTCGTTCGTGTCCTCGACGATCCCAATATTTCGGTGACGTCGGTCGGCACGGCGGTCCTCAGCCCGCCCTCGCCCCTCAACCCGGAGGTGATGGGCGCGGTCGAGCGGATCGCCGGCAATATGTGGCCGGGCGTACCGGTCATACCGACCATGTCGGGTGGCTATACCGACAGCCGCTGGGCGCGCGGTGCCGGTATTGCCGCCTATGGGGTCTCCGGCATTTTCAACGATCCGGCGACCAGCGGCGTCCACGGCCTGAACGAACAGGTCGGCGTGCAGGCGCTCTATGATGGCAAGACCTTCCTCGACCGGCTGGTGCGCGAACTGGCCGGTCCCGCCCGTCCGGCCGGTCCCTAAGCGCCGTGGTTCTGGTTAATCGGAAGCGGGCGACGCGCTGGCTGGTTACCCTGGCCGTGCTCGGTGCGGTTTACTTCCTCATCGCCTATCTGGTGCTGCCGTCGATCTGGAAACAGTATGAACATCAGCCGGGTATCGCCGATCGGCCGATGGTGACGCAGACCGCTTCGGGCATTCCGGGCGATCCGATCAACGTCGGTCTCGTCGGCTCGCGTGAGGATGTGGTGAAGGCGCTGCATGCCGCCGGTTGGTTTCCCGCCGATCCGGTCACCCTGCGCACCAGTATCGAGATCGTCGGCAGCGTCCTGCTCGACCGGCCCTACCGGCAGGCGCCGGTCAGCCCGCTGCTTTATGAAGGGCGTCGGGAGGATCTGGCTTTTGAGCGCGAGGACGGTGCCAGCGCCCGCCGGCGCCACCATGTCCGGCTCTGGCAGGTGCTCGAGGCCGGCGCCGAGGGACGGCCGGTCTGGCTGGGCGCCGCCACCTTCGACCAAGGCGTCGGGTTGAGCCATTACACCGGGCAGGTGACCCACGTGATTAACCCTGATGTCGACACCGAGCGCGATTTCTTCGCCCACAGCCTGGTCGAGGCGGGGATGGCCGAAGGTCTTTATCAGGTGTCCGGCGTCGGCCCGACCCTGTTCGGGCGCAATGGCGAGGGCAGCCGCTATCAGACCGACGGCGAGGTGCGCTTCGTTCTTCTGGTGAAAGACGGCATGCACCGTTCGGCGCCGCCGGTGATGCAGGATGCGCCGATGGCGGTGCAGGTGAAGGACGCGCTGTGGCAGGCGCTGCAATCGGCGCTGCCCAACACTCAATAGCCAGAGCGCCGTGAATCGGTCTTTTGGTTAAAGCCCCACGTCAACCAATCACACGGATTCGACTTTACGCCGCTCGGATTCGGCGCAATTCTGTCGCGGTTGCGGCCCTCAACAGCCGACCGCGTGTCAAAAACGCGGCGGCTTTGGTGTGCGGGAGTTTTGCGTCATGCGTTTTCTGGCATTTGTTTTAGCCCTCGTCGGCAGTCTCTTCGCTGCCAATCGCGCCGCCGAAGCAGCGGTGCGCATCAGCATTGATTTGTCCACCCAGCGGATGCACGTCACCAATGGTGCCGGCGAAAGCACGACATGGGCGGTCTCGACGGCGCGGTCGGGCTATTCGACGCCGCGCGGCACGTTCAGGCCCTACAGCCTGCAGCGCATGCATTATTCGCGCAAATACAACATGTCGCCGATGCCGCATTCGATCTTCTTCCTCGGCGGCTATGCCATTCACGGCACCGGCTCGGTGAGCCAGCTCGGCCGTCCGGCCTCGCACGGCTGCATCCGTCTGGCACCGGGCAATGCCGCGAAGCTCTTCAGCATGGTGCAGCGTGAAGGTGCCTCGATCTCGATCTCGGGTTCGCCTCCGGGCAACACCCGCTATGCCGCCAAGTCGCACGGCAAGAAGAAGACCTATCTGGCTTCCAAGATGAGCAAGAAGAAGCACATGATGGTTGCCAAGCGGCGCACCCACGCCAATCCGATGGCCTATGCGCCGGTGCACCGCGCGCCGTCGATCAAGACGTGGCAGAGCAATCCGGCGTTGAGATAGGCTGAGGTTGTTCGGCTATTCGCCGAATACCACCGTCTTACGGCCGTTGACGAGGACACGATCCTCGAGGTGATAGCGCAGCGCGCGCGCCAGCACGCGCCGCTCGATGTCGCGTCCTTTGCGCACCAGATCGTCTGGCGTATCGCGATGGCTGATACGCTCGACGTCCTGTTCGATGATCGGACCTTCGTCGAGATCAGCGGTGACATAGTGCGCCGTCGCGCCGATCAGCTTCACGCCGCGCGTATGCGCTTGCGTATAGGGGCTCGCGCCCTTGAAGCCCGGCAGGAACGAATGATGGATGTTGATGCAGCGGCCTGACAGTTTCGCCGACAGGCCGTCGGAGAGAATCTGCATATAGCGGGCGAGCACCACCACTTCCGTGCCGTTGGCTTTGATCAGCTCCCAGAGCTGCGCTTCCTGCTCCATCTTGGTCTGTTTGGTGACCGGCAGATAGTGGAACGGCGCGCCACCGAAATCGAGCGCGCCATAGGTATCGCGTGGATAGTTGGAGACGACGGCGGTGAGGTCCATGGGCAATTCGCCAAGACGCCAGCGATAGAGGATGTCGACCAGGCAGTGGTCGAACTTCGACACCAGGATCATCACCTTCTTGCGATCCGAGCGATCGCGCAGCGTCCAGCTCATGCCGAACCGTTCGGCCACCGGCTTGAAACCGTCGGTCAGCGCACCACCTTGGCCGCCCTCGCTCTCGAACACCACGCGCATGAAGAACAGGCCGGTGGCCACGTCATCGAATTGCTGCGCGTCGAGGATGTTGCAACCGCCGTCGAACAGATAGGTCGAGACGGCGGCGACAATGCCGGGTTTGTCGGCACAGGAGAGGGTGAGCACGTAATGCGTGGTCATTTCGGTCAGCCTTTGACTCAGGGCCCGCACAGGCGCGGACCGCGCGCGTCTTTTATACGGTTGTTTAGCACGGCTCAACTGCCATCGAATGGCGAATCTGCTTGCGACTCAATGTGATTCTGCCCAAGTCTTAACGTGGGTGTTGGAACGCGAATGGGGCGTTCGCCCATTGAAGGAGGCTGGCGCTGGGCGAGACGAGCGATCCCGTATTCGATCTTGTGATCGTCGGCGGCGGCATCAATGGCTGCGGCATCGCGCGAGATGCCGCCGGCCGGGGCTTGAGCGTTGCCCTGATCGAGATGAACGATCTGGCCAGCGGGACGTCGCAGGCTTCGACCAAGCTCATTCACGGCGGCCTGCGCTATCTCGAACATTGGCAGTTTTCTCTGGTGCGCGAGGCGCTGGTCGAGCGCGAGGTGCTGCTGCGCATCGCACCGCATCTTGTCTGGCCGATGCGCTTCGTCCTGCCGGTGCTGCCGGGCATGCGCCCGGCCTGGATGTTGCGCGCCGGCCTCTTCCTCTACGATCATCTCGACACCCATCGCAGCTTGCCGGGAACGGTGACGCTCGATCTGAAGAGCGATGCGGCAGGGCGGCCTTTGCGCTCGGGCCTGGCGCGCGGTTTCGAATATTCCGATTGCGCCGTCGACGATGCGCGTCTCGTCGTGCTCAACGCGCGCGATGCCGCGGCGCGTGGGGCTGTCGTGCGCACACGCACGAAACTGCTGTCGGCCGCGCCGCAAGATGGCGTGTGGCGTGTCGAAGTAGCACGTCCGGATGGTGCGCGTGAAGAGATGCGCTGTCGCGCCTTGATCAATGCCGCCGGACCTTGGGCCGGCGATATCGCCAACACGGTGAGCGGCCCGGAGCGCACCACGCGCACCCGTCTGCGCTTGGATCAAGGCAGCCATATCGTCGTGCGCCGCCTGTTCGAGGGCGACCGCAGTTACATCTTCCAGAACGGCGACGGGCGCATCGTCTTCGCCATTCCTTATCAAGGCGACTTCACCTTGATCGGCACGACTGACCATGAATTCTCGGGCGATCCGACGCAGGCTGCCGCGAGCGAAGCCGAGGTCGATTATTTGATCGCCGCCGCCAATCTCTATTTCACCAAGCCGGTCGCGCGCGCCGATGTGGTCTGGTCCTATGCCGGTGTGCGCGCCCTCATCGAAGGCGAGGGGTCGGCGGCCAGTGCCACGCGCGAATATCGCCTCGAGAAGATCGGCGATCCGCCCTTGCTGCATGTCTTCGGTGGCAAGATCACCGCCTATCGCCAACTCGCCGAGAAGGCGATGGCGTTGCTCGCGCCGCATTTCCCCGCGATCGCCGCGCATGGTGCCTGGACGGCGCACGAGCCCTTGCCGGGTGGCAAGCTCGGCGATGGTGGCATCACCGCGCTCGTCGCCAATCTGGCGGCGCGCCATCCTTGGCTGGATCGCGCACTGCTGTCGCGCTGGTGCCTTGCCTATGGGGCCGACACGATAGCCTTGCTGGAAGGCGCTTCGAGCACAGCCGATCTCGGCTACTCGTTTGGCGCCGGTCTCTTCGCGCGTGAGGTGGATTGGCTGGTCCGTCACGAATGGGCGATGAGCGCCGACGACATCCTGTGGCGCCGTTCGAAACTCGGTTTACGCATGAACGCTGAAGAGCGCGACGGGTTGATCAAATATCTGGCAGGACGCGCCTGATTTAGCAGCTGTTGCAGGCCTTTCTCATCGCGGACCATCGTAAGGCGACTGACAAAATCTTCGACCTCTCTAACATGTGTTCGATCCTGTCCATTTCGTAAGGTTTGAGCCATCATTCTGACAGGTCGCATGGACCTTAATGCGCTTTGACCGCCGCACGTTCGGTGCGGGGCGGGTCAGGGCTGACATCGATGCGATCGAACCCCTTTTTGAACCAAGCGAGTTGTAGCCCGTCGGGTCGGCGCCCGCCGGCATGTCTCACGCGTGTTGCCGTTGCGGCGACAGAGAACGCGTGGGCCTGTCCCGCGCCCGCCGCTCGGCCGGCCAAGACCTTGCCTTTCCTTCGCCGCTCATAAGCTGAGGCTCCGTTTCCATGAAATCGCCGAATGACGCGCAGAAAAAAGAAGTCCTGGCAGACGCGGACCTCATTCCCTTGCCGACGCACAAGAAGACCGGTGAACCGACCAAGGCTTTTCTCGACAGCCGGGAAAAAGCCCGCAAACCCACTGCGCCACAGGGCAAGGCGAGCACGATAGCCCGGCTCGTCGGGCTCTTGCTCGTGGCCGCCGCCGGCTATGCGGGCTGGACGTGGTGGTCGCATCCCAATGTGTCGCAAGCGCCCAAGGTCGCCGTCACCTCCTCCGTCCCGATCGATGCCGCCATTGCGGCCAAGACCGATGTCCCGGTCTATTTCGGCGGTCTTGGCACGGTGCAGGCGTTCAACACGGTCTCGGTCAAAACCCGCGTCGACGGCCAGATCCAGACCGTGGCCTTCACGGAAGGCCAGCATGTGAAGGCCGGGGATCTCTTGGTGCAGATCGATCCGCGCCCCTATCAGGCGACTTACGATCAGGCGATCGCCAAGAAGGCGCAGGACGAAGCCCAGCTCGGCAATGCCAAGCTCGATCTCGGGCGCTATACCGAACTGGCCAAGAAGAATTTCAGCACCCGTCAGCAGCTCGACACCCAGACCGCTCTGGTGGCCCAGCTCGAAGCGACGATCCGCGCCGATGCCGGCGCCATCGACGCGGCGAAAGTGCAGCTCGATTACACCAAGATCGTTTCGCCGATCGACGGCGTTGCCGGTATCCGTCAGATCGACATTGGCAACATCGTTCATGCGGCCGACAGCACGGCGATCGTCGTCGTCACCCAGTTGCAGCCGCTGTCGGTGATCTTCACTCTGCCGGAGGAGCAGCGCCAGCAGGTGGCTGATGCCATGAAGGCGGGACCGGTTCAGGTGACGGCTTTGGCGCGCGACGGCACCACCGTGCTTGATAAAGGGACGCTGCTGCTGATCGACAACGAGATCGATCAGGGTGCGGGCACCGTGCGGCTCAAGGCGACCTTCCCCAATGCGCAGGAAAAGCTGTGGCCGGGTCAGTTCATCAATGTGCGGTTGCTGTTGCAGACGCAGCAAAATGTCCTGACCATTCCCTCGGCCGCGGTGAATCGGGGTCCTGAAGGCTTCTATGCCTATGTGGTCAAGCCGGACGCGACGGTCGATATGCGCGGCATCAAGATCGGCCAGGACGTCAACAATCTCACCGTGGTCGAGGAAGGACTCGTGCCCGGCGAGCAGGTGGTGACAGGAGGTCAATATCGGCTGCAACCCGGCTCGCATGTGGCGGTCAATCCGCCCAAGCCCGTGACGGCGGCCAGCGTTGAGGGGACGACGCCATGAGCATCTCGTCACCCTTCATCTCGCGGCCGATCGCCACTTCGCTCTTGATGGCCGGTCTGCTGCTGGCCGGTCTCGCGGCCTATCCGTTTCTGCCGGTCGCGCCCTTGCCGCAGATCGATTATCCGACCCTCCTGGTGTCGGCGTCCCTGCCAGGCGCCAGTCCCGAAACCATGGCCTCGTCGGTCGCCGCACCTCTGGAGCGCCAGTTCGCGCAGATCGCCGGCGTGACGCAGATGACCTCGACCAGTGCGCTGGGCACGGCGCAGGTCGCCATTCAGTTCGATCTCAACCGCAACATCGACGGTGCGGCGCTCGACGTGCAGACGGCGATTTCAGCCGCTGGCGCGCAATTGCCGAAAAACCTGCCGAGCAATCCGACGGTTCGTAAATTCAATCCGGCCGATGCGCCTGTTCTGGTGCTGGCGGCCCATTCCGACACGATGCCGCTGACGCAGGTCGACGATTACGTCGAGAACGTGCTGGCACAGCGCATCTCGCAAATCTCCGGCGTCGGCTATGTCACCTTGGGTGGCCAGCGCAAACCCTCGGTGCGCGTGCAGGTCGATCCGGCCAAACTGGCGGCGCTGGGCATCGGCCTTGAGGATGTCGCCAACACCATCAGCAGCGCCACGGTGAATGCGCCGAAAGGTTCGCTGAACGGCATCACGCGCAATTTCACCATTTACGACAATGACCAGTTGTTCGTGGCCAAGCCGTGGAACGATGTCATCATCGCCTATCGCAACGGCAGTCCGGTGCGCGTCAAGGACATTGGCGTAGCGATTGACGGCCCCGAGGACGTGACATTGTCGGCCTGGCAAAATGGCAAGCCGGGCATCCAATTGCAGATTTACAAGCAGCCCGGCGCCAATGTCGTCGATACGGTGCAGCGGGTGCAAGCCACCATGCCGCAGATCAAGGCGGCCATGCCGGCGGCCTTGCAGGTCGATACGGTCGTCGATCTGACGCGCACCATTCAGGCTTCCGTCAAGGACGTGCAGTTCACTCTGCTGTTGACCACCATCCTGGTGGTGATGGTGATTTTCGTCTTCCTGCGCACGCTCTGGGCGACGATCATCCCGGCGGTGACCGTGCCCCTAGCTCTGCTCGGCACGACGGGCCTGATGTATCTTCTTGGCTACAGCCTCGACAATCTCTCGCTGATGGGTCTCTCCATCGCGGTTGGTTTCGTCGTCGACGACGCCATCGTCATGCTGGAGAACATCCACCGTCACATCGAGGACGGCCTCAGTCCGATGCAGGCGGCCTATAAAGGCTCGGCCGAAATCGGCTTCACCATTCTGTCGATCAGCATTTCGCTGGTCGCCGTGTTCATTCCCTTGCTGCTGATGGGCGGCATCGTCGGACGTCTGTTCCGCGAATTCGCCATCGTCGTCACCATGACCATCCTGGTGTCTGGTATCGTCGCCCTGACCCTGACGCCGATGATGTGCTCGCGCTTCCTGCGCAGCCATGCGGACGAGGAAGCCCATCACGGCCGTTTCTACAAGATGACAGAACGCGGCTTCGATTGGGTGCTGGGCCGCTATGCGGCGGGCCTGGATCTCGTGCTGCGGCACCAGCGTCTGACCTTGGCGGTCTTCGTCGCGACGGTCGTCGCCACGGTTGGCCTCTATGTCGTCATTCCGAAAGGCTTCTTTCCGCAACAGGATACCGGCGTCATCGTCGGTCTGCCCGAAGGCGGGCAGGACGTTTCGGCGACCGAGATGTCGCGTTTGGCCCATGCCTTGACCGATGTGATCGCCAAGGATCCCGACGTGGAGAGCTGGTCCGCCTCGACCGGCGGTTCGCGCGGCACCAACGCCGGTTTCGTCTTCATCAGCCTGAAGCCACGTGACGAACGCACCGCCACCGCCGACCAGGTCATCGCGCGGCTGCGGCCGCAACTGGCGAAAGTGCAGGGCGCCGCGCTGTTTCTACAGGCCCGGCAGGATCTCAATGTCGGCGGCCGGCTGGCGCGCACGCAATTCCAATATACGTTGAGCGACGTCAGCCTCGACGAACTCAACCAATGGGCGCCGCGTCTATTGGCGAAACTGAAGACGCTGCCGGAATTGCGCGACGTCGCGTCCGACCAGCAGACCAATGCGACGATGGTTTCGGTGAAGATCGACCGCGATCAGGCGGCGCGCTTCGGCATCCAGCCCTCGCTCATCGACCAGACGCTCTATGATGCCTTCGGCCAGCGCCAGGTGACGCAATATTTCACCCAGCTCAACGCCTATCACGTCGTGCTCGAGGTCGATCCGAAGCTGCAGAGCGATCCGAATGCGCTCGACAAGATCTATGTCAAATCGCCGACGACCGGCCAGCAGGTGCCGCTGTCGGCGATGGCGAAGTTCGACACGAGCGGCGTCAATTACGTGGTGGTCAACCATCAGGGACAGTTCCCGGCGGTCACGTTGTCGTTCAACCTGGCGCCCGGCGTGGCGCTGGGCGACGCCACGGTGGCGGTCGAGAAGGCGGCGGCTGACATCGGCATGCCGGCTTCGATTACCGGCGGCTTCCAAGGCACGGCGCAGGCTTTCCAGGCCTCGCTCGCCAGCCAGCCCTATCTGGTGCTGGCGGCGCTGATCACCGTCTACATCATTCTGGGCGTGCTCTATGAGAGCTACATCCACCCGCTGACCATTCTTTCGACCCTGCCGTCAGCCGGTGTCGGTGCCCTGTTGATGCTGATGGCCTTCCATTTCGATCTGTCGGTGATCGCGATGATCGGCATCATTCTGCTCATCGGCATCGTCAAGAAGAACGGCATCATGATGGTCGATTTCGCCATTCAGGCCGAGCGAAAGCAAGGTTTGACGCCGGTCGAGTCGATCCGCCAGGCCTGTCTGCTGCGCTTCCGGCCGATCATGATGACGACGATGGCGGCCATGCTCGGTGCCGTGCCGCTGATGCTCGGCAATGGCACCGGCTCGGAATTGCGCCAGCCGCTGGGCTACACCATGGTGGGCGGTCTGATCTTGAGCCAGATGCTCACCTTGTTCACCACGCCGATCGTCTATCTCTATCTGGATCGTCTCGGCGGCAATTTTGGCTGGACGCGCCGCCATCGCAAACAGACGACGTCGACGCCCGCCATGCGGGAACTACCCGAGCCGGCGGAATAGCATTTTCGAGCGAAGTGGATGTCGGTTCGCGTGAAGAAAATGCGTCGAAATGAGAATAAGCAAAAAACAAGCCCTCCGGCCTGGGCCGGAGGGCTGTTGGGAAGAAGGCCTATCGGTGCCTTAAATCGACGACCTCGCCCCAATTCTCAGTAGCAGACGCGGACCGGGCGGCGGTAGCCGACCACATCGCCCCAGGCGTTGTAGATCGGGCGCTGGCGGATTTCGCAGCCGCCGCCATAACCGTAAGCGGGCTGCTGGGAGGCGGCGATGGCGCCACCGACAATGGCCGCGCCGAGCAGGCCGACGGCCAGGCCGCCGCCGTAGCCGTGATGATGCTTCCAGCCGGCCGAAGCCGGGGTCGAAGCGGCGAAGGTCGCAGCCAGGGCAAGGGCGCCGGCGGTGGCAGCGAGGGTCTTTTTGCTGATCATGACGCTCTCCTAATTTCCGAGCCGGTAAAGGTTTCGACCGGCGATGTAATGACCTTAGTCACAGGACAGGGGAGCTGATGTGCGCTCCCGCACACGTCTGTGGGAGGCCGGAAAAGCGCTTATTTCCAGGGAAATACCGGTCAGTCCTGTTTTGAAGACATAAAGAATTCTTTATATGGCCGTTGCATCTCCCGGCGGGCCCTGCTATAGGCGCCTCCGCAAAGGTTTCCCTTTTCTCAGAAGCTGGAAGAATCCATGGCCGTGAAAGACAACGATTACGCCGTCGCCGACATGAAGCTCGCCGAGTTTGGCCGCAAGGAGCTGGACATCGCCGAGACCGAAATGCCGGGCCTGATGGCGACCCGCGCCGAATTCGGCAAATCGCAGCCGCTGAAGGGCGCCCGCATCGCCGGCTCGCTGCACATGACCATTCAGACCGGCGTGCTGATCGAGACCCTGAAGGCTTTAGGCGCCGATGTCCGCTGGGCCTCCTGCAACATCTATTCGACCCAGGACCACGCCGCTGCCGCGATCGTCGCTGCCGGCACGCCTGTGTTCGCCATCAAGGGCGAGAGCCTGAAGGACTACTGGGAATACACCCACAAGATCTTCGAATGGGCCGATGGCGGCACCCCGAACATGATCCTCGACGACGGCGGCGACGCCACGGCGCTGATCCATCTTGGCGCCCGCGCCGAAGCCGGCGACACCGCTTTCCTCGACAAGCCGGGCAATGAGGAAGAAGAAGTGCTGTTCGCCGCCATCAAGGCGCGTCTGAAGAGCCACAAGGGCTGGTACACGGCCAATGCCAAGGCCATCAAGGGCGTCTCCGAAGAGACGACCACGGGCGTGCACCGCCTCTATAATATGCAGAAGGACGGCACGCTGCTGTGGCCGGCCATCAACGTCAACGACTCGGTCACCAAGTCGAAGTTCGACAACCTCTATGGCTGTAAGGAATCGCTCGTCGACGGCATCCGCCGTGGCACCGACGTGATGATGGCCGGCAAGGTCGCCATGGTCGCTGGCTTCGGCGACGTCGGCAAGGGTTCGGCCGCTTCGCTGAAGAATGCCGGCTGCCGCGTGCTCGTCTCCGAAATCGATCCGATCTGCGCCCTGCAGGCGGCGATGGAAGGCTACGAAGTGCTGACGATGGAAGAGGCCGCCCCGCGCGCCGACATTTTCGTCACCGCCACGGGCAATGTCGACGTCATCACCGTCGACCACATGCGCGCCATGAAGGACCGGGCCATCGTCTGCAACATCGGCCACTTCGACTCGGAGATTCAGGTCGCCGGCCTGAAGAACTTCAAGTGGAACAACATCAAGCCGCAGGTCGATGAGATCGGCTTCCCCGATGGCAAGCGCATCATCCTGCTGTCGGAAGGCCGCCTGGTGAACCTCGGCAACGCTACCGGCCACCCGTCCTTCGTGATGTCGGCCTCCTTCACCAACCAGACCCTGGCCCAGATCGAACTGTGGACCAAGCAGGGCCAGTACAAGAAGGAAGTCTACACGCTGCCCAAGCACCTCGACGAAAAGGTCGCGGCGCTGCACCTGGAAAAGATCGGCGTGAAGCTCACCAAGCTCTCCAAGCAGCAGGCGGATTACCTCGGCCTGCCGCAGCAGGGGCCCTACAAGCCGGAACATTACCGCTACTAAGTTTTGCGCTAGTGGGTCGGTCTTTACTGACCCACTACATGCGGTAGCTTTTCAACGCCCTCGGATCGGTAACGATTCGGGGGCGTTTTCGTTCGGTTAACCACATTCTCAGGGAGTCCTGTTCAAGCTACATTGAGATGATTCGCGGGGTGGCAGGGGCCAAATTGCCATTCGCGATCAAGCGGACGGAGATCAAACCAAAGCATGGAATCGCGGCACGGCTTTGGACGCGCTTTGATGGGAGCGCCTGCGCGCCTGCGCGCGCGTTTGCGCACAAGCGTCAGCCCTGCCGGGCTGCTGGGTGGCAGCGTGCCGCTGCTGCTGGGAACCCAGTCGGCTGTCGCCCAGTCGGGCTTTGCCGGCGACATGTTCAACGAGACCCAGGGCGTCATCGGCTTTTCCGCCTTCGTGGCATTGGTCATCTTTTCCGCCAGTACGGCCATTCTGCATCTGACCGGGCGGCGGGCCTGGACCCAGCGCGAGAGCCGCCTGGTCGCCGATCTCACCTCGGCGCGCGCCGCGCTCGATCGCGCCAATGTCTTTCTCTCGGCGGAATCGCAGATTGTCGTCGCCTGGGGCATGTCGAATGGCGAGCCCGATATCGAGGGCGATCTGTCCATCGTCATGGATGTGCCCGTACCGCGCCGGGTGCTGGGCTTCGGCTCCTGGCTGCCGCCGGAAGCGGCGCGCAATGTCGAAGGCTGTGTCGAGCGGCTGCGCGCCCGTGGCGAAAGTTTCCGTCTGTCGATGGCAAGCCTCACCGGCCGTCAGCTTGAAATCGAAGGCCGCGCCGTCGGCGGCCGCGCCGTGATGCGCATTCGCGATGTCTCCGGCGACCGGCTTGAACTGGCGCGCCTGCGCGAGCGCCATGTCCAGGCGATGATGGAACTCGATTCCCTCCAAGCGATGCTCGACGCGCTGCCGAGCCCGGCCTGGATGCGCGACAAACAGGGCCAGCTTGCCTGGACCAACGCCGCCTATGCGCGTGCCGTCGACGTGGTCGATGCCCGCGAAGCCATCGCCCGCAACGCCGAATTGCTCGATACGCAGGCGCGCGAAGCGGCGCGGCAATTGCGGGGCGCCGGCAGCATCTGGCGGTCGCGCGTGCCGGCCGTGGTCGCTGGCCAGCGCCATGTTCTCGATGTCACCGACGTGCCGACGCGCGGCGGCTCGGCCGGCTTTGCCGCCGATCGCACCGAGATCGAAGCCATGCGTGCCGATCTCAGCCGCCAGATGGAGGCCAATGCCCGCACGCTCGATCAACTGGCGACGGCGGTCGCCGTGTTCGATCGCGCCAAGCGGCTGGTCTTCTACAATTCGGCCTATCGTCAGTTGTGGGGGCTCGATGCCGGCTGGCTCGATCAGCAGCCGACCGATTCGGAAATTCTTGATCGCCTGCGCGCCGAGCGCAAACTGCCCGAACAAGCCGATTTCCGCAGCTGGAAAGCGGCTTTGCTGTCGACCTATCAGTCGACCGAAACGGTACAGCAGATCTGGTATCTGCCGCGCGAGCGCAATCTGCGCGTCGTCGTCAATCCCAATGCGCAGGGTGGCGTCACCTATCTGTTCGACGACGTCACCGAGCGCGATCAGCTCGAGTCGCAATTCAATTCGCTCATCGGTGTGCAGGCCGAAACCCTCGACGCGCTGAAGGAGGGCGTGGCGGTGTTTGGCAGCGACGGCCGCCTCAAACTGTCCAACCAGGCCTTCGCCGACCTGTGGCAATACGACCGCGCGCAATTGCATGTGTCGCCGCCGAATGCATCGGGCACGCAACCGCGTCCGCCGCATATCGACGACATCATCGCCCATTGTCGCGATCTCTGTCCGGACGAAAGCCTATGGACCACGTTGCGCTCCGCCGTCGCCGGTCTCCACGATGCGCGCATGCGCTCTGAATATCGGGTACAGCGTCAGGACGGCCGCGTGCTCGATTGCGCTGCCGCGCCGCTACCTGACGGCGCGACGCTCATCACCTTCCTCGACGTCACCGCCAGCATCAAAGTGGCGCGTGCGCTGACCGAACGCAACGAAGCGCTCGTTGCCACGCAGGAACTGCGCGACAACTTCGTCCATCACGTCTCCTACGAACTACGCTCGCCGCTCAACAGCCTGAGCGGCTTCGTCGAGCTTCTGGCCGATGGCCGCACCGGTCCGCTCAACGCCAAGCAGGGCGAATATCTCGGTTATATCCAGAAATCCTCCGCCGCTCTGATCGCCATCACCGACAATATCCTCGATCTCGCCACCATCGACGCCAATACGCTGGAACTGTCGATCAGCGAAGTCGATATCGCCAAGACCATCAAGGCGGCGTCCGAGGGCGTGCAGGATCGGCTGGCGGAAGAATCGATCAAGCTCAATGTCGTCGCCTTCGACGACATTGGCCATTTCGAAGCCGACGAAGCCCGTGTGCGCCAGGTGCTTTACAACCTGCTGTCCAATGCCATCGGCTTCTCCTCGCCCGGCCAGTCGGTGACTTTGGCCGCCTTCCGGCGCAGCGATGAAATCGTCTTCAAAGTGTCCGACGAAGGCCGCGGCATGCCGCCGGAAGTGCTCGACCGCATCTTCAACCGGCTCGAAACCAACAGCATCGGCGCCCGTCATCGCGGTGCGGGGCTGGGCCTTTCGATCGTGCGCTCCTTCGTCGAATTGCACGGCGGCCGTGTTCAGATTGAATCGGTGCCGGGCGAAGGCACTGTCGTCACCTGCTTCTTCCCTGCGCGGCACAGCAGCGGCCGCGTCGCAAAGGCATCCTAATGGCCGAGGCGATAGAACCGGTTGTCTGGCATGTCGATCTGGCCGGCGAGAGCGAAACCGCCGCGCTGGCAAGAGATATTGCCGAACTCGTCGGTGCCAATGATGTCGTGACCTTGTCGGGCGATCTCGGCGCCGGTAAGAGCACGTTCGCGCGGTCGCTGGTGCGCCAGCTCATCGAGGACGAGCGCGCCGAAGTGCCGAGCCCGACCTTCACCTTGATGCAGATCTACGATGGGCCGAAGTTTCCCATCGTTCATGCCGATCTCTATCGCATCAAATCGCCCGACGAACTGGTCGAGCTGGGTTGGGAAGAAGCCGCCGACAATGCCTTGGTTCTGGTCGAATGGCCGGATCGGGCCGGCACGGCTCTCACCCCCGATCGGCTCGATATCGCTTTCTATATCGACGCGTCGCGACCGCTCGATTTCCGCCGCGCCATCGTCACCGGTCATGGCGCCTGGGCCGAAAAACTGCAGCGCGCCAATGCCATTCGCAATCTCTTGCAGGTGGCCGATTGGGCCGATGCGAAACGCACCTTCATGCAGGGCGACGCCTCGACGCGCGCTTATGAACGGCTGATCAAGCCCGATGGCAGTCGTGCCGTTTTGATGATCTCGCCGCCGCGTCCCGATGGTCCGCCGGTGCGCTTCGGCAAATCTTACAGCGCTATCGCCCGGCTGGCGGAAGACATCGTGCCCTTCATCGCCATGGCCAAGGCGATCACCGAACAGGGGCTCTCGGCGCCGCGCATCTATGCCAGCGACATCGAGAACGGCCTCGCCATCATCGAGGATCTCGGCACCGAGCCGATGATCGGTGTTGATGGACCTGACCCGGAGCGCTATGCCGAGGCGGTGCGCGCCATCGCCCATCTGCATCACAGCGATCTGCCGCGCGAAGTCGCCGCCGACGACAGCTATCTGCATCGCATTCCGCCTTACGATCTCGATGCCATGCTGATCGAGGTGGAGCTGTTGACCGAATGGTACGCCTCGCATGTCGCCAAGGTAAATCTCGCCTCCGGCGCCAAGGCGATGTTCGTCAATTTGTGGAAGGGAACCCTTCGCGAAATTATCACATCGCCGACGACCTGGGTTCTGCGCGACTATCATTCGCCCAATCTGCTGTGGCTCGACGGACGGGCCGGCATCGAACGGGTCGGGGTGATCGACTTTCAAGACTGTGTCATCGGTCCCGCCGCCTATGATGTCGCATCTTTGTTACAAGACGCGCGCATCACGGTTCCCGACGAGCTGGAACTGAAACTGCTGGGCCAATATGCGCGGGCCCGCAAGGAAGCCGATCCGGCCTTCGATATGACCGCGTTTGTGCGCGCCTATGCCATCATGGGGGCACAGCGGGCCACGAAGATTCTGGGCATTTTCGCGCGCCTCGATAAGCGCGACGGAAAATCGCAATATCTTGCCCATATTCCGCGCATCGAACATTATCTATCCAAAGGCCTGAAGCATCCGGCCCTTGCCGACCTGAAAAGCTGGTATAAAACTCACCTGCCGCATATCGTCGGCGACTGATTTCGATCCAGCTTTCTTGGTTTTTTGATGCCCTCACCACAGATGCCGCATACCGCCATGGTGTTCGCCGCCGGTCTTGGCACGCGTATGCGCCCGATCACCGATAAACTGCCCAAGCCTCTGGTGGAGGTGCGCGGCAAGCCGCTCATCGATCATATGCTCGATCGCTTTGCCGAAGCCGGCGTCGAAAAGGCCGTGGTCAATGTGCATTACATGGCCGACGACATCGAGCGTCATCTGAAAGAGCGCACGAAGCCGCAGATCGTCATCTCCGACGAACGCACCAAACTGCTCGATCAGGGTGGCGGCATCGTCAAGGCTTTGCCGGAACTGGGCAAGGATCCGTTCTTCATCGCCAACACCGATTCGCTGTGGATCGAGGGCGCCAAATCCAATCTCGACAAACTCGCGGAACATTGGGACCCGCAGAAGATGGATGTGTTGCTGCTGGTGGCGGCGACGGCTTCCAGCATCGGCGTCGATTGGCCGGGCGATTTTCACATGCTGCCCGACGGCCGTCTCGTGCGCCGCGACGAGCGTGAAGTCTCCGCTTTTATCTATGCCGGGCTTGGCATCCTCAAGCCGGAACTCTTCGCTGGTGAGACGCGTGACGTATTCCGTCTGGCGCCGATCTTCTTTGCGGCCGCTGAAGCCGGGCGCCTCTATGGCGCGCGCCTGGAAGGCACGTGGCTGCATGTCGGCACGCCGCAAGCGATCAATGAAGCCGAACAGGCGATCGCGAGGTCGGCATTGTGAGTGAGCGAGCCGCCTCGCATCGCAGACGGCTTTTCACCATCCCGGCCAGCGCGCCCTTCCTCGCCACCTTCGCGCAGGCGCTGCTCGACGGCGCCATCATTCCAGGTTTTCCCGATCGCGGCGATCCTCTGGCACTCAGCACCGCCACCATCTATGTGCCGACCCGCCGTGCCGCCCGCGCCTTGACGGCTGAGTTGACGCGGCTCGTGACGGAGCCGGCGATCTTTCTGCCGCGCATCCTGCCGCTCGGCGCGCTCGATGATTTCGAGACCGGGCAGATTTTTACCGCCGAAAGTGAGGCCTACGATCCCGATCTGCCGGAAGCGATCGGCGAGCTGGATCGCCGTCTGGCGCTGACGCGCCTGATCGAAGCTTGGAGCGCGCGCATCACCCATGCCATCGTCACCATGAGTGATGGCGGCGAACCGCAGATGGATGGCGACGAGCCTTTCGTGGTCGCGGCGACGCCGAGCCATGCCTTCGCGCTCGCTTGCGAACTCGCCGGTGTGATCGATGAATTTCGCATTCAGGGCGTCGCGCTCGACGATCTGCAAAAGCTCGTGCCTGACGATTTCGATCGCTATTGGAAGATCACGCTCGACTTCCTCAAGATCGCTTTCGAATACTGGCCGGCTTATCTCGACGAGCAAGGCTGGCTCGACCGTGCCGAGCGCCAAGGCCGCCTGATTGAACGGCGCGTTGGCGAACTGAAACGGGCTGGCTCTCCTGGCCCGCAGATCGTTCTGGGTTCGACCGGCACGAACAAAGCCACGGCCGATTTGATTGATGCGATCGCGCAACTCGCCAATGGCGCGGTGATCCTGCCGGGCCTCGATCTCACCATGGATGAGAAAGCCTGGAGCGAAGTCGGCGAGGGCGTTGCCGAGGGACATCCGCAAACCGCGCTCAAATATTTGCTGGGGCGGCTCGAAGCCTCCCGCGAAGACGTTGCCGTCCTCACCGCCACCGCACCCGCCGCGCGCGAAAAATTTATCGGTGAAGCGCTGTTGCCGGCGCAGGTGACTGGTGCCTGGCAGAACTGGCGCGCCAAATTCGACGCGGCCGCCATCACGGCCATGTTGACCGACATATCTCTGATCGACGCGGCCGATGATGGCGAGGAAGCGCGCGCCATCGCGGTCGGGCTTCGGCACGTTCTTGAAACACCGGGCCGCACCGCCGCCTTGATCACCCCTGATCGTACCATCGCGCAGCGCGTGCGGGCGGAGCTGGCGCGCTGGGATATCGAGGTCGATGATTCCGGCGGTGATCCGCTGGCGTCCATGCCGCAAGGCGTCTTGGCGCGGCTTCTGCTCGTTTGCGCGCAGGCCAATCCGCTGCCGAGCGATTGGATTGCCCTGCTCAGCCATCCCCATCTGCGGCTTGGATTCACGGCGCAGGACATGGCGCGGATCGCCCGCCAGGCCGAGATCGCTTTGTTGCGTGGCCGCAGCTTCCATATCGACGAAATCGAAGCGGCGCTGAGTTTGGCCCGCCATGCGGCGATGGACCGCCATGCGCATGCGGCCCTCAAGGTTTTGACCGAGACCGACTGGCAGGACATCGAGGCGGTGCTGCGCCGTCTGGCGCAAGCCGTGCGGCCGCTGGCTCAAGTGCCCACGGGTGATTTGGCCGCCTGGGCGCAGGCGCATCGCCAGGCCTTTGAAGCGCTGCGCGCCGGCGACACGGTTCTCTTTCCCGGCGACGATGGCGAGACGCTGCAGCACGTGTTCGAGACCATGCAGGTCTCGACAGCCGCCGGCCTGTCGTTCACTCATACGGACTATGCCGGTGTGTTCGAGCGGCTGGCGCAAGAGGCGATCGTGCGTGGGCCGCGCCGTACTCATCCGCGCCTTAAAATTCTCGGTCTGCTCGAAGCGCGTTTGATTCCAGCCGACACGGTTTTCGTCGCCGGTCTCGATGAAGGCGTATGGCCGCCGCAAGCGCGCACCGATGCTTTCCTCAATCGTCCGATGCGCAAGGCGCTCGGCTTGAACGCGCCCGAACGGCGCATCGGCCAGACCGCGCATGACTTTGTGATGGCGCTCGGCGCCGAAGAAGTCTGGCTGTCGCGTGCCTCAAAGCGTGGCGGATCGCCGACCATCGCGTCGCGCTTTTTGCAACGCATGGAAGCGCTGGCAGGGCCGGAAGCCTGGGAGGCCTGTCGTGGCCGAGGCGAGGAGCTGTTGCATTATGCGCGGGCACTCGATCGCGCGCCCGATAAATCGCAGCCGGTGAGCCAGCCTGAGCCGAAGCCGGCGATCGAGCTGCGTCCGACATCGCTCAGCGTCACCCGCATCGAAACCCTGCGCCGCGATCCTTATTCCATTTATGCCGAGCGCATTTTGAAAGTGCAGCCGCTCGATGAAGCGGGCGAAGAGGATGGCGCACGGCTCACGGGCACGCTGACTCACAATGTGCTGGCGCGCTTCCAGCAGGCCAATCCCGATCCCGTGTTGCCTCCTGACGCCGAGGCGCGGCTGATGGCCATCGCGCAAGCCGAATTCGCGGCTCTTCTGAACGATGCCAATTTCGTCGCCTTCACGTGGCCGCGTATCGAGGCGCAATTGCGCGCCTTTCTCGCCTGGGATCTTGACGAACGGGCCGAGGTGACGCGCCTGCTGATCGAGGAGCGCGGCCGGCTCGCCATGCCGCTTGCTGACGGTTCGCAATTCAATCTCACGGCCGAGGCCGATCGCATCGAACGGCGCGGCGAAGAATTCCGCATCGTCGATTTCAAGACCGGTGTCTTGCCGACCCATAAACTGATCGAAGCAGGTTTTGCCGTTCAGGTGACCTTGGAAGCCGCCATGCTGCAACGGGGCGCCTTCACGGAGGCCCCCGCCGGCTCGGCCGTCAGCGGCGCGGCCTATGTCAAATTCCACGCTACCAAGGCCGATGAGGTGCGGGAAGTCGGCTCCGACCGGAAAGGCAAGCCGCTGTCGGATTTGATCGCCGAACATCATGCCAATCTGGTCATCATGCTGGGCGATTTTCGCAAGCCTTCCACTGGTTATCGGTCCAGGCCCTATCCGCAATATCGCCTGCGCTTCGGCACGTATGACCATCTGGCGCGTGTGCGCGAATGGTCTTTCGGTAGCGGTCCCGAGGAGATCGGACCATGAGCGGCGCGCGCGCTTCGAGCCGTTCCTCGGCGAGCCAGGCGGCGGCGTCCGATCCGTCGGTCTCCGTCTGGGTGTCGGCCAATGCCGGCTCGGGCAAGACCCATGTTCTGGCCCATCGCGTCATTCGGCTTCTGTTGAACGGCGTCGAGCCGGGCAAAATTCTCTGTCTCACCTTCACCAAGGCCGCCGCCGCCAACATGTCGCGGCGCGTCTTCGACATTCTGTCGGCCTGGACATCCTTCGATGACGCGACCTTGCGTCAGGCCTTGCAGGACATGACCAGCCGTGGTGGCCACGATCTCGAATTCGCGCGCACGCTGTTCGCCCGCACCATCGAGACGCCGGGTGGTCTCAAGGTGCAGACCATTCACGCCTTCTGCGAACGCCTGCTGCATATGTTCCCCTTCGAGGCGAATATCGCGGCCGGCTTTTCGGTGATCGAAACCGATGCGCAGGAAGGGCTTTTGCAACGCGCCCGCGAGGACGTGCTTGCGCTGGCGATCGATGCGCCAGACAGCGTCACGGGGCAGGCGCTGCAACTCATCTCCGGCCTGACCACCGAAGCGAAATTCGATCAGCTTCTGAAAGGCGGCCTCGCCAAACATGCGGAGATCGAAGCTGTCCTTGGTCGTCTCCAAGGCGGCTATCGGGCGCGGCTCGCGCAAGAGCTGGGCCTGCGGCCTGACGAGACGATCGCCGCGCTGGAAGCCGAGATGATCGACGGCGGGCCGGGCTTCGAGCGCTGGTCGGAAGCGGCCGCGCTTCTTGAAACCTCCGGCAAGATGGATATCGCCCAGGCCCATCGCATCCGCGCTTTCGTCGCGGCCCCTTCCGTCGCCACCCTGCGCGGCATCGTGCTTGGCCATGATGGCGGTGCGCGCAAAGCCTTTGCCACCAAGGGTGCGCAAGGCCGCCTTGATCCGGCCGTCGTTGAGGAACTCGATCGCCTGCCGCCTTTGCTGGAAAAGCATAAGGCCGCGCGTTGTGTCGAGCGCTCGCAAGCGCTGCTGGAACTGCTCAATGCCATTCTGCTGCGCTATCGCAATCTCAAGACGGCGCAAGGCAAGCTTGATTTCGCCGATCTGATCGAGCGCACGATGATGTTGCTCGATCGCTCCAGCGCCGCCTGGGTGCTCTACAAGCTCGACAACGGCATCGATCATGTGCTCGTCGACGAGGCGCAGGATACGTCACCCGAGCAATGGCATATTCTTCAGCGCCTGACGGAGGAGTTTTTTGCCGGCTCGGGTGGCGGCGCGCCGCGCCTGCGCACGCTCTTTGCCGTCGGCGACGAGAAGCAGTCGATCTTCTCGTTCCAGGGCGCGCGGCCCGATCTGTTCGCCGGCATGCGCAAGCATTTCGAGGATCGCGCCGGCCCGGGTGAACTGAGGGCTGTACCCCTGACTGTCTCCTATCGCTCCGCCAGCCTGGTGCTCGATCAAGTCGATCGCACGTTCCAGTCTGGCGAGACTTGGCGGAGCGTTGTCTCCAGTGGCGATGACTGGCTGCGCCATGGTGCTCATAAGACGCAACTGCCGGGCCTGGTCGAAATCTGGGATGTCATCGAGCCGGTGGAAGTCGAAGCGCCGACCTCCTGGCTGCTGCCGGTCGATGCGGTGCGCGAGGACGCGCCGGAGGTGCGGCTGGCGCAGCGCATCGCGAGCCTGATCCGCGATTGGATCAGGCCGGGCAGTGGCGAATTCGTTCACGATGCCGGCGGCGCGCCGCGTCAGGTCCATGCCGGCGATGTCATCATTCTGGTGCGTCGTCGCAACAATTTCTTCGATGCGATGATCCGTGCCTTGAAGGCTGTCGGCGTGCCGGTGGCCGGCGCCGACGTTTTGAAACTCACCGATCATATCGCCGTCATGGATCTGATGGCGGTCGGCCGTTTCGCGCTGTTGCCGCAGGATGACCTGTCGCTCGCCTGCGTATTGACCTCGCCGCTGGGCGGGCTCGATGACGACGACCTCCTGCAATTCGCGCCGCAGCGCACGGGCAACCTCTATGAGGCCCTGCGTGCCTCGCCCGATCCAAAACATCGCGCGGTGACGGCTCGTCTCGAACGCTGGATTACCCATGCCGCCGAGATGACGCCCTATGGCTTCTATGCCCATCTGCTCGGCGCCGATGGTGGCCGGCGCGATCTGCTGCGCCGGCTTGGTGGCGAAGCCAACGACGCCATCGACGAATTCCTCAATCGCGCCCTGGCCCATGAGAAGTCGCAGCCGCCCTCGCTGTCGGCTTTCCTGCACACATTCGCGGCGACGGAAGCGACGGTGAAGCGCGATCTGGAAGCGGCGGGCGAAGTGGTGCGTGTCATGACCGTGCACGCCGCCAAGGGCCTGGAAGGCAAGATCGTCTTCCTGCCCGATACGACCGGCGCACCCGGCTCGCATTTCGATCCCGACATCGTCTTCATTGAAGGCAAAGATGGTCTGGCCCTGCCGGTCTGGCGGCGCAACCGGGACGAGGATCCGCCCGCCGTCGAAGTGGCGAAGGGCCTGTCGCGCCAGGAGCAGCAGAACGAATATCTGCGCCTGCTTTATGTGGCGATGACGCGCGCCGAGGAGCGGCTCTACATCTGCGGCTATCGCGGTCTGCAGAAGCTGAGCGAGGATTGCTGGTATCAGATCGCTCGCTCCGCTCTCGAGGAAGGCATGAGCTCGGTGCCGGCGCCCTGGAATGGCGAGGAGCAGGTTTTGCGGGCCGGCGGCACAGCCGCGGGCGGCCGCCTGGCGGAAGTCCGCTCGGCGCGGGAGCGGGCGGAACCGGCCTGGCTGCGCCAAGCGGCGCCGCAGGAGCGGGCGCCGCTGCCGCCGATCAGCCCGTCGCGGGCGCTGGCCGCCGCCGACCAGCTCGAGCCGCTGGTGCGCGACGACGGTGGTTCGGTCGCTTTGGTCGTCGGCACGCTGATGCATGGACTGTTGCAATATCTGCCCGATCTCGCTCCTTCGCTGCGGGCAGCGGCCGCCCGGCGGTTCCTGGCGGCCAAGGGGCGGGCGCTGCCACTGGCAGAGCAGGAGCGGCTTACTGGTCAAGCTTTAGCCCTTCTGGACAATCCGGCGCTGGAGGCCCTGTTCGGGCCGCAGTCCCGCGCCGAGGTCGCCATCGCTGGCAAGGTGTCCCGCCGCTCGGGCGCCTTCGTCGATATTGCCGGGCGGATCGACAGGCTGGCGGTGCGCGAGCAGGACGTCTTGATCGCCGATTTCAAGACCGGTGCGCCGCGCCTGCTGGCCGACCTGCCGGCTGCCTATGTCACGCAAATGGCGCTCTATACGGCTGCCATTGCCCCGCTTTATCCCGGCAAGGCCATCCGCCCGTTCATTGTCTGGACGGCCAATGCCCAGGCGGTCGAAATCCCGCCGGAACGGCTCATTTCGGCCCTGGAAGAGGCGATTATCCGGTAAGCGCAATCGTGATAGGGCCGAGTCCTTGACCGGACGGGGCCTGCTCCATACTTTCCACGGCGAATACGGGATTCGATCCCGGCCAAGTGCGCTGGCCAAGGATGCCAGCCAAGTTGAGGATTTTCAGATGGCTACCGCGAAAGTCACCGATGCCACGTTTGAAAGCGATGTTTTGAAGTCGAGCGAACCGGTCGTTGTCGATTTCTGGGCTGAATGGTGCGGCCCTTGTAAGATGATCGGGCCGTCGCTCGAAGAGATTTCCGGCGAGATGGCCGGCAAGGTCAAGATCGTCAAGATGAACGTCGACGAGAACCCCGGCGTCCCGGGCAAGATGGGCATCCGCTCGATCCCGACCCTGATGCTGTTCAAGGACGGCAAGCTCGCCTCGCAGAAGGTCGGCGCTTCGCCGAAGGGCGCGCTCGTCAAGTGGATCGAAGACGCCATCGCGTAATGAAAACGCCGGCTGACGCCGGCGTAAAAAATCGGAATTTCAAATGGCGCGCCCGGTCGAAGAAACCGTGCGCGCCATTTTTATTTCAATGCGTTTCAGCGTTTGATGGACTCATCAAACGCAATGAAGACGCGTCAAAATATTAAGCGACGCGTTTGATCTTTTTCGATTTGGCACGTTCGATGCCGGCCGAAATGATCGCGCGCGCTTCCGCCGCATCGCCCCAGCGTAGCACCTTCACCCACTTGCCCGGTTCCAGATCCTTGTAGTGCTGGAAGAAGTGCTCGATCTGCTGCAGCGTGATTTCGGGCAGATCGGTGTAATTGGTGACGTTCTCGTAACGGCGCGTCAGCTTGGTCGACGGCACGGCCAGAATCTTTTCATCGCCGCCCGCTTCGTCTTCCATCAGAAGAACGCCGATGACGCGGCAGCTCATCACGGCGCCGGGCACGACGGCGCGCGAATTAGCGACGATCACGTCGCACGGATCGCCATCGTCCGACAGCGTGTGCGGAATGAAACCGTAGTTCCCGGGATAGCGCATCGGCGTATAGAGGAAGCGGTCGACGAACAGCGCGCCGGAATCTTTGTCCATTTCATATTTGATCGGCTCGCCGCCAACAGGAACTTCGATGATCACGTTGACGTCGTTTGGCGCATTCTTGCCGATGGAAATCGCTTCGAAATTCATAAAAACCCTCTTGGAGACCAACAGTCATTGTCGGTGTTTTATGGCGCTGGATCGGCCTTGCCTTATGGCGTCGGCACTATGGAAGGGGGGAGGTTAACAAGCCTTGCGGCGGTCGTGGGAACCCGGAGGCTTGGTAAAAGCGATCTGAAAATAATGGCTTTTGCCTAATCCGGAGGCGTTCCATTGGCCTTCAGCACTTCACCGGCGAGATAGAGCGAGCCGGCGATGAGAACGCGCGGTGCCACCGGCCAGGAGCGGGTGGCGATCGTTTGCAGCGCCGCCTCGAAACTCTCCGCCAAGGTCGACGAGAGACCCGCCGTTTGCGCCGCTGCGGCCACATCGGCGGCGCTGCGCGCCTGATGTTCGCCGCCGATCGGCACGGCGATCACTTCACGGGCGAGATCGCGGAAATTGGCGAGGAAGCCGGCTGTGTCCTTGGTGGTCAGCGTGCCGCAAATCAGAATCAACGGACGCGGCGTCTGCTCCTCGAAGTCGGCCATGGCTTCGGCCAGCACGCGCCCGCCGGCGACATTGTGGCCGCCGTCGAGCCATAGCTCGCTGCCTTGAGGCAGAAGCGCGATCAGTGGGCCGTTGCGCAGCCGCTGCAAGCGCGCTGGCCACACGGCCGTGCGTACACCAGCCTCGAAACATTGCGCCGGCAGATTGGGCATGAATTGGCGCAGCGCCGCGATGGCCGTGGCGGCGTTTTCGAGCTGATGATGGCCCGGCAGGCGCGGCAGCGGCAGATCGACGAGGCCGATCGTGTCTTCATAGACGAAGCGGCCGCGCTCTTCGTAACAGTTGAAATCCTGACCGGCGATGACGAGCGGCGCGCCGACTTTCTCGGCCTCCCGTTCAATGACCTCGCGCACCACCATATCCTGCCAGCCGATCACACCAGGCGCTCCGCGCTTGAGGATGCCAGCTTTCTCCAAAGCAATGCCTTCGATGGCGCTGCCGAGAAATTCGACGTGATCGATCGACACCGGCGTGATGACGCTGACGGCCGGCTTGTCGATGACATTGGTGGCGTCATAGCGCCCGCCGAGGCCGACCTCGAGCAGCAGCACATCGGCTGGATGTTGCGAGAACAGAAGCAAGGCGGTCGCCGTGATGATTTCGAACACGGTGATCGCTGCGCCGTCATTGGCGCGTTCGCAGGCTTCGAGTGCGGCGATCAACGCCTCTTCATCGACCAGTCTGCCGCCGCCGCTGGCGCCAAGCCGGATGCGCTCGTGAAAATGGACGAGATGCGGAGAGGTGTAGACGTGGACGTTCTGTCCCGCCGCTTCCAGCATGGCGCGCATGAAGGCGACGGTCGATCCCTTGCCATTGGTGCCGGCGACATGGATCACCGGCGGCAGTTTTTTCTCGGGATGATCGAGCTTGGCCAACAGGGCTTCCAACCGCCCCAGCGACAGATCGATCTTGCGCGGATGCAGATCGAGAAAGCGTGTCAGGATGGCGTCAGAGGTCGTCGCTGTGGCCATGCAGGATTAGGCTGCCTCGGCCGGTGGCGGCAGGGCCGGTTGCGCCGGCTGCTTGGTGAGCAGGCGGCAGAGCCGCGCCAGGGTCTGGCGCATTTCCGTACGCGGCACCACCATATCGACCATGCCATGCGCCTTCAGATATTCGGCGCGCTGGAAACCCTCGGGGAGTTTCTCGCGGATGGTCTGTTCGATGACGCGCGCGCCGGCAAAACCTATGACGGCGCCGGGCTCGGAGATCTGCACGTCGCCCAGCATCGCATAGGAGGCGGTGACGCCGCCGGTCGTCGGATTGGTGAGCACGACGATATAGGGCAGTTTCGCCTCGCGCAGGCGGCGCACGGCCACTGTGGTGCGCGGCATTTGCATCAGCGAGAACATGCCTTCCTGCATGCGCGCGCCGCCGGATGCGGTGAAGATGATGAAGGGCGTGCGCCGCGCGATCGCCGCTTCCATGCCGGCGATAATGGCTTCGCCCGCCGCCATGCCGAGCGAACCGCCGATGAAATCGAAATCCTGCACGCCGACCGTCACGGCCAGGCCGCCGAGTTCGCCAGCCGCCAACGTCACGCAGTCGGGCTTGCCCGCCTTGGTGCGATAGTCCTTCAAGCGATCGGTGTAGCGCTTCACGTCGCGGAATTTCAGCGGATCGAGCGGCACGTCCGGCGTCGGCAACTGTTCATAGAGGCCGCCGTCGAACAGGCTTTCCAATCGCGCTTTGACGGGCATGCGCATGTGATGGCCGGACCCGGGAATAACATAGAGATTGTTCTCGATGTCCTTGTGGAACACAAGCTGGCCGTTTTCCGGATCCTTGACCCAGAGGTTTTCGGGCGTCTCGCGGCGCAGAAACGAGCGGATACGCGGCGGAACGACGTTGGAAATCCAGTTCATCGGTATCCCTTTACTCGGCAGCGGCCTGGCGCGCCGAACGCACGCCTTGCGCGAGATCGGCGACGAAAGCCGTCACCGTGTCCACGGTGGCCGCCGTCGCGCGGCCCTCGGCATCGAACGAGCTTTTCAGCGCGTCGACCAGAGCCGTGCCCACCACTACACCATCGGCATGTGCCGCAATTGCGGCGGCCGACTGGGCGTTTTTCACGCCAAAGCCGACGGCTACCGGCAAAGCCGTATGCCGCTTGATCCGCGTCACGGCCTCGGTGACGCGCGAATAGTCCGGAATGGTCGAGCCGGTGATACCGGTGACCGAGACATAATATACGAAGCCCGAGGTGTTCGCGAGGATCGTCGGCAGCCGCTTGTCGTCGGTGGTCGGCGTCGCCAGCCGGATGAAATTGAGGCCCGCCTTCAGCGCCGGGATGCACAATTCGGCATCTTCTTCCGCCGGCAGATCGACGATGATCAGGCCGTCGACCCCGGCGGCGCGTGCATCGGCCAGGAAACGGTCGACGCCATAGATATAGATCGGGTTGTAATAGCCCATCAGCACGACCGGCGTGTCCGGGTCGTGCTTGCGGAATTCCGCCACCACGCCAAGCACTTTGCCGACCGTCGTGCCGGCTTTCAGCGAGCGCAAGCCTGCCGCCTGGATCGAAGGACCGTCGGCCATCGGATCAGTGAACGGCATGCCGACTTCGAGAACATCGGCGCCGGCGCGGGGCAGTGCCTTGATCACCTCGAGCGAGGTGGCGAGGTCGGGATCGCCGCACATCAGATAGGTGACGAGGGCGGCGCGGCCTTCGGCGCGGCAGAGGGCGAAACGCTGATCGATACGGGTTGTCATGGGGGCAGCCGGTAGCACGGCGGCGGGAAAAGCGGAAGGTTTCCGCTGTCCCGCCGCGCGCTGATCCCCGCTAGATCAGGGCTGTCACGCAGCGTCGGGCCAGAACCTGGACGAGATTCGCCCGATATTCGGCGCTGCTGCTGATGTCGGAATTCAGTCCGTCCGCAGAAATTTCAATAGAAGCAATGGCTTGCGGGCTGAAATCCTGCTCCAGGGCGGCTTCGAAGTCGCTTGCCCGGAAGGCGCAGGGTCCGGCACCCGTCACCCCGACCCGGACCTTGCCCTTCGTTCGCGACACCATCACGCCGGCCACCGCATAGCCCGAGGCCGGGTGGCGGAATTTGATGTAATGGGCCTGGTCGGGCACCGGGAACCGCACTTGCGTGATGATTTCGTCAGGCTCCAGGGCTGTTTCGAACAGGCCGAGGAAGAAATCGTCGCCCGCGATCTCGCGCCGGTCGGTGACGATGGTGGCACCGAGCCCGACCACGGCGCCAGGATAATCGGCGGCGGGATCGGAATTGGCGATCGAACCGCCGATCGTGCCGCGATGGCGCACGGCCGGATCGCCGATGCCGCCGGCCAAGGTGGCGAGCGCCGGAATGGCCTTTCTCACCACGTCGGAGGCGCCGACATCGGCATGAATGGTCATCGCCCTGATGGTCAGCATGTTGCCATCGAACGCGATGCCGCGCAGATCGGTGATGCCGCCGAGATCGATGAGATCGGTAGGTGCCGCGAGATTCTGTTTCAGGGTCGGCAGCAAGGTCATGCCGCCGGCGATGAGCTTGCCGTCTTCGCTGGCGCGAAGCTGTTCGAGCGCCGCTTCGACGTCGGCGGCGAGGTGATAATCGAAATCGCGCATCAGTGATGTCCCTTCACCGCGCCCGGATTGGCGACCGACAGAATGGCTTCGACGATGCCCTGATAGCCGGTGCAGCGGCAGATATTGCCTTCGAGCTGATGGCGGATCAGCTCTTCGTCGGCGCCTGGATTGCGCCGCGCGATGTCGACGCCCATCATCACCATGCCCGGCGTGCAGAAGCCGCATTGCAGGCCGTGATGTTCGCGAAAGGCCTCCTGCATCGGATGCAAGGTGCCGTCGGGCTGCGCGAGACCTTCGATCGTCGTCACCGCTTTGCCGCGCGCCTGCACGGCGAGAATGGTGCAGGACTTGATCGCCTTGCCGTCGAGATGGACGACGCAGCAGCCGCATTGCGTCGTGTCGCAGCCGACATGGGTGCCGGTGAGTTTGAGATGATCGCGCAAGAGTTCGGCGAGCAGGGTACGGGCTTCGACCTGAGCGCTGCGTTCAACGCCATTGACGGTCAGTTTCACTTCGAGGGTCAAATGTGCCTCCGTCCAGGGATGGACCGATGAGAAAGGATCAAGCGGCTTTGCCGGCGCGCGCCGCGCGGATAGCGCGCCAGACGGTTTCCGGCGTCAGCGGCATGTCGAGATGGCGGATGCCATAGGGTTTCAGCGCGTCGCAGACCGCCGACACCACGGCCGCCGGCGCGCCGGTGGCACCCGCTTCGCCGGCGCCCTTGACGCCCAGCTCGTTGGTCGTCGCCGGCACCACATTGAACAGGGCTTCCACATGCGCCATCGTATGGGCGCGCGGCATGCCGTAGTCCATGTAAGACGCGGTGAGCAATTGACCGTCCTCGTCATAGACGACGCTTTCGGTCAGCGCCTGGCCGACGCCTTGCGCCACGCCGCCATAGACCTGACCGTGGACGATGAATGGATTAAGCACAACGCCGCAATCATCAACCGCCGTATAAGCGACGATCTGGATCACGCCGGTGTCGGGATCGATTTCCACCTCGACCACATGGGCGCCGTTGGGGAAGTTCTCCACCTCGTTCTTATAGGTGACTTCCTCGTCGAGACCGGGCTTGAGACCTTCCGGCAGCTTGCTTGGATCGCGCGCTGCGGCAGCCACTTCTTCGATCGTCATGCTGCCGGCGCCGGCGCGGAAAACGCCATCGGCGAAGCTGACCGCTTCCGCATCGGCCTGCAGGAGATGACCGGCGATCTTGCGGCCCTTGGCGATGATCAGATTGGCGGCGCGGCGAATACCACCGCCGCCCACCATGGACGAGCGCGAGCCGAACGTACCGATCGAGGTTTTCGGCGCCGTGCCGGTGTCACCGTTGATCAGTTTCACTTTGTCGTAATCGACGCCGAGCCATTCGGTCACGAGCTGCGAATAAACCGTCTCGTGGCCCTGGCCGTGCGAATAGGTGCCGGCGATAACGCTGACATCGCCATTCTCCTCGAAGCGCAGGCGCATGCCTTCCATCGGCCGGCTGCCGGCGCCTTCGATGAAGACGGCGAGACCGATGCCGCGCAATTTGCCCTGCGCTTCCGATTGCTTGCGGCGCTCAGTGAAACTGTCCCAATGGGCCGCCTTGATCGCCATGTCCATCGTGCCGGCGAAGTCACCGGAATCGATGGTGAAGCCGAGATGGGTGCGATAAGGCATCTGCTGCGGCGTGATGAAATTGCGGCGGCGGATTTCAGCGATGCTGAGGCCAGTGGCGTCCGCCGCCGCGTCCATCAGCCGTTCGGTGATGTAATTGGCTTCCGGCCGCCCGGCACCGCGATAGGTGTCGGTGCACACCGTATTGGTGAACATAGGCTTCACGGAAAAATAGAAGTCGGGCACATGGTAGCCGCAGGGGATGATGCGGCCGCCGCCTTCCATCGGCAGGCGGATGCCATTCTCCGACAGATAGGCGCCGACGTTGAGCAGGGTCTCGACTTTCATCGCGACGATCTTGCCGTCGGCATCGAGGCCCATTTCGGCATGATTGATCTGATCGCGGCCATGATAGTCGGACATGAAGGTCTCGACACGGTCGCCGCGCCATTTGACCGGACGGTTGAGGGCCTTGGCGGCGAAGGCGATCGCCACTGTTTCCGGATACATCTTGCTGCGCACGCCAAAGCCGCCGCCGGTGTCGCGCGAAATGAAGCGCACATTGTCGACAGGCATATGGAAGAGGTCGGTCGCCAGTTTGGCTTGCAGCCGGCGTCCGCCCTGCGTTGGCGAATAGATGGTCAGTTGATCGTTCGGCGCCTCGTAGGTGGCGACGACGCAGCGCGGCTCCATCGGGCTCGGTGCCACGCGGTTGTTGATAAGATTGACGGTGACGCGGGTCTTCGCGGCTTTCAGTTTCACCTCGACCTCTGCTTCATCGCCATATTCCCAATGGACGATGAGATTGGTGCCGAATTCGGGCCAAACCTTCGGCGCGTCGTCATCAAGCGCATGTGCGGTAGAGGCGATGGCCGGCAGCGGATCGAAATCGATCTGCACGAGATCGGCGGCTTCGCGCGCCAATGCGCCGGTCTCGGCGACGACGATGGCCAGCACTTCGCCGACGAACCGTGTCTGCTCCGTCGGCATGATCTTGCGTTCCGGCTTATGCATCGATGAGCCGTCGCGATTTTTATAATCGGCTTCGCTCGGCAGCGTGCCGATGCCGGCCGCATCGAGATCAAAGCCGGTGTAGACGGCGACGACGCCAGGCAGTGCCAGGGCATCCGTTGCATCGATGCCGTTGATCTTGGCGTTGGCGTGCGACGAACGCACGAAAGCCGCCCACGCCTGGCCGTCGATGTTGATGTCATCGGTATACTGACCCTTGCCGGTCAGCAGCCGTACATCTTCTTTGCGTCGGACAGGCTGTCCAATGCCGTACTGGCCCATCGATTCCTACCTATGAAATTTATTGCTTACGTCGCTGCGGGCTGGGCTTGCAAAAAGCCTAGGTTTCTGCGGCTCTTTTTCGTATAGGGGAGCACCTGAACTGACGCAAGGGCCGCTGCCCCATGATCGATGCCAGCCATCTCTTCGCTTTCGCCGCTATTGCTTTGAGCATGGTGCTGACGCCAGGCCCCAACATGATCTATGTCGTTTCGCGCTCGGTCTCGCAGGGGCCCGTGGCTGGCTTGATCTCAGTTGGCGGTGTGGCAGTGGGCTTTATTGTCTACATGTTTTGCGCGGCCTTCGGCATAACCGCTTTGATCTTCGCCATACCGTTTGCTTATGACGTGCTGCGCGGCGCTGGCGCGCTCTATCTTCTGTACCTGGCTTGGAAGGCGGTGCGGCCCGGTGGTGGTTCGCCGTTTCGCGTTGATGCCTTGCCGCCCGACAGTCCACGCCGCCTGTTCGCCATGGGCTTTCTCACCAATCTGTTGAATCCGAAGGTCGCCGTGCTTTATCTGGCGCTGTTGCCGCAGTTTATCGATCCGACGGGGCACGTGCTGATGCAATCGCTGCTGCTGGGTTCGGTGCAGATCGCCATCAGTGTCGCGGTCAATGCTTTGATCGCGCTGGCGGCCGGATCGATCGCTTTATTTCTGACGCGCAATCCGCGCGTCGCCCTCATTCAGCGCTGGCTGATGGGCACGATACTAGCCGCGCTCGCGGTGCGCATGGCAACCGAAGCGCGGCGTTAAGCAACCTCGGTGTCATCCCGGACGACTGCGTAGCAGGCGATCCGGGACCCAGGGGCGTGTGGTAAAATAATTGCCTTGCGCGACGACGCGCAGAATCCGTCAGTCTGAAGCGGTTGCCCCTGGTTCCCGGCTCACGCTGCGCGTGTCCGGGATGACACCAAGGCTGCGACGAAACTTCAATCTGCTAGCTCACATGCCGCCGAGATAATCGGCGACGGAGAAGATGTCCTTGTCGCCACGGCCCGACAGGTTGACCACCATCAGGTGATCGCGCGGCTTGTTCGGCGCGAGATCGGCGAGCTTGGCGAGCGCGTGCGAGGATTCAAGCGCCGGAATGATGCCTTCCTGCTTGCTGAGCAGTTGGAAGGCGGCGAGCGCTTCCTTGTCGGTGGCTGAAAGATAGGTAACGCGGCCCGATTCCTTAAGCCAAGCATGTTCCGGGCCGATGCCGGGATAATCGAGACCGGCGGAGATCGAATGTCCTTCGAGGATCTGGCCGTCGTCATCCATCAACAGATAGGTGCGATTGCCATGCAGCACGCCGGCGCGTCCGCCCGCGAGCGAGGCGCAATGGCCGTCCTTCACGTCGAGGCCATAGCCCGCCGCTTCGACGCCATAGATTTCAACCGACGGATCGTCGAGGAAGGGGTGGAACAGGCCAATGGCATTGGAGCCGCCACCGACGCAGGCGATCAGCGAATCCGGCAGCCGCCCTTCGACGGCCTGCATCTGCACTCGCACTTCGTTGCCGATGACGCTCTGGAAATCGCGCACCATGGCCGGATAGGGATGCGGGCCGGCGGCGGTGCCGATGCAATAGAACGTGTTGTCGACGTTGGTCACCCAATCGCGCAGCGCGTCGTTCATCGCGTCCTTCAAGGTGCGCGCGCCCGACTGCACGGCGACGACCTTGGCGCCGAGCATTTCCATGCGGAACACGTTGGGCTTCTGCCGCTCGACGTCGACCGCGCCCATATAGACGACGCATTCCAGGCCATATTTGGCGCAGGCGGTCGCGGTGGCGACGCCATGCTGGCCGGCGCCTGTTTCAGCGATGATGCGCGACTTGCCCATGCGGCGGGCGAGCAGGATCTGGCCCAGCACATTGTTGATCTTGTGCGAGCCGGTGTGGTTCAGCTCCTCGCGCTTCAGATAGATCTTGGCGCCGCCGAAATGCTCGGTCAGCCGCTCGGCGAAATAGAGCGGGCTCGGCCGGCCGACATAATGGGTGGCGAGATGGTCAAGCTCGGCCTGATAGGCCGGATCGGCACGCGCGTCCTTGTAGGCCTTCTCCAGCTCCAGAATAAGAGGCATAAGAGTTTCGGCTACGAAACGACCGCCGAAATTGCCGAAATGGCCGGTGTCGTCCGGGCCGGTTCTGAAGGAGTTGGGATTCGTGTGCTGCAAGACCAATGCCTCGTGAAGTTGCGCTTCTCTTAGGCGGTCTTTGCGGGAGAACCAAGCGAAACCGGATTCGCCTGCCGTTCCCGCTCCGCCTGCCGCGCCCTGGCGATGAAATCCCGGATCAGGCCGATATCCTTGATCCCCGGCGCGCTTTCGACACCGGAGGAGACGTCGAGGCCCGGCGCCCCGGCTTCCACCGCCGCCACCACATTCTCGCCGTTGAGCCCGCCCGACAGCATCCAGGGCAGGCGCGTGGAGACGTCTTTCAGAATCGTCCAGTCGAAGGCCATGCCGTTGCCGCCGGGCAGAGCAGCACCCTTGGGCGGTTTGGCGTCGAACAGCAGCCGGTCAGCGACATCCTCGTAAGCTGCGGCAGCGGCCAGGTCGTCGCGCGTCGAAACCGGGATCGCCTTCATCACAGGCAGGCCGGTGCGGGCCTTCAGGTCGCGCACCCGCTCCGGCGTCTCATGGCCGTGCAGTTGCAGCATGTCGGGGTGGAGCGCCGCGATAATTCCGTCGATCAGCGCATCGTCGGCATCGACCGAAAGCGCCACCTTGGCGGCCCGGCCGGCGACCAGCGGGCTAAGCGCCCCGGCCTGGTCGAACGACAGGTGGCGGGGGCTCTTGGGAAAAAACACAAAACCGACCATGTCGGCGCCCCCATTCAGGGCGGCCTCCAGGGTTGGCGCGGTGGAAAGCCCGCAGATTTTGACCAAAAGTGACATGGCCGGCTCTATCGCACAGCCCCCTGCGCCTCGCCAATGATATTCCGAGGCACGTTCCCCAATGGGAACCGGCTGGCGGCGGCCGCCAGCCGGAGATCAGTCGTCAGGCCGCCGCCTTCTTCTGGGCGCCGAAGCGGCCATAGAACGTGTCGCCCTTGGCGGCCATGTCGAGGAGCAGCGGGTTCGGCTTGAAGCGCGGCCCGTATTTGCTCTCGAGCTTCTGGCAGAGCGCCACGAAGGCGCGTGCGCCCATGCCGTCGATCAGGCTGAGCACGCCGCCGGTGAAGGGCGCGAAGCCGAAACCGAGGATCGAGCCGACATCAGCCTCGCGCGGATCGACGATCACATGATCCTCGACGGTGCGCGCCGCCTCCAGCGCCTGGGTGACGAGCAGGCGCTGTTTCAGCTCCTCCTTGTCCAAGGTGTCGGGGTCGAGATGTTTCGGTTGCAGGGCGGCGAGGCCCGGCCACAGCTTCTTCGGTCCCTTGTCGGCTGGATAATCGTAAAAGCCCTTGCCGTTCTTGCGGCCGAGGCGGTTCTGCTTGACCACCATTTCCTCGAGCAGCTTTTCCTGGTTCGGATCGACCGCCTGCGGACCGAGATCCTTCTTGGCCGCCTGCAGGATTTTCCAGCCCAGATCGAGCGCCACTTCGTCGTTGAGCGACAGCGGCCCGACCGGCATGCCGGCCTTGCGACCGAGATTTTCGATCATCGCCGCTGGCACACCCTCCATCAGCATCAGATGGCCTTCGAGGATATAGTTGAGCACGCAGCGGTTGGCGAAGAAGCCGCGCGAGTCGTTGACCACGATCGGCGTCTTGTTGATGGCGCGCACGAAGTCGAGCGCCATCGCCAGCGCCTTGTCGCCCGTCTTCTTGCCGAGGATCACTTCGACCAGCATCATCTTCTCGACTGGCGAGAAGAAGTGAATGCCGATGAAGTCGTTCTGGCGGGAGAAATTCTCCGCCAGCGAAGTGATCGGCAGGGTCGACGTATTGGAGGCGAAGATCGCATCGGGCTTGAGATATTGCTCGATCTTCTTGGTCACCTCCGCCTTGACGGCGCGATCCTCGAACACCGCTTCGATCACGAGCTGGCAATCGGCCACCTTGGCGTAATCGGGCGTCGCCTCGATATGGGCCAGCAGCGCGTCGCGTTCGGCGGTCTTGGCGCGGCCCTTGGTGATCATGTCCGTCATCAGTTTGTGCGAGAGCTGCTTGCCCTTGTCGGCTGACTCCTGATCCTTGTCGATCAGCACCACATCGATGCCGGCGCGCGCGCTGACATAGGCGATGGAAGCACCCATGAAGCCGGCGCCGACGACGGCGATCTTCTTGGGCGCCATCGGCGGCTGATTGGCCGGGCGGCGCGCGCCCTTGTTCAATTCGCCCATGGAGACGAACAGGGTGCGGATCATGGCGCGCGCTTCCGGCGAGCGCAGGATTTTCGCAAACCAGCGGCTCTCGACCTTCAGCGCCAGGTCCATCGGCAATTGCAGCCCTTCATAGACCGTGTGCAGAATGGCTTTGATCGCCGGATAATTGTCCTGGGTCTCGCGGCGGTAGATGGCGTTGGCGGCCGCCCACACCATCATGCCCTGGGCCGAGAACACGCGGCCCGACGGCGGCTTGAACTTCGGATCGTCCCACGGCGCCACGCCCTTGCCGCCAGCTGATATCCAGGCCTTCGCCTTGGCGACGATCTCGGCGGCCGGCGCCACTTCATGGACAAGGCCCATGCTCTTGGCGGCGGGCGCACGCAGTTGATCGCCCTTGAACAGCATCTGCAAGGCATCGCCCGTCTGCATCAGGCGCGCGATGCGCTGCGTGCCGCCGGCGCCCGGGAACAGGCCGACCTTCACTTCCGGCAGGCCGACGCGGGTCTTCGGATTGTCGGAGAGCACGCGATAATGACAGGCGAGCGCCAGTTCGAAGGCACCGCCCAGCGCCACGCCATCGATGGCGGCGACGAACGGCTTGCCTGAGGTCTCGAGCCGGCGATAGAGCAGGGACAACGAGCGCGTGGCGTCGAAGAAGAACTGCATCGCCTTCTCGTAGCCTTCTTCGTTGATCTTGGCCGCGAGCTGGCTGCCGAAGCCTTCCAGCATGGTCAGATCGGCGCCGCCCGAGAAATTGCTCTTGCCCGAGGTGATGACGCAGCCCTTGATGCCAGCGTCGCTGGCCACCTTCTCGATCACTTCGCTGAGTTCGGCTATTACGTCCTGGGTGATCACGTTCATCGAGCGATCGGGCATATCCCAGGTCAGAACGGCGATGCCGTCGCCATCGACGTCGAAACGGAAATTCTTGAGGTTCATGATCTTAGCTCCCCGTTTCGCTTAAACGCGTTCGATGATCGTGGCGGTGCCCATGCCGGCGCCGATGCACAAGGTGATGAGCGCCGTCGATTTGCCCGAGCGTTCGAGTTCGTCGATCGCCGTGCCGAGGATCATCGCGCCGGTCGCGCCGAGCGGATGGCCGAGCGCAATGGCGCCGCCGTTGACGTTGACCTTGGCGTGATCGACCTCAAAAGCCTGCATGAAGCGCAGCACTACCGAGGAAAAGGCCTCGTTGATCTCGATGAGATCGATGTCCGACAGTTTCATGCCGGCGCGCTTCAGCACTTTCTTGGTCACGTCGACCGGGCCGGTCAGCATCAAAGCCGGATCGGAACCGATATTGGCGAAGGCGCGAATGCGCACGCGCGGCTTCAGGCCCGCCGCTTTGCCCGCTTCCGCATTGCCGACGAGCACGGCGGCGGCGCCATCGACGATGCCCGACGAATTGCCGGCGTGATGCACGTGGTTGATGGCTTCAACTTCCGGATGCGCCTGGATCGCCACCGCGTCGAAGCCGCCCTGCTGTGCCATCATGGCGAAGGAGGGTTTCAGCGCCGCTAGCGACTGCATGTCGGTCGAAGGCCGCATATGCTCGTCCTTAGCGAGAATGGTCAGGCCGTTGACGTCCATCACCGGCACGATCGACTTGGCGAACCGGCCTTCATTCCAGGCGATGGCGGCGCGCTTCTGGCTCTCCACCGCATAGGCGTCGCAATCGTCGCGGGTGAAGCCGTATTTGGTGGCGATCAGATCAGCGGAAATGCCTTGCGGCATGTAATAGGCGGGAATGGCGATGGTCGGATCGACCGGCCAGGCGCCACCCGAAGCGCCGATGCCGACGCGGCTCATCGCTTCGACGCCGCCACCGACCGTCAGATCATGCTGGCCCGCCATCACCTGCGCGGCGGCGAAATTCACCGCGTCGAGGCCCGAGGCGCAAAAGCGATTGATCTGCACGCCCGGCACATGGTCGCCGTAGCCGGCGGTGAGCGCTGCCATACGGGCGATGTCGCTACCGGCCTCGCCGACCGGATCGACGCAACCGAGCACCACGTCATCGACCAGTTTGGTATCGATCTTGTTGCGTTCACGCAGCGTCTTGAGCGCGGTCGTCGCCAGGCCGAGGGTCGAAACCTCGTGCAGCGCGCCGTCAGCCTTGCCGCGTCCGCGCGGCGTGCGCACGGCGTCATAGATATAAGCTTCAGGCATTGCATCCTCCATTCATCGTTACGGCACGCCCTCCGTCAGTCGGAAGGCAGTAGTTCTGATCTGAACGCGATGCTGCCGCGTTCAGCCGTGTCGGTCAAAACGCATCCGCCGGCAGCGCCATCATCGTGTCGGCGCCGGTCGAAAGCCGCGCCAGATGCGCAGCGGTTTCCGGCATCAGGCGTTCCATGTAGAACTTGCCGGCGATCAGCTTGGCATCCATCGCGGCCGCCTGGCCGGCATCGGCGGCTTTCTTCGCCTGCGCCGCCTTGGCGATCTTGCACCACATGTAGCCCATGGCGACGAGGCCGAAGAGATGCATGTAATCGTAGGAGCCGGCGCCGGCATTGTCGGGCTTGGCCATGGCGTTCTGCATCAGCCACATGGTCGCCTGCTGCAAATGGCCGACGCCCGATTTCAGCCCGGCAAGATAGGGCTGCATCGCCGGGTCGGATTCTTCCTGCTTCAGATAGCCGCCGACTTCGTTAAGGAAGGCGGTCAACGCACGGCCGCCATCCTTCGGCAGCTTGCGGCCGACGAGGTCGAGCGCCTGAATGCCGTTGGCGCCTTCATAGATCATCGCAATACGTGCATCGCGCACGAATTGTTCCATGCCCCATTCGCCGATATAGCCGTGGCCGCCGAACACCTGCTGCGCTTTGACCGCATTGTCGAAGCCGCGATCGGTGAACACGCCTTTCAGCACCGGCGTCAAAAGGCCGAGAATATCTTCGGAGGCTTGGCGTTGCTTTTCGTCCGGGCTCTTCTGCGACACGTCGGCGTGCAGCGAGGCCCACAGGATCAAGGCGCGCGCCGCTTCGTTGAAGGCGCGGATTTCCAAGAGCATGCGGCGCACGTCCGGATGCACCATGATGGAATCAGCCGGCTTGTCGGGCGATTTCGGGCCGGTCAGGGAGCGGCCTTGCAGGCGTTCCTTCGCATAGGCGACGGCGTTCTGATAGGCCACTTCCGATTGGCTCAAGCCCTGGTTGGCGACGCCGAGCCGGGCTTCGTTCATCATCACGAACATGGCGTTGAGGCCGCGATTGGCTTCGCCGACCAGCCAGCCCTTGGCGCCGTCGTGGTTCATCACGCAGGTGGAATTGGCGTGAATGCCCATCTTGTGCTCGATCGAGCCGCAGGAGACGCCATTGCGCTCGCCCGGATTGCCCGAGGCATCGGGAATGAATTTCGGTACGATGAACAGCGAAATGCCGCGCGTGCCGGCCGGTGCGCCTTCGATGCGCGCCAGCACCAGATGGACGATGTTCTCGGTCATGTCCTGTTCGCCGGCCGAGATGAAAATCTTCTGGCCGGTGATGGCATAGGAGCCGTCCGGATTGGGCACGGCCTTGGTCTTCAACAGGCCGAGATCGGTGCCGCAGTGCGGTTCCGTCAGGTTCATCGTGCCTGACCAGGTGCCGGCGATCATTTTCGGCAGATAAGCGTTCTTCAGTTCGGCCGAGGCATGTTTGTCGATGGCCGCGATCGCGCTCTGGGTCAGGCCCGGATACATGGTGAAGGCCATATTGGCGCTGGCGCTGAACTCGTTGACCAAAGTCGCCAAGGTATAGGGCAGGCCCTGGCCGCCGAAATCGGGATTGGTGGCAAGGCCGATCCAGCCACCCTCCGCATAAGCCTTGAAGGCCTCCTTGAAACCCTTGGGCGTCGTCACCGAGCCGTCGTCGTGGCGCACGCAGCCTTCGCGGTCGCCGGACAGATTGATCGGTTGCAGAATTTCCTCGGAAATCTTCGCCGCTTCCTGCAACACCGCCTCGACCACGTCAGGGGAGGCGTCGGCAAAGCCGGGCAGGTTGTTGTAGCGGTCCCAATGCAGCACGTCGTTGAGAAGGAACAGGGCGTCGGCGACGGGGGCCTGATAGCTGGGCATGGTGTTCCTCGTTTCGCGGCTCGTGCGGCCGCGTCTGTGACTTATATAGGTGGATCATTCCGCCTGTCTGCGGCGTCCGTACGACGGACGATGGTTTACATATAAACTATCTCCGTTTTCGTCAAGGGCGGACTGCGGGGCTGGACGGCGCGGGGGCCGGCAGGCAAGATTTTCCCAACGCGGGTAAAAGCCTGCATGTTGGGGGAGGATCTCTGATGTGGGCGTGCACGCGACTGTTGTCGATGGCGGTCCTCTGCGGCCTGGTGACGCCCGCCGCCCAAGCCGATCCCGTCGCCGATTTCTATAAGGGCAAGGAGATCCGGCTCATCATCGGCCAGCCGCCGGGCGGCGGTTATGACACCTTCGCCCGCCTGTTCGCCCGTCATCTCGGCCGGCTGATGCCCGGCAATCCGTCCGTCATCCCGCAGAACATGCCCGGCGCCGCCGGCATGGCCATGACCAATTCCCTGGTCGCCATCCAGCCGCGCGACGGCACGGTCATAGGAGCGGCCTCCGGCCAGATTGGCACCGCCGCGCTCTTTGGCGCGCCAGGCGCCCGCTACGACGCGCGGGAACTTGGCTGGATCGGCAGTCTCAACAGCGAGGTTGGCCTGGTGGTGGCGCGCAAGGACGTGCCGGTGAGGCGGTTCGCCGATCTGCTCGATCACGAGCTGATCGTCGGCGCCTCCTTCGCCACCGACAGCAATGTCATCTATCCCACCACGATGAATGCGGTGCTGGGCACCAAATTCAAGATCATTCCCGGCTATGGCGGCACCAGCAATGTCGCGATCGCCATCGAGCGCGGCGAGGTGCAGGGCACGGCAAGCTGGCATGTCTCCTCGATCATGACGGCCAAACCGGACTGGATCGCCCCCGGCGGCTTTCTCACCGTCCTGCTGCAACTGGCGCTGAAGCGCCATCCGGCCGTTCCCGACGTGCCGACCGTGATCGAAGTGGCGAAAACCGACGAACAGCGTGCGGTTCTGGAGCTGATTTTCGCCCAGCAGGACATGGGGCGCCCGGTTTACGGGCCGCCCGGCATCCCACCTGAGCGGCTGGCCGCCCTGCGCGCTGCCTTTGATGCCTTCGTCGCCGACGCGGAGGTGCGCGCCGAAGTCGAGAAAATGCGCCTGGAAATGCACAATCCGATGCCGGGAAAGGAGATTAAGGCGATGATCGACCGCCTCTACGCCATGCCGCCGGAGGTGATCCAAAAGGCCGCGACAGTCAGCCGGCCCGCGCAATAACCGGTCCGGTCGATAGCCTTTTTAAATCTATCTTGCCGGAGTCTTAACTCTCTGTCTCAAAATCGATCAGCCTTAACGACTTCTTTACCATAGTTCCGCGAAATTGGGGGTTAGATGGCGGGCGATGATTCACCAGTCCGCTCCGCCGTCTGCGCAGAAAATTTCAACGGGGCAACCCTCGGCGGGCGGTAATGAACAAAGCGGTTCCCTGGAGCATCAAAGGGGTCGATTTCAACGCGCGTGAAGCCGCCAAGGAAGCGGCGCGCCGGTCTGGAATGACCCTGGGCGAATGGCTGAACAGCGTTATCGCTGATCAAGCCGAAGAACTCGGCATCGATCCCGACGAGGTCGATGACAACCAGAAGGTCGAGGCCGTCAGTCGCCGCCTCGCCCGCATGGCTCCAGACGGGGGCTACCGGCAGGACCGCGTCGAGCGGCAAGAACGTCCGGACCGGCAAGAACGCCAAGAACCTCGCCAAGAACGTCGCCAGGATCGCACCGATCGTTCGCGTGAGCCGCGCTTCGTCCGCGAGGATGAGGAGCAGCAGGCGCGCTGGGGCGATCGCCGCCAGCCGCGCCGTCGCCAATTCGACGACGAGGATTTCGAACGCGACGAGCGGGAAGAGCCGCGTTACGCCCGCGCCGCGCGTCCGCAAACCCACCGTCAAGAAGCTTATCGGCCGGACGCGCGTGACCAGGAAATGCGTCGGCAAGAAGGCTACAATCAAGCGGGCTACAATCAAGCGGGCTACAATCAGGACGGCTACAGCCAAGACGGCTATCGCCAAGAGGCTCGCCGCGAAGAGCCTCGCCGCGAAGACAGCAGCCGTCGGGAAGCTTACCGGCAGGAACCTTCGCGCCAGGAACCACCGCGCCAGGACCGCCAGGACTTCAGCCGACAAGACTTCAGTCGCGAAGACGCTGGCCGGCAGGGCTTCGTTCGCCAAGAGCCGCTGCGCCAAGAACCCGTTCGCCAAGAACCCGTTCGGCAAGAGCCTATTCGCCAAGAGCCGGTGCCCCAAGAGCCCGCGCGCCAGGAGCCGCCGCGCTACGAAGGCCTTTATGTGGTGAATTCTCGCGGCGATCTCGGGTCGCCGCGCGAGGCGGAAGCCTTGCTCGATGATGCCATCCGTGGCCTCGAGCGCGGCTCGCGTCGTTATCAAGTCCAGACCAATGCGACGCTCGACAAGTTCTCACGTCGCCTCGCCGAACTCGAAGCGCATCTCAACGAACGCGCCGAGCGGGCCGCCGCTGCGCGCGAAGAGCAGCGTGAGGAACCGCGCGTCGAGCGTCGCATCGCGCCACCTGCCGCCACTGCTCGTGCCGACGAAAGCGAACGCAGCGGCTATTTCGCCGAAATCGACCGCAAACTGTCGCAGCTCGTCGAACGTATGGAAGGTGGTGGCCCGACCGCCAAGGCGATCGAACCCGATCCGAACATGCAGCGGATCGAGGAGAAGCTGAACGCGCTCTTGAACCGGCCCGTTCCGACGCCCGAACCGCCCGTCGCCGCCGGCCCGCGCTATGCGCGGCCGCCGCGCTTGCAGATGTCGGATGCGCTGACGCAGATCACGCGTCGTCAGCGTGACCTCGATCAGCAGGCCGAGACACCGGCGCCGATCCAGCCGATGCGCTTCAGCGAGCCGCGCTCCGATGCAGCGGCTGCGGCCGCCGCCGTGGCGGCGCAGGAGCGTGAAGCCTCGGCCCTGCGCAGCGACATTGCCGCGCTTTCCGCCAGCCTCGAAGCGCTGCGTGGCGACATGAAGGAGCGCGAGAGCGCCCAGATCGCGGCCGCCGCTGCTGCCGTCGTGCCGCCGGTCGAAGCTGGTGCGGTCGAGCAATTGCGTCAGCAGATCGCCGAGATGAAAACGGTGGTCGCGACGCTGCCGCAGCGCGAATCCTTCACCGCGCTCGAAACCGCGACGCGCGATCTCATCAGCCGCGTCGAGAGTTCACGCCAGGAAGGTGTGCGCGAGAACATCCTGCAGCCGATCGAGGCCCTGGTCGAACATATCCAGCGCATCCTCACGGAATTCTCGCCGCGCGCCACGATCGATGCGATCAAACGCGAGATCGGCACTATTGCTGAGAGCGTCGGCTCGGTCGGCAAGGGCGTCGATACAGCGACCTTGACGCGGCTCAACGAGCAAACGCGCGAAATCCGCGAAATGCTTCAAGCGGCGGCCGCGCGGCCGATGCCGGTGGAAAATATCGAGCGCCAGATCGCCGATCTCGGCCGGCGCGTCGATCTCATCGCCCAGCGCGGGTCGACCAAGCTCGGCGGCGATGCGGTGGCCGAAAGCGTTCAGGCGATCCGCCAGACCGTCGAGAATGCGCTGCCGGCCTCGCTGCTGCACACCCTTGAACAGCGTATCGAAGGTCTCGGCCGCAAGATCGACGAAGCCGTGCAGCAGGAGCTGCCGCCCGTCGAGACGCGCGCGCTCGAAGACATGATGCGCGACATCGCGGCGCGTCTCGACCGGCCGCAGGTGCCCGCCGTCGCTGACTTCTCGCAGCTCGAGGAATCGGTGCGTGAACTGGCGCAGCGTGTCGATACCGCCGGTCGCCCTGGCGCACCGCCGGCCGCCTTCAACGCGCTCGAAGAACAGATCGCGCGTCTCGCCTCCCGCCTCGATCAGTCGGACGCGAGCCTCGGCCGTCTGCCCGACGTGCAACGTTCGCTCGGCGAAATCGTCGGCCTGATCGAGCAGAGCCGCTCGCAGGCCATCGAAGCCGCCGAACAGGCAGCGCGCACCGCTGCCCGCGAGGCGATGAATCAGATCGGCGCGCTGACCAGCGCCGCCGAACCGGCGCGTGGCCAGATCGTCAACGAAATCGCCGGCCTGCGCGATGGCCAGGAGGCCATGGATCGGCGCACCCGCGCCACCCTGACGGCGGTTCACGAGACGCTCGAAAAGGTCGTCGATCGCCTCGCCATGATCGAGAGCGGCTACACGGCGGCGCCTGCGCCCTCCGCGTCGTCGCCCGCACAAGCAGCACCGGTCCGGTCTGCGCCGGAAGCCGCGACGCGCTTGCCGCAGGCCGCGCCGGACGAAGATCTGTTGGCCTCCGGCCCGGCGCCGTCCTTCGTGCGCGCCGGCGCCCCACAATTGCAGACCGGCGAGCCGACGGCCGAAGGTTTGAAGCGGCAGGTTTCCGCCGATGACATCATGCGGGCCAGCGGCACACGTGCGGCTGCGCCCCGTCCGGCGCCGGAACCGATCGTTCCCGAAGAAGACGTTCTCATCGAGCCGGGCACGGGTTCGACGCCGCGCAAGGGCTCGGCGCAGCGCCGTGCCGCCTCCTCCTCCGTCATGGTCGAACTCGATCCCCAGGCGGAACCGGGATCGGCGCAACAAAGCTTCATCGCCGCGGCGCGCCGCGCCCGCGAAACCGCCGTCGGCGACGCCCAGACGCGCACGCCGCGCGGTTCGGGCGACGACGCGCTGGCGGAAGCGCGCGCGCGCGCCAAGGCGGCCGCCGCCGCTTTGGCCGCCGATAGCGACAAGCCCGAAGAAAAGGGCCCTGGCGCCCTCGGCCGCGCCCGTGCGTTCATTTCCCAGCGCAAACGGCCGATCCTGCTCAGCCTCGCCGGCATCGTCCTGGCGCTGGGCGCGCTGACGGTGGTGCGCTCGATGAACGAACAGGCGCCGCAAGGCCGCCAGCAGGTCGGCGCCCTGCAACCGCCGTCGCGCGAGCCGGCAAAGATCCAGATGCAGGCGCAGGCGGTCGACAAGGCCGCACGTCCGAACGTCGGCACCACGTCGCCGGTCACCGCCAGCGAATTGGCGGCGCTGGGCGACAAGCTCGGTCCGGACAAGCCCGTTCAGGAGCCGGCTGCCGAAAGCAAACCCGCGTCGCCGCTGCAGCAGGTCCTCGGCAATACGGACGCGGCGCCGGTCGGCTCAATCACAGCTCCCGCTGCCCCGCCAGCCAAGGCCGTCGATCTGCGCGCCGCCGCCAATGCGGGCGATGCGGCCGCGCAATACGAACTGGCCACGCGCCTCTTCGAAGGCCGCACCATGACGCGCGATCTCGGCCAGTCGGCGCTCTGGTTCGAGAAGGCGGCTTTGCAGGAACTGGCGCCGGCGCAATATCGACTCGGGTCGCTCTATGAGAAGGGCGTCGGTGTCGCGCGCGATACGGCGCGGGCCAAAACGCTCTATCAGCGTGCCGCCGATCGCGGCAACATCCGCGCCATGCACAATCTCGCGGTGCTCTACGCCGAAGGCGCCGACGGCAAGCCGGACTATGCGGCGGCTGCCCAGTGGTTCCGCAAGGCTTCGGAACATGGCGTGCGCGACAGCCAGTACAACCTCGCCATTCTCTATGCCCGCGGCCTGGGCATCGGCCAGGATCTCACTCAGTCCTGGGTCTGGTTCTCGCTCGCCGCCGCGCAGGGCGATGAGGATGCCGGCAAGAAGCGCAGCGATGTCGCCGCGCGGCTCAACGCCCAGCAATTGGCAGCCGCCAAGGCGATCGTCGACGGCTTCAAGCCGAAGGTGAACGACAAGGCCGCCAATGAAGTGGCGGTCCCCGCCGGCGGCTGGGAACTGGCGGCGCCGGCCGCTGCTGCCCCGACAGCCAAGCCGGAAACCAATGCGGCGAAGCCGGAACGGCGTCTGCCGTCCATGGCGCGGCCGAAAGTGAGCACGCTCTGATCCAGATCGCGTTTCGACAGAAACGCGATCCGTCCGTCTCGGATGCATGCGATGAGATGTGCCCAAGGCACAATAACTTGATCGGATCGATCAGTTTATGCGTTTTTAAGTTACGCAAAGCAAAGTGAACACGGTGTCGCCTCTCGCGTCGATTGCAGCGTTGTTTGCAATTGATGGCGATGGGCGATCGTGCTTTGTGACGCCCAATTCCCAGCGTCAAAATCAAAGATCGCGGAACAGCGCGTGCAAATCTATCTGCCTATCGCCGAAATGCCTGTCGATGTGTTTCTCATTCTCGGAATGGGCGTCGCGGTAGGGTTCATATCGGGCATGTTCGGTGTTGGCGGCGGCTTTCTGCTGACGCCGCTGCTAATCTTCGTCGGCATTCCGCCGGCAGTCGCCGTCGCCACCCAGGGTCCGCAGATCGCCGCGTCCTCGACCACTGGCGCGCTCAGCTATTGGCGGCGCAAGTCGATCGATTTCAAACTCGGCGGCGTCTTGCTGGTCGGTGGCTTCATCGGCACGATTCTCGGCGTTCTGTTCTTCAACCAGATGCGCCGCATCGGCCAGCTCGAAACGGTCATCACTTTATCCTACGTGGTGCTGCTCGGCAGTGTCGGCACGCTGGTTTCCTGGGAAAGCCTGGCCGCCGTGATCAAGGCCGGAAAGGTGCCGCCGCGCCGTCGCACCGCCGGCCGTCACAATTGGTATGAAGGTCTGCCGTTCAAACTGCGCTTTCATCGCTCGGGCCTCTATATCAGCGTCATTCCGATCGTCTTCATCGCCATCCTCATCGGCTTTGCCGGCGCGGTGCTGGGCATCGGCGGCGGCTTCATTCTCGTGCCGGCGCTGATCTACATCTTTCGCGTGCCGGCGCAGGTCGTCGTCGGCACCAGCCTGTTCCAGATTCTCTTCACCATGCTGGGCGCCACGGTGCTGCATGCGGCCACCAACCATTCGGTCGATCTGTTCCTGGCCTTGCTGCTGATGGTCGGCGGCGTGTTCGGCGCGCAATTTGGCGCCCGTGCCGGCGCGCAGATCCGCGGCGATTATTTCCGCGTCCTCCTCGGCCTGCTCATCCTTTCGGTCGCGATCCGTTTCGCTGGCGATGTCTTCACCCAGCCGAAGGAGCCGTTCTCGACCACGTTGACGGAAACGGTTCGATGAGCGCGCGGCTGGCCAGGACCGCTCTTCTGGCGCTGGCACTGATCGGCGCAGCCGGCATCGCGCGTGCCGAAACGCTGATCGTCTCACTGTCGCGCGAGAATATTCTCATCCAGTCGAATTTCACCGGCGAGCGCCTGTCGTTGTTCGGCGTGATCCAGCGCGAGGGCGACGAGAAGGGCGCATCGGCTGCCTATGATGCGGTCGTCACCGTGCGCGGCCCGCGCGGCGCCGTTACCGTGCGTCGCAAGGAACAATATGGGCCGATGTGGCTCAATCTCGACGAGCGCAAATATATCGCCATTCCGGCTTTCCTGGCGGTGCAGTCGAACCGCGCGCTGACGTCGATCGCTTCCGCCTCGGTGCGCGAGGATTTGCGCATCGGCATCAATGCCCAGGTGCCCCAGCAGATCGTTGCGCGCGGTGCCAACGATCCGCGTTTCCGCGAGGCATTGCAGCGGCTACGCATCGCGCAAGGCCTGTTCCGCGAAAATCCCGAAGCGGTGCGCTTCATCGCGCCGAATGTCTTTCAGGCCGCCGTCGATCTGCCCGGCACGGCGCCGCTCGGCGATTATGATGTCGATGTCATGGTCTTCGCCAACGGCGCCATGATCGCGCGCGGCAATACCAAGTTCCGCGTCGCCAAGACCGCCGCCGAACAGACCTTGGCGACGATCGCCGCCGATCACGGCATCTGGTTCGGCCTGGGGACGTCGATCCTGGCGCTCTTGGTCGGCTGGCTGGCGAGCGTGATCTTCCGTCGCGATTAGAGCAAATTGCGTTTCGATAGAAACGCAATTTTGCCTATGCCCTTTATTTTAACGCGTCTTTGTGGCGTTTGCCGATTCCGTCAAACCGCAAAACGCTATTAATTAGTCGTGGCCGCAGGCGCTCCAACCCACCGCATAGACGCGTGATTGGCCGAGCACATGGGCCGTGGGCGTTGCACCGCCGAACAGCGGCGCGAAAGCGCGGTCGCGAATGTTGAGCCCGCCCGCATAGGCGCCGAAGGCCGGCATCACGCAGCGCGTTCCATCGCCGACGAAACAGCGCCGGCGCACGCTGCCCGAAGGCGAAGTGACGCGCGCGGCGGGATGCAAATGGCCGGCGATCTCGCCGGGCGCCGCGCCCGCCCGCGGCTCATGGCGGAAGGTCAGGGCGCCGACGCGCAAAGTCTCCAGCATTTCGCCGCCGATATCCTGGGGCAAAGCCGGATCGTGGTTGCCGGCGATCCAGATCCACTGCCGGCGTTGCATCAAAGCTTTCAGCGCCTCGCGATCGGCGGTGCTGATGCGCTCGCCGGCGCGCACGTCATGGAAGGAATCGCCGAGCGCCACCACGGTCTTGGGATCGTGACGCATGATCAGCCGGGTCAGCCGCGCCAGGGTGGCGGCGGTGTCGTAAGGCGGCAGCAATTGCCGACGGCTGGCGAAGGCCGAGCCTTTTTCGAAATGCAGGTCAGCGACGACAAGCAGGCGTTCGGATTCATGCACCAGCACGCCGCCGGGGTCGGCCAGCAGGCGCACATCGGCGACGGCGATATGCGCCGTGGCTTCGGTCTTGAGTCGCGCCTGCATATTCATCAACTCATCACCTTCAAGAACTCATGGCCTCACGGATCAGATCGTCCGCGGCTTCCTTCAACACTTGCTCCTGCGCCTCCCCGTAAACCGGCTCGCGGCCGATTTCCAGCATCACCGGCACGGCCAGGGGCGAGACGTGATCCAGCCTCTTATGGACGATTCGCCCCTGGATGCGCGAGAGCATTCCGGCGAGGCGAGCGAGATCGAGCAGGCCGGTCAGGGCATCCTCGCGCGCTGCGCGCAGCAAAATATGGTCCGGCTGGTGCTTGCGCAGCACGTCATAGACGAGATCGGTCGAAATCGTCACCTGCCGGCCAGTTTTCTCCCGGCCCGGCGCCCGCCGTTCGATCAGGCCGGCGACCACGGCGCAATTGCGGAAGGTGCGCTTCATCAGCGCCGATTCCTGCAACCATTCCTCGAGATCGTCGCCCAGCATATCCTCGTTGAAGAGGGTGCTTAGGCTGAGTTTGCCCGAAGAAAGCTGCTCGCCGATATCGCCGAGCGACCAGATGGCGATGGCATAGTCGTTGGCGACGAAGCCCATTGGCCGCAGCGACAGTCGCTCCATCCGCCGCGTCAGCAACATGCCGAGCGTCTGATGCGCCAGCCGCCCCTCGAACGGATAGGCGACCATGAAATAGCGCTCGCCACGCGGAAAGGTCTCGACCAGGAGATCGCTTGATGGTGGCAGCATGGAGAAATGCTGTTGCAGCTTCAGCCATTCGCCGACCTGCGACGGCAGGGTTTTCCAGGACCGTGGATTGGACAGCATCTGCCGCACGCGCTGCGCCAGCCAGGTGGAGAGCGGAAACTTGCCGCCGGCGTAGGACGGCACTTTCGGCGTGTCGGAACGTGCCCGCGCCACCAAGGCTTCGTTTTCGACGATGCCCTGCAAGGCGAGGATTTCGCCGCCGAAAAGAAACGTGTCGCCCGGCGCCAAGGTCTCGAGGAAATATTCCTCGATCTCGCCGAGCACCCGCCCGCCGCGCATGAGCGGGCCGGTATAGGCGGCGCGCGTCTGTTCGCCCTGCAGGCGCGTCGGATACCACAGGCCGCCGGAGCCCGAGGGCGCTGAGGGCGCCGGCACGGCGCGCTGTTGCGCGCGCCCGCGCACCAGCCGCACTTTCAGCATGTCGGATTCGACGATCGTGCCGACATTCATGCGATAGGATTGTGCCACTTTCGGATTGGCGACGCGCCACAGGCCATCCTTGGTCTGTTTGATCTTGGCGAAGCGGTCGTAGGTTTTGAGCGCATAGCCGCCGGTGGCGACGAAATCGAGCGCATCGTCGAAATCTCCGCGCGGCAGATCGGAATAGGGTTCGGCCGAACGCACTTCCCGATAGAGCGCGTCGGCTTGAAACGGTTCGGAACAGGCCATGCCGAGAATGTGTTGGCACAACACGTCGAGGCTGCCGATACGCCGGGGCGGCGTATCCTGTTCGCCGGCCTTGGCGGCATCGATGGCGGCACGGCATTCGAGCACTTCGAAGCGATTGGCCGGCACCAGCAGCGCGCGCGACGGCTCGTCAAGCCGGTGATTGGCGCGGCCGATGCGTTGCGCAATGCGGCTTGCGCCTTTCGGCGCGCCGACATTGATGACCAGATCGACATCGCCCCAGTCGATGCCGAGATCGAGCGTCGACGTACAGACCACGGCTTTGAGCTGCCCCGCCGACATCGCCGCCTCGACTTTGCGGCGTTGGCCCGCATCGAGCGAGCCGTGATGCAAAGCGATGGCGAGATTATCGTCGTTGATCGTCCACAATTGCTGGAAGATCGCCTCGGCCTGGGCGCGCGTGTTGACGAAGACCAGAGTCATCCGCGACGCCTTGATGGCGGCGTAGATTTCGCGCATCGCGTGTAAAGCGCTATGGCCCGACCAGGGCAGGCGCTCGCGCGTATCGAGCATTTGGATATCGGCTTCCGCACCCGCCGGTGTCGTTACCAGGCCCGCCAGCGGATTGGCGCCGTTCTGATCGACGAGATAGCGCCGCAACTCGTCGGGATCGCGCACCGTCGCCGACAAGCCGACGGCCGTCATTGCCGGCGCGATGGCGCGCAGCCGCGCCAGACCCAGCGCCAGTAGATCGCCGCGCTTCGAGGTCACCATGGCATGCAATTCGTCGAGCACGACGCGCCGCAAGGTCGAGAACAAGGGTTGTGCGTCGGCTGTGGCGAGCAGCAAGGCCAATTGTTCCGGCGTCGTCAGCAGAATGTCGGGCGGATGGCGGCGCTGGCGCATGCGCTTGGCGGCCGAGGTGTCGCCGGTGCGCGTTTCGATCTTCACCGGCAGGCCCATCTCCTGCACCGGCGTTTCGAGATTGCGGGCGACATCCACCGCTAGCGCCTTCAAAGGGGAAATGTAGAGCGTGTGCAGGCCGCTGCGGTTGCGCGGCTGCTCCAGGTCGATCAGCGAGGGCAGGAAACCGGCGAGCGTCTTGCCGGCGCCGGTCGGGGCGATCAGCAAAGCGCTCTCGCCCTGCTGCGCCTTTTCCAGCAGCGCCATCTGATGGGTGCGCGGTTCCCAGCCGCGCTGGGCAAACCAGGCGGTGAAGCGCGGCGGTAAAAGGGCGCGAGAGAGGAGGGCGGGCGGCGGCTTCGGCTTCTTCACCACGCGAGGTTACGCGCGCCTCAGGATCGCGACCAGCCCCGGCACGTCATGGCCGGCATCCTTGCGCGAAGACGCCGCATCGAGCGAAATCACCTCGAAGCCGGTCGTGGCGGCTAAGCGGGTCAGATAGGCCGGTGAGTGGAAATAACGCATGTCCTGGCCGAGCAGCCAGTCCTGGACATCGCCCTGTTGCACGCTGAAGCCAAACAGGCCGCCTGATGTCAGCACCCGCGCGGCTTCCGTGAATGTCGCCTCCAGGGCGCCGAGATAAACCAGAACGTCGGCGGCGATGACGAGGTCCGCCGATTGCGCCGGGCGCTCCTGCAAAAAGGTGACGAGTTCGCCGACGTGCAGGCTGACATAGAGGTTTGTGCGGCGGGCTTCCTCGATCATCAGGGGGGAGAGGTCGACCCCCTGCATGTTGTCGAAGTGGGGGAAGAGCGATCGCGCCATCAATCCGGTGCCGCAGCCCAGATCGATGACGCGCGGGAAATGGAAGATCTGGCGTCCCCGCTCGCAGGCCGCTCGCAGCGCCTCGTTCAGCAGTTGCGGCGCGCGATAGGCGAGATCGCCGGTGAGATGCGCATCGAACCGGGCGGCATAGGTGTCGAACAGGCCGCGCACATAGGCATCCGGCGCACGCGCGGGCGCCGCGCCGGCCCCAAGCCGGGCGAGATGCAGGTCGGCGCCCAAAAGCCCGGACGGATCGGCCTCGGCCAGATGCTGAAAGGCGAGGATCGCGCCGGGGTGGTCGCCCGCCTTTTCGCGGGCTTCGCCCAAGGCGAACCAGGCGGCCGCCCAGCGTGGCGCCTCGGCGATGATCTGTTCGAGAATTTCGGCGGCCGCCGCATGGGCCCCTTCATGGGCCGCGGCCTGCGCCCAGGCGAAACGCCGGTCGAGCACGAGATTGCCCGAACTCTGATTGGCCGTTTCGTTCACTGGGCTTTGGCGCTCCGCCTGCAGGGGCGGCGGTTAAGCCATAGGCGCGGGCTTCTAGGCAAGGGGCAAGCAAGGGGAATGACACGAGAAAGTGAGTGAGGTGCGCCAGCGCACATCAAAATATGAACGGAACCGGCATGGTCCCTCCTGCGTTTAATAACCAAATCCGCAATGCGGAGATGAAATCATGGCTAGCACAGTCAAAAACCCTACTTTTCGGATGGTTTTGCCCGTTGCTCTCGGCATGGCTTTCGGCATCGGGCTGGGCGCGGTTTCCCTCGCCAATGGATTGTTTCCAAACGTCGTTTCGCCCATTCAAATGGCTGGGCTGACGTCGCAAAAAATCGCCGTTCCGGCGCTTGGTAACGGCGCGGGCATCCGTTTTGAACGCACGATCCAGAGCGACACCCGCTGCTGGAACACGGCTCGCTCCGGTATTTCCGAGGGCGTGATCTGCCGCGAATAGTTTTTCTGCTCCGGGTCGCCTCCTCCCGGATCAGCCCATGACCGCCGTCTGAGCCCCCGCGGACGGCGGTTTTGCTTGGCGGTTTTGCTTGGCCCGACGCCCAAAAGAACAGCGGATTTCAGCGAAAAGCCGGCCTCCACTTTTTCGCCTCCGCCGTTGTGCTTATCTAAGCGGCAATGGCTTCGTCTCTGCTCGTCTCCGCGCCCGAGGGGCTCTATTGCCCGGCGGGTGATTTCTTCGTCGATCCGGTGCGGCCCGTGCGGCGGGCGCTGATCACCCACGGCCATTCCGATCATGCCCGCGCCGGCCATGGCGCCGTGCTCGCCACCACCGAAACTCTAGGCATCATGGCCTTGCGCTATGGCACGCAGTTCGCCGGCACGCAGCAGCCGGTGCGCCTGGGCGAGGCTTTGCGTATCGGCGATGCCAACGTGTCCTTTCATCCCGCCGGCCATGTCTTAGGCTCCGCCCAGATTGCCATCGGCAACGCAAGCGAGCGCATCGTCGTCTCCGGCGACTACAAACGCGCCGCCGATCCGACCTGCCTGCCGTTCGAAGTGGTGCCCTGCGATATTTTCATCACCGAGGCGACCTTCGGCCTGCCGATCTTCCATCATCCCAAAGCGAGTGAGGAAGTCGGCAAGCTCATCGCTTCGCTACGGCTGTTTCCCGAGCGCACCCATATGGTCGGCGCCTATACGCTTGGCAAGGCGCAACGGCTGATGGCGCTGATCCGCCAGGCCGGCTGGGATCGGCCGGTCTATATTCATGGCGCGGCCGAGAAGATCACCGATTTCTATATCGCTGAGGGGATCGATCTCGGCGAAATCCGCAAAGTCGCCGATGTCGGTAAGACCAAACTGCCGGGCGAAATCGTCATCTGTCCGCCTACATCCTTGGCTGATGCCTGGTCGCGTCGCTTCGCCGATCCGTTGTCCTGTTTCGCCTCCGGCTGGATGCGCACACGGGCGCGGGCACGCCAACGCGGCGTCGAACTGCCTTTGGTCATTTCCGATCATGCCGATTGGCCGGAGTTGACCCGCACCATCGAAGAGACCGGCTGCCGTGAAGTCTGGGTCACCCATGGCGAGGGCGATGCGCTGGTGCATTGGGCGCAAACCCAGGGGCTGAAAGCCATGCCGCTGCATATGCTGGGCTATGGCGACGAGGAAGACGGCGGCGATCAAAGCGAAACGGCGGCGGAAAGATGAATCGTTTCGCCGAACTTCTCGATCGTCTCGCCTTCGAGCCGTCACGCAACGGCAAGCTGCGCCTGTTGACCGACTATTTCCGCCACACGGGCGATCCCGATCGCGGCTATGCGCTGGCGGCGCTGACGGGCGCTTTGAGTTTCGCCAACGCCAAGCCGGCTCTCATTCGCGGCCTCATCGCTGAGCGGGTCGATCCGGTGCTGTTCGCCTTGAGCTACGACTATGTCGGCGATCTCTCCGAAACAGTGGCGCTGCTCTGGCCCGCATCGCCCCAGCCGGCTGATGCTGCGCGCAATTCCGATGCGGCGGCCCTCTCGACGATCGTCGAAATGCTCAACAGTGCCGGTCGCTCCGAATTGCCGCGCCTCATCGTCACCTGGCTCGACCAGTTGGACGAGAAAGGCCGTTGGGCGCTGCTGAAACTCATCACCGGCGGTCTGCGTATCGGCGTTTCGGCACGCTTGGCGAAGACCGCTTTGGCAGCGCTGAACGGCTGCGACGTCAACGAGATCGAGGATGTCTGGCCGGGTCTGTCGCCACCCTATCTGCCGCTCTTTGCCTGGCTCGATGGCCATGGCGCCAAACCGGCTGCTGATAATGCGGTGCAGTTTCGCACGCCCATGCTCGCCCATGCCATCGAAGACAAGGATTTCGAAACGCTCGATCCCGGCGACTATACCGCCGAATGGAAATGGGACGGTATTCGCATCCAGGTCGCCTGTGGCGCAGGGAATGACGGCCGCAACCTCGTGCGGCTTTATTCGCGCACCGGCGAGGATATTTCGGCGGCCTTTCCCGATCTCGTCGAGGCGATCCATCTGTCGCGCTTGAGCGATGTGTGTTTTGACGGCGAATTGCTGATCGTGCTCGATGGCAAGGTACAGCCGTTCGGCGTTTTGCAGCAGCGGCTCAATCGCAAAACCGTATCGGCCAAATTGATGGCCGATTATCCGCCGCATGTGCGCGCCTATGATCTTCTCTACGAGAACGGCGAGGACCTGCGTCCGCTGCCGTTCGCACAACGGCGTGCGCGCCTCGAAGCTTGCGTCACGCAAGCTTCCGCCCCTTGGCTCGATCTCTCGCCGCAGATCGCTTTCGCCGATTGGCCGACCCTGGCCGCCGCGCGCGCCGATCCGGCCGCGGCGAATGCGGGTGACGATGCGCAAGCTGTCGAAGGCGTCATGCTGAAGCGTGCCGACAGTGCCTATGTGCCCGGTCGTCCGAAAGGCCTGTGGTGGAAGTGGAAGCGCGATCCTTTCGCGCTCGATGCGGTGCTGATGTATGCGCAGCGCGGTCACGGCAAACGCTCGTCCTATTATTCAGACTATACCTTCGGTCTGTGGCGCACGGGTCAAGGCGGCGATGAACTCGTGCCCGTCGGCAAAGCCTATTTCGGCTTCACCGACGAAGAGCTGAAGCAGCTCGATCGGTATGTCCGCGATCACACGATCAATCGCTTCGGTCCGGTGCGCGAAGTCACCGCCACTGTGGAGGAAGGGCTCGTGCTGGAAGTGGCGTTCGAAGGCGTGCAACGCTCCACGCGGCACAAATCAGGCGTTGCCATGCGCTTCCCGCGTATTTCGCGCATCCGCTGGGATAAGCCCTCGCGCGATGCCGACCGGCTCGAAACGTTGGAAAAATTGATTCCCGCTTAGACCTTGGTGCTCTCGATCAAATCGCGTTCGTCGTTGCGAAAGCGGGCTCTCGCCGCATTGCCTTGCGTCTGTCCCCATGCGTAAAGCGCCTCGAGCGCCGGGCCCAGCGTCAAGCCCCGCGCCGTCAACGCATAGACCGAGGCCCTATCCCGATCGATGCGCTCGACCAGGCCGCTGTCCTCAAGCTCCCGCAATCGCTGCGTGAGCACTTTGTCGGCGAGCGTCGGGATGGCGCGACGCAGTTCCCCATAGCGCAGGGGCGCATCCTTCAGCCGCGCCAGGATGACGGTTTTCCATTTACCGCCGATCACGTCCAACGCGAGTTCGATGGGACATCCATATAAACGGCCTTCTGGCACCACCATCGGACGACCCTCTCAATTGTGGCGGACTCCACTTACCAATCGGTGCGTTGAATTTCGCTGTCAAAGCCGATTGTCTAACCCGCACATTCTTGCCGGAGCGCGTTCATGAAGATCATCGCCTATGACAATTTCAAGGCAGGGGTAACCCTTGACGATTTAAAGCCGTATTTGCGTGACGAAGTCTCGAACGTCTGGCGGCTGTGGAAGGCTGGAATCGTGCGTGAAAACTATGCCCGCGCCGATGTCGGCGGCGTCATCATCGTGTTCGAACTCGCCAGTGTCGATGAGGCCAAGCGCTATACCGACGATTTCCCGCTGTCGAAGGCGGGCTTACTGGAATGGCATTTCCTGGCGTTCGATGCGCCTTTGCCGCTTGAATTCCTGTTCGATCCGACCGTTGACGTCAACACGCCCTGGAATCGGACGGTGGCCGCATGATCCGGTCGAGACACGGTATCGAAGTGCCGACGACATTGGCCGAATGGTGTGATCCGGCCTGTGCCGCGCTGCTCGTCTACGACATGCAAATCGGCATTTGCAGCCAGGTGAAAGGTGCCGATGCGATCATCGAACGCACGGCGGCAGCTCTCGGCGCGGCGCGCAGCCGTGGCATGCGAGTCGCCTTCACGCGCCATCTGTCGCTGCCGCGCGCCTGGATGGGCACGACGCAATTGCGCACTGCCATGGCGTGGCAGCGCAAAGACGATCCGGATTCCGTCGAGCCCTGGTTCCTCCCCGATGCGCCGGGCACCGCGATCGTCCCGGAATTGGCGCCGCGTGCCGACGAAGCGGTGTTCGACAAGCTGACCATGTCGGCCTTCGATTCAACGGCCTTGGGTTTTGCTCTCCATGATTGCGGCATCCGCACGCTCGTCGTCGCCGGCATCGCGATGGAGATCGGCATCGAGCCGACCGTTCGTCAAGCGACCGACAACGGTTTTGTGGCGGTCCTGCTCTTGGATGCCTGCGGCTTTGGCAATCGGGAGGCGCGTGATCGTTCTCTGGCGACCTTGGACTTCATCGGCGAGACGATCGTTACGGACACTGCTGCATTTTGCGCCGCTTTACAGTCGCTTTAACCGCGATCCGTATTGAGCAGATCGCTGTCGCCGTGCAGCACGCCTTCGACGAAGATGCGACCGCCGCGCGATTGCTCTTCGTTGCGCCGCAGGCTGGTGGCGATGCCGGTGGCAAGCGCGGCGGCGAAAGCCGCCAGCGCGCTGGCCGCCAGCCGCTCCGGCGAGGGATTGCCGTCGCCCAAACCGATGACGACGCCAGCCACCAGCAGGCCGACGAGCAGCGCGATCGCCGCATCGGGCGCGGCCGCACGCGGCCATAACGACAGCGCCGTCAGCGGCGCCACGACGGCAGCGGAGAAGACGAGCGCCATGCTGATCATCGCGGTGGGGTTGAGGGGCGTGCGCGCTGCGACGATGCCGATGAAGACGATGGCGCCGGCCATTGCCAGACGGCTTACTGCCAGCCGGCGGCTGCCGAGCGCGCCGGTGTCCTGCACACGGAAAAACAGATCGTGGCCTATCGCCGTGCCGAACGCATGTACGCCGCTGCTCGCCAGCGTAATGGCGACGGCGGTCAAACCTGCGCCGACCAGACCGGCGAAGGCGGCACCGAAACCTTGCAGGCGCGGCAGGCCGGCGACGAGGCCGGCACCGGATACGGCGATGTCCTGCGGCCGCAAGGTGCCGGCAAAGCCGGATTGGGCCTTGCAGGCGGCGAGCGCCGCGTCAGGCGTGGCGGCCACCTGTCCGCAAATCGTCAAAAGCCCTTTGCCCGAGGCGATGTAGAAATAGCCGGGCAGCGCATCGGCGGCTTGGCCGGCCGCCATCATGCCGACGGCGAGCGCCGAACTCGCCATGCTGATCGCCACGATGATGATCAGCGCGCCGGACCAGCCGAGTGCGGCGAAGCCGGCGCGGCGGGCCGAGGAGACGTCGTTGCAGGTCATCGCCGGTTGCAGCAGCGGGCCGAGGGCCGCGATGCCGAGCGCAATGGCGACGATGGTCAGGAGGCCGCCGTTGTCGAAGACGCCGGGGGTGGCGCCCTGCCAGGCGGCCATCATGTCGGAAGCCTGTTGCCACAATGCCCGGTCGCCGATGACGGGGAAGGGCAGTGACGCGCCCTGCACCACCAGAATGGCCAGCGGCAACACCAGGCTGGCGAGGAGAATGCCGGCTGCCCCGGTGGCGGCCCACACCACCCCGGCGATGCCGCCCGGGGCCACGATGAACACCAGGATCAGCCCGACCAGCGGACTGGCGAAGGGGCGCGGCATGTCGATGATCAGGATTAAGCCACGCACGGCCATCTCGAAGCCAGCAGCGGCGATCAGCAGGGCCACCGCCCCGACCACGGTGACGACACCGAGCCGCAGGCCGAGCTGCGGAAAACGCCCTGATAAAAGGTCCGGCAGGGAGAAGGCGCCGGTTTTGCGCAACAACGGTCCTGTCACCAGGGCGGCCAGCAGGAGGCCGAGGCCGAAACCGATCAGCAGTCCGGTCAGCGAGGCGCCGCCGGGCACCGGCGGCAGGAAAGGCAGGAACAGGCCGGCGCTCAGCGCCATGAAGGCGAGGCCGGCATAGGGTGCGGGCACCGCCCGCCCGGCCGCGTGGAAACGGGAAATGCGCATGCTGCGCAGCAACAAGCCGACGATGGCGAGGCCGGCCAGCAGAACGACAGGCGCCAGCACGCCAACGATTCGCTCCGGCACGCCGACCCGGTCGAGCAAAGCCACCAGGCCGACCGCCAGGACGAAGGCGGTCACGGCGAAGGCGACACGCCCGTCGATACTGGCGCGTTCCAGCAGATCTTCGTCGGTCAGAGGCTTCCGCACGTGTCGCGCTCCGGGCCGCAAACGGCTATCTAATAACTATCTCAAGCGAGCGGCTTGCGCCGCCTGCCCGCTGGGTCCAACAATAGAATTGCCGGAAGAAAAGCAAGACCGGTGGGGGACGAGCCGGGAAGGGGTCGTGGCAGAGGGGACACGTGTTGCAGAACGCCAGAATAGTGATTGCTGACGATCATCCTTTGGTCCGTGGAGCTCTGCGCGAAGCGGTGAGCGGCGCGGTGGCCGGCGCCGAAATCGTCGAATGCGGTGATCTCAATCAGTTGACGACGGCGCTGGAGGAATCGGGCGAGGCCGATCTGGTGTTGCTCGATCTCGCCATGCCCGGCGTGCGCGGCTTTTCCGGCCTGCTCTATCTGCGCGCCCAGCATCCGGACGTGCCGGTGGTGGTGGTCTCGGGCAACGAGGACCGCGACGTGATTCGCCGCTGCATCGATTTCGGCGCGTCAGGCTATGTGCCCAAGACAACGGATATTGTCGGCATGCGCCAGGCGTTCCGCGACATTCTCGCCGGCAAGACCTGGACGCCGCCGGATGTCGATCTGTCGACACCTGCCGACAAGGACACGACCGACATCATGCGCCGCCTCGCCACGCTGACTCCGCAGCAGGTGCGCGTGCTGATGATGTTGTCGGAGGGTTTGCTGAACAAGCAGATCGCCTACGAGCTTTCCGTGTCGGAAGCGACGGTGAAGGCTCATGTCTCGGCGATCTTGCAGAAGCTTGACGTCGACAGCCGCACCCAGGCCGTCATCGCCGCCTCGAAGATCGAGGGCAATTGGCAGGGCGCCAAAATAACCGAATAGCAAAAAAGCCGAATAGACTGATGGAATAGGGGTTTCGCCCGGCTGGCGCGGTTGTCTCATTATTGCCGCCTGCGCGCGCCATAGTGCCGGGTCGCTCAAGTGCGTTGTGATTGGAGTGAGCCATGCACGCATCCTCTCTCTGTTTCGTCATCGCCACCGGTTTGGCCACCGTCGGGGCATCGCCGGCGTTGGCGCAATCGCTCGATACGGATACGCAGAACGGCCGTTATACGATGACGCCGGCGCCCGATGGCTTCCTGCGTCTTGATACGCGCACGGGCATCGTTTCGCGCTGCACCCTGAAAGGTGATGGCGTGCAATGCCGCGCCGGTGCCGACGAGCGTGGTGCGCTCAACGAAGAGATCGACCGGCTGACCCGCGACAATGCGGACCTGCGCCGCAAACTCGCCGAAGCGACCGATCAGGCCCCTTCGGCGCGGCTGCGCAATGCCCTGCCGACTGAAACCGAAATGAACAGCGCCCTGGACGTGATGGAGAAATTCATGCGCCGGATGATGCGCGTGTTCCGCGAGGAACCGGCGGGAGATCGAATTTAAGTGACCGGATTTAAGCGATCCTGTCAGGTGTTAACCGTGCGCCCCGGCCGGCTGGAAACTTGGCCGTTGTTACCGCATAATGGCCCGTGTCGGCGCCTCCTGCCGTCATCCGAGAGGGTAGACCATGACCGATCGCCTTGATCCGCCGAAATCCCAATCCCAGGGTTCGACCGGCTGGGGCGGCGCGAGCTGGTCCGGCTCGCGTCAAGAGGGCACTGGCGGGGTGACCGACGCCACCCCTGGCAACACGCTGGAACAGTTCATCGGTGGCTCGCCCGCCGCCGTGGCGGTGCGCCTGCTGGTGGTCTCGCTCATCGTCGGCGCGCTGCTGATGTGGCTCGACATCAGGCCGATAGACGTTTTCTACGGCGTGCAGCGCTTCCTCACCCGGCTGTGGAACCTCGGTTTCGATGCGGTGCGCGAAGTCATTACCTATGTGATCGCCGGTGCCGCCATCGTCATTCCAGTCTGGATCGTGCTGCGCCTGCTGAACGCCGGCAAGAAGCGCTAAGCGACTCGCTTAACCAATTTTATTCCGCCGCCGTCTTCCTCGCTTGCGAGGAGGGCGGCCGTCGCGCGTGCCCAACACGCTGCCGCTGGGGGTTGTATCCCACGTGTTGGCAGAAGCGCCGATCCGTGCTTCTACCTGTTGCTGAAGCTGATGCTTTCTGTGCAATGAACTGAAGCGAACGGGCGCCTGTGGCGCCACATGTCTAGGGAGAAGAAAAGATGAGCGAAGCTCGCGCGCCCTTCCGCGCCGATCATGTTGGCAGCCTGCTGCGTCCAGCCGAGCTGCGCGCCGCGCGCGAACTGGCGATCGTGGGCCAGCGCACTTACGAGAGCCTGCGTGATCTTGAGGACGAGAACATCCGCAAGGCGGTGAAGCTGCAGGAAGAGGCAGGGCTCCATTCCATCACCGACGGCGAGTTCCGCCGCACCTCGTTTCATTTCGACTTCCTTGGCAAGCTCGATGGCGTCGAAGCCAAGATCGCCGACCGGCCACAAGACCCCAATGCGCCGAAAGTGTTTCGGCCGCCGCAACTCGCCATCACCGGCAAGGTCCGCCATGCCAAGCCGATCGAGCTTGAAGGATTCAAATTCCTGAAATCGGCGACCAAGCGCACGCCGAAGATCACCATGCCGTCGCCGACCATGTGTCTGCGTGGCGGTCGCGCCGCGATCAGCAAGGAAGCCTATCCGGACCTTGATCTCTATCTCGAAGACGTGGCCAAGGCCTATGGCGCCGAACTCAAGCAATTGGCCGATGCCGGCTGCACCTATGTGCAGTTCGACGACACCAATTTCGCTTACCTCTGCGACGAGGGCATGCGCGCCGACATGAAGGCTAAGGGCGATGAACCGGCCGACGTGCTCAACCGCTATATCAAGCTGTTCAACATGGTGCTGGCGCAGAAACCCGCGGGCATGACCTTCTGCACCCACATCTGCCGCGGCAATTTCCAGTCCGCCTGGGCCGCGTCCGGCGGCTATGAGCCGGTGGCCGATAAGCTGTTCGGCGAACTCAATGTCGATGGTTATTTCCTCGAATATGACAGCGAGCGGGCCGGCGGCTTCGAGCCGCTGCGTTTCGTGCCGAAGGACGGCAAGAAGCGCGTCGTGCTCGGCCTGATCTCCTCGAAGGTCGCCGAGATGGAAGAGACCGACGTCATCGCCAAACGCATCGACGAAGCGGCGAAATTCATGCCATTCGATCAGCTCTGCGTTTCGCCGCAATGCGGCTTTGCCTCGAGCTTCCGTGGCAATGCGCTGGGCGAGGATGTCGAGCGCCGCAAGCTCGAACAGGTGGTGGCCGTGGCCGAGAAAGCCTGGGGCACGGCGCACTGATCGTCCAAATAAAAATGGCCGGGCAACGCCCGGCCATTGTCGTTTCGCGCATCGTTTCGATCAGCTCTTGAGCGCCGGAATCAGCTTCTCGGCATTGCCATATTCGATGGCGGTCATATCCGCGTCGCTCAGGCCATTGCCGCGCAGATTGGCGAGATTGTACTCCGACGTCACATAGGGGAAGTCGGAGCCGTACATCACCTGCGAGATCGGCACGAGTTTCAGCAGTCCGGCGATGGCTGGACCCGAGGCGGCATTTGCCGTTTCGTAATGCAGCCTGCGGAATTCGTTGAGCACGCCGTCGGGCGCCACCTCCTTGAGGTTCTTCAGCGGCCGGCTCTGATAGTCGACGCGATGCGACAGATAGGGAATGGCGCCGCCGCTGTGCGAGAAGATCCAGCGGATGTCGCGGAACTTCGCCAGCGTCCCGTTGAAGAGCAGGCTCAGAATGGCGCGGCCGGAATCGTAAGGATATTCGATCCAGGAATCCTGCACGCCGCTGACGAGATTGCCGCAGCAGAACGGCGCCAGCGGATGGAAATAGACGATGGCCTTGCGCCGGTTCAATTCCTCGAAGACGGGGGTAAAGGCTGGATCCCCCGGCCATTTGTCGCCGAAGCTCGTCGACATTTCGATGCCGTCGGCCTTCAGCGTATCGTAGGCATAGGCGATCTCCTGCAACGATCCGTCGACGTCTTTGCACGAGACATAGGCGAACAGGCCGTGGCGGCCCTTGTTGTCTTGTACCAGTTTGGCCGCATATTCATTGCAGGTGCGGATGATCGGCCGCAATTCGTCCGGCGTCATGCGGAACCAGCCGACCGGCACCGAAGCGAGCGACAACACGCTCTTCTCGATATTGTTCTTGTCCATCTCCTCGATCATGCGCTGCGGCGACCAATCGCGCACGAACGGCGGCAATGGTCCCTCACGCGCCGAGGACTGTTTGAAGACATCGGGGAAGTAATGGTGATGCACGTCGATGACACGCCGCTTGGGGGCCGGCGTCGTCTGGGCAAAACTTGATGTGGGAAGCGCCGTGGCAGCACCCGCCGCCGCGAAACTTGCCAAGAAACCACGACGCGAGACGCCGCAACAGGGACCAGTGCATACAACAGGATCGTCGGCGCCGACGGCGCTTGCGCTGAATTTCGACATGCAGTCCTCCCTCGAGGCGTCTTGCGCCCCGCGGCAAAATCTAGGGCTGCCTTGCCATACTGGCAATTGTCATTTCGCAATGCCTGTCGACACGTGGTGGCTTCATCCTCTAAAACGAGGGCGGGACGACTGCAAAAATTTGCGACAAAAATTTGCGACGGCGGACAAAAGATCGTCGCGGGGGAGGAAACAATGATGCAACGGCTTGGACTGCCGCTAATGGCTTTTTGGCTCGCGGTTTCGGCTTTGCCGGCACAGGCGCAGAGCAAGGTTAAAGTCGGCAACGTCAACACGGTCAGCGACATTTCCATCTATATCGCGGACAAGAAAGGCTATTTCAAAGCCGAGGGGCTCGATATCGAATTCGTCGGTTTCTCCTCGGCCGCCCGGATGATCGCGCCCTTGGGGACGGGGGAACTCGATGTCGGCGGCGGCACCGTTTCGGCCGGGCTCTATAATGCCTTTTCGCGCAAGATCGGCATTGCCATCGTGGCTGATAAAGGGTCGAGCAAGCCCGGCTATAACTTCTCGCAATTGATGGTGCGCAAGGATCTCGTCGACAGCGGTCGCTACAAGACCTTCGCCGATCTCAAGGGTCTGAAACTGGCCACGGTCGCCAAGGGCACCGGCAATGCGGCGACGCTCAATTTCGCGCTGAAACTCGGCGGCATCGCGTTCAAGGACGCCGATGTGGTGGAGCTCGGTTTCCCGCAGCACTATCCCGCCTATGCCAACAAGGTCATCGACGCCAGCATCACCAACGAACCGACATTGACCTTGATCGAGCGCGCCGGTCTTGCCGTGCGGGTCGACAAGAACGAGCAGGTCTATCCCGATCATCAGACGGCGGTGCTGCTCTATGCCGACAAGTTTCGCAAGGAGCGGGCAGGCGATGCGCTGAAATTCATGCGCGCCTATATTCGCGGCGCGCGCGACTACAACGATTCCCTGAAAGGCGGCCGTATCGCCGGCAAAGGCGCTGAAGACGTCATCGCCACCCTTGTGCAATATACCGAGGTCAAGGACGCCAACCTGCATCGCGATACGACGCCGAGCGCCTGCGATCCCGATGGCAATGTCAATATCGCCAGTCTCGATGACGATCTCGCTTTCTTCAAGAGCGAAGGCCTGATCCAGGACAAGAACATCAAGGCGTCCGATGTGATCGATATGAGTTTCGTCAAACAAGTGCAGGCGGAACTTGGTCCCTATAAGAAGCCGGATTGAAGAAACGACGGAGGCAAACATGCATATCGCGATTGCGGGCGGCGGCATCGCCGGCCTGTGTCTGGCGCTGAACCTGAAGAACGGAGGCATCGATTGCACGGTCTATGAGCGCGTGCCCGATGTGAAGGAACTGGGTGTCGGCATCACTTTGCTGCCCCACGCCATGCGCGAATTCGCGGCACTCGGTGTGGCCGACGAATTGCAGAGCCAGGGCATCACCAATATCGATAGCTGTTTCTTCAACCGTTTCGGCCAGCTCATCTACAAGGAGCCGCGCGGCAAGTTCGCCGGTTATCCGCAGCCCGAGGTCGGCATTCATCGCGGCAAGCTGCATCTTACTTTATTCAAGGCGGCCAAGGAGCGGCTCGGCGCCGACAAGGTGATCACCGATTGGTCCTGCGCCGGTTTCGAACAGGACGAAAAAGGCGTCACCGTCCATTTCAAGACCTTTGCCGGCGAGACGCGTCCGTCGATCCGCGCCGACGCCTTGATCGCCTGCGACGGCATCAATTCGGTCATCCGCAAGCAGCTCTATCCCGACGACAAGGTCGCTTTCGGTGGCATCAACACCTGGCGCGGCGTCACCAAACACAAGCCGATCCTGTCTGGGCGCAGCTATATGCGGGTGGGTTCGATCAAGACCGGCAAAATGGTGATCTATCCGATCATCGATAATGTCGATGGCGAGGGCAATCAGCTCATCAACTGGATGGCCGAGATCGAACAGCCGGAACTCGGCAAGAAGAACGACTGGAACCAGTCCGGCAATCTCGACGACTTCAAGCATATCTACAAGGATTGGCGTTTCGACTGGCTCGATGTCGCCGACATGATCGAGAAGTCGGAGATGATTCTCGAATATCCGATGGTCGACAAGGATCCGGTCGATCGCTGGACCTTCGGCCGTGTCACTTTGGTGGGCGACGCGGCGCATCCGATGTACCCGCGCGGTTCGAACGGTTCAGCCCAGGCGGCGATCGACGCGCGCACGCTGGCCGATTGCCTGCAGGCGCAAAAGGATGTGTCCTCGGCGCTGATCGCCTATGATACGGCCCGCGTCGCTGTCGCCAACAAAGTGGTGATGACCAACCGCTCCAATCCGCCTGACTTCATCAACATCAAAGTCGAGGAACTGGTCGGCGACAAGCCGTTCGACAATCTCGACAAATACATCACCCAGGACGAGCTGCGCGCCCTCTCCGACAACTACAAGAAGATCGCCGGTTTCGCCGCGCCGCAGCCGGTCTAGTCAGTTGAATAGGCTGCAGCCTTCGTGTCATCCCGGACACGCGCAGCGTGATCCGGGAACCAGGGGCGCGTGATGAAATCTGGGTTGATTGCGAATGCCGCTTCACCGCTGCGATTGTAGGCTCTACCGCTCGCCCCTGGTTCCCGGATCGCGCCGTTGGCGCGTCCGGGATGACACCAAGGCTGTTCATCAGCCTGCTAGCGCGCCAGAAGTTCGTAGACGGCGCTGCCGGTGGCGTTGACCACGTCACCGACCGTGCCGCCGCGCATCTGTATGGAACTGTTGGCATTGACGGAGACGAGCCGGCATTCGCTTTTATAGACTTCCGTCAAAATAGCGCATTCGGCCGCCGTGCTCTGGTAGAGGCGCTTGCGCGCGTTTTCGATCAGCAGCATTTGCGCATCGGTGTCCGTATTGGCCGGAATCGGTGTCGTGATCTGAATGGTGACGCTCACCCGCGTTCCCAGGGCGCGCGGATTGACCGGCATCGGTGGCGAAATCATTTGCGCTGAACTGGCGGTTGCGAGCAAAGCTGCGAGCGCGACGACACTGATCAAAGGTATAAGGCGCATTTCTTCCTCGCTTGGCCCCGAAGTCCATTTGGCCAGATGATGTGCGGCCGCTGCATCGATAACCGCTAAAGCACGACAAGAGATTGAATCTTTTATCGTCTTCTTACACGCTCGCGAAACGATCGCTTTACGAACATGACGATCGCACGACATTCGTACTACGCTCTCTTGGCTTGCCCCTGCGGTTGCCTTGGGCCACATTGCCGTGGGATGAGGCCACTGACGAATTAGGGGAGGATGCCGTTCCATGCTGACCAGACGCGAACTTTTGGCGACCACGGTTGCTGCTGGAGCGGCGCAAGGCCTTGGGCTTTCGCTCGCTGAGGCGCAGACGCTCGACATGCTGAAAATGTTCGTGCCGGCGGCACCGGGCGGTGGCTGGGACCAGACGGCGCGCGCCCTCGAAGCGGCGCTTCGGGCGACCAAGGCGGTCAATGGCGTCCAGATCACCAATGTGCCGGGCGCGGGCGGCGCGGTCGGCATGCCGCAGTTCCTCAACCAGTGGAAGGGCCAGGGCAATGCCCTGATGGTCGCCGGCATGGTCATGGTCGGCTCGCTGATCGCCAACAAGAGCCCGTTCAGCCTGACCCAGGTGACGCCGATCGCCCGCCTGACCGGCGAGTTCCTGGCGCTCTGCGTGCCGGCGGGTTCCGCGTTCAAATCGGCCAAGGACTTCGCCGATGCCTTGAAGGCCGACCCGACCAAGGTTCCCGTGGCCGGCGGCTCGGCCGGCGGTTCCGATCACATTCTGCTCGGCATGATCGCCAAGGCGGTGGGCGCGCCGCCGGCCAAGGTCTCTTATGTGGCGTTCTCGGGCGGTGGGCCGGCGACGGCGGCGCTGCTCGGCAGCCAAGTGGCCGCCGGCATTTCGGGCTATGGCGAGTTCGGTGAGCAGATCAAGGCGGGCAAGCTGCGCGTCCTGGCGATCTCGTCGGACAAGCGGATCGAGGGGATCGATGCGCCGACTCTGAAGGAACAGGGCATCGACGTCGAACTGTTCAACTGGCGCGGCGTCTTCGCCCCTCCGGGCGTCAACGATGCGCAGCGCACCGCGATGATCGCCGTCATCGAAAAGCTCGCCGCCTCGAAGGAATGGGCCGAGACCTGCAAGCGGCAGGATTGGACGCAGATCACGCTCAGCGGTCCCGACTACGGCAAGTTCATCACCGACGAGACCGCGCGCATCGGCGGCATTCTCAAGGAACTCGGCCTTGCCTGATCCGACCGGCGATCCCATGGTGGCGCCGCGCGGCGGCTTCGCCGTCGGCGAATTGTGCATCGCGCTGGGCGCCATCATCCTGGCCGCGGTCATGGTGTGGCAGGTCTTCGAGATTCCGGTCTCGCCGCTTTATGCCCAGGTCGGCCCCACCGTCATGCCGTTCTTCGCGGCGCTTGGTCTGGGCGCGCTCGGCATCCTGCTGCTGCTCTCCGCCGTGCGTGGCGGCTGGCAACCGGAGGAAGAGCGCGAAGCCCGGCCTGATTGGCACGCGCTCGCCTGGATCATCGCCGGCCTCGTGCTCAACGTGGTGCTGATCGGCCCGCTCGGCTTCACCATTGCCTCGGTCATTCTCTATGTCTGCGTGGCCAGGGGCTTTGGCTCGCGCAATCCCTTGCGTGATGCCGGCATTGGCCTCGCCTTCGCGCTGATCGCTTATTTTGGTTTCGCCAAGACGCTCGGCATCAACATCGGCGCGGGTCTGCTCGAGAACTGGCTTGAAAGCACATTCTTCGGCGTGGTGCCGTCATGAACGCTTTCGATCAATTGCTGCACGGCTTCGCCGTCGCGCTGACGCCGGTCAATCTGATGTGGTGCCTGGTCGGCACGACGCTCGGCACCGCCATCGGAGTTCTGCCGGGCCTTGGCCCGGCGCTGACCATCGCGCTCCTGCTGCCGATCACCTTCAAGGTCGATCCGGCGGCCGCCTTCATTCTCTTCGCGGGCATCTATTACGGCGCCATGTATGGCGGCTCGACCACGTCGATCCTGCTCAACACGCCCGGCGAAAGCGCCACCATCGTCACCGCGCTCGAAGGCAACAAGATGGCGCGCAACGGCCGCGCCGGCGCGGCGCTCGCGACTTCGGCCATCGGCTCTTTCGTCGCCGGCACCATCGGCACGTTGGGCATCACCTTTCTGGCGCCGGTGGTGGTTGATTGGGCGTTGCGCTTTGGCCCCGCCGATTATTTCGCGCTGATGATCCTGGCCTTCGTCACTGTCTCGGCCGTTCTCGGCTCGTCAGCGACGCGCGGTCTGGCGACCTTGTTCCTCGGCATTTTCTTGGGGCTGATCGGCGTCGATCTGCAAACCGGCCAGGCGCGCTTCACCTTCGGCGTTCCCGAATTGCTCGATGGCATCAATGTCATCATCGTCGCGGTCGGCCTCTTCGCCGTCGGCGAGACGCTCTATGTCGCCTCGCGTTATCGCAGCGGCGTCGACGAGATCATTCCGCTCAAGGGCTCGCTCTGGATGACCCGCGAGGAATGGGGCCGCTCCTGGAAGCCGTGGCTGCGCGGCACGGCACTCGGTTTTCCCATCGGCGCCATGCCGGCGGGTGGCGCCGAAATTCCGACCTTCCTCAGCTATTACGTCGAGAAGAAGCTCTCGACCAAGCCCGAGGAATTCGGCCATGGCGCGATCGAGGGCGTGGCTGGGCCTGAGGCTGCCAACAATGCCTCGGCCGCCGGCGTGCTCGTGCCGATGCTGACGCTCGGCCTGCCCACTTCGGCCACGGCGGCGATCATGCTGTCGGCCTTCCAGAGCTACGGCATCAATCCCGGGCCGCTGCTGTTCGAATCCCAGGCCACCCTGGTGTGGGGGCTCATCGCCTCGCTGTTCATCGGCAACGTCATGCTGCTGGTGCTGAACCTGCCGATGATCGCCATCTGGGTGAAGATGTTGCGCATTCCCGCGCCGCAGCTCTATGCCGGCATTCTCGTCTTCGCCACCATCGGCACCTATGGCATCACCCAGTCGCCGGTCGATCTCATCCTGCTCTATGTGATCGGCGGCCTCGGCTATCTGATGCGGCGCTACGATTTCCCGACCGCGCCCGTCATCATCGGCATGATCCTGGGGCCCCTGGCCGAGCAAAATTTCCGTCAGGCTATGACTATTTCGGCTGGCGACTGGACCGTATTCTTCACGCGGCCGATCTCGGCGACGATCCTGATCCTGGCGCTTTTGGCCTTGGCTGGGCCAAGGCTCTTTGGCCTCTGGCAGTCGATGCGATTGAAAAATCAGGCTTTGGCCGCAGATTCCTGAAAACCGATCGCGTTTCGATCGAAACGCGATCTTGGCCCGCTCGTCGTCGCACCAGGTCTTCGTAAGACGAGATTAATTTTCATCCACTTTTAGTTATGCATTCAGCTCATACGTAAGCGCATATCTGCACTGTATTGTTGGGTGTGGCGCATGGCCGCAGCGTCGGCTAAACCGGACTAGTCCGAAAGGACGCATGATTCCATGGGACGGAGGATCCGGCCATGCCCCATGCAGCGGATGTGGGCCTCAAGGCCACTGCAATTTTTGCCGGCCTGGCTATCTTGGCCATCGGCCTTCTGATCGGTTGATCGTTCGGTTTGCCGCTCTGTGAGCGCAGGCGCCGAAAGCGCGCGCGTGATGCGCGCGCTTATTCATTGGTCAGTGATCTCTACTTGATGGGCGGTCTCGGCAGCTTCGATTCACCCGGCTCAATCGTGAAATTGAAATCGAGCGAGTACCAGGGCGTCGGCACGTCATTGGCCGGCGGTGGCTCGTCGTGGCGCGTGTAGTCGCCGACCAGCGCCCGCGTCACGCCGAACTGCGGGTCCTTGTCGAGCAGCGGATCGTCGTGGACGTAGACTTGCGAGATCAGCGTTTTGAATCCCGGCTTGACGATCATCACATGCAGATGCGCCGGCCGGTAGTGCTGGCGCTTCTGCGCTCGTAAGAGATCGCCCACGACGCCTTCGACGGGCAGCGGATAGCCGGCGGGCTTGACCGAGCGGAACCAGAAGTGGCCGTTCTTATCGGTCTTGAACATGCCGCGCAGATTCCACTCGGCCTGTTCGGGGTCTTGCTGCTCGTAGAGGCCAACCGGTGAGGAATGCCAGATGTCGGCATCGGCATCGGCGATCGGATTGCCCTGCGGGTCTTTCACATAGCCGTTGACGAACATGGTGGGGCCGGGCGTTTCGCTGCGCAGCAGTGTGCCGCCGTTGTCGACCCGCGGTGCGTTCATGCGCCAGAACGGACCGAGCAGATTGGCCGTGGTTTCGGTCGTGCCGTTGTTGCCATTGTTGAGCAGGCAGACGAGTGGCGAGACGCCGAGCGACCCAGCCATCACTGAGGCTTCGTTATGCGTATCGCTCGATTGCTGGCCGATGGAATTGATGATCGCCAACGCGGCTTGGAATTCCGGTTCGGTGAGTTTCACGTCACGGACGAAGCCATGCAGATGCTTGACCAGCGAGACCATGATCTCGCGCAGGCGCGGGTCGGGCGTCTGTTCCATCACCGCCAGAGCGGTTTCTGTCAGATGTTGATGATCGCGGATAATCATATCGTTCCTCCCACGATAGCGTTCAGCGTTTGATGACGTCATCAAACGCCATGAAGACGCGTCAAATAAGAGATTGGAACGGTTTTAAGCGTGGCGCTCGCGCCAAGTCGATAAAAAACGGCGGGCAAGCCCGCCGTTTATGACCGCAGTCAAATCGGTGCCTGTTATTTTCCAGGCTTACTTTTTCTCGTTGGCCGCAGCGGCCTTCAGAATCGGCGTCCAGCGCGCCACTTCGTCCTCGACCAGCTTTTGCAGCGCTGCCGGCGTGCGGCCCGCCTTGTCGGGGATCACGCCACCGAGTTCGGCCAGGCGCTTCTTGGTGTTGGCGTCATCGAGCGCCTTGTCCAAAGCGTCGGAGAGCTTGGCGACGATCGCCGGCGACGTGCCCTTCGGCGCGAAGATCGCGTTCCAGGCGCTGACCTGATAGTCGAGGCCGAGTTCCTTGGTGGTCGGCACGTCAGGCAACGCGGGCGAGCGTTCCGGCAGCGCGATCGCGAAAGCCTTGATGTTGCCGCCCTGGATCTGCGAGACGACGTTGACGATCTGGTCGGTCATGTAGTCGACCTGGCCCGACACCATGTCGTTGAGAGCCGGACCCGTGCCCGTATAGGGGATCATCGTCGGCTTGGTGCCGATGGTCGAGTTGAATAGAATGCCGGTGGAGTGCGACACGGAGCCGACGCCCGCGAAGGCATTGTTGGCCTTGTCGCCCGCCTTCTTCGCCCAATCGATGAATTCCTTGAGGTCCTTCGCCGGATGCGTCTTGCGCGCGACGATCAGGATCGGCGTGCCGGCGGCCAGGCCGACCGGCGCGAAGTCGGTGGCCGGGTTGTACTTCAGATTGGGATAGAGCGCGGGCGCCGCGCCATGGGTGCCCATATGGCCCATGACGATCGTATAACCGTCCGGTGCCGCACCTGCGGCGCGGGCGACGCCCGTCGTGCCGCCAGCGCCGGCGACGTTTTCAACGATGATCTGTTGGCCGAGCACGCGCGACATGTGTTCGCTGACGATGCGGGCGATGATGTCGGTGGGGCCGCCGGCGGCGAACGGCACGATCATCGTAATCGGCTTGGTCGGATAGTCCTGTGCCAGTGCCGGCGATGCGGCGACCCCCAGCAGGGCGGCAAGTCCGATGAGATAGCGTTTCATGGTGTCTCCCTTCGCCCGTCAAAGTGCTTGCGGGCTCCAAACACGGTGTAAAAACTAAGCCCCTTCCGGCAGGACCGGAAGGGGCAAAATATCGCGATACGTCCAAAGTTGAACGGATTATTCCGTAAAGACTTCTTCGCGTCGCTTACTGAATGTCGGCAACAGCGCCAAGCAGAGCATGGCCGCGGCCACGATGAGCAGGCCCGCCGACACCGGACGCTCGATGAACGTCGTGAAGCTGCCGCGCGACAGGATGAGGGCCTGACGCAGCTTCTCTTCCATCAGCTTGCCGAGCACGAAGCCGAGCAGCATCGGCGCCGGCTCGAAGCCGAACTTGAGCAGCACGTAGCCGCACAGGCCGAAGAAGGCCGCGAACATCACGTCTTCCGCCGAGTTGTTGATGGAGTAGATGCCGATGCAGCAGAAGATGCCGATCGCCGGGAACATCAGGCGATAAGGCACTTTCAGGAGCTTCACCCACATGCCGACCATCGGCAGGTTGATGATGACGAGCATCAGGTTGCCGATCCACATCGAGGCGATCATGCCCCAGAACAGGTCGGGGTTCTTGGTCATGACCTGCGGGCCGGGGATGATGCCGTGGATGGTCATCGCGCCCACCATCAGCGCCATCACCGCGTTCGGCGGAATGCCGAGCGTCAGCAGCGGAATGAAGGCGGTCTGCGCACCGGCGTTGTTGGCCGATTCCGGACCAGCCACGCCTTCGATGGCACCCTTGCCGAAACGGCTCGGATCCTTGGCGAGCTTCTTCTCGACCGTATAGGACGCGAACGGGCCAAGCACCGCGCCATTGCCCGGCAGAATGCCGAGAATGCCGCCGATGAAGGTGCCGCGCAGCACGGGCGCGATCGACTGCTTGATGTCGTCCCAACCGGGCAACAGACGGCCGATCTTGCCGCGCACGACATCGCGCGCTTCCGGATTTTCGAGGTTTCTGACGATTTCGGCGAAACCGAAGATACCCATGGCGAGCGGCGTGAAGTCGATGCCGTCAGACAACGACTGGATGCCCATCGTCATGCGCTCTTGGCCCGTCTCAAGGTCGGTGCCGACGGTGGCCAGCAGCAGGCCGAGCAGCACCATCAAGATCGCCTTGAAGATCGAACCGCGGGCGAGAACCGTGGAGAACACCAGGCCCATGACCATCAGCGAGAAATATTCGGCGGGACCGAACAATTGCGCCAACTTGGTCAGCGGTTGGCCGAGCGCCGCGATGAAGATCGTCGCCACGCAACCCGCGAAGAACGAACCGATCGCCGCGATGCCGAGCGCGATACCGGCGCGGCCCTGCTTGGCCATCTGGTGGCCGTCGAGTGTTGTCACGACGGCGGTGGCTTCACCGGGAATGTTGACGAGAATGGCGGTGGTCGAACCGCCGTATTGCGCGCCGTAGTAGATGCCAGCGAGCATGATGAGCGCGCCGACGGGCTCGAGGCCGAAGGTGATCGGCAGCAGCATAGCGATCGTCGCGATGGGGCCAACGCCGGGCAACACGCCCACCAGCGTACCCACCATACAACCGACGAAGCACAGGCCGATGTTCTTCAGCGTAAACGCAACACCAAAGCCCAGTGCGAGGTGGTTAAAGAGATCCATACTTCCCCCCGCTCACATAAATTGAAAGATCGGGATCGGAAGTCCCAGCAGATATTTGAAGAGAACGATGCAAGCGGCGGTCATGCACACCGCAAAGATCACCGACTCCTTGAAGCGGAACTCATTGGTCGCCAGCGATGCAAAGACCATCGATACAGGTCCGGCGACCGCGAGACCCGCGGTGCGGATCAGCAAGCCGAACAACACGATGCCGCCGAGCACGAAGAAAGGCCCGCGCAGATGCCACTTCTCTTGCAGCAGGCTGCCCTTGCGCAAGCCGTTCAGGGCCAGGACAAGACCGCCAATGCCGACCATCGCGGCAATGGACATCGGCAACATGCCAGGGCCCATGGCGCGCAGCGATCCGAGAGGAAGCGGCCATGCCTTCCATGCGAAAAATGCGGCAATGAGGAAGAGAAAGATGCCGCCGCAGAGGTCCTGCGGAACGTTATACGTATTGTCGGACGTGCCTCCCGGCGCGTTCGTTGTATTACCTGTATCAGACATTGTTTTTTTCCCCTGAGCGCCCGTCCGACCCCCTCAGCCCGACGGGAGCGCCTCCGCAATCATACGGACTGCGGTTACCTAGGCCAACGTTAAACGTCACGCAAACGTAAAAAATGTGCAGCCTATGGGCTGCACATCGCGTGTCGTCGATGTTGACCGCTAAGCTAGGTTCTTCGCGAAGAACTCCAGCGTGCGAGAACGAGCGAGATCCGCTCCTTCCTTCTGATAGCTGGCCCGTTCGTCACAATTGAAACCGTGACCCGCGCCCGGATAGACGTAAACCGGAACATCGGGGAGCGCAGCCTTAACCTTATCCACGTCCGTCAGCGGAATGCCGTGGTCGTTTTCGCCGAAATGCATGATGATCGGTGCAGCCGGCTTCATGTCGAGCATTTGGGCGATGCCGCCACCGTAATAGGCGGAGCCGGCGGCCACGCCCGGCAGTTTGCAGGTCGCGGCGAACACCAGCGTGCCACCCCAGCAATAGCCAACCACGCCGACCTTGCCGGCGCTCTTGACGTGATCGATCGCCGCTTCGATGTCGAGCAGGGTCTTGGGCAATTCGGTCTTGGCGCGGATCGCCATGCCGGTCTTGGGATCGTCGCCCGTATAGCCGAGTTCGACATCGGGCTCGACGCGGTCATAAAGCGCCGGAGCGATCGCCAGATAACCTTGTTCCGCATAGAGGTCGGCGACCTTGCGGATGTGCTGGTTGGCACCAAAAATTTCCTGCAGCACGACCACGCCGCCCTTAGGCGTGCCGGCCGGCTTGGCGACGTAAGCGCCGATTTTCTGCCCGTCCTTACAGGTCAGCGTGACACGTTCTCCCATAGTATCCTCTTGTTAGTGAGTGACCGAAAACGATGCGCCGCGTCGCCCCCCGCTAGAGGCGTGCCGCCACCGGAAAAGTGGGAAGACGGGGCGCATATAAAGAACATCCGAACCGGTAAGGCTAGGCCTGAATCGCAAAAAAATGCCTGTTAACCCATCAAAATCGGCTCAATCCGCCATCGCATGCACCATGCCGGGGGCGCCATGCCGCGCCGGCCGGCGCATCAGGGTCAGCATGAGTGCTGGGGGGACTGCAACCAATGCGAGCAACAGAAAGTCCTGAGCATAGGCGATCTGCATGGCCTGGCGGGTTACCTCGCCGTTGAGAGCCGCCCGTCCGCGCCCGGTGGCGCTGTTCCACAATAGATAGGCGCCGCCGGTCTGGATCATCCGATTGAACGGCGTCAGGGTCTCGGCGATGCGGGCATGGGCGAGCTGGGTGGCGTTCGACAGCACGAAAGTGGTGACGGAAATGCCCACCGCGCTGCCCACATTGCGCACCAGGCTGAAAAAGGCCGTGCCATCGGTGCGGTATTGCGGCGGCATGGTCGCGAAGGCCAGCACCTGCAACGGCACGAAGATCATGCCGAGCGCGAAGCCCTGCACCATGGTCACCCAGACGATGGTGAAACGGTCGATGTCGGGGGTCCAGGTCGCCATCTGCACCAGGCCGAAGCCGAGCGTGCTGAACCCGAACAGCATCACCAGGCGCGGGTCGAACCGGTCGGCGAGACGCCCGGCCAGCATCATCGCCGCCATGGTGCCAAGGCCCCGTGGCGCGAGCAAAAGGCCGGCTTCCCACACCGAATAGCCGCCGAGCGTCTGCAAATAGGTGCCCAGCAGCACCACGCTGGCGACGAGAATGGCGCCGATGCACAACATCATCACCAGGCCGATGGAGAAATTCGTATTGGCGAACAGACCGAGCGGGATGAGCGGCTTTTCGGCCAAACAAATATGCACGACGAAGAGATAGAGCCCGAGGCCGGCGATCACCGTCTCGGCGACGATTTCCAGCGAGGCGAACCATTCGTTTTGTGCGCCGCGATCGAGCATCAATTGCAGCGCACCAAGCCCGGCCGCCAGCACGACGAAGCCGGTCCAGTCGAAACGCAGCGAGCGATTGGCGGCGGGTGCCTTCAGGAAGGTCCAGATGCCGAAGACGGCGGCGATGCCGACCGGAACGTTGATGAAGAAGACATAGCGCCAGTCGTACATGTCGGTGAGCCAGCCACCGAGGGTGGGGCCGATGATCGGCCCGACCATGACGCCCATGCCCCACATGGCCATGGCCGATCCGCGCTCTTCGGGCGGATAGAGATCCATCATGATCGATTGCGACAGCGGCACGATCGCCGCGCCCGTCATGCCCTGAATGACGCGATAGAGCACGATCTGCTCAAGCGATTGCGCCAGTCCGCAGAGAGCCGAAGCGATGGTGAAGCCGGCGAGGCAGAAGACGAAGAAATTCTTGCGGCCGAAGCGCGTCGACAGCCAGCCGACCGGCGCGGTCATGACGGCGGTGGCGACGATATAGGAGGTGAGAACCCAGGTGATCTGATCGGCGGTCGCCGACAGCGAGCCCTGCATATGGGGCAGCGCCACATTGGCGATGGTCGAATCCAGCGTCTGCATCAAGGTCGCGGCGATCGTCGACATGACGATGATGCCGCGATGAGGGACGGGCGACGCGCCGGCCATGGATCAGCGTTTCTCGGTGCGAGTCTCGGAGTTTGCCGTGCGGCTGCCGAGACCGATCAGATGCCACATATCGGAAACGCTGCGCGTGTGCTCGGTATCGATGTCGACCACGGCGCTCATGCCCGAGCGCAGCGGCGGATCGTCCGGCGAGCGGTCGATGGCGATGCGTACCGGCAGGCGCTGCACGATCTTGACCCAGTTGCCGCCGGCATTCTGCGCCGGCAGGATCGAGAATTCCGCGCCGGTCGCCGGATAGATCGTATCGACATGGCCGCTCCATTCATGGCGCGGATAGGCATCGACGGTGAAGGAGACATGGTTGCCGGGCCTGACATAGGTCAGATCGGTTTCCTTGATATTGGCATCGATCCACACGCGCTCTTCCGAGACGAGGCCGACGGCGCCCGTATTGGTCAGTGCCGCCGTCTGCGACACGAGGTAGGTGCCGACCTGCAACTGCTCGACGGCGGTGACGATGCCGTTGAACGGCGCGCGCACCACGGCGCGATCGAACATGCGCTGCGCTTCGTCGGTTTGCGCCTGCGCCTGCATGACCTGCGGATTGTTGGCGATCGGCGTGTCGAGATTGCCGCCGAGACGCACGAGCGCCACCGCCGCCTGCTGTTTCAGCGAGGCGAGCTTGCTCTCTTCGGCGGCCAGCGTGTAGCGCGTCTGGTCGAGTTGGGCGCGCGTGCCGAAATTGCTGCGCGCCAGGGCCTGCGCGCGCTCGAACGCCGTGCGGGCGAGATCGACCAGCGCCGCCTCGGTGGAGATGTCTTCCTGAATGCGCTTGTAGTCTTGCCGCAGCGCTTCGACATTGAGCTTGGTCTGCGCCAGTTGCGCGCGCGCCTGTTCCAAAGCATTGCGGAACTGCCGATCGTCGAGACGGAACAACACGTCTCCAGCCTTGACGCGCTGGCCCTGTTTCACGTCGACTGAGGCGACGATGCCCGACACGTCGGTCGACACCATCAGCTTCGCGCCGCGCACATAGGCATCGTCGGTGGAGACATAACGGCCGCCGCGCAGCCACATGACACCCGATACGATGAGAACGGCGGCGATGCCGCCCAGCATTAGGATGCCGCGCAGCCGCTTGCGGCCGCTGCGCGCCGTGTTGGCCGCGATACTGTCGCGCACCGCATCGGCCGCGCGCTCGTCGGGCGCGTTGCGGCCGGAGGCATCGGCGCGCGGTGCTTCGCTGTCCTCGCGTGCCTCGCGCAGTTCGACGACCACGGCGGAGGCATTGGAATTGTCACGGGTGGACGTCATGCAGGCTATCCGAATTTATGAAAGAGAGCGGAATCATCGACGATCTGCGCTTTGATCTTGGCCAGCGATTGGCGCAACTGCGCCCACGCTTCGGGCCCAAGAATCTGCGCGAATTGCGCGTTGAGGTTGGTGCGATAGGCCTGGATCTTATCGAGGGTCGGCTTGGCCTCGTCGGCGAGATGCAGACGATGGATGCGCCGATCCTTCGGATCGTTGCGTCGCTCGATCATACCACGAGCCTCCAGCCGATCGACCAGACGGCCGACCGTGATCGGCTCGACTTCCACCAGGCTGGCGAGTTCGTTCTGCGACAGGCCGGGCCGCATCTCCACCCACAGTAGGATGACCCATTGGGCGCGGGTCATTCCCATCGAGCGGGCGGCTTGATCGGCACGCGTGCGCATCAGCCGACCGACGTCGTATAGAAGGAAAAGTGGCTCGTTTTCGGGGTTTTTATCGGGATTCATGACGCCGTTCATAACAGGCGAGATAATAACTCGCGTTATCGTATAGCGGGTAAATGGCTGCAGTGCCATGCGCCAATTTCAAGCTGGTGCAACCCAATGTGATGGGAGATAGTTGATATTGATGAAGATTTTCCCATTTCCGCTGCTGCTCTGCGATGTCGGAGGCACAAACATGCGTTTCTCGCATGTCGACGTCCCCGGCGGCGTGCTGCGGCGCCTCGGGACTTTGCCGACCCATGACTGGGACGATCTGGGCGAAGCCGCCGCGCATGTTCTCGGCGAGGCCGGGCTTGTTGCCCGCTCACTGATCGTCTGCGCCGCCGGGCCGATGGCCGGGCGGCGGCTGCAACTCACCAACGCCGCCTGGGCGATCGATGGTGCGGCGATCGCCGTCCACCTGGGACTCGATCAAGGGCTGCTGCTCAACGATTTCGAGGCGCAGGCGCTGTCCTTGCCGATCGTCGGCCTGGCCGATGCCCGGTACATCGGTGATCCGCAGACCGGGAACGGCACACGCATCGTGCTTGGCCCCGGCACCGGCATGGGAATGGCGGCCCTGGCGCAGACGCCCGCAGGCCTGCTCGTGCTGCCCAGCGAAGCCGGACATATCGATTTCGGCCCGGTCTCCGAGGCGGAAGCACGGATCTGGAGCCATCTCGACAAAGCGCTCGGTCGCGTATCGGCCGAATGGCTGTTGTCCGGTCCGGGGCTCGAGCGTCTGCATGCGGCCCGTCTCGCGGCAGCGGGCAGGCCACCCGATCAGCTGACGGCGGCGGCTCTTGGCGCGGCGGCACGCGCCGCTCCGCAAGGGCCGGAAGCCGCGACCTTGCGGCACTTCTGGCAATTGGTAGCGCGCTATGCGGGCGACCTGGCGCTGGTGCTGATGGCGCGCGGTGGCGTCACGCTGGCCGGCGGCGTCCTGCCGAAATTGCTCGACTTCCTGGATGAAGCGGCTTTCCGTGCGGCCTTTGAGGCCAAGGCGCCGATGCAGCCGCTGCTGCGCTCCATTCCCGTGCGTCTATTGACCGAGGAGACGATCGTGGCGCGCGGCATGGCGCGTGTCGCCGCCGCACCTCAGGATTATGTGATCGACTATCCGGCGCGCTGCTGGGTTTGATGGCGACAAAACAGCACGTCTTGGCTGGCCCCTGGCGGAGTGATACCGGTGTCGGCCTTTCATTCCGCCGGCCCCATTCCCATGCTGCCCCGCCTGTCTCCGCCGCCTGCCGTGATCACTCATGTTTGACGGCGACATCTCCACGCTCATCGTCCTGACGTTGATAGCCATGGTCGCCGCCTGTCTCGATGCCATTGCCGGCGGCGGCGGGCTGATCACGCTGCCCGCACTGCTTTTGGCGGGGCTCGATCCGGTCACGGCGATCGCCACCAACAAGCTGCAGGGTTCGGTCGGCACACTGTCGGCGGTCGCGGCCTTCGCCAAGCGCGGTTTGATCGAATGGCGGCGTGCCCTGCCGATCGGCGCGGCGGCTTTATGTGCCTCGCTGCTTGGTGCGCAATCGGTCAATCTCATTCCGGCGCATGTTCTGTCGGCGGTCATCCCTTTTGTGCTCGTTGCCGTGGCTGCCTATTTCATTCTGTCACCGCAGCTCACCGATCACGGCGCGCATCACCGTTTGTCGCCGCTCCTGTTCAACCTGACGATCATTCCGCTCATCGGCTTTTATGACGGCATCTTCGGACCGGGCGCCGGCTCGCTCTATATGGCGGCGATCGTCGGTCTGCTCGGCTTTGGTGCGGTGCGGGCCACGGCGCTGACCAAAGTGGCGAACGGCGCCAGCAATGTCGGCGGGCTCATCGTCTTTCTCGTGATGGGCGTCGTTCATCTGCCGATTGGATTGTGCATGGCGGCAGGTGCTTTGATCGGGCCGCAGATCGGCTCGGCGCTTGCCGTCACCTTCGGCAAGAAGATCATCAAGCCGCTGGTTGTGATCATCGCGCTGATCATGGCCGCGAAACTGTTTTCCGCCGCCGACAATCCCGTGCGTGTTTTTATCTCTGGAATGTTCTGATCAAGCCGCGAACGGCTTCGCATCCTGCGTCATCAAGACGTAAAGCCCGTCGGTATCCTTGGTCGCGCGCAGTTTCGCGGTGACGTCGGGATCGCGCAACAGGCGGGCCACGCGCGACAGCGCCTTCAAATGATCGGCGCCCGCGCCTTCCGGCGCCAGCAACATGAAGACGAGATCGACAGGCACGCCATCCGGTGAATCATAATCCACCGGCTTCTCCAAGCGCGCGAAAACGCCGACGATGCGGTTGAGCTTGGCGAACTTGCCGTGCGGAATGGCCACGCCATTGCCCGCGCCGGTGGAGCCGACGCGCTCGCGCTGCGTGATCGTGTAGAGAATTTCGCGCTCCGGCAGCCCGCAATTGAGGGCCGCCGTCGCGCACATTTCCTGCAGGACCTGCTTTTTGCTCGACGCTTTCAGCGCGGGCAGAATCGAGGCCGCGCTGATTAAATCGCTCATGCGCATGATGGGATGTCCGAACTGACTCGACGTGCGATGTCTTTGTTGCGCTTCAGTTACTCTTGGCCGCACCCGCTGGATCGATCCAGCCGATGTTGCCGTCGCGACGCCGATACACAATGTTGACGCGGTCACTGCCAGCATTGCGGAACACCATCACCGGCGCGCCGGTGATATCGAGATCCATCACCGCTTCGGAAACCGAAATCGTCTGCAAGGCTTCGGTCTTTTCCGCAACGATGATCGGATGGAACTCCGCATCGTCATCATTATCGTCTGCCGGCGCTTCGAGGATGTAGCGTGCCATCGTTTCGAAGTCGCCGTTGCCGTCCACCCCATTGGGGCCGTGGCGGTCCTTGAGGCGACGCTTGTAGCGCCGCAACCGCTTTTCAAGCCGCTCCGCCGCTTGATCGAAACATAAATAAGCTTCGTGCGCGCGACCTTCCGAATGCAGGGTCGTGCCGGAGGAAAGATGCAGCGTGCAATCCGCCTTAAAGCCTGTGCCTTCGTGATCGAGGATCACATGGCCCGCGACGGAACCGTTGAAATACTTATCCACGGCTGCGTTCACGCGCTCAAGCACGTGCTGACGCAGGGCTTCGCCGATGTCGAAGTTCTTGCCGGAAACACGTAGATCCATTCGTCGCCCACTCCTCATTGCATCAACATGACGTCGATGCATTGGTTGCTGCTCAGCTTGGCCAAAAATTGTTTGGCCTCATTGCGCAACACCCCGTTGCGTCCGAACACCCTTTCCAAAGCGGCGCTGCATAGGCGACCGGGAGCGCAGATGCAAGTGCCGCCGGTTTGGCGGGCGGGACCCTCTTGCCAGGAAGGTTTGGAAGAACCCCCAAGGCGCCTCGATTATAGCATGAAATTCAACGGAATGGCTGCGGGGGCTATTAAGAATTTTTCCGGGCGGCGGCGAGTTTTTCCCTACGTCTTTCGACGGAGGAAGCGATCCGCAGGCTTTCCCTATATTTGGCCACCGTGCGGCGGGCGATCTCCACATTCTGCTGTTTCAGGCGCAAAACGATGGCATCGTCGGACAGAACGGAATTGGCATCTTCTTGATCGATCATCTGTTTGATGCGGTGCCGCACGGCTTCCGCCGAATGCGCTTCGCCGCCCGAGTGCGATGCGATAGCGGCCGTGAAAAAATATTTGAATTCGAATAAACCACGTGGTGTCGACATATATTTGTTGGATGTGACACGCGACACCGTGGATTCATGCATGCCGATGACGTCGGCGACCATTTTCAAGTTCAGCGGTCGCAGATGTTCGACGCCTTTGGCAAAGAAGGCATCCTGCTGGCGTACGATCTCGCTGGCCACTTTCAGAATGGTGCGCGCGCGCTGTTCCAGGCTGCGCGTCAGCCAGTTGGCGCTCTGCAAACATTCAGCGATGTAGGTTTTGTCGGCAGGCTTGGCTGAACCATTGCCGCCCACGCGCGCCGCATAGGTCTGGTTGACCAGAACGCGCGGCAAGCCTTCCGCATTGAGTTCCACGAGCCAACTGCCGTCCGATGCTGGGCGTACGGTGACGTCGGGAATGACCGGCTGCATCGGTGCACCGCCGAAAGCTCGACCGGGTTTCGGATCTAGCCGGCGAATTTCATTGAGCATATCGGTCAAATCTTCATCATCGACGCCGCACAACTTGCGCAACTGCGCAAAATCGCGCCGCGCCAACAAAGGCAAATGCGCAACAAGCGTCTGCATGGCAGGATCGAAACGATCATTCTCGCGCAACTGGATCGCCAGGCATTCGGCAAGATCGCGTGCGCCGATGCCGCTCGGCTCAAAGGTGTGAATGACGCGCAGAACCTTTTCGACCCGCTCCACCGTGGTGCCGAGGCGATCGGCGACATCGGCGACGGGTTCCCTGAGATAGCCGGCTTCATCGATCGCATCGATCAAGGCATGGCCGATCAACCGATCCATCGGATCGGTAACCGCAAGCGCCAATTGCTGTTCGAGATGTTCGGACAGGGAAAGCTGGCTGGCGACATAAGCTTCGAGATTGGGGCTTTCACCATCGCCTGATGCCGAGCCTTGCGTGCCCGTCCAGGATGTTGCCGACAGCGATTGGTCTTCGTTCGCGGCTGAAACCTGCGGCGTCGCCATGTCGGCGTCGTAAGTGTTGGAGATTTCAGTGCCGAGATCGTGTTCGAGCGTATCGGCTGACGTCGCGAGGTTTTCGCTCGCCCAATCAGGCGCATGATCGTCATCGCCACCGGAATAGTCGGAGCCGTAATCGCCGCCCTCATCCGATCCGCCGTCGAAATCGTCGTTGGAAGAGCTGTTGTCGGAGGCCGCGTCGCCGCCGGTCGGGGCCTCCGGCGCCTCATCGGCCCGTTCGAGCAACGGATTGCGTTCGAGTTCCTGTTCGACGAAGGCCGACAGTTCAAAACTCGACAATTGCAACAGCTTGATCGCCTGCAGAAGCTGCGGCGTCATCACCAGGGACTGCCCCTGACGCATGACGAGGCGAGTTGAAAGCGCCATTACTCAATCCACGCTTGATCATGGCCGTACACTGGTTCGGCCCGTTTCTTGCTTCCTTATAGCATAAGGAATCCCGTCAGGGAGAATTCGCGCGGATTTTATCGAGCGAAACCAGCCGGCGGTTAAGGGCTGGTGAAACCGACCGGTCAGGACCGGCCCAAGACAGCGAAAGGCAACCCTATATCCCTGATTTGGTTATCCTATTTATGACAAGAGGGCGACGGGCGCCAGCCCCTACATGCGGAAGTCCTGGCCTAGATAATAGCGTCGCACGTCCGGGTCGGCGACGATGGCCTCGGGCGAACCCTCCGTCAGCACATGGCCGCTGTGGATAATATAAGCACGGTCGATCAGCCCGAGGGTTTCGCGGACATTGTGATCGGTGATCAAGACGCCGATGCCGCGCTGCGTCAGATGGCGCACCAGAGCCTGAATATCGCCGACCGCGATCGGGTCGATACCGGCGAAAGGCTCGTCGAGCAGCATGAATGTCGGCTGCCCGGCCAGGGCGCGGGCGATTTCGCAGCGCCGCCGCTCGCCGCCCGACAAGGCGATGGAGGGCGATTTGCGGAGACGCTTGATGTCGAATTCGTCGAGCAGGGCGTCGAGTTCCGCCTCCTGTTCGTCGCGTTCCTTGATCGTCACCTGAAGTACGGCGCGGATGTTGTCCTCGACCGACAAACCCCGGAAAATCGATGCTTCCTGAGGCAGATAGCCGATGCCAAGGCGGGCGCGCTGATACATCGGCAGGCCGGTGACGTCATGCCCGTCGAGCTCGATCGAGCCTTTGTCGGCCTTCACCAGGCCGGTGATCATATAAAACACCGTGGTCTTGCCGGCGCCATTGGGGCCGAGCAGGCCGACGGATTCGCCGCGCCGCACATTCAAGCTGACATTGGCGACGACCTGACGGCCCTTGTAGCTTTTGCCTAAATTATAAGCACCCAACGAACCGTCGCCGAGATGAGCGACCTCGCGCTGCGGCAGTTCGCGGCTGGCCAGCGCATCGAGCGCGGGGGCCGGCTCGTCCTCCGTGCCGACCTTTTCGATCAGGCCTGCCTGTTCGGCCTGTTCGCGCATGCGATCGCTCAGTCCACGCCCAAGGCGAGCGGCCGGCCGGAAAAGGTTGGAAAAAAACGTCATGGGGAAACGCGATCAGTGATGGGCCGCAGGGCTTTAGATGATTCCGCGAAAAAAGCGAATCCGGGGGAGGGCGCTAGCGCGCCGGCTTGTTGGTGCTGCAATTGCCGCCGCCGGGCACGAAGGTGCTCGAGACCCGGCCGGTGATCTGGGCGCGGTTGTTGGTCAGATCGTAGATGAGCCGGGAATCCTTGTCGCCCTTCACCACATTGCCGCACTCACTGAGCGTCGGATTGCCGATGAGATAGACCTTGTTCTCGGCGCGCTCGTAAATGCCGCGATCGCCGGTGCCGACCCGTTCCTTCTCGACGACGGTGACGGGGCCGGTGGCTTCGATGCGTTTGACCTGGTTGCCGGTCGCTCCGGCACCTGCACCGCCGCCACCGCTGCTCGCATTGCCGCCTTCGCCGCCAGCCGGATCGCGCTCGAAGATGACGGTGAGCGTGGACGCGCGCATGGTCGCTTCGCCCTGCCGCGCGACGACGCCGCCCGAATAGACCGCCTTCTGTTCCTTGTCGAAATATTCGAGCTTGGCGGCATCGACATTCACCGGCGATTTGGAATTGCCGCCCGGCAGCACAGGGCCCGCGCGCTGGGCGAGAGCCGCATTCGCGATCAGTACGGCAAGCCCGAACCCAAGCCCGAATCCAATTGCTACGCGCTTCATTGTTCGCCTTTCACTTGATCGGCTTGCAGACCGAGGTCCGGCACGATCGTTGATTTCACATTGCCGGAAAAGATCACCACCGAGCCTTTATCGGCGATTTCGAGCTTGTCGGCGGAAACCGTATTGTTCTTCATGCGCACGGTGACCGGCTCATCCGAGGTCATCGTGCTGTCCTTGAAGCGCACGTCGGCGCTGCGCAGAACGATATCATATCCCGAAGAACTGGTGATGCGGATGCGCCCTTCGGCGGCATCGGAGGCAAGCGCCATCGTGTCGGCGGCGCTGTCGTAGACGCCGCGCGGCGCGCTGATGTTGACGTTGGTGTCATCGGCGGTGCGGATGCGCGCTTCGATTTCGTTCAGCTCGATGACTTTGGGCGTGCGCACGTCCTGCACGCCGGATTTGGCTCTGACCTCATAGGGACGCCCGTCCGGGCGAAAGCCGCTGAGCTTCGGCAGTTCCATGGTCACCTTGGTGCCGTTGAGCGTCGCCTGGCCGATCGAGACGTTGCCGGGCAGATCGCGGAACGGATTGAAGATCAGGGCGCCGAGGAAGGCGACGATGGCGATGCTCGAGCCGACGATGATCAGCCGCCGCAGCCGTCGCACCCGCCGCGAATGGCGGTCGGCCTTGACGAAGGCCTGCGCGCGATCAACCTGCGGGCGAAGCAGCGTGCTGTCGTTCACCGGGATCAATGTGTCGGTCATACTGGTATGCAGGCCCCAATTCCTTCGCCCCGACATTACCTTTGGCGGCCGCCAATGGCAAAGTTGAGGCTGAATGAGGGCTCCTTTCGCCGCCCGCCGCTCTAAACTGCCCTATTCGTGTGAAAAGATGTCGCTGTCCGGCCAGCCCATCAGGTCGAGCTTGGCGCGGGAGGGGAGGAAGCCGAAACAATCGGCGGCGATCTCGCGGCGGCCCTCGCGCGCCAGCATGGCGTCGAGTTTGCGGCGCAATTCATGCAGATGCAGCACGTCGGAGGCGGCATAGGCGAGCTGCGCCTCGGTCAATTTGTCGGCGCCCCAGTCGGACGATTGCTGCTGTTTCGACAGATCGACGCCGGTCAGCTCCCGCACCAGGTCCTTCAGGCCGTGCCGGTCGGTATAGGTGCGCGCCAGTTTGGAGGCGATCTTGGTGCAGTAGACCGGCGCCGGCATGACGCCGAAGGCATTGTAAAGCACGGCAATATCGAAACGGGCGAAATGGAAGATCTTCGTCACGTTCGGGTCGGCGAAGAGCTTTTCGAGATTGGGCGCCCGGCTCTGGCCCTTTTCGATCTGCACCACATCGGCCGTGCCGTCGCCGCGCGACAATTGCACCACGCACAACCGGTCGCGGTGCGGATGCAGGCCGAGCGTCTCGGTGTCGATCGCGACGGCGTCGCCGAAGCTGGTATTGGCGGGCAGGTCACCCTTGTGCAGGCGGATGGTCATCGGATGGGCTCATGTCGCGCCGGCCAAGGGGGTGGGCAAGGGAGTCAAGTCGGAGTTTACGGCGGGCCGGCCGGTCCGCCGCTTATGGCGTCCGGACGCGCCCGGCGTCAACTTGGCCCTCACTCGGCGCCGGTATTGCGGAAGCCGGCGACGCCGCGCTCGACCTCGGTGACGTGATGGGGGGCGAAATCCTGCGGCCCGGCCAGGCCGCAGCTATGGGCGATGATCTCCACTTCCTCGATCATCCGTTTGGCGTAATTGGCGGCGCGCACCGCCTTGTCGGCCGGATCGAGGCCGGCGATCAGCCGGGGTTCGGCCGACGTCACGCCGGTCGGGCAGCGGCCGGAGCCGCATTTCATCGCCTGGATGCAGCCGATCGAGAACATGAAGCCACGGGCGCTGACGACGAAATCGGCGCCGATGCACAGCGCCCAGGCGACCTTGTCGGGGGTCACCAGCTTGCCGGCGGCGAAGATGCGGATGCGGTCGCGCAGGCCGTGCCGGTCGCGCGATTCCACCACCGCCGGCAAAGCCAGCGTGATCGGCATGCCGACATGTTCGATCAGCGCGGCGGGCGCCGCGCCGGTGCCGCCTTCGCCGCCATCGACATGAATATAGTCGGGGCAGCCTTCGGGATGGCGCAGGCAATCCTCGAACCATTCGTCGAGCGCCATCGTATCGCCGACGACAAATTTCACGCCGACCGGCTTGCCCGTCACTTCGCGCACGCGCTGCACAAACAGGCCGAGCTCGCGCACATTGGCGATATCGCGATGGCGGTTGGGGCTGATCGAATCCTCGCCGATCGGAATGCCGCGAATTTCGGAAATCTCCTTGGTCACCTTGATGCCGGGCAGGATGCCGCCTTTGCCGGGCTTGGCGCCCTGCGCCAGTTTCACCTCGAACATGCGCACGGTGTCATGCGCCGCGATGGCGCGCAGGCGATCGTCCGACAGATTGCCGCTGGCATCGCGCACGCCATATTTGGCCGTGCCGATCTGCATGACCACGTCGCCGCCGCCGATCAGGTGATAGGGCGACAGCCCACCTTCGCCGGTGGCAAGCCATATGCCGGCCATTTGCGTGCCTTTCGACAGCGCCGTCACCGCCGCCGGGCTCAGGGCGCCGAAACTCATGCCGCTGACGTTGAAAAAGCTCTTGGCGAAATAAGGTTTGGCGCAGGAGCCCGGACCTTCGGCGATGCCGATCATCTTGCCGGGATAGGAGCGGCGGTCTTCTTCCAGCACCGGGAAAGCGGCGTTGCGAAAGGCAAAGCTTGGCGTTGCCGAACTGCCGAAACTGATCAGATTCGTCACGCCCTTGGCCGAGCGATAGATCCAGGAGCGTTCGAGCCGGTTGAACGGCCGCTCGCTCCAATCGGGCAGATATTGATACTGCCGCATATATTCGCCCCAGGTCTCGGCGAAATAGCGGAAATGACCGATGACCGGGAAATTGCGCAGGATGGCGTGATTGGTCTGTCTGATGTCATGAATGAAAACGCCCAGGATCAGGCAGGCGACGACGATCAGCAGAATGATCATGGAAAACTCCGGACGTTTCCTTAGAAGCGGCGCGCGCTGGGGAAGCGCGGCAACAGAATGTCAGCACAAATAGTGTTGGGCTTACCACCAGCCAAATCAGCCGCGCGGGTTCTGCCCAAACATTGCGTCAATCTGGTGAAGGTCGAAGATGTTGCAAAGCAGCATTCTGGCGGCGCTCACGGCACTTTACGAAATTGTGCACACATCCTAGATAAGTTTTCACAAATCCGTCATGTGACGGACAAAAGACACGCGTCCGTCCGCCATGGTGCCAGTTCCCAGTACCGAGCGCGTCGCCGGCTCTGATACCCGAGACAACGGGGCATCGGCGCCGCTCGGCTGGACTTTCATCATCGCGCTTGCGCTCGGCTGGTGCGCCTTCATCGCCGCGACCGAGCCTGATCGCACGCTGTTTGCGCTCGTTGCCGCCTTCTTCATCGCCCTCGCCACGCTCGTCGCTGTGCTGACGCGTCGTCCGGGGTTCGCGCTCGTCGTCGCGATCTTTCTCTTCGTGCCGGTCTATGCGGCGTCGATCTTCAAGTTCGACATCACGGCGATGAACCTGCATGTCTATGACGTGGTGTTCTATCTGTTCTCAACCGCGCAGATCGCCTTCTTCGCCCAGACCTTCCCGGTGCCGTCGCTGTTGTGTGCCATCGCGCTCGCGCTTGCATTGGTGCTGCTCTATGCGAGCTACCGGCTGGAAACGCCGCGCCGCTTTTCTGTGTTAACGCGCCCGCTCGCCGGCCTCGTCGCCTCAGCGGTTCTCATTTCCAGCGGCTGGTCGTTGGCGGCGCGCAAGCCGACGTTCTTCGATGAAGGGCGCTACATTTTCTCTGCCTTCATCGGCTCGCTCGCCGATATGCCGGTGTTGCTGCAGGCCAAGGGCTTTTTCGAGATCAGCGCCCATGCCACGCTGTCGCCGACGAAATCCTCGGCGATCACCTGCACACCGGGCGCCAATGCGCCCGACATCGTGCTGTTCCTCAATGAATCGGCGATGCCTGAAGGCGTCTATCCGCAACTGCGCTATCCCGCCGAATTGGCCTCGTTCTTCCGCTCCAGCGACGGCAAAACCCATCGCCTGCGCGTCGAAACCTTTGGTGGCGGCACCTGGCTGTCGGATTTCTCGGTGCTCACCGGCTTGCCGACGAATACGTTTGGCAATCTGCGCAATTTCGCCACGCAATTGATGACCGGCCGGCTGCGCCACGCTCTGCCGCAATATTTGAAGGCCTGCGGCTACGACACGTCGATCATTTATCCCTCGCTCGCGGGCTTCGCCGGCTCCGGTCGTTTCTACAAGGCGATTGGATTCGATCAGGTCATCGATCGGCAGGTGCATCACGCGCCGAGCGATCGTCAGCGCGACGAATTCTATCTCGACCAGGTGATCAAGGTGCTGCAGGGTGCACGTGACGACGCCACCGACGGCAAGGCGCGGCGCCCGCAGTTCATCGTCGCGTCGAGCATGGCCGCGCATTCGCCGTGGAATTTCCGCTACGCGCCGGAAATGCTGAAGCCTGGAGAGGTGACGCGCTGGACTGGCGATGCCGAGTTCGACGAATATCTCTGGCGCCTGGTGCTCGCCAAGCGTGATCGCGATGCCTTCCGCGCCAAGCTCGCGGCCCGTTTTCCGGGACAGCCCTTCCTGTTCGTGAATTACGGTGATCACCAGCCGGCTTTGGCGCGCCTGCCGCTCTCCAACGCGGTCGAGATCGCGGATAAGGGCGTGGCCTGGCAGCTCGATCCGACGTCCAAGGCTTTCGAGACCTATTATGCCATCGACGGCTTGAATTTCTCGCCCAAGACTGCGCTGCCGAAGGTGCCGGTTCTCGAAATCCCGCATCTCGCCGCTTTGACGGTGGCGGCCGCGGGCCTGCCCCTCGATCAGGTGTTGCAGCGGCGTCTGTGGCTGATCGACCGCTGCAACGGCCTTTATGTCAGTTGCGAGGATCGGGGTGCTGTCCTCGCCTACCAGCGCTTTCTAATCGATTCCGGCTGGATCGTTCAGCCCTGAACCAAATTGGCGTCCGCCAAGGCCCGTAGCTCACCGACGATCACATCGGGAACTTCCAGCGGGCTGAGGTGGCGCGCATCCGGCACGATCGTCAGCGTCGAGCCGGCGATGCCCTGGTGCAGCACCTGCGCCATGGCAACCGGTGTCGCCAAATCCTCGGCGCCGACCAGCACGCGGGTCGGCACACGAATCTGGGGCAGATGGGCACGCAGATCGGCTGCGCCGAGCATCCGGCAACTCGCCGCATAGGCTTCGAGATCGTTGCGCAGGAACACGTCGAGGCATCGATCGACCACATCCGCGTGATTGTCGCGGAAGTCATCGCCGAACCAGCGGATTTTCTGGAACCCGACCAGCGCGGTCAGGCCGTCGGACAAAGCCTTGTCGGCACGTTCCGCCCATTGCTTCGGTGCATCGGCGCCGTACCAGGCGGTGGTGTCGAAGAGGCCGAGCCCCTTCGTGCGCTGTGGATAAAGACCGGCGAAGGCCAGGCTGATACAGCCGCCCATGGAAGCGCCGGCGAGAATGGCATCGGGCCATTTGAGATGATCGAGGAGGTCCGCGAGATCGCCGGCGAATTGCTCGACCGTATAGGCCTGCCGGGGCTTCGAGGACTGGCCGTGGCCGCGACAATCCCAGGTCAGGATGGCCGCCTTTTGGCCGAGCGCAGCGTTGAGCTGCGCGACGACCGGCGCCCAGAAATCGTGGTCGAGGGCCAGGGAATGGGTGAGGGCGAATCGAAGCGGCGCGTCGGGATTGCCGGTCACATTGTAGGCGAGGGTCTCGCCGTCGCGGCTCCGGGCTTGCTGCAGTTTATCCGAGGGTTTGCTCATGGGGCGCCGTGATCCTCCGTTTGCGTTTTCGCCGCTGTCCTGACGTAAGGCGACCAAGATGTCCACCGCTGCCGGTTTCCTGATGCGCCGGCCCTTGGTAAAAGCCCGCCCCAGTGGCTGATACAAAATCGTCATAAATGTCGATTCGGCCTTGGTTCAACGTTGTTTTCGGGGGCACGCATGCTCGGCTGGTTTCAGGCTCTCATGCCGAAGGAGGAACGCTTCTTCGACTTTTTCGATCGGCATGCGCGAATCTCTGCCAGCGCCGCCGAGGCGCTGCGCGCCCTGCTGGAAGGCGGCGAGGCCGTCGCCGCCAACAGCACGCGCGTCAACGATCTCGAGGATCAGGCCGATGAGGTTTCGCGTGAGGTGCTGCTGGCCGTGCGCCGCTCCTTCATCACGCCCTTCGACCGCAGCGACATCCGCGAATTGATCACCTCGATGGACGATGCCATCGATCAGATGCGTCAGACCGTCAAAGCCATTTCGCTGTTCGAAGTGACCACCTTCGAACCGGAAATGCGCCAGCTCGGCGATCTGATCGTTGATTCGGCGAAATTGACCATCGATGCGGTCAACCGCCTGCGCACCATGCGCCAGGATGCCGCCAAGCTCGCCGCCATCGCCTCGCGCATGACCCATCTCGAAGAACAGTCCGACGAACTGCACGACATCGGCCTCAAGGGCTTGTTCAAGACCCACGGCAATGCCAGCCCCATGGCCTATATCGTCGGCAGCGAGATCTACGGCCATCTCGAGAAAGTGGTGGATCGATTCGAAGATGTGGCCGACCGCATCAACGGCATCGTCATCGAACATTTGTGAGGCAACGTGGACGCCAGCCTCACTCTCTATCTGCTCGTCGCGCTCATCGCCGTGGCCTTGCTGTTCGACTTCCTGAACGGCCTGCACGATGCTGCCAATTCCATCGCCACCATCGTCTCGACGCGCGTGTTGCGCCCGCAATATGCGGTGTTCTGGGCGGCTTTCTTCAATTTCATCGCCTTCATCTTCTTCGGCCTGCATGTCGCCACCACGGTCGGCACCGGCATCATCACGCCAGAGATCGTCGACGATCGCGTGATCTTCGGGGCGCTGATGGGCGCCATCGTCTGGAATGTCGTCACCTGGCTCGGCGGCATTCCCTCCAGCAGTTCCCATGCGCTCATCGGCGGGCTCTTGGGGGCCGGCGTCGCCAAGGCCGGATTGAGCTCGGTTGTCTTCAGCGGCGTCACCAAAACCACCCTGGCGATCTTTTTATCGCCTCTGGTTGGCTTCATTCTTGCCCTTTTGCTTGTGCTTCTGGTGTCATGGATTTGTTATCGTTTGAGCCCATTTGCTGTCGATGGCGCCTTTAGGGGCTTGCAGTTTGTGTCCGCTTCGCTCTATTCCCTGGGCCACGGCGGCAATGATGCACAAAAAACAATGGGAATTATTGCCGTTCTGCTCTATTCGCATGGCCAGCTTGAAGGCGGCTTCCACGTTCCGTTCTGGGTTGTCATAGCCTGTCAGGCCGCGATGGCGCTCGGGACCCTTTTTGGAGGCTGGCGAATCGTGCATACCATGGGTTCAAAGATTACACGCCTGTCGCCGATGCAGGGATTTTGCGCCGAAACGGGCGGCGCGATCACGCTCTTCATGGCAACGGGTTTAGGCATTCCGGTATCGACGACCCATACGATAACGGGAGCCATTGTAGGCGTTGGTGCTGCGAGGCGGGTGTCCGCCGTGAGGTGGAACATCGCGCGCGGCATTTTGGTGGCGTGGATTGTGACAATGCCGGCCGCGGCTTTGATCGGTGCGGCCTTCTACTGGATGTCAGGAGTTTTCGGCTGAAATGGCAACGAGCACGGCAGTCAGGACCACACAGAAGAACAGCGAACCGCATCTGCAGTTCGCCGCGCTGCCGTATCGTCTCGACAACGGCCTCGAAGTCATGCTCGTGTCCTCGCTCGACTCCGGCCGCTGGATCATTCCCAAGGGCTGGCCGATGGATGGCCTGACCGGCTATGAGACGGCGGCGCGCGAGGCTTTCGAGGAAGCCGGCCTCATCGGCAACATCGCATCCAAATCGATCGGTCAATTCCATTATCAGAAGCGCCGTAAGAATGGCGCCGTCTGGCTCTGCCGCGTCGAGGTCTTCCCGATGGAAGTCACCCAGCAGCGCAAGAAATGGCCGGAGAAGCACGACCGCAGCACCAAATGGTTCTCGGTCGAACAGGCGGCGGAACTCGTGCGCGAGGACGAACTGGCCGAAGTCATGCGCCAGTTCGCGGCCATGCAGCGTGTGCCGCAGGGCTGAAACAAAAGCCCGGCCTGAGAGGGCCGAGCGTAATCTTTCACTTATGAAATTTGGGGCCTATCCCCACAGCACCTGACGCACCGCCTGTGGCCATTGCGCCGTGTCGGTGCCGTGATGCTTGAACAGCGCCAGCGCCACCCGCTCCATGCCGAAGCCGACGCAGGCCGTATGCGCCACGTCGCCATTGTGAGTGGGAATGTTCCACAACGACCCGAAATGGTCCTGGTGATAGTTGAACGACAGGCAGGCCGTCGGCTTTTCCTCGCTCGTCACCGGAATCAGCAATTCGAATTTCAAGCCGGTGTCGCGCTGGTTGTTGGCGAGCATGCGGCCGGCGCGGCCGAAGAACGGATCATTGGCCAGATCGACCTTCAGCGGCACGCCGAGCGAGCCCATCATCGTCTGGCCGCGTTCGAGCCAGGTTTCGCGGAAAGCCTGAACCTGTTCGGGCGACCCGATGCGCACATATTCGCGCATGCGGAACATCTGCATCCGGGCCGGGTCTTTCGAGGGTTCGTGCCGGAAGCAATAGGACTGCAGATCGTAGAGCCGCCCGTCGACCGGCAGCGGCCCGCGCTTGGCGACCGTTGGATAAAGCGGATAGCAGGCAGCCGGCGTCAGCACGATGTCGGTCGCGGTCTGCTGGCCCGTCCAATCCTGGCCGGCTTCGAGTTCGGCCAGCAAGGTGCAATGGTCGGCCTCACCGCCCATGAAACTGTGCACCGTGCCGGCGAGCTGCGGGAAGCTCTTCATATAGCCGCTCTTCTCGAACAGCGGCCTGGAAATGCCCGGCGGGAAATGGATCGGCGTGGCACGATCTTGCGCGCCATAGCGCGTGATCAGCCGGTCGAAAGCTTGAATGACATCTTCGAAGACGTCGGAACGGCCGTAGAGACCGTCGACACCCGTGTCGAAGAGAATGCCCTTGTCGAACAATTCGTCGAGATAGGCTTCCTGCGCCGAAACCGGCGAAGTGGACGCGGTGGCAGACGCGGCAACGCTCATCACTACGGCTCCAGTTGTTCGTTCAGGCAGCGGTCTGAGTCAGTTCGGCGATGGCGCTTTGGATCGCCTTGATGCTCGCGAAGGTGCGTCGGTTGAGCATCTGCTCGGGAAATTCGATGTCGAAGGCGTCTTCCAACGCCAGCATCAATTGCACCGAGGCAAAGGAGGTCAGGCCTGCTTCATGCAGATCGGCATCGTCGGACAAGGTCGCGGCCTTCACCGGCAGTTTGGCGGTTTGGTCGAGAATGTCGCGGATTTTATCGTTCATGTGTCCAGTCCCCTAGTTAGGACAGGGTTTACCGGAGCCTCCGCTCTTAAAGGGTGAATGCGCCGGGGCCTTTACGGATCGCGGTTTATAGCTGGTTAAGCGGCTCTCGGGAATTCGATCGGTCAATAGCAGACGAAGCCGCCGCCGGCCGCCGGAGCCGCATTATTCATGGATTCAAGGGTGGTGCGGATATCGGTGACCAGACGTCGCAGGTCCTCGGTGCCGAGCGGTGCGGCATCGAGCTGGCTCAGCCAGGTGCCGAAATCCTGCGGCTGCGGGTCAGCCAGCCGGCCGGCGATGAAGGGCACCAGGGCGCCTTGCCCGTCCTGCCGGTAGCGATGTTGCAAAAATTCCAGAATGTCCTGCTCCACCGCCGCCGGGTCGAGCGGCACATGGAACCCGCCAGCGCAGGTGCAGCCGGCGATATGCGGGGCGAAAATCATCGCGCCCTTCCACAATTCCGCTAATCCTCGGCCGATGGTTGGCTCTTGCACTTGCGTCTCCCGATCGACCCTAGATCGGCTCTTTTGACCGGTGTCGCAAGCCCAGGGCTCTGCTCCGTTGCCGGTGGCTCTTATTCTGGGCTTGCATTTCGCCGCGTCGCCGGGCAGTCGTGACCCATAAAATCCGCTGCCCTTGCCAGGGCAGGGGTCAAAAAATGGAGGAAACGGCACAGCCCGCTGCTGCCGGCGTTGCGATGAACAAACCCGAGAAACTGCCCAACCGCCGCTTGCGGCTTGCCGCCGACATTGGCGGTACCTTCACCGATGTGGCCGCTTTCGATGAACGCACATCCCGTCTGCTGCTCGGCAAGACCTTGTCGACCCCCCGCCATCTGGTCGAGGGCATATCGGAAGGGGCCGGCAAATCCGGCGCCCGCTTCGCCGATGCCTCGATCTTCCTGCACGGCTCGACCGTCGCCATCAACACCATGCTGGAGCGCAACGGCGCCAAGGCGGCTTTGATCACCACGGCGGGTTTCCGCGACGTCTATGAGATCGGCCGCATCAACCGGCCCGATGCCTATAATCTTTACTTCCGCAAACATGATCCGCTGGTGCCGCGTTCGCGCCGCTTCGAGGTGAACGAACGCCTCACCGCCGAGGGCGATGTTCATAAGCCGCTCGATGAAGCGAGCGTTCACGCCGTCTGCGATCGCCTGATCGAGATCGGCGTCGATGCGGTCGGCATCATGCTTCTGCATTCCTACCGCAACCCGGCGCATGAGATCCGCGTGCGCGAGATCGTGCGCGAGCGTCTGCCGCAGGCCTTCGTCTCCGCTTCCCATGAACTGTCGCAGGAATATCGCGAGTTCGAACGCTGTTCGACCGTGCTGGCCAATGCCTATGTCGGCCCGCGCGTGCGTGACTACATCCAGGAAATCGACGGCCATCTGAAACAGGCCGATTTCGACGGCTCCTTCCTGCTCGTGCAGTCGACGGGCGGTCTCTATGAGTCGGCGCAGGCCCAGCAGCAGTGCATTCGCATGCTGGAATCCGGCCCCGCCGCCGGCGTCGTCGGCACGCAGGCCCTGTGCCATGCCATGGGGCTTGGCGAGGCCATCGCCTTCGACATGGGCGGCACTACCGCCAAGGCCGGCGTCATCTATGACGGCCAGGCTCTGACGACGAGCCTCGCTTTGGTCGGCGGCTATGAACGCGCTCTGCCCGTGCAGATGGCGATGATCGACATTTTCGAGGTCGGCACCGGCGGCGGCAGCATCGCCTGGCTCGACGAGGGCGGCGCCCTGCATGTCGGCCCGCGCAGCGCCGGCGCCGAGCCGGGCCCGGCCTGTTATGGCCGCGGCGGCCAACAGCCGACGGTCACCGATGCCAATCTGATCCTCGGCCGCCTCGGCGCCGACCGCTTTCTCGGCGGCGAGATGAAACTCGATGTCGCCGCCGCCCGCCAGGCCATTCAGGACAAGATCGCCGGCCCCTTGGGCCTCACCGTGATCGAGGCGGCCGCTGGCATTCTGCGCATCGCCGCCACCACCATGTCGCTCGCCGTCAAGACGGTGACGACCGAGCGCGGCCTCGATGCGGCCTCTTTCCCGCTCGTCGCCTATGGCGGTGCCGGTCCCTTGCATGCGGTGGCGATCGCGCGCGAGATCGGCATGGAGCGGGTGATCGTACCGCGCGCGCCGGGCCATTTCTGCGCTTTCGGCATGCTGCATTCCGATCTGCGCTACGATTATGTGCGCACCTGGCCGGCGCGGCTGGCGCAACTCAACTTCGCCGATCTCGAACGCATCTATGGCGAATTGATCACCGAGGGCGAGGAAGCGCTGGCGCGCAGCGGCGCCAGCAATGCCAAGATGAAAGTCGTGCGTGCCGTCGACATGCGTTATGTCGGACAGGAACATGCGGTGACCATCGAACTGCCGGAGAAAGTTCTGCGCAAGCAGGATCGCGCCGCCATCAAACAGCTCTTCGATGCCGAACATCTGCTGCGCTACGGCACCAACGCGCCCACGGAGGCGGCGGAACTCGTCAGTCTGCGCGCGACGATCAGCGGCGTCATGCGCAAGCCGAAGATGGAGAAGATCGCGCGCGGAACGGCCAAGCCACCGGCGGCGGCGCTGCGCGGCACGCGCGCCGTCACTTTCGGCCCAAATGCGTCGGGTCATGGGTCGGCCAAGAAAACCACGGTCTATGCGCGCGACGCGCTGAAATCAGGCAATCGCATCGCCGGCCCGGCGCTCATCGAGGAACATGCCTCGACCACGGTCGTCTTTCCCTCCGACAAACTGGAAGTCGATCAGTTCGGTAATCTGGTGATTGAGATCGGGAGAGCGTGATGGCCAAACAAGTGAAAAAGGCCCAACGCCGGCCGATGAAGAAAGCAACCAAGAAAGTGGCCGCCAAGAAAGTCACGGCCAAGAAAGTCACGGTCAAGAAAGTCACGGCGAAGAAAGTCGCGACGAAGAAGCAGGCCGCGCGCAAGGTGACGGGCGCCAAAGCTGCGACGCGGGCTAAAAGCCAGCCCAAAAATCAGGCAAAGCGTCGCTTCGCCAAGAGCGATCCGATTTTGACCGAGATCATTCGCAACGGCGTGCTGGCGGTGACCGAAGAGATGAAATCCAATCTCATGCGCACCGCCTACAATATGATCATCTACGAGGCGCTGGATTTCACCGTCGGCCTTTACACCCCCGAAGGCGATACGATCTCCATCGGTCTCGGCCTGCCGATGTTCATTCGCGGCATGGCTGAAACCGTGCGCGCCAAACTGCGCCACTTCGGCAAGGACGGGCTGCAGGAAGGCGACATCCTCGTCACCAACGACGCCTATCTCACCGGCAGCCATCTCAACCATTTCACCTTCAGCTTGCCGATCTTCTTCGAGGGTGAATTGTGCGGCTTTGCCTGCTGCATGGCCCATTGGCCCGATGTCGGCGGTACGCTCGGCGGCGTCACCACGGATATCTATTCCGAAGGCATCCAGATCCCGATCGTCAAATATCAGCGTGCCGGCGTGGTCAACCAGGACCTCGTCGATATCATCCGCATGAACGTGCGTCTGCCCGATCGCGCCATGGGTGACCTCAGAGCGCAGATCACCGCCGTGAAGACCGGCGAGCGTCGTTTCAAGGAACTGCTGGGGCGCTATGGTCGCGAGGAAACCCTCGCCGCTATCGGCAATATCATGGCCCAGTCGGAACGCTCGGCCCGCGCCCGCACGCGCGAGATTCCCGACGGCGTCTACGAAGCGACGTCCTATATGGACGACGACGGCGTCGACATCGGCAAGCGCGTGCCGATCAAGGTCAAGGTGACCGTCAAGGGCGACGAGATGACCATCGATCTCACGGAAGTGAGTGCGCAAGTACGCGGCTTCTACAATTCCGGCGAGACGACGGGCGTCGCCTGTGCGCAGGTCGCCTACAAATGTCTCACGTCGCCGACCGATTATCCCATCAACGAAGGCAGTTTCCGCACGCTCAATGTCGCGCTCACCAAAGGCACGATCATCAGCGCGGTGAAGCCGGCGCCGATGCGCTGGTGGATGACCTTCCCGATGACAATAGTCGATACGATCTTCAAAGCGCTGGCGCCGGCCGTGCCCGATCGCGTCATCGCCGGTCATCACGCCGATCTGCTGAGCACCAATCTGCACGGCATTCATCCGCGCACGGGCGGCTTCTTCATGGGCGGCTTCGGGCCGCTTGGTGGCGGCTGGGGCGCCAAGATGACCGAAGACGGCATGAGTGCCACGGTCTGTCTCAACGACGGCGACACGCACAACAGCCCCGTCGAATCCGTCGAAGCGAAATTCCCCTTCCTGATCGAGGAATTGTCGCTGCGCAGCGGCTCGGGCGGCGCCGGCAAGTTCCGGGGCGGCCTCGGCATTGCCCGAAAAGTTTCGGCGCGCGTGCCGCTCACCCTCAATGCCCAGGTGGAGCGCATGCATTGCGCGCCCTGGGGCCTGGAGGGCGGCCACGACGGCTTCGGCAATGAAGTGACGGTCTATGACGCCCATGGCGAGAAGCGCGATGTGGCGAATGCCAAGGTGTTTCTGCGCCGTTTACAGCCCGGCGAGGGCTTCTATTCTCGCTCTGGCGGCGGCGGTGGCTTCGGCTCGCCGCTCGCGCGTGATCCCAATCGCGTCGCGCACGATGTCGCCGAGGAATATGTAAGCGCTGCGGACGCGCGCGAGATTTACGGCGTCGTCCTTGGTGGCGATGGCACGGTCGATCAGGCGGAGACACAGAAGCTCCGCGCAACCATGGGGGGAAAACAAGCATGAGAACATTGGCACTGGCCGTCACCGCCGCTCTCGCGGCTTCGGCCGCCTCGGCGCAGCAGGGCGTCGAGGATTTCTATCGCAGCAAGCCGATCTCCTTCATCATCGGCACGGGCGAGGGCGGCGGTTACGATTTCTCGTCCCGCCTTGCCGCGCAATATCTCGGCAAGTTCCTGCCGGGCAATCCGACGGTCATTCCACGCAACATGCCGGGCGCCGGCAGTATCGCGGCGGCGGAATATGTCTATTCGGTCGCGCCGAAGGACGGCACGACATTGGCGATGTTCCAGCCGACGTTCATCCTGGAGAAGCTGAACGATCCCAACCGCAAATATGTGTCGCAGGATTTCACTTATATCGGCCGCATGGATTCGGCGACGCTGGTCGGTCTCGTCTGGCACAATTCGCCGGCGCAGACGATCGAGGAAGCCAAGAAGACCGAGGTCATTCTCTCGGCCAATGCGGCGGCGGGCACATCGGCGACCATTCCCTGGGCGCTGAACCGCATGATCGGCACCAAGTTCAAGGTCATCCTGGGCTATAATTCCAGCGCCGCTATGGGCCTGGCCGTCGAGCGCGGCGAAGCCTTCGGCAATGGCAGCACGAGCTGGGACTATCTCCTGACCAAGCCGGACTGGTTCGAGGGCAACAAGATGAAAATCTTGTATGTCATCGCGCTGGAGCGCTTCGCCAAATTGCCCGATGTGCCGACGGTGTTGGAGCTGACCAACGATCAGCGCAACAAGAATGCGCTGAAACTGATCGCCTCGACCTCGTCGGTCGGCCGCGCCATCGTCGCGCCGCCGAATAACGAGCCGACGCGCACGGCGGCGCTGCGCCAGGCCTATGCGGCGATGATGAAGGATGCGACCTTCCAGGCCGATGCGGAAAAACGCAAGCTCGGTGTCGATCCGCTTGATGGCAAGACCTTGCAAGGCCTTGTTGCCGACGTGGCGACGCAGCCGCAAGACATTGTCGATCTCCTCAAAGAAATGACCCTGCCACCGAACTAGCGGTGTTTCAAGGCGCCATCGGGAATCAGGCGATGATCGGCCAGAAAGCCGATCATCGCCGCATCGAATGCCGGCGGATCCTCGATACAGCAGGCATGTCCGGTATTGGCCAGCACCACATGCCGGGCGTTGGCGATGCGGGACGCGGTGAGACGGCCCGCTTCGAGCGATTCATCATATTCGCCATTGATGACGAGGGTCGGCGCTTTCACGTCGCTCAGGCGCGAGGTCATGTCGAAATTGCCACGCGTGCGGAAAATCTGCGCGATGCATTTCGACGACAGATGGGCTGAATTCTCGACGAAGAGGTCAAGCAGCCACTTGCCATGTGGCGTATCGGCGAAGCCCGGCGCCACATAGCCGCGCATCAAGGTCATCATATGCGCGCCGGGATCTTGCGGATCGAAACCGGCGACGATCGCTTCGGGGTCTCTCGGGCCGCTGCTCGATCCGCCAACAAGCACGATCGCCTTGGTGCGCTCGGGATGATCGAGCGCGGTCAAAAGCGCGATGCCGGACCCGACACTGACGCCGGCGAAAATCGCTTCGCCGATGCCCTGGTCGTGGCAGACGCCGAGCACGTCGTCCATCATGTCGCGCAGGTTGAACGGTGTTTCCGGCTTATCGGAAAGTCCATATCCGCGCAGATCGACGGCGATGACGCGGAAGAACGGCGAGAAGCGGGCGATCTGGTAGAGCCACAGGCGCCGGTCGAAGGGATTGGCGTGAATGAGCACGAGCGGCGCGCCCTCGCCATGAACCTCGTAATGGATCTTCAGGCCGTTCCGGGTCGAATAGGGCATGGTATGAGCCCCCGATTCTATTGCGAAGCAGTCACAAAAGATTAGCAGGTCATTGCGCAGGTCGCGATAAACAAAAAGCCGGCGGAAACCGCCGGCTTTGTAACAAAATGTGTTGGAACTCAGTTCATCGTCGGGATGACGAAGCTGGCGCCGTCCTTGATGCCGCTCGGCCAGCGCGAGGTCACCGTCTTGGTCTTGGTGTAGAAGCGGATCGAGTCCGGACCATGCTGGTTGAGGTCGCCGAAGCCCGAACGCTTCCAGCCGCCGAAAGTGTAATAGGCTATGGGAACCGGGATCGGCACGTTGACGCCGATCATGCCGACCTGCACGCGCGAGGCGAAGTCGCGGGCCGCGTCGCCGTCGCGGGTGAAGATGGCGACGCCGTTGCCATATTCGTGATCGTTGCACAGGCGCAGCGCATCCTCATAGGCATTGGCTCGAATCACCGACAGCACCGGTCCGAAAATCTCTTCCTTGTAGATGCGCATGTCCGACGTGACGTTGTCGAACAGGCAGCCACCGAGGTAGAAACCGTTTTCATAACCCTGCATCTTGAAGCCGCGGCCGTCGACCAAGAGCTTGGCGCCTTCCTTCACGCCGATATCGACATAGGACTTCACCTTGTCGAGATGGGCGCGGCTGACAAGCGGGCCGTAGTCGGCGCTCACGTCGGTGGAGGGGCCGACCTTCAGGGATTCGACGCGTGGGATGAGGCGCTTCACCAATTCGTCGGCCGTGCCCTTGCCGACGGGCACCGCGACGGAGACCGCCATGCAGCGTTCGCCCGCCGAACCGTAGCCGGCGCCGACCAGCGCATCGACCGCCTGGTCCATGTCGGCATCAGGCATGATCACCATGTGGTTCTTGGCGCCGCCGAAGCATTGCACGCGTTTGCCCGAAGCTGCGGCCCGCGCATAGACATATTCGGCTATGGCCGTGGAGCCGACGAAGCCGACCGCCTTGATATCGGGATCGTCGAGCAGGCAGTCGACGGCTTCCTTGTCGCCGTTGATGACATTGAGAATGCCCGGCGGCAGGCCGGCTTCGATCATCAGTTCGGCGAGGCGCAGCGGCACGCCGATGTCGCGTTCCGATGGCTTGAGGATGAAGGCATTGCCGCAGGCGATGGCCGGCGCGAATTTCCACATCGGGATCATCGCCGGGAAGTTGAACGGCGTGATGCCGGCGACGACGCCGAGCGGCTGGCGGATCGAATAGATGTCAATGTTGGGACCGGCGCCTTCGGTATATTCGCCCTTCATCAGATGCGGCACGCCGATGGCGAATTCGACCACTTCGAGGCCGCGCTGAATGTCGCCCTTGGCATCGGGAATGGTCTTGCCGTGTTCGCGCGCCAACAGTTCGGCGAGCTGGTCCATGTCGCGGTTGAGCAGGTCAACAAACTTCATCATCACGCGGGCGCGGCGTTGCGGATTGGTGGCGGCCCAATTCGGTTGCGCGGCGAGGGCGTTTTCGATGGCGGCGCGGACTTCCGCTTTCGAGGCCAGCGGCACTTTGGAAACGGTTTCGCCGGTCATCGGCTCATAGGCTTCGGTGAAACGTCCGGACGTGCCTTTGACGTGTTGGCCGCCGATGAAATGTGTCAGTTCGCGCATGATGTGTTTCCTTCCGCTGGTCGATTTTTAGCGCGGAGGAATTGTTAAGGGGAAGGGATAAATCGGTGCGCTTAGCCTTATGAATAAGGCGGTCAGGAGCGGCGCAAGGTCTTCAGGGATCGCACCAGGGAAACCCGCGCGAGGCGCGCGGAACCCGCCGTGATGACATTGGCGATGATCTGCGGGCGCTGCAGCACGCGGCGCTTCGGCGCCGCCGCCAGATCGACCTTGTTGCCGTTCCAGGTCACCGAGCGGCCGAAGAAGGCGCAGAAATAGAGCGCGGGCAACAGGATATCGCGCAGCAGCATGGCCGGCAGCAGGGCCGCCGATCGCGGCCAGCCAGCAATGCGGGTCAAGAGCCATTCGGGAATGTACCAGACCGCCAGGAACACGACCGTGGCCGCCAGGAGATTGATCCCGGCGCCATGGGCCGCGACCAGGGCGGCGGCCAGCGGCGGCAGTGCGCCACTGAAGATTTCCGGCGCGAAGAGGACAGGAAAACTGGCGCGCCGCAGCCGCGCCCAGCGCAGATGCCGGCCCCAGACCTGGGTCAGGGAGCGACGGCCGAGCAATTGCGGATAGGGCGGCCCGGCGACGGCGATGCCGCGGGCCTTGCCGCGCATCATCTTGGTGGCGGCGGCATCTTCGGCCGGTTCACTGGCGAGGGATTCAAGGCCGCCGCGTTCGAGATCGGCACGGCGGAACATCAGCGATTTGCCCTGGGCGAAACCGGAGCCGAGCGTATCGACCGCATATTGGATGCGCGCCTGATAGCTGTTGAGCATGGCGCATTCGACCATCGACCAGAAGCCCTCGGGCCGATCGCCGAAAGCCGGCGCCGTCACCATGCCGGCATCCTCGCGCCAGGCGCCGGTCAGGCGATGCAGATAATCGGGCGCGACGAGCAGATTGCTGTCGACGAAAACGATGATGTCGAAGCGGGCATTGCGGAAGCCCTTCGCCATGTTGTTGAGCTTCGGATTGGGGCCGAGGCGCTCCATGCCGAAGAGCAGGCGGGCGGGGATATGCGGATGCCGGTCGATGGCGGCTTGCGCCAGCGGCACGATGGGATCTTGCGCATCGGCGACGCAGAAAATCAGCTCGTAGTCGGGCCAATCGATCTGGAAGGACGCTTCGATCGTCTCCTTCGAATAGGGCTCGAGGCCGCAGAGCGGGCGGACGATGGTAATGCCTTTGGGCTTGCCGATCGTGCCAATGGGCGCGCCCTTCCGGCACCGGACCATGGCGATCGCGGCGCTGGCGACCTGGATGGTGAGAAGCGAGGCGGCGAGTGCTGCGGCGGACTGCGCGAGAATCGACATTGCGAAGCCTGGGTAACCCGTCCCGTTGACGGAAGTATGACGCGGCCTGTCACGAAAGTGAGACACAAATCACGCATGCCGCTCTCGTCAGCCATGCATGAATCGTCTGACTATCGAATGGGCGAGACCGAAGCGATGTCCGAAACCAGACATGTCCGAACCCTCTTCCTCTCGGATGTTCATCTGGGAACACGTGGCTGCCAGGCGGCGGTCCTTCTCGATTTTCTCAAGGTCTACGAGGCCGACACGATCTATCTGGTCGGCGACATCGTCGACGGCTGGCGCCTGCGCCAGAGCTGGTACTGGCCGCAGAGCCATAACGACGTGGTGCAGAAAATGCTGCGCAAGGTGCGTAAGGGCACGCGCGTCATCTACGTGCCGGGCAATCACGACGAATTCTTCCGCGACTATGTCGGCTCGAATTTCGGCGGCATCGAGATCGAGGAAGAGGCTATTCATCGTTGCGCCGACGGCCGCTCGATGTTCATTCTGCACGGCGACAAATTCGACACGGTGGTGCGCAATGTGCGCTGGCTCGCGCTGCTGGGCGACTGGGCTTACGACTTCGCCATCTGGCTCAACGGCCACATCGCCCGCGTGCGGCGCTATTTCGGTCTGCCCTATTGGTCCTTCTCGCAATGGAGCAAGGATAAGGTCAAACGCGCGGTCAGCTTCATCAGCGCCTTCGAACAGGCCGTGGTGACGGACGCGCGTCGGCACGGGGTCGACATGGTTCTGTGCGGCCACATCCATAAGCCGACAATGCGCACCATCGACGGCGTGCTCTACATCAACACCGGCGATTGGGTTGAATCCTGCTCGGCTGTCGTCGAGAACGAGGATGGTCGCTTGGAGCTGATTCACTGGCATCAGGTGGCGGATGCGTTCGCGCCCGTTTCGGTGAAAGAGCTGAGCGGCGAATTGGTCGCCTAACAACCGTCATTGCGAGAAGCGCAGCGACGAAGCAATCCAGGGCGGGCCGTAGAACGCCAGGAAGTGCCTGCGGTACAGGCATCTTTACGTTGAAAGCCCTATCCCCACGGCAGGCTGGTCGCCGCCTTGGCATTTTCCACGATCGAGAGAAAGCTGCGCGCGCTGCGTTCCAGGCTGTGCGACGCGCCGACCTTGCGGCAGAGCGCCTTGTCGATACGCAGCGCCGACAGCGCCGCCTGGCGCAGATCCGTGCCGATCACGCCGCAAGCCTCGCCATCGAAAATGGCGCGTGCGCCATCGGAAGGATAGCAGGCGACCGGCAGGCCGGCCGCCAGGGCTTCCGCCATGACGAGACCGAACGTGTCGGTGCGGCTGGGAAACACAAAGACATCGGCGGCGCGATAGACGGCGCCGAGATCAGCGCTCGACAGGGCGCCGAGAAAACGCACCTGCGGATATTTCTGTTGCAGCATCGCCCGCGCCGGGCCATCACCGGCGACGATCTTGGTGCCGGGCAGATCGAGTGCGAGAAAGGCCTCGATGTTCTTTTCCACCGCCAGCCGGCCGGCGAAGAGAAACCACGGTCGCGGCAGATCGAACTGCGCCACCGGGCCTTCGGCGAATACTTTGGTGTCGACGCCGCGTTTCCAATGCACCATGCGGGCAAAGCCATGGCCGCGTAATTCGCCGGCGAGCGCTTGCGTCGCCGCCATGGTCGCCGCCGCGCCATTGTGGAACCAGCGCAGCGCCGCATAGCTCCAGCGCTCGGGGATTGGCCAGCGCGCCGCGATATATTCGGGATAGCGCGTGTGGAAACAGGTGGTGAAGGGGATGCGGCGGCGGTGGCAGTAGAGCCGGGCCAGCAGGCCGATCGGCCCTTCGGTGGCGATATGGACGATATGCGGCGCGATGGCGGCGATGCGATGGGGCACGCTGCGCGGCGGCGGCAGGGCCAGCCGGATGGCCGGATAGGAGGGCATCGGCACCGAGCGATAGCCCTGGGGCGTCAGCAGATGCAGATCGACGCCCAGCTCCGGCAGCGCCCGCGACAGCCATTCATAGGTGCGCGAGACGCCGTTGATCTGCGGCGTCCAGGCGTCGGTCACCAAGAGCAGGCGAAGCGGATCGGGTTGATCGGCGGCCCGCACCTGGGGCCGTGCCTGCCGCTTGCGCGCCGCCGGCTGGCCGGCATCGACGAAAGAAAGCGCCATCCGCAGTTCTCCGCCCGGACTTTCCGAGGATCACTGCGGCCCCAAGAACATATTCGCACTGCGGTTATGTGACAGTGTTCACGAGAGGGCTGGCGTTTCGCCGTCGTACCAGGCACGCAGCAGGTGATGGGCGATGGCGATCGGGTTGGGCGCCTCGAAACCATCGGGATGGCTGCGCCGAAGCATCAAATCGACATCCTGTCGGGTGAACCAGCGGCAATCCTCCAATTCGGTCTGGTCCACCACGATGTCGCGGTTGAGCGCCTGCGCGACGCAGCCGATCATCAGCGAGGAGGGAAAGGGCCAGGGCTGCGAGGCGACATAGGCGACGCGGCCGATTCGGATGCCTGATTCTTCCAGAATTTCCCGGCGCACCGCGTCCTCGATCGTCTCGCCCGGCTCGAGAAAGCCGGCGAGCGCCGAATACATGCCCTTGCCGAAGCGCCCGGAGCGGCCGAGCAGACAGTCGCCGCCGTCGACGGCCAGCATGATCACCACCGGGTCGGTGCGTGGAAAATGCTGGGCGCCGCATTTCGGACATTCGCGCCGCCAGCCGGCGCCGACGACATTCGAGGGTGCGCCGCAATTGCTGCAAAATCGGTGGCGCGCATGCCAGAACAGAACACTCTTGGCCTGGCCGAGAAAGCCGATCTGGGCGACCGGCAGCAGGCCCTCGGTGGTGACCGAACGCAGGTCGCGCACCATCAGATCAGGACGGCCCGGGATGATCTGCCGGCGGGTGTCGATCAGCCCGCTCGGGCTCACCGTCTCCTCGACGGCAATGGCGCTGTCGTCGATCATGAGAGCGAAAATCGCCCGTTCGTCGTCTTTGCCGAGCAGGACGGTTTCCCGTGCCGGGCCGATCGCCAGGGCCTCCGCGCGGGTGTGCAGCGGGTCGAGCTGGCCGTCCTCGATTTTCAGCACCGGCCGGTCGCGGCCGATAACGACGAAACGGCTGTTGGGATCGTCGAAAAACCGGTCGAAAAGGCCCGGCTCGTCGCGGCGCTCCGACAGTCTGTCGATGGGGTTGAAGGCAAAGCCGGTGGCGGCGGACAGTTCCCCGGCGGGTGCGTGCTTTAGCATTCGAAAAAGGCTCACGATTCTTTACATGGCAGTTTCGCCCGCTACCCCGGCGCCGGCAATCGAAACTTGGCCAAAGAGGCGGCGTGACGACGCAACCTTGGATTCCTCAGCCGGGCGGCTTGCGAAACCCGGTCCGCCCTGCCAAATAAGGGCCGGGAGGTTGGCGGTGGACGTTCCACTCGCCAACCGGGTCAGGTCCGGAAGGAAGCAGCCCTAACGAGATCGGGCGGGTCTCTGTCCAGCCTCCCACTAGCATGACATTTCCGGCCGTTTGGCGGGGCCAGGCTCCGAAATTCGGCCTGTTCCGCCCGCCAGATGGCGGACCGGGTAGCGAGGCTCATGAACGACGGGCGCGACGAACAGACATCGGGAGCGTCCACGGACGAACCGGGGCTCGGGCTTGATCTTGGCCTTAACCTGGGCGCGCCGCCGCAGACCGCGGGGTCCACGGGCGCCTATCGCGTTCTGGCCCGCAAATACCGGCCCTCGAGCTTCGACGATCTGATCGGCCAGGAGGCGATGGTCCGCACCCTGACCAATGCCTTCAAGCTCAACCGCATTCACCAAGCCTATCTGCTGACCGGCGTGCGCGGTGTCGGCAAGACGACCACGGCGCGCATTCTGGCGCGGGCCTTCAATTACGAACTGCCGGCCAAGGACGGCCATCCCGCCATCGATCGCCCGTCGATCGACATGCCGGAGTTGGGCGTCCACTGCCAGGCGATCATCGAATCGCGCCATGTCGACGTGATCGAAATGGACGCCGCCTCGCACACCGGCGTCGACGACGTGCGCGAGATCATCGAAGGCGCCCGCTATCGCCCGGTGATGGCGCGCTACAAAGTCTATATCATCGACGAAGTGCACATGCTGTCGAAGTCGGCCTTCAACGCGCTGTTGAAGACGCTCGAAGAGCCGCCGGAGCATGTGAAATTCCTGTTCGCCACGACCGAAAGCGAGAAGGTGCCGGTGACGGTGCGCTCGCGCTGCCAGCGCTTCGATCTGCGCCGCGTCGAATCCGACGTGCTGATCGGCCACCTCGGCAAGCTCTGTTCCAGAGAGAAGGTCGACATCGACGAACGGGCGCTGTCGCTCATCGCGCGCGCCGCCGAAGGCTCGGTGCGCGATTCGCTGTCGTTGCTCGATCAGGCCATTGCGCATGCCGCCGACGGCCAGGCCATCAGCGCCGAGAGCATCCGCACCATGCTCGGCACCGGCGACCGCAGCCGCATCCTCGACCTGTTCCAGGCGGTGATGAAGGGCGATATCTCCGTCGCTCTCGAAGGGCTGAAGGAACTCTACGACCAGGGCGCCGACCCGGCTCTGGTGCTGACCGATCTGGCCGAATTCATCCATTTCGTCACGCGGCTGAAGCTCGCGCCCGATTCACGGCTCGATGCCTCGATCAGCCAGGACGAGCGCACGCGCGGCCGCGACTTCGCCGACACGCTCAGCATCGGCGTGCTCACCCGCGCCTGGCAGATCATTTCCAAGGGCATTCTCGACGTGAAGTCGTCGCCACGGCCGTTGGCCGCCGCCGACATGGTGCTGGTGCGTCTCGCCTATGCGACCGATCTGCCGAGCCCGGAAGACGTGCTGCGCCGGTTGAGCGACAGTCCGGGCGAAGGCCCGGCGCCGGCGCGCGTTATGGCTGGCAATGCGATGGCTGGCAACGGCAATGGCGGCGGTGCGATGGCGGTGGCCGGTGGCGCGCGCCCTGTGCTCGCCACCTCGGCGCCGGCCCCGCGGGCGCAGGTTCAGGCATCGAGCGCACCGCGCGTGCAACTGGCGCGCTTCGAGGATGTGGTGGCCTTGGCGCAGGTCAATCGCGACATCCAGCTCAAGATCGCTCTGGAGCGCGACGTGCGCCTGGTGCGTTTCGAACAGGGCTCGATCGAATTCGCTCTGGCGCCTGGCGCCTCGGCGCAACTCGCCGTCACCTTGTCGCGCAAGCTGCAGGACTGGACCGGCCAACGCTGGATGGCGGTGGTCGTCAAGGACGAAGGTGCGCCGAGCATCGTCGAGCAGCGCGAAGCACGGCGACAGGATATTCTGGTTGGCGTGCGCGCCGATCCGCTGGTGCGCAGCGTGCTGGAACGTTTCCCCGGCGCCGAGATTGTCGGAGTGAAGTCGGTCGACGATGCGCCGCCGGCGCCCGAGCCGATGGTATCAGCCGGACTGAGCGACGACGAGATCGGCTATGCCGACGACAGCTACACCGAAGACGATCTTTAAAGGATAGGCCAAGCCATGAAAGACATCATGGGACTGATGAAACAGGCGCAGGAGATGCAGACCCGCATGCAGGACATGCAGGCCGAACTCGAGCGCACCGAAGTCGAAGGCCAGTCGGGCGGCGGCTTGGTGAAGGTCACCCTCACCGCCAAGGGCGCCATGAAAGGCATCTCCGTCGATGCCTCCTTGCTGAAGGCCGACGAGAAGGAAATCGTCGAGGATCTGATCCTTGCCGCCCATGAAGATGCGCGCAAGAAAGCCGAGCGCACCATGGAAGAGAAGATGAAATCGATCACGGCCGGACTGCCGCTGCCGCCCGGTATGAAACTGCCGTTCTGACCATGGCCGAACGGGTCGCAGGGCCGGAGATCGAACGGCTGATCCAGTTGCTGGCGCGTCTGCCGGGCCTGGGTCCGCGTTCGGCCCGCCGCGCAGCGCTGCATCTCATCCGCAAACGCGAGGAATTGCTGGGTCCGCTGGCCGATGCCATGCAGGTCGCCCAGCAGCGCGTGCGGACCTGTTCGTCCTGCGGCAACGTCGACACGATCGACCCTTGCACCATCTGCGCCGATCCGCGCCGCGATCCCACCACCATCGTCGTCGTCGAAACCGTCGCCGATCTGTGGGCGCTGGAGCGTTCGGGCGCCGTGCGTTCGCGCTATCACGTGTTGGGCGGCACCCTGTCGCCGCTCGATGGCATAGGTCCCGACGATCTCAACATCGGCATGCTGGTCGAGCGCGTCGCCAATGGCGGCGTCAGCGAGGTGATCCTGGCCGTCAATGCCACGGTCGATGGTCAGACGACGGCTCATTACATCACCGACGTGCTCTCCCACACCAACGTCAAGCTGACCCGCCTGGCCCATGGCGTGCCCGTCGGCGGCGAACTCGACTATCTCGACGAAGGCACGCTCTCGGCGGCCATTCGTCAGCGCACGAGCTTCTAAAGACGCAGCGCAAAGTAAAATGCCCCGCTGCCCTGTGAGGAAGCGGGGCGGTGCCAGGCTGATACGGTCAGGCCAGCGTGTTCTTGTAGATGCGCCCGTCCTTCATAATCAGTTTCAGGTTCTTTTCCGGATCGGCGAGGAGCTTGATATCCGCCATGGGATCGCCATCGACGAGCAGGACGTCAGCATAAGCGCCGGCTTCGATGACACCGATCTTGCTGGGGTAGGGGTTGCGTGGTCCCGACATCGCCAGAAGATTGGCGTTGCCGCCCGTCGCCATCAGCAGGATTTCGTCGTTGGAGTACCAGCGCGACATCGTCGTCAGAATCGCACCTTGATTTTTGGTCATCGACGGTTCGAAGAGAATATCGGTGCCCCAGGCGGTCTTGAGCTTATATTTCTTGGCCAGGCCATAGGCCGTGTCCGTGCCCGCGAACATCGTCATCTGCTTGGCGCGATTGGCAGAGCCTTCCGGATAGGGATTGGAATATTCATTCTGGATGAAGGCCTGGGACGAAAACCAGATGCCCTTGTCGGCCATGATCTTGGCCGTCTCTTCATCCATCAATTGGCCGTGGTCGATACAGCGGACGCCGCCTCTGATCGCGGTCTGGATGGCGCGCGGCGTATAGGCATGCACCGTGACATAGGTGCCCCAGTTCTCGGCCGCATCGACAGCCGCGCGGAATTCGGCCTCCGTATATTGGCTGACATCGATCGGGTCGAAGCTTGAGGCCACGCCACCGCCGGCGGCGAGTTTGATCTGGCTGGCGCCCAGCATCAATTGTTCGCGCACGCGCTTCAAGACGGCATCGACGCCATCGGCGATCATGCCGCCGCCGACCGCTTCGCCCCGGCTGAGTGGCGCGTTGGGCTGCGCCGGTACTTCGTACGGAAAGCGGAAATCGCCATGGCCGCTCGTCTGCGAAATCATCGCGCCAGACGGCCATATACGCGGGCCAAATGTTAACCCGCTATCGATGGCACGTTTGAGACTGAAGGATGGGCCTGCCAGATCGCGGATGCTGGTGAAGCCACGCAACAAGGTTTTGCGCGCTTCCTCCGATGCGACCAAGGTGATGTAACCGACATCCGCCGTCAGCAGATCCATCATCGGAACAGGGGCCATCATCGAATGCCAATGGGCATCGATCAGCCCCGGCATCAACGTGCGGCCGCCGCCATCGATGGCCTGAATGCCCTGAGCCAATGGGGCGTTACCGGGTTCGATCGCTTTGATCTTGTTGCCTTCGATGAGAAGGCGCGAACCGGAGATGAGCTTGTTCGACTTGCCGTCGAAGATTCGAACGTTGGTGATCGCGATCGGTGTGGCTGGAGCATCGGGGATCGCCGCGGCGGCGCCTTTCGGCCAGAAAGCGGCAGCGCCAATGGCGGCGGCTCCGCCGAGAAAGGCGCGGCGGGAGAATTTAGCGTCGAGCTGGGCATTCAGCCGTGCGAAGGCCGGGCTGTGGCAGATGCAGCGGCCGAACGGATCAGTCTCTGTCGAATTCACGTCGGAACATTCAAACATCGCGACCCCCAAGATCAACGTTGGAACGGGCGAACATTAGGGAGGTTTATGTTAATATTCTAACGTCGCAGATGACGCATTTTAGTTCACGTGCGAACCCTATGGGAGGCGCCGATGCGTGCGAATCGAATGGTTCTGAGCGTCCTGAGTGCCTTTGCGCTGGCCACGATCACTGTGCCGGTCGGCACGGCTCCCGCCGAAGCGCAAATCCAGAAGCAACATCGAGCGCAGCGGCACGCCGGACCACGCAAGCCGGCGGCGCGCCGGCATCATGCGCCGCGCCAGCGCTGGGTAGCTCCGCCTGACCAGGCTGCGCCCGGCGGCTACGTGCCGGTGCCGCGCGGTGCGCCGGTCAATGGCGCGCCGTTCGGCTACAGCGGCTGTTATGGCAGTCGCGTGCAGGTTTACGTGCCGGGCCGCGGCCTCGTCTGGCGCCCGCAGGTGGATTGTCCCTATCAGGACTTTCCGTGATCGCTCAGCGCTTGGCGATCAGCACCGCATCCGAGGGCTTGGCGCTATAGAGATCGTCTACCAAGGTGCGGCGCATATCAAGCACCGAGCGCTGGTTGATCGAGCCCTTGTCGGTCATCTCGCCTTTGTCCATTGAGGGCGGCGTGTCGAGCAGGATCAGCCGTTCGACGCAGGTGGAACTGCCGGTGCTGCGCTTGCGCATCGCATCGAGAATGTCCTGCATCCGGGCCCGCACTGCCGGATGTTTCACTACGTCCGCCGGCGCGGCATCGGCGCAGTCCGGTGCGCACAGGGTCTTCAGTGCCGCGATATCGGGGAAGGCGAGAACGCCGATGTAATCCTCATTGAGCCCGGCGATCACCGCGTCCTGCACATAGGGCGCGAAATTGTCGATCACGGCGCCGCGCATATTGCCGACACTGACCCAGGTGCCGGTCGACAGTTTGAAATCCTCGGCGATGCGGCCGTCGAAGAGAAAGCCCTTCGTCACGTCGCCTTCGCTGACGAATTTCAGCGCGTCGCCGATCTTGTAGAAACCTTCCTCGTCATAGGCCTTGGCGGTCAGTTCGGGCTGGCGCCAATAGCCTGGTGTCATCGAGGGTCCGCGAAAGCGCGCTTCCAGTTTGCCGCCCACGGGGGCGAGCTTGAGTTCGACGCCACGGGCCGGCAGGCCGATCTTGCCGGCGCCCGCCATCGTCAGATCGGCGCCCATGGCAAAGGGTGCGGTTTCCGTCGAACCGAGGCCCGAAAGAATGGCAATGCGCTCGCCGCAGGTTTCGACGGCGATCTCGTCGAGCGTTTCCCACAGATGATGCGCCATGCCGGCGCCGGCATACCAGAGCATGCGCAGGCGGCTGTAGAAATTCTCGCGCAACTGCGCGTCTGTCTTAAAGAACGGCACCAGCGCGTCGAACCCTTTCGGCACGTTGAAATACCAGGTCGGCGCGACATCCCTGAGATTGCGTACGGTGGCGGCGATGCCGCCCGGGGTCGGGCGGCCGTCGTCGATATAGAGCGTGCCGCCGTTGTTGAGGATGACGTTGAAATTGTTGTTGCCGCCGGCGGTGTGGTTCCACGGCGACCAGTCGAGCACGATCGGCGGCTCGTCGCGCATGAACGCATAATGCCAGGTCGCCATCTCGATGTTCGAGCACAGCATCAGCTGCGTGTTGATGACGCCCTTGGGCACGCCGGTCGAGCCGGAGGTGAACAGGATTTTGGCGATGGTCTGCGGCTCGACGGCGGCATGGGCCGCGTCCACGGCCGGGGAAACCGGCGTCGCCAGCAGATCGTCAAACAGCGTGCAGGGCCGGCCCTCGATCTTGCCGGTACGTACGATCAATTCGACATCGGGCGCGACGACAGCGGCGATGGCATCGGCGAAGGCGTTTCCATCGCTGGCGTAGACGAGGCCCGGCGTCAGCAGATTGTAAATATGGCGCAGCTTCTTGTAGTCGCGCGAGATCAGCGAATAGGCCGTCGAGACCGGCGAATAGGGAATGCCGGCATAAAGTGCGGCAAGCCCAAACAAGGCGTGTTCGATCTCATTGCCGGACAGAATGAGCAGCGGCCGCTCCGGTGACACCGGGCGTTGCAGCAGAGCGCCCGCCAGCGCGCGCACCTTGGCCAGCGTCTCGCCGTAAGTGACGCTACGCCAGTCGCCGGTCGTGGGATCGCGTTCGGCGAGATAGATGCGATCGGGCGCGACACGCGCCCAATGTTCGAGCCGCTCCGTCAGCTTGCGCGGATAGGGGCCGAGCGGATGGATGTTGCGCACGATGAAGCTGCCGTCGGCGCGCTTCTCCATCACCGCATCGACGGCGCCGAGCTGCGGATCGCGCACCGGGGCGGTCTTCTGCAAGGTCGTCTCCATAGTCATTTCCCTGGGGTCATTTCCCCGAGCGCCGGTCGAGCCAGTGCTGGATTTCTCCCACAATGCCGCGCCGGAACAGGAGAATGCAAATGATGAAAATGGCGCCGATAATAGCGGTGATCGGCGGCAGGCGGAACAGGCCGAAGACGGCGAAATCGGCCGGCAGGCTGGACAGATGATCCTCGATCGCCTGCACGACGCCGGCGCCAACCACCGGGCCGAGCAGGGTGCCGAGGCCACCGAGCAAGGTCATCAGGATGACGCTGCCCGACGTCGCCCAATGCACGTCGGTGAGTGCCGCGATCTTGAGGGCGATCGCCTTGGTCGAGCCGGCGAGACCGGCGAAGGTCGCCGACAGGACGAAGGCCATCAGTTTGTAGCGATTGACCTCATAGCCCAGCGAAATGGCGCGCGGCTCGTTATCGCGAATGGCGCGCAGCAATTGCCCGAAGGTCGAATTGGTCATGCGGTGCATGGCGATGAAGCCGAACAGGAAGATCGCCGCCGTCGTATAATAGAGCACCATGATGTTATCGAGGTCGAAGAGCCCCAACACCTTGCCGCGCGGAATGGCGCTCAAACCGTCTTCCGCATGGGTGAACGGCAATTGCCACGCCAGGAAGTAGATGAGCTGCGCCAGCGCCAAGGTGATCATGGCGAACTGCAGGCCGGAGCGGCGCACCGACACATAGCCGAAGAGGAAGCCGAGCACGGCGGCGGACGCCGTGCCGCACAGAATGGCCAGTTCGAATGGCAGGCCCCATTCCTTCGCCGCATGACCGGCAACATAGCCGGCAGCACCGAAGAAAGCCGCGTGGCCGAAGGACAGGAGCCCGCACGAGCCGAGCAGCAGGTTGAAGGCGCAGGCGAACAAGGCGAAGCACAACAGCTTCACCAGGAACACCGGGTAGAATAGGAACGGCGCCGCCAGCAGGGCGATGAGGCCGAGGCCATACCAGATCAGCGTGTGGTTCGACGTTGTCGGCGTGGTAACGGTATCAGGCAGGTGCGTCATGATCAGCGCTCCCGGCCGAAGAGGCCCGCCGGCCGCACCAGCAGCACGATGAGCATGATAACGAAAATGACCATATTGGAACCTTGTGGATAGACCACTTTGGTCAGTCCTTCGAGCAGGCCGAGCATCAGGCTGGTGACGATTGCGCCCATGATCGAACCCATGCCGCCGACGACGACCACGGCAAAGACGGTGATGATCAGTTCAGCCCCCATCAAGGGACTGACCGGATAGATCGGCGCGGCGAGCACGCCGGCCGCGCCCGCCAGCGCCACGCCGATGCCAAAGCCTATGGTCATCAGCGCCGGCACGTTGACGCCGAAGGCGCGGGTGAGTGTCGGATTCTCCGTGGCGGCGCGCAGGGTGCGGCCGATCGAGGTCTTTTCGATCGCATACCAGGTCACCAGACACAGGACGAGCGAGGCCAGCACCACCCAGCCGCGATATTTCGGCAAGAACATGAAGCCGAGATTATAGCCGCCCGTCAGCGCAGAGGGCACCGTATAGGGCCGGCCGGCGGTGGCGAAGAAATGAACGAACATGCCTTGGATGAACATCATGATGCCGAAGGTCAGCAGCAATCCGTACATGTGATCGAGATTGTAGATCTTCTTGAGCAGCGTTTTCTCGATCGCTGCGCCGATCAGGCCGACGATGATGGGCACCAGGAGCAGCGACCAGAAATAGCCGATCCCGGCATAGTTCAGGAGCATCCAGGTGACGAAACCGCCGAGCATGTAGAAGGCGCCCTGGGCGATATTGACGATGCCGAGGAGGCCGAAAATGATCGCCAGCCCCAAACTCAGCATCGCGTAGAACGAGCCGTTGATCAGCCCGACCAGTAGTTGTCCGAAAAGTGCCTGCATCGACACGGGCGTCTGCTCCTAGATGCCGAGATAGGATTTGATGGAATCCATGCGCGCCTGCACCTGCGCGCGATCGATCACATCGACGATTTGCCCGTGTTCCATCACATAATGACGGTCGGCGAGGCGCGAGGCGAAGCGGAAATTCTGCTCCACCAGAATGAGCGTCATGCCCTGCCGTTTCATCAGCTCGATGGTGGCGCCGATCTGCTGTACGATGACAGGCGCGAGACCCTCGGTCGGCTCGTCGAGCAGCAGGAATTTCGCGCCCGTGCGCAACACGCGGGCGATGGCCAGCATCTGCTGTTCGCCGCCCGACAGGCGCGTGCCGGGGCTGCGCCGCCGCTCGTAAAGATTGGGGAACAGTTTGTAGATGTCGTCGAGGCTCATGCCACCGGCCGCGACACGCGGCGGCAACATGAGGTTTTCGGTGACATCGAGCGTCGCATAGATGCCGCGCTCTTCCGGCACGTAGCCGATGCCGAGCCGGGCGATGCGCTCGGGCGGCAGAGCGATGGTCTCCTGTCCGCGCACGACGATCGAGCCGCCGCGCTTGGTGAGAATGCCCATGATGGCGCGCAGCAAAGTGGTCTTGCCGGCGCCGTTGCGGCCGATGATGGTGACGACTTCGCCCTCGTTCACATGCATGGAAACGCCATGCAGAATGTGCGAATCGCCATAGTGGCCGGTGACGTTGTCGACCGTCAGAACGCGTTGATCACTCATGCTCGCTGCCCACATAGGCTTCAATGACGGCGGGATCCTTCGACACGACGTCATAGGCGCCTTCGGCCAGCCGTTCGCCGCGCGCCAGCACCGTGATGCGGTCGGAGAGATCGGCGACGATGGAAAGATTGTGCTCGACCATCAGCACGGTGCGCTCGCGCGCCACGTTCTTGATCAAAGCGGCGATGCGATCGACATCCTCGTGGCCCATGCCGGCTGTCGGTTCGTCGAGCATCAACAGTTCCGGCTCGAGCGCCAAGGTGGTGGCGATTTCCAGGGCGCGGCGCCGGCCATAGGGCAGTTCGGACGCGCGCACATGGGCATAGCTTTCGATGCCGACGTCATGCAGCAGCGCCAGCGCCCGCTCGTCGAGATCATGCAGCACGTCGGCCGATTTCCAGAAGGCGAAACCGTCGGAGCGGAAGCGCTGCAAGGCGACGCGCACGTTTTCCAGCGCCGTCAGGCTGGCGAAGACCGCCGAGATCTGGAACGAGCGCACCATGCCCAGCCGCGCCACTTCGCTCGGGCTGCGCTTGGTAATATCGATGCCCTTGAAGGAAATGCGTCCGCTGGTCGGCGGCAGCGTCTTGGTCACGAGATTGAAAATCGTCGTCTTACCGGCGCCATTCGGGCCGATCAGCGCATGGATGGAGCCACGGCGGACGTCGAGAGAGAAATCACGCACGGCATAAAAGCCAAAGAACGATTTCGAGACGCTCTCCAGCCGCAAAATCGGTTCGTCACTGGGTGCTGACATGGATTCGATCTGATGAACGGGCAGCGGCCCGCGACGCATCAAAGCATCGCGGGCCGCGCTCCAGCCTTAGTTCTTGGCGAGGGCCGGGCAGGCGTTGTCGGAGAGCGGGCGGAACACGTCCTCGCCCTTCATCTCCTTGATCACCTTCAGCATGTCCCACTCGCTCTTCGACTCCTGCGGAGATTTCACCTGCACGAGATAGACGTCGTGGACCATGCGGCCGTCGGCACGCAGCACGCCATTGTTGGTGAAGGCGTCCTTCACCGGCGTCGCCCGCATCTTGGCGATGACCGTCTTCGGATCGGTCGAATTGGTCGCCTGAACCGCTTTCAGATAGTTGAGAACCGCCGAATAGGTGCCGACCTGGAAGGGGCCGGGCGCGGTCTTGCGGCGCTCGATGAATTTCTTCATGAACGCCTGTGCCTCAGGGTTTATTTCCGGATACCACGTGGTGGCGAACATGCTGCCCTGCGCCACTTCCAGGCTGGCGCTCTTCAGCGCCGGCAGCGCATCGAGGCCCAGTGCCGCAACCTTCATGCCACCGGCGAGGAGGCCGAATTCGCGCACCGCCTTCATCGAATTGATGCCGTCGTCGCCGCCATTGTTGAGCGCCACCACGTCGGCTTTCGAAGCCTGCGCCTGCAGCACGAAGGACGAGAAGTCGGTGGTGCCGAGCGGCGCGCGCACCGAGCCGACGACCGTGGCGCCAGCCGGCTTGATGGCGGCGGTGACGCCCTGTTCCAGCGCGATGCCGAAAGCGTAATCGGCGGTGATGAAGAACCATTTGTTGCCGAGCTGCGGCACCGCTTGGCCGATCGTTTTGCCGATCTGATAGGTGTCATAGACCCAATGCACGGAATTGTCGGGCGCGCAGGCCTTGCCGGTGAAGTCGGCCGAGCCGGCGCTCGTCAGCATCACCATTTTGTTCTTCGCCTTGGCGGCGTCGAGCACGGCGAAGCCGACAGCGGAGTTCACCAGATCGGTGACCATGTCGACCTTGTCGACATCGAACCAGCGATTGGCGATCGACACGCCGACATCAGGCTTGTTCTGATGGTCGCCGGCAAGAATGGAAATGGTGGCGCCATTGATCTTGCCGCCGAACTCTTCGGCGGCCATGCGTGCCGCTTCGACCGAGCCATGACCGGAGTTTTGTTCGTAACCGCCGGACAGATCGGTCAAGACGCCGATCTTAACCGTGCCGTTGGCGATCTGCGCCTGCGCGCAAACGGTCGCCAGCATCAATGCCGCTATGGAAACGGCCCCTCCCAAAATGCGCATGAAAACCTCCCTTCGCATCACCCTCTGCGAATGGCGCAAGATAGGAAGCTCATGCCCTCAATGTCAATAACCCTGATATTGTCTAGTAACAGCCGGCAACCCGGGCGCGCATGGCCAGGAGCGGCGTGACGACATCAAGCGCCGGCGTGGCAATACCGGCCTGGCGGGCGAGGTCCTGGAGGACGAGATAGGTGCTCTCGATCTCCATCCGTCTGCCACGCTCTAGATCCTGTAGCATGGAGGGCTTGTGTGGTGAAGCGACCGGATTGGCCCGCGCCTGTTCAGCGTTGAATTTCGTATCGGTGATGCCATGGGCGCGGGCGATCCGGTCGGCTTCCGATTGAACGGCGAGCATGACGGCCTGAGTTTCCGGGTTGCCATGGATCTGGCCGATCGTCGCGCCGGTCAGCGCGCAGAGCCCAAAGACGCCGCTGACGCTGATGAACTTTTCCCACATCGGCACGCGCACGTCGTCGGCGATCTCCACCGTCAGATCGGTGATATTCATCGCCTCGACCAGTGCCCGCGAACGCGCGGCATTCTGCGGCAGCGCCGGACCGATGGCGACACGGCCGCCGGCACGGCTGGCGCGGATCACGCCCGGCTCGCGGATTTCGCCGCCCGACCAGACGACGACGCCCAAGGCGCGCTCGGCGCCGATTTTCTTGTGCAGCACGCCGTTCGGATCGAGGCGGCTGACGTCGATCTGGGCGCCTTTGGGATGGAAGCCGTCGCCATAAAACCAGAACACGCCATTGACCGAAAAGCCGACCATGGTCTGCGGCCCAAGCAGCGGCGCAATATGTTCAGCCACATCGTCGAGTGCCGGCGTCTTGGTGGTGATGATGACGAGATCCTGTGGACCGAAATCCGCTGGCTTGTCGGAAACGGGCAGTTGATAGGTGGCGGTCGCAGACGGATTGACGAGCGTGAGGCCCTTGTCGCGCAGCGCTTCGAGCTGCGGGCCACGCGCGATGGCGCAGACCTCGTGGCCGGCCTTGAGCAGCGAACCCGCCAACAACCCGCCGATGACGCCGGCACCGTAAATGCAAACTTTCATATCGATGTCCTACTGAGGTTTCCCGTGTCCCTGTTGATTTTCTTCTAACCACGTGACGATGCCGTGGCTACTTAAGTCGTTTGCAATTTCAGCAAACGCTTGGCGTTGCCCGACATCACTTTCGCGAGATCGTCCTTGGCAAGGCCGAGACCTTCGACGGCCTTGATCGTCTCGTTGATCGGCCCCAGCGGCGCATCGGTCGAAAACACCACATGATCCGCGCCGAAGAATTTGAGCCCGCTGTGCAGGCCGGTCTGCGCGCCAAACATCGCCGTGTCGCCGTAGAAATTATGAAAATATTCCAAGTGCGGCCGCTTCAGCGAGGACAGAACTTTCGAATAATCCTCATCCGCCGTGCGGCTGCCCAGCACCTCAAGCCCCGGGCCGATGCGGCCATCGTAAGTGGGGATCATGCCGCCACAGTGGTGCGTGATGATGTTGAGATCGGGATAGCGATCGTAGATGCCACAGAAGACGAGACGGGCCATCGCCACCGAGGTTTCGTAAGGCCAGCCGAAGCACCACCACATTTCGTAACGCGATTTCTTTTCTCCGGCATAATCGGTCATGTCGGATGTGCGCGCCGGATGCAGCCAGATCGGCAGGCCGTGCCGCGCCATCGCCGCGAACACCGGATCATATTCGGGCTTGTCGAGCGGCTGGCCCGCGACATTGGTGAAGATCTGAATGCCCTTGGCGCCGAGCTGCGTCACCGCGCGGTCGATCTCCTGCAAGGCGCTGTCGATATCGAGCATGGAAATCGCCGCCACGAAAGCCGGAAATCGATCTTTGTGTTTCGCCACCAGTTCGGCCATCGCGTCATTGCCGACGCGCGCCAAATGTCGCGCAACATCGGGCGTGGCGATGTCTTCCAGCGGCGGATTGGGCAGCGAGATCACCTGTTGATAGTCGGCGCCCGCCTTGTCCATCGCCTTGAAGCGCACATCGAGATCGAACAGGGGCGGAATGCCGCGCAGGCGCTGGCCGATGTTGCCCAGCTTCGGCGAGGCTTTGCTCAGTTCGGCAAAGAATTGGTCGGGAAAGATATGGGTATAGATATCGATGGCCTGCATAAGCGTCCTCCCGACAATCGGATTTTTCCGATGGATTGCGGCGGGACGCTAGCATGCGATGCGCGCGCTTGCCACGCGGCTCGCATGATGGGCCGATTATTCGGCGGCTGTTGCCGCAAACGTCCTGGGCGGCGCGCAGTGAAGCGCGAAATCGCGCAGCACCGGGATCAAGGCGGCGCGGTCGCGCGGCGAGGTGAAATTGTGATCGAAGGCCTCGATCTGCGTGAAGCGCAGATTGGGGCCGGCGACATGGCTGGCGTTGCGGCCCAGATGCAACGTCATCTCATCGATGCCGCCATCGCCGATCGTATAGCCGATCAGGATATTCAAGTTGCGTCGGCGAAAATCGGCGAAGCCACGCAGGATCTGCGCATGTTCGCTGTCTTCGCCGACCGAGCCGACGACACGTTGCAAGCGAAAGCGCAACGTGCGCGACACGCGTTGCCCGATGGTGCGCAGAATGCCGCTCGCATCCACATCGCCGCGCAGGAGCCGCGACCACAGCGCCGGCTGCCAGAGCTGCGACAGATAATGTTCCGTCGAGGAATAGATGGTCAGGCGCTGGCTGTCGTCCCAGAAGAATTTTTGCAGGTTGATCATCGCCAGGGCGGACAGGCGCGGTTCGATGAGCGCGGTCTGAAAAGCGAGATAGGCGCCGCTGCACGTGCCGGCGACCATCGGATGGTGATAACCCTGGTCTTCGAGCCAGTCGACGGCGGCGACCACGTCGGCGCTCGATGTCGGCACGTAGACGACGCGGTTCGGGCGCCCCGGCAGATCCGGCGTTTCGCCGATGCCGCTGGTGTCGATGCGCAGGCTGGAAATGCCGCTGGCCGCCAGTTGTCGTGCCACCTCCACGCTCTGACGGGCCCAGCCATAATGCGGATTGGCGCCGGTATTGAGGAGAATGACGGCCGGCAGGTCGGGCTGCGGCCGGCGCGCCTGGCAGAACAGGCCAAAAACCTGGTTCTCCGGCCCGAAAGCTGCCGCCGTCTCGATGAAATCCTCGGTTTCCAGTCGGGCAGGCGTGATGATGGCCGCCGGCCTGGGCAGCGGCGCGGCGACGCCGAGCCAGCCTGCGACCTGCGTCAGATCGGTGCGTGGCGGCTCCGCCACCGTCGGATCGGCGATCAGGGCGGCGAAGCCCTCGAAAGCGTTCAAGGTGACGCGCGCGCCATTGGCTCGCCAAGTGTCGCCGAGGTTCGCCATCGCCGGCTGGCCTTCCGGCGCCAGGATCAGGACATCGCCGGCCGGGGCCGGCAGGGCGGCCAGATTCAGGGCCTTGAGCGAGGACAACGAGCTCTCGCTGAAGCGAAAGCCATCGAACTCCTGGTCCGCGCCGTCGCCGGCCGCGAGTGCTTCTGTGCCCTTGGTCAATTGCACCAGGGATTTCAGCTCGCGCAGATAGCGCTTGCCCGAGACCACCGGCGCCATCAGCACCACCCGTTCCGCCTGAACGGTGGGGCCGACCAAAGCGGCGATGGAAGCGCCCAATCGCAGGCCGATCAGCACGACCTTGCTGAGGCCGGTCTGCTGGCGGATCCAGGCCACCGCCTGCTCCGCCGCCGCACAACGGCTGGCGATCAGGTCGACATCGGCCTCGTCGCCCAGCGCATTGGCCGTGCCGGGACAATCGAACCTTAAGGTGGGAAAGCCGCGCCGGGCACAGTCTTCGGCCAGCAGCCGCAGGCTTTTATGGGCCGCCAGTCCCTCGACCCCAAAGGGCGCCAAGAGGACAATGGCCGTATCGCCACTGGCGTCGTGGAACATGCCGAAGCAGGTATCGAAGGCGACGGCATGCACGGGACCAAACAACTCCACTCGGATACGCTGAGCCTCAGAACGGATGCATCTAACCGCAATTGGCGGTAAATACGCGTTTGGGCCTCGGCGGAGACTTAACGGGCAGTTAAGGCTGCCGACGTCAGAACAACATCAAAACCTTAAGAGGTAACTTGCTAACAATAAGACGTGGACGTCCGATCGCCCGCAAGTCGACTTAAGGGATTCTACAGTGTCCCCACTTAACATCTCAATACCAATTAAAAGAACGGGACGGCGAAATGAGTGTGGCGGTCAAACCGAAGGTTGAGGAATTGCTCCCGCGGAGCCTGGTGCGGCAACGCGCCGAAGCCGCCGCCACCGTCGCGCGGGAATTTGCCGACGATGTCGACCGCAACAGTCGCTTCCCCACCGAAGCCCTCGCCGTGATTAAGGAAGGCCGCCTGCTCAGCCTGATGATCCCGGTCGAGCTTGGCGGTGAAGGCGCGTCGACCGCCGAGATCGCCAATGTGTGCAGCATTCTTGGCCAGGCCTGTTCGTCGACGGCGATGGTTTTCGCCATGCATCAGATCAAGACGTCGAGCCTCGTCACCCACGGGCAGGGCTCGCCCTGGCATCGCGGCTTTATGCAGCAGATCGCCGACAAGCAATTGCTGCTTGCCTCCGCCACCACCGAAGGCGGTGTCGGCGGCGACATGCGCAGCAGCATCTGTGCTTTCGAGGATGACACGGATGCCGCGTCCTTCCGTCTGCACAAGGAAGCCAACGTCATTTCCTATGGCAAGACGGCCGATGCCATCCTGATCACCGCACGCCGCAATGCCGAGGCGCCGAGCTCAGATCAGTTGATGGCCGTGGTGCAGAAGCATCAATATGTGCTCGAGCCGACCATTGCCTGGGACACGTTGGGCATGCGCGGCACCTGTTCGGAAGGTTTTCGTTTTTCCGCCCGCGCGCCGCGTGAACAGATCCTCGACAAGCCTTTTGGCGAGATCGCCGCGCAATCCATGCTGGCCATGGCGCATATTCTGTGGAGCGGCGTCTGGTACGGCATAGCGTCCGATGCGGTGGCGCGGGCGCGCGCCTGCGTGCGCGCCGATGCGCGCAAACATCCCGGCGCGACGCCGACGGCAGCGCGGCGATTGACCCAGACCGTGGGTGCCTTGCAAGCCATGAAAGCCGATGTGCTTGACGGCTTGCGCCGGTTCGAAGCGGCCAAGGCCGACGAAGCGGAACTGTCGTCGGTGGCTTTCGCGGTCGCCATGAACAATCTCAAGGTGACGACGTCGACGGCGGTCGCCGATATCGTGCGGCAGGCCATGCTGGTCGCCGGCATTGCCGGCTATCGCAACGATGGCGCCCATAGCGTCGGTCGTCACATGCGCGATGCTTTGTCGGCCGCCGTCATGGTCAACAACGATCGCATCCTCAGCAATGTCGAAAAACTGATGCCGATCAGCCGCAACGAAAGCGGCCTTCTCGGCTAGAGGGATAAGATGGCCGCCGTCATTCCCGGTCTTAACGCCGACAACTATGTGCCGCATGCGATGCATCGCGGCGAGCGCGATTGGCCGGAAACCAATTGCTACGCCGATCTGTGGATCGAGGTCCTGGCAGCGCTCGGCCATGCGCCGGAAGCCCTGATGGGTTTCACCCTGACGCAGGATTTCGAGGGCGATCAGTTCACCTTCTTCAAGCCGCCGCTCGAAGCGGTCGAAGCGTTCTATGGCCTCGCGACTTTCGAACTCTCGATGTTCGATACCTGCGAGAAACATATTCTGGAGCAGAACAGCCGTGGCCGCCTAGTGATGATGGAGGTCGACGGATTCTTCCTGCCCGATACGCGCGGCGTCACTTATCGCAGCGGCCACAGCAAGACGACGATCGGCATCAATGAAATCGATCCGGCCGCGCGCCGTCTCACCTATTTCCACAATGCCACTTATGGCGCTTTGTCGGGTGAGGATTATGACGGCATCATGCAATCGGGCGGTCGCACGCTCGATGGCAATGCGATGCTGATGCCCTATACCGAATTCGTGAAACTGCCGGCGAACCGTCATCCCTTGGATGTGCCTGTGGTGCTCGATTGGCTGCGGCGCTATCTAGCGCGCCGGCCGGCGAGCAATCCGCTACGCCAATATGAAGCCCGGTTCGAGGCGCAGGTCGCCGACCTGTTCGATCGGCCGCAGGATTATTTCCACCTCTATGCCTTCAACACGTTGCGCCAATGCGGTGCCAATTTCGAACTGCTGGCCGGCCATCTCGATTGGCTCGGGGCAGAGGCGAAAATCGACTTCACTGAAGCGGTCGTGCATGCGCGCGCCATTTCCAGCGGCATGAAGGCGTTGCAGTTTCAGGTGGCACGTGCCGTTGCTCGCCGCCGCCCAGGTGGCCTCGCCCAGTCCGTCGCGGCGCTGGCCGAACATTACGATCGACTGATGGAAATGATCGACCGGGCCATGGTCCGTCGATCGGCGGCCGCGTGAATCCGGCTTTCGGCATTGGCATAGGCACGGGCGATGCCGAGCGCATCGATCCTGCCTGGTCTTTCATGTTGACCGTGCCCGATGCCTGTGCGGAAGCAACTGCGGCCTTGCAGCAGAAGGGCTGGACGCCGCTGCCGGCTCTGGCGCCGGCGCAAGCCGCGATGCGCGATCTCCATCTGTCCTTGCCCGAGGGCGTGGCCTCCTTGCACGACTGCGACGCTTGGTATGCAGCGACATTGGTCGGCAATGGCGATGTTCGTCTGGTTTTCGAAGGGCTCGCCACCTTTGCCGACATCTGGCTCGACGATGTGAAACTCGCGTCGTCGGCCAATATGTTTCGGCCGGTCGAATGCGCGCTTACCCTGAACGGCCATCATCGTCTGGCCTTTGTCTGCCGCAGCCTGTCGCGCCGCTTGAGCCAAGTCGAAGGCAAGCGGGCGCGCTGGCGTGTTGCGATGATTCCGGAACAGAAGCTGCGCTTCGTTCGCACAAGTCTGCTCGGTCATATGCCTGGCTGGTGCCCAAACGTGGCAATCAGCGGTCCCTGGCGGCCGGTGCATATTCTGCCGGCCCGCATTCCCCATTTGAGCAATCTCTCCATCCAGACCTCGCTCGTGGGTGACGTCGGGCGTCTCAGTGTCAGTTTCGATGCGGCGAGTGTCGCAGCCGAGACGATCGCCTGGACCTGCGCCGGCCAGAGCGCGCAAGCCGAATTGCGCGACGGACGCTGGTTGCTGGACATGGCGATCGGCGGCATCGCGCCCTGGTGGCCGCACAGTCACGGCACGCCGCAGCTCTATCCGCTCGACATCGAAATCGATGGCACCAGCCATACAGTCATGCAGATTGGCTTCCGCAGTTTCGAAATCGATCGTGGCACTGATGGCCGCGATTTCCGTTTCATCGTCAACGGCACGCCGGTCTTCGCCCGTGGCGTATGCTGGTCGCCGCCCGATATCGTCGGCTTTCCCGTTGCGCGCGAGGTCTATGCGCGCGAACTCACCCCGGCGCGCGATGCCGGCATCAATCTTATCCGCGTCTGCGGCACCACGGTCTATGAACCGCGCGTGTTCCACGATCTGGCCGATGAACTTGGCATCATGATCTGGCAGGACGCCATGCTCGCCAATTTCGACTATCCGGTCGGCGATGCGCATTTCCGCGCCGAATTGCGCCAGGAAACCGAAGCCTTTCTCACCGCGCGGCAGGGCTCGCCGTCGCTCGTCGTCTATGGCGGCGGCAGCGAGATTTTGCAGCAGGCCGCCATGCTCGGCCTGCCGCCCGAGCGCTGGAGCAATGATTTCATCGACGGCGAATTGGCCGAGATCGTTGCGGCATGCCGTCCCGATGTCGCTTATGTTCTGAATTCGCCGTCCGGCGGTGAACTGCCCTTTGTCGTCGATCAAGGCGTCGGCCATTATTACGGCGTCGGCGCCTATCGCCGGCCGCTGGAAGATGCCCGCCGCGCCGATGTCGCCTTTGCCGGTGAATGTCTGGCCTTCGCCAATCTGCCCTCGCAGGCGCGGCTGGCGAAGCGACGGCTCGATGCGGCAACGCCCTTGGAACAGTGGAAGGCCTTGGTGCCGCGTGATCGCGGCGCCGATTGGGATTTCGAGGACATTCGCCATCACTACATGGCCTTGCTCTACGGCGCCGATCCGCAGCACCTCAAGGCTCAAGATTTCGATCGCTATGTCGCGATGGGGCAGGCGGCGGTTGCCGAAGTGATGCAGGCAGTGTTCGCCGAATGGCGTCGGCCCGGTTCACGCACGGCAGGCGGCCTGGTGCTGATGTGGAAGGACCTCGCGCCGTCTTTCGGCTGGGGCGTCGTCGATCATTCGGGCGAACCGAAGTCCGGCTATTATGCGTTGAAGCGCGCCTTCGCGCCGGTGCAATTGATCGTCAGCGATGAAGGCGTCAACGGTTTGCATCTGCACGTGGTCAACGAAACCGATCAGCCTGTCGATATTCTGCTGACCTTGGACTGCGTGGCCGATGGGCAGCGCCGCGTCGCTTCCGGCGAGCAATCGGTGGTCGTCCCGGCGCGAGGCCGATGTTCCGTTGCGGCGACCACTTTGCTCGGCGCCTTTTTCGATACGACCTATGCCTATCGCTTCGGGCCGCCGGCGCATGACGCCAATGTGGTGAGATTGATCGACAAGAGCAGCGGCGCACTCCTTCAGGAGGCGGTGCATTTCCCCTTGGGGCGTGGCGATGCGCGTCATGATCTCGGCCTGCGGGCTGAAATCCTGCGCGAAGCCGGCGACGTTTATCTCAAGCTCGCCACGGATCGTCTGGCGCAGACGGTGGCCATCGAAGTGGCAGGTTTCCTGCCGCAAGACAATTATTTCCACCTCGCGCCTGGGCGCGACTATCTCGTCGCTTTGCAGTCTGTCGCCAGCGTCAGCGAGGCAAAAGGCACCGTGTCGGCTTTGAACGGCATCGGGAAAATCAGCTTCTAGCGACGACTCAGATCTTCACCTGCGCGCCGAGTTCGACGACGCGGTCGGAGGGAATCGAGAAGAAGTCCGTCGCATTGGCCGATTGTTTCGACAGAGCGATGAACAGCCGGTCCTGCCAGACCGGCATGCCTGACGTCGGCGATTCCTTCAGCGTGCGCCGGCCGAGGAAAAACGACGTCGTCATGATGTCGAACTTCAAGCCGCTCTTGCGCATCAGGGCCATGGCGGCGGGCACGCGCGGGCTTTCCATGAAGCCATAGTGCAGGCGGATCTTGGTGAAATCGTCGGAGAGCTTTTCGATCTCGTAGCGATATTCGCGCGGCACGCGCGGAATATTCTCGGTCTGCACCGAGACGAGGAAGACGCGCTCGTGCAGAACCTTGTTGTGTTTGAGATTATGCATGAGCGCCGACGGCGCGCTATCGACATCCTGCGTCAGAAAGATCGCCGTGCCCGGCACGCGGATCGGCTTCGATTTCTCCAGCATGCGGATCAGATCGCGCGTCGGAATGGCATCGCGCCGCGTTTTGCTTTCCAGGAAATGCGTGCCGCGCAGCCACGTCCACATGGTCAGCACCATGACGCCGCCGATCAGCACCGGCACATAGCCGCCGTCCATCAGCTTCAGGATGTTGGAGGCGAAGAAAGCGAATTCCACGATCAGGAACACCGAGGCGAACAGGATCGAACCGGCGAGCGGCCAGCGCCACAAATGCCAGGCGACGAAGAAGATCAGGCAGGAATCGACGATCATCGAGGCGGTGACGGCGATGCCGTAGGCCGAGGCCAGCGCGCTCGAAGTGCGGAAGATTAGCACCAGCAGCACGACGCCGATGAGCAGGATGCGATTGACACGCGGAATGTAGATCTGGCCTTCCTGCGTGTCCGACGTGTGCTGGATTTCCAGACGCGGCAGCAGGCCGAGCTGGATCGCCTGCCGGGCCAGCGAATAGGCGCCGGTGATGGTCGCCTGGCTCGCGATGACGGTGGCGGCCGTCGCCAGCACCACCAGCGGCAGCAGCGCCCAGTCTGGCGCCAGCAGGAAGAACGGATTTTCGATCGCCTTCGGATTGTCGAGGATCAAGGCACCTTGGCCGAGATAATTCAGCACCAGCGCCGGCAGCACGAAGCAGATCCACGCCAGCTGGATCGGCTTGCGGCCGAAATGACCCATATCGGCGTAGAGCGCCTCGGCGCCGGTGACGGCGAGGAAGACGCTGCCCATCACCACGAAGCTGATGATGCCATGGCTGAACAGAAAGGACAGGGCATTGAGCGGGTTGAAGGCGTGGAGAATGCGCGGCGCGTCGCCGATATGCATCAGGCCGAGCACAGCGATGCAGACGAACCAGACCAGCATGATCGGGCTGAACCAGCGCGCGATGCCGGCCGTGCCTTTGCTCTGCACGAGAAAGAGCGTGATCAGAATGACCAGCGCGATCAACGTGACGTAATGTTCGAGATGCGGCGTCACCAGCTTGACGCCTTCGACCGCCGAGAGCACCGAAATCGCCGGTGTGATGATCGCATCGCCGGTGAATAAAGCGGCACCGACGATGCCGAGAACGAAAATCGCACCGGATCGTCGCCCGGTGACTTTTTGCGCCAAGGCCATCAAGGCGAGCGTGCCGCCTTCGCCTTTATTGTCGGCGCGCATGACGAAGATCACATATTTGATCGTGACGATCAGGAAGAGCGCCCAGATGAGCAGCGAGACGACGCCGATGACGTCCCGTTCGCTGACCGCGCCATGGCTGCTGGCATGCACGAGCGATTCACGCAGCGCATAAAGCGGGCTAGTGCCGATGTCGCCATAGACGACACCCACCGAGCCGAAGGCCATCGCCAACAAGCTGTTGGAACCATGCGATTGCGCGTCCTGGTGGCCGCCGGGGGCGGTCGGCTGTAACGCATCTTGGCCCGGCGTCATTCGGTAGCCTTGTCAAACAAACGAAACGCGCAGGTCTGGCGCAGTCCCCATAGAAGCCCGCGATATACTCTTTTCCGTAGACGGAAACAAATCCCGCCCGGAACATTCCGAAAACCGCCGTAGGAACATCCTTTTAGGATTAATCTTGCTCGCCGGCGGGCGGGCTGGCACACAGCGATCGTGGGTCTATCGGGTTCCGCTGACAAGGTTCGATTGAATTGGCTGGAATGGATTTTGCGTTGCCGATCGACGAGGTGTCCGGCGCGCTTTGCGACGCGTTGATGACGCATGTGCGCGCCGTGCTGGTGGCACCGCCCGGCGCCGGCAAGACCACGCGCGTTCCCTTGTTGCTCGCCGAACAATCCTGGGCGGCGGGCGGCCGCATTGTCGTGTTGGAGCCACGCCGGCTGGCGGCGCGTGCCGCGGCGGCGCGCATGGCGCAAACTTTGGGCGAAGCCGTCGGCGCCACGGTCGGCCTGCGCGTGCGCATGGAATCACGCGTCAGCGCGGCGACGCGTATCGAGATCGTGACGGAAGGCGTGTTCGCCCGCATGATTCTCGACGATCCGTCGTTGGACGGCATCGCGGCGGTGGTTTTCGACGAATTTCACGAGCGTTCGCTCGATGCCGATTTGGGATTGGCCTTGGCGCTCGATGCGCAGGCCGGCCTGCGCGAAGATCTCCGCATTCTCGTCATGTCGGCGACGCTCGACGGCGCGCGCGTCGCCGGCTTGCTCGACGATGCGCCTGTCATCACCAGCGAAGGCCGCGCCTTTCCCATCGTCACCCGATATGTCGGTCGTGATCCCAGAGCGCGCATCGAAGATGAAGTGGTGCGCGTGATCGATCAGGCGCTGCATGTCGATAGCGGCTCGCTTCTGGTGTTCCTGCCGGGCCAAGGCGAGATCACGCGCACGGCCGAGCGTCTGAAGGAACGCATTCATGATGCGACGATCGATATCGCACCCTTGTTCGGCGCGATGGATCGCAAGGCGCAGGATCTTGCCGTATCGCCCTCGGTGCCGGGCCGTCGCAAGATCGTGCTCGCCACCTCCATCGCCGAGACGTCGCTGACCATCGATGGCGTGCGCGTCGTCATCGACAGTGGCCTGGCACGCGTGCCGCGCTTCGAGCCCGATCTCGGCCTCACCCGTCTGGAAACGGTGCGTGTGTCGCGCGCCGCCGCCGATCAGAGGCGCGGTCGTGCCGGCCGTACCGAACCGGGCATCTGCTATCGGCTCTGGGAAGAAGCGGCCACCGGCGCCTTGCAGCCGTTCGCGCCGCCGGAAATTCTCAGCGCCGATCTGTCGTCCCTGGTGCTCGATCTCGCACAATGGGGCGCCCGCGATCCCATGCAATTGCGCTGGCTCGATCCGCCCCCTGCCGCCGCGCTCACCGAAGCGCGCACCTTGCTGCGGGCGCTCGGCGCACTTGATGAAGATGGCGCGATCACGCCAGAAGGCCGGCGCATTCGCAGTCTTCCTTTGCCGCCGCGCTTGGCGCGCATGGTGCTGGAAGCGGCCCGCACTGGGGCCGCGCGGTTGGCGGCTGACATTGCCGCCGTGATCGTCGAGCGGGGTGTCGGTGGCGATGGCGTCGATCTGACCGAGCGGGTGGAACGGTTGCGCCGCGATCGCGCGGGCCGCGCGCAGGATGCGCGCCGTCTGGCGCGCGGCTGGGCCGATCAGGCGCAGGCTTTCTTTCCCGCCGTGCAGATCGTCGATGACGTAAGCCATGTCGGTCGTTGGGTGGCGGTGGCTTTTCCCGATCGGGTGGCGCGGGCCCGTGGCAAGCTCGGCGAATTCGTCATGGTCAACGGCCGTGCCGCCGCCTGCGAGGCGCATGATGCCCTGGCGCGCGAAACGTATCTGGCCATTGCCGAAATTTCCGGTCGCGCTGGTGCTTCACGTATTCTCGTCGCCGCGCTCATCACGCTGGAGGACATCGAGAGCCTGATGGGCGATCGCATCGAGACGCGCGACGAGATCAGTTTCGATCGCGCTTCCGCCAGCGTGCGGGCACGCCGCATGCGCCGTCTCGGCGCCGTCGCTTTGAACGAACAGCCGCGCAGCATCGAGGGCGCCGAAAGTGCCGTGGTTCTGGCCAATGGCCTGGCCGCGCTCGGCATCGATCGTCTGCCCTGGAGCAAGGCGCAGAAGCAATTGCGCGATCGTGTCCTGTTCCTGCGTCGCGCCGAAGGCGATGTTTGGCCCGATCTCTCGGATGCGGCTTTGGCTGCATCGGCCGAAACATGGTTGGCACCGTTCATCGAAGGCCGCGCGTCCTTATCCGCCATCACGGCGGATGATCTCGACTCCGCGCTGCAAGCGCTCCTGCCATGGGACATGCGCCGCCGTCTCGATATCGAAGCGCCGACTCATTTCGAAGCGCCGACCGGCTCGCACATCGCCGTCGACTATGAAGCCGAGGGCGGACCTGTTTTAGCTGTGCGCGTGCAGGAACTGTTCGGCCTGTCGCAACATCCCTCGCTGGCTGGCGGTCGCGTGCCGTTGACCTTGCATCTGCTCTCACCTGCGCATCGGCCAATCCAGATCACCCGCGATCTGCCGGGCTTCTGGAAAGGCTCCTGGGCGGCGGTGAAATCGGAAATGAAGGGGCGCTATCCCCGTCACGTCTGGCCGGACGATCCCGCCAATGCGACGGCCACCACGCGCGCCAAACCGCGCGGCACATAAAAAGCCCGGCTGTGCGAACAGCCGGGCGTGATGCAAGTCTTGAAACCGGTCTTGAAAAGATCAAGCGGTGGCGAACAGGCCGCAGGTGTCGACCACCTTCTGGCCGTCGCGCGGCCGGAAGACGCGGAAGGCCTTGTGCGAGACCAGTGCCACGACGAGATCGGCCTTGGCCGCCTCGGCGAGATCGTTGGTCACTTTGAACGCCGGCCGCTTCTTGCCCGCGAGCAGCGCGGAGGCGAACGGATCGATCGCGATCACCTTGTCGCCGAGCTTGGCATGCAACGCTTCGGTGATTTCGAAGGCCGGGCTTTCGCGGAAGTCGTCCACGTCGGCTTTGTAGCTCAAACCGAGGCAGGCCACCGTGCCGCCGCCATTCTCAGCATACGCTTCGAGGATTTGGTTCAGCACGTAATGCGCCTTGTTGTCGTTGACCTGGCGGGCCGTGCGGATGAGCGGCGCGCGTTCCGGCATGCTCTCCCACAGGAACCACGGATCGACCGGAATGCAGTGACCGCCGACGCCGGGGCCGGGGGTGAGGATGTTGACGCGCGGATGGCAGTTCGCCAGCTCGATGACTTCCTTGGTGTTCACGCCGAGACCGGCGAACAGCATCGAAAGCTCGTTGGCGAAAGCGATGTTGACGTCACGGAACGAATTCTCGGTGAGCTTCACCGCTTCGGCGACCTTGGCCGAGGTGAGATGCACCTTGCCGTTGACGAAGGAGCGATAGAGCGCGGCCGCCTTGTCGGCGCAGCGCGGCGTCATGCCGCCGATCACCCGGTCGTTCTCGACGAGTTCGGTGATCATGCGGCCGGGGATGACACGCTCCGGGCAATAGGCAATGGCGACGTCCGATGTGTCGCCGGCCTGATGCGGGAAGCTCAGGTCGTTGCGCAGGCGGGCCAGCGTCTCGGAGACACGGTCGCAGGTGCCGATCGGCGAGGTCGATTCGACGATGACGAGATCGCCGGATTTGAGATGCGGGGCGATGCTCTCGGCCGCTTCCAGCACGTAGGAGAGGTCGCACACCTTGTTGCCCTGGCCATCGGGAACCGACGGGGTCGGCACGCAGATCATGAAAATGTCGGCCGGAGCGACATTGACCGAGGCGGAGAGGTTGCCGTTCTCGACGGCGGTGTTCACCAGCGCGTCAAGGCCAAGCTCATGGAAATGGCAGCGGCCGTCGTTGATGGTGGCCACGGTGCCGCGATTGATGTCGACGCCGCGCACGTTGAAACCGCGCGAAGCGACGAGGGTTGCCGTCGGCAGGCCGATATAGCCGAGTCCGATGATGCAAACGTTCTGAAACCAAGAATTTGTGGCATAAGTGAAAGGAACGAAATCGCGAATCGCCTGCTTCGGAAAATTCATGACGGCCTCGGTGTTCGTCCGCCTTAGGTGGCGGAGCTTGGGATCACCGTTGCACAGGCCATTCCACGAAAAATCGGCTTATTTTTCTTAATTTGAAGCAATCTTACGCCTTGATGGGCGGAATAGCTCAAATCGTCTGGAATTTTCAGGACAGGATGTGCCGGTTCGGCACAGGGCAGGGCGCACAGTCGTGCTGCCTCGGGACGGCGGAAGGCCGCGCCAAGTCGGCAGCAAATTCCGTGCCTCGACGCAGGAAGTTCTTAACCATGCACGCCCCGATCGACCCACCATGCGGTTCAGCGCCCATGAAAAAGCTTCTCGGTGGGGTCGGCAGGATCGTGGTTGACCGGAGAATCTGGAGGCTTCCTAATGGTCATCCGCCGTAATATGAGAACAGCGCGGAAAAAATCCGTGCAAGAGCACATATCCGGCCCGTGCATATCCAAAGGATAGGAAATGACCCAACGTAAGCCTTATATCGTCGGCATCGGCGGCACGACCCGCACGGGCTCGTCTTCCGAGCAAGCGCTGGCGCTGGCCTTGTCTTATGCCCGCGAGAAGGGCGCCGAAACCAAGATGTACGGCGGTAACGACCTTCTTCTGCCGATGTATGACCCGGATCCCGGCACCATGACCGATGCCGGCCGTCGCCTGATCGAGGATTTGCGCAAGGCCGACGGCATCATCCTGTGCTCCCCCTGCTATCACGGCGGCGTCTCCGGCCTCGTCAAGAATGCCATTGATTACACTGAAGAAATGAACAAGGACGCGCGCGTCTATTTCGACGGTCGGGCGATCGGCTCGATCGGTGTCGGCTTCGGCTATCAGGGCCCGACGGCGGTGCTGTCGCAGCTGCGCCAGATCGGCCATGCGCTGCGTGGCTGGAACGTGCCGCTCGGCGTCTCGATCAATTCGGCTGTGGTCAAATTCAAGGACGGCCAGTGCTCCGAACCGGCGATCGCCGGCCAGATCCAGATCATGGCGGGCCAGGTGGTGCAGCAGGCCAACAAGATGATGGCGTAAAGCAAATCGCGTTTCGTCAGAAACGCGATTTTGCAGGGTTGCTCCGGACGGACCTCGAGAGAAATCGCAGCAAAACCCCGCCGAAGTCGTCAAGCCGTCAGCAGCGCGCCGCATTTTTGCCCGGAACCCCACCGAATTTGCACGGGTCTTTACGATCATCGGGGTGTTGATCATGGGTGCGGCGCGGTCCCAGATACAGTCGCAAGCGCGAGCCGAAGTGCAATCCTTGTCGGCCTTCGAGGCGACCTTGCCGCTCGTCTTCACGGCGGTGGCGATCGCTGTCCTTGGTTGGGGCGCCAATCTCTATGGCAAATTGCATCCGGCACCGGCGGTCGAGCCGACGCAGATGTCCAGCACCATGTCGAAGCGCCAGGAAGAGAAACTGGCGGCCGACATGTCCGCCTTCGCCTTGACCAAGGTGGCGCCGGAGCGGCTGGTCAGCGAAGCGACCCGCGAGGTTTTCGACGGGCCGTCCTTGCCGCCGCTGAAGCTCGCCAATGCCACGCCGGTGCCCCGTGCCGAGCTGAAGGCGCCGAGGAAGCTCGATAGCAAGCTTGATAAGCAGCATAGCAAGGTGGCGAGTGTTCTGCCGCCGCCGCGCCCAGCCCTGACCCGGCCGCATGTCGCTTCGGCGGCGCCGCTGGCGGTGAATGAAGCGCCTGGCGTGCCGCAACGCGGCGTCGTCTCGCGCGTCGCCGAATATGTGCCCTCGCCGCGTCAGATGTTCGATGGCGTCTGGTCGCTGGGTGGCACGGTGAGCGGGCAGGTCGCTAAATATATTCCGCGCATTTAACAAATCCCGCGCGTTTATTGCGGTTTTCTGTCGTCCGTTGCGATTCCATTCGCATCAGAATCATGTAGGGATGATCTGATCAAATAAACGGACGGACCATTGGCGACCCACAACGAGATCGGGGACTATCGCGAGATTTTGCTTTTTCTCGTGACGGCGGGCGTTGTCGTCCCGTTGTTCCGCCGATTGCGTATATCGCCGGTTCTGGGCTTCATTTGCGCCGGCTTGTTGCTCGGTCCCTATGGCCTCGGCCGCTTCGCTTCCGTGCATCCGTGGATCGCGGCGATCAGCCTGTCCGACATCGAAGGGCTCGCCAAGGTTTCCGAACTCGGCGTCACCTTCCTCTTGTTCATGATCGGCCTCGAACTGTCGTTCGAGCGTCTCAACCGCATGCGCAAACTGGTCTTCGGCCTGGGTGCCTTGCAGGTGTTCATTTCGGCGGTGGCGATCGCGCTGGTCGCGATCTGGCTCGGCCAGCCGGCGCCGGCGGCGATCATCATCGGTGGCGCGCTGGCGCTGTCCTCCACCGCCATCATCGTGCCCGTCATCGCCGAGCGCAAACGGCTGAACACGGCGAGCGGCCGCGCCACCTTCTCGATCCTGCTGTTCCAGGATCTGATGGTCGCGCCGCTCCTGTTCCTGGTGGCGATGCTCGATCCGCGCACCAACATGGGCTTCGGCATGGGCCTGCTGACGGCGCTGCTGCCGGCCATGGCGGCGCTCGCGGTCATTGTCGGCGTCGGCCGCCTGATCCTGCGTCCGCTGTTTCATCTGGTGGCGGCGACGCGCTCGACCGAATTCTTCATGGCCGCCTGTCTGCTCGTTGTTTTGGGCACCGGCGTCGCTACTGCCACAGGCGGCTTGTCCATGTCGCTGGGCGCTTTCATCGCCGGCCTCCTGCTGGCGGAAACCGAATTCCGCCGCGAAGTGGAAGTGACGATCGAGCCGTTCAAGGGCCTGCTGCTCGGCCTGTTCTTCGTCTCGGTCGGTGCCGGCCTCGATCTGTCCTATGTCGTGCGCCAGCCGGCCGAAACGCTCGGCCTCGCCGTCGCGCTCTTCGCCGGCAAAGCGGTGCTACTCTATGGCATTGCCCGTATCGTCGGGCTCGCCAGCCCGGTGGCGCGGGAAACCGCTTTGTTGATCGGTCCGGGCGGTGAATTCGCCTTCGTCATGCTGACCGCCGCCGTGGCCGAGGGCGCCGTGGCGGCGGTGACGGGCGCGCAGGTGATGGTGGCCGTCACTTTGTCGATGATCGCCATTCCGTTCATCGCCTCGCTGACGTTCAAATGGGCGCCCGTGCGGCCGGAAGTGAAAGTGCCCGACGAATTTTCCGCGCCGGTCGATGTGGTGGCGGGTCAGGTGATCATCGTCGGCTATGGCCGCGTCGGCACGCTCGTCGGCGATATGCTGGTGCGCCACAAGATTCCCTTCATCGCCATCGATGACGATATCCGTCTCGTGCAACGCGAGCGCGAGCGCAATCCCAACATGCAGATCTATTGGGGCGACGCGACGCGGGCCGAGCTGTTGAAGAAATGCGGTGTCGGCAGCGCCCGCGGCATCGTCGTGACGATGGATTCCCCCAAAGCCGTCGAACTGGTCGTCGAAGCCGCGCATCGCGAACAGCCGGAACTGACCATCGTGGCGCGCGCCCGCGACGCCAACCACGCCACCCATCTCTATGAGATCGGTGCCACCGACGCGGTGCCCGAAACGATCGAAGCAAGCCTGCAGCTGGCCGAAGCCGTGCTCGTCGATATGGGCGTGCCGATGGGCTATGTCATCGCCTCGATCCACGACAAGCGCGACGAATACCGCTCCCTGCTGCAACCCAAGACGGAAGGCGCGCGCCAACGCCGCGCCATCCGCATGTCGACGCGCGTCAAGGCGATGGGCCGGCCCAAGGCCGAGAAGACTGAGAAGAGCGAATAGCAGGTTGTTGCAAACCTCGGTGTCATCCCGGACACGCGTAGCGTGATCCGGGATCCAGGGGCGAGCGGTAGAATGTTCGATCGCGCCCGCATCTTCTTGCGAGCATCAAGACGAGCAGCATGCGCTTGTGGCCCCTGGATCCCGGATCGCTTGCTGCGCAAGCGTCCGGGATGACACCGAGGTCCTTCAACAGCCCGTCAGCGGCCTTTCAACGCCGCTTCGCGAATCTTCGTCAAAGTCGTTGCCGGCGTAATGGCGTCGCGATCGATCTTCACATGCACGATCGCCGGTTTACCCGCTGCAAGCGCGCGCTCGAAGGCCGGCGCGAATTCCTCCGTCTTCACCACGCTCTCGCCATGGCCGCCATAAGCGCGTGCCAGCGCCGCGAAGTCAGGCGAATTGAGCAGGGTCGCGGAGACACGGCCGGGATATTCCCGCTCCTGATGCATGCGGATCGTGCCGTACATGCCGTTGTCGATGACCACGACGACGATCGGTAGATCATATTGCACGGCGGTGGCGAACTCCTGGCCGTTCATCAGGAAACAGCCGTCGCCGGCGAAACTGACCACCATGCGCTGCGGATGCAGCCGTTTGGCGCCGACCGCCGCCGGCAGGCCATAGCCCATCGAGCCCGACACCGGCGCCAGCAGGCCGTCGAATTGACGGATGCGCAGATAGCGGCCGAGCCAGGTGGTGTAATTGCCGGCGCCATTGGTGACGATGGCATCGGCGGGCAGACGCTGGCGCAGCCACAGCATGATTTGGTTGAGCTGCACGTCGCCGGGGATTGGCGCATCGAGGTTCGAGAAGGCGAGATAATCGGCCCGCCCCGCCTTGGTTTCGGCGCTCCAGGGATGCATCTGCGGCGGCGACAGCGTGCCGAGCGCTGCGCAAAAACCCTGCGGCGTGGCGTTGATCGCCAATGTGGGCTGATAGACGCGGCCAAGCTCAGCGGCATCCGCATGCACATGCACCAGCCGTTGGCGCGGCACAGGCACGTCGAGCAGCGTATAGGCTTGCGACGGCACTTCGGCGAGCCGCCCGCCGATCAACAGAACGAGATCGGCCCTCTGCACCCGCTTCACCAGCGCCGGATTGGCGCCCAGGCTCAATTCGCCGGCATAATTGGCATGTTCGCCGTTAAACAGCATGGTGCGGCGAAACGAGGCCGCGACCGGCAGATCGAAGGCCTCGGCGAAAGCGCGGAATTGCGCACAAGCCTCGGGCGACCAGCCGCTGCCGCCGAGAATGGCGATCGGTCGCTCGGCTTGCGCCAGCAGTTCCGTGAGCCGTGCCAGATCATGGGTGCCGGGCGCGGCTTGCGCCGCTTCGACGCGCAAGGCGTCGGCAACACTGGCCGTTTCGACGAGCATGTCTTCCGGCAGCGAGATCACCACCGGGCCGGGCCGTCCTTGCAAAGCGATGTGAAAAGCGCGCGCCACCACTTCGGGAATGCGTTGCGGGTCGTCGATTTCCGTCACCCATTTCGCCGTCGAGGCGAAAAAACGCTCATAGTCCATTTCCTGAAAGGCGCCGCGCCCGCGCATGCCACGTTCCACCTGGCCGATGAACATGATCAGCGGCACGGAATCGTGTTCGGCGATATGGATCGCATGGGCGCCATTGGTGGCGCCGGGGCCGCGCGTCACGAAGACGATGCCGGGCCGGCCCGTCAGCCGCGCGCTGGCATCGGCCATCATGCCGGCGCCCGCTTCCTGGCGGCAGACGGTGATGTTGATCTTGGCGTCGTGGAAAGCATCGAGCACGGCGAGATAGGATTCGCCTGGCACGCAGAACACGTGCTCGATGCCCTGAATGGTCAGTTGATCGACGAGGATCTGCGCGCCCGTGCGGGCATTGGTCGGCGCGGTGGTCATCGGCTAACCTCCCCAGGCCTTGTCGGTCAGCACGTCTTGCGTGTGTTCGCCCAGCGCTGGCACGGGGCGTTCGGCCGCCGCCGGCTGGCCGTCGATGACGATGGCCGAGCGCACGCCCGGCGTCGTGCCGCCCTTGGCGCGCGGATTGGGCTGATCGATGCGCATGCCGCGCGCAATCACCTGCGGATCGTCGAACACGTCGACCACCGTGTTGATCGGGCCGGCCGGCACATGGGCGACTTCCAGCTTCGCCAGCAGATCGCTGCGCTTAAATTTGCGCGTCAGATCGTTGAGAAGCGCCGTCAGCTCGGCCCGCCGTGTGACGCGGTCCTTGTTGACGAGAAAGCGCGGATCGGTGGCCAGTTCCGGTGCGCCGAGGATGTCGCATAATTTGCGATACTGGCCGTCATTGCCGGTCGCAATGATGACATTGCCGTCGGCCACCGGATAGACGTCGTAAGGCACGAGATTGGGATGGCCATTGCCCATGCGGCCGCCGACCTTGCCGGACGCGAAATAATTCAGCGCTTGATAGCCAAGCACGGCCACTTGTGAATCGAGCAGAGCGCAATCGATGTAAGCGCCTTCACCGGTTTCGCTGCGCCGGATCAGAGCCGCCTGCACCGCATTGGCCGCATAGAGGCCGGTGAACACGTCGGCGATGGCGACGGCGGATTTTAGCGGCGGGCCATCGGGCTCGCCGGTCATATGCATGACGCCGCCCATGCCCTGAATCAGAAAGTCATAGCCGGCACGCGGCGCATAGGGGCCGGTCTGGCCGAAGCCGGTGATCGAACAATAGACGAGGCGCGGATTGATCGCCTTCAGGCTCTCGTAATCGAGACCATATTTCTTCAGGCCGCCGAATTTGAAATTCTCGATGACGACATCGGCATGCTCGGCCAGCCGGCGCACCAGAGCCTGTCCCTCCGGCGTTTCGAAATCCGCCTCGATGCTGCGCTTGCCACGGTTGCAGCCGTAGAAATAGGCGGCGGCCAGCGGATCGCCGTTCACGTCCTCGATGAAGGGCGGGCCCCATTGGCGCGTATCGTCGCCGGCGCCGCTGCGCTCCACTTTCACCACGTCGGCGCCGAGATCGGCAAGCAATTGGCCACACCAGGGACCGGCGAGAATGCGCGCAAGTTCAAGCACACGGACGGAGGCAAGCGGAGCGGTCATGGGTCTCCAGAAGGTAGCAAACGAGGGTTCTGTCTATAGCACCGGTGGATCGGCCGATCTAACGCCGACTAATAGGATTTCGGCAACCCCAGCACTTTCTCGGCGATGAAACTCAGTGCGAGCTGCGGGCTGACAGGCGCGATGCGTGGGATCATCACTTCGCGCAGATAGCGTTCGACATGAAACTCCTTGGCATAGCCGAAGCCGCCATGGGTCATCACCGCCTGTTCGCAGGCCTGGAATCCCGCTTCGCCGGCGAAATATTTCGCCGCATTCGCTGCCGCGCCGCAGGGCAGCCGCTGGTCGTAGTGCCAGGCGGCCGACAGCACCATCAGCCACGCCGCTTCCAGTTCGACCCAATTTTTCGCCAGGGGATGCTGAATGGCCTGATTCTGGCCGATGGGCCGATTGAAGACGACGCGGCTCTTAGCATAGTCGGCGGCGCGCGACAGAGCGAGTTTGCCGAGGCCCACGGCCTCGGCCGCGATCAGGATCCGTTCGGGATTCATGCCCTCAAGAATATATTTGAAGCCCAGCCCCTCTTCGCCGATGCGATCCTCCATTGGGATTTCGAAATCCTCGAAGAACAATTCGTTCGAGTCGACGCTCTTGCGGCCCATCTTCTCGATTTCATGCACCTTGATCTGCTGGCGATTGAAATCGGTATAGAACAGGCTGAGACCTTCGGTCGGTCGTTTGACGTCTTCCAGGGGCGTGGTGCGCGCCAGAAGCAGAATTTTATGCGCCACTTGCGCCGTCGATATCCAGACCTTTTGGCCGTTGACGACATAGCGGTCGTTCTTGGCGATGGCGCGCGTCTTGAGTTGCGTGGTGTTGAGCCCGGTATTGGGTTCCGTCACGGCGAAACAGGCTTTCTCGTGGCCGGCGATCATCGGCGGCAGCATGCGTTGGCGCTGTTCCTCCGTGCCAAACGCGACGACGGGGTTGAGACCGAACACATTGATATGCACGGCGGATGCGCCCGACATGCCGGCCCCCGATTCCGCGATGGTGCGCATCATCACGGCTGCCTCGGTGATGCCAAGGCCTGATCCGCCATAGGCTTCCGGCACGCAAATGCCGAGCCATCCACCCTCCGCCAAAGCCTGATAGAAGTCGTGTGGAAAGCCGCCCTCGCGATCCTGCTTCAGCCAATAGGCATCGTCGAAATCCGCGCAAATGCGGGCGATCGCATCCTGGATGTGCTCTTGTTGATCGGTCAGCGCGAAGTCCATGGACGCCCTCTCGCAACGACGGTCTGAGCCGTCTTGGTTTCCACCAAGCCAAGCGGATATCGCACCGCCAAGGCAAGCGGATTTCGTCTAGCCGCGGACGCCGACGCGCAGGCCTGCTGCCGGGCGCTCTTGAATGACCTCGCGGCGGAAGCGGAACAGCGCCGCCGGCCGCCCGCCCGTGCGGGTCGAGGTGCCGCCGGTCGGCTCCACCACGGCGGCGTTTTCGACGAAGCGGCGGAAGTTCTGTTTGTGCAGCCGCCGGCCTTCCAGCGCCTCGGCGGTGCGTTGCAGGGCCGTCAGCGTGAAGCTTTCCGGCATCAGTTCGAAAATCACCGGCCGGTATTTCATCTTGGCGCGCAGCCGGCCCATCGCGGTGGCGAGGATGCGGCGATGGTCGTCGCGCATCGGCTCGCCAAGCGGGCCGGTGTCCTCGATCAACGGGCTAGCGCGGCCGTCGCGCCGTGCTTCCTCGACCAGGCCCGCTTCATAGAGAAGCTGGTAGCGGTCGAGCACGTTCTCGTCGTTGAAACGGCCGCCATCGTCCTCGAACAGCATGCGTACCCGTTCCGTCCGCGTCAGCCCATAGGCATTCGGCCGGTTGGGATCGCGCGCCGCCCATTTGCGCAGCGCCGGCACGATATTGGCGTCGATGATGTTGGGCTTGCGGCTGCGCCAGTCTTCCCAGGGAAAGAAACCATACCAGGGCCGGAAACTGGCGCCCGACGCCAGGGGTATGGCGCTCTCCTTCGCCGGGCCCTGGCGCGTCAGCGCCAGATAGCCGACCGACACCACATGTTTGCGGTCGCCTTCCTGCGCATGCCGGCCGCGATCGCCGAACGTATAGAGCTGTTCGACATAGCCGAGCGGCACGCCGGTCTGTTCGCCGACCCAGGTGCGCAGGCCGATGTCGAAGGTGCGGTGCGCCAGCGGATCGAACGGGCCTGATGGGAGAGCCGCTTCCCCGCGATTGCGCCCGACATTGGCCACCAGAATGGCGGGATCGTCCCCGACGACTGTCGCGATCGCCGCGGTCAGATTGATTTCGACGGGCAGACTGCGGGGAGAGGGGGCTTTCGTCACGATCAATCGATCTCGAGCATGAAGGGCACGCCTTCGTAGCACATTTCGCCCATGCCGATGGCGGAGACCGCCTGGCTCATCCGCCCGCCCCGGCCGAGTGCCTGATCGGCGAGGGAGACCAGCAGCGCATTGGGCGTCGCCGTCGGCGAGCGGGTGCGGATCAATTGCGCCAATTCGCTCTCATTCCGGCTGGGCAAAAGCGCGCAGGCTGTGATGAAGGCCGCCGCCGTCGAGCGACTTACCCCGGCGAAGCAATGGATGAGCAGCGGCTCGCGCCGGTCCCAATGGCGCACGAAGGTCAGCAAAGTGTCCACATGGGCCGATTGCGGCGGCAGGTGCCCTTCGATCGGCTCGACGATATCCGACATCGACAGCAACAGATGCCGCTCTGAGGCGATGATCGTCGGGCGCGTCACCGGAGTATCGGCGTTGATCAGCGTGATCAGACTGCGCGCGCCGGTTTCGCGCACCGTGTCTTCGATCTTCGCCAGCGAGCAGACGTGAATGCGGGACATGGATCAGCCTTTGTTCAGTCAGCCTTTCGTCGTGCTGTGCATTTCGCTTTCCAGTTCCACGAATCGCTCGAGGAACAAAGTCTTGGCGGTGGTCGCGTCCATAGATGACACCAGTGCGTCGATATTGCGGGCGCTGATCTGCGGCCGGCCAAAAAATTGCTCGGCTTCGTCGACCGAGAAACCGGCGAGCCGCGTCGCCTCGATGAAGGCGGCGGCGCGGTCGGCCTGTTTGGTCATTTTGATGAGTGCCGCCGGCGGCGCGGCCGGCAGACCGTAGCGCAGATGGATGGCCGCGAGAATGCGGTTCTCGACGCTCTTGTAATCCTCGCCGATGACCGCCTTGAACGGCGAGATCATGTCGCCGATCACATATTCGGGCGCATCATGCAGCAGGATCATCATGCGCCAGCGCGCCGGCAGGCCGGGATCGAGATCGGCAGCGATGCGTTCCACCAGCACCGAATGCTGGGCGACGGAGAAGATATGCGGACCCGTGGTCTGGCCGTTCCAGCGCGCCACGCGCGCCAGGCCATGGGCGATGTCTTCGATTTCGACATCGAGCGGCGAAGGGTCGAGCAGATCGAGGCGCCGGCCTGACAACATGCGTTGAAAGGCGCGCGGCGCAACAACAGGGCGCCGCGCCATCATTTTTTCCCGCGGCTCGGCCGATAGGCGAGCTGGGCGCAGCGCTCATAGCAATGGCAGCCGACGAGATGGTCGTTGACCATGCCGACCGCCTGGGCGAAGGCATAGACGATGGTCGGGCCGCAGAAGTTGAAGCCACGCCCTTTCAAGTCCTTCGAGATTTTCTGCGAGATGTCCGATTCTGTCGGGATCTCGCCCATGTGCCGGCGCCCGCCTTGCAGCGGCTTGCCGTCGAAGAAATCCCACAGATAGTTCGAGAAGCCCTGCTTGCTCTCGATGTCGAGCCACACGCGCGCCGACTTCACCGTGCTTTCGATCTTGGCGCGGTTGCGGACGATGCCTTCGTCCTGCATCAGCCGTTCTACTTTCGCCGGCGTATAGCGGGCGATCTTCGCCGGCTCGAAACCGTCGAAGCCTTTGCGGAAGGCGTCGCGCTTGCGCAGGATGGTGATCCACGACAGGCCGGCCTGGAAGCCATCGAGAATGAGCTTCTCGAACAACGCCCGGCTGTCCCACTCGGGCACGCCCCATTCCTCGTCGTGATAGGCGACGTAAAGCGGGTCTTGCCCGGGCCAGGGGCAACGGGCGATACCGTCGGCATGGGTGACGGGCGGCCGCAGCGGCTTGGGGCCAAGAGCGGGTTTGGCTGCGGGTTTGGCGACTTTCGCGGCTGGTTTGGCCTTCGCCTTCGCGGTGGTCTTGACGGTGGTTTTCTTCATCGGCGGCATGGTGAAAAGCTTATAGCATTTTCACAGGAAGCGGATGTCAGATCGCGTCAACAGGTGACGTCAATCCACAAATCAACCGGCCGATTTGGCCCCCTGCGGTTCCAGCGCCGAGCGATAGCGCTGCAGCATGCGCCGGAAGGTCGAGAGCATGGCCTTTTCGATCTCGGGCTTGTGCTCCAGCCGGCTCAGGGTGAAGGCGGCCGCTTCCAGGGTCGAGAGGCCCTCGCGGCGCGGTTCCTTGCGCAGCTTGCCATAAAGCGAGGGCTGCGTCGGGCGCAGCACCAGCCGCGGGCATTTCAGCACCCAGGCATTGCGCCACCACAGCGTCTTGGCCTGGCTCCACGAGCCGTCGAACAGGATGATGCCCTCGATGCCGCGCAAAGCCGGGCCCTGGTTGCCGACCGGCGTGCCGTGGCGATCGAGCAAGGCGATCTCGCGGTCGAGCGGCGCATCCTCCTCGGGCGAGGCGCCCATATGCAGCACCGCCCAGCGCTTCGGATCGACGTCGCGGCCGAGCGCCGCCGACAGGCTCGGCCAGGACAGGCCGATGCGGAAGGTGGCCTTGGCAAGATGGGTGACGGCGACGCGCGCCGTGCCCAGGGTTTTGTCCTGCTCCTGCGGATGCTGCAGCACCAGAAGTTCGACGCGATTGTCGATCGGCTCGATGGCGTCGCAGACGCAGAGCGCTTCTGGCTTGCCGCAATGGGTGCAGAGTGGCCCTTCCAGCAGAGCGGCGGGCAAAGCGGGACGGGGCGCGGGTTTGCGCCGGTGCGGCCGGCGGCCTTCAGCTTGGGTCACGGGATACGCTCAGCGTTACGCCGTCTGCGGTCACGGGCGCGGCGGCATCGTCCAGCCGGTCGAGCCGCAGCAGGGCCAGTCCTTGTTCTCCGGACGAAGAGCCCATCTGGCCGATCGCGATGTCGCCGATGCGCACGTCGCTGCCGCGCGCCGGCGCGGAGCCGGTAAAACCGACGCGCACGATGCGCTTGCGCGCCGTGCCGCGATGTTCGACCCGCGACACCACCTCCTGGCCGATATAGCAGCCCTTGCGGAAATCGACCCCATGCAGCCGGTCCATATTGGCTTCATGCGGAAAGGCGTCGCCATAAGCGAAATCGGCACCGCCTTCCGGCACGCCAAGCGCGATGCGGCGGGCGGCATAAGCCTCCTCGCCGCCGGCCTCGACGCCCATCTGGTCGAGTTCATCGGGTGGCCCGATGACGCGCCAGCCGAGCCCCTCATGGCGCGGATCGCGGAAGGCCAGCGCCTGGCCCGGCGGCGGTTCCTGCGCCCAGGCGGCGACTGCCAGCGCCGCGCTTTCATCGGCGATGCGCACGTCGGCGCGCAGTTTGTAGAAGCCGAGCCTTTTGGCGAGATCGGCGGCCTGCGCGGCATTGCAGTCGATCAAAAGCCCGTCGCCGTCGGGAACGACGAAGAAATCGAACAGGATTTTACCCTGGGGTGTCAGCAAGGCGGCGAACCGGCCTTCGCCGGGTTGCAGTTTCTCAATATCGCTGGTGACGAGATTGTTGAGGAAATCGCGGCTGTCGCGCCCGGTCACGCGCAAAACCGCCCGTCCGGTCAGCAGGGTCGCCTGAGTGGCGGTGTCGGTCTCAGCGTTGGTCATGGACCCTAGTTAAGCCCGATGGCGAGAACTGCAAGCGGCAACTCGATAGGGTTTCGGCGTGGCTGTGCGAAATGGCACAAGTCCTTGATCTCGTTCTAAGCTATGCGGGTCTTTTAGGTGGGGGATGCCATGTCATTACTGAAACTGCTGCAGGCGGCCGTTCTGGGCCTGGCGTGGATCCCGGCCGCTCAGGCTGCGGAGGGCGACAGTTTCCGCGCGCCGTCGGGCAATATCCATTGCAGCTATGATGAAGACAGTGCGTCATTGCGCTGTGACATCATGCAGACGACTAACCGGCCGCCGCCGCGCCCGCGCGAATGCGATCTCGATTGGGGCAACGCCTTCGAAATCTTGCAGCGATCGACGCGCGGGGCCCGCATCTGTCACGGCGATACGGTCGCCGATCCGAACCTGCCGGTGCTGCCTTATGGGGCGGTCTGGTCGCGCGGCGGCTTCACCTGCCATTCGGCGGAAACCGGCATGCTCTGCCGCAACGGACGCGGTGCCGGTTTTGAATTGTCGCGGGCGCGCCAGCGCGTTTTCTAGTTGCGTAGCGAGAGATCCCAGCACGGCGTCAGTTCCACCGTGCGCCGGTTGCGCAAGGCCGGTTCGAAACCGTCGCGAATCTGATCGCGGAAACTGGTGATCGGACATTTGGGGATCAGAATGGCCCCCATATTGGCGATCTCCGTGACGGTCTCCGGCGTCAACGCCGGGAACGTGCGGGTCGGATCGATGCCGATCGACACATTGCGGATCGGCTTGCGGTTGAGCAGGTAGGAGAACGGATCGACGAAGTCGAGCGCGAACACGCTGTCGAAATGCACATTGTTGCGCGTTTCATAGTCGACCAGCGCTTTCGCCGCTGCGTCGACGTTCAACAGCCAGGCGACCTGATAGTCGGGTTCGGCATGCAAGGCGAGGGACGGCAATTGCTCCTGTTTGGCTAAGGAACGGTAGCTGTCCTGGAAGCGGGCATAGTGATCGTTGAGGATCTGCGCGCGGGCGATGAGCGCCTTGCCGGCGCTGGCGCGGCCGAGGCGGTCGAGATATTCGGCCGGCAGCGGCTGATAGGCGATGGCGGCAGCGGTGGCGCGGGTGGCGCGATAAAGCGTATGCAGGGCCACCGGCAAGGTGATCGCCGCGATGAGCAGCAACACCACCGGCCGGCGCTTGTCGACGCTGGACTTCCACTTGCACAGGATGCCGAGCAGCACCGGCCAGATGAAGATGAACTCCTGGCTGCCCGTGTTCTGGGTTTCGAAAATGATCGCGCCGGCAGCGGTAACGGCGAGCCAGGCGGCGCTTGAATTGAGGAGTTTGCGGGCCGCGCCAAAGAGCGTCTGAAAACTGCCGCTCGTCACCGCTGCCGCGTGGCGCGGCAGGGCTTCCCAGGCAGTGATGGCGAGCAGTGCCGCGATGCAGGCGATCATGTCGAACTTCAGCGTCATGACGCCGGCGAGGCGCGGCAGGAACGTGCCACGATTCATCGTCACCAATTGCAGAATGTCGGCGAGATATTCGCTGTACATGCCGTTGATCAGCTCGATGGCATAATTGATCGCCAGAAAGCCGAAGAGGGCAAAGAGGAAGTCACGCCAGTTGATGCGCCCGCAAACGACCGCATAGGCGACGAGCGCGAAACCGACGACGAAGCCGGTCACTTTGATGAACAACAGGGCCGAGAGCAGAATGGCGATGACGACATTGCGCAGCACGCGCGTCTGCACGAACATCAGCGCCGAAACCAAAACATAGAGCAGCAGCACCGATTGCCGGTTGTAGTTGCCGAAGGCATCGAAGGTCGACGACGGATAGGCTTCGATGCCGTTGATCGGCAGGAAGCCGAACAGGATGAAGGGCAGGATCAGGCCCAGCGCCTGCGGCCGCGACAGACGGTCGACCTGGGCGACGATCAAAGCCATCAAAGGCGCGGCGATGATCAGCGTGCTCCATTGCACCGCCAGGATCGGATTGGCCTGCGGCCAAAGCTTCTTCACCGCGACGAACAGGTAGTAGCCAAGGCCGCCTACCGGCGTGAAGAAATCCGTATGCGGGGTCTGGCCGTTGTTCAGCCGATGGGCCGCATCGAAATAGACGATGATGTCCCAGTAATTGCCGCCGACCGGCAGGCGGATCGGCAGGGCCAGCAAAACCATCGCGACGATGAGGCACACCGCCAACAGGGTCAGCGGCGAAACCTTCAGGATCGCGGCGGGCTTGGTGTCCGACAGGGTCATGTCGTTGGCGGTTAGCACGGGTTTCACTCGGCAGCCAGGATGGTTGAATTGGGATGATGGGTAAAGCCGATCCGGCGGCTGAATTGCGAGGCCGCCAGCGGGTCGAGCCAGGGCTGCATCTGCGCAAGGGACGGAAACGAGGCCTCGAACACCTCGCGCGGCAGGCGGCTGTCCTTATAGGGATTCACGGCGCCACCGGCGCGCAGGGTGATCTCATCGAGCCGGCTGAGCAGCTGCAGCGTCGCATCCCCATGATGGGGCAGGTCGAGCGCCAGGGTCGCGCCTTCGCGGGGGAATGAGAGAAGACCGGGCGAAGCCTGCCGGCCGAAGATTTTCAAGACGCTGATGAAGGAATGGATGCGCGCTTCATGCAGCGCGTTCAGCATGTCGGCGATGGCGCTTTCGGCCTTGGGCAAGGGCAGAACGCTCTGGTGCTGATGAAAGCCCCGCGGGCCATAGGCCTTGTTCCAGCCACCGATGCCGTCGAGCGGATAGAAGAACTGCGTATAGCCGCGCCGCCGCTCCCCCTCTTTCGCCAAGGCGAACTGGGCGGCGTTGAACAGGCCGATGCTGGCGCCGTTCATCAGCGAGAGAGGCGGCGTGAAGGGCAAAGCGAGGCGCAGACCCTGGCGCTGCGCGGCCGGCGCATCGGCATGATTGGCGCGCATGAACAGGCCGCGCCCCAGCGCCGCCCCGCGCGCCGAACTGTCGATCCAGGCGACGGAATATTCGTGGGTCGCGTCGCTTTCGGCGCTCAGCGTGAAGAACCGGCCGAGGTTCGGGAAACGGATGGTCTCCTCGATGACGTCTGGCGTCGGTGTCGGCTTCAGCGCCAGTTCGATCCAGGTGACGAGGCCGGTCAGGCCCATGCCGCCGATGGTGGCGGCGTAAAGCCCGGCGTTGCTCTGCGGCGAACAGAGCAGGCGCGCGCCGTCGGAACGGATGAGCTCGAAGGCCCGCACATGGCAACCGAAACTGCCGGCGCGATGATGGTTCTTGCCGTGTACGTCATTGGCTAGCGCGCCGCCGAGCGTGACGAATTGCGTGCCCGGCGTCACCGGCAGAAACCAGCCGCGTGGCGTCACATGCGCGATCACGTCGCTAAGGAGAACGCCGGCCTCGGCGCGCAGGAGGCCGCTGTCCGCATTGAAATCGAGAATGCGATTGAGATCGCGGGTGAGGATGGCGGTGCCGGCCGGCATGGCGCTGTCGCCATAGCTGCGGCTGTTGCCGACGGGCAGATAGGCATGCGTTGGCAGGCTGGCCGAGCCGCTGTCGCGTGGGGTCAGGGCCACGACATCGGCGGTGGCGATCCGTCCCCAGGCGTGCAGCTTGACGCTCATGTCAGAGCCACGTCGCCGCGAGCATCACGACGATCGCCGCCGCGCCGATCAGGTGGCTGCGCCAGTCGCGGAGCAGGAAATGCACGGGATCGTCGATCAATTCGCGTCGCTTGGCGAGAAACCACATGCGCGCCATCAGATAGAGCAGCATCGGGCAGATCAGCCAGATCAGCTCCGGCGTTTTATACAGCCCGTTGCGGCCGGCGCGATCGACATAGAGCGCCAACACCAGAACCGCCGAGAAAGCACTGGCGACGCCAAGTTGCGACACCATGTCGATGTCGCCATAGCGATAGCCACGGCCCATCACCCGCTTTTCGTTGATGTCATCGACCGTGACCGTATCGAGCTCCACATAGCGTTTCACCAGCGCCAGGCTGAGAAACAGGAACATCGACAGGGCGAGCAGCCAGAACGACAGTTCGATGCCGGTGGCGGCATTGCCGGCGAGAATGCGCAGCGTGTAGGAGGCGGACAGCGACAGCACGTCGACCATCAGCCGCCGTTTGAGATAAAACGTATAGGCGAAATTCAGCACCACATAGGCGCCGATCGTCGCCGAGAATAGCGGTGGCAGTTGCGAGGCGATCAAGGTCGCGCCGATCAAGAGCGGGGGGATCAACACCAGGCCGTGCGAAACCGGCAAGGCACCGCTGGCGAAGGGGCGGTTGCGCTTCGTCGGATGGCGCCGGTCCTGCTTCAGATCCATGATGTCGTTGAGCAGGTAGATCGACGAGGCCACCAGGCCGAGGCAGACGAAAGCAAGCAGGGTGGCGATGAAGACAGGTATTTCGTCGAGACGATGCGCCAGCACGGCGGGTGCGAAGACGAGAATGTTCTTCGACCATTGTTCGAGGCGCATGGCCTTGGCGTAAGCGCGCAGTTTCGCTCGCAGCGATTGCGCCGGTCCGCTCGTCACCTGAATCGGCGAAGCGGTCGGCGGTGAAGCTTCGCTCATGCCAAGACCGGGATTGCCAAGACCGAGATGTTCAGTGATCGGGCCAGACCAGGCGGCGGGCAGCGTGCTTTCCACGACGACCTTGGCGCCGTTGGCCTGTGCTTCGCTCAAGCGCTGAATCTCGGCGGCGTTGTAGACGAAAGCTGACGGATCGATCGGCAATTCATCCGCCAAAGCGGCGGTGAGGCTTTGCTTGCGGCGGAAGACGCGACCGAGCGCCCGCAATAGGGCCATCGGCTTTGCCTTGAGCGAAATCGCCCATGTTTCGACGGGCGCGTTGGAGCGCAAAAGGTCACGGTCGAGATTGACCGCGATCGTTTGGCCGCCGCCCTGCAGTCCCTGTAACATCTGCGTCAGCTCGTGGATTTGTATGGCCGCACAATAGCATGCCGGCTCGCGGAAAAATGAATTCTCGGCCGGATGGTGAACAAAATCGGGATTTTGTCGGGAGGCGGATGCTTAACCTTTTGTTAACGTTAACAATTGGTTAAATCGTCCGCTCCGTGAGCCCGCGCACTCCACTCAAATGATCGTGCGTGCCCTCGGCTTGGCCGTGGACGAACGCGCAAAAACGGCGCAAGAATTAGAAAACACCAATTGTAAAATTTATAGGGAGGCGCTGATGGCCAAAATTTCACTGAACGTGGACGGCCGCGTCCATGCGATCGATGCAGACGGCGACATGCCGCTGCTCTATGCGCTGCGCGATGATCTCGGTCTGAAAAACCCCAGGTTCGGTTGCGGGCTGGCGCAATGCGGCGCCTGTACAGTTCTGGTCGACGGCGAGCCGGTGCGCTCCTGCATTACGCCCGTCGACTCGCTGGGCACATCGAAGGTGACGACCCTGGCCGGCCTTGGCCATGGCAAGGCGCACAAGATCCAGGAGGCCTTCATTGCCGAAGAAGTCCCGCAATGCGGCTACTGTCTCAACGGCTGGCTGATGACCGCCGCCGCCTTCCTCGAAAAGACGCCGAAACCGACCGATGCTCAGATCCGCGATGCGATGCGCGGTCTCAAGTGTCGCTGCGGCACCCATGTCGCCATCCTGCGCGCCATCAAGCGCGCCGCTCTGGCTTGAGGAGGCGTACATGACCCTGCAACTCAATCGCCGCAACTTCCTCGCTTCCACCGGCGCCCTCACCGTCGCCGTCGTCCTGCCGGGCGCTGCGGCCCGGGCAGCCGTCTTCGGCGCCGACAAACGTCCGCCGCTCGATCCCAGAAATCTCTCCTCCTACATCACCGTCAATGCCGATGGTTCCGTCGTCGCCTATTGGGGCAAGATGGACATGGGCCAGGGCACGGATCTCGGCTGCGCCCAGATGGTCGCCGAGGAGCTCGATCTGCCGGTGGCGAAAGTCTCCATCGACCAGGGCGACAGCGGCACCAGCGTCAATCAGGGTGGTGCCTCAGGCTCGACCGGCATTCAGATGGGTGGCGTGGCGCTCGCCAGCGCCGCCGCTGAAGCGCGCTATCAGCTCGTCGCCATGGCCTCGAAACATCTGAACGTGCCAGCCGAGGAATTGACGGTCACCGATGGCGTCGTCCATGCCCGCTCGGATGCGAACAAAAAGGTTTCTTACGGCGAACTGATCGGTGGTCGTTTTTTCGACACCCAGCTCGAATGGAACAAGCAGATCGGCAATGCCCTGTTCGTCAAAGGCCAAGGCCAACGCAAGAAACCCGCCGACTATAAAGTGATCGGCACGTCGCCGGCGCGCCGCGACGTGGCGCCGAAGGTGATGGGCACCATCGACTATGTGGTCGATATCAAAGTGCCGGGCATGGTGCATGCGCGCGTCATCCGCCCGCCGGTGGCCGGCGCCGAGCCGGTGACTGTCGATGAAGCCTCGGTCAAGAATATCCCCGGTGTGCAGATCGTGCGCGAGAAAGCCTTTTTGGCCGTGCTGGCGCCGCGCGAATATGATGCGGTGAAAGCGGCACGCGATTTGAAAGTGACCTGGTCCGACGTAAAACCGCCGTTCCCGGACCAGAACAAGCTCTACGATCATATCCGCAACGCGCCTGTCGTCGCCAAGGGCGGCGACAAGGACGTCGGCGATGTCGACGCGACCTTCGCCAGCGCGGCGCGGGTGATCGAAGCGACCTATGAATGGCCGTTCCAGTCCCATGCCAGCATGGGGCCGGCCTGCGCCGTGATTGAAATGGGGCAGGGCGAAGCGACCCTCTATACCGGCTCGCAGAAGCCGCATTTCGCCGGCGAAGGCGCCGCCGCCATGCTCAATCTGCCGAAGGACAAGGTGCGCGGCATCTGGGTGCCGGGCCCCGGCTCCTATGGCCGCAACGATGCCGGCGACGCGGTGGCCGATGCCGCCTTGATCGCCAGGCTCACCGGCAAATCGGTGCGCGTCATCGGCACGCGCCAGGACGGCACCGGCTGGGACCCGAAAGGTCCGGCTTCCGTGCATAAGGCGCGCGCCGCCGTCGACAAGGACGGCAATATCATCGCCTGGGATTTTGCCTCGAAAGGCTTTTCACGCCTCGATGTCAGCAGCAACGAAAGCGCCACCGCCGATACATTGGCGGGCCAGGCGATCGGCGTGCCGTTGAAGCCGACCAATGTGTTCAACACGCCGGAGGAAAGCTATCGCTTCACCGCCAAGCGCAAGACCTGGGAGACGGTGCCGCCGCTGCTTGATCGCGGCTCGCCGCTGCGCGGCGCGCATCTGCGTGACCCGCTGGGGCCGCAACTGCACTTCGCCAGCGAAAGCTTCATCGACGAGATCGCTTTCGCCACCAACCAGGACCCGGTGGCCTTCCGCCTGAAACATCTGGCCGAAGCGCGCGATATCGCCGTGGTGAAAGCCGCCGCCGAGAAGGCCGGCTGGCAGCCGCGCACGTCGGCGCGCAAACAGGTGAGCGGCGAGATCGCGCGCGGACAGGGCATTGCCTATGCACAGCGCAGCGGCACCCGCTCCGCCATCGTCGCCGAAGTGGAGGTGAACCTGAAGACCGGCAACGTCTGGGGTCGCAAATTCACTGTGGCGCATGATTGCGGCGTCATCATCAATCCGCGCCAGCTCACCGCGACGATCGAAGGCAATGTGGTGCAGGGCATGTCGCGGGCGATCTGGGAAGAGGTGAAGTTCGACGACAAGAACGTCACCAGCGTCGACTGGCAGACCTATCCGATCCTCGACATGACCGAGGCGCCGGAGACGATCGACGTGGTGCTGATCAACCGCCCCGAGCTTGCGCCCTCAGGCGCCGGCGAAAGCTCCATGCGCCCGCTCGCCGCCGCCGTGGCCAATGCGATCTACGACGCCACGGGCCTGCGCCTGCGGCAGGCGCCGTTCACGCCGGATCGGCTGAAGGCGGGGTTGGCGTAGGACGCGTGTAGGGGACTGTTCCGAAGCCTCGGTGTCAACCCGATCGCCTATGGCGTCTGGTCTGACACCGAGGTGGTCGCTTTAATGCGCCTCGTCCCAATTATGCGCCGCCTTCGCATCAACCTGCAGCGGGACGGAAAGCCGCACGGCTGGATGCGGCGCTTCGACCATGATCTGGCGTACCACCTTTATGGTCGCGTCCACCTCGGTCTCGGGCACTTCGAACACCAGTTCGTCATGCACCTGCAACAGCATCTGCGCGTTCAGCTTGGCGGCGCTCAAGGCATCGTCCATGCGCACCATGGCGCGGCGGATGATGTCGGCGGCCGAGCCCTGGATCGGCGCGTTGATCGCCGCGCGTTCGTTGAAGGCGCGCTCTGAAGGGTTGGAGGCGGTGATGCGCGGATAGTGGCAACGGCGGCCGAAGATGGTCGTCACATAGCCCTGTTCGCGGCAGATCTTCTTCGTCGCGTCCATATAGTCGCGGATGCCGGGGAAGCGCTCAAAGTATTTGCGGATATAGGCGCCGGCCTCTTCGCGCGGGATGCCGAGCTGGTTGGCAAGGCCGAAAGCCGACATGCCGTAGATGATGCCGAAATTGATCGCCTTGGCGCGACGGCGCACTTCGCTCGGCATGCCTTCGATCGGCACGTTGAACATTTCCGATGCCGTCATCGCGTGAATGTCGAGGCCGTTGTCGAAAGCCGCCTTCAACTGCGGAATGTCGGCGATATGAGCGAGCAGCCGCAATTCGATCTGCGAATAGTCGGCCGAGATGAGTTTGTTGCCCCGCGCCGCGACGAAAGCCGTGCGGATTTTGCGGCCGGCCTCGTTGCGCACCGGAATATTCTGCAGGTTCGGTTCCGACGACGACAGGCGGCCGGTCGTGGTCGCCGCCAGCGCGTAGGAGGTGTGAACGCGATTGGTCTGCGGGTTCACATATTCGGGCAGCGCGTCCGTGTAGGTCGACTTCAGTTTCTGCAATTGCCGCCAGTCGAGAATGCGTGCCGGCAGCTCATGGCCTTCGTCAGCCAGATCTTCCAGCACGCCGGCGGCGGTGGACCAGGCGCCGGTGGCGGTTTTCTTGCCGCCGGGCAGGCCCATCTTGCCGAACAGAATGTCGCCCAACTGTTTCGGTGAGCCGAGGTTGAAGCTTTCGCCGGCAAGCTCCTGAATTTCCGCTTCGAGCCGCGCCATGCCTTGTGCGAATTCGCCCGACAGCCGCGACAGGATTTGCCGGTCGATCGAAATGCCGCGCCGTTCCATGCGCGCCAGGGTTTCGATCATCGGCCGTTCCAGCGTCTCGTAGATGCGGTTCATGCTTTCAGCCACGAGACGCGGCTTCAGCACGTTCCACAACCGCAGGGTGACGTCGGTATCCTCGGCCGAATATTCGGTCGCCTTTTCGATGGTCACGCGCGCAAAGCCGATGAAGTTGCGGCCGGTGCCGGCCACTTCGCCGAAGGGAATGGGCTTATGGCCGAGAATCTTCTCCGACAGTACGTCCATGCCGTGATCGCTGCGCCCGGCATCGAGCACATAGGACATCAGCAGCGTATCTTCGACCGGCTCCATCGTGATGCCGTGCTGGCGCAGCACGATCCAATCGAATTTGGCGTTATGGGCGATCTTCAACACGCCCGGATCTTCCAGAATCGGTTTGACGCGGGCGAGCACCGCATCGAGGGACAATTGCCCCGGCACCAGTTCGCCGCCACCGAACAGATCGCCGCCGCCTTCGCCGCGATGGCCTAACGGCACATAGAAAGCTTCGCCCGGCTTGGCGCAGAAGGACAGGCCGACGAGCTGCGTCTGCTGCGGATCGAGCGAAGAGGTTTCCGTGTCGATGGCGACGCGACCGATATCATAGGCCGAGGCGAGCACGGCATCGAGCGCTTCGAGCGAGGTGATGGTCTGGTATTTTTTTAGATCGAAGGCCATCGACCGGAAGGCTTCGGCACGCGCGCTGGCGAGCGCGCCGGGGCCGGTGGCGATGACGGCGCTCGGCGCCTGTTCGCCATAGCGGGCGTTCTTGCGCGGGCCGTTGGTGTCGGTCTTGCCGTTTGTCTCGACGGTGGCCGGCGGTGCGGCTTCGGCTTCCGGCGCTGCCGCAGCTTCACCGTTGCGACCACGCCAGCCGCCAGGGCCGACGAGACGCGGATCGGGCTCGATCTCATTGGCATCGACCGAAAAGATATCGGCGGCGCGTTTGGTGATGGCGGAGAATTCCATCGCCTTGAGGAAGGACACGAGGGTCTTGCCATCGGGCGGATTGAGGGTGAGATCGTCGATCGGTGTGAGTACATTCACGTCGTCGACCAAGGTCACCAGCTTTTTCGAGATGCGGATCTTCTCGATATTTTCCGGATTGGTCAGGGTCTCGCGCCGCTTGGGCTGTTTGATTTCGCCGGCCCGCGCCAACAGCGCGTCGAGGTCGCCATATTCGGTGATGAGCTGCGCCGCGGTCTTGATGCCGATGCCCGGCGCGCCGGGCACGTTGTCGGTGGAATCGCCGGCCAGCGCCTGCACGTCGATTACCTTGTTAGCTGGCACGCCGAAATAGTCCTGCACTTCCGCTTCGCCGATCCGCCGCTCTTCGCGCGCGCCCGCGTTACCGGCGATGCCGGAGGCCGGGTCATACATGGAGACACCCGGCTGGATGAGCTGCATCAGATCCTTGTCGGCGGAGACGATCAGCACGTCGGCGCCGCGTTCGCGCGCCTGGCGCGCATAGGTGGCGATCAGATCGTCGGCCTCGTAGACGTCCTGCTCGACCGGCAAGAGGCCGAAGGCGCGCACCGCTTCGCGCATCAGTGGGAATTGCGGAATGAGGTCTTCCGGCGGTTCCGAGCGATTGCCCTTGTAGGGCGGATAGATTTCCTTGCGGAACGAGTTTTCCGATTTGTCGAAAATGATGGCGAGATGGGTCGGCATGATGCCCATCGCGCCCTTTTCGATGAACTGGAACAGTTTCGTACAGAACAGGCGCACCGCGCCATTCGGCAGCCGGTCGGAGCGATAGTTGTATTTCGCGTCCTGGCGCATCGATTGGAAATAAGCGCGGAAGACGAAGGACGATCCATCGACGAGGAAAATATGGTCGCCCTTGGACAGGGGCTTGTGCGTCGGAGCCATGGTCTCGCTGCGGGAATGTTGCGGCAAATGCGGGCCCGCAGTTTAGCCCCTCCGCCGCAGCGATGCTATGCGCGGAATGGGGCTATCCCCGTCTCAGACCGGAAAACTCCGGACGAATTTCAAGCAAAACCTCAAGATTGCGGCGTGCTGCTGCCATTCAACTGCCGCACGGCCTGCAATTTTACCGTCGTGGCAAGCTCTTGCGGCGCCGGCGTCTGCGTCAGCCCGAACACGCGCACGACCGCGATGGTGACAAGGGCGGTGAAACCCATGACCGCCAGCACCGCCAGGGCGCCGGCATGGCCGGGCGCCAGCCGTGCCGTGACGAGAAGGCCACTCAAAAGGCCGAAGACGAAAGGCGTCAGTAAAGTCACCGGTCGCCACAGATGTGCGATGTGCGGCTCGGCGGCCAGCGCGCGAATGGATTGCACGTGGCCGATCAGCCCGGCCAGCAGCGTGACGGCGCCGATGCCGGCGAGCGCCAGGCCGAGTTTGGCGAAGGGCAGACTGGTGAGCGGCGCGCCGGCGAGCGGCAGATTGACGAGGGCTGGGATCGCCGCGGCGGTCGGATAGAAGGCCGTCAGCGCATTGTAGAGGCACCAGACGCAGAGAAACAGGATGGCCAGCGTCGTATGTTTCGAGGCCCAGGCGGCAAGCCCACGCAATTGCCGCGCATAAAGCGTGCCGATCACGAAATAGATGAAGCCGCTCAAGGCCGCATCGATGAAGGCGAAGCCGGTGCGTGGCTCCATCACGTGCAAGGCGATGGCCAGAAGCAACAGCAGGAGCGGGCGCGGACCGATGAACCGCTGCACCGTCAGCATAAGGGCGGGCAGCGCCAACAGCGCCGGCACTTCCCAAATGCCGATGGTGGCGCGCAGCGATGCGGCCAGGGGCGGCAGCATGAGAAAATTGGCGCCATAGATCGCCGCCGCGTTCAACGCCACCCACAGCGCGCTGTAGATGATCGCCGGTTCGATATAATCGCGCGACATGTCCTGCCACTTCACCTGCAGAAGGCCATGACAGGCGAAGCCGGCGAAGGCGAAATAGGCGGGCCAGGCGAAGGGTTCGAAGAAGGCCGCCAGCCGCGCGAGCCAACCGAAGCCCGACGGCAGCGCGCCGGCATGAGCTAGCAGCGATGTCAGCAGGCAGAGAACGAGGGCCAGCAAATGGCCGTTCAGAGCAAAGTTCTGGACCGGGGCGGGCGCAGCCGCGGCAGAGCCGAAGATCACGGGACTTGATCCCGGCCTTGGGACGATCTGTGCATTGCCTTGCGACGACATCTGTCCTGTTTCCGTGCGCTGTGTTTCGTTGCGGGACAGAGTCCCGCGATGCACAGACACGGTTGCAAACACGGGTCCGTCGTGGGGCCGCAGTGGATGTCGTTGTCCGGTAAGGTTAATCAGGCGGCGCTGCGCGCGGGCCTGTTGAACCACAGCACGGCGAGCGCGAGGCCGATGGGCAAAAATGCGAACACGCTGCCGAGCACGGTCAGCACCATCGCCACCGCCCACAAAAGCGACAGCAGATGTTCCATCATGCCGATGAGTTTCGATTGCGAATGCCGGCGCATCACCATCGTCCGGCGTCCCGGCATCGGATGCCACAGATTGAGCAGCGCCGTTGACGATGCGGCGCAGACGGCGAAGACAACAGCCCATAAAGCCGCCGTCGGCGAAACGAAAGCGAGGCCTACGAGTGGCAGCGCCAGGAAGAGGCCGAGCGGCAGTGCGACGGCTTCCAGCTTGCGCCATTCGATTTCGCCACGGGTCACCGGCGCGCTGGCGATAAATTCCGGCGCATCTTCGCTCGATATGGTGATCCAGGCCAAGGAGGCCGAGAGCTGCGACGCGATGACGACGATGGCCGGCGCCACGGAAACGGCAGCGGCGTTTTGCGTGCCGAGACTGCGCCAGATGATGAAAGCGACCGGCAGCGTATAGATGACTTGCAGCAGCAATTGGCTGAGCAACCAAGGATCGCGTGCGATCAGCCGCCATTCCTTATGGCGCAGGATGCGGCCGCGCTGGGCCCGAAAGCGGATGGCGCGTGGCTTGGCGCGCGCCGCGCCAAGGCCGGCCGATTGCACGGCGCTCGTCGTAAAAGCCCGGCCCATGATCAGGCAGGTGAGGGCGAAGACACCGGCGGCGAGCAGAAACCAGAAGATCGACGCTTGCAGGTCGCCGGCCGCCGCGCGCACGGGCAGCCACAACAGACTGTGGCGATTGAACAGGCCGGGCTCCGATCGCTGGATCGCGGCGATGATGTTTTCCCGCGTCGACTCAGGGAACAGATTGAGCACTTGCAGGCTGAGAACGAAAGCCGCGCCGACGCATGTCGCCACCACCTGCGAGACGACACGGGTGCGGCGCGGCCCAAACAGACGGATGAGACCGAGCGCCAGCGCGATGCCGATGGCCGTCGCGAACAGACCGCCGGCGAGCAAAGCGGGATAGATCGCCAGCCATCGCCAGCCGTTGACGAGGACATTCATGTTGGCGATGGGCAGCACGAGAATCGCCACCGCGCCCATCGCCTCGGCGGCGATGGCGATGGCGCGCGCGCCGAGAATATGTGTCGGCGGCAAAGGCGAGGCGAGCAGCAGGTCGAGATCGCCGCGCGTATAAAGCGCCCGCGTCGCGCCGGTCAGCGATTGCGAGATCAGCCAGAACAGCACGAACAGCACGCCCGCTGCCAGGCTCGGATAGAACAGGCGTGGGTCGCCGTCCGCGCCCAGCCAATGCGCGACGGGCCAGGCAAGACCATGAAAGGCGACGAGCGCGGCCAGCAGGATCAGCGCCGCCGTGCGCGGCTTCAAGGCGCCGAACATGCCCTGCAAACGGCGCAGCGACAGCCGCAGATCCTGGGCGATCAGCCAGCCGAACGAGCCCGGCATGAAGAAGCGGGTGAAGTCGCGCCTCATGCGTCGATGGCAGTGGGTTGCGCTGATGTTTGTCCCGTCAATTCGAGAAACACGTCTTCGAGCGTCGAATGGTTTTGTCCGGCGAGGCGGCGCAGATCGGCGAGCGTGCCTTCGGCGATCAGCCGCCCGTCGTGAATGATGCCGATGCGATCGGCGAGCCGTTCGGCGACATCGAGAATATGGGTCGTCAGCACGATGGCGGCGCCGGCGCGCACGCGCTCCACAAGGAGGTCTTTCACCTGTCGGGCGATGGCCGCGTCGAGCCCGGTCAGCGGTTCGTCGAGCATCAGCAGACGGGGATCGTGGATCAGCGCGCCGGCCAGCGCCACCTTCTGCTTCATGCCGCGCGAAAATCCCTCGCAGCGCTCGAAACGGTGCTCCCACAGGCCAAGCGTGTGCAGCAGAGCGACGGCGCGCTCTTCCGCGATCTGAGGCGCCACGCTCCACAGGCCGGCGACGAATTCCAGATATTCGAGCGGATCGAGCTTGTCGTAGAGCATCGGCTCGTCGGGCAGCCAGGCGGTGATCCGTTTGGCGGCGATCGGATCGCGCCGCGCGTCGATGCCGAAAACCTCGATCGTCCCTGCATCGGCCGGCAACAGGCCCGCGACCATGCGCAAGGTCGTGGTCTTGCCGGCGCCATTGGGGCCGAGCAGGGCGTACAGCTCGCCGGCGCGCACGGTGAGATCGAGCCCGCCGACGGCGGCGCGATCGCCGAATCGTTTCGTCAGCCCGCGCAGGCTGACGGCGGCAGGCGTTGTGGAAAGTTGGTCTGCGGGACCCGTCATGAGCGATCCGTCGCGGCATAAGGCCGGCGGCCGGACTATCGCGCCGCGCCGCTTGCCCGCCGGTTAATGTGATCGCCGAAAGCGGCCTGTATATGATTGGGAAAGCTTGGAATGTGCCTCCGCGCCCCGTCCCGCCGGGCGATTGCAGGAGAGATTATGGGGATTGGCTGCTTTCGTGCCGTCATGCGATTGACAAGGCGCCATCCCGCCCCGTAAGAGACCCCCCGTCGCCCAGGTGGTGGAATTGGTAGACACGCAGGTTTCAGGTACCTGTGCTGCAAGGCGTGAAGGTTCGAGTCCTTTCCTGGGCACCAATTCTTTCGGAAAATCAGTCAGATAGTTCGAGGCTGCTAACGGCCGGCCTCCGGCCGCCAGGGCCGTTGCGGCGGCGGGCGGTTTTTCCGTCCGCCAAGACCTAATCCAGAACAAGACCTAATCCAGAAACGGCAATCCGGCGCATTCGAGCCGTCCCGAGGCGGCATCGAGGACAAGCGTGCCGGCGATGGTGGCCGGTCCGGCCGGATTCTCGGCCGCCGGCACGACCACGTGGAAGGACCAGAGCGGTCTGGTGATCGGTCCGCAGATGGACGTGCCGGCGCGCAGCAGCTCGGTCTTGCGAATGTGTCTGGAAACCTCCGCCGTGGTCCGGCCGTAAGGATCGCCTTTGAGAATGGCGATGGCTTTGGCCTGCGCTTGCCGCTGCGTCAGCAGTGTGTCGGCGAGGGCGGGGGCGAGCATGCCGCACGTGATGCAACAAGAGATGAAACACGTCATCGCAAGCGAAACCATCACTCCCATTCGCGCACCTTTCGTTCGTCTGAGGTAACGGTCATTGCGAGCGCAGCGAAGCAATCCAGGAGTCAAGGTGTCGGGTCGAGGAAGTACATATGCTTGTGCCACAAACATTTATCGACACTCAACCACGCGCCCCTGGATTGCTTCGTCGCTACGCCCCTCGCAATGACGGTACGGCAATCGGAGATTCCGCTTCACGGCGGCGAGCCAATCGGCTGAACGGGAACTTTGCTCGGAACGACAGGGCTTTCAGTCGTTTCTGAAATGAGCATCGCAATGCAGATGATCATCACAAGCAAGGCGATCGCGAGGTAACAGATCGTCCGATCGGACATGACTCTCGATTTTATTTGAATCCATCGCGGACAGTCGGGCTCAGGAGATGAGCGTGCGATGGCGTTGAGATGTTTCGTCGGCAAAGTCGGTTTGCAGAGTCGGTTTCCTTGCGCAACGCCGACAGGCGGACAAAGTTCACGTCGTCTTCGCGATCTGTCGGATTTTTTGGATCGAAAAGCTTCGCCGTTCGTTGAGTCCCTGGTGCGTCACGAAAAGGGGCTCGCGCGGGCGACAATTCTCTTGATCATATGGATCTCGGTGGCCGCAACCTATTGATCATTCGATCTTATCCGATGGCCGGTTGAAACCGGTGGGGGCATCGGCTAGGTCTAATCGTCATACGACTAAATTCTTGGAGGCCGTCACTGTCGCAGAGGCGTCAGCAGAGGAGAGCACGTATTGTCTGGAACACTCGCCAGAATTAATCAAAACAAGGCCGTCTTTGACGACATCTACACACAGAGCGACCCGCGATCTTACTTTTCGGTGCTGGGCGCTCTCGATTACATGATCCCCGATGTCGCTGAACCGGTGATCAGGCAATTGCTCGATGCAAGAGCCCGTCTCCACGGCCATTCCAACACCGTGCTCGATATCGGTTGTTCTTATGGAATCAACGCTGCCATTCATCGCTTCCCGGTGAACTTCGCCAATTTGCGCCAGCGCTATGCGCGACGCGAGATCATGGAACTCGACGACGAGGAGATGATCCGCCTCGATCGCAATTTCTATGCGAGCTGGCCGGACATCGGTCTTGGCCGATTCATCGGCGTCGATATTTCCGAATCGGCCATTCGCTATGCCAATGCGGTCGGACTGCATGCGAACGGCATCGCCGCCGATTTGGAAAACGAGCAGCTTTCGGCGCGTGACGCCGCCATCGTCGCGCCGGCCAATGTGCTGCTGTCGACGGGCGCCATCGGCTATGTCACCGATCGCACCTATCAGCAATTGCTCGGCGCGCTGGAAACCACGCCGTGGATCATCTCCTTCGTCCTGCGCATGTTCCCTTACGATGATTTCATCGATGCGTTCGACGAGCGGGGCATGGTGACCGAGAAGCTGGCAGGATCGACCTTCGTGCAGCGCCGCTTTCGCGATGAACAGGAGTTCGAGCGCAGCCTGCACACGCTCAGAGGCCGTGGCATCGACACATCGGGCTTCGAAGCGGATGGCCTGTTTCAGGCCGAATTGTTCGTCACGCGGCCAAAGAGTGACGCCGAAGCCATGCCGCTCACCGACATCGTGACGGTGACCAGCGGCCGCTTCAGCAATTTCGGCGCGCGTTTCGTCGAAGTCGGCCAGCGCAACGACATTCGTGTCGCCGTCGGCGCCTGACGCGCGATCAATCCTGCCGCGCCGCGAGTGCGTCCAAGACGCGCTCCGGCGTGAAAGGCTGTTCCGATAGAACGACGCCGAAGGGCGCCAGCGCATCGTTGACGGCGGTCCAGATGGCTGCCGCCGCGCCCACAGTGCCGGCTTCGCCGACGCCGCGCGCGCCCAGCGTCGTGGCGCTGGTCGGCGTCTGCACATGGGCGACATGGATATCCGGCATTTCGCTCGCCATCGGCACGAGGTAATCGACCAGGCTGCCGTTCTCCAACTGGCCGTCGGCGCCATAGATGCATTGCTCGTAAAGCGCCGCGCCGATGCCCTGCACCACGCCGCCGCGGATCTGCTCGTCGACCAGCAAAGGGTTGATCACCCGTCCGCAATCATCGACCACCCAGAAGTCGAGCACGCGAATGGTGCCGAGTTCGACATCGACTTCCACATGCGCCGCCTGAATGCCGTTGGCGGCGACATAAGGCAGATCGCGCGGCGCGAAGCTTTCGGTGATTTCCAGAGAAGGCAGTTCCGCCAGCGCCACCAGATGTGCCTTGAAATAGGCTGTGGTCGCGATATCGGCGAGGCTCATCTGCGGCAAGGGGCTGGCCGTATTGTAGATGCGGCCGTCTTCGATCTTCAAAGCGGCGGGTTCTGTTTGCAACAGAGCGCCGGCGATCGTCAGCACGCTTTCTTTCAGCTTTCGCGCGGCGCGCAATGCCGCTTCTCCGCCCAGCGCCGTGCCGCGCGAGGCCCAGGCGCCGCCGCCGAAGGGCGTCAATTGCGTGTCGCCGGTGGCGATCTCCACAGTTTCGATTTCGACACCCAGCGCATCGGCTAGTATCTGAGCCAGCGCCGTGCTTGTGCCCTGGCCCTGGTCGGTAATGCTCGTCGCGCAGCGGATGGCGCCGTCCGCTTCCAACGTCAGCCGGCAGGTTTCCTGCGCCGAGGCTCGCACATTCTGCGCACCGTAAAGCGTCGGGCCGACGGCGGTCTGTTCGATGAAAGCGGCGAGGCCAATGCCGCGATAGATGCCCTTGTCGCGGTGCATCTGCTGCCGCTGGCGCAATGTGGCATAGTCCATGAGTTGCAGCAGCCGGTCATGGCAGCGCTCGAGCGACAGTTCGGCGAGCACGATCCCGCCGGCGGACCGCGCCGTGGCTGTGGCGGTGTCGACATAATTGCGGCGGCGCAATTCAGCCGGATCGAGACCGAGCTGGCGCGCCGCAAGATCGAGCAATTGTTCGGTGACGGTGGTGGCGATGGGCTGGCCTACGGCGCGCAAGACACCGCTCGGCGGCTTGTTCTGGAAATAGCCGCGCACCCGCCCACGCAGATGCGCCATCTTATAGGGCGCCGCCACCATATGGACCGCTTGCAAGGCTTCGCCGACGCTGCCGCGCGGATAGGCCGAATAGGCGCCAAAGCCCGAGACGACGGAGACATCCATCGCGGTGAGCTTGCCGTTCGCATCCATCGCCATGCGGCCATGCACTTTCGCTTCGCGCGCATGATTGTCGCTGACGAAGGCTTCCAGTCGGTCGGCGCAGAATTTCACCGGCCGCTCCAGCAGAACGGCTATTGCGGCCACCGCCATTTCGTCGGGATAGGCGGCGAGCTTGAGGCCGAAGGCGCCGCCGACATCGGGCGCGACGACGCGGACACTGGACAACGGCAGCTTGAGTTGCGCGGCGAAAATATCGCGCATCTGGTGCGGCACCTGATGCGAATGATGAATGGTCAGTTGCCGCAGGCGCGGATCGAATTCGGCGAGGATGCTGCGCGGTTCAAGGGTGACGCCGGTCTGGCGGTCGAAACTGAATGTGTGTTCGACGGTGACAGAAGCCTGGCGGAAGGCGTCGTCGGGATCGCCGGTCGAAATCGTGTGATCGAGGCCGAGATTGCTGGCCATGGCGCTATGGACCACGGCGGCATCGGCGCCAGCCGCCGCAGCCATGTCAGCGACGACGGGCAATTCCTCCCATTCGATCTCGATGGTTTCGGTGGCATCCTCGGCCAGCGCCCGGGAGGCTGCGATCACGGCCACGACCGCCTCGCCCTGCCAGCAGACTTCGCCCTGAGCCATCGGCATCTGCGGCGGCGACAGATGGCTTGGCAACAATGCGAGCTGCGTCTGCCAGGGCGCGCAGACCTTGGCGAGATCGTCGCCGGTCAGCACGGCAACGACGCCGGGCATGTCTTCAGCCGCGCGCGTGTCGATGCGCTTCAGCCGCGCATGCGGATAGGAGCTGCGCACGAAGGCGACATGCAGGAGGCCTGCGACCTGAATGTCGTCGGTATAGCGGCCCTTGCCCGCAACGAGCCGAGCCGCATTCCGCCTCGGGACGGAGGCGCCGGTTTTCAGAGCCGCGGTCATGGCGCGCCACCCTGCCGTTTGCCGGCGACCGTCTCGATGGCATCGACAATGGCGTGATAGCCGGTGCAGCGGCAATAGTTTCCCGAGAGCGCGTCGCGGATTTCTTCCCGCGTCGGCTTTTCCCCATTCAGTAGCTCGGCGGCGGTCGCCAGCACGCCGGGCGTGCAATAGCCGCATTGCAGAGCGTTGCGGGCGGTGAAGGCCTCCTGCAGATCGGCGATCTGGCCGATCGCTGTCAGACCCTCGATGGTTTCGACCTGAGCGCCGTCGATCTGCACGGCAAGCATCAGGCAGCTTCGCGTCGAGCGGCCATCGACCAGAACATTGCAGGCGCCACAAACGCCATGTTCGCAGCCGACATGGGTGCCGGTCAGGTGCAGCGTGTGGCGCAGAAAATCGGCTAAGTGCAGCCGCGCATCGACGTCCGCCGTGACGGATTTGCCGTTGAGCATGAAGGCGATGCTGTGCAGGTCAGCCATGCCCATTGCCTCTCCCCGCGAAGGCCCGCGATTGCATATCCTTAAACGTGCGCCGCAGCAGCACGGCCGCCTGCTTGCGTTTGGTGTCGGCGCGGCCCTGGTGATTCTCCATCGGCTCCATATCGGCCACGATGGTCTCGGCCATGTCGGCCAGCATCGGCTCCGTCGCATCGGCGGCGATGCGCAAGCTGGGGCCGGCTGGGCTGAGCAGCGGCATTGCCTCGGAGCCGAAGACGACGACGTCGAGATTTTCCAGTGCGTCGCCGGTGTGGCGCGCACGCACCGCAATGCCGACGGTGGCGAAGTCGCCGTGCCGCCGGGCGAGTTCGGCGAAGCCGAACATCTCATCGTCGGCGGCGCGCGGAAAGATCACCTCGGTGATCATTTCATCGTCTTCGCGGTCCGTCTGGTAAAGCCCTTGGAAGAAATCGCGGGCCGCCACCTGGCGCCGGTCCCCGTGTTTTTCAAGAACGATCTCGGCATTGAGCGCCACCGCCAGCGCCGGCATTTCCGCCGATGGATCGGCCAATGCCAGGCTGCCGCAAGTGGTGCCGCGATTGCGCACCGCCATATGCGCCACATGGGGCAAAGCCATGGCGAGTAGCGGCACCTGTCGGGCGATGACCGGCGAATGGAGGACATCGACGTGGCGGACCAGGGCGCCGATGCGAATGCCATCCTCACGATCTTCGATGCCGCGCAGCGCGCCGATGCGATTGATGTCGACGAGCAAAGCTGGTGCCGATAGGCGCATGTTCAAGGAGGCAATCAGGCTTTGCCCGCCGGCGAGCACTTGGGCGCCCTCTGTCGTCAACAGCGACAGCGCCTCCGCAAGCTCTTCCGGTCTCCGATAGGCGAAAGCCGGCGCCTTCATGGACTGGCCACGAAAGCCGTGACGATGGCCGGGAAGACGAAGATCAGCACCATCATCAAGATCGTCAGCCAGACATAGGGAATGGCGGCGCGGTAGATCAGCCCGACCGTGATGCCGGGCGGGGACACGCCCTTGAGCACGAAGAGCAGCAGGCCGAAGGGCGGCGTCAGCAAGCCGATCTGCATGCACAGGAGATAGAGAATGCCGAACCAGACGAGATCGACACCCATGGCGCGCAAGATCGGCATGTAGAACGGCAGAGTGATCATCATGATGCTGGTCTGGTCGATGAAGAAACCGAGCACCAGAAGAATGGTCAGCATGCCGATGAGAATAACGGTCTGCGGCAGATTGGAGCTTTCGATCAAAGCCACCAGGCCGGCGGTGGCGCCGGAGAAGCTGAGAAGCTGCGCGAACGTGGTGGCGCCGACGATGATGAAAAGCAGCGCGCCGGAGATCGAAGCCGTGCCCATCAGCGATTTCTGCAGGCTCTCCCAGGTCAACTGCCGATAGAGCAGCGCGACGAGCACGGTGGCCAGTGCCCCGAGCGCGCTGGCTTCCGTCGGCGTCGCCCAGCCGCCGATCATCGAGACCACGACGAGGGCGAAAATGCCGATCAGCGGTAATACGGTGACGATGAGATTGAGCCAGGGATGGGCCACCGGCGCACCGGTGTCTTCATAGGTCGGTGCCAGCTCCGGATTGAGCCAGCAGCGCAAGATGACATAGCCGATGAACAGCGCCGCCAGGATGAGACCGGGCACGATGCCGCCGACCAACAGGCCGGAAATCGAAATGCCGGCAAGGCTGCCGAGCAGAACGGCGAGACCGGAGGGCGGAATCAAGATATCGACGCCGCCGATGGCGAGGATCGGCCCCATGGCCGTTTTCGGCTCGTAGTTTCGCTGCAGCATCTGCGGCAGCAGCAGGGAGCCGAGCATGGCGGTGGTGGCGATGGTCGAACCGGAAATGGCCGAGAAGATCGTGCCCGCCACCAGGGTCACCACGGCCAGGCGGCCGGGCACGCGGCGGATGACGGCATCGACCGCATCGATCGACTTCATCGCTAGGCCGGTATGAAAAAGCACTTCGCCCATCAGCACGAAGAGCGGAATCGGCACCAGCGAAAACTGCGCGACGGATAATTGTTCGTTGCGCACCATCTGTTCGAGGCCGGGAAAGCCGCCGAAGATCAGATAGGAGCCGACGATATTGATGATGAAGAAGACGAAGGCGACCGGCAATGCCGTGAGAAGAAGGCCGACTTTCGACGCGAACATCAGCGTCAGGATGGATCCCCAGCTCACGGCAGTTCCTCCGCTCTCAGGCCCGGAACATGTTCGGAAGCCTCGGTGCTCACGGGATGGGATTTCAGCATGACCATCAGTTCCAGCGCCTGCACCGCCATGGCGAGCGAAGTGAGCGGGATGATCCAGTCAAGCCACCACTGCGGGAAGATCAGATCCTTGAAGATCAAGGTGGCCGATTGGATATTGCCGATCATGATGAGCGTGCTGACCGCGCCAGTGATCACGCAAATCAGGATGATGCAGGCCAGCGCGAAATATTCAAGATTTCGCGCCGTTGTCTGATCCACTCGCGACATAAGAATATCGACGCGGATATGTTCGTTCGTGCGCAACAGGTGCGGCGCGGCGAAGAACGTCGAGATGAAGAGCCCATATTCGGTCAGCTCGATGAGGCCGACGATGGAAGGAAAGCCGAACATCCGCAGAACGACCTCGGCACTGATGCCGAGCGTCATCGCCGCGATGGAGGCCACGGCCAGGATGCAGAGAAGACGCACCAACCAGCCGTTGAGCCGAAAAATCATCTGCATACCGCGGCCCCACGCACTCTGTCTGAAGACTTATTTCTTGGTCAGCAGCGGTTGCAGCTTGCCGATGGCGTCGGGGCTCAGCTTCTTCAGATCGTCCCAGTAGAGATCGATCGCCGTCTGCTTGAACTGCGGCCCGAAGTCGACCGACTTGATGCCGGACTTGGTCTGAGTGGCCAATGTCGCCTTGGTGGTGTCGGCTGTGTATTTCTCATTGTCCTGTTCAAACCAGACGACCGCATCGTCGATGACCTTGCGCTGCGCGGCATCGAGCGAATCGTACTTGCGCTTGTTCATCAGGATATTGACGATCACGTTGTAGAAGCCGGGATCGACGCGCACCTTCGTCAGCTTTTCCCAGCCGAAATCCTCGATACCCCAGAGCGGCCAGCCAAAGCCCTGCACCGTGCCGCGTTCGAGCGCGGTATAGACTTCCGGTGCCGCGATGTTCACGCCGGCAATGCCGTAGTGCTTGAAAATGGCGTTGTAATTCGGCTGGCCGCGAAAGCGCAGACCCTTGAGGTCGTTGATCCCCGAGACCGCCATCTCCTTGGTGAGATAGAGATGGAACGGCACGCCGATGCCGTAGGTGGTCAGATACATCGAATCCATCCGCTGGATGGCGATCTTGTTGAGCGCTTCATAAGCGCCGGACTTGCGCTGCTCGGCCAGCGACATGTCGGAGAGGATCTGCGCGTCGCCCTCCACCATCACGCTCTTGTAATAGGTCGGCGGGATGGAGGCGATGTCGAGCACGCCGGTGCGCACGGCTTGCGCCTGGCCGTCGGCCGGAACCGCTTCCGGGCCACCGACGATGCGGATCTGCAGCACGCCCTTGCCGGTCTCGTTGACGTGATCGACGAAGCGCTTGAACGGAATGCCGTAGGTGGTGGTGGGCGGCACGAAGACGGCGGCCTTGAGCGTGATTTCCGCGGCCGATGCGCCGTTCGCGGCGAATAGACATCCAAGGGCTGTCACCAGAAACCGAAGGGGCGGGGAGGCCAAGCGGGGCTGCGCACGCATAACAAAATCTCCTTCGGTTTTAAAGAATTACGGTAATAAACAATGTTTCTGTCTTATAATGCAGTCAAGAGCCTTTTTGTAGCAAAACCGATTATTATTCGAGCAATATATGCTGCATTGCAGCGCAATTGGTGTGTGGTGGCCATTTCTTTCGCGGCGCCGCAAGGTCGTCGCCATACGACGGATGCCGGTTCTCGGAACTGCCAAGTAGTGCTTGCAGTGCAGGCATTGCTTCTATGTGGCTCAGGCGAGCCGGCTGGAGGCGGATCGTAAGGGCGCCGCGGTTCAATCCTATCTGCCTGAATTTTTCGCTTTCAAAACCGAAGAAGATTCTATTTTATGATGCAGTATAGAGCCGGCGCAGTGCCGCTATCCTCAGTTTTCCGCCCTTTGCGCGGGCCTAACGGAGAATGTCATGGCCAAAATCAGACATATTGCCATTCAGGTGCCCGATCTTGAGAAGGCCGCGGCCTTCTATGAGGGCGCGTTCGAACTGAAGCGCGTCAGCCAGGTCGACAGTCCGATCGGCAATGCCATCTCGCTGTCGGATGGCGTGATGAACCTCACCCTGCTGCATTTCCCCGAAGGCACGATCGGCGGCAAGGGCGGTCCGGATTGGGCGGGCCTGCATCATTTCGGCTTCGTCGTCGACAACGAGGACGAGACCGCCGAGAAGATCAAGCAGCTCGGCGGCCAATTCTTCATGCAACTGCCGAGCTATCCCGGCGTCGATGCCGAGAAGAAGTTCAAGGACATCAACGGCATTGTCTTCGACGTCTCGGCGCACGACTGGCGGCAGTCGAAGGACGTCTGATGCGTATCCTGGCCATCAGGGAAAAGACGGTTGCGCTGGGCTCGGCCAGCCGCAACTCCAGCATCGGCTTCGGCGGTATGACGGCGAGCGCGCTCGCCATCCACACCGACGTGGTCCGTGATGGCCGGCCCGTGGTTGGGCTCGCTTTCGATTCCATTGGTCGCTATGGCCATGGCGGTTTGCTGCGTGAACGTTTCATCCCGCGCCTCGCCGCAGCCTCGCCTGAATCTTATTCCGATGGCAGCGGCGGCATCGATCCGCATAAGGCCTGGGCCATCGTCATGGCGGACGAGAAGCCGGGCGGTCATGGCGAGCGCAGCGGCGCCGTCGGCCTCATCGATGCGGCGCTGTGGGATCTCAAGGCGAAACTCGCCGGCGAACCTCTGTGGAAAGTGCTGGCGGATGCGTCCGGGCAAGTCACTGACAGACAGGCAGCCGATGGCCATGTGCCTGTCTATGCCAGCGGCGGCCATTACCGCGATGTCGATGACATCAAGCTTCTCTGCGCCTACATCAGCCGCGCCGTCGATGAAGGCCACCGCCGCTTCAAGATCAAGATCGGCGGCGTGACTTTGGCGGAAGACGTGGCGCGTGTCGCGGCGATCCACGCATTGCTTGGCCCCGGCATGTCGCTCGCGGTCGATGGCAACGGCACGTTCGATCGCGCAAAAACCCTGCGCTACGTGGACGCCTTGGCGCCCTTCGCTCTCGCCTGGATCGAGGAGCCCGTGCATCCGCTCGATTACGATCTGCATCGCGAAATCGCCGCCGCCTCGCCCTTGCCGCTGGCGACCGGCGAGAATCTCTTCTCCCGCGACGACGCGCGCAATCTCTTGCGCCACGGCGGCCTGCGGCCCGAGCGCGACATGCTGCAATTCGATATTTCGCTGAGCTACGGCCTCGTCGAATATCTGCGCATCCTCGATGATCTCGAGACCCATGGCTGGAGCCGCCAGCGTTGCGCGCCCCATGCCGGCCATCTGTTCGCGGCCCATTGTGTCGCCGGCCTTGGGCTCGGCCTCGCCGAAGTGGCGATGGATCAAGCGAGCCTGTTCGGCAGTCTGACCGCGCATCTGCCGCTGCACGACGGCAAGGCCGTTCTGCCCGATCGCCCCGGCACCGGCCTGGAAACCTGCCCGCCGTTTCAAACGATCTTCGAAGACCTTCTCCAGTGAGGCCCACCATGACCGAACCTCATGCCCTCGATATCCCGACCGCCGATGATATCCGCGGTCTTGTGCGCCCCGACCATGTGCATCGGCGCGCCTATGCCGATCCCGCCGTGTTTCAATTGGAACAGGAGCGCATTTTCGGCCGGCTCTGGATCTATGTCGCCCATGAAAGCCAGGTGAAGAAGCCGGGTGATTTCGTGCGCACGCGGCTTGGCGGCCACGAAGTGCTGGTCACGCGCGGCGAGGATGAAAAGATCAACGTCTTGATCAATCGCTGTCCGCATCGCGGCGCGCGCCTCTGCATGGTCGATCAGGGCACCAGCCGGCTGTTCAGCTGTCCCTATCACGCCTGGGTGTTCAAGCCGGATGGCTCCCTCTCGTCAGTGCCGCATCGCCAGAGCTATCCGGCGAGCTTCGATCTCAACGATTCGAACAATCACATGCAGCGGATTAAGCAGATCCAGACCTATCGCGGTTTCATCTTCGCGACGCTGAATGAAAATCCGGAGCCTTTGCTCAATCATCTCGGCGCGATGACTGAGGTGATCGACAATCTCGTCGATCGCGCGCCCGATGGCGAAGTGGAAATGGGCGAATCCTATTTCTCGGTGGAATATCGCGGCAATTGGAAGCTGCACATGGAAAATGCCGCGGACATTTTCCACCCAAGCTTCGTGCATGCTTCGTCGGTCATGCCGGCGCGCAAGGCGCCCGCCAATGCCTCGATCCTCGATCAGGATCAGACACGCGAAATGCTGCTCGCCAACGGCTTTGGCTTCAAGGAGTGGGAGGGCATCCAGCTCAACGGCCTGCCAGGCGGCCATGCCTATATGACCAATATCTATTCCAACGGCGTGCTGGTGCAGAAAGAGGCCGATCCGGTGGCGACGCAATATCGCGCCGCGCTCACCGCCAAAGTCGGCGAGGAGCGCGCGACCGTGATTCTCGGCATGAACCGCTTCAACAACATCGTCTATCCCAATCTCATCATCAATGCGCAGTACCAGCAGATGCGGGTGGCGACGCCGATCGCCGTCGATCGCACCTTGGTGCGTATCTATTGCTTCCGTCTCAAAGGCGCGCCGGACGAAATGTTCCACCGGTCGGTGCGCTTCCTGACGACATTAGGCTCGCCGGCCTCGATGATCTTCTCCGACGACATCGAAATGCTCGAACGCTGCCAGCAGGGCTTGTCGAAGGACGAAGGCCCCTGGGTCGATTTCTCCCGCGGCCTCGACAGCGATCGCCGCGATTCAAATGGCATGCTTTCGGGCGCGGCAAGCGAAATGCCGATGCGCGTCCAGTTCCAGGCATGGCTGAATTACCTGACCGCCGAGGCTGCCTGATGCTCGACCAGACGACCCAAAGACAGATCGAGCTTTTTTTGTTCGAGGAGGCCCGTCTCCTCGACAATGGTGATTTTCAAGGTTGGCTGAAGCTCTACGAGCCGCAGGGCATTTATTGGATGCCGAGCAAGCCCGGGCAGACCGATCCGCTGAATGTCGCCTCGATCATCTACGAGGACCACGGCATCCTGTCGATCCGCGTCCAGCGGCTCCTGGAAGAGCGCGCTTTGGTGCTGACGCCGATGCCGCGCACCACCCATGTGGTCGGCAATATCGAGGTCGAGCCGGCGGGGCAGGAAGAAGGTGAAGCGGCCTTCAAGGTCGGCGCCACGTTCATTTGCGTCGTCCATCAAGGCGACAAACAGACGCTCTATTCAGGCCGCCATTCCTATGATCTGGTTCGCTCGGGCGAGGCGTTTCGAATCAAGATGAAGCGGGTTGCCTTGATGAACAGCGACGCCACGCATGCACCGATGACCATTCCGTTGTAAGGATGTCCCTTGTCGGGACGCCCGTTATAGGGACGAAGGAGAGCATGGTTCAGGTCAAGAAGAAGGAAATCCGGCAGGCTATCCTGGATAGCGCCTATGACCTCTTCTCTGAGCGCGGCTATCATAGCACCACTTTGCAGGAGATCGCCGATCGGACAGGGATCGGCGTCAGCAGCGTCTACTCTTATTTTCCCTCGAAGATTGATCTGCTCTATGCGGTCCTGGTGCCCTGGTACAAGGAGGCCTTCGAGCGGCTCGAAAAGCGCGTCAACAAGCAGAAGGACAATCGCGAGAAGCTGCGCACCATCATGCTGGGTGTGTGGCGCGACATGCCCGAGGAGAATGTCGGCCTCGCCAACAGCCTGATGGAGGCTTTGGCCTCGGCCGATCCGAAGAAGCCGAAGCCGGTCCCGCTGCTGAAATGGACCGAAGACCGTTTGATGGAGATGCTGAAAGGCGTGCTGCCCGGCAACGGCTTCGATTATGAAGTGCTGCCGAACCTGTTCATGATGGCCAACGACGGTTTCGTCATCAACCGCCGCCTCAACGATCTGCGCGACATCGAGCGCCTGTGCAACGCCATGTGCGACATCATTCTGGGACCAGCCGCGAAGGGCTGAGTTGCTGGCCTCTCGGTGTCATTCCCGACGCGCCCAAAGGGCGCGAGCGGGAATCCAGAGCGAGCGGTTAAACCTTAAGTGGTGACCGCGCGACAGTTTCGACCAAGATTCTACCACTCGCCCCTGGATCCCCTCTCAGCCGCTGCGCGGCCGTCGGGGATGACACCAAGGGTTTTCAGATGGCTTGCGTCGCGATGGCGCGGCGCGCCTCTCCAAACGAGACGAGTTGCCGCGTCCGTTCATCCCACAGCGTCTTACGCACGCATTTCAGGCTCTGCAGCAAGGTGATGCGATGGACCGCGATGAGCTGCGGGTGGTCGCGCAGGACATTGGGCAAGCGATAGAACGGAATCTTGCTGCTGAGGTGGTGAACGTGGTGGATGCCGATATTGGCCGTGAACCACCTGAGAATGCCCGGCAGATCATAGTGAGAGCTGCCGTGCAGCGCCGCCTCGTGAAAGCTCCAGGCCTCGCCGCGCGCCCAGAACGTGTCCTCAAACTGGTGCTGGATATAGAACAGCCAGACGCCGACGGACGCCGCGAGAATCACGATCGGTACATGCACCAGCAGGAATGGCCCGATGCCCACGAGCCAGATCAGCGTTCCTGCGAGCGCAGCGATCGCAAGATTCGTTCCCATCGTGCTGAGCCAGGGCCGCCATCCGTCGCGCATCATGCCCTTGGGCAGGCGATGTTGCAGAATGAACAGATAGGCCGGGCCCAGGCCGAACATCACGAGCGGATGCCGGTACAGGCGATAGAGGGTGCGCCGCCATGTCGGCAGGCTGTAGAATTCGCGCACCGTCAGCGTGTCGATGTCGCCGATGCCACGATGATCGAGGTTACCGGCATTGGCATGATGGGTGGAGTGCGTGGAGCGCCAGAAGCCGTAAGGGGTCAAAGTCATGACGCCGATGGTCCGGCCGATCCAGTCGTTCGCCGAACGGTTGCGGAAGTAGGCGCCATGGCTGCAATCGTGCTGGATCATGAACAGACGGACGAGAAAGCCGGCTGCCGGCACCGCCAGGAGCAGGGCGATCCACCAATAGCCCAGGGTATAGGCGGCCCAGGCCAAGGCCCAAAGCGCGGCCAGAGGCACGATCGTAATGCCAAGTTCTAGAATGCCGCGGGCGTTGCTGGGGGTGCGATAGCGGGCAAAGAGACGTGCCAAGGCGCGTATTTCGACAGGATTCTGAACCATTGACCCTCGTGACCCCAAACGGGCTTCTCGCCCCGGCACGAGATGTCGCGCGCCGCCGGTGGGGAGGATAGAGGACGTACTGTCGCGCCCGGTCGAACGCCTAATGCGTTAAACCGCCTGGCGCGTCGGGGGGCACCTCGACGGGGGCGGTTTGGTCCTGCGACGGGGCCGGCCCGTTGGCTTTGATATTCACCGCATCGCCCTGTCCCATGAGCGCCAGAGCGACGGTCGGATTCATGCTGTCAACCATCGAAGAGGGCATGAGAATGGTGGCGCCCCGTTCCTTGGTGGTCTCGTAGATGATGTTCATGGCGCGCAAATGCAGGGCCGCCGTCTGACTGCCATAGGTCGTGGCGGCATCGACAAATCTCTCGGCGATCTCCGCCTCCGCCGACGCCAGAATGACGCGCGCCTGTTTCTCGCGCTCCGCCTGCGCCTGTCGCGACATGGCATCCTGCAAGGCGACGGGAATGGCGACGTCGCGGATTTCGACCGACTTCACCGAAATGCCCCAGTCGGTCGTCTTGCGGCCGATTTCATCGCGCAGAAACGCATCGGCTGCCGTCCGCTCGGAGAGCAGCGCCGAGAGCATCGACGACCCAATCATTTCGCGCAGCGACGTCTGCGCCACACGATCGATGGCTTCGCGATAGTTGGTGATGTTCAAGGCGGCGTTCTGCGCATTGTGGACGAACCAGAAGATGATGGCGTCCACATTGACGGGCACCGTATCTTTGGTCAGCGCCGCCTCGGCGCTGAAGGCGGTGGTCTGAATGCGCTCGTCGATCACCGCCACCACATTGTCGATGATCGGAATGATGAGAAAAAGGCCGGGCCCCTTGACGCCATGCAATTTGCCGGCGCGCAGGATCACGAACTTCTGCCAGGTGTTGGCCATCTTCAGCGCGAGCGCGATGATGACGGCGGCGATGATGAAGGCGCCAGCCCAATAGGGGCTGCCGTTGACGCCCAAGGCGATGCCGACGGCGGCACAGGCCAAAGTGAGAAAGAGGGTGATGGGGTTCATAGGGGAACTCCCGAACAAGCGGTCAGTCCCCACAACGATATTATACCCTCTCCCAAGCGATGTCTAAGCCAGAGCGCGTTAAATTAAGTTCATGATCGAAAACGCTTTCCGCCCGGTGTTAGAGCGCGCCAGTCCGGCCTAGTTCCAGCAATATTCCATCTGGTGAAACGCTGCCGCGTCACCCCTCCATCCGGCCGGCAAAAGTGGGAGACATCTGCATCCTCTTTCATTGCTCTTTCATTGAAGAAGTCGATGCTCAACTCCACCCAGTCCTCTTTCCGCCGTCGTCTGCTGAACCGTGAATGTCTGGTCGGCAGTTTCATCAAGACGCCGACCAGCCATGCCATCGAAATCATCGGCGGCACCGGCTTTGATTTCATCGTCATCGATCAGGAACATGCCCCCTTCGATCACGGCTCGACCGACGTGTCGCTTCTGGCGGCGCGCGCGGCGCAGACGGCCGGCGTGGTGCGCGTGCCGGTGCTGTCGGCCGATGCCATCCAGTCGGTGCTCGACTGCGGTGCCGTCGGCGTGCTGGCGCCGCATGTGGCGAGCGTCGCCCAGGCGCAAGCTTTGGTGTCAGCCTGCCGCTATCGCGGCGGCGCGCGCGGCTTTTCGGGCGTTACGCGAGCGGGGGGCTATGGCGGCAGCAAAATGTGGAATCTGGTCGATGCCGCCGATGCGAGCGTCGCGACCATCGCCATGATCGAAGACCCGGCGGCGCTCGATGTCATCGATGCCATCGTCGCGGTCGACGGGCTCGATGCGGTGTTCATTGGCCGTGGCGATCTCACCGTCGCTTTCGGCGCGCCGACCCGCGATGCGCCGGTCATTCGCGATGCGGTCGATGCCATCATCGCCGCGGCCAAAAAAGTCGGCAAGCCGGTCTGCGTCATGGTCGATGGCGCCGAGGAAGCCGCCGACTTCGCCGCGCGCGGCGCGAGCGCCTTCATCGTGTCGTCCGATCAAGGTTTCTTGCGGAAAGCCGCGGCCCAGGCCCTGGCCGAAATGTCCGCCTTGAAAGCGGCGAGCTAAGGGAGAGAGCCATGGCTTTTCATGCCGATGATCCACGCGCCAAATTGGCCCCGGCAACGCCGGCGAAAGCTGCGCCGGTGACGGCCTTCGCCGGCGCCGACTACGCCCGCTTCTATTCCGAGCCGCCGCAGGACAACGAACCTCTGGCGCGCACCTGGTATGCGCGCGGGCAGAATTTTCTCGTCGCCTTCTCCGATGTGAAGGCCGGTGCGAAGCTGGCGCGCCCCAACCACCCCGATGAGTATTGCGTCCTGCTGCCCGATGCGGCGACAGGCGCGCGTCTGTCGGCGCGTGGCGAAACGGTGGAGACGCCGGGCAATTCCATCGCCTTCATGCCGCCAGGCGATTCCGAAGTCGTCGCGGCGCAGGACGGCCGCATCATCCGCATTTTTTCCACGGTGGCGAACGATCTGGCGGCGCGCTGCGCCAATGCAGCCTCCTATGCCAAGCCGCATCCGAATGTGGCGCTGTTGCAGCCCTGGCCGCAGCCGCGCGGCGGCTGGAAGATCCGGCGCTACAGCCTGGACGTGACCGAGGGCGAAGGCCGCTTCGGCCGCATCTTCCGCTGCACCAACTTGATGATCAACATGCTCGATCCCAGGGACGGCGTGCGCGACATCGCCAAACTCTCGCCACATCATCACGATGATTTCGAACAGGGCTCGCTGGTCATCGACGGCGCCTATATCCACGACATCCGCTGGCCGTGGACACCAGACATGCGCATCTGGCGCGACGACGAGCATGAATTCATGGCCGCGCCGTCGCTCACCGTCATTCCGCCGCCGTCGGTTCACACCTCGCGCTCGGTGGTGCCCGGCCTCAATCAGATGATCGATATTTTCTCGCCGCCGCGCCTCGATTTTTCCAACAAGCCCGGCTGGGTGATCAATGCCGACGATTATCCGATGCCCGGCGAAACCGCTTAACAGAAGCCTTCAAAGGAGGATTCCATGACGACCACCAAGACGACCACCAAACAAGCTCACCCCCGCGCCGCTGAAATCGAAAAGCTCCTCGTCGGCGCCATCGATCTGCACTGCCACAGCGGCCCCGCCGCCATGCCACGCATTCTCGACCATCACGATGCGATGATGGATTGCGCCGAGGCGAAGTTCCGCGCGCTGCTTTACAAGGATCATTTCTATCTCGGCACGCCGCACGCCATCATCCTGGAAAAGCTGGTGCCGAACACGGGCGTAAAGTTGTTCTCCGGCATCGTGCTCAACAATGCGTCTGGCGGCTTCAACCCGCATGCGGTCGATCACGCCATCAAGATCGGCGCCAAGCAGGTGTGGATGCCGACGCTCTCGGCCAAGAACCATATCGACGTGCTGGCAGCGGGGACGGTGAAGACTTTTCCGACGACCGCCAAGAAAATGCTCGAGCCGATTCCGCTGACGGTGTTTGGCGCCGATGGCAAGCTGATCGACGAAGTGAAACAGATCCTCGATCTCATCGCTGAAGGCGACGTCATCTTGGCTGGCGGCCATCTTGCCACCGCCGAAATCTTCGCCGTTTTCGAGGAAGCGAAAGCGCGTGGCGTCAAGAAGATGCTGGTCAATCACCCGACCTATAAGGTGAACAGCATCAACGATGCCGAGATTCGCGGTCTGGCCGCACTCGGCGCCGTGATGGAACATTCGATCTGCATGTTCGTCGAGGGCGGCTCGAAGAAGTTCGAGCCGGCGGAGCTGAAGCGCGTCATCGACGTGGTTGGCCCCAGCAGGACGGTTCTGTCCTCTGACCTTGGCCTAAAGAACGCGCCGCGCCCGGTCGATGGCTATCGCGAGATCGTCGGTCACCTGCTCGACCTGCAGTTCACCGATGCCGAGATCAAGGCGATGACCGGCGACAACGCCGCGGCGCTGCTGAATCTGGAAACGAAGCACTAGCGGATATTGATTCACTTCGGTGTCATCCCGGACGCACCGCAGGTGCGTCCGGGATGACACCGAGGCCTCAGCATAAAAAAAGCGCGCCGGCGAAACCGGCGCGCTTTGCTTTTTGAAATCCTTCGTCGTCAGTCGAGCGAGATCTTCGCCTCTTTCACCACTTCGGCCCATTTGGCGAACTCGCTGGCCTGCGCCTTGCGGATCGCCTCCGGGCCGCCGCCGATCGCGCGCATGCCGACCTTTTCGAGCTGCGCCTTGCCTTCATCGCTGCGTACCCAGGCGTTGGCGGCCTTGCTGAGGCTTTCGACGACCGGCTGCGGCATGCCCTTGGGGCCGACGAGCGCGAACCAGGATGCTGCATTGAAGCCGGGCAGGCCGGATTCGTTGAGAGTCGGAACTTCGGGCAGTTGCGGCGCGCGGGCATCGGCGGTGACAGCGAGGGCGCGCACGTTGCCGGCTTTCGCCAGTTCGATATAGGGCTGCAGGAAGTCGATCGCCACGTTGACGACGCCGGCGGTGACGTCGGCGGCGAGCGGCGCCGAACCGCGATAGGGCACGTGCGTCATCGTGAAACCGGCCGTCCGTTGCAGCAGTTCGCCAACCATATGGCCCATCAGGCCATAGCCGGGGCTGCCGAAAGAGAGCTTGCCGGGATTGGCCTTGCCATAGGCGATTAACTCGGCCAGCGTTTTCGCCGGCACGGACGGATGCACGGCGATCACCACATTGACGTCACCGATCAAGGCGATCGGTTCGAAATCGGCGGTCGGGTCGAAATTCATCGATTTGTAGAGCAGCTTGTTGGTGGCGAGCGGGCCGGAGCTGGACACAAACAGGGTGTAACCGTCGGGTGTCGCGCGTGTTACCATGCCGGCGGCGATATTGCCGCCCGCGCCAGGGCGATTGTCGATGACGAAGCCCTGGCCGAATTCGGCGCGCAGTTTTTCGGCCAGGAAGCGGGCGACCACGTCGGTGGAAGCACCGGCCGGAAACGGTACGAACATCGTCACCGGGCGCGCCGGCCAAGCCTGCGCGAAAGCGCTTTGGGTCAAAAGGCTCGGCGCCAAGGCACCGGCGCCAGCAAGTGTCGCCGCGAAAGCGCGGCGGGTCATGATCGGCATGAAAATCCCTCTCCTCGGAACGCGGCCTAAGGCGCGTTATCAGCGCGACGATATGGCTGGTGGCCGCGTTTCAAGGGCAGAAACCCGCCGTCATTTCTCATCCTGAAACGCACCGGGCAGGGGCGCCGACAATTGTTCGAGCTGAGCCTCGATATTGGCCGCCGCCTTTTTCAGCGGATGGATGATGCGGGCGCGATCTTCCGGCGTGGTGACGACGGAGCGGAAGTAAGTGACGCCGAAGGTGGCGACCACCCGTTCGCCTTGCATCAGCGGCACGGCGATCGTGTCGGAACTGCGCGGCTCCACGTTGCTGTCGCGATCGGTATAGCCGCGAAAGCGCGCTTGCGTGATCAGCCGCTCGAGATCGTCGTCGGTGAGGCTACGGTTTTCGGGATCGGACGACGTGCGCATGGCGGCGCGCAGGATCTGGCGTTCTTCCTCCGGACAAAAAAGCAGATAGGCGCGGCCGAGTGCCCGCCCGCCCAAGGTCAAGCGATAGCCGAGCGTCGCATGGAAAGGTGAGATCGGACTGTCGGGAATGGTGCTGTAGCGCACGACCACCGCGTCGCGATCGAGCAGGCAAACGGCGCAGGGCCATTTGATCTGCGAGGTCAGCGCCGTCGCCCAGGGTCGCGCCGCTTCGATCACCAGCGGCGCGCCATGGAAGCCGGCGCTCAAGCGCTGCACGGCCGAGGTCACCTGATAGCCCCGCATGCGCTCGTCGCGCACCACATAGCCGGCGGCCATCAGGGTTTCGAGCAGGCGCACGATGGTCGGCTTCGGCATGCCGGTGCGCTTATGCAATTCGCCGACGGTCGCCAGGCTTGTGCGATTGACCTCGGCCAGAAGCTCCAGCGTTTTGACGACCGATTGAACCGGATGAAACGACAGCACGCGCGCACCAGGGCTAGCGGGAAGAGACACGGCCTGATCTTAAGGTCTTTCGCCGCCGTGAGAAACGGCAAGCGTATCGACTGGGGCGGCGCAGGCACGCAGCGCCGACAAAGTGTTGCGGTCGATCCTCACGGTTTCTTGCTGCGTTGCAGCGGTGCGCCATTTCATCTCGCCGGGCGTGCGGATCGCCGTTGTATCGGGCGCCCGCCGGGCCTGGCGGATATGTTCGCGTTGGGCCTGCGCCCGCTGCGGTAGATCGTCGGCCCCGAAGGCTTGCGGGTTCAAGGCAAGAAAAAGAAAGGCGCAATCGTTGGGTTTGCTCGTGTCGCCGTAAAGCGCATTGATTTCGCTGCCCACCGCACCGCCTGAAAGCAGGCCACAGGCCATGTCGATCGCCATCGCCAGAGCAAAACCCTTCGGCCCGCCAGTCGGCAACAGCAGCCCCTTGATCGCTTCCGCCGCGCTCGTCGTCGGCAGGCCCTCGGCCGTCACTGCCCAATTGCCGGGGATCGGCTCGCCGCGTTGATGATGATGGCGGATGCGCCCGAGCGCGCCTTCGCTCATCGCGACATCGACCACCACCATTGGTTCATCGGCGGTGGGAATGGCTATTGCGATCGGGTTGTTGCCGACCACGGCTTCGGCGCCGCCGGGTGCCGGCATCAGCGGCCGGGTGTTGGACATGGCGATGCCGACCATGCCGGCTTGCGCTGCTTGCGCGACATAGCGGCCGGCGGCACCAAAATGAAAACCATGCCGCACGGCGACGGCACCGATGCCGAAACGGCCAGCCTTCTCGATGGCCAGCGCCATCGCCTGTTCGGCGGCAAGATGGCCGAGCATATGGCGGGCATCGAGCACGGCGACCGCGCCATGGTCGCTCACCGTCTCGGCGCGATCATGGGTCGAGACCGAGCCCTTGCGCATGCGCTCGAGATAGACAGGCGCATGCATCAGGCCATGCGATTTCAAGCCTTGCTGCTCGGCCTCGATCAGCGCCCGGGCAATCCGCTGCGCGCCAGCCGAAGACAGACCGGCGTCGGCAAACAGGGCCGCGACCTCGTCGGTCAAGGCGGTGACCGACAGCAGAATGCTTTCAGATTGTGATGACAAACTCGCTCCCTCCCCATGGCAGGCCGGACAGAAAATAGGCCGGCTTTAGTCCGCCACGGGCCACTCCCAGGTTATTTCACCCAGCGAAACGATAGCGGCTTTTGGCGGCGGCGCAACGGGCGCTCGCTAGATGTGGCGCTCTGTCCAGCCCGGGGGTGGCAAGGTTGGGCAAGAGGATTACGCAGGAGGGGCTGAATGGCGATCACCTATGATCTGGTCAAGGAGGTCACGGCCGATCTTTACAATTGGTCGCTGCGCCGCATTCCTGAAAGCTCGAAAGCCAAGCTGCGCGAAGCGGTCGCGACCGAAACCGTGCCGCATGCCCGCGAAACCCTGGCCTTGATGTTGGCGAGCGCCGAGACTGCGGAAACGACCGGCCGCTTTCTCTGCTCCGATGCCGGCGTGCCGAGCTATACGATCAAGATCGGCTCGCGCGTGCGCATGGAAGGCGACATTCGCCAGGCCATCGTCGACGGCTTCGAACATCTGGTCGAGACGATCCAGCCGCCGATCATGCGCTTCGTCACCCATCCGCTGACCAATGAGCGCAGTTTCAAAGGCAAGGACATGCCTTTGGTCTCCTGGGAGCTCATAGGCGATGTCGATTACATGGACATCACCTGCGCGCCCAAGGCGCTGGGGGGCGGCCGCTGGGCGGCGATCGAAACTTTGGTCAGCCCCAGTCTTGAAGAGATCGAGCGCTGCATTCTGGAGATGGTGATGCGCGCCGGTGGGCAGCATTGCCCGCCCGTTGTCATCGGCGTCGGCATCGGCGGCACCTTCGATCACGCGGCGAAACTGTCGAAGGATGCGACCTTGCGGCCCTTCGGCACGCGCCATCCCGATCCGATGGTGGCCGATATGGAAGAGCGCCTCACCCGCGCGGTCAATCAGACGGGCTTTGGCCCGATGGGCTGCGGCGGCACGACGACCACCTTCGGCGTCCATATCGATTATGCCTCGGGTCATGGCTTCACGCCGATCGCCGTATCGTTCAACTGCTGGATCAACCGGCGCACGCGGGCGAAGATCTACAATTCCGGTGTCGTGGAGCGCATCGAATGAACACTTCATCTTTACGCCGCCTGCGCTTGCCCCTGACGCCCGATGAAGCGCGCACTTTGAAAGCCGGTGATTTGGTGCTGCTCGAAGGCGATGCTGTCGCCACCGTCGGCATGCCGACGCAAAAGCGCATGGTCGCCGAAGTCGAAGCCGGCCGCGAAATGCCCTTGCCGATGCGCGGCGGCGCCTTCTTCCATATGGGCGTTTGTTACGACGAAGAAGACGGCCGGCCGACGCGCATGCACTACGTCAATCCGACCACGTCGAGCCGCTTCAACGCTCTGATGCCGACCTTGATTCGCGGCCTCGGTCTCACCGCACTGGGCGGCAAGGGCGGGCTGTCGCGCGAAAGTGTCGAGGCTATGCGCGACGTCGGTTGCATTTATTTCTCCTTCGTCGGCGGCGCTTCGGCGCTGTTGAGCCAGGGCGTCGAAAGCGTCGTCGATGTCGCCTGGACAGATCTGATCATGCAATTTCGTCTCAACCAGATCCGTCTGTCTGGCTTCGGGCCGGTGACGGTCGCCATCGATGCCCATGGGGAATCGATCTACGAGCGCATCATGGTCTCGGCGCAGGCGCGCCTGCCGGATATTCTGGAAAACCTTCGCCGCCCTTCGCAAAGCTGAACGAGAAACTGATGAAAGCAATCGAGATCACCCGGCCCGGCGGGCCTGAAGTGCTGGCCTTCTGCGACCGGCCGATGCCGCAGCTTGGTCCCGATGATGTGCTGATCCGCGTCAAGGCGGCGGCGGTGAACCGGCCCGACGTGCAGCAGCGGCGCGGCCTCTATCCGCCGCCGCCCGGCGCCACCGATCTGCCCGGGCTCGATGTTTCAGGCGTCATCGAACAGGTCGGCGCCAACGTCACGCAGTGGCAAGCCGGCGATGAAGTCTGCGCGCTGGTCAACGGCGGTGGCTATGCCGAATTCTGCGCAGTACCGGCGCTGCAATGCATGCCGCTGCCGAAGGGCAGCAGTTTCGTCGAAGCGGCGGCTTTGCCGGAAGCCTTCTTCACCGCCTGGAATAATGTCATCTGGCTCGGGCGATTGAGCGATGGCGAAACGCTTCTGGTGCAGGGCGGCACCAGCGGCGTCGGCATGGCGGCGATCCAGATGGCCAAGCAATTGCGCGGCGCGCGTGTCATTGCCACCGCGGGCACGGACGAGAAGCAAAGCAAGTGCCGCGAGATCGGCGCCGATATCACCGTGAGCTATCGCGGCGATTGGGTCGCCGACGTTGTCGCCGCGATCGGCAAGGAGAAGGTCGACGTCGTGCTCGACGGCCAGGCCGGGCCTTATACGGAAAAGCAGTTGCAACTGCTGGCGCCCGATGGCCGCGTCGTCCTCATCGCCAGCCATCTCGGCGAGATGGCTGAGGTCAACGTGCGCAACATCGTCCGTCGCCGTCTTACCTTGACGGGCTCGACCCTGCGGCCACGGCCGGCGACCTATAAAGGCCGCATCGCCAGCGAACTGGTCGAACAGGTCTGGCCTTTGATTGAGAGCGGCCGCATTCAAAACCACATCTGCGCCACCTTCGATTGGCGCGACGTGCGCGACGCCCATGCTCTGATGGATGCGGGCGAACAGGTCGGCAAGGTGGTGCTGCGCGTCGAAGCAATCTAGGAGCGTGTGGTAGGTCGTCAGGAAATGCCCTATGAAGGCCTATTACGACGTTCCGTTCTTTTGCCCTGGATTGCTTCGCTGGGCTCGCAATGACGGTGTGGTTTTATGCCCGATTTACCTCCCGCCGTGCGGCGACCAATCCCGGCTGTCCTGGCTGTCGTCATTCGCGACAATCGCGTGCTGCTGGTGCGCCGCGCCAATCCGCCTGACGTCGGCCTGTGGGGCTTTCCCGGCGGCAAGATCGATCTCGGCGAAACCATCGAAGCCGCAGCGGTCCGTGAACTGTTCGAGGAGACGAGCGTTCGCGGTGAAGCGTGTGACGTCGTCACGGCCGTCGATGCGTTGGATCTCGATGCCGACCGGAATATCCGGCACCACTATATCTTAGTCGCGGTCCGCTGCCGTTGGATATCGGGCACGCCTGTCGCGGGCGACGATGCGCTGGAAGCCGCGTGGTTCGATCTCGACACTTTGGAGAGCGCCGATCTTGCCATGAGTTTCGGCGTCGCCGATGTCGCGCGGCAGGCGGCGAAGCGCGTTTGTCGGAAACCTTGAGTGTCATCCCCGACAGCCGCGCAGCGGCTGAGCGGGGATCCAGGGGCGAGCGGTAAAACGATCAACGCGGCAGCGGTTGCTCTGGATTCCCGCTCGCGCCTTCGGCGCGTCGGGAATGACACGGAGGGTTCTTTGCTGATATCGCTGCTTCCAAGCTGTTCGTATTTCAAATGATTGCCGATCGGAGATTCCCCCCATGGGTCGAGCCCTGCACCGCTTCTGGCGGATCACCTTCGGCATCTTGGCGGCTCTCGCGATCCTGCTCACCGGCGCCTGGGGCGCGCTGGCGCTCTGGTATCAATTCCCAGGGCCTCCCGTCGCGAAAGGTGCCGCTGTGGCGGTCTGGGCACTGCTCGCGCTGGTCGCCATCATCGCTTTGGTGATGGGGCATTGCAAAATTTCGCTGCTTTATGCCGGCGGCTTTGCCGCTCTCCTGCTCTGGTGGGTCAGTATCTCGCCCCGCAACGATCGGCTCTGGGCCGATGATGTCGCGCAAACCACGCGAGCGGAGATCGATCCTGGCAAGCCCGACATCGTGCGATTGACGCAAGTGCGCAATTTCGATTGGCGCAGCGAAGCCGATTATACGCCGCGCTGGGAAGCGCGCACCTATGATCTCTCGCGCCTGTCTTCGGTCGATCTCGCTCTGTCCTATTGGGCCAGTCCGTCGATCGCACACACGCTCGTCTCTTTTGGCTTTGAAGGCGGCGATCATGTCACCTTCTCGGTGGAGATCCGCAAGGAGAAGGGCGAGGATTTTTCGGAGATCGGCGGTTTCTTCAAGGAGTTCGAACTGAGCCTCATCGCCGCCGATGAGCGCGACATCATTCGCCTGCGCACCAACATCCGCAAGGAAGACGTCTATCTCTATCGCATCGACCTGACGCGGCCGGCCATGCGCTCTCTCTTTCTTGCCTATGTGGCGAAAGCCAACAGCCTTGCGGACAAGCCGCGCTGGTACAACACGATCACCGCCAATTGCACCACCATCGTCTATGAGATGGTCAAGCACATCGTGCCCGGCCTGCCGCTCGACACGCGGCTGCTGTTTTCCGGCTATCTGCCCGAATATATTCATGACGTCGGCGGCCTGGTGCCCGGCCACAGCCTCGACGAATTGCGCCGGACGGGCCGCATCGCCGAGCGCGCCAAGGCCGCCGATCGCGATCCGCAGTTCTCGCAGGCCATTCGCACCGGCATGATCGACTGAAAGCCATCCCGCGCAAATCGACGCTTCCCTCCATTTACAAAGATCAATTATATAGGTTATAGGTTGAAAGGGAGCCTGAGACCGTCCCAATGACGGCAGGTGGGAGAGGGAGAAATGCCTAAGATGCCAATATTTCGCCGAGGCGGCGCCCTTCTGGCTGCATGGATCTGCGCGACGACCGCTGTCGCTGCGCAAGAGGCGCCGCGCACCCGCACGATGGTCGAGGCCGGACCGGCCAAAATCGATGTCATCGCCGAGGGGCGCGGACCGCTGATCGTCATGCTGCCGTCGCGTGGGCGCGATTCCGAAGACTTCGATGCGGTCGCGGCGGGTCTGGCGAATGCGGGCTTCCGCGTGGTCCGGCCGCAGCCGCGTGGCGCCGGCGCCAGCACGGGGCCGACCGAGAATGTCCGCATGCAGGATCTCGCCGCCGATGTCGCTGCCGTTATAGCGCAAGAGAAGGCTGGTCCCGCGGTCATCGCCGGTCATGCCTATGGCAATTGGGTGGCGCGCATGGTGGCGACCGATCATCCGCAGCTCGTGCGCGGCATCGTGCTGATCGCCGCCGCCGCGAAAACTTTTCCCGATGAATTGCGCGCCGTCGTGCAACAATCCGGCGATCCGAAACTGCCTGACGAGACTCGGCTCGCCGCCCTCAAGCGCGGCTTCTTCTTGCCCGGGCACGATGCCTCCGTCTGGCTGAAAGGCTGGGCGCCGGCAGCGAACCGCATTCAGGGCGCGGCGGCCACGGCGACGAAACAGGCTGAATATTGGAACGGTGGTGGCGTGAAAATGCTCGATCTCGTGCCCGACAGCGATCCATTCAAGCCGAAAGAAAAATGGAACGAGAGCCGCGAGGAATTCGGCGATCGGGTGACGGTGAAAATCATTCCCAACGCCAGCCATGCGCTGATCCCGGAACAGCCGGCCGCGGTGGTGGAGGCGATCGCCAGTTGGATGAAGACATTGTGAGAATAACCTCGCCGATGTCGAGGACAAGGAGGGAAAGATGAAACGAGTTGCTTCAGGTCTGCTCGCCACTGTGTTGCTGGCCTGCGCTGTTCCCGTTCACGCGCAGGACTATCCGTCGAAGGCGATCAAGATGATCGTGCCGTTCGCGGCTGGCGGCCCCGCCGATCTCGTGGCGCGCGTCATTGGCGAAAAACTGTCAAGCGTCGCGGGCCAGCCCGTGGTCATCGAGAACCGTGGCGGAGCCGGCGGCATGACCGGCATCGGGCAGGTGGCGAAAGCGGATCGCGATGGTTACACGATCGGCATCGCCAGCTCCGGCACTTTGGCGCTCAATGTCGCTCTGAAACAGGCGATGCCTTATGATCCGCTGAAGGATCTTTACCTGGTGACGCAGGCGGTGTCGGCGCCGGAACTCCTGGTCGTCGGGCCGAAAGTTCCCGCCAAGGATTTCAAGGAATTTGTCGCTTTGGCGCGCGCCCAGCCGGGCAAGCTCAATTTCGCCTCCTCGGGCAATGGCGGCATGCCGCATCTGGCCGCCGAACTTCTGAAGATCGCCACCAAGACCGATATGGTTCACGTGCCTTATCCGGGTGCGGCGCCGGCGGTGAACGATCTTCTCGGCGGCCATGTGCAACTGATGTTCGCCGACGTGCCTGTGCTGCTCGGCGCCGTGCAGGCGGGACAATTGCGGGCGATTGCCGTCGGCAGCAAGAACCGCGTGCCCTTGCTGGCGGATGTTCCGACCACCGCCGAAGTCGGCGAGCCGGATGTGCTGGCCGACAATTGGTATGGCGTCGTCGCGCCGGCCGGCCTGCCGCAAGCCGTGGCGCAGAAGCTCTATGATCTCAGCATCGCAACCTTGCGTGCGCCCGACGTGAAGGATCGTCTGGAGAAGCAGGGGCTCGGCGTCGTCGGCAGTTCGTCGGCGGAATTCACCGCTTATGTGCGCAGCGAGATCGGGCGCTGGGGCAAGGTGGTCGAGATCGCCAATGTGAAGATCAACTGAGGGATCAGCCGGAGCCTTTGTGTCATCCCGGACACGCGCAGCGTGATCCGGGATCGAGAGGCGAGCGGTAGCATGTTAGAAAAAATAGCTGTGCGGCAGCTATTTCCAAGATTTTGACGTTTGCCCCTGGCTCCCGGATCGCACCTGCGGTGCGTCCGGGATGACACCAAGATGCGTCGCAACAGACCTAAAACTTCAGCCCCATCTCCTTGACCAGCGGTTCCCAGGTTTGCCGCTCGTCGCGTAGATATTGCCGCGCCTGATCGGGCGAACTGTCGATCGGCGTCATGCCTTGCAGATCCATCCGGTCGAGAAAGGTCTTGTCGGTCTTGGCGTCCGTCAGCGCTTTGTTCAGACGCGCCGCGATCTCCGCCGGCAGGCCAGCCGGTGCCATGAGGACGGAGAAGTTGCGCGAGACCAGGCTTGGATAGCCTTCCTCGGTGGCATTGGGCACTTCTGGCAAAAGGTTGGACCGACGCGGGCCGCCGATGACGAGCGCCGTCACCGCTTTCGATTGCACGAACGGCCGCAAGGTGGCGATGTCGCCGAAGATCATCTGCAATTCGCCGGACACCACGTCGGGCACGGCGGCGCTGGTGCCGCGATAGGGCACATGAACGGTCTTGATGCCGGTGGCGCGGTTCAAGAGTTCGGCAGCGAGATGCGGCGTCGTGCCAATGCCGGCCGAGCCATAGTTCAGCGCGCCAGGCTTTTCCTTGGCATAGGCGATGAACTCTTTGAACGTCTTCGGCGGCAGTTTGGCCGAGACGACGAGCACCTGCGGCGATTCCGCGATCACGCCGATCAGCGAAAAATCTTTCTCGATATCGATCGAAGCCGGATCGGCGCTCGGCGCAATCACCAGAGGGCCGGGAGAGCCGAGCAAAAGCGTATAGCCATCGGGGCGGGCGGTGCCGACATAGCGCGTGCCGACCAGGCCGCCGGCGCCGGGCTTGTTCTCCACCACGACGCCTTGGCCGAGCTGTTTCGACAAGGCTTCCGCCGTCGAACGGCCGGCGATGTCGACCGGGCCGCCGGCCGCATAAGGCACGACCAAAGTGATCGGACGGTTCGGATAATCCTGCGCCATTGCGGGCGCGACGACAGCCGTCAGCGCCGCCGCGAGCACGGCGCGTCTGCACATCAACATGGTTTCCTCCTCTAAGATTTATGATCGATGGCGCGCATCCAATCGACGACGGCGCGCGTAACAGCTTCCGGTTGTTCGGGGATCAGCGCATGGCTGGCGTTGCGGACGAGCGCGACGCTCACCCGATCGCCGAAATCCTCGCGCATTTCATTGCGCCGCTCCGGCGGCTTGAACGGATCGAACTCCGCCTGCAGATCGAGCAGCGGTCCATTGCCGCCCGACCAATAGGTTTCTTGCACAATGGCGGCGCGCGCCGCGCGCTGCGGCGCCTGCATATGCGGATGCCAGCCGGCAAGCCACGGTGTCGGATCATTGCCCGGCGCGAAGAAAGCCTTGCGCAAAGCCGCCAGCCTGACGTCATCAGGCAGTGACGGATCGCCGGCCTCGGTCACGGCGCGCGACAGATCGGCAGGGTAAGTTTTCGCCGCCGACGCCGCGACGACAATGCCGCGCACGGTGGCGGGAAAAGCGACGGCAAGCTGGCGCGCTACGTAATGGCCGAAGGCATGGCCCAGCACGACGGCCGGGCCGGCTTTTTCCGCGCCGATCACTTCGGCCACGTCCTGCGCCAGATCGCGCAAGGTGATGCCTTCCAGCGGGCCCTGGCTGTCGCCGATGCCGCGCGGCTGCGGCCGCAGCACGCGATAGCCGGCCTGCGCGATGCCTTGCGCCACATCGTCGTAATCGTCGGAATCGCGCGCCTGGGAGGGCAGCAGAACGATCAGCGGTCCTTGCCCTTCGGCGCGCACGCGGATCGTCACATCGTTATAGCGATGCAGATATTCTTCACGGACCCCAGACACGGCGTCTCCCCGCTTTGCAGTTGCCAAGTTGCGTTTCGGCTGTATATCAGACCTAATAATATAGGTTTATGATTTTTGTAAGAGGAAATTTACGGCGCTCGATTGACGTCGCCGGGCTGTTCGCCTTTGGGTTCAATATCAAACGGATGCTCCTGGATGATCGCTCTGCCTCTCCGCTCTAGTTCAAGGTCTCTCTGTCTGAGTTCTTGCCACGCCGGAAAGGGCCTTGGCGCATGATGAAGCTGCACTGGTCGCCGCGCTCGCCCTATGTGCGCAAGGTCATGCTGGCCGCCCACGAACTGGGCCTGGCCGATCGCATCGAGCGCCTGCGCACGGTCGTCGCCATGTCGTCGGCCAATGCCGATCTCATTCCCGACAATCCGTTGAACAAGATTCCGACGCTCGTGTTGGAGGATGGCCGCGTCCTGTTCGATTCCTACGTCATCCTCGAATATTTCGATCAGATTTCCGGGCGCCGTCCGTTGATCCCCACAGGCGGTGACGCGCGCCTCACGGCGCTGCGCCGGCACGCGCTCGGCAGCGGCTTTCTCGATCTGCTGATTCTTGCTCGCAACGAACGCGACCGGCCGGAAGCGCAGAAGTCGCCGGCTCATATGGAAGCCTTTGCCTACAAGCGCGCCGCAACTTTGCGGCATCTGGAGAACGAGGTAGCGACTTTCGCCACGGATGCGATCGGCATCGGTGAAATCGCTGTCGGTTGCGCACTGGCCTACAGCGACTTCCGCTTCGCCGCCGATCCTTGGCGCGATCGTCATCCGCGCCTGGCGCTGTGGCACGAAGCTTTCGAGGCAAGGCCCGCGGCGCGCGCCACGCAATTTCAGGATGGCTGACCAGATGGCTGACGCGCTTGCCGGTGTCTGCGATTGCCATGGCCACGTCATCGGCCCGCGGCCGCGCTTCGCCCAGGCCTCTTTCTCAGGCGACGTGCCCGAAGCCTGGCTCGACCGGCACCAGGCGGCGCTGGCAGAGATGGGCGCTTCGCGCGCGGTGATCGTGCAGCCGTCATCGGTCTACGGCTTCGATCACGCGGCCTTCCTCGACGCACTGCGCCAGCGGCCGAACGCCTATCGTGGCATCGCTGTCGCCGGCGCCGAGGTCAGCGAGGCGCAATTGCAGGCCTGGCACGCGGTCGGCGTGCGCGCCTTGCGCTTCGTCGACATCAAGACCGCGTCGGGCGGGCCGTTGCCCGGCAGCGTCGGCCTCGACGCGTTGGAAAAGCTGGCACCGCGCCTGCGCGCTCTGGGGCTGCATGCGCACATCTGGGCCGACTGCGAAGCGATCGTCGCCAACGAACAGCGTCTGCTGGCGCTCGGCCTCGACATCATACTCGATCACATGGGCAAACCGAATGTCGCCAGCGGTGTTGAAGATGCGAACTTCCAGCGGCTGTGCGCTTTGGTGCGCGACGGGCGCCTCTGGGTGAAGCTGGCGCTCTGCCGCAATTCGCGCGAGCTGCCCGATTATCCCGATCTCAGACCCTTCCACGACGCTCTGGTCGAGGCCAATCCCGATCAACTGCTGTGGGGATCGGACTGGCCGCATCTGCGCATGGGCGATCTGACGCCCGATGTCGGCCATCTGATGGCGCTTTTCCGGGCCTGGGTTGGCGACGAGGCCGCGGCGGTCCGCATCCTGGCTGAGAATCCAGCCCGGCTGTTCGGCTTTCCGGCCGCTTAAGACGCTGGCCCGTTTGCCGCATTGACCTCACCCCGGCTTTGCGTCTAAGGGAAGCGCCATGAGCACCGCCACCTTCCAGCATTCGTATTACGCGCCGCGCATCTAGCGGCAGGAAGGGCTTTGTCTTTTTCAACCGCTGTCAGCCAGCGGTTGGAGCGTGACCTCTGGCGTAGTCTCAAGAGGTCCATCGTGTTTCCTGGCAAACTTTCTGAACGTCCCCACCAGCGCCCGCGTCTGGGCATCATCGGCTTTGGCGCTTTCGGCCGCCTGATGGCTGAACATCTGCATCCGTTTTTCGATCTGCGCTGCCATGATCCGAAACACGCAGCCGGAGAGGCAGGGGCGCCGCAAGGCGTCACCTTCGTCGATCTGCCGGAAGCGGCGCGCTGCCCGATCGTCGTTCTGGCCATGCCGGTGGCGGCCATGGCGCAAGCGGTCGAAGCCATCGCGCCGCATCTGTCGCCGGGCGTGCTGGTGCTCGATGTCGGCTCGGTCAAGGCGCTGCCGGCTGAGATCATGACGGCGGGCCTGCCCGCTCATGTCGATGTCGTCGGCACCCATCCACTCTTTGGTCCGCAAAGCGCCCGCGGCGGTCTTGCCGGCTTGAAGATCGCGCTTTGTCCCATTCGCGGCAAACAGGCGCCGCGCATTGCCGCCTTCCTGCGTCGCCACTTCGCGCTCGATGTCATCATGACGACGCCGGAGGCGCATGACCGAGAAGCCGCCGCCGTGCAGGGTTTGACCCATCTCATCGCCAAAGTGCTGGTGCAGATGGAGCCCTTGCCCTCCACCATGACGACGCGCAGCTTCGATCTGTTGATGGAAGGCATCAACATGGTGCGCGACGACGCGCCGGAAGTCTTCGATGCCATCGAACGGCTGAATCCCTTTGCCGCCGAAATGCGGCGCAAGTTTTTCAGCCTTGCCGCCGAACTTGCCGATGAACTGGAAGGCGCCGACGCGGCGCGCCGCTCTGTTGCCACGCGTCAACAGAACGACGCGTCGGTGGCTTGAAATCTCCCACCGTTTCAATGAGACGGTGAGAGATACGAGAGGGCTTTATTTCAGCGGCAGAAACAATTCGCAGACCACATCAGGCACCGGCACGTTCGGGAACACCGAAAAGTGCCGTTGGCAATAGATCGGGAAGTCGCGTGCTTCCTCGCCGCTGGCTGGAAGCCAATCACGATAAAGGTAGAGCGCGGCTGGCTCGAGGTTGTTGGTATTGTGGGCGACGCGCAACACGGCGCAGCGTCCACCGGGGATGATGCCTGCCTTCATCTGCCCGTCATGAGCATCGATCGGCTGGTCGGTCCCGACACACAGGTCCATGCTATAATCGGCTGGGTTCGCGGGAATCCGTTCGGAACGAAAGACGTTGAAAGTGGGGCTCGTCTGGGGCGACAGGCCGGCGGCCTTACGCCACGCGATGAACCGCTGGATGGTGTCGGGCAGTCCCGCTCGATCGCCTCGGTGTTCCATGATCGCCACCGGCGTTGGCGGCACGTCGCGGATCGTCACGTCATCGGGTTCATAGGTAATCTGCATGAGCTTGCTCCTCGCATTGTCGAGAGGCCCGAAGGCCGCAAGCCACGGCGCCCAGTCGGGCGATTTCCGGAACGACGAAGGCGATTGCCCGAACCGTTGCCGAAAGGCGCGAGCGAAGGCATCCGGTGCATCGTAACCGGCATCCATCGCGATATCCGTGACGCTTTGGGCGTCCATATGGGCCAGCCGGTGCGAAGCGCGCTTCATACGGGCAAGCTGGACATAGCGATGCACCGACAACCCGAAGGTCGCCGTGAACTGCCGGTGGAAATGATATTTCGAATAGGCCGCGACGCTGCTCAGCGCATCCAGGTCCAGATCGTCATCCAGATGCTGGTCGATGTGATCGAGCACCCGCTGCATGCGGGCATGATAGCTTTGAAGCGCCGCCTTCATCACTCTGTTCTCCGTGGCAGCGCCAGCTAACCGCAGGCAGACAAGACCTGCTCGACCGATCTTGCGGTTCTGTCACGGCCGCCTCATCACCGTGCCGTCGCGACGAGCAGGTCCTCGGCATGATGAGGCGGACGCAAGCCATCGCTGCGCCCCGCGAAATAACGCTCCGTCAGCGTCGTGCCGGAGATGTGTTGCGCCTCCTTGAAGCCGGCTTGGTGGGCCAAGGCGAGAAGCTCGTCTGGCATGAAGAAACTCAGGAAAGGTGTTCCGGCGGCGCGGGCGCCTTTCGCGGCGATTTCGAAGCCGGGCCGCACGTGATCGTCCATCATGTCGAGCGGCAGCAGGAATGTCATGGCGAACGTGGAGCCTGGTGCCAGCGCCGCGATCTGGCGCAAGGTCGCAGTCACCGCCTCTTTCGTCAGATACATGCTGACGCCGGTCGAAGCGACGACGGCCGGGCGGTTCACGTCGAAGCCGTTTGCCGCCAGCCGCTGCTGCCAATCGTCGCCGGCCTCAAAATCGACAGGCACGAGATGCAGCGTATCGGGAATGCCATAGCCGCATTCGACAAGGCGCTGCCGCTTCCAGGCCTGCGTGCCAGGCTGATCGATTTCGAAAATGTGCAAGCCCGAGGCTATCTTGGGCCGGCGCTGCGCGAACGTGTCGAGACCCGCGCCAAGGATGACATATTGGCCGACTCCCTTGCCGGCCTGATCGATAGCGAGATCTTCGATGAAGCGGGCGCGTGCGACGATCGAAGCGCGGAAGAGCCGCGTGAATCCCGGGTCCATGTCGGGGCGCTGCCGCCAGCTGGCGTCGGGCGCCACCAGCTTGAGGCCGATGTCGTCAGCCAACACCGGCGGCGGCGCATCGGCCACCAGATGCAAGGCGCGCCACAGCGCCACGCGCACTGCCGTGTTATCCGGCTCGGTGGTTTGTTCGGGCATCATTCACCCCATTGTTGCGTCGTCAGTACCCCAGCGCCGCGCCGTCGCTGCGTGGGTCCGAGGCGCCTTTGAGTTGTCCATCGGCGGCGCGCGTGATCGCACCGGCATGGCCCATCGTATTGCTGTAGGGCTCGATCAGCTCGACATCATGGCCGGCCTGGCGCAGCGCCGCGATCAAAGCCGGGTCGAAACGGTTTTCCAGGCGCAGGTTCATTTTGTCCTCGCCCCAGGTGCGGCCGAGCAGCCAGCGCGGCGCGGTAATGGCGTCTTGCAAATCCTCGTCGAAATAGACGTGACGCGTAAACACGGCCGACTGTGTCTGCGGCTGGCCTTCGCCACCCATCGTGCCATAGACCATGCAGCGCCCGTCGCTGAGATGCGCCATCGCCGGGTTGAGCGTGTGGAATGGTTTACGCCCCGGTCCCAGGGTGCGCGGTGAGCCCGGCTGCAGGCTGAAACTGGCACCGCGATTCTGCCAGATGATGCCGCTTTCCGGCAGCACGACGCCGCTGCCGAATTCGAAGAAGGTCGATTGGATGAAGCTCACCGCAGTGCCGGCGGCATCGATGGTGCCCATCCAGATCGTATCGCCGGGCGAGGCCGGTTGCGGCCAGGGCAGGGCCTTGAGGCGATCGATGCGGTTGACCAGCGCCTGTACGCGAATGTCGCTCAGGAAAGCCGCGACATCCTGAGTCATCGAACTTGGGTCGCCGATATACTTATCGCGCAGCAGGAAGGCCTGTTTGGTGGCTTCGATCAGTCCGTGGATGTGATCGAAGCTTTCTCCCTGCGCCACTTTCAGGCGATCGAACTGCGCCAGAATGAGCAGCGAGGCGAGGCCCTGCGTCGGCGGCGGCATGTTGTAGAGCCGGCCGACGCCGGTCGTGACCGAGAGCGGCGCAACTTGCTGAGCGTCATAGCCGGCGAAATCTTCCAGCGTCAGCGGCGCGCCGCAACGGGCGAGATCGGCTGTGATCGAGCGGGCGAGTTCGCCGCGATAGAAATCCTGCGTGCCCTTCGTCGCGAGCTGCCGCAAGGTGCGCGCGAGTGCGGGAAACCGCATCGTCTCGCCGCAGGCCGGTGGCCGGCCGCCGACCAGATAGGACTGGGCGAAGCCCGGTTGCAGCGCCAGTTCGCCGAGCTTCGATGTGGTCAGCGCCGCCTGGCTTTCGCTCACCGTGATGCCCTGTTCCGCGCGTGCGATGGCATCTTCCAGCAGCCGCGCCAGCGGCATGCGCCCGCCCATCTCCTGCGAGACGGCGAGGGCCGCGCCCCAGCCAGCAACCGTTCCCGCCATCGTATTGGCGGCGAAAGGTCCGCGCGCCGGAATGGCGTTGAGCTTTTTGTCCGCATAATAAGCTAGCGTCGCCTTGCGCGCGGCGCTGCCGCAGGCATCGATGGCGATCGGCGGCGTGCCGGCGCGGGAGATCAGCCAGAAGCCGTCGCCGCCGATCGAGTTCATATGCGGATAGACCACGGCTATGGTGGCGGCGGCCGCCACCATAGCTTCGATCGCATTGCCACCTTCCTGCAAAATGCGCAGGCCGGCCTCGCTGGCGAGCGCATGAGGTGCAGTGACCATGCCCTGGCCGGCATGGCTGGTGGTCAAAGTGCGAGGGGCCATGGTCTGATCCTTATTTGCTGATCTCGTCGAGCAGGTTGCGCCCGCCGCCGACGTTGATCTCGCTGCGCAAATTGACGAAGCGGCTGCGCGGCCGCTGTTCGCCATATTCTTGCAGCAGCTTCGGCCGTTCCTTGATCTCGCGCACGGTCTTGCGCAGTTCCACCGCGACATCCTTGTTGAGATCGCGATAGAAGCGCGACGCGGCCAGCGCCGGATCGGCAATGCGTTTCTCGACCATTTCGGAGAGCGCTTTGGTCTTGCTCTCCAAGGCGGCGAGATCGACCTTGGTGCCCTTGGCCAGTTCGGTCGCGAGATCGCGCGCCATCTGCCAATCGGCGACGCGCTGTTGCGCACCCGGCTTGTCGGCGGCGCTGCTGGCGAGTTCGCCCGCGCGCTTCTCGGCATAGACCGTGTAGATGTTTTCCATCTCCTGATTGACGTCGAAACAGGCCTGGCCCGCCGCGGTCAGGCGTTTGTTGATCTCGTCGCCCTTCTTATATTTGTCGTCCTTGAAATCCTTGGCGTTGATATAATCGGCCAGCGTGCTGAAATCGGGGCCCGTGGCCTTCAGAATATCATTGGCCTTCTTCATCGTATCGACCGCCTGGCTGCGGGTCGGCTCAGGCACGGCTTGCGGCCCCGGCGGCAGGGTCTGATAGAAGCGCGATGAATAATGCATCGTGAGGATCGGCGACTTGCCCGTGCGCCAACGCTCATAGGAATTCGATTGCCACAAGGTCCAGGCAGCGCTGCCGCATTCGCTGCGTAAGCTGCGATAGGCATCCCAGAATTGCGAGACCGCGCGGTCATCGGGCTTCGGCTGCGCGAGCACCGGCACGGTGGCAAGGCCTGCAGTGAATGCGAGGCTTGTGACTAAGGTTCTTGCGATCAAACTATTACGAAATAAGCGCATCTTTTATCCCATTAAAAGCAATAACGCGGCGATCTAGGTATCATCTGCTCGGCAAGTCAAGGCGACGTCCATGCATGTGTCGCATGCTTGCGCACGGCCCTTGTTCGACGTTGATATTATTGCTGTTTATTCACGCGCATCGTCACGGCTTGGTGCTGCCGAATGATTCAGAAATGTCATGAACGCTGGCAACCCAGCCAAAGAAACTTGCGATGTTGAACTCGGTCGCTTCCTGCATGAAGGGCGGACCGACGGCCATGCAGGCATCAGCCACCATGATGCCGAAATAACCCAGATGATAGGCCGCGCGCAGTGCCGACTCGACACCGACATTGCTGGAAATGCCGCAGACGAAAACCGTGTTGATGTTGCGGGCGCGCAGCAGGCGATCGAGATCGGTGCCGGCGAAGCCATTGTCGGCGGCTTTCTGAATCAGCAGATCGCCGGATTGCGGGCGCAGCGTTTCGATCAGTTCGTAGTCCCAGGTGCCGCGCGTCAGAATGCGGCCCTGTTCTTCTGGATGCGCACGCATGTATCGCAAGGCGTTGGATTTATGCCAGAGCGGCGAAGCGGGGCCGGGCGCCTCGTGATAGTCGGGCGAGAAACCGTTCTGCATGAGGACGACGGGCAAACCCGCGACGCGGGCAGCCGTGCAGAACTGTTCCACCTTGGCGGCCGTCGCGGCGGCGGGGGCAATGTCGAAGCCGATGCGGTCGAGATAGCCGGAAGGCGCGCAAAAGGCATTCTGCATATCGTTGACGAGCACGGCGGCGCGGGCGAGATCCACCTCCACCGCCGCAGGCCGGGCATTGATCGACACGAGGGGCATTCGGATCCTTCCTGTAAGCAGCGTCTTGAGGGAGCAAGCCCGCCCCATCAGCCGCTGTCAATTGCAAGCTTGCGAAGGAGGCCGGCAAGGCGCTTATGCTAGCGATGGAGCGAGTCGGGAGCGAAGGTGATGATGCGCTTGCCCGTGTTGAAAGGAATATTGCCGCTCGATCGGGCGCAGGCGCTGCGCGACATCGTGGCCGGCGCCACATTGGCGGCAATGAGCATTCCGCAGGTGCTCGGCTATGCCCGCATCGCCGGCATGCCGCCTGTCAGCGGCCTTTACACGGTGTTGTGGCCGACGCTGGCTTTCGCCGTCTTCGGCGCGTCCCGCCATCTGGTCGTCGCCGCCGATTCCGCCACCGCCACCATTCTCGCAAGCCGCCTCTCCGCCATGGCGCCGATGGGCAGCGCCCAATATGTCGCGCTCGCTGGCATGGTCGCGCTGCTCACCGCCGGGCTGCTGCTGCTGGCGCGCATTTTCAAACTGGGATTCTTGGCGGATTTCCTGTCACGCACGGTGCTGGTCGGCTTTCTCGCCGGCGTCGGCGTGCAGGTGGCGATCGCCATGCTGGGCGACATGCTGGGCCTGCGCGAGCAGCCGCATGGAACGCTCATGCAGATTTGGTCGATCGTGCAGTCTCTCGACAGGATTCATCTGCCCACTCTGGCGGTGGCCGCCGCCGTCGTGGTGGCTGTGCTTGGCTGCAAATTCTGGCTGCCGCGTCTGCCGGGGCCGTTGCTCGCCGTCGTGCTCGGCATCGCCGCCAGCTATGTCTTCAATTTCGCCGGCCGTGGCATCGCCGTGCTGGGGCCGGTACAGGGCGGCTTGCCCGGCCTGCATTGGCCCTTGGTGAGCTGGCAGGAAGTTCTGGCTCTGCTGCCGGTGGCCGGCGCCTGTTGCGTGATGATCATCGCACAGAGCGCCGCCGCCGGTCGCGCTTTCGCCGAACGCTATCGCGAACGTGTCGATGCCGATGCCGATATTTTAGGCCTTGCCACGGCCAATGCGGCGGCCGCCGCCAGCGGCACATTCGTCGTCAACGGCAGCCCGACGCAAACCGCCGCCGCCGATTCCGCCGGCGCGCGCAGCCAATTGGCGCAGGTCGCCTTTGCCGCGATCGTCGTCCTGGTTCTGCTGTTCCTCAGCGACTGGCTGCAATATCTGCCGCACGGCATCCTGTCGGCTTTGGTCTTCACCATCGCCATCGGCCTCATCGACATCAAGAGCCTGCGCGCGATCCTGCGTGAAAGCCCCGGCGAGTTCTGGCTGGCTTTCACCACGGCCGCCGCGGTGGTGCTGATCGGTGTCGAACAAGGCATCCTGTTGGCGATCACTTTGTCGCTGCTGCGCCATGTCCGCCACAGCTACCATCCGCATACGATCGTGCTGGCGCAGGGCAAGGACAGCAAATGGCTGCCCGTGCGCGCCGTGCCCGGTATCGAGACGGCGCCGGGCCTGATCGTGCTGCGTTTCGGCGCCGACCTCTTCTATGCCAACGATCATTTCTTCGCCCAGAAGGTGCGCGCGCTCATCGATGCAGCGCCACATAAGGTGCATCGGCTTGTGATCGATGCCGGCCCCATCACCAATATCGATTATTCCGCCGCGCGTTCGGCCGACGAACTTTTCCGGGAGCTGTCTCAGAACGGCGTCGAGGTGGTTTTCGGTCGGGTCAGCCCCTATCTGCGCGCCGACATGGAGCGCCACGGCCTTGTCGCGTTGCTCGGCGAGAACCACATTTTCCCCACGCTGCACGAAGCGCTGGCGGCGGCTGGCGTCAAAATGCCTTTCGAAGCCGGACCGGAGACTTGAGTTTTATCGTCATTGCGAGCGCAGCGAAGCAATCCAGGGTGCAGGATCGAATCATAGGCGAGAATGTGCCTGCAACATAGGCATTCTCGACATTTTACCACGCGCCCCTGGATTGCTTCGTCGCTACGCTTCTCGCAATGACGGGTGGACGTTCGTGCATGCATCACGGCAGCGGTTCGAGCCAGCCCTTGTAATGAACCACCAGGCCGATTTTCGGCAAAGCGATCGGCACGTCGAAATGGAAGCGTCCGTCCTCCTGCCATTCGCGTGCAATGCCTTGCGGGGCGAGCGCCAGCGGCAAAGGCAGGCCGAAGACACTCCAGCCTTTGATCGGCATGGTCAGGCCCTTTTCATCGCACGGCAGATCGAAGCGAAAGCGCAGCGGCCCGAACCGCTCCGTCAATTGGCCGCCCTTGGCGCTGAGATGGCTCTTGAAGCGATGTTGGCCGAAGGCGCGTGTCCAGCATTCGACGCCGTCGCTTTCGCTGAACGCCACATGCACTTTATGGTGGCCGGCCGGCGGAAAGCCCATCATCCACGCGGCGCATTTCGCCAGCGGGTGATCGCCGCGCGCCACGTCGGCTTCGCCCTCGGCACCGCCGTCGCCGCGCAGGTCATGCATCGCGCGCACTTTTTCGGGCAGGCGCGCGAACTCCGTGCCGGCCACGCGGGCGTAAAGCGGCGGCGGCAGCAAGGTCTGGCTCTGTTCGTGACGGATCGACAGCGTGGCGAACAAGGGTTCGAAATCGGCCAGGGTCAGTAGCCCACCAGCATCCCGCGCACCGGGTTCGATCTCGCGCGCCAAAATCTTGTCGGCCAGGATGGCGGCGGCGAGTGTCGGAATTTCCGGTCCGTCGCCATCGGCGGCGATCAGGGTCCAGTGCCGTTCGATGAAACGGCCGTCCATCTCGCCGATCATCGTCATGGCCATGGCGGAACGCGTGTCGCTAAAGCGCTTGGTGAGCCGTTGCAGCGGCGCCAGCAGAGGTGCGAGTGGCGTGAGCGAACCACGGCCGATCCAGCGCACCGGCCAGCTCAACAGCCAGAGCCCGAGCGTCTGGCTGGCGAATTCGGTGCCGGCACGGAAAGTCACCGCCGGCCGGCCGGGCAAGCTGGCCGGCAGCAGATCGTGATCGGGTACATCGGCGATGGCGAGCCAGCGGTTGCGCAGCTGTGTACCATCGGCCAGGCGAAAATTTTGTCGGCGCAGTTCCTGCCAGCCCCATGTCGGGCTCCAGTTCTGTCCGCGCCAGAGCTGCAGCGGCTTGCCGACATAGCTGAGGATCGCGCGGGCAACCGAAGAACCAGCCGTGGCGCGGTTCGAGGCGCTGATGGCGATGTCGATCCGGCGTACCCGCGACAGGCCTTGCGCCAATTGACGGGCGACCGCGCCCGACAAAGCCGGCACGCTGGAAGCGCCAGCTATGATCGCGACACCGGCATCGCGCGCCGGCGCGTCGAGCGCGTGAATGTTGGTGACGAAGTCGCGCGCATCGGCCAGATCGAGATAGGGGATCGAAGCGGCGATACAGGCACAGGGCAGGCGATCGTTGCCCGTCTGAAACGGTCCGGCCGCATCGATCACCAGATCAGGACGATGGGCGGCGAGCAGGGCGCTGAGATCGTCGTTGCGGTCGGCGACCAAAGCCGTCGCCATCGGCAGGGGGGCGCAAAAGGCTTCCGCCTTGTCGGCCGAACGGCCGGCGACGAGAACGTGATGGCCCCGCGCCAGAAGACGGCGCGTCAGCCGCGCGCCAAAGCCGCCATATCCGCCGATGACGAGGATGGCGCTCAGAGGACACGCTCCCTGTCTTCGGGCCTCGGCACCCAGCAGGTGTCGCGGCGGCCAAACAAGCGATAGCGATTGCGCGCGATCAGGCGATACAGCGGATCGCGGATCGCTCTGGGCACGATGCGCAACACTGTGAGGGCGCGCCACGGCCAGCCGAGCCCCTCGCAAATGCCGAGAATGGCATCGCTGTCGCGGCGCAGCCGATCGCCTTCGACGACGATGAGACTGTCGGGATTGTCGGGGTTCAGGTCGAAACGCCGGTAAAGCCCCGCCCCGGTCGCCCCTTGCAATGTGGCGAGCTTGAAGTGGCGACGGCGATCATGACGCAGCACGAACTGCGCGTTGGTCGAACACAACACGCAGTGCGCGTCGAAGACGATGATCGGCTCATGAGTCGATCCGGTCATGAAGGCATGATGCGGTGCGTCGTCGGGTAGATCAAGGGCGATCGCGGCTGTGCGCACAGGAGAGAGCGGCCATGCGCAAAAATCATGGAACCTGCAAGGGAGGTCTCGCCGAGAGATGAGTTTCGCAGCCGAAAGCGGCGAAAGCGAGGTGCAGGCTTGGCCACGGCATCGTGACAGGTAAAGCCCATCGCATCGTGTTTATGTCGATCACCTCTCGTACAGCGAAGGGTGCTGCATGCAGGCGATGACGGCTTCATCCATCGTCGGCATATGCATCGCAACAAAAGTAAATGCCGCGCATTCGGTTCAATTCGAGGAATTAATTCGCTTGACGGTGAAAGCGAACGGGAGTGCTTTTTCATTCGTCTGATTCAAATATAATCAAGTGAGGCTGACGTGTCCCTCGATGCAGCACCGCCGGTGTCTGTCACGCGCCGGCGTTTTTTGGCGTCAACGGCCGCGATCGCCGTTCTGGCTTCGGCCGGTGGTCGCGTACAAGCCGCGAGCCTGTCCGGCATCCTGCCCTGGCAACCCTATAGCGCCACGCCGCCGACGCCGGTCGTGCCGGGGGGCTGGACCTTCTTCACACCGGCCGAGGCGCGTGCCGTCGAAGCCATCGTCGATCGGCTGATCCCGGCCGATGATGTCAGCGTCGGCGGCAAGGATGCGGGCTGCGCCGTGTTCATCGACCGGCAGCTTTCCGGCTCCTATGGCAGCGCGCAAAACCTCTACATGCAGCCGCCGTTCGCCAACGGCACGCCGTCACAAGGCTTCCAATCACCGCTGTCTCCCACCGGCCGCTATCGGCAGGGGCTCGCCGGGCTCGATGCCTATTGCAAGGCCAATTTCGCGGGCAAGAGCTTCGACGGCCTGAGTCCGGCCGAGCAGGACGATCTCTTGAAGAAGATGGAAGCCAACAGCATCAAGTTCGACAGCGGTGACGCCAAGAGCCTTTTCGAACTGCTGCTGCAGAACACCATGGAAGGCTTCTTCGCCGATCCGATCTATGGCGGCAACAAGGACATGGTGAGCTGGCGCATGATCGGCTTCCCCGGCGCGCGCTACGACTATCGCGACCATATCGACAAACACAATCAACCCTATCCGCTTCCGCCCGTCTCGATCATGGGCAATTCCACCTGGGTGAGGCGCTGATCCATGGCTCGTAAACTGCCCCGCCGCGATGTCGTGATTGTCGGTCTTGGTTGGACCGGCGCGATCTTGGCCCATGAACTGACCGATGCCGGCTATGATGTCGTCGCCATCGAGCGCGGTCCGTGGCGCGATACCGCCACCGATTTCAACGTCGGCTATATGCCCGATGAATTGCGCTATGCGATCCGCCAGGATTTGTTCCTCAAGCCGGCGCAAGAAACCTTCACCTTCCGCAACAATACCTCGCAGGCGGCGCTGCCGATCCGCGAATTCGGTTCCTTCCTGCCGGGCAATGGCGTTGGCGGCGCGGGCGTGCATTGGAACGGCCACACCTGGCGCTTCTTTCCCTCCGATTTCAATCTGAAGAGCCATCTCGATCAGCGTTATGGCGCGGGCTTCGTCCATAAGGACCTGCAAGTGCAGGACTGGGGCCTGACCTATGACGAACTGGAGAATTCCTACGACCGGTTCGAATATCTCGCCGGCATTTCCGGCAAGGCCGGCGTTTTGAAAGGCCAGACGCAGGCCGGCGGCAATCCGTTCGAGGGGCCGCGCGCCCGTGACTATCCGCTGCCGCCGATGAAGATGACCCTGGCGCCGACCATGTTCGCGCAAGCCGCGCAGGGCATCGGCCTGCATCCGTTTCCCACGCCATCGGCCAATCTGTCGGGCGCCTATGTCAATCCGCTCGGCATCGCCATGGGCCAATGCACCTATTGCGGGTTCTGCGAACGCTTCGGCTGTTCCAACTATTCCAAGTCGAGCGCGCAGACCACCGTTCTGCCGCTCTTGATGCGCAAATCGAATTTCGAGGCCCGCACCTTGTGCGAGGTGACGCGCGTCAACATGCATCCGACCGGCAAATATGCCACCGGCGTCACTTATGTGGATGTCAACGGCGAGGAATTCGAACAGCCGGCCGATCTGGTGCTGCTCTGTGCCTATGGTCTGCACAACGTGCGGCTGATGCTCTTGTCGAAGATCGGCCAGGCCTATGATCCCAATACGGGCGAGGGCACGGTCGGCCGCAATTACTGCTATCAGACCAATTCCGGCGTCCAGCTCTTCTTCGACGACAAGATTTTCAATCCGTTCATTGCCGCTGGCTCGCTTGGTCAGACGGTGGACGATTACAACGGCGATGCCTTCGATCACACGGGGAAAGATTTCGTCGGTGGTGCCGGCATCAATTGCATTCCCACCAACGGCCGGCCGATTTCCTATCGCCCGGTGCCGCCCGGCACGCCGCGCTGGGGCTCGGCCTGGAAGAAGGCGACGAAGGACAATTATCTGCGCGCCTTCAGCTTCTCGAGCCAGGGATCGAGCTACGCCATCCGCGGCAACTATCTCGATCTCGATCCGACCTATAAGGATCGTTTCGGCAATCCGCTGATGCGCATGACCTTCGATTTCCCCGACAACGACATTCGCATGTCGAACTGGGTCACCGATCGCATGCAGGAGATCGCCAAAGCGCTGAACCCGCGCCAGTCGGTGGTGTCGCGCCGCACCAAGCCCTACAATATCGTGCCCTATCAGAGCACGCACAACACCGGCGGCGCCATCGTCGGCGCCGATCCCAAGACCAGCCCGCTCAACCGCTATCTGCAAAGCTGGGACGTGCACAATGTCTTCGCCATCGGCGCCTCGGCTTTTCCGCAGAACGCCGGCAAGAACCCGACCGGCACGGTCGGTGCGCTCGCCTATTGGGCGGCTGATGCGATCATCCAGAAATACATGCGCAACCCCGGCCCGCTGGTGCAGGCATGAGAACGGCAGCTCTTCACTTCGCAAGCCTTCTCCTGGCGGGCGTTCTCACCTCGGCGATGGCCCAGGGCGTGCGAGCCGTCGACGAACAGAATTTTCCGCAGATCGAAGCGGGGCGCCGCATCGCCACCGAAGGCGATTGCGCCGGCTGCCATACGCTCGATGAAAAGAAGCCCTTTGCCGGCGGCGTCGTGTTGCAGACACCATTCGGCGCGCTGATCGGCTCCAACATCACGCCCGATCCCGAAACCGGCATCGGCACGTGGAGCTTCGCCGATTTCAAGAATGCCTTGCATACGGGGCGCGGCAAGGACGGCAAGCGGCTCTATCCGGCCATGCCTTATCCGGCCTTCACGAAGATGACCGATCGCGATGTCGCGGCGCTCTGGGTCTATATGCGCAGCGTCAGCCCGATCCGCAATCGCATCGAGTCCAATCAACTGCCGTTCCCATTCAGCATTCGCCTGTCGCTGCTGGGCTGGAACCTGCTGAATTTCTCGGAAGGGCGTTTCAAGCCCGATCCATCGCGCTCGCCCGAGTGGAATCGCGGCGCCTATCTCGTCGAAGGGCCGGGCCATTGCGGCACCTGCCATACGGCGAAGACGACGACCGGCGCGGACGATACCGGCAAGCCGCTGCGCGGCGGCGTGCTGCAGGGTTGGTACGCGCCTGACATCACCGGCGACAATCGCAAAGGCCTAGGCGGCTGGAGCGATGACGAAATCGTCGCTTATCTGAAGACCGGCGCCAATGGTCGCACGGTGGCGTCAGGCCCGATGATCGAAGTGGTGCAGAAGTCGACGTCCAACATGCCGGAAACCGATCTGCGCGCCATGGCCGCCTATCTCAAACAGGTGCGCGCGCCGGCTTCGTCGGCGACGCCCGTGGCGGCGAATGATCCGGGCATGGTCGCCGGCAAGGCGATCTACAAGGATAGCTGTGCCGCCTGCCATAAGGACGATGGCACTGGCCAGCCGCAGCTGTTCCCGCGTCTGGCTGGCAGCGCCGTCGTGCAATCCGATGATCCAGCCACGCTGCTGCGTGTCGTCATGGCGGGCACGCAGGGCGCTTACACCAAGGGCGCGCCGACGACGCCGGCCATGCCATCCTTCGCCTGGCGGCTCAACGATCAGCAGGTCGCCGATGTGCTGACCTATGTGCGCAATGCCTGGGGCAATGCGGCAGCCCCCGTCGACAGCACGCGCGCCAAGGACAGCCGCGGCGCGCCGTGAGGCTTTATTGGCTGATGCTGACGCCGGTGCGCTCGATCGGGCCTTTCCACTTGTCGACTTCCTCGGCAACGAAGCGCTTGAGGTAAGCGGGCGTCATCCGATCGGGCGCAACGACGACGGCGCCGATTGCTTCGAGCCGCTGGCGCGGCTCATCCGCCGCCAGCACTTTCGCCGTGGCATCATTGAGCTTCTTGACGATCGGCGCTGGCGTGCCCTTCGGCAGGAAGAGAGCGAACCAGGTGCCGGCCTCGAAATCAGGCAGGCCTTGCTCGGCGGCTGACGGCACGTCGGGCATGACTTTCAGGCGATCGCGGCCGAGGATCGCCAAGGCGCGTGTCTGCTTGGTTTCCTGAGCGATCGGCAGCGCCGCCGTGCTCGTCGGACAGAAATAGTCGATGCGTCCGGAAATCAGATCCTGATAAAGATCCGACGCGCCGCGATAGGGCACGTGGGTGACATCGACACCGATGGCGGCATTGAGAAAGACGCAGGCCAGATGGTTGGAGGAGCCGGCGCCCGGCGAGCCATACTGCATCTTCGCCTGATTGGCCTTGGTATAGGCGATGAACTCAGGCAGGTTCTTCACCGGCATGCCGTTGGTGGTGACGAGCACGATGGGCACTTCGACCACCAGGCCCACCGGCTCGAAATCCGTACGCGAGTCGTAAAGCGGCGCTTTGTACAGCGTCTGGTTCTGCGCATGGGTGCCGACGGTTCCGAGCAAGGCCTGATAGCCATCGGGCGCCGCCTTCGCCACGCGCGATGATCCGATCATGCCGCCGGCCCCGGTGACATTTTCCACGACGACCGATTGGCCGAGCACCGGGCTCAGATAATTGGCGAGAATGCGCGCGACGATATCGGCGCCGCCACCGGCGCCAAGCGGCACCACGAGCGAGATCGAGCGGGTCGGCCAGTCCTGCGCTTGCACAGACTGGGCGGCGCTGAACATGCAGATGAAAAAGAGTGAGGCCGCGATACGCTTGCTGTGCGGACGGATATGGCGCGCGGTCGGCGTCGTCATCGGTGCGGTCTCCAGGGTTGGGGAGTTCAGGCGCGCATTGACGCGCAAGCAAGAGCCGCACCATCTAAACATCGCATGCAGACGCGACCTATGGAAAAGAAGTTTCGCTGGGCACAACCAAATGTTGGGGCCGGTCGCGCTCCGTCATTGCGAGGAGCGCAGCGACGAAGCAATCCAGGGCAAGCGGTAGAGCGCCAAGAAATGCCTGTGGTGCAGACATATTATGTCTACGATTGTATCTACGGCCCCTGGATTGCTTCGCTGCGCTCGCAATGACGGTTATTGCCTTACATGCCTTCCGGCCACTTGCGTGTCGCTTCAAAGGACTCACCAGTCTCCAGCAGGCTCTTGAGGCTGGCGAGGATCATCGGCCAGCCGCTGGAAACGCCTTCGATCAGCTTCGAACCGTCGCGCTGCATCTCGTGGACGAGCGACAGTTTCACGACGTCGCCTTGCTGTTCGAGTTCGATGGTCAGCAGTGAAAAACCTTCTTCCTTCAGTGCCGGCTGAAACTCGTTACGCCAGGTCAGCACGAGCCGCTTCTCCGGCTCGATCTCGACGATCTCGCCGGCATCGCCGACGCGCCCGTCGGGGATCATCAGTTTCCACGAGGCGCCGGGCTGCCATGTGCTGTCCTGCCAAGTCTCGACCCAATATTGGCGCGTGAATTGCGGATCGATCAGCGCCTGCCACAGTTTGGCAGGCGTGGTGCGGATGAAGGTGACATAGACGAAGCGGGAACTAGACATCACTCTCTCCCTCGAGACGCTTCTTCAAATCGGCGAGCAGGCGCAGGCGGCCTTGCTCGTATTTGCCGATCCAGCGATCGGCGATGGCGTGGATCGGCACGGGGTTGAGAAAGTGCAATTTCTCGCGCCCTTGCCGGCGGGTGGCGATGAGATTGGCCTCTTCGAGGATCGCCAGATGTTTGGTGACGGCCTGCCGGGTCATGTCGAGACCGGTGCAGAGCTCATTGAGCGTCTGGCCGTTGCGGGCGAACAGCCGATCCAACAATTGCCGCCGGCTTGCATCGGCCAGCGCCCGGAAGACCGCGTCGAGATCGTCCATGGCTTATAATAGGTAACCAAAAGGTTGCATGTCAAGACCGCGAAAACGCGCCGGCCGGATGAAGGCGCGACGCGCTTCTAAAAACCGATAACGGTCAGGATTTGCGTAGGGAAGCGTAGGCCACCACCATCAGCGCGCCGATAACGCTGATATGCTCGGTCACCCAATGGAATTCCATGGTCCGCATCGGTTCCTGCATCGTCCAGAACGGATGGGCGATGGGAATGGTCAGGGCGGTGAAGACGGCGAGGGCGCCGGCGCCAAGCCAGGCCCATTTGTTGAAGATGATAAGAGCCGAGCCGATGAGCTGCGTCGCCGCCGTGGCGATGTTGAAGAGCGCCGCCGGCTGCAAGCCGAAATGCGCCATATCGTTCACGCCGCCATTGAAGTCGATGACTTTCGCAAGACCGCTGCCCCAGAACATGAAGGTCAAAACGATGCGGGCCAGATAACCGAACCAGGTGGCCGACAGAAGCGATTGAATGATCGATGGCATGACGCAGGCTCCCCCAAACTGTTGCTGCGGATGCTTGCATCGCATCGCTCCGGTGCCTTGGCCAGAGCCGTAGCGACGCAGTACGATACTTTCAACAGATTGTTAGGCGCCTATGCAAAAAGGGCGCGGTGACCCGCGCCCTTTTCAAACTGAAGCGAAGTGGTCCTACGGGCAGGGGTGGCGCAAGCCGTCATAGCCCAAGAACGTGCCGCTGACGGCATCGTAGGAGCGATAGCGCTGCATGCAATAGGCCACGCCGCCGCCTCCCGAATAGGCTGGCGCCGCGCCGCCGTAATAGCCGTCATCGTAATAGGGCGCGCCGCCATAATAGCCGCCGTAGTAATAGGGCGCCGCGAGCGCCCCGCCGAGCAGCGCGCCACCGGCGATGCCAAGGCCGATGCCGGGTCCCCAGCCGCGATAATAGCCACCGCGATAGCCCCATCCGCCGCCGCGCCAGCCACCGCCCCAGCCGCCCCGGAAGCCACCACCGCGGAAGCCGCCGCGAAACTGCGCCTGGACGATGTTGTTGTCGTTGCCTTGCGCTTTCAACATGCCGTCGGGCCGCGCCACTTGTGCCGAACCCGGTGTGGCCGCGGCACACAGCAGACCTATGGTCGCGGCCGAAACAAGCAGGAATTTGTTCATAGCCTTATCCTTTTCAGATACCCGCACGCGCAGCGCCGGCCCCAGCCGACGTTTCCAAGGTGAATCCAAACAGGTAATCGCAGCCGTTTCAGGGCAAAGGCTTCATTGGCGCACCGGCAATCGTCCGCCCTGAAGGTGGTGCCAAGGTTGCTGCATTGCGAAAATTTGCCTCACGGCAAATGGCTCTGCTGGCGACAGGAAGCCTCGACGCTGCCGGTGGGACATGGCAAGTTCGGCGCCAGTTTTTGGGCTGAAATGAGATGTTTAGCTGGTGAAACGCGCTGCGGCTGTGGGCATCTGCGCTTGCGCGCAAGGCTGCTCCTCATGCTGTTCCCGCCGGCTTTTGAAGAAAGGAAATGAAGCATGTTGCACAAGATCGATCGGCGCCAGTTCACCGCGGCCGGTGCCTCGCTGGCCTTGTTGGCGGGCGCCGGGCGTGCCGTGGCGCAGCCGCTGCGCAAGGTGCGCTTCGTGACGCCGTTCAACTTCTCCCTGTCCTATGCCTCGGTCTTCCACGCCAAGGTCGCCGGCTTCTTCGAGCAGGAAGGCCTCGATGTGGAGGTCATCAACGGCAAGGGCGCGACGACGGCGGCGCAATTGGTCATCGCCGGCCAGGCCGAGATCGCCCGCACCGGCGGCGCCAATTACATCACGAGCCGGGTCGATGCCGGCGCGCCGTTGATTTCGATCGCCACCATCGCGCAGATTTCGCCTTTCTACATGGTGTCGGCGCCCGATGCGCCGCTGAAGGATGCCAAGGATCTTGCGGGCAAGACCATTGGCGTCGCCAGCCTCGGCGGCTCGATGGAAGGCACGCTCAACCTGCTGCTGCGCGGCGGCGGTGTCGATGGCAGCAAGGTCGAGCGCGTGCGCGTGCCGGACGTGGCGGCGAGCTACGGTTTGATTCAGGCCAAGCGCATCGCCGGCTTCATGGCCAGCATTTCCTCGCTGGTGAAGATCAAAGCGGCGATTCCCGAAGTCGTCACCTTCCCGATCGACGACGGCATTCCCGGCCAGGTTTATGTGGCTGCGCCCCAGGCCTATGCCGCCAATCAGGATCTTTACGTCCGCTTCCTGCGCGCCGAACACAAGGCGATCGACGCCATCCTCAAGGCTTCCGATCTCGAACCGATCGTGCGCGGTATCGGCAAGGCGTTCGAAGTGCCCGGCATCGACGACATCAAGACCTCGATCTCCGATCTCAAGCAGAACGCCGAGACCTGGACGGCCAAGGGGCCGCAGAACATTCTCCGCAACGTGCCCGAACAATGGGCCGAAGCGGAAAAGATCATGAACGGCTCCGGCATGCTCAAGGGCAACATTGCGCCGACCGCGCTCTACGACAACACCGCACGCGACAAGGCGGTTGGCTGAGAATGAGCGCACAGCCTGAATTAGTCGTCGACAACATCGGCAAGACGTTTGAGAGCGCCGCCGGCAGCGTCAAAGCGATCGATCGCATCGACATCAGCGCCAAGGCCGGAGAATTCATCAGCGTGCTCGGGCCGTCGGGCTGCGGCAAGACCACTTTGCTGCGCATGATCGGCGGCCTTGAGCGGCCGACCCAGGGCGACGTGTCGATCGGCGGCCATTCGGTGTGGAAATCGCGCGGCGGGGAAGCGGTGCGCTCGCTCGCTTTCGCCTTTCAGGATTCGCGCCTGTTTCCCTGGTTCAGCATCGAGGACAATATTGCGTTGCCGCTGCGCCTGCGCGGCGAGCCGAAAGAGAAACGCCTCGCCCGCGCGCGGGAGCTTTGCGCCTTGGTCGGTCTGCAAGGCTTCGAGAAGGCGCAGCCGCGGCAATTGTCCGGTGGCATGCGCCAGCGCGTGTCCTTGGCCCGCGCGCTTGCCATCGATCCGCGTCTGGTTCTCTTGGACGAACCGTTCGGCGCGCTTGACGCCATGACGCGCGATCAGATGAACCTCGAACTGCAACGCATCTGCAAGGCGACCGGAGCTACCGTTCTCTTGATCACCCATTCCATTTCTGAGGCGGTTTTTCTCGGCGACAAGGTCGTCGTGCTGTCGCCGCGCCCGAGCCACGTTCACGCCGTGCATGAGGTCAACCTGCCGCGTCCGCGCACCATCGCCATGCAGGAAACCTCGGAATTCCAGCAATTGGTGCGCGCCATTCGCTCCGACATCGCGGGGTATCCGGCATGAAGCGCAACAGCGAAACCATTCTGCGCATCGTCCTGCCGCTCGCCACTTTGGCGCTGTTCTTCGGCGCCTGGTCCTATTACGTGCACGGCGCGACGATCTCGCCCTTCATCCTGCCACCGCCGGAAAAGATCGGCCGCGCCTTCCTCACCCAGATCGCCGATCCCGGCGTGTGGCGCCACATTCAGGTGACGTTGACGGAGACCCTGGGCGGCTTCTTCTCGGCCTTGATCGCCGGCATCACGCTCGGCGCGCTGATGGCGAAACTGCCGCCGGTCGAATGGGCGTTCAAGCCGTTCATCATCGCTTTGCAGCTCATCCCGAAAGTGGCTTTGGCGCCGCTGTTCATCCTGTGGTTCGGCTTCGGCCTGGAATCGAAGATCGTCATTTCCGGCGTCCTCGCTTTCTTCCCGATCTTCGCCAACACGCTCGTTGCCATCAAATCGACCGACGCGGGCGATCGCGAGGTCTTCGCTTCGATGCGAGCGACACCGCTGCAATCCTTCCTGCTGCTCGAACTGCCCTCGGCCCTGCCGGTGATCCTCACCGGCGCGGAGGTCGCCATCGTGCTCGCCATCATCGGCGCCATCGTCGGCGAATTCATCGGCGGCAATGCGGGCCTCGGCTATCTCGCCGTGGTGCGCCTGCAGGAATTGCAGGTCGATCAGCTCTTCGGTGTGATCCTGATCCTGGCGCTCATCGGTCTCTTGCTCTACGGCGCCGTCGCGGTCCTGCGCCGCATCCTGGTGCCCTGGCACCAGTCGGCGGCGACGCAGATGTGAGGCAAAGGACGGCGCTTCCTAGCGCCGTCCGCTCGAAACTGGATAGAGTTCCGCTACCTCGCCGACAGGAAGAACGAGTGTGATTTCGCTCCTGTCAGATACCCTGTGTGTGGTGTAGCGGCCATAGACGAAGACGATGCGGAAATTGCAGGCACGAGAAGTGCTCTTGCTCAGGGTGTCGCAGCGGTCCTCGACCCATTGCCGTCCTTCAGCGTTTGCCACCCGACTGACATCGATCCTGGTGCCGCCACCGATGCAGCGATAGTCGTTTCTGTCGGCATAGAAACAGGACATTGTCGTCTCGATCCGCTGCCCGTCCCACTTGCTGGTTTGCGCAGCGAGGTCACGCGCGAGGAGTTTCTTCGCAGGGCCTGTCAGATCGGGCATGGCCTGCTCCGATTTCTTTTGTGGTTCCGGAGGCGGGGATTGGGCCACGACCTGCTCGAAGCCGGGCTGATTCGTATCGCCGAAATTGCAAATCAGGCGATTGGTCTTGGGAAGCCAGTGGATGCCGGTGGATGGCAGACCAAGATCCTGTTTGAAAACTTCGGGCACCATGGCGCATAGGCTTTGCGCCCTTTCTCGGTGGCGGCATCTTCGGCAAAGGTCCTGCCGGCGCCCGTATCACCGAAGGCGATCTGAACTTGTAATCCCTTGGGTGCCCCATCGCGCGAGGCGCACATCTTCATGTCGCCAATTTGCGTGCCTTCTAGGGTCCGGCAAAAGGCGCTTTCGCCTTGGGCAAGCGCGCTAGAAGACAGCCATCCCGCGCTCAAGACGAACGCAAGGCTTCCAACCAAACATCTGTTCATTCATTTCCACTCCCAGCCGAGGCAAGGCTAGCGTGGAACCGGCAGGCTCTCAATAGGCCGGCCGGCTGAAAGGTTTGCTTGGCCCGTAGCTTAACCAATTGACGAAAGGCCGGCAGCGCGCTTAACTAATGCTGCTGCCGGCCGTGTCTCACGGCGCGGCTTGGTTGACCGTCCCGGGGCCCTCAAGTGCCTCCTGGCGCTGCCTTAAGACCCCACGGCCACCAAACGTGGGGTTTTTTGTTTCAAGACTCAGTTCGCAACCAGCTCCCATCTCACCGACATGGCCGCTTCCGTTTCGACCTCGCCCGGCTCGAGCGGGATTGGTGTTTCCTCGGCGCCGCCGGCATCGGCCTTCATGCGCATGGCGGCGGGGGCGGCGGCGTAATGCGGTCCACCGTCCGCCGGCTGCATCATCATGATGCGGCCGAGCTTGAGGCCCATGGCGTTCGCATAGGCTTCCGCCTCAGTGCGCGCCGCCTTGGCCGCTTCAGCGCCCAGTGCGATGCGCCGCGCCTTCGGATTGGCCAGTTCGAAATTGACGCCGTTGAAGATGTTGGCGCCGTTCTGCAAGGCGCGGCGGGCCACATCGCCAGCCTTTGCCACGTCGCGCACGCGTACCGAAAAGCTCTGCATGGCCATGAAGCCGCGCTGCTTGCGGATCATATTGCCGTTGGGCGCGCGCTCCTGATCGAAGATCGGCGCCACCTGCGACTGCTGCGTCTTGATGTCGGCATCGGTGACGCCCTGGCCGCGCAGATCGCTCAGAAAACTCTTCGACGCCTTCGAGGCTTCGTCGGCGGCTTCCTTGGCCGTCGGCTTCTCGACGCGGATGCCGAGATAAATGGTCGCCTGGTCCGGCTTGTCGGTGGCGTGCGCGGTGCCGGTGGTGGTGATCTGCGGAAGGCTGTCCTTGGTCAAGGTCATCTGTTGCGCCGAGGCTCCTGTGGCGATGGCCGCCCAGCTCGCGAAAGCGAGGGCGGCGATGGAAAACGGTTTCAGCTTCATCGAAATTCCTTTCATCAAACCAGGCTCCTATGCCGCAGGCACGTGGCGGCTCCATGGCAGGCCCATGGCAGGACGCGGATGAACGGGGAATGAGTGGATCGTCAGCCCTCCTGTTGCTCTTGTTCGCGTCATGATGCCGCAATTTGCTGGCGCCGACATCCCAAATCGCGCGTGCTAAGAGGGATGAAGGGGTACTGACGGTGAGACTGAAGTCCATAGGCAAATGGTGTGGAGCGCTGGCCAGCGCCGCCGGTGCCTATGCGCTCGTCCTCAATCTGTTTCTCTTCGGTGTTCTGTCGGCGCCGCGCGCCCAGGATGCCTTCGCCGACAGCTATGTCCTCTGTCTCACCTCGCCGGACGGGCAGCATGCGCCCGATGGCAAGACGGGCGCGGTTCATTGCCCGATCTGTATCGCGCGCGGCATGGCCGTCGGCTTGCCGCCGGTGGTTGCGACCTTCGCCACTCGTCTTGGCATCGGCCATGCAATGGACTTGCCCGTCGCGCTCGGCGATCCCGCGACGCAACTCGTTCTCGCTGCACAGCCGCGTGGCCCGCCTGCTCTGAGCTGAATCCGCGCGCTTATCGCGCTCGTCCTTCCTTCAGCTTCGGAGTTTTCCATGTTGCCCGTTTCACAGCGGTCACGCAGCCTTTGGCTCGCGTCCGCCGCCATTCTCATGCCGTTCGCGGCCTTCGCTCAATCTAGCCCTGAATCCCTGCCTTCCGTCACTGTCGATGCGCCGCATCGCGCCCGGTCCGTGCAGCGCACCGCGCGCCCTGCCACGCCGCAACGCGCGCCACGCGTGGCACGCGGTCAGCGCCAGCGCGCGGCGCCCGTCGTGGCTACGCCTGTCGCGCCGGGGCGTCCGACCATCGGCCCGTCCGACGAAGCCCGTTCGCTCACCGCGCCCGGCACCGCCCAGGCGCAGCGCGAGGCGGCGCAAGCGCCCGGCAGCGTCGTCGTCATTCCCGCCGAAAGCTATCGCAACTCGACGCCCTCCAACACGATCAAGGATGTCCTCGACTATGTGCCTGGCGTCTTCGCCCAGCCGAAATGGGGCGACGACACGCGTCTGTCGATCCGCGGCTCCAGCCTGTCGCGCAATTTCCACCTGCGCGGCGTGCAGCTTTATATGGACGGCATTCCCATCAACACATCGGATGGCTATGGCGATTTCCAGGAGATCGATCCCACGGCCTATCGCCATGTCGAAGTGTTCAAGGGCGCCAATGCGCTGCGTTACGGCGCCAATTCGCTGGGCGGCGCCATCAATTTCGTCACCGCCACCGGCCGCGACGAGAGGCCGAATGGCATCAGCATCGACGGCGGCAGTTTCGGTTTCCGCCGGCTCCAGTTCAATCTCGGCGGCACGCAAGGCAATTGGGACGGCTATTTCACCGGCTCCGCCCAGGGCGCCGATGGCTTCCGCAATCACAGCCAGGGCTCGTCGTTTCGCGGCAGCGGCAATATCGGCTACCGCTTCTCGGACGATGTCGAGACGCGCTTCTATTTCAACGCCAATACGGTGCGCCAGCGCATTCCAGGCTCGGTGACGCGCGCGGCGGCGCTGACCATTCCCGAAACGGCGGCGATGAACAACATCACCGGCGATCAGCAGCGCAATATCGACACCCTACGACTCGCCAATAAGACGACCTTGCGCTTCGACAAGACGGTGGTCGAATTCGGCGCCTTCTATGTCAACCGCCATTTGATGCATCCGATCTTCCAATATCTCGACTATCGCTACAATGATTACGGCGGTTTCGTGCGCGCCACCGACGATCGGGTGATCGGCGGCTTCCGCAATCGCTTCGTCGCCGGCGTCAATCTGCACAATGGCGCGATCGACAATCAGCAATTCGCCAATCTCGGCGGCAACAGGGGCGCGCTGCTGTCGTCGTCGCTCGATCGGGCGCAAAACACCACGCTCTATGCGGAGAACAGTTTCTACGTTCTGCCGACGGTGGCGATCGTCGCCGGCACGCAATTCGTCCGCGCCACGCGCAGCCGGCAGGATCGTTTCCTCAGCGACGGCAATCAGTCGGGCTCCACCAATTTCAATTTGTGGAGCCCGAAAGCCGGCCTGTTGTGGAACGTGACGCCGGCCTGGCAGATCTTCGCCAATGTCTCGCGCAGCGCCGAAGTGCCGAGTTTCGGCGAAAGCTCCAGCTTCCCGGCGCCCGTCATTCCCTGGACGAGCATCCGGCCGCAACGCGCCACCACCTATGAGATCGGCACGCGCGGCCGTACGCCCGATTTCACCTGGGATCTCGCCGCCTATCGCGCCGACATCCGCAACGAGCTGCTGTGCCTCTACAGCGCCTTCGGCAATTGCAACGTCACCAATGCCAATGGCACGTATCATCAGGGCATCGAGGCGGCGCTCGGTGCGACCTTGCTGAAGAACATCCTCACCCTGTCGGATAATCCCGACCGGCTCTGGCTCAACCTCGCCTATACGTTCAACGACTTCCGCTTCCGCAACGATCCGCTCTACGGCAACAATCAACTGCCGGGCGCGCCGCGCCACTATCTGCGCGCCGAACTGCTCTACAAACATCCGAGCGGGCTCTATATCGGCCCGAATGTCGAATGGGTGCCGCAGGCCTATTTCGTCGACAGCGCCAATACGCTGAAGACCCAGGCCTATGGACTGATCGGCTTGAAGGCGGGCTATGACAACGGCGGCAACTGGTCGGCCTATGTCGAGGCGCGCAATCTCGGCAACGTCAAATATATCGCCAGCGCCAGCATCATCGACAAGGCGACGGCGGCCTCGCCTCTGTTCGAGCCGGGCACCGGCCGGGCGATTTATGCCGGGCTGAAATATCGCTGGTAACCATCCGGCCGCAGCTATCACCGATGTGTTTCGTGACTGGCTGCGGCCTGCTCAGCTCATGCTATTGGGCTACTCATCCAGGGTGACACCTGCTAACTTGGTCGTCAGTTGGCGGGGATGGTTCTGGACACGATCATATGCAAGTCAGGCTCTCGCAATCCGGCCCCGCATCCGTTCGCGCCGTTCGCCGCAAAGCGCTGCTTGTCGGGGTGGCGATCCTGGCCTGCGCCGGCGTGGCGCCGGCTCAAGCGGAAACCATTTCCAGCGCCCTAACGCGCGCCTATGGCAACAATCCGGACCTGAACCAGCAACGCGCCGCGACCCGCGCCGTCGATGAAAACGTGCCGAAGGCGACGGCGGGCTATCGCCCTACTATCACCGGGCAGGCGCAGGCCGGCGTGCAATATCTCGGCACCAATGCGACGAGCACCGGCACCGGCGCCGTGATCCAGACACATACGACGCCGGGCATGTTCGGCGTCACCGTTTCGCAGAACATCTGGAACGGCAATCGCACCATCAATGGCGTGCGGCAGGCCGATTCCCAGGTTCTGGGCTCGCGCGAACAATTGCGCCAGAGCGAACAATTGCTGCTTACCAATGCGGCGGCGGCTTACATGAACGTGCTGCGCGATACGGCGACGCTCAATCTCAACAACAACAATGTCGAAGTGCTGGCCGAGCAATTGCGGCTGACGGAAGGCCGCTTCCGCATCGGCGAATTGACGCGCACCGACGTCGCGCAGGCCCAGGCCGCGCTCGAACAGGGCCGCGCCAGCGCCATCGTCGCGCAGGCCACCCTGGCGGCTTCGCTCGCCGCCTATCGGCAATATATTGGCGTCGAAGCGAAAAGCCTCGATCCGGCGCGCCCGCTCGATCGCCTGGTGCCGCGCTCGCTCAATGATGCCATCAATCGTGCGCAGGCTGAGCACCCGCTGATTCAGGCGGCCCTGCACAATGTCGATATCACGGCTCTGTCGGTGAAGATCAACGAAGGCGCGCTGATGCCTTCGGTCGATGCCAGCGCCAATGTCAGCCGCTCCTTTGAGCAGCAGGGCCTCGTCGGCATGCATGCGACGACCGCATCCGTCGCCGGCACGTTAACCGTGCCGTTCTACGACGGTGGCCTCACCTATTCCTCGATCCGCCAGTCGAAGGAATTGCTCGCCCAGGCGCGCCTGCAGGCCGATCTGCAACGCGATCAGGTGCGCGCTCAGGTGGTTTCGGCTTGGGGCCAGTGGGATGCTTCGGCCCGTGTCATCCAATCGACCCAGGCGGCGGTGCGCGCCGCCGAGATCGCCTTGAACGGCGTGCGGGAAGAAGCCAAGGTCGGCCAGCGCACGACGATCGAAGTGTTGAACCAGCAGCAGGCGCTCTTGCAATCGCGCGTCAATCTGATCTCGGCGCAGCGCGACCGCGTCGTCAATTCCTACGCCTTGATGTCAGCCGTCGGCCAGCTCTCCGCCCGCTCGCTTGGCCTGCACGTCAGCTCTTATGATCCGGGCGTGCACTACGATCAGGTGAAGGGCAAATGGTTCGGCACCGGCATCCCTGACGGGCGGTGATCGGTCTCCATCCACAGTTTCCGCGCGAATGGTCTTAAGTCGACATTCCCTCTCTCCTGAGCCGCTGCTAGGGCTTTGGAGATTGGGGGGGATCGGATGATTATTCATGTAGTTAAGGCAACGCTCGTCGTTGCGTTCGCGACGCTTTTGGCGGGGTGCCAGACGGCTCTCGTGGATCAGTTTGGTCCGCTGTCGGTGCGCAGCGTTTCCGTATCGGCCAAGCCGACGGTGCAAAGCGCCACCGACATCAAGTCGGTCGTTGCCAAGGCGGCGACCGCGACGATCGTCAAGGATATGCCGAACGGGCGACCGGCGAGCGTGCACATCACCGTTAACGGCGTGAACTATAAAAATGCCGTCATGTCGCTGCTGGTCGGTAGCGCCAACATTTTGGGCACGACGGTGTCGGTGACGGACAGGAGCGGCAGTGTCATCGCCGAATTCCCGCTCAACGAGCAGGCCGATTACATTTTCAACGGTGTCATCGGCGCGGCCATCGCCGCCACGCAGGACCTGGCCGACGTCGATCGCAAGCTGAGCGAGGAATATGCGAAATCGCTCGCAAAGCGCATCTATGGCGATCAGGCGGAGCAATTGCCAAGCGCTGCGCCGGCGCCAACCGTCTCGCCGTCGGACGAAACCGCCGAGCGCAAGCCGGCGAGACGGCGCAAGGTCCCCGTGTCGTAACCGGATCGAGCCGACAGACTGAGCTTCAGTCCTTCGGTTTCCACTTTGGCCCAAACGCCTTCGGCCCCGCTTGCACCACCTGCGCCAGGATGGCGCCGAAGCGCTGCGCGGCGGACGTTGGCTGCGATCCCTCGGGATGAATGAGCCCGATGGGCGAGGGCGCGATCTCGCGCCAGGGCACGAGCAGCGTGTCGGGCGACAGGGCCGCCGTCGCCGTCATCGCATCGGCAATGGTGATGCCGGCGCCGCGGCTCGCCAGTTCGCAGGCGGCGCGCACGGTCTGGGTTTCGACCATGATGTTGAGGCGCAGGCCTTGCGCCGCGAAATGCGCATCGAGCATCTGCCGCAGCGGCGTGTTGCGCACCAGCGCGATGAACGGTCGTTGGCAAATCTCGGCCGCCGAAATGGTTTTCTTGCGCGCCAGCGGATCGGTGCGCGGCATGAACAGGCTCATCGGCACGTGGCCGATTTCCTCGACGCGCACGCCAGGCCCGTCGAACGGCAGCACCGCGACGCCGATATCATAGTTGCGATAGGAGACGATGGCGCCCATGGCATTGCGCGATACGATCTCCAGCGCGAAGCGCAGATCGGGCTGCTCGCGCCGCAGATGGGCGATGGTCAGCGGCACGATGGAATAGGCGGCATGCGACAGCGCCAGGATGCGCAATTCGTCGGACGCTTCGCGGCGCAGATCGTCCGCTACCTGATCGACGCGCTCGAGCCCGTCGAGCGCGCTGCACACTTCCTCGTAGAATTTCAGGGCCCGTTCGGTCGGGACGACGCGGCGGCCCTTGCGCGTGAACAGGGGAAAGCCGATCTCGGCTTCGAGCTCCGCGATCGACCGGCTGATCTGTGGCTGCGCGCGGCGCAGGGCAGCGGCGGCGCTGGTGATGGCGCCGGTTTCCATGACGGCGCGAAAGGCGCGTAGATGGCTGGGAGAACTCATATATCAAATATGGTATGTGAAGATGCAAATTTCGTATTTTTCGTATGAGTGAGCAAGTCTTAAATGTGCAGCCCTCGAAAAGAGGGGAGGGCACATGTCTTTTGGGATGAAATCCGCGCTTCTGGCGGCGGTCGTGGGGCTCGGCGGCCCGGCTGCGGCGCAAGGCACCTATCCGTCGCGGCCGATCACCCTTGTGATCGCTTATCCGGCCGGCGGTGGCGCCGACATCACCGCGCGGGTCGGCACGCCGTTTCTCGAAAAATATTTCGGCCAGTCCATCGTCGTTGAAAACGTCGGCGGCGCCAGCGGCGCGATCGGCGCCATGAAGGTCGCGACATCAGCGCCCGACGGTTACACGCTGCTGTTCGGCACCACCAATGAAATGATCGTCACGCCTTTGGTCAATCCGGCGACGCGATATCGCGTCGCCGATTTCGAACCGGTGGCGCTCATCGCGCGATCGACGGCGGTGCTGTTCGGCCGCAATGGCCTGCCGGCGAATACGCTCGACGAGCTGATCGAATATGGCCGCGCCCATCCGGATGGATTGTCGCTCGCCCAACCCGGCGTCGGCACCTTCCAATATCTCGCCGCCGTTCTCTCGATGCAGAAGGCCGGCCTGAAAGTGCGCTATGTCGCTTATCGCGGTGCCGGCCCCATCTTGCAGGACATCGGCGCCGGCCATGTCGATCTCGCCGTGGCGGTGCTCGCCTCCGTCGATCAGCAATTGTCGACCGGACAGATGAAAGCCTTCGGCATGCTGCGCGCCGAGCGCGATCCGCAGCGTCCGGACGTGCCGACGGTGAACGAGAGCAAATATCTGAAAGGCATCGACGCCTCCTTCTGGACGGCCTTGTTCGCGCCGAAGGGCACGCCCAAGGAGATCGTCGACAAGCTCAATGCGGCGGTCGCCGCCATGAATGCCGATCCGGCAACCTTGGAGCTGCGCAAGACCTCGCTGGAAGTGCCGGCGCCGCCATCGCCGCCACAAGCCTTCGGGCAGTTCCTCAAGCAGGAGACGGACAGTCTCGCTGCCGTCGTGGCCGCCGCCAATAGCGCGACGGAGACGCCGCGTTGATCAAGGCCCCCGTGCGGCCCGCCATGCCCGACGCGTTTCATTGGCTGGTCGAGATGAACAAGGCTTCGGCGGTGATGCTCGTCGAGCGCGGCCTGCTGCCGCCGGCGCTTGGCCACACGATTGCCGAGGCGATCACTGCGGTTGCGGCGCGCGGCGAAGCGGGCGGGGAGCGCCCCGGCGATTATCTCGAGTTCGAAAAGGCGATGGTCGCCCGCGCGGGTCCCGATGTCTCGCGCGTCCATATCGGCCGCAGCCGGCAGGATCTCGGCGCCACCTTGCAGCGGCTGGCCTTGCGGCGCGACTATCTGCATGTCTTCGAGCGTCTGATCGAAACACGCGCCGCGCTGCTCGATCTGGCGGCCCGGCATCCTAAGGATGTGATCCCGGCCTATACCTGGGGCGTGCAGGCGCAGCCGCTCACTCTGGGCCATTATCTGCTGGGCTTCCTGAGCGCCTTCGCGCGTCTCGCCGAGCGCATGCGCGAGGCTTATCCGCGTATCAACCGTTCGCCCTTCGGCACCGCCGCCATGGGCACGTCGAGTTTCGACATCGACCGCATGCGCCTGGCGGAGTTGTTGGGTTTCGATGGTCTCATCGAAAACTCTTTCGATGCCGGCCAGATCGCCCCCATCGATCTCGGCGCCGAGCTGGCGGGGCTTGCCACCTCCTGCGGCCTGACCATCGGCGCTCTCGTCGCCGATCTCACCGCGCAATATGCGCAGGCGCGCCCCTGGCTGCTGCTGGCGTCGGGCGCGCAGACCGGCGGCAGCAGCATCATGCCGCAGAAGCGCAATCCTTTAGGTCTCACCTTTCTGCGCGGCCGCGCCAGCCGGCTGATCGGTTCGGCGCAAGCCTTTGCCCTCGTCGCCCACAATGTCACGACCGGCATGGGCGACTACAAACCCTTCATCGATCCCGAACAGGGCAACCAGCCCCAGGCCACGGTCGAACGGATGGCGCTGGTGCTCGACAGTCTGGCCGAGGTGGTGCACGCGCTGCACTTCGATCCGGTGCGGGCGAAGCAGGAGGTCGAGAGCGAATTCTCGACCATGACCGAACTCGCCGACGTGCTGCAACGCGACGGCGGCATTCCCTTCCGCATCGGCCACCATTTCGCGGCACGTCTCGTCGAGCACCTGCGCGCTCACGGGCAGCGTTCAAGCGATGTGGCTTTCGCGGAAGCCCAGCGCATCTGGCGCGAGGTGGCGGATGAGCTGGATTTCTCCGTCCGTGCGGCGCCGCTGTCGGAAGCTATGTTCCGCCGCGCGCTCGATGCCGACAACATGGTGCAATCGAGCAGGGGCCTCGGCGGCCCGCAGGCGGCTGAGGTGGAGAGAATGTTGACGGCCGCGCGAGCGGCGCTCGATACGGATCGGCAATGGCAAAAAGCGCATGCCGAGAATCTGGCGCGTGCTCAAAATGCCCTCGATCAGAATTTTGAGCGCCTTCTGGCCCGCTCTGCCGATTAGGCAGGCCGGCGAATGGGGCCGACCGCATCTTTGCGATGGATCAATGAACGCAGCAGCGCTTCGATGCGAAGCTGAAATCTGCGGCTCCTATCCCGCCGCAGCAAAACGTCCCACCGGACGTTTCCTCCCTTGACTGGCCCGTCCTCGGCTCCCCTGCCAAGACGGGCCTTTTTATTGACGGGCCTTTTGTCAAAGCTGCGGACTGTTCAAGTCATAGATTGCCGCATCGTGAAGGCCGGGCTGGTATCGACGCACGATCGTGCCGCGCCGCTGCCGATCGACGATCTCGGCCACCAGATTGCCGTTCAGCGCGACACGGGAATGCTCACTGCCCGTTGACGTATGGCGAACGAGCATGGTCACGCCGTCGCATTTTTCCTCCCGCAGATAGCCTTCGCCACTTTCGATCCATTCACTGATGAAAGACATCTCCAATCGCAGCCGGTCTATCTATGTCGCGATCAGGAAGAGAACGGTGCCGGCGAGAAAGAGCGCCCCGGCCAGTGCCGTCAGGGGGATCAGAACGAACGGGTTGATCTGCCCTTGTTTCATAATCGCAATTCGCATTCCGCACCTCAACCGTTTGGGAGCGGCAGAATAGGCGGGTGTTCAGAGGAGAGTCGCGATGCAGGGGCACCCGCGCTCATGATGCAAGTGTATCTGGTAGACTTGTACCTGGTAGATTTGCATCTGGTAGAAATGCCCCGCCGCTTGAACGGCACGCCTTCATGCAGTCAAGCGACGGGGCGGCGAGCCGAGAGCTTTTTGGATGACCCGCCATCTGCAATGCGAGATGCAGATGAAGACCAATGTTTCAATTCAATCGTTGTTCCGTGCTCAGTCGGTATGTTCGGGCAAGGCTTCCAATTGATCCATGGCCATTTGCGTGATCGCATGGATGTTGCCATTCTCATCGCGCATGAAATCGAGCTGGCTGGCAAAAAGCGCGACCCGCTTCGAGCCAATGCCTAAAAATCCGCCAACATCGAAAACGACTTGCGCCTGCTCGCCCGATCCATGCAGATGATCGACGCTGCTGATGACGTCCTCATCCCGCCCATAAATGGTGACGCCTTCAACGACATCAGGCGTGATTTCCTTGAGCGTGAGACGCACATGTCTGCCATGGTCCATGGCTCCCTCCTGTGATGAGGGGTCAACGCATGAACAAAAGAGGCGTTCCAAGGCGAGCTTTTGGCGCGCTCGTAGTCAGCTATTGAAAAACTCTCTGTGTCATTCCCGACGCGCCGAAGGCGCGAGCGGGAATCCAGGGCGCGTGGTAAAACGTTGCGTGATGGCGATGCAACACAGCTCTCGATTTTCGTTCTACCGCTCGCCCCTGGATCCCCGCTCAGCCGCTGCGCGGCTGTCGGGGATGACACCGCGGCTGAGACATTTCACATTTTGAAGGAAGCACGCCGTGGGCGAACGTAGCGACGCCATCCAAAAGGGTGAACGGAGACATTGGTGCTCAAAGGATTGTTTGGAGCGGGCGAAGGGAATCGAACCCTCGTATGAAGCTTGGGAAGCTTCCGTTCTACCATTGAACTACGCCCGCGCGCCGCGACGATAGCCACAGCCGGCCGATTTGCGCAAGATGGCGGCGGGCCACCAACCCGGAAAATAAGCCAAAACCATGAGCCGCCCGCCTCCCCGGCGGCCGGTGCCCTTTGGCGCCTGGTTCTGCTAGAAGAATCCCGGCCCGGGGAGCGGGCCGAAACCTAGAAATGTGTCGGCCAGCCGCCGCCCGGAGACAAAAATGCAACGCCTCACCATCAGCCTCGACGATGCCATCGCCGCCGCGATCGACACCTTCATGGCCCGGAACGGCTATTCCAACCGCTCCGAGGCCATCCGCGACCTGGTGCGCGATGCCCTGGTGCGCACTGAAGCTGGCAGCGAGACGCCGGAATGCGTCGCCGCCGTCAGCTATGTCTACGACTATGACGGCCGCGATCTGGCGTTGCGCCTCGACAAGGCCCAGCACGATCATCACGACCTCACCATTTCCTCCATGCGCACCAGGCTCGATCACCGCCACTGCATGGAGGTGACCTTGCTCAAGGGGCCGACGGCCGAGGTACGTAAACTCGCCGAAACCACCATCGCCGAGCGCGGCGTGCGCTTCGGCCAGATCAATGTGGTGCCGGTGGTGCCCGGCGGCCATCGCCACAGCCACGGCGACGGCCACAGCCACAGTCATTCCACACCGGCTCTATAGCGGCGAAGAACGATAGGGAGGAAACCATCAATCTTCGCCAGCTCAGCTATTTCATCAAGGTGATCGACGCCGGCACGATGACGGCGGCCGCCGAGGCGTTGCATCTGGCGCAGCCGGCGCTCGGCGCGCAGATCCGTCAGCTCGAAACCGAGCTCGGCGTCTCCTTGATCTTGCGCCATTCGCGCGGCGTCACCGCGACGCCGGCCGGCAAGCTGCTCTATCAGCGGGCGCAGCGCATTTTGGGCGAAGTCGATCAGGCGGCGCGCGACGTGCGCGCACTCAATGCGCGCAAGCAGGAGCATCTGCGCCTCGGCGTCAATTCCGGCATGGTGGTGATGCTGGGGCCCGACATTCTGATGGATGCGGAAAAGCGCTTGCCCGATGTTGCCATCTCCCTGGTGGAGGAACGCACGCCCGTCCTGCTCGATGCGCTCGATCACGATCAGGTCGACATCACCTTTCTCTACAATGTCGACGAGCGGCCCGATCTCATCCGCCGCGCCTTGATCGAGGAAGACCTGCTGTTGATCACGGCGCCCGACAAGCAGCCCGTCACCGAGACCGTCTCTTTCGCCGAGGCGCTGCGCTACGATCTCGCCATTGGCGGCGAGCGCGGCATCCTGCGCCACATCGTCGAGACCGAGGCGCGGCGCCTGTCGCTTAACGTGCATGTCGCCTATGAAGTGCATTCGATGCTGACCATGAAGACCATGGTGGCGCGCGGCACCGCCGCCACCATCCTGCCTTACAGCCTCGTCGCCCGCGAAATCCGCGCCGGCACCTTGGCGGCGCGGCGGATCGACCGGCCGGCGCTGACCTGGACGCTCTATATCGCGCGGCGCCGCAACGGCCGCTGGGCTTTGGATGACGGCCAGGTCGATGCCCATATCGAGCGGCTGGTCGAGGCCATGCTCGACCTGACCCAACCCTGGGCGCGCCGGCTGACGTAGAAGATTGCCGAAGCCTTGGTGTCATTCCCGACGCGCGAAGCGCGAGCGGGAATCCAGAGCGAGTGGTCAATCGTTGCCGCTATTGCCGCGATCAGCATTTGAGCACTCGCTCTGGATCCCCGCTCAGCCGCTACGCGGCTGTCGGGGATGACACCAAGATGCGTGAACTTACCTGCTGGTGCAGCGCAAAAAGGCATAGGCTGGATTTAGACCAAAGAAAAACTTTGGGCTCACAGACATGGATTGTTTTGGACATCGGCGACGGCAGGACGATACTTCACCCTCATAGAAAGCTCGCCACGGCAAAGTTTGGCGGGAAATTTGGGAGAGAAGGACAATGCCTGAGCAGTTCGTCTGCAAATCGTCTGAATTCAAGAACGGCGAGCGCCAGATCATCCGTCTCGGCGAGGACGAAGTCGGGGTGTTCAAGCATGAGGGCGAATATTACGCCTACAGCAATTACTGCGTTCACCAGGGCGGCCCGGCCTGCGAAGGACTGACCATCGCCAAGGTCGAGGAGCATCTGCGTCCCGATAAAACCTCGATGGGCCTGTCCTTCTCGGAAAAGGACATGAACTTCGTCTGTCCGTGGCATGGCTATGAATATGACATGCGCACCGGTTGCCATGTCGCCGACAAGCGCATTCGCCTGCGCAAATACAAGGTCGTCGAGAAGGCCGGGGATGTCTATGTCGTCGTCTAAAGGCAAAGCCGCCAGCAGAACAACCAGTAAGACAGCCACCCGGGCCTCGGCCAAGAGTGGTGCCAAATCTGGCGTGAAAAGCAGCGCCACGACGGCGGCGCGTGCGATGGCCAAAAAGCTGATGAGCGCCGAACCGCCGTCCGAAGCCAAGACGGCTTTCGCCAAGGCGATGTTGCAGGGCGTGCAGCCCGGCACAGAAGCCGCCCGCTCCGTCGCGCGCAAGAAGAACGGCTCAGTTCCACAAGCTCCGCAGGTCGAGGTGCTGCGCAAGATTCCAGCGCCCGTCGAGATCGTCGAAAACGAAGCCTCGGCGCGGGCGGTGGTGTTGGCTCAGGAAATCGAAAAGGCGCTGCGCGACGGCGACTTCGAGAAATTCCAGCCGCATGCGCAGCAAGCGCTGATATCGGCCGTCTGCCGGCTCTACAGCGCCAATAACGATATCGGCAATCGCTTCGGCGCCATCGGTCAGCCGTCCGCGGTCAATGCCACGGACGTGATGATTCTGTGTGGCGCGCTGTTGAAGGCGGTCGACCTGCAAGTGTTCGAACTGGGGCTCTGGCAGAGCTGGAGCTCGCGCTGAGTTCGTATTGAATAAGATCTGGGAAGGACAACGCTAATGGATCTGATTTCTGATCGCGGCCGTCGCGTATCGGTCGAGGAATTGAACACCAGCAAACTGCTGGCGCATGCCGCCAAACAGGCGCGCGACCGCAAGTTCGAGGATGTGATGATCGTCGACTGCGACGCCCATCACTACGAAAACGAACATATGTCCGAAATTCTCCCCTTCATGGAGAACGAGGTCTTCAAGCAATTGGCCATGGCGGCAGGCGCCAAGGGCAGCCGCGGTTCGGTGGCGCCGGGCACGTTCGGCTATCAGGACATGGGCGGCCGCGTGACGCGCTATCCGCTGCGCGCCTCCGAGAAGACCGAGAACAACCGCGTCCGCGACGTGCAGCTCGGCGAGCGCTGGATGGACGCCATGGGCGTCGATTATTCCTGCCTGTTTCCGACGGGCATGCTCAACATCGGCCTGCATCCGCAGAAGGAAATGGAATTCGAACTGTGCTGGGCCTATGCGCGCTGGGTCACCGAAAAGGTGATCCCTGAATCTGGCGGGCGTCTTTACACCATGCTTTGCTTGCCCTTCAGCGATCCGGAAGGCTGCCTGCGCATGGTCGAAACCTTCGGCGACCGCAAGGGCGTCGGCGGCTTCATGATCACCACCGTGCGCGAGCGCATGGCCGTCTACGACAACGCCTATATGAAGCTCTATCGCGCCATCGAGGAGCGCGGCCTGGCGCTGTCCTTTCACTCGGGCCCGAACTGGGGCAGCCAGACTTTTCAGAGCTGCAACCGCTTCATCTCTGCCCATGCGCTGGGCTTTAGCTGGTTCAACATCCTTCACTGCACGAATTGGGTGGTGAACGGCATGGGCGAGCGCTTCCCGAAACTGCCGGTGATCTGGATCGAAGCGGGCCTCGCCTGGATTCCGTTCCTGATGCAGAAGCTCGATCACGAATATCTGCTGCGCCCGTCCGAATGCCCGATCTTGAAGAAGAAGCCGTCGGACTATATGCGCGACATGTTCTATTCGTCGCAGCCGATGGAAATTCAGGACATGGGCGCGTTGGAGACGACGTTCCGCATGATCAATGCGGAAACACAATTGCTCTACGCTTCGGATTATCCGCACTGGGATTTCGATCTGCCCTCGACGATCTGGGATCTGCCCTTCGTCAGCGAGAAGGCCAAGCACAACATTCTGGGCGGCACCGCCGCGCGTCTGTTCAAACTGCCGCCGCGCAACGACGGCCAGAAGCAAAACCTGATCAAGTTCGGCAATCTGAAAGCCGCTTGATCCTCCAATTGGCCACCGTGTCATTCCCGACGCGCCGAAGGCGCGAGCGGGAATCCAGGGGCGAGCGGTGAAACCTTGCGGGACCATCGCTTGCCGCAGTTTCGACCAACATTTGAGCGCTCGCCCCTGGATCCCCGCTCAGCCGCTGTGCGGCTGTCGGGGATGACACCGAGGTTTCCGCTTTGACCTGATGGCGCGGTTCGGCAAGACTGTCCTCCAATCCTGCGATGTGCCTGGGGAGGACAATATGCAGCGCTCAAAACCGCCATTCCGCGCCGATCACGTCGGCAGCCTGTTGCGTCCCGCGTCCTTGCGGCAGGCCCGCGAAAAGCGCGCCGCCGGCAGCATCAGCGCTGAGGATTTGCGCAAGGTCGAGGATGCGGAAATCCTCAAGATCATCGCCAGACAGGAAGAAGTCGGCTTGCAGTCGATCACCGATGGCGAATTCCGCCGCAGCTGGTGGCATCTCGATTATCTCGAAGGGCTGAACGGCGTCGAAGGCTATGAAATGACGCAAGGCGTGGCCTTTTCCGGCATGAACACGCGCCCCAAAGGCGTGCGCGTCACCGGCAAGGTCGGTTATCTCAGACACCCCATGCTCGATCACTATCGCTTCGTCCAGGATCATACCAAGCGCACGGCGAAAATGTGTATTCCCTCGCCGTCGGCCATCTATGGCCGCACCGGCCGCACGGCGGTGCCGGAGAAAGTCTATCCCTCGCTCGACAATTTCTTCGCCGATCTCGGCGCGGCTTACGCCAAATCGGTGCGCGATTTCGCCGATGCCGGCTGCCGCTATCTGCAACTCGACGAAGTCTTCATCACCATGCTCTGCGACGAGAAATATCGCCATGGGCTGAAAGAGCGCGGCGACGATCCCGACTATATCGGCCGCGCCTATGGCGATCTGATCAACGCCGCCATGTCGGATATTCCCGCCGATATGACCGTCACCATGCATCTGTGTCGTGGCAATTATCGCTCCACCTTCATGGGCGAGGGCGGTTACGAGCCGGTGGCCGACATTCTGTTCAACCGCATCAAGGTGCACGGCTATTTCATGGAATATGACAACGATCGCTCCGGCGGCTTCGAACCGTTGAAGATCGTGCCGAAGGATCGCTCCGTGGTATTGGGCCTGGTGACGTCGAAGACCGGCAAACTGGAACCGAAGGACGAGATCAAGCGCCGCATCGATGAAGCGACGAAATACATTCCGCTCGATCAGCTCTGCCTGTCCTCGCAATGCGGTTTCGCCTCGACTGAGGACGGCAACACCCTGAGCGAAGACGAGCAATGGGCCAAGCTGCGCATGATCGTCGATGTCTCGAAAGAGGTGTGGGGTTAAGTTAGCGGAGTACCGTCATTGCGAGCGAAGCGAAGCAATCCAGGGGCTAAGGCAACATTCTACCACGCGCCCTGGATTGCTTCGTCGCTTTGCTCCTCGCAATGACGGTTACACATCCGGCGCTTCCGCTTACCCTTCCGCCCGATAGGCCCGATACCAATCGACGAATGCCGACACGCCCTCGCGCACGCTGGTGTGCGGCCGATAGCCCGTGAGGCGTTCCAGCAGGTCGGCGCTGGCGAAGGTCGCTGGCACGTCGCCCGGCTGCATGTCCATATAGTTACGGATCGCCTTTTTCCCGAGCTTGCGCTCGATCTCCTCGACGAAGTCGAGCAGGTTGACCGGCGCGCCGCGCCCGATATTGACCACGCGATAAGGGGCAGCGGGCGACAACGAGGGATCGTCGGTCAGGTCGGCCGCACCGCCAGCGGGTGGGATGCGGTCGATCAGCAAGGCAACCGCCTTCACCAGATCGCTGACATAGGTGAAGTCGCGCGCCATCTTGCCGTGATTGTAGATATCGATCGGCCGATCGTTCTCGATCGCATCGACGAACTTATAGAGCGCCATGTCGGGCCGCCCCCACGGACCGTACACCGTGAAGAAGCGGAAAGCCGTGGTGGGGATGTGCCAAAGATGGGAATAGGAGTGGGTCATCACCTCGCCGGCCTTTTTGCTGGCCGCATAAAGCGTAAGAGGATGATCGGTGCGTTCCTGTTCGACGAACGGCATCACCGTGTTGGCGCCATAGACGGAGCTGGTCGAAGCAAAGAGAAAATGTTTCGGCTTCAGCCGGCGTGTCACTTCCATGACATTGAACGTGCCGACGAGATTGGTGTTCACATAGGCTCTGGGATGTTCGATGCTGTAGCGCACGCCGGCCTGCGCGGCGAGATGGACGATGACATCCGGATTGGCCGCTTCGGCCGCGGCATTCAGCGCGGCTTCATCTTCCAACATGCCGATATGGGCGCGGAAATTGTTGGTCGTGTCCAGCAGCGCATGCCGCTTTTCCTTCAGCCGCACATCATAATAGGCGGTCATCCCATCATAGCCGTCGACCTGATGGCCGAGGTCGAGGAGATGGCGGGCCAGATGAAAGCCGATGAAGCCGGCGGTTCCGGTGATGAAAACCTTCATGAGCAATCCTGCAGGCGATGGGGAACTCTTATCGACAGGCGATCGTTGACGAAGTTGGCGCGGCACGCAATGGTCACACCGGAGCCGTCATTGCGAGAAGCGCAGCGACGAAGCAATCTAGGGCGCGTGGCAGGTTGTCAAGGCGCACGCCCATGGAGTCTACACCGTGGCTTCTGGATTGCTTCGCCGCGAAGCAATGACGATATGAGGTGATGGATGGACCGCGATCCCGATTTCTTCCCTGGTTTCGCTTCCCATTGGATCGATACGCGCGCCGGTCGCATTTTCGCGCGCAGCGGTGGCGAAGGGCGGCCGCTGGTGCTGCTGCATGGTTTTCCGCAATCGCTCGTCATGTGGCGCGATGTGGCGCCCGTGCTGGCCAAATCCTTCCATGTCGTGGTGATGGATTTACGGGGGTATGGATGGTCGTCGGTGCCGACGAGCCGGGGCGGCGAAGCCTATACCAAGCGCGCCATGGGCGCCGATGTGGTCGAAGTGATGGAAAAGCTCGGTCACGTCCGCTTCCATCTCGCCGGCCATGATCGTGGCGCCCGCGTCGGCTATCGTCTGGCGCTCGATCAGCCGGGCCGGATCGAGAAACTGGCGCTGCTCGACATCCTGCCGACCGTGCAGGTCTGGAAGAACATCAAGGCCGGCGCCACGCCGGCGGCGCATTGGGCCTTTCTGTCGGAGCCCGAGCCGCAGCCGGAAGCGGCCATTCGCGCGCAAGGGCCAGATATCTATTTTGAGAGCCTGCTGACGAAATGGTCGAAGAGCGGATCATTGGCGGCTTTCGGTGCCGAAGCCTTGCAGGCCTATCGCAATGCCTGGGGTGACACGTCCCGCATCCATGCCTTCTGCGAGGACTATCGCGCTGGTGCCGTGCAGGATCTCGCCTTCGACGAAGCCGATCTTGCCGCCGGCCGCACCATTGCCGCGCCGGTGCATGTGCTGTGGGGCGACTTCTACCTCACCGCCAGCGCCGGCTCGCCGCTCGATGTCTGGCACAAAACCTTCGCGCCGAAAGCCACGGGTCAGGCTATCGACAGCGGCCACTTCCTGGCGGAAGAGAATGCAGAAGCGACGGCCCAGGCTTTGGTCGAGTTCTTTCTAAGCTGATCGGCAACCTCGGTGTCATCCCGGACACGCGAAGCGTGATCCGGGAACCAGGGGCAAACAGTAGAATGCTGCGGTTTGCCCAGTCAGCACGTTCCAACGCTGAAAGCTTTACCACACGCTCTTGGATCCCGGATCACCTGCTGCGCAGGTGTCCAGGATGACACCGAGGCTCTTCAATACCCCTCAAGGCGTCATCAACTCACGCGCCCGCGCCACCACGTCGGCCGGCGTCGCATACAGCGTCTCCACGACCTTCTGCACTTTCTCGCCGGACGAGGGATTGATGTCGATCTTCGCCTTCGCGGCATCGCTCAGAAAGTCGGGGTCCGCGAGGGTGCGCGCGAAGGCTTCGCGCAGCATGTTCACCTGCGTCTGTGGCGTCCCCGGCGGGGCGATATAGGAGCGCAGGAACACCTGCTGGCTGACGATCAGCTCAAGCGCTTTGCGATCGTCATCCTTGGTGACGAAGTTCCACAAGATCGGCACCCCGAGTTGGTTCAACTCCGCATTGGGCTCCAGCGCGATCTGCAGCAGAATGTTGATCTTCTTGTCGCGCAGCCAATCCGGCTTTTGCGATTTGAGGCTGTTCCAGTCGAAGCCGCACAGGCCGTCGACTTCGCCGCGCTCCATGGCGAGGAGAATGTCGGTCGTGCCTTTATAGCCGCTGACGATGCGGAATTTCGCGCCGGCCGTCTTGGCAATCATCGCCGCGTAATCGCGCGTCGAACCACCGCCCGCACTGGCGCCGAAAATCGCTTCCTGCGTGCGCGCGCTCGCCATGTCTTTCACTCTCGATGTGTTGAAGGTGATGCACACGCGCGTGCCGCTGTCGGCGCTGGCGAGATAAGCGAATTTCGACGGCACGAAATTGCCTGCGGTCCGGCTGTCGAAGACACGATCGAGCACGGCGCCCGGCATCAGGGCGCCGATGGCGGTGCCGTCCTTGGGCGAGATATTGTAGAGCGTCGCCGCCGCGACGGCGCTGCTGGCGCCGGGCATGTTCTTGGGCAGAACGTTGGGATGGCCCGGAATGAAGCGGGCGAGGTGGCGGCCGATGGTGCGGCTGTAGATGTCATAGCCGCCGCCGACATCGGCGCCGATGATGAAATCGATGGTTTTGCCGGCGTAAAGATCCTGCGCACGAGCGCTGGCGGCGGAAAGCGCCAGCACGGCGCAGGCAAGATGAAAGGCACGTCGGAGTGCGCGTCCTTGCAAGGTTGTCCTCCCAGACGATTTGATCGTTATGCGCGATGCTAAACGATTTTCTCAGGAAGGAAACGTGCAGGAAAATGCACAACCTTCCGTGTCATTCCCGATGCGCCCATATTTTTGACACCAAGGCTCTGGGAAAATGACGGACGTTGAAGAAGAGTCCAGCACCTTGGTGTCATCCCGGACGCGCTGAAAGCGCGATCCGGGACCCAGGGGCAACAACTTCTATGTTGGCGCAGGGTCTCTCTGCTGGGTGCGATGTATTTGTAAGTTTCTACCACGCGCCCCTGGTTCCCGGATCACGCTGCGCGTGTCCGGGATGACACCAAGGCTGTGGCGTATTTAACTGACTTGATGGCACCAAGGATTCGCAACACCCCGTTAGATCGACAGCGGCGAGGGGTTCGTGCGCATCGCCAGTTCGATCGTCGCCGCCGCGTCCTTGAGCTGCGGCACGATGATGGTTTCGAGCTTGGCGGCCATTTCCGGAAATTGTGTGCTGACGCCAAGCCCGGCGATGATTTCGCCGGCCGCATTGCGGATCGGCACGGCAATGGCGGTGAGGCCGAAAATCTGCTCGCTGGCGGAGAAGGCATGACCCTGCCGGCGGATCTTGGCGATTTCTTCCAGGATAAGGACGGGATCGATGATCGTGTCGGGTGTGTGCCGTGTGAGCTGGATCGTCGTCATGATGGCGCGCAGCTCCTCGTCGCTCTTGCCGGAGAGGAGGACGCGGCCCAACGCCGTCGAGAAAGCCGGCAGGCGGTCGCCCACGCGAATGGCGGCGCGCAGCGGCTGGTGGTTATAGGCGCGCGCCACATAGAGCACGTCCGTCTCGTTCAGCACCGCAAAGCTGCACGGCTCGCCGGTGCGATCGAGCATGGAGGTGAGGACCGGCTGCACCACTTCGTTGAGGCCGAGCGACGACAGATAGGCAAAGCCGAGCGTCAGCACCGAGGGTTTGAGGAAATAGCGCTGGCCATCGGCCGTGCCGACATAATCGAGCGCTTCGAGCGTCTTCAGGAAACGCCGCGCGGCGGCGCGCGAAATGTCGGTCCGCTCCGCCACTTCTGTGACAGTCAAAAAGGCACGCCGTTCGCCAAAGGCGCGGATGACCCGCAGCCCGCGGTCCATGCTGGTCACGAAGGATCGCGCCCGGTCCGGGGCGTCTTCCGTTCCTGCCTCTGCTCTTGGCTCTTCCCTTGACTTCTTCAAAACTGCGGCTAACCTGTGTGCGCAAAATAAAAACTATGTGCGCATAGCGCACAAATGGCCACAAGTCTAGGGAGACTTCCAAGAACGCCCAGGCGTGCCTGCACGCTAAGGTGTCCTAGACCGGAAACGGTCCCGGCGCTTTGGTGAGCAGCACCCTGTGCGGGACGGGCCTGATCCCTGATCGCCCGCCGCTGTTTTGCCCCTCATCGCCGCTGTTTGAAGAAGTCCGTGAGAAGGGATGCGCCCTCGCTCGCGCGGATGCCGCCATAGACCTCCGGCGCGTGGTGGCAGGTGGGCTGGGCGAAGAAACGCGGGCCATTTTCGACCGCGCCGCCCTTTTCGTCGCTTGCGGCGAAATAAAGCCGGCGAATCCGGGCAAAGGAGATCGCTCCGGCGCACATGGCGCAGGGCTCCAGCGTGACATAGAGGTCGCAGTCCAAAAGCCGTTCCGAGCCGATGGCGGCGGCTGCTGCCCGAATGGCCAGGATTTCCGCATGGGCCGTCGGGTCGCGGTCATCAAGGGTGCGGTTGCCGGCCACCGCCAGCACGGCTCCCTGGCGCATGATCACGGCCCCCACGGGCACTTCGCCCCGCTCGGCCGCCGCCTGGGCCGCCGCCAGCGCTATCCCCATCGGATCGATCCGTTCACCTGCAGACATTCTGTTCCTTCCGCATCGGCGCTCTGCTACAGGTCCACCAAACGCGAGACATCCATGACAAGAGACACTGACCACGAAGGGCGCGGGCGCCGCAAGCCCGGCGCCCCGCGACCCGGCGCCCCCAAGGCGCGCGGCGCCAGATTTGATTCGCAGAAGCCGGGCTTCGGTTCGGGCAAATCTGGTTCCGGCAAATCTGGTTTGGGCAAGCCCAGTTTCAAACGGCCGCGCGTCAACGCCGCTGCCGCCGAATCCGCCCATGACGGCGAACGGATCGCCAAGGTGATGGCCCGCGCCGGCCTCTGCTCGCGTCGCGATGCCGAATTGTGGGTCGCCGAGGGGCGCGTCGCCGTGAACGGCACGGTGCTCGACACCCCGGCCCGCAACGTCACCGAAAAGGATAAGATCACGGTCGATGGCAAGCCATTGGCCCAGCGTGAACGCACGCGTCTGTTCCTGTTCAACAAGCCGCGCGGCCTCGTCACCACCGACAAGGATCCCGAAGGCCGGCCGACCATTTTCGAAGCCTTGCCGCCGGAATTGCCGCGCGTCGTCAGCATCGGCCGTCTCGACATCAACACCGAAGGGCTGCTGCTGCTCACCAACGACGGTGGCTTGGCGCGTGTGCTCGAACTGCCGGCGACCGGCTGGCTGCGCCGCTATCGCGTGCGCGCTTTCGGCGAGACCGATCAGTCGATCCTCGATCGCCTGAGCGAGGGCGTCACCATCGATGGCGTCGATTATCGCGGCATCGAAGCGCATATCGATCGCATGCAGGGTGACAACGTCTGGCTCACCATGGGCCTGCGTGAAGGCAAGAACCGCGAAATCAAACGCGTGCTCGAACATCTCGGCCTGCAGGTCAACCGGCTCATCCGCATTTCTTATGGCCCCTTCCAGCTCGGCGAACTGGGAGAAGGCGCGATCGAGGAAATCCGCACCCGCGTGCTGAAGGATCAGCTCGGCGAAAAGCTCGCCGAGGACGCGGGCGCCGATTTCGAAGCGCCGATCTTTTCGCCCGATGCCGATCGCACGCGTGAGCGCCGCGGCCGTTTCGTCGAAGAAGAACCAGGCCCCGTCGAGCCGCATTCGCCCGATCGCAAGCGCAAGCATGTCTCCACCTTGCGTGACGAACGCGGCACGCAGAATGCCAAGGGCGCGCGCAAGCGCGTCACGCGCGACAGCACGCAGGATCGTCATGGCCGCGCCGTGACCGTGGAACGTGTCACGCCGGCCGAACGGCCGAAGCGCGGCAAGGGTGCGTCCACGGGCGCGTCCTCGCGCAATGCCCGGCGCTTCGCCGAAGCCGCCGGTGGCGAGCGGCCGATGCGCAAGCCCGGCGCGCGTCCGGGTTCCGATGCGCCCGCGCCCTATGTCGCCGGTCGCGGACAAGGCCGCAGCGATGTGGCCAGAGGCGACCGCAACACGGAGGGCGGTGAACGGCCGCAGCGCCGTTTCGAGCGCGGCGGTGATCGGCCCGCACGTGGCTCTGTTGGCGCTGGCGACCGTCCGCGTTTCGAGAAGCGCGATGGACCGCGCGGCGAACGTCCGGCGCGTGGCGAAGGGCCGTCGCGGTTTTCGCGTGATGGCGATCGTCCTCGTTTCGACAGGCCGGACGGCACGCTGCCGTCGCGTGCGCCGCGCACCGAAGGTCGTCCACGTTTCTCCCGCGATGGAGACGCGCCGCGTGAAGGCCGCTCGTTCCGTGGCGCTCCGTCTGGCGATCGTCCCCGCTTTGAGAAACGTGATGGCCCGCGTCGTGAGCCACGGGGCGAAGGCCGTTCGCGCATTTTCCGCGAGGGCGAGCCGCCCGTGCCTTTCCGTCCCGCGCCGAGCGAGCGTCCGCGTTTCGAGAAACGCGATGGCCCGCGCGGCGAGCGTCCCGCCCGTGGCGAAGGTCCATCGCGGTTTTCCCGCGATGGCGACAAGCCACGCACTGGCGGTCGGCCCGCCGGCAAGTTCGGCGGCAAGTTTGACGGTAAGCCAGGTGGCGGTCGTCCGAGTGGCGGCCGTCCAAGTGGTGGTCGCCCGGGTGGCGGTAAACCCGGTGGTCGTCCTTCGGGCAAGCCTGGCGGTCGTCCGCCGCGTGGCGACCGCTAACCGGCGATGCGGATCGTCGGGGGCAGTCTGCGCGGCCGCGCGCTGAAAGCGCCGTCGTCGCAGACGGTGCGGCCGACGTCCGACCGGCTGCGCGAGGCGGTGTTCAACGTGCTCGCCCATGCGCATGGCGATCCGGCCGACGGCGCCCGCGTCATCGATCTCTTCGCCGGCACCGGCGCGCTCGGGCTTGAAGCTCTGTCGCGCGGCGCGCGCTTCGCTCTGTTCGTCGACGACAGCGTCGAGGGCCGCGCTCTGGTGCGCGCCAATGTGGAAAGCCTGGCACTGACCGGCGTCAGCAAAATCTTCCGTCGCGATGCCACGCGCCTCGGCGCCATGCCGCCGCAGGATCCGTTCACCCTGGCCTTTCTCGACCCGCCCTATGGCCGCGATCTCGCACCTTTGGCGCTCGCGTCTCTGCGCGATGGCGGCTGGCTGGCGGCAGACGCTCTGCTGGTGGTCGAGGAAAGCGCCAAGGCCGATCTGCCAGCGCCGGACGGTTTCACCTTGCTCGATCGCCGCGACTACGGCGACACGCAGGTGGCCTTCATGCGGTTCGCGAAGGCCTGACTACTTCCGGCCGAACAGCCGCTCCACATCCGAGAGCTTCAATTCCACATAGGTCGGCCGGCCGTGATTGCATTGGCCGGAACCGGGCGTCGCTTCCATCTCGCGCAGCAGCGCGTTCATCTCTTCGCCGTTGAGCCGGCGGCCGGCCCGCACCGAATGATGGCAGGCCATCGTCGCCAGCACGTGATCGAGCTTGCGCTCGAGCGACGTCGCGGCGCCATCCTCCGCCAACGTGTCGGCGATGTCGCGCACCAGCCGCACCATGTCGCCATCCTTCAAGAGCGACGGCGTTTCGCTGACCGCGACCGCGCCGGGGCCGAACGGTTCGACGACGAGACCAAGGCTCGCCAATGTCTCCGCATGATCGACGAGGCGCTGCACCTCGGCCGGGTCGAGTTCGACGATCGCCGGGATCAGCAGCATCTGCCGGCTGATGCCGCTCGCTTCGCGCTGGCGCTTCAGTTTCTCATAGACGAGGCGCTCATGCGCCGCGTGCTGATCGACGATGACGATGCCGTCGCGCGTCTGCGCCACGATATAGGTGTCATGCACCTGCGCGCGCGCCGCGCCGAGTGGCGCATCGACAGCCGCCGGCGCCATCGGCGCTTCATGCGCGCGCATATCGGCGGCGGGCGCCTGATCGTGCGCGAAGGCGGCTTGCGCCGGCTCGTGAAAGGCAGGCTCTTGGAAAGCCGGCGCCGCCGGTGAAGTCGTCCAGTCCCAGGCCCGTTGCGGCATCGGCCGCGTGTAAGGCGCCGGTCCGCCGAAACTGCGCCGTGCGAAAGCGGTGATCGTGCGTTCGCCGCCGGTCGTCGTCGCCCGCTGCATGGCATTGGCCAAGGTCTGTTTCAGCGCGCCGACGATGAGGCCGCGCACCAAGCCCGGATCGCGAAAGCGCACTTCGGCCTTCGCCGGATGGACGTTGACATCGACATCGCGCGGTTCGCAGTCGAGATAGAGCACCAGCGCCGGATGCCGGTCGGATGGCAGATAATCCATATAGGCGGCGCGCACCGCACCATGCAGCAGCTTGTCGCGCACGGGCCGGCCGTTGACGTAGAGATATTGGCTCTGCGCATTGGCGCGATGGAAAGTCGGCAGGCCGGCATAGCCGGTCAGGCGCAAGCCCTCGCGTTCCGCATCGACACCCAAGGCATTGTCGCGGAATTCCTTGCCCAGCACCTGCGCCAGCCGCGCCAGCAGGCCTTCGCCGCCCTCCGCGCAGGCGACGTGATCGAAGCCGGTGAGATTGTCGCCGTTGAGCGCGAAACGTACCTGCGGATGCGCCATGGCCAGCCGGCGCAACACATCGGCGACGGCCTGCGCCTCGGCGCGTTCGCTCTTCAGGAATTTCAGCCGCGCCGGCGTCGCCGCGAACAGGTCGCGCACCTCGACCTTGGTGCCCAGCGGATGCGCCGAGGGCATCACCTCGCTCTTGCGGCCCTGGTCGACGCGAATGGCATGGCCCTGATTGCTGCCCTTGGCGCGGGTGGCGATATCCAGCAAGGCGACCGAGCCGATCGAAGGCAGCGCCTCGCCGCGAAAGCCCAGAGTGGCGATGTTGGAGAGATCGCTGTCGGGCAGTTTCGATGTGGCGTGACGCTCGACGCACAAGGCGAGGTCTTCCGGGCTCATGCCCAAGCCATCGTCGACGACGCGGATCAGCTTGCGCCCGCCCGCTTCGATCGTCACTTCGATCCGCCGCGCCTCCGCATCGAGCGCATTCTCGACCAGTTCCTTGACGGCCGAAGCCGGCCGTTCGACCACCTCGCCGGCGGCGATGCGGTCAACCAGAATGGGATCGAGGCGGCGGACGGTCATGAGGGCACTCGGGGGATTCGGACCGTATTCTAGCCCGGCAGGCCGCCCATCTGAACCCGAATACCGCTGAAATTGCGGCCGTCCACTATTCCGCCACTCCGATCAGCCGGTCGAGCAGGGCATGGTTGGCCAAGAGTTCGGCGCTGGCTGAGGTGTGGACGATGGCGCCGTGGTCGATGACCAGGCAGCGGTCGGAATGGGCGAGCGCGATATCGTGTTTCTGCTCCACCATGATGATGCTCATGGCGCTTTCGCGACGCATTTTGTGGATGGCGGCGATCATTTCCTGGACGATGAGCGGCGCCAGGCCCTCCACAGGTTCGTCGAGCAGCAGCAGCGAGGGATTGGTGGCGAGCGCGCGGGCGATCACCAGCATCTGCTGTTCGCCGCCCGAGAGCTGCCGCGCATAGTGGCTGCGCCGCTCGGCGAGGCGTGGAAAGAGATCGTAGAGCGCTGGCCTCGTCCACGGGCCGCCGCGATAGACGACGTCGAGATTCTCAGCGACGCTCAGGGTCGGAAACACTTCGCGCTCCTGCGGCACCCAGCCGATGCCCAGCCGATTGCGCCGGAAGGGCGAGAGCTTTTCGATGCGCGTGCCCGCGAAGGTGATCTCGCCGCCCTGCCAGGTCGTCAGCCCGCACAGGGTCTCGATCAAGGTTGTCTTGCCGACGCCGTTGCGGCCGATGACGACGAGCATTTCGCCGGAGGCGACATCGAAACTGACATCGTGCAGCACCTGCGCCGGGCCATAGCCGGCGGCGAGATGGCGGACGCTGAGCACGGGGGCAAGGTCAATTATTGTCTCAGTTCCCAAGATAGACCTCCCGCACGCGCGGGCTCCTGCGCACATTCTCGGGCGTGTCGCTCAGCACCAGCGCCCCGGCGGCGAAGACTGACACCACGTCCGCATAGCTGAACACCAGATTCATATCGTGTTCGATGAACAGGATGGTCGTCTCATCAGGCAGATGGGCGAGACGCGCGAATACCTCATGGCCCTGCTGCGTCGACAGCCCGGCCGCGGGCTCATCAAGCAGCAGCAGTTTTGGGCGCAGTGCCAGCGCCAGCACGATTTCAAGCAGGCGCTGCTTTCCGTAAGGCAAAGCCTCGGTCAGCGCATAGGCGTCGCGATCGAGGCCGAACTGATGCAGCAGCTCCATCGCTTCGCCGATGAGCGACTTCTCGGCGGCGACGTGGCGCAGCGACAGATGCGCTTTGCCTTCGCGCTCGAGCAACGCCAGCACCACGGATTCAAGCGGATTGAGCGCGCGAAACAATGAATTGATCTGGAAGGTGCGCACCATGCCGGCCTTGACGCGTTCCTGCGGCGACAGGCGCGTCACGTCACGGCCCTCGAACATCACCGCGCCGGACTTCGGCTTCAACAAGCCGGTGACCAGGCTGACGAACGTGGTCTTGCCCGCGCCATTAGGGCCGATGATGGCGTGGCGTTCGCCACGCCGCAGCGAAAAATTCATCCGCTCGAAGATGACCAGGCCGCCAAAGGCCATGTGCATGTCTCGCGTTTCCAGCACGAGATCGGCAGACGCGGGCATCTGCGTCATGGCGATGAGCCTCGTCGGCCGCGCCAGCGGGTGTAAACATCCTCGATCGTCGGCAGGATGCCCTTGCGGAAGAAGGAGACGACGACGACAAGCAGAAGGCCGATCCAGAAATACCAATAGACCGGGCTGATCGCCGCCAGCCAATCGCGCAGGAACAGGAAGATCAGCGCGCCGATGAAGCCGCCATAGAGCCTGCCGGCACCGCCGATGATCAGGATGACGAGCACGTCGGCGGAGCGCTGGAACGACAGCGAGGAGGGCGCGACGAACTGCGTCGTCTGGGTGAGTAGCGCGCCGGCGGCACCGGCCAAAGCGGCGGCGAGCGCGAAGGCGCGGGACACATCGCCTTCCACCGGCGCGCCGAGCATGATCATGCGCCGCGAGTTCTCCCGCGCGCCGGTCAGTGCCAAGCCAAACGGCGACTTGATGATCGCCCGCGTCGCCACGAAGAGGACGAAGGTGACGATCAAGGCGTAGCAGAAGGCGGTGCGGCCGAAGATGTCGAAGCGGAACAGGCCCAGCACCGGATCGATGACGATGCCCTGCAGACCGTCGTCGCCGCCGGTGATCTCGGTCGAGCGATGCACCAGATCGTAGAGAATGAGATTGAGCCCGAGCGTCACCATCAACAGCGCGACGCCGGCCACCCGTTGCACCAGCTTGCCGGTGAGCCAGCCGACACCGGCCGCGACCAGCATGGCCAGCACCAGGGCGCTGATCGGCTCGGTCCAGCCGAACTTGCCGCAATAGCCTGCCACATAGGCGCCGATGCCGAAAAAGGCTGCGTGGCCAAGCGAGGGAATGCCGCGATAGCCAAGCAGCACGTCGAGCGACATGGCGAAGAGGCCCCAGATGAAAATCTGGCTCATCAGCACCAGATCGGCATGGGGCCAGAAATACAGGCCGGCGAGCGCCAGCCAGAAAAGGATTTCAAAAACGTTCCAGCGCGACAGGCTGGCGAAATAGCCGGTGCCAGATGCGGCGCGGTTTTGCGGGCTGTCGAAAGCGCTCATGCTTTGCGCCCCATCAGGCCTTGCGGGCGCCACAGCATGCACAGCACCGTCAGCACATAGATGACGAAGCCGCCGAACTGCGGGAAGTAATATTTGCCCATCACATCGGCGACGCCGAGCGCGATGCCGGCGATCAAAGTGCCGCTGATCGTGCCCATGCCGCCGACCGAGACGATGATCAAGAGATAGACGAGATAGCGCAGTGGAAAGTTCGGATCGAGACCGAGGAGATTGGCCGACAGCGCGCCGCCAAGCCCGGCGAGCCCGCCACCGACGGCGAAGGTAAGCGCGAAGATCAGGCCGGTGTTCAAACCGCAAGCCCCGGCCACCCGGCGATTGTCGACGCAGGCGCGCACCATGGCGCCAAAGCGCGTGCGCTCCAGTCCCAGGATCAAGGCCAGCGCCATGGCCAGACCGATGGCGATCAGGAAGATGCGATAGGTTTCAAGGGTCAGGCCGAAAATCTCGCGCTGGCCGATGAGCCACGGCGGCATGTCGATGCGCTGATAGGTGCCGCCCCAGAAATAGGTGGCGGTGGCGATCGACATGAACACCAGGCCGATGGTCAACAGCACCTGTGTCAGGTCGTCGGTGTTGTAGAAGTGCCGGAACACCAGCCGTTCCATGATGACCGAGAGAAGGCCGATGGCGATGAAGACCAGCGGCAAGGTCAAAAGGAACGGAATGCCGAACCACTGCATGGCCATGACCATCACATAGCCGCCGAACATCGAAAAGCTGGCCTGCGCCAGATTGACGAAGTTCATCATGCCGAGCGTGACCGAGAGCCCGACCGACATGATGAACAGCAGGAAGCCATAGGCGATGCCGTTGAAGAGCACCGTCAGAACAGCCGTCATGAGAGGGGCTCCAGCGACAGCGGGCTATTTAAATCCGACGTTGCTGAAACTCTCGATCTCGACGTTCTGCAACACGCCGTCCACCTTATCGACGCGGCGGATGTAGATGTTCTGGATGATGTCGCCGTTGCTCTTGTCGATGGTGACGGGGCCACGCGGGCTCTCGAACGTGCGGCCATGGACGAAGGAAATGAACTTGTCCGGATCGAACTTGCCCGAGCCTTGGGCGTTCAGCGCATCATAGGTGAGGCGCATGGAATCATAGACCGCCAGCGCGCCCCAGCCGATGCGCTGCTTGCCGTTCAGTTCCGCCCATTCCTTGACGAATTCCTTATTCAAAGGCGAATTGTGCTGGGTCGAATAGATGCCGGTGGTGATCGTGCCGATCGCCGCATCGCCGACAGCGTCGATATAGGTCTCGTCGGTGATGTCGCCGGTGCCCATGATCTTGATGCCGGTGCTCTTGAGGCCGGAATCGTTGATGGCGCGCAGAATGCCGATGCTCAATTCGCCGATCGGCATGAAGATGAACACCGCATCCGCCTTGGCATCGCGGATGCGCTGCATATAGCCGGAGAATTCCGGATTGGAGACCGGGATGCGCACATTGCCGGCCAGTTCGCCATTGGCCTCTTTCAGCGCGTCCAGGAAATATTTCTCGCAGTCATGGCCGGGCGCGAAATCTGCGACGGCGACATAAACGCGCTTCCAGCCGTTCTTCACCGCATAGGCGGCAAGCGGCCGGCACAGTTGCGGCACGGCGAAGAAAGTGCGCGTCGAATATTTCGATTTCTCGCCGATGATGCCCGTGGTTGCCGCGCCGGTGACGAAGGACGGCACCTTGGCTTCCATCAGGATCGGCGCCGCGGCCAATGTATTGGGCGTGTAGTCCGGTCCGATCAGCAGATTGACGCGCTCGCGGGTGACGACTTCCTGCACCAGCCGTTTGGCGACTTCCGGATTGGGACCTGTCGTGTCCCGGCGAATGAGTTCGATCTTCTTGCCGCCGGCGGTGTCGCCATATTTCTTCATGAACAGTTTGACGGCGCCGTCGGCCTGCTGGCCGCCCAGCGATGTGATGCCCGAAAAGCTTTGCAGAATGCCGATCTTCACCGTCTCTTGCGCTTGCGCGGCAAAGCCTGCCAGCGTGAGTGCGGTCGCCGCTAGCGCGGAACATACGATCCTCATGGCTTCCCTCCCCATCGGACCTGCGCGTCATGGCGCGCTCGGTAGAGACAGGTTCACCCGGAAAGCTAGGTGCTGTCTAGTCTGGTAGATGTTGCAGAACTCTCCGTGTCATCCCGGGCGCCGCAGGCGACCCGGGAGCCAGGGGCGTGTGGTAGAGACTGGGCGGGACTGATCGGGTGCGTTTAGCGCGCAACGTTTTACCGTTTGCCCTGGCTCCCGGATCACGCTTCGCGTGTCCGGGATGACACAGAGCTCGCGGTAAATCGTCAAAGCCCCGAGGGCTTGCCGGCCACGGCCACCAGCAGCCGTTCGTGATCGAACAGGCGCTTGGCGACGCGGCGCGCGTCGTCGAGGGTGACGGCGGCGATCAGGCCGTTGCGGCGATCGAGATAATCGACCGGATAGCCGTCTGTCTGCAAGGACACGAGATTGGCGGCGATCTTGGTCGATGTGTCGAAACGCAGCGCATAAGAGCCGATCATATATTTCTGCGCTTTCGCCAGTTCCTCGGCGGTCGGCCCGGTCTCGGCGATCTTGTTGATCTCTTCCTCGATCACCTGAAGGGATTCGGCAGCGCGCTCGTTCTTGGTCGACGTGCCGCCCGAGAACAGCGCGGTATGGTCGTTGGCGTGCAATTGCGTCCACACCGAATAGGCGAGGCCGCGCTTTTCGCGCACTTCCTTGAACAGGCGGGCGGAGAACACGCCACCGCCGAGAATATGATTGACCACGGCGCCGGTGATGAAATCGGCGTCATGGCGGGCAATGCCCGGCAGGCTGAAGCGCAGGGTCGACTGCGGCACGTCGATCTCGATCACCTTGCGGGTGCCCGCACCTTGCGGCGCGATGTCGGGAATGGCGGTCAGCGACGGTGCGGCCGGCAGGGCGCCGAACACGCGATCGATGAGTTTCGCCAGCCGGTCGGCATCGATGGCGCCGACGACGGCGACCTTGAGATTGCTCAGCGCGAACAGCCGTTGCCGCAACGCCGCGATGTGCTCGCGGCCGATCAGCGGTACGCTCTCCAGGCTGCCGCCGGTCGGCAGGCCATAGGGATGATGCGGGAAGGCCGCCTCCCGCCACGCCTTGCCGGACACCGCATTGGGATCGTTGGCTTCGTGGCGCAGGCCGGCGATGAGCTGGCTGCGCACCCGTTCGATCGCATCCGTGTCGAAGCGCGGCTCGTTGACCGCGAGGCGCAGCATGTCGAAAGCCGCGTCGATATTCCGCGACAGGGTTTTCATCTCGCCATGGAAATTGTCCTGGCCGGTATGAAACGACAGTTCGATCGCCTTGTCGTCCAGCGCCCGATGGAAGGCATCGGCATCGAGCGTGCCGGCGCCCTCGTCAAGCAGGCCGGCGAGTACGGTGGCGGTGCCGGAAAGCCCGGCGGGATCCTGGGTCGAACCACCCTTGAAAGCAAAGTCTACGGCGACAAGCGGGACGGCATAGTCTTCCACCAACCAGACTTCGATGCCGCGCGGTGTGACGATTTTCTGGACGGTTTCGGCGCGGCTCTTGCTGCGGATTTCTGCTGCTGCGTTCATGATCAATCCAACTCGAAACAAATACAGCGTCCCGCGCCGAAGGGCGCGGATACGCTAGGAATAAGGCGTGGCGGTCAGGCCGCCTGCGCTTCGCCGTCGTCTTTCATCCGCAGGAAGCCGGTCACGGCACGATTGGGCGTCAGCCACTTCGCCACCGCGGCGCGCACCTGTTCGGCGGTCACGGCATCGATACGATTAGGCCATTCCTTCACGTCCTTGACCGTATGGCCGGTCGTCAGTGCCGCGCCATACCAGCGCGCCAGCGACGTCTGGCTGTCCTGCGCATAGACCGCATCGGCAATGAGCCGGGTCTTGGCGCGGGCCAGATCGCCTTCCGGCACCGGCGTTTTTGCCATCGCATCGATGACGGCGCCGACTGCCGCGTCGAGTGTTTCGAGCGAGACGTCGGGGGCGGGCACCGCATAGGCATAGAAGCGCGTATCGTCGAGCGACGTGCCCATGTAATAGGTGCCGGCGGCGACCGCGATCTTCTTGTCGACGACGAGAGCGTGATAGAGCCGGCTCGTCGGGCCGCCGCCCAAGAGATGGGAGGCGAGTTCGAGCGCTTCCGCTTCGCCAGGTTCCGCCGTCGTATAGGAGGGCACCAGATAGACGCGCTGTTCGCTCGGCTGCTCGACCTTTTCATCGGCGAGCTGGACGAGGCGATGGGCGCGCGGTGGCGGCTCCTTGGTGCGGGTGCGACGGGGCGCTTCGCCCCGCGCCGGAATCTTGCCGTAGGTTTCTTCGGCGAGCGCGCGCACTTCGTCGCTGGTCACGTCGCCGGCGATGACGAGAACGGCGTTCTCGGGCGTATAGAAGCGCTTATAATAGGTGAGCGCATCGTTGCGATCGAGCCCTTCGATCTCATGCTCCCAACCGATGATCGGCTTGCCATAGGGGTGATGCGTATAGAGCGCGGCCTGCACCGCTTCGCCGAGCTGCGCGGCGGGATCGCTGTCGGTGCGCATGCGGCGCTCTTCCAGCACGACATCGCGTTCCGGCGTCACCACATCGTCGGTGAGCACCAGATTGGTCATCCGGTCCGCTTCGAAATCCATCACGACGGGCAGATGCTCTTTCGGCACGCGCTGGTAATAGGCGGTGTAGTCGATCGAGGTGAAGGCGTTCTCCTGGCCGCCGAGTTCGGCGACGATTTCCGAGAATTCGCCCTTGGGATGCCGAGCCGTGCCTTTGAACATCAAATGTTCAAGGAAGTGCGCTATGCCGGATTTGCCGACCGGATCATCGGCGGAGCCGTTGCGATACCACACCATATGGGTGGCGACGGGCGCGCGATTGTCGGGAATAACAACGACTTCCAATCCGTTGGCGAGATGGAAGTGGCCGATATCGGGGCCTGCGCCTTTCGCGTCGGGGGCCGTCGCATGGGGCGTGAGGGCGGCGCTAGCGCCTTTTCCCTGGGCTTGAACTGTCAATTGCGTTCCTTCCGCATGTCGCTCCGCCGTTTGCCCCTGGCGGGGGAGCGGCGGTTCGGAAAGAAGCAATATAGGTGCTCAGGTTGCATTCGTCATGCCCCGCGGTACGCGGGACTGCCGAGCTTGCTCGTAGGGTTACTCGCGCAAGAGAAAAGCGCGTTTCGTGAGAAACGCGCTTTCTGAGCTTTTCGGTCCGTCAGACGGCGAAACGTCTACTGATTCTCGTACCGCTCGCGACGGATACGCGCTTCCTCGCGCGCCTGGCCGGCTGCATCGAGAAGCGGCACTTCCTCGCGCGGCGCCTCGACGGTCGCCTTGACCGTCGTGGTGGCGCGGCGCAGGCCGGTCGGCGGATCGGTCAGGGCCTTGCGGTCCGGCTCGACGCCCGCCTGCAGGTCGCGGCTGGTGTCTTCCTTGCTGCGGGTGTTCTTCATCACATACCAGTAGCGGGCCTGGTTGCAGATTTCGCCATAGCTATTGGTGCCGCCGGCGCCGCATTGTTCGTCGCCGGGGTTGCGCGCGGCGGGCCGGGCGGTGCGGCCGCGGGCCAGTTCCTCGTTGCTCATCCGGGCGCTGCCGCTGTAATCGAGGTCCCGGTTGCGGTTCTTGGCGGCATTGGCCTTCAGGCGACGGGCTTCGTCATAATCCTGCGGCCAGTTGGGATTGCGCGCGGCGGCGCCGTTGCCGGGTGCCGGCAGGGCCGATTTATCGCGCGGCAGCACCAGCGGCGCGCGTTCGCGATACTGAATGCGCGGCTTTTCGTCCTCGTCGCTGGCGCCCATGCCAAAACCGATGGCATAGCCGGCGAGACCCTTCACGGTCTCCAGAAAGCTTTGGTCGCCATCGTCGAGTGCGCTCGCCGGCGTCACCGCCAGAAAGCCTCCGGTCAGGGCGGCGGCCGCCGCCAGCGTGATCGTGCGGCCCAGGGCCGGCATGCGAAGGGTCATACTCTTCCTCACTCGCGAAATTGAGCCGCCGAACCTGCCCGCCATTGAGGGCGATTTAGTGGCGCCACGGCTCTACTTTAGCCGACTGCGCCATCCGCGCGATCCTGCCGGCTTTCTCCTGTAAAGAGTGTTTCATACAGCAAGAGGGCCACACCGGCAACGATGGCGACGTCGGCGAGGTTGAAAACATACCAGGACAGGCGTCCGTAACGCTCTGTATCCATATGGAAATAAAAGAAATCTGCGACCGCGCCATATTGCCAGCGGTCATAGGCATTCCCAAGGGCCCCACCGATGATCAGGCCGAGGCCGAAGGTGGTCAGCGCGCTGCCGGCCCGCCACAGCCAGATCGCCAGGAACAGCACGGCCGTCGCCATCAGTGCCAGCAGAATCAGGGGATGCACCTGCAGCCAGGAGTAGGAAATGCCGGTGTTGAAGACCAACACCAGGTCGAACCAGGGGGTCACCGACACCGGCTGCCGGGCGCCGATGTCATAAGTATAGAGCATCCAGTGCTTGTGGCCCTGGTCGATGACCAGGGCCAGAAAGATGGCGAAGAGACCGAGGACGCGTGGCGTCATGCGGCGTTTCCTGGCAACCGCCCAGCGGCTTTCAGCTCACGCAAGGCCTGGGCGTCGCGCGGCGTCACGCCCGGATAGTCAGCTTCAGCCGTCGCCGGGTCGAAATATTTCCACGACCGGGCGCATTTGATGCCCGAGGCAGGGGCCGAGGTCACGGCCACGCCCTTCACGTCGTCGGCCCGGAAGGCCTCCGCCGGGCCGTCGCCGAGCTTCACCACGATGCCGGAGGTGATGCAGACTTCGGCGAAATCGACGCTCATCACCGCGTCATAAACCGCCTGGTCGGCGATGGTGACGACCGGGCAGGCTTCCAGCGACGAGCCGATGCGCTTTTGCGCCCGCTCGATCTCGAGCGCGCCGGTGACCACCCGGCGCACGGCGCGGATGGTGCGCCATTTCTGCGCCAAAGCCTCGTCGCGCCACGCCGCCGGCGTGTCGGGGAAGGCTTGCAGATGCACCGAACCGTCTTCCGAGGGATAACGCGACAGCCACGCCTCCTCGCAGGTGAAAGCGAGGATCGGCGCGAACCATGTGGTCACGCGCTTGAAGATCTCGTCGATCACGGTCAGCGCCGCCTTGCGCGTGCGGCTCGACAGCGGATCGCAATAGAGCGCGTCCTTGCGCACGTCGAAATAGAAGGCCGACAGATCGCTGGTCATGAAGGCGGAGAGCGCCGCGATGACCTTCTTGTAGTCGAACTTCTGATAGGCCTCGCGCACCTCGCCATCGAGCTCGGCAAGGCGATGCAGCATCAGCCGCTCAAGCTCCGGCATGTCGGCCGGTTTGATCCGATCGGCTTCGGTGAACGGCGCCAGCGAGCCCAGCATCCAGCGGATGGTGTTGCGCAGCTTGCGATAGGTTTCGACGAAAGTAGTCAGGATATTCTTGCCGATGCGCAGATCGTCCGAATAGTCGGACGCCGCCACCCACAGGCGCAGGATGTCGGCGCCGGAATCCTTGATCACCGTCTGCGGCGCGACCACATTGCCGAGCGACTTCGACATCTTACGGCCGTTCTCGTCGAGCACGAAGCCGTGCGTCAGCACCACGTCATAGGGCGCATGGCCGCGCGTGCCGCAGCTCTCCAAGAGCGACGAATGGAACCAGCCGCGATGCTGGTCGGAGCCTTCCAGATACATGACCTCGTCGGGGCCGCCATCGCGCACGCGCTTGATGCCGGCAAGGCCGGGGAAGTGCACCGGGTCTTCCAGGGTGAACGCATGGGTCGATCCGGAATCGAACCAGACGTCGAGCACGTCGTCGATCTTGTCGTAGGTGTCGTGATCGTAATCGTTGGCGAGGAAGCGCGCCTTGGCGTCGGCGGCGAACCAGGCATCGGCGCCTTCCTTTTCGAAAGCATCGGCGATGCGTTTGTTCACCGTCTCGTCGACCAAAGGCTCATGCGTGCCCTTCTTGACGAAGACGGCGATCGGTACGCCCCAGGCGCGCTGACGCGACACCACCCAGTCGGGCCGGTTGGCGATCATGCCGTTGATGCGGTTTTCGCCCGCCGCCGGCACCCAGCGCGTGTCCTGGATCGCCTGCAAGGCGATGTCGCGCAAGGTCGCGCCATTGCTGGGTTCCGTGCTCGCGAAGGGCTTGTCCATCGCGATGAACCATTGCGGCGTATTGCGGAAGATCACCGGCTTCTTCGAGCGCCAGGAATGGGGATATTGATGCTTCAGCTTGCCGCGCGCGACGAGATGGCCGGCCGCGATCAGCGCCGCGATCACCGCGTCATTGGCATCGCCCTTCTTGCCTTTGTCGTCGAGCACGCGCTTGCCTTCGAAACCCGGCGCTTCCTTGGTGTAGGAGCCATCCGGCGCAACCGTGTAGGGGATGCGCGTATCGATGCCGCGTTCGGCCAACAGCCGGCCATTGGCCATCCAGATGTCGAAGTCTTCGCGGCCATGGCTTGGCGCGGTGTGGACGAAGCCCGTGCCGGTATCGTCGGTGACATGATCGCCGTCGAGCAGCGGCACGTCGAAACCATAGCCCGGCAGATGGCTCAGCGGATGGCTGCACGCGGCGATGTCGGAAGGATCGACATCGCGCACGCGCTCGAATTTCTCCACGCGCGCCGCCTGGAAGACGGCGGAGGCTAGACGATCGGCCAGCACATAGCTGTCGCCGGTCTTGGCCCAATTGTCCTCCGGCGCCTCGACGACGCGATACAGGCCGTATTCGACCTTGTGCGAGAAGGCGACCGCGCGGTTGCCGGGCAGGGTCCACGGCGTCGTCGTCCAGATGACGACGGAGGCGGCCTGCAGCTCTTCGTTGATCGCATCGACGCCGGCGATGTCTTCATCGCTCTCGCCGGAATCGCGCATGGCGCGCTTGGCGGCATCGCCGACGCCCTTGGCGAGCTTCTTTACCGGAAAGGCGACATAGACCGTGTCGGACGTGTAGTCCTCGTATTCGATCTCGGCTTCCGCCAGCGCCGTCTGTTCGACGACGCTCCACATCACAGGCTTGGAGCCGCGATAGAGCAGGCCGTTGGCGGCGAATTTCATGATCTCGCGGGCGATCTGCGCTTCCGCCGGAAAGCTCATGGTCAGATAGGGATGGGCCCAATCGCCTTCGACGCCGAGGCGCTTGAATTCCTCGCGCTGGATCGACACCCAGTTTTCGGCATAGGCGCGGCATTCCTTGCGGAAGGCGATCATGGCGGCGGGGTCCGACCAGTCGGGCTTCTGCTTGCCCTTGGCGCGGTAATTGTCTTCCTCGATCTTCCATTCGATCGGCAGGCCGTGGCAGTCCCAGCCCGGCACATAGTTGGAATCCTTGCCCAGCATCTGCTGGCTGCGCGTCACCATGTCCTTGAGGATCTTGTTGAGCGCATGGCCGATGTGGATGTTGCCGTTGGCATAGGGCGGGCCATCGTGCAGCACGAATTTCGGCCGCCCGCGGCCGGCCTCGCGCAGCTTCCGGTAGAGATCGATCTTGGCCCAGCGGGCGAGGAGTTCCGGTTCCTTCTGCGGCAGGCCGGCGCGCATCGGAAAATCCGTCTGCGGCAGGAACAGGGTTTTGGAGTAATCGGGACCTTTTACGGACGTGTCGTTCATGGTTTTGGAGCCAATTCAGGCGTCGGCGCCCAAGGGCGCCAAGAAATCGAAGGCAGATGTGCGGAAGTCGCCGGATAAGGCCGGCGCTCGTGCCCGGCCCGCTCAGCGGCGTGCCGGGCCGATAATTCGCGATATGGGCAGAAGAAAACGCATGGCAGGCGTTTTAGCATCGCTTTGCGGCGACGCAAGGAACTCTGTGTCATCCCGGACACGCGAAGCGTGATCCGGGAGCCCGGGCGAACCTACTTTTTCAGAATGAATTTCGGCTCCTCGACCGTCATCGGCCGGCCGATTTTCGCGGCGAATTCGTCCGCCGCCTGGACGATCTCCGGCCAGGCCCCGGCATGGTAATCGTCGCCGATCAAAACCCCGCCCTCGGCCAGGATCGACCAGTAATCCTCCAGATCGTTGCGCACCTCCCGGTATTCATGGGCGGCGTCGATATGGACCAGGGTCGGCCGGATGTCCTGATGCCGGAGGATTTTGCAGGCTGTGGACGAGGTCTGCGGCATCGGGATGACGTAGTCGGTCAGCCCGCGCGCCGCGACATTCGATAGAAAGGTCTCGTATAAATTCGGCAATCCCTGAGTTCTTTGAAACATATCAGGATAATAGACCCAGTGTTCCAGCGAGCCGAGGAACGTATCGACGGACAAAACCACGCCATCGATGCGGTTTTTCTTGAGCTTTTCCGCTAGATTGATGGTCGACTGCCCCTTCCAGACGCCGACATCGACGATAATCGGCCGGGAACCGTGGCCGGCAAGGCGCGAAAGCGCCGGGTGGTCGCCGTTCCAGCCCTGAATGTCGTCTTCGGCTGGGCCGGAGACGAAACCGTCCCAGATGTTCCGGCCATAGAGTTTCTGCATCAATTCCTGGCAGATCGCCGACATGGTGCCTCCTTATTTGCGGATTTAACCGCCGGAGGCCAAGATAGTTCAGAATACGATGGTTCAGGACGCGATCGTTCAGGAAGCCTGCAAAATCGCCCGCGCCTCCGCCTCGTCCTTGCGCATCTGCACCATCAGCGGATCGAGGCCGTCGAATTTCAGTTCCGGCCGCAGCCAGGCGACGAAGGTGACTTCCACCGTCTTGCCGTAGAGATCGCCGGAAAAATCGAAGACGAAGACTTCGAGCAACGGCGCGCCATTGTCGACGGTCGGGCGCCGGCCATAGCTGGCGACACCATTATAGGTGCGCCCGTCCACGCTGAGGCGCACTGCATAAATGCCGTGCGCGACATGCATCGAGGGGTCAAGCTCGAGATTGGCGGTGGGAAAGCCCAGAGTGCGGCCCAGTGCCTGGCCGTGGATGACTTCGCCGACGACGAAGAAATCATGGCCGAGCAGATGGCCGGCGAGGGTCATGTCACCTTCGGCCAAGGCCTTGCGCACGGCGCTCGAATGCACCGCGTCGAGCGAGCCATTGGCATCGGCCGCCACTTTGGCGACGATATGGACGCTGAGCCCATGGCGCTGGCCGATCTCTTTCAGCGCGTCCGGCGTGCCCTGGCGGCCCTTGCCGAAATGATAATCGTAGCCGGCGACAATGCCCGAGGCGCCGAGCCGCTTGACCAGCACTTGCGCGACAAAGGTTTCCGCATCGAGCTTGGCGATCTCGGCGTTGAAATTCAGCACGACGACGCCGTCGATGCCGAGCCGTTCCAGCGCGCGCGCCTGCGCCTGTGGCGGGGTGATCCGCTCGACCACCCGCTTGCCGGCCAGGAAATCGGCCGGATGCGGCTCGAAGGTCAAAACCGCGCAGGGCTTGCCGAGCTGCCGCGCCAAGGCCAGCGCCTCGCCGATCACCGCTTGATGGCCGCGATGCACGCCATCGAAATTGCCGAGCGCATAGACGGCCCCCCGCAGTCCGGTCGGCGGCACCTGCGGGTCGTGGACAATCTGGAATGTATGGGCGGCGGCGGTCATGAAATCCGGAAAAAGCGGCCATTCGGTCGGTTGAGGGCGCGAAACACCATGCGAGCGGCCCCGCGTCAATACGCAAAGCGCGGCCGAATGCCCGGACCTGTCACTGTCGCCATATTGCGACTATAGCAACGGAGTGAGAAAAGGCGGGCGTGCCGGCAGACCGCCCGGCTTAAGGATATGAATCTCAGGAACCTGATCTATGACCACCGCCGCCGACGTTGCCGCCGATCCGCTGTTGTCCCGCCTGGCCGCCATTGTCGGCGAGCGTCACGTGCTGCGCGAAGCCGGTGACATGGCCGCCTATCTGGCCGAGCCGCGCGATCTCTTCCACGGCCACGCACGTTGTGTCGTGCGGCCCGGTTCGACCGCCGAAGTCGCCGCCATCTTGAAACTCTGCGCCGAGACCGACACGCCAGTCGTGCCCCAGGGCGGCAATACCGGCCTGGTCGGCGGCCAGATTCCGGGTCAAGCCATTCCCGGCAAAGCAGCCCGCAAGGACGAAGTCGTTCTGTCCTTGAAGCGCATGGACAAGGTGCGCGAGACCGATCCGGCCTCGATGACCATGACGGTGGAGGCGGGCCTCACCCTGCTCGCCGTGCAGGAAGCAGCCGAGAAGGTCGGCGCTCTGTTTCCGCTGTCGCTGGCGGCGGAAGGCTCCTGCACCATCGGCGGCAATCTCTCCACCAATGCCGGCGGCACGGCGGTGCTCGCCTATGGCAATGCGCGCGATCTCGTCACGGGGCTGGAAGTCGTCCTCGCCGATGGCCGCGTGCTGTCCAATCTGTCGAAGCTGAAGAAGGACAACACCGGCTACGACCTGAAACATCTGTTCATGGGCTCGGAAGGCACGCTCGGCATCATCACCGCCGCGGTGGTGAAGCTCTATCCGCGCCCCAGAGAAATGCACACGGCCTTCATCGGTCTGAACTCACCGCACGAAGCGCTGAAGCTCCTTAATCTCGCCCAGTCGCTCGCCGGCGCCGACGTGAAGACGTTCGAGCTGATGTCGCGCTTCTGCCTCGACATCGTCGTCACGCACGGCGAAGGCACGCGCGATCCGCTGGCCGGCAAGCACGCTTGGTATGTGCTGCTGGAATTGGGTTCGCAGATCGAGGGCGGCGAAGCCGCTCTGATGAACGTGCTCGAACAGGGCATGGAGCAGGGGCTCATCGAAGACGCCGTGGTGGCCGCCTCCCTCGACCAGCGCGCCGATTTCTGGAAGCTGCGCGAACTGCTCTCCGAACTGCAGAAGTTCGAAGGCGGCTCGATCAAGCACGACGTCTCCGTGCCGGTGGCGAAAGTGCCGCAATTCCTCGACGAAGCCGGCCCTGCCGTGGAAGCCTTCATGCCCGGCGCCCGCCTCGTGCCCTTCGGTCATCTCGGCGACGGCAACATTCACTACAACGTCACCCAGCCCGTCGGCATGGACAAACAGGCCTATCTCGATCGCTGGTACGAGATGAACGCCGTGGTGCACGGCATCGTCACGCGTTTGAACGGCTCGATCTCAGCCGAACACGGCATCGGCACCTTGAAGCGCGACTTGTTGCCAACGGTGAAAGACCCGGTGGCGCTGGAGGTGATGCGCACGTTGAAGCAAGCGCTGGACCCGAAGGGGATTTTGAATCCGGGGAAGGTGCTTTAGGGGCAAAGCGCGACGCTCTCACCGTCATTGCGAGGAGCAATGCGACGAAGCAATCCATGAGCTGGAGCATAGCTTTACAGGCGTTGCAACGCTCGACATGTTGAAAATCTTCAACATCGTCCTCCAGATTTAAGAACAAAACAAGAACAAAATTTCGCCACCCTCCCTTCGTATTTTAGGTCCACGGCCGCGAGCGTCGCGGTGGGCATCGGGGAGAATGGCTTTTGGGTAAGGGAACCAAAACATCGAAACCACGCGGTCAGGATGCGACCGCCGGCGACAGCGCGGCGTTTGGCGCGCCTGTGGGCGACACGCCATCGCAGGACTGGACTGAAGTGCTGGCCGATCAGGCGATGGAGGCGCTTTGGCTGGAGGGGTTAAGTCCCGACGAAGAGAAGAAACAGGAAAAGGCCGTCGTCGACGGGCTGAAGGGCATCGCGCCGAAGGATGAGCTGGAAGGCATGATGGCCGTGCAATTGGTCGCGGCGCATAACGCCAGTTTGGCAGCCTATCGCCGCGCCATTGAGGTCGAACGCTCCTTCAACATGTGGCGGGAGGCGATGACGCAGGCTAACAGCCTGTCGCGCACCTTTTCAACCTTGCTCGATGCGCTCCATCGCTATCGCGGCAAGAGCCAGCAGAAGATCACCGTCGAACATGTCCATCGGCAACTGGACATGCCGGGGCATGCTCACACAGGTGGTCGCGTCAGCCGCATGATCCTGGCGCAAGATCTCACGCAGGAGGGGGTGTTGCGCGATTCTGAGGAACAACCCCATGCAAGGTGATTTTCTTGATCATTTTCCCGCGCCTTTTGCGGCCTGCGGTGCGCGCACCCGAGGGGGGATGACCTGCCGCGCACCGGCGATGAGCAATGGCCGCTGCCGGATGCACGGCGGTCTGTCGAGCGGCCCGCCTCCCGGCAACCGGAACGCCTTGAAGCATGGCCAATACAGCGCCGAGGCGATCGCCATACGGCGGCGGACGCGGGCGCTCGTCAAACAGATGCGCTTAACGATCGAGGCGATGAAGTGAAGAGGGCTACCTCACGAACAACCAGATCGCCATCAGCGAGGCCACCAAGGTCACCAGCATCGTGCCGCCGGCGCCGATCAGGCGGCAGGTGCTGCGCATCGATTCCGGCTTCAGCCCGAAGGGATGAATGACTCGCGCGATCACCAGGATGATCCCGAGAACGTGCACCCACAGATGCGGCGCACCATTGGTTTCGATGATCGCCAGCAGCACGAGCGCGAGCGGCACGTTCTCGATGAAGTTCATGTGCCGTCGGTCGGCGATGAGCAGCGCGCGGTCCTGGCCGGCATTGCCGAGGGAGACGCCGGTCTGACCGCGCAGGCGCCCGACATTGGCGATCAGGGCCAGCATGATCAGGCCGAGAAGGCCGGCATAGAAGCCGGTGATGTACATACCCATGGTGTCTTCCCTCCGTCGCCAAACTGGTTACCGCGAACTTAATCAATTTGCTTCGATTTGAAACAGGGCGCCGCGCGGCCCAGTAATAAGCCGGCAAGCCTAATGAGTGATAACTTTTTGAAGCCGCCGCGGCATTGCGGGTCCAAATCGCTCTCGCGGCAGAATCACTGTTTTTCGCGCCGTTCTGCGGTGCATAGAGCAGGATGCGAAAAAGTGGTCACCGGTTTTTCGCGCAGAATCCTGCTCTCCTTTTGGAATCGATCAGAATGATTTTGGATCGAATCGATCCAAAATCATTCTGATCCTGGTCACGCAGGGTGCGTATGGGCCGTTCGCGTTTCGGTTGGGCGTTGGGTGCAATGGCGCCGTGGTGCCTCGGGCTTGTGCTCGCGGTGACGGTGGCGGCCGACGCCGGGCAGGATGCCTCCATCGGCTCGTCGCTCGCACCGATGACCGCCTTCCAGCGCGCCAATGCCGGCGATCTCATTCTGCCGAGCGGCTCCAGCCTGCGCAATTCGATCGCTTTGCCGCGTGTCTATGCCGCCGCGCTGGTGCGCGAAGCAAGCCTCACCGTCGGCGAGAAAGAAGATCTGATCGCCAGCGATGAGATCGAGCCGCGCAAGGCACTCAAGCGCCACGCGACGCAATTCCCCACTCCCGACCGCAGCCGCAAGGGTGATCCGGTCGTTGGCCTGCGGCCCTCTTTCGATGCCAAACTGCGCAAGCCCGGCGATACGGCGAATTTTATCGCGCGCAGCCAGATCTCAGGCGACACTTATCTCGCCTTCGACGGTTTCGAACAGCCGGAAGACGGCCTTGGCGTCGGCGCCGTGCTGGCGGCGCCGCTCGGCAGCAACAGCCCGCAAAATCGCGATCATGGTCCCGATGGTGCTTCGCCGACCCATTCGGTCCTGCGCACCTTATTGCAGCCGGAAGCCGCGCCGCTGCATCTCGACGGTTCGACGCCCTCGCCGCGCCGCGCCGTGATGTTGAGTTCGACGACGCCGCTGCCCTCGGGCGCGCAGGTCGAAGTCGTCTATGTGCCGATCGGCGGCGCGCCGGTCGCCGAGAAGGGCGGCATGACCGTGATCGCCCGCAACGAACGCCCCGACTATGCCGCCATCATCGAACAGGCGCGCACCGAGAAGGAACAGCGCTGCCTCGCCGAAGCGGTTTATTTCGAAGCGCGCAGCGAACCGGAAGAAGGCCAGGCGGCCGTCGCGCAAGTCGTGTTGAACCGCGCGGTCAGCGGTCTCTATCCCGCTTCTGTCTGCGGCGTCGTCTATCAGAACCGCCATCGCTACAAGGCCTGCCAGTTCTCCTTCGCCTGCGAAGGCAAGTCGCTGCGCGTCACAGAACCGGAATCCTGGGCGACCGCGCAGCGCATCGCCGAGGAAGTGCTCGACGGCAAGACCTGGCTCGCCGATGTCGGCGGTTCGACCCACTATCACGCCAATTACGTGCGCCCCGGCTGGTCGCGCCGCCTGCTCCGCATGGATCGCATCGGCGCGCATATTTTCTACAAGTTGAAACCGGGCCAGACTTAGAATTCCAAATCGGCGCGCACCGCCTCGAAGCCGGCGCGTGCGCAAGCATCGTCCGCCTGTCCGCCGGGACCGCCGGAAACACCGACCGCGCCGAGCAGGCTGCCGCCCGCTTCCACTGGCACGCCGCCACCGACCGGCAGGAATCGCGCGATCGATCGCAAGCCTGAGAGCCCGCCGGAGGCCGTGGCTTCCGCCAATTGCAACGTGTCGAGACGGAAGCTGATGGCCGTCCACGCCTTGTTGGTGGCGACATCGACCGTATGCGGTCCAGCGAGGCGATCGCGCAGCAGCACCTGCGTCACCCCGGCGCGATCGACCACGGCGACCGCGATTTGAAAGCCCTGCTTGCGGCAGGTTTCGAGCGCGCCTTGCGCGATTTTCAATGCGCTTTCCGGCGTCAGTTGTTTGACGGTGTAGGTCGCATCCTGCGCCGCCAGCGGGCCGGCGCAAAGCGACAACAGGCTCACGCCCATAAGCGCGCGACGCAACGATGTCATTTCTCTCCCTCCATCTCGATCCGATGAGTTTTGCGGCGAACGGAAGGGATTGCAAGCAAGTGTTTCAAGCAAGCGTTCAAAGAAAGCGTTTCGCCTCAACTGTTGGTGCGCAGGAAAAACAGGAAGATGGTCAGGCCATACATGATGTAATTGCCGATATTGGTGATCAACGTTTTCCAATTGGCCAATTTGTCGATCTGCTCGGAGAGCTTGTTGTTTTCGGCTTGCAGCGCTGTCAGTCGGCGGCCGGCTTCAATGGAAACCTCGTTCTCCATGGCCTGTAGCTTTTGCACCGTTGCCACATCTTCATAGTCGGTGGCGGTGATCTTCTCGTAATCGCCCATCCGGACCTGCCAATCGGCGGGATGAGTGATCGACACGATGCGCCGCATCGAAGCCTGGGCCCCCAGCCGATAGCGCTTGTCCAGCATGTATTTGAGCTTGTCCTCGCCGTTCGAACTGGCAAGGATGATCAGATTGGCCGCGCGTTGCAGCTGATAGGCATCGAAATCGCGTGTGAAGCTTTCCAATTTGCTGCTGCTGCTCGTGACCGCTTCGCGATCCTTGTTGAGCTCCGCCACCCGATTGTCGATCGACACCGACATGGCGGTCGAGCCGATCGAGGTCAGGATCGCCGGCGACAGGAAAAAGATGGCTTTGAAAGTGGTGGTGTTCCAGACGTATTTTTTCAGGAACTGAATGAGTTTCGGGGGCAACCGCATGGGAGCTCCATCGTAAGGGGCGGATGCGATTGTGCGGTGTCCACAGGCGTCCCGCAAGCGGCCAAGGGCTCAGCCTTGGCCACCTGCGTGCGTCGTCCGCTACTTCCAGCGAAACTCGTTGGCCTCGATACTATAGGGACTGAGCGATCCCGGCCCGATGTCCAGTTCGTTCAGGTGGACGAAGACGTCAGGCCGCCCGGAGATTGGCAAAGCATAAGCCTGCTCGTTCACCCGGTCGTAGATCTTGGCGTAGAGCGCCTTGCGCTTTGCCTCGTCATTGGTGTGCATCGCCTCATCCGCCAATTGGTGGATCTGGTCGTCGCGGGCGAAGTCGCGCGGCCCTTTGCCGAAGAGGAAATCGACGGTGGAAGAGGAATCGGGCAGGCCGCCCGAGGTCCACAGCGCCACCACCGCCTGCAATTTCCCGTCGCGCTGCTTCTGCCGATAAGCCGCCAAAGTCACAGGGTTCACCTTGGCGCGCACGCCGATCTTGTGAAATTCGCCGGCAATCGCTTCCGCCAATTGGGCGGCCGAGGCAAAGGCGGTGAGTTCCAGATCGAAGCCATTGGGATAGCCGGCGTCCGCCAGCAGCTTCTTGGCGGCGGCGCGGTCGAAGGGCGGCGGCGTCGTATTCCAGGCACAGGCGATCTGCACCGGGAAGCACAAGGCATCGGTCTTGAGCGGTGGTTTCTGTCCCGGCGTCACGCTCGTGGCGATGGCCTGTCGGTCGATGGCCCGCACCAAGGCACGGCGCACGCGCACATCTGACAGGATCTTATTGCCGGAGCGATTGGCCGCATCGAAGGAGATGTATTGCACCATCATGCCGTCGATCGATGTCATGACGAAGCGCTTGTCGTGCTCGAAGGTTTCGCCGGCTTCGCGCGTCGAAATGCGCATCACATCGAGACCGCCGGTGAGCAATTGTGCTGCTTGTGTCTGCACATCCGGCATCGGCAGGCCGACGACCCGCCCAACCGTCGCCGCCGGCTTGCACGGGCTCGCCTGCGGATAGGCGGCGGCGCGCGCAAGCGTAACCCCCTTGGCGATGTCGACGCTGTCGATGCGATAGGGGCCGGTGCCGATCGGCGTGCGGCGGCCGAAGGTCGATTTGTCAGCGAGCGCCGCATGCACGTGCTTGGGCAGGATGTAAAGGCTGCTGGCGAGCCGGGCGAGCGCCGTCGGATTGACCTCGCGGAAGGTGATGCGCACGCTCAGCGGGCTGACGACGACGGCCTCTTTGACCCAGGAGAAATTCTCCTTGAAGCGATAGGGCGAGGTCGGATCGATCAGCCAATTCAGCGTATAGGCGACATCCTCGGCGGTCAGAGCCACGCCGTCGTGAAACTTCACATCGTCGCGCAGATCGAATTCCAGCGTTTTGTCATCGGGCTGTCGCCAGGCTTTGGCGAGGCTCGGCACGAAGCTTTTTGAATCCGAGGCATAGCAAATCAGCGTGTCGAAGGCGGCCCGGGTCGTGAAAGCGTTCTGCGGCTGCGGATCGTCGTAGATGAGCACGCTGCCGATCGGTTCGTAAAAGCCGATCCGAACCGTGTCCTTGGCCTTTTGAGCGTTGGCCGCCCCGGAGCCGATAAATGTGCTGACCAGAATCCCAGCCAAAAGCCGCGCCTGCGGCCCACGGATGTGCATGTTTCCTCCCGTTCGCGTTGCTTGGGCAACCCGCGGGCAGGGTAAGAGACCGGGCAGGCATGATCCATTGCCAATGGGCGGCCAACGGGCGGATTGACAAAAAAGCAACGTCGGCTCAAATGGGTGCAATTGCACGCAATTCGATTGGGAGGTTCGCGATGCAGGGTAAGATTGGACTGGAGGAACATTTCGCGCTTCGGGAGACACTGGGCGATTCACTGCCCTTCGTGCCGCCGCAATTCGCCGACGAATTGGAAGCCCGCCTTCTCGACATTCAGGACATGCGCCTGAAGCTGATGGACAAGCACGGCATGGAGATGATGCTGCTGTCCTTCAACGCGCCGGCCGTTCAGGCCATCGCCGATGTGAAGAAAGCCGATGAGATGGCGCGCCGCGCCAATGATTACCTGGCCGAAGAAGTGGCCAAGCGGCCGGATCGCTTTCAAGGCCTCGCCGCTCTGCCGTTGCAAGATCCCGATCTTGCCATTCGCGAGCTGCAACGTTGCGTCAAGGATCTCGGCTTCAAGGGCTCGCTCGTCAACGGCTTCTCCAATGCCGGCGACATGGAAACCTGCCTCTACTACGATCTGCCGCAATACCTTCCGTTCTGGGCCGAATGCGAAAAGCTCGACGTGCCGTTCTATCTGCACCCGCGCAATCCGATCGATAGCTGGGCGCAGATCTACAAGGGCGCCGAATGGCTGCTCGGCCCGACCTGGGCTTTCGGCCAGGAAACGGCGGTTCATTCGCTCCGCCTGATGGGCTCGGGCCTGTTCGACAAACACCCAAAACTGAAGATCGTTATCGGCCATATGGGTGAAGGCCTGCCATTCTCCATGTGGCGCGTCGACAATCGCAACCTGTGGGTCAATTCCAAGAAGCACAAGGGCGAGAAGTCGATCGGCTACTACTTCCAGAACAATTTCTGGATCACGACTTCGGGCAATTTCCGCACCCAGGCGTTGATCAACACCATGTTGGAAGTGGGCGCAGACCGCATTCTGTTCTCGACCGACTGGCCGTTCGAAAACATCGATCATGCCTGCGATTGGTTCGACGCCGCGACGATCGGCGAGGAAGATCGCCGCAAGATCGGCCGCACTAATGCGTCGAAACTGTTCAAGCTGGGATTGGACTGAGCTTTCAAAGGCGCCAAACAAAATGGCCGGGCATTGCCCGGCCATCGCATTTTTAGAGAAGCGCCATTACTTCGACAGCGTCACTTGCGAAATATAATCCTTCACGATGCCGGCGATGCCGCGTGACAGGATGTCGTCGAGAGCCGTGATGAACTGGTCGACATGGGCCTGTTCGACGATCAGCGGCGGCTCCAGCCGGATGACGTTGCGGTTATATTCGGTGAAGGCGACGAGCACATTGTGCTGTGCCAGGAGCAGAGCACCAACGAAGCCGCAGATCGAGCCCTTCAACTTGTCGTCGAGCAGCGCCACCATGTGGCGCAGGCCGAACGGCATCGTATTGCTGATATCGGCGAATTCGACGCCGATCATCAAGCCGCGCCCACGCACATCCTTGATCAATGTCGGATATTTCGCTTTCAGCTCATTGAGCTTGGCGATCAGGTAATTGCCCTGCGCCGCGGCATTTTCCATCAGGCCTTCGTCATAGATGATGTTGAGGCCTTCGATAGAGGTGACGCAGGCTTCGCCGATGCCACCGAATGTCGCTGGCGCATGCACCAGGGCTTTCTTGGGCTGGCCATAGGCTTTCATGAACACGTCGCGGCGCGCGATCATCGCCGCCATGGCACATTTGGAGCCGCCCAGCGACTTCGCCAGTGCCGTGATGTCTGGAATGACGCCATGGTGCTCGAAGGCGAAGAAGCGGCCGGAACGGCCCATGCCGCATTGCACTTCATCGGCGATCCACAGCACGCCGAATTCGTCACAGAGCTTGCGCACGCCCTTCCAATAGGCGGTCGGCGCCTCGACGATGCCGGCACCGCCTTGAATGGTTTCAAGCACGACAGCGCCGATGCTGCGATCCTCGGCGAAGAGTTTGCGCAGCGCCTCGATATCGCCGAACGGCACCCGCCGCGCATTGTCGGCGAGCTTGAATTGCGAGCGATAGAGCGCGCCGTCGGTCACCGCCAACGTGCCCTTGGTTTTGCCGTGAAACGAATTCTCCGCGTAAACGACGGTCGCCCGTTCCGGTCCCTGCGCCTGTTCGGCGATCTTCAGCGCCGCTTCCATGGCTTCCGAACCGGAAGAGCCGAGGAACACCATGTCGAGATCACCCGGCGCGATGGCGGCGAGGTTCTTGGCCAGCGCGCTCGCATATTGCGACATGAACGCCATGCAGATTTCCTGGCGCTGCTCGTCCTGAAATTTCTTGCGTGCGGCGATGATGCGCGGATGGTTGTGGCCGAAACCGACCGAGCCGAAGCCGCCGAAGAAGTCGAGGATTTTGCGGCCATTCGTGTCGATGTAATGCATGCCTTCGGCGCGCTCGATCAGCACGCGGTCGAAGCCGAGCAGGCGCATGAAGTGCAATTGGCCCGGATTGAGATGGGCCATCGTCAGTTTGCGCACACTGTCGAGATCGAGGGCTTTCGCATCCTCGACCGAAAGCAGGTTCGGGCGCGCAACGGTCGTGTCGGTCGTCTGGGTCATCGTCATTGCTTGGGCCTTGTTATTGGCGATGGAGGGCGACGGAGGTCTGCGAGGCGCCTGATTTGCTGCGGCTCGCCCGATATTCGCGATAGGCCGCCTTCAGCATGTCCTCGTCGCGATAAAGTGGTTTCCAGTTGAGATCGGTCTTGGCCGCCGTGGTGTCGAGAATGCACACTTCGTCGGCGATCAGATATTGCTCGGGGTCCATCAGCGGCATGTTGATGAGGTCGAGCGTGGTCAGCGTCAGTTTCACCAGCGGCGCCGGTGTCGGCAGCAGGATCGATTTGCTGCCGGCTTCGTTGATCAGGTCGCGTAGCAAGGTGCGCACGGGTGGCGGATCGTCGGAGCCGAGATTATAGGATTTGTTCGGAAAGCCGGCCCGCCAGGCCGCTTCAGCCGCCGAAGCGCAATCGAACACTGAGATGAACTGATAGGGATTGTGACCGGAGCCGATCATCGGCACTGGCAGATTATAGTCGATCAGCTTGAACAGCTTTTCGAGAATGCCGAGCCGGCCAGGCCCGATGATGAGGCGCGGGCGGAAGATCGAAATGTCGAAGCCGCGCGTGCGCCAGTCCGCGCACATCCATTCGGTTTCGAGCTTCGATTGGCCATATTCGCCGAGCGGTTTCGCCGGGGCATCCTCGCGCGTCGGCACTTCATGGGTGTGGCCATAGATCATATCGGTGGTGAAATGCACCAGCCGATGGGCATTGGCCTTGTCCATCCAGTCTAGAATATTCGCGACGCCGTGATAATTCACCGGCCAGAAGAAATCGCGGCGCTTGGCCCGCGGCATGATCGGGCTCAGCATTTTCGCCGACAGATTGTAGACCACGTCGTCGGGCGTCACGGTGACCCGGTCGAGGCTGGAGCGGCTCGTCACGTCGATCCGGACGAATTCGACCTGCGAGGCGTGCGCCGTCTGTTTGTCCTCGATATCGGCGACGACCACCTGATGGCCGTCCTTGACCAGATTTGCCGCCAATTGCTGGCCGACAAATCCGTGACCGCCGATGATGATGTGTTTCATGTTGTGTCGTGTCCCGCTTTTCCACGGCATGATGGCAAAAAGCGTGCTCAGCTCATGGAGATAAGCACTGTGCCGAAACAGATCAGGGCGATGCCGGCAATGCGCAGCGCGCCGACGTTCTCGCCGAAAGCGAAATAAGCCCAGGCCGTGACGATAACATAAGCCAGGCTCAGGAACGGATAGGCGAAGGAGAGCTGAACCCGGGACAGCACCACCAGATGCGAGGCCATGCTGACGACAAAGGTACACAGCCCCAGGAACACCCAGGGGTTGAACACCACCGACAGCACCGTCCAGATCAGCCCGTCGGACGAGATCGTCAGCGGGCCGTGGCGGGTCATGCCGTGTTTGAGCATGATTTGCGCCGCCGCATTGGTGGTGACGGTGAAGAGGATCAGCAGGATCGACAGGCCGGTCGGCTGTGCCATGGTGAAACAGGTCCAGATCTTGGGGTCGGCGGGGCGCACGGCCCGCGAGATGGCCGGCAGGCTAGGCGGCAAAAGTTAATGGGAAACGGCTCGGTCTCCCTGAAACCATTGGCTTAACCCTAGAATCTCCCTTACGGTCCTGCCAAATCTCGCAACGTCGTTAAGCGGAGGCAACGGATGGCTGGGAGCGGAGGGTATGACTACGTAATTGTCGGTGCGGGTTCTGCCGGGTCGATCCTCGCCAACCGCCTGACTGAAGACGGCCGCCATAGCGTTCTGATCCTCGAAGCCGGCGGCTGGGACACCGATCCGCTGATCCGCATCCCCCTTGGCCTGGGCAAGCTGCACCAGCACCGGCTGCATGACTGGGGTTATGACACCGATCCCGAACCCAACCTGCACAATCGGCCCATCGAAGCGATGCGCGGCAAGGTTGTGGGTGGCTCCCATTCCATCAACGTCATGGCTTACACGCGCGGTGACCGGGGCGACTACGATCGCTGGGCGCGCGAAGAGGGCGCGGACGGCTGGTCCTATCGGGAGGTGCTGCCCTATTTCAAACGCAGCGAAACCTGGGAAGACGGCGAGAACACCTGGCGTGGTGGCTCAGGCCCGCTGCGCACCCAATGGGGGCGCGCCAAGGATCCCCTCTCCGATGCCTGGATCGAGGCCGGCAAGGCCTGCGGCTTTCCCGTCAATGCCGATTTCAACGGCGCGACCAGCGAAGGTTTTGGCACGGTCCAATTCACCATCAAGGACGGCAAACGCCATTCGACGGCGCGCGCCTATCTGCATCCAGTTCGCGGCCGCAAGAATCTGACGATCGAAACCAAGGCCCAGGCGACGAAAATCCTTTTCGATGGCACGCGCGCCACGGGCCTCGAATATCGCCGTGACGGCCAGACCCATAAGGTAACGATCAACAAGGAGCTCATTCTCAGCGCCGGCACGTTCAACACGCCGCAACTGTTGATGCTGTCGGGTGTCGGTCCGGCCGCGCATCTCACTGAGGTCGGCGTCTCACCGCTGATCGATCTGCCTGTCGGCAGCAATTTGCAGGATCATCTGGCGGCCTGGTTTTCCTGGGCGCGCAACGGGCCGGGACCTTTCCATGCTTTGATGCGGGCCGACCGCATCAGCCTCGCCATGGTCCAGGCCTATCTCTTCGGCACGGGGCCGGCGACCTCGGTGCCGACCAGCCTTTTCGCCTTCATCAAGAGCGAGAGCGGGCTCGACTATCCCGACATCGAATACATTTTCCGCGGCACGTCGGGCGCGGCCGATCTTTGGTTTCCCGGATTGAAAGCAGCGTTCGAGGATTCCTTCGCGATAAGGCCGACGCTGCTGCATCAAAAGAGCCGCGGCCAGGTGTTGTTGCGCTCGACCAATCCGGACGATCATCCGCGCATCAAATACAACTTCCTGAGCCATCCCGACGATCTGAAAACGATCATCAAGGGCACGCGGCATGCGCTCGACATCACGCATCAGAAGATGATGGATGCGTTTCGTGGCCGGCCGGTGGGGCCGCCGCCGGTCAACAGCGATGCCGATATCGAGGAATGGTTCCGCAAGACGGCGATCACCGTGCATCACCCTTGTTGTTCGGCACCGATCGGTACGGTGCTCGATCCGCAGTTGCGCGTGCGCGGTGCCGAAGGTCTGCGCGTGGTCGATGCCTCGGCCATGCCGAGCATCGTCGGCGCCCATATCAACGCTTGCGTGATCATGATGGCGGAACGGGCGGCCGACATGATCCTCGGCAAGCCGCTGCTGCCGGCGGTGCAGAGCGCCTGAGCTTACATCTTGGCGCCGAGCCGTTCCATCAGTTGACGCGCGGCGCGCAATAGCCGCGCCTCGCCGCGTCGCGGCCCGATGAGCTGCACACCGACCGGCAGGCCATCGACCTCAAGCATTGGCAGCGTCACTGCCGGCACGCCGAGATAGGTCCACATCGCGTTGAAGATCGGATTACCGGTTGCTTGAAGCCCCTGGGGCGCTGGGCCGGGTGCTGCCGGACAGATGATCGCCTCGTAGCGATGCAGCACCGGCGCCATCACGGCATAGAGCACGTCGCGAGCGGTTTCCGCTTCGAGATAGGCGCGCGCCGTCACCTGCTGACCGGCTTCCAGTCGTGCCCGCATGGCCGGACTCAATTGCGCCGCGTGACGATCGAGGATGGAGCCGTACCAGGCGGCATTCTCGGCGCTCTGCACGGTGTGCTGATAAGCAATGAGATTGTCGCACTCGTTCGGCATCTCGATCGTCTGGCAGGCGCTGCCCAGTTCACGCACCAATTCGCCGAAAGCCGCATGCGTACCGGCTTCCGCATGTTCCCAGGCCGGCGTGCGCCAGAAGGCGAACTGACCGTTTGCAGCCGGGGCTTCGGTGAGAAAAGCCAATAGGCGCGAAAGGGCGCGTGGATAGCTTATCTCGTCGCTGCGGTCCTGTGCGCCCAGGCAATCGGCGATCAGCGCTACGTCCGGCAATGAGCGGGCGAAGACGCCTATGGTGTCGAGGGTGTGCGATTGTAGCAGCACGCCCGAGCGTGAAATAAAACCCGGCGTTGGCTTGAAGCCGAACAGGCCGCAGAAGGAAGCCGGGCGGATGACCGAGCCGGCGGTTTGCGTGCCGAGCGCCAAAGGCATCATGCCGCAGGCCACCCCCGCCGCTGAACCGGACGAAGAGCCGCCGGGCGTGCGGCCATGATCGAGCGGATTGCGCGTGCCCGCCGGCGTCAGCGAAGCCAGCTCCGTCGTCACCGTCTTGCCCAGGATGATGGCACCGGCGCCACGCAGCGCAGCGACGCAAGCAGCATCCTCTTCCGGCTGGCGGCCGGCGAAAATCGCCGACCCGAATTGGGTCGGCTGATCGGCGGTGTCGATCACATCCTTGATGCCGACGGGCACACCGTGCAGCGGACCGCCGATGGCGCCGGCCGCCTGCTGCCGGTCGGCTTCATGTGCCTGCGCCAGCGCTCGTTCAGCATCGAGGTAAGCCCAGGCATGAATGTCGCCGTCCAATGCTTCGATCCGGTCGAGACAGGCGCGCGTCAGCGCATAGGCGCTGAGTTCGCCGGCCCGGATTTTCTGCGCGGCCTCGACGGCGGAAAGCTGGAACAGATCGGTCATGGAGGTCTCGGTGGCAGGAAGCTGGATTGCTGAGGCGTATCGGGAAATCTAGCGGCAAGGCGGGTGATGTCCAGTGTAAGGATCACTGGCGCCGCATCTTTCCGTCCAGTAGATTGTCGCCCTTGTTTTGACGAGGAAACCCCTTCATGGCGATCTCTATGTATAAAGCGTCGGTGCCGATTTTCGTGCAGTTCCTCACCGCGCTGTCCAACGTGCTCGACAAGGCCGATTCCCATATCGAGACCAAGAAGCTCGATCCGGTCTATTTCCTGAACATGCGCATGTATCCGGACATGTTTCCCTTCGTGCGCCAGGTGCGCGCGGTGACGGATCATGCCGTATCGGCTTGCAGCCGTCTGGCCGGCATTGAGCCGGTCAAATTCGAGGGCAATGAAAGCTCGATCGCCGATCTAAAAGTGCGGATCGGCAAGGCCATCGATTTCATCAAAGCGATCAAGCCGGAGCAGATCGACGGAACGGAAGATAAGGAAATCGTCATCGCTTTCCCGAGCGGAGAGCGCAAATTCACCGGCCAGTCGCTGCTGTTGAATTTCAGCCTGCCGAATTTCTATTTCCACACGACGACCGCTTACGATCTGCTGCGCAAGAATGGCGTCGATATCGGCAAGCGCGATTTCATGGGCGTGCCGCCGCAGATTTGAACGATCATGTTGCGCCGGACATATCCGGCGCAACATTATGTTCTTTTAACGCGCCATGAAGATCGGCAAGGTCATCGATTTGAGGATGTCGCGGGTCGTGCCGCCGAAGAAGAACTGGCGCATGCGCGAATGGCCATAGCCTCCCATCACCAGCAGGTCCGCGCCTGAATCGGCGGCATAGGACAGAAGCGCCGAAGCGACGTCGCTCGCCGCCGGCAGCATGCGCAATTCGGCATTGATGCCATGGCGGGCGAGATGCCGGCTGATGTTATAGCCCGGCAGCTCTTCCGGTGGCGTGCCTTCCGGCGTGATCCGCACCAGTTCGACCTTGCCGGCCTTACGCAGCAGCGGCAGCGCATCGTTCAAGGCGCGCGCCGCCACGGCGCTGCCGTCCCAAGCGACGAGGATGTGTCCGAATTTCGCCGGCTGCTTCTGGATGAACGGCACGATGATGACGGGCCGGCCGGAATCGAACAAAGTGACGTTGATCAGGCTGTCGTCGCTGCTGGAATCGGGCCCGGCCTGCGCCGTGATCGCCAGATCGAAATGGCGGGCGAGCCCGCCGACCTCCGATTGCGCCAGGCCGCTGATGCCGTCGACACTGACCATCTGCGTCTTCACATTGGCCGGCGCTTCGGCCGCGATCTTGTCATAGGCCTGTTTCGCGTCGGTCTTGGCTTCCTCGGCGATCATCGCGATCAGTTCATAGGGGTAGTCGCCGCCGGCACTCATCGGCGTGATCAACTGCGCCGGTACGGCGGCGATCGACAGATGCGCGCCGAGTTGCGAGGCGAAGGACAGCGCATAATCTTTTGCCGCTTGCGGCGCGCCCGTCTCCAGAACGAGCAGCACATCCTTGATTGACATTTTCGCCTCCGGGTTTCGTCTTGCGCGGATTGTACGCGTCGACGCCAGTTTTACAGACCGGATTGAAGAAAGAAATCATAATCGTAACGCAGGCATGCGGCATCGGGTTCCAGGGCGCGGTGCGTGGCCATGGACAAGCGACGGCAAGGCTGGCATTGCTCACCCAAAGATCTGGGCTCATCCAAAAGATCTGGGAAAAGAAAATGGGGAGGCTTATGAAAATTGTTGTTTTCACGCCCAACGACATCATTCGGCAGCGCCTGACCGACATGCTGGGTAGCACGGCCGTCGTCGCCGCCGATGAAGCCGCGGTTTGTGCGGAGCTGGCGGATGCCGATGCGCTGATCATCACCGTTTTCGATTATTCCGAAGCCATCGGCCGTGCCGCCACGCAATCCCAGACCTTGCGGTGGGTGCAGCTTCTTTCCGCCGGCTTCGATCGTGTTGAGCGACATGGCGTGCGCCAGGGCGTGCAGGTGACCAATGCCGGCGATGCGCTGACCCCGTCGGTCGCCACCCATGCGGTGTCTCTGGCGCTGGCCTTGCAACGCGATGTACCGGCGATGGTGCGGGCGCAGGACCAGGGTCAATGGCGCAAGGGGGCCGGTGCGCGCTTGGTGACCCCTGCGGAATCCACATGCCTGATCATCGGCTTCGGCAGTATCGGCCAGGAGATCGGCCGGCTGATGCACGCCTTCGGCGCTCGCATCGTCGGCCTGTCGCGCACGGCGCGGCCGAGCGCCTTTGCCGAAACGGCAACGATCGATCGTCTGAATGAATTCTTGCCGCAGGCCGATACGATCATGGTGGCAGCGCCGCTCGATGCCAGCACGCGCGGGCTGATCGGCCGGTCGCAATTGGCGCTGTGCAAGAAGACGGCCTTGATCGTCAACGTCGCGCGCGGCGGCATCATCGATACGGAAGCGCTGGCCGATGCGCTGGAAGGTGGCGTCATCGGCGGCGCCGGGCTCGACGTCACCGATCCTGAGCCTTTGCCGGATAGTCACAGGCTGTGGCGCGCCCCCAATCTGTTGATCACGCCGCATGTGGCGGCGGCTTGCGGGCCATTACTTTATCGGCGGATCGCCGACAAAGCCTGCGCCAATGCCGAGCGATTTCTGCGCGGCGAGCCGTTGCAATACATCGTCATGTAAGGCGAATGCTCAACGCGCGACTTAACGCGCGTCCTGCAGCATCATCATCGCCGCTTTCTCGGCGATCATCATGGTCGGCGAATTGGTGTTGCCGGAGGTGATCGTCGGCATCACCGAAGCATCGGCAATGCGCAGGCCCTGAAGGCCGCGCACGCGCAGGCGCTCGTCGACCACCGCCATGGGATCGCTGTCGATGCCCATTTTCGCCGTGCTCACCGGATGGAAAATGGTGGTGCCGACGGCACCGGCCGCCTTGGCGAGATCCTCGTCGGATTGGATGTTCGCGCCCGGCAGATATTCCTGCGGTTCGTAGCCGCTCAGCGCCGGCGCGGCGGCGATCTGGCGAGCCAGTTTGATGGAGTCGACGGCCACCTGCCGGTCGGCATCGGTCGACAGATAGTTCGGCTTGATCGATGGATGCGTCTGCGCGTCGCGCGACACCGCATGCACGCTGCCGCGGCTCGTCGGCCGCAGATTGCAGACGCTCATCGTGATGGCGGGAAAACTGTGCAGCGGGTCGCCGAATTTATCTAACGACAGTGGTTGCACGTGGAATTGCACGTTGGGCGTCGCGTACTGCGGCGCCGAGCGGGCGAAAATGCCGAGCTGCGAGGGCGCCATGGTCATCGGGCCGCGCCGCAAGAAGGCATATTCCACGCCCATCCAGCCGCGTTTGATCAGCGATTGATAATCGACATTGAGCGTGCGCCCGCGCGCCACCTTGTAGATTACCCGCAGTTGCAAATGGTCCTGCAGATTCTCGCCGACACCCGGCAGGTGATGTACCGGCGTGACGCCGAGTTGTGCTAACCGCTCGCCATTGCCTATGCCGGACAATTCGAGAATCTGCGGCGTGCCGATAGAGCCACTGCTGAGCACCACTTCGCCTGCGGCGCGTGCGGTGCGCGTCTCGTTGCCGATCTTGTAGCGCACGCCGGTGGCGCGTTTACCCTCGAAGAGAACTTCCGACACATGCACGTTGCTGAGCAAGGTCAGGTTCGGCCGGTTGAGAACGGGCTTGAGAAATCCGCGCGCCGCGCTCCAGCGTCGCCCGCGTTTATGGTTCACTTGAAAATAGGAGGAACCGAAATTGTCGCCGGTGTTGAAGTCGTCGATCTCGGGAATGCCGACTTCGGCGGCCGCTTCACGCACCGCGTCGAGCAATTGCCAGCGAATGCGCGGTTCCTCGATGCGCCATTCGCCGCCCGCGCCATGCATGGGCGTTTCGCCAGCATAGTGATCTTCCTGTTTACGGAAGAGCGGCAGCACATCGTCCCAGCCCCAGCCGTTCAGGCCCATCTGGCGCCAGCCATCATAATCGGCCGCCTGTCCGCGCATGTAGATCATGCCGTTGATGGCCGAGCAGCCGCCGATCACCTTGCCGCGCGGATAGGCGAGGTCGCGGCCGTTGAGGCCCGGCTCTTTCTCGGTGCGAAACATCCAGTCGGCGCGTGGATTGCCGATGGCGAAGAGATAGCCGACGGGAATGTGAAACCAGATCCAATTGTCGTTGCCGCCGGCTTCCAGCAACAGCACGCGGTTTTTCGGATCGGCCGACAATCGGTTCGCCAGAACGCATCCAGCCGAACCAGCGCCGCAGATGATATAGTCGAACTGCGCGCCATCGGACACGATCACCGTCATCGATGTCAGCCTCCCTGTTGAGTTGCTTCAGATGTACGCGTCTTTGCCGGATGGCGGAAGTCCTCCTTTCTTCCGAGCAGCCTTGCGACAACATGCGTCAGGGACATGTCATCGATCAGCGCTCGCGTCATAGGCGTCCTGAGCGGCAAGAACCGCGTCCATGTTGTGCTCGGCCCAATGGGCCAGCGCCGCCACGGTTTGCGTCAACGTGCGACCGAGTGGCGTCAGCGCATATTCAACGGTGACAGGCACGGTGGGAAAAACGGCGCGCGACAACAATCCGTCCCGCTCCAGTTTCTTCAGCGTCTGCGACAGCACCTTTTGCGAGATACCTTTGATGTCGCGGCGCAGATGATTGAAGCGCACCGGGCCGCTTTCAAGTCGATCGAGAATGAGCAGCGCCCATTTATCCGCCAGCCGGTCCAGGACCATCCGCGTTGGGCAGCGATCCTCATAGACATTGTAGGCTTGAAGCATGGTCATCATCGGTCCGTCCAAATCGCCAGTTTCTTGGCTCAGTTTCTTGGCTCGGTTTCCTGGCAGAAACTATGTGAGCCAAAAGTGCTCTCTTTTGCCTCTTCAGAATCGCCTGTATCTATCCATCAGAAACATGGTTTCCAATGGATACTATAGGAGATTACGATGGTTGGCAAAATTCTGATTCTGGGCGCCACCGGCAATGTCGGAGCGCCGCTCGTCAAAGCCCTGCGGGCCCAAGGCGAGGCGGTGAAGGCCGCTTCGCGCTCCGGCAAGCCGGTGGCGGGCGCCGAAGGCGTTGCGTTCGACTATGCCGATCCCTCGACTTTCGGTCCGACTTTCGAAGGCGTCGACCGCGCCTACGTTATGTTGCCGAGCGGCTATGTGAACGCCAAGGAGCTACTTCTGCCGGTGATCGAAGCGGCCAAGGCTGCCCAAGTCAAAGTGGTGTTCCAGAGCGTCTTTGGCGTCGATGCGGATGATTCCATTCCCTATCGCCAGGTTGAAATCGCACTGGAAAAATCCGGCTTGCCCTATGTCATTCTGCGGCCGAATTGGTTCTCCGACAATTTCCAGACCTATTGGAAGGCGGGCATCGACCACGGCCAGATCGCCGTTCCTGCCGGCGAAGGCAAATCCAGCTTCATCGACGTGCGCGACATTGCCGCGAGCGCCGCTGCTGCTCTGACCAGTAACAAGTTCGACGGCAAAGCCTTCAATCTCACGGGTCCCAAGGCCTTGGGTTACGGCGATGCGGCGAAGATCATTTCTGATGTCATCGGCAAGCCGGTCGCTTACACGGCGATCAGCGACGAAGCCTTCATTGGCATTCTCACGGGCGCTGGCGTGCCTAATGATTATGCGACCTTCCTGGCTTCGATCTTCTATCCGGTGCGCGAAGGCTGGACCGCTACCGTCACTGGCGATGTCGAGACGCTCACAGGCAAGGCGCCGCGCACGCTCGAAACCTATGCCAGGGACAATGCCCAGGCCTTGAAAGCCTGACTATCTTGGTCCCAGCGCGAAGCGGATGGCGCGATTGATCGCCACCGGCAGCAGCGACATATGTGTCTCACCCTCAAAGACGGCGAATTCCGTGTAACAGCGGAATTGCCGTTCCAGGCGCTCGGCCATGGCGCGCGTCTCGTCCATGGTCTTGGCTTCATCCTGGCGTTTGCGACGCTGTGCCTCGTCCGCTGCACCGACTTGAAAAGGCGCGAGTTGCTGCTCGTATTCGCCGGCGCCGAGCAGGACACGTGGCGTCAGATCGTCGTGTGATCCTCCGAGCGCGGCAAAGCGCAACAGATTGTGCTCTTCCCACCAGATTGCCGGGCTGATCGCGATCCAGTCGCTGAAAGCTTTGGGCCGCGTGAAGAGCGCGAAAAGCGCGAAGAGCCCGCCAAAAGAATGACCAAACAACGCCTGGCGGTTGGGATCGAGCGGCGCGCGCCGTCCGATTTCCGGCTTGAGTTGGTTCTCGATGAAATCCAGAAAAAGTTCGGCGCCGCCGGTGCGCACATCAGGGCCGCCGACGCTGTGCGGCGGATAGGTTTTGCCCGGGGGCGGACCATAATCCCAGGAGCGGCGCACGCTGTCATAGGCGGCCTCGGTCGGATAGCCGATGCCGACGACAACCGCGTCGCGGATGCCGGTGCCCAGCGGATAGGCTGCCTGCACGCGTAAAGCTTCGACGGTCGTGGCGATCACCGCATTGGCATCGAGCAGATAGAGCGACGGCCATCCGTCCTCCGGTAGCGGCCCGGCCGGCAGGCGCAGGAAAATACGATAGGCGGGGCCACCAGCGTCAGGTGTGAGATCGAACTGAACGGTGTCGGGAAGCGAGCTCGTCTGATTCATGATCATCTCCGTGCGAGCAAGGTCATGAGCACGGGGCCGCCGATGAGCGTGGCGATCAGCCCGGCCGGCATTTGCCAGGGAAAGGCGACGATGCGGCCGAGCCAGTCGGCGCTCACCATCACCAGCGCGCCGAGCAGCACCGCTCCGGCAAGCTGTGGTGCCGCCCGCTGGAAGCCGAGAAGCCGCGCCAGGTGGGGTGTCATCAGGCCAACGAACGTCAAGGGACCGACGACAAGCGTTCCGGCCGCTGTCAATCCTGCGGTCAGGAGGAGGAGCAGAAGCCGGACCAGAGACAGTCGCAGACCGAGCGCGACGCTGGCGGCATCTCCGAGCGCGATCAGATCGAGCCAGCGCAAGGCGAGCGGCGCCAGACTGAGAAGGAGGGCAGCGGCTCCCGCCGCCCAAAACATCTGCGTCCAGTCGACGCCATAGGTCGAGCCCGTCATCCACGTCATGAGCAGCATGGCGCGCGGATCGCCGCTTGCCGCCAGCGCGCCGACCAGCGCGTCGAGAAGCGCGCCAAGCGCGATGCCCGTCAGCAACATGCGTTCGGGCGAGAAGCTGGAACGGCGTCCAAGCAGCAACATTGCGACGAGGACCGCGCCGGCCCCCAGCGTGGCGCCGAGGATTTGCAGGTCGCGGCTGGCGACGCTGGTCAGGAACAGCACAGCCATCAGTCCGAATGAGGCGCCGGCGCTGATGCCGAGCACTTCGGGGCTTGCCATCGGATTGCGCATCAGCCGTTGCAGGATCGTGCCGGCCGCGCCGAGCATGGCACCGGCACAAAGCGAGGCGAGTGTGCGCGGCACGCGCCAGGGCGACAAATCGACGAAGGCCGCGCCGAACGCTAAGGACCAGCCGCCATCAGGGCCGCGCCCCAGTGTCAATGCGAGCGCCAGAAGGACGGCGAGCCCAAATGCCAATGCGCCAAGCAATAAGCCGGGCCGCGGGATTCGCCACTCAGTGCGTGCCTCGGCCGCCGCGAGGCCTCCTGCGATACGCTGCCGCATCAGCCATAGGATCATGGGCGCGCCAAAGAGCGCGGTCATCGTGCCGGTCGGCAACAGGCTGCCCGCCGGTCCACCGAAGATCTGCACGCTCTGGTCGGTGAGCCACAGCAGGGCCGCGCCGAATAGCGGCGCCCAGAGCAGTTGAGCGCCGAGCCGTCGCGCACCCGCGAACCGCGCGATCGCCGGCGCCACAAGACCGATGAAACCGATTACGCCGACAAGGCTGACGACGACGGCGGTGAGCCCGACAGCAACGGCGAGCGCGGCCAGGCGCATGAGTTGCAGCGAGAGGCCAAGACTGCGGGCGCCTGCGTCATCAAGCGTAAGCAGTGTCAACGGCCGCAACAGCAATCCCGCGCAGACCGCGAGAACGGCGAGCCGCCAGCCGAGACCCTGCACGACATCCCAGCCCTGCTGGCTCAGCGATCCATTGCCCCAGATGAAAAGCCCGGTGAGGTAGTGCTCCTTGAACAGCAGCAGGATGACCGACAGCGCGCCGCAGTAGAGACCCAGGATCATGCCTGCCAGTACGACCGCCAGGGGCGAAAGCCCCCGCCGCCAGGCGAGCGCCATCGTCGCGGCCATGGCGATAACACCGCCGGCCATGGCGACGCCATCGCGTCCGAAGCTCAAAAGCGCAGGCGCACCCCAAAGTGTGGCGAGACCGAGCGCCAGTTTGGCGCCGGCCGCGATGCCAAGCGTGGTCGGGGCGGCGAGCGGATTGCGTAAAACCTGCTGGAAGATCGCTCCGGCCAAAGCCAGGGCGGCCCCGCAGAGCAGGCTTACCGCAACGCGCGGCAGGAAAGACTGGGTGGCGATCAGGACACGCATATCGACGACGTCTGTCGCCGACAGCAGTGTGAGCCAGTCCGCAAGCGGCAGCAGTCGCGACAGGCTCCACACTGTCGCCGCCAGTGCCAGCCCGGCCAGGATCGCAGCCGACGGCCAGGGTCTCGGCGCGCGCGAAACGATCGGCATGCTCATCGGCGCTCCAGCTTTGGCAGCCGCTCGGCCATCAGCCGCGCGAACCGCATGGCCGAGGGAACGCAGCCGAACATTAGGGCCGGCGGCAGGCCGCAAACATGGCCGGCCTTGACGAAGGACAAGGCGTTCCAGATCGGATTGCGCGCGAGGGAGGCGAGCACACCTGGCGGGACCGGATCGAAATAGACGAGTTGCGCCTCGCCGTCGTGTTGCAATGCTTCAATGCCGACGGTGGAGAAGCCCCAATAATTGGTGGCGCCCGTCCATGCGTTGCGCAGACCGATCCGGTCGAGCACATCTTGAAAGAGGCCCTTGGCGCCGTAGATGCGGACATGGCGCTCATCCATGAGATTGACGAGGAAGACCGGCATATGGGCGCGCGCGGCCAATTGCGCGCGGGCCTCGGCGAAACAGGCTTGTTCCTGCATGCGCAGTGCTTCACCCGCTTCCGGTGCGCCGATCATGAGGGCAAGCTTGCGGGCGGCTTCCTCGGCCAGCGCGAGGGGCGTTCCTTCGGGTACATAAAGTGGCAACGACACCACGGGCGCGATGGCTTCCAGCCTGTGATGGATGCCCGCGAGATAAGGCGTGCTCAAAATGGCGTCGGGCTTCAGCGCTTGCAGTAGTTCGAGGTTTGGCTCGCGGCTCGTGCCGAGATTGACCACGCTTTCGGGAAGCGGCGGTTCGACGACCCAGCGGCCCCAATCCTGGGCTGCGACGAGTGCGACCGGCGGACAGCCAAGACAGATGAGTGTCTCGGCCAGTCCGTAATCCATCGAAGCGAAGCGGCGCAGCGGCTTAGCCTGCGCCGTCCCCGGCATGAGCGCGGTGCAGGCCAATGACGCGGCGAGCTGCCGCCGCGTCATTCCTTTCAAGTGGATGTTCACCACTTGTAGGTCAGCGTGCCGATCACGGTTCGGCCCTGGCCGAGATAGCAGTAGCCCGCGTTGCAGACGCTAGCCTGCTTGTCGGCAATGTTGTTGGCGGCGATCGAGGCGCTGAGGCCGGCGAACTGCGGGCTCGCCTTGCCGAAATCGTAGCGCAGCACCGCGTCGAACAATGTGTAGGCGTCATTCTTGGCGGTGTTAGCATTGGAGGTCCAGGTATCACCGACATAGCGAACGCCGAAGCCCGCACCGAAACCGGCGAACGGTCCGGTTTGAACGTTATAGTTCAACCAGAGCGAGGCGACATGGCGCGGCGTTACCGCAGGGATCTTGCCGTATTCGCTGGCAACCGTGGTGTTCGTAATCTTGGCGTCGGAGAACGTGTAGGCCGCGACGGTATCGAAGGAATCCGTCAAGCGCGCACGCGCCTCAAGTTCGATGCCGCGTACTGTTACCTCTCCGACGGAGACATAATAGGGCAGCCCGTTGACATAGCCGCCGAGCTTCGGTGCGTTCTTCTCCTTGAGCTGATAGGCGGAGAATGTCAGCAGCATCCGCCCGTCACCAGGTTGATACTTCACGCCGGCTTCGATCTGCTCGCCTTTCGAGGGCGCGAGGATCGCACCGCCAGCGCCCTGGCTCGTCACCGGCTGGAAGGACGTCGAGTAGCTCGCATAGGGGGCGATGCCATTGTCGAAGAGATACAGCAGTCCCGCGCTATAGGTGAAAGCATTGTCCTTGCGCGCGCCAGTCACCGCGCCGGTGATCTGGTTGTTCTGGGTGCGATCGGCCCAATCCTGGCGTCCGCTCAGCCCAAGGCGCCAATTGCCGAAGCTGATCTGATCCTGGACATAGACGCCAACCTGCTCCTGCCGCGAGCGCGAGCGCGTTGTGTAAGCCGGCGTCGGCCCCATCACGCCGTAGACTGGATTGAGAATGTTCAATGCATAGGCCGGGACCACCCCGCTGTAGCCATAGGCGAAGCGCCAGAGATTATAGTCGTAGTTCAGGCCCAACAGCACTTTATGAGCGAGGGGGCCTGTATTGAATTTCGCTTCGAGATTGTTGTCGACCTGAAAGCTAGCGAGCCGGTCGCCCACCGCCGCGGCGCCGCGATTGTAGATGGTCGAGTTGGCGCTGGCGAAGCTGCCGGTCAGGTAGCGTGATTCGGCTTCGATGGCGCTGTAACGGACTTTCTGGCGGAAGGTGAAGACGTCGTTGAACTTGTGCTCGAGGCTGTAGCCGATCTGTCCCTGCTTCTGCTTGAGATAGTCGTAGTTCGGATCGCTGGCGCGCATTTTGAGAATACGGCCGTTCCAGTTGAGCGCGGCGGCGCTCGAATCCGTTTCGTCCTGTTGATAGAGCGCGTAGATCGTCAACGACGTTGCCGCCGTCGGCCGCCAGGTGAAGGACGGCGCGATCATCATACGTTTGTCGGCAATGTTGAAATTGGTGTTGCCATCGCGTCCCAGTCCGACGACGCGGTAAAGCATGGTCTTTTCGGGGTCGATCGGCCCGCCGATATCGAATGCGCCCTGCAATCGGCCAAAGGTGCCGCCTTGTAAGCTGATCTCGCGAATGGGCGTGTCGGTCGGCAGTTTGGAACGGCGGTCGATGAGGCCGCCGGGCACGCCCTGGCCATAGAGCACGGAAGCCGGGCCCTTGATGATCTCGACGCTTTCAAGCCCATAAGGCTCGGTGCGGAACGTGGTGAAGCCCGCCGGGAACTGTTTGAGCCCGTCACGGAAATCGCCGAGCGTCGTCGTTGGGAAGCCGCGAATGTAAATCTGGTCGAAGCGCGGGTCGAAACCGTAACCACCCGTGGTCGTGCCGGCCGAGTAGCGCACCGCATCGGCCACGTTGGTGACGACGCGATCGTCGAGTTCCTGCCGGGTGATCACGCTGATCGAACGTGGCGTTTCGATCAGCGGCGTGTTGGTCTTCGATCCGGACGCACTGTTGCGCGCGACATAACCGATCGTCTCGCCGCGACCCGTGACATCGATAATGTCGAGCGTGATCGCCTCCGACGGGATCGCACTGCTCGCGCCCGACGTGGACGCGTTCGCGGAGGTGATCGTCACCGTGCGCGGTCCGGTCATGCGATAGCTCAGTCCGGTTCCCGCCAGGAGGCGCGCCAAGCCCTGTTGCGGCGTGAAGTTCCCGTTGAGGCCGGGGCTGCGCAGACCGCGCGTGGCGACGCCGCTGTAGACGAGCTGGAGCCGTGCGGCATCGGCGAAACGGTTGAGCGCTTGCGCGAGCGGGCCGGCCGGAATCGCGAAACCGCGCAGCGTATCAGCGGCCGGTTGCGGGGACTGGGCGAAGGTTGCTTTCGGGAGGGCCAGCCCGACAAGCATGGTCGTCGTGCTCAGAGCCAGCATCAACGGCAAGCGCCGCCCTTCGTTCAAGATACGCATCCCCATCTCCGGTCAGTCCAGGACCTTGAGACAGGCCCGTTATGGCTGTGACGACGGTGGGGTTCAAAACAGGAGGTCGAGCACCAAAAAAAATCAACGATGCAGAAGCACGAGGTAGCGCGTGAGCCGCGTCGAGTGCAGGCCGAGCGAAGTTTCGAGCGCGTCGACCACGGCGAGCGGATCTCCCGTCGAGAAGACGCCGCTGACACGATGCGAGCGGATCGCGGGATCGATAATCTGCAGGCGCCCGCGATGGTAGCGATTGAGTTCGTCGATCACCTCTCCAAGGGGGCGATCGACGAAGATCAGCTTGCCGCGTCGCCAGGCTGTCAGCTCGTCGATATCGACGGGTTCCACGGGGCCGAGGCGACCATGCGCGTAACTGACGGCTTCTCCAGGCGAGACGGTGACGGTTCCGGTGGCGTTCGCGGGATAGCGAACCGCGACGCGGCTTTCGACGACGGCAACGGTCGCGCCGTCGTCTTCATCTCGAACCGTGAAGGCAGTCCCCAAGGCTTGCGCCGTGCCGCCTTGCGTTTCCACCGTGAAAGGACGCCCGGCATCCTTGGCCACCGTGAACAGCGCTTCGCCACGCAACAGCCGGATACGGCGCTCGCTCGTATCGTAAGCGATGGCAATGGCGCTATCGGTATTGAGTGTGACGACGGAACCGTCCGCGAGCGTCACCTCGCGCGTTTCGCCGACGGCGGTCGCGGCATCGGCTTGCCAAAGCAGAAACCAGCCGCTTTGCGGGATGATCAGCGCCAGCACAATGGCTGCCGCGAGCGCGGCACCGGCCAGGCCGGTGCGGCCGCGCCAAACAGGCGGGCGGGCAGGGAGAGGGGTCTTAGGACGCGGGATCGTGCCGAGCGCCACCCAGGTCGCGGCAAGCTCCTCGTAGGCGCGGCGATGCGCGGGTACGGCGAACCAGAGCTGGAATTGGGCGTCTTCCTCTGCGCTCAGTGCGCCAGCGTCACGGCGAAAGTACCACTCCGCTGCTTCCTGCCGTGCCACTTCTTTATTTTCCACCATCGCCGGGGCGTCCCGCGAGAACCGAATCCGTCTGCTCCTATAGCACGGGCTCAATGCTGTGACGCTTCAGCCGCTTGGAACAGGAGCTTCTCGCCAGAAAAATTTGAAAGGGTCAGCCGTTTTCGCTCAGGCGCTTCATGCAGTGAAGGGCGGCGGTGCGCAGATGCTTCTCGACCATGTTGCGCGAGATACCCATGCGTTGAGCAATCTCCTCTTGGGAGAGGTCGTCGAAGCGGCGCAGCACGAAGCACTCGCGACAACGTGGCGGCAATTCTTCCACCGCCTGCCTCAGCAGAAGCAATCGCTCGCGCGAAATGATGGTGCGCTCCGCATCCGCCGTTTCATCGACGATATCGGCTTCGCTTTCGATGGGGACCGCACGCTCGCGTTGTTGCTGGCGCTGATGATCGACAACGAGATTGGAGAGGATGCGATAGAGAAAGGCACGAGGATTGGTGAGCTTTGCCGTCTCGAGGCGGGTGAAGCGCAGGCAGGCTTCCTGCACGAGATCCTCCGCCGCCGGCGCGCCACGAAGCCTGCGGCGCGTGAAGCGCTGCAACTCGTCATAATAGGCCTCGATGATCCGCGAAGGCGTGAGGAAAAACGTATCGGACATGGCACCCAAAGCGGCGAGCCGCGCATGTCGTCCTATAGCTACCAGTGTAATTGCTTGCAATATCAATAGTTTAGAATTATTCAAAGAAGCTAGAGGTATTTCGCTTTGGCGCGCGCAACGTCTTGAATCCACCTCGCATCTCGCGTGGCGATACGCGGAAATTTAGTCTGAGCGCCGCTGCGGCAACATGCGCCAGATGAGATCGTTACGATCGATGATCGTGTGTTTCAGCGCGCCCGCGATATGGGCCAGCACGAGAATGGTCATCAGGATGCCACCCATCTTATGGATGGTCGACAGCACTTCGTAGGTCTTGTCGCTCTGCGGCATCAGATGCGGCAGCGTGAAAAGCCCGAACACCGAAACGTCGACCCGATAGGCTGAGGTCATCAGCCAGCCGAGGATCGGCATGACGATGATCAACAGATAAAGCGTGTGATGCACGGCGGTGGAGGCGATCCGTTCCAGCCGCGAAAGCTCGGGATAGGGCGGCGGCGCGCCGCGGCTTTGCCGCACGTAGACGCGCCAGACCGCCAGCGCGAAGATCAAGACGCCGAACGAGCGATGCAGATCGAAAAGCTGGTTCTGCAACGCGCCTTCCGGCAGGCGCCCCATGACGATGCCGGCGGGAATGACGAAGAGGATACAGGCGGCGATGATCCAATGCAGCCATTTCGCCGTGGGGGCATAACGGGTGGGCTGGCTTCCAGTCACACTCATGGCTTTGCTCCTTGATCGGCGGATTGATCGGCAAATCGGTCGGGCTGCGCGGTGTTTGATCGTAGATCACAATCGAACAGAATGTCGCCGTCGCCAAAGGCGAAGGTCTGGACGCGGGGCCGGCGCGCATCGGCGAGCCGGGCCAGGGGCGCGAGGTCGAGCCCGATCCGGCCCGATCCGATGATTACGGGCGCGATCATCACATGCAACCGGTCGAGCGCGTCGGCATCCAGGAAGGCTGACAAAAGCCGGGACCCGCCTTCCACCAGGACGCGCCGCAGCCCTCGTTCGGCGAGCAGTTGGACGATCTGTCGTGGATCGAAGGGCGCATCGCCTGGCGGCTCGAAGGCCAATACCTCGTCGCATTCGACCGGCGCCTTGCCCGTCGGGCTGAGCGCCAGGCGCAGCGCGCCGTCCGAGGCCAGCCAGCGGCCGCCCGGAATGCCGCGACCCGAGGGATCGATGACGATCCTGGCCGGATTTTTACCATCGCAGAAACGGACCGTGAGCTGCGGGTCGTCGGCCACCAAGGTGCCGGCCCCGATCAGCACCGCATCGACGCTGGCGCGCAGCCTGTGCAAATGAGCCAAAGCGGCTTGGCCATTGATATATTTGGATTCGCCGCTGGCGGTCGCGATGCGGCCGTCAAGCGATTGGCCGATCTGGCCTAAAACGATCCGGTCGGCCCGCCCAACGGCCGCCAGAATCTGCTCGTAGTGACGGTCGGTCATTCTTCGAGAACCAGTCCCTTCTTCCGATTTCTTGCCGGTCCCTAACCGGATCGTGATCCCATTCATTGGCTATTCAGGGATTTTCTGGAGAATCCTCGCTATATAAGCTATTGAAATGTCAACCTGCGCAACTAGTTCATGGCCAGCGCGTTTGAAAGTGCCGCGAGTTTATACGTAACGAGGATGCGCGTGTCTGACATTAAGAGCCTTCTCCGTCCGGACCGGGATTTCGCCTCCATCGCCGTCGAGCGGGCTATTTCCGAAGTTCGCTCTGGCCGACCGGTGCTGATCCGCGCCGGGCGTTCGCTGGCGATCGCGGTGAGCGTCGAAGCGCTGGATGATGGCGCCGCGCATCTGCTCGAAAGTCTGGCGCGTGGTCGGGCGCGGTTGGCGCTGACGGCGCCACGCCTGAAGAAGCTCGGCTTCGATCGCTCTGGTCCCGGCGTGATCGCTTTGCCGCTGATCGACGTCAAACGCATTCAAACACTCGCCATGGAAATCGGCGCCCGTTACGACGCCCCAGCGGCCCATCTGTCCAAGCTCGATAAGGCGGCGGTGGAACTCGTGCGTCTGTCGCTCGTGGCGCCGGCCGTGGTCGTTGTGCCGGTGGCGGCGAAGTCGGTGGCTGGCACCATGCTCACCACCGTCGAGGCCAGCGCCATCGAAACCTATCGTGCCCATCAGGTCACCGAACTGTCGATCGTCAGCCGTGCGCCCGTGCCGCTGGAAGGTGCGCCCGAGACCGAATTCGTCGTCTTTCGCGGCGGCGAGGGCCTGCGCGATCAAGTCGCCGTGCTCATCGGCAAGCCCGATCTGTCGAAGCCGGTGGCGGTGCGTCTGCACTCGGCCTGCCTGACCGGAGATCTCTTCGGCAGCCTGAAATGCGACTGCGGCGATCAATTGCGCTACACCGCGCGGGCGATGGCGGAGAATGGCGGCGGCATCCTGCTCTATCTCGATCAGGAAGGACGCGGCAACGGCTTCTCCAACAAGATGAAAGCCTATTATCTGCAGGCGCATGGCTTCGACACCTATGATGCCGACGAAGCCTTGGGTTTCGGCCATGATCAGCGCCGCTTCGATTTCGCCGCCGACATGCTGAAGCAGCTTGGCGTCAAATCCGTGCGCATCATGACCAACAATCCGGTCAAGATCGCCGCGCTGGAAGAGGCGGGCCTCGACGTTGCCGCCGACGAGCGCATCATCGGTCGCATGAACGATCACAATGTCCGCTATCTCACGTCCAAGCGTGACCGCGCTGGCCATTTGATCGATGCGGATCAGCTTACGGTCCAGCCCACGGTTCATGGTGTCAGCAAAGACTGACCGCATGAATTCCTCTCATCGTCCGGCGTCGCAACCGGCCTATCCCGCTTGGCACTATGGGCTGGCGATCCTGGCTTTTGCCATTGGCTCGCTGGTCTTCGCCTGGCCCTGGCTGTTCGGTGGTTGGACGATTCCCTGGGACGCCAAGGCGCATTTCTATCCGCAGCTCGCCTTCCTCGCCCGTTCGATCCACGAAGGACAGTTGCCGTTCTGGACGCCGAACGTTTTCGGTGGGCATCCGCAGATCGCCGATCCGCAATCGCTGATCTTCTCGCCACCTTATCTGCTGCTCGCCCTCCTGTCGCCGGCGCCGAGCTTCGCCGCTTTCGATGGCATGCTTTTCTTCATGCTGTTTGCCGGCGGTGTCGCCATCATCCTGCTGTTCAAGGATGAGCATTGGCATCCGGCCGGCGCCACTGTCGCGGCTTTTGCCTTTGCCTTCGGAGCGTCCAACGCCTGGCGCATCCAGCATGTCGGCCAGGTGCTGTCCATGGCCTGGTTCGCCATCGCGCTTTGGCTGTTGCTGCGCGCCTTGCGCCGTCGCTCGGCCTTTTATGGCGCTTTGGCGGGACTGGCTGCGGGTCTCATGATCATCGATCGCGATCAGGTTGCGCTGCTCTGCGCCTTGCTGCTCGCGATATTCGCCGCGTGGCGGCTGATCGAGAATGACGGCGAAAGTCTGGGCCGGCGTTTATGGTCCGCGCTGCCGGCGCTGCTGGCGGGCGCGATCACCGGCGTGATCGTCATCGCCGTGCCGATCGCCTTCACGCTGGCTTTGGCCGAACAGTCGAACCGCGCGGTGATCGATTTTGCTGGCGCCGTCCGTGGCTCTCTGCCGCCACCATCCTTCTTCACCTTGATCAGCGCCAATCTCTTCGGCACCGACGGACCGCTGGCCGCTTATTGGGGGCCGCCGGTGTCGGAGGTTTGGGGCGCGAATGATCTGGCGCTCGCCCGCAACATGGCCGACGTCTATCTCGGCGCTCTGCCTGTCGTCGCCATCCTGACTTTCGGTCTTGTGCGGGGCGGCATCTTTTCGCGCGACATTCGTATGTTCACGGCCGCGGCTGTTTTGATGACGCTCTACGCGCTCGGCGGTTATACGCCGGTGTTCCAACTGCTGTTCAAAATTCCAGGTTCCGACCTGTTCCGCCGCCCGGCCGATGCGACGTTCCCCTTGGGCGCCATGCTCGCCATCGTCGGTGGCTATCTGGTGCATCGCCTGGCAACGGCCGGGCAGGGCTTGTCGCGACGAGCTATCGCCATGGGTGCGGCACTGGTTGCCGTGGCATTTCTTGCCTGTGTTGGCATCGCCTTCGATAAAGGCCGGCTGGCGCAGGCGACGCAGCCTTTGACATGGACGGCACTGTGTCTGTTCGGCGCTCTCGTGTTGGCGATGATCATGCGGCCGCTGGCGCGCAACACCTTCGCCTGCATCGCCCTTGTCGCCGTGTTCACGACGGCGGACTTGCGTCTCAACAATGGGCCGAATGAATCCACGGCTTTGCCGGCCCAGAATTTCGAGGCGCTCGTTCCCGGCAGTAACGACCCGACACTGGCCTTCCTGCGGCAAAAACTGGCGGAGAACCAAACGCCCGATCGACGCGATCGTGTCGAGCTTGCCGCCATCGATTTCCACTGGCCCAATGCCTCGCTGTCGCAGAACATCGATCATTGGCTCGGTTACAATCCGGTGCGTTTGAAATGGTTCGCCGATGCGACCGGCGCCATCGATCATGTCGCCATTCCCGATCAGCGTCGCTTCGCGCCCCTGTTCGCGTCCTATCGCTCGCCCATGGCCGATCTGCTCGGCATTCGCTACATCGCCACCGGCGTGCCGGCCGAGCAGCTCGATAAAAATCTCAAAGCTGGCGATCTGATCCCGCTCACGCGCACCAAGAACGCCTACATCTACGAAAATCCCAGAGCCCTGCCGCGCGTGCTCCTCGCTACCACGGCGCGCAAGGCCGATTTCGCTGCGATGATCGAGAATGGGCAATGGCCCGACGTCGATTATCGCTCGACCGTTCTGTTGGAAAATCCACCTGAAGCCGTGATGGCCAAGGCGCCGGGCTCGGCCCGCATCGTCAGCTATCGCAACACCGAGGTCGTCATCGAAGCGTCCTCGCCCGAAGGCGGCTGGCTGGTGCTCAACGATGTCTGGCATCCCTGGTGGCAGGTTGAGGTAGATGGCGTGCCGGCGCCATTGTTGCGCGCCGATGTGATCTTCCGCGCCGTCGAACTGACGCCCGGCCAACATCAGGTGCGTTTCGTCTTCCGTCCCTTCGCGGGCCTTTGGGCACAGTTGAGGGGCCGCAGCCTGTAGAGTGTCGCGATAGACCTGCTTGCGCTCGTCTCTCCGGTCATAGAAAAACGACGGAGCAGGGAGCGGATATGGAACAGGAAGCGGCAAAGGATCTCGACGGCATTCTGGTGGTGTCCATCGAACAGGCGGTGGCGGCGCCCTATGCGTCGGAAAAACTGGCGGATGCCGGCGCGCGGGTGATCAAGGTCGAGCGGCCTGAAGGCGACTTCGCCCGTGGCTACGATCGCTATGTCAACGGCGAGAGCGCTTATTTCGTCTGGCTCAATCGCGGCAAGCAGTCGATCCGTCTCGATCTGTCGCAAGAGCGCGACAAGGCCATCTTGCGCCGCATGATCGCCAAGGCCGATGTCTTCATTCAGAATTTGGCGCCCGGCGCCATCGCACGCCTCGGCTTCGCGCCGGAGGATTTGCGTAAGGCCTATCCGCGTCTCATCACCTGTTCGATCTCGGGCTATGGCGAGGAAGGACCGTTCCGCGACATGAAGGCTTATGATCTGCTGGTGCAGGCGGAGAGTGGCTTGTCGGAGATCACCGGCAACACCGCGGGCCAGGCGCGGGTCGGCGTTTCCGTGTGCGATATCAGCGCCGGCATGACGGCGGTGCAAGCCATTCTCACGGCGCTTTACGCGCGCGAGCGCACCGGCCAAGGCCGGCATATCGCCGTTTCCTTGTTCCACGCGCTGGCCGATTGGATGAATGTGCCGTTCCTGCAGTTCACCTATGGCGGCTATACGCCTGAACGCTCCGGCCTCAATCATCCGACCATTGCGCCCTATGGCGCTTACACCTGCGGCGACGGCAAGGCCGTGCTCTTTTCCATTCAGAACGAACGTGAATGGGTGTCGTTCTGCGAAACGACACTGGGGCAGCCGGAGGTGGCGGTCGATGCGCGTTTCAATTCCAATCCGGCGCGGGTGGCGCATCGCGCCGAGCTCGATGCGATCATCGGCCGCCTTTTCCAGGCGCATCCCCGGGAAGGCGTGGTCGAACGGCTGCAAAAGGCCAAAATTGCCTATGGTCGCGTCAGCACCATGGAAGATCTGGCGGCGCATCCGCAGAACAGGCTGATCGACGTGATGACGCCGGCCGGCGTGATTCGCATGATTGCGCCGGGCGCTCTGCACGATGGCGAGCCACTCTATGCCGGCGCGACGCCGGCGCTGGGTCAGGACGATCACGCGCTACGGGCGGAGTTCGGCGGGGTGGCCTCCAAGCAATAAGAGGCTGATCTCGCAATTATTTTCGTATCGATCACAGTAGAATTAAATAATAAAAGTAATTTAAGAATATGCGGCTTGTTTTGCGCAGGTATTTCTGCCGATTGGCGCGCGCGCGAGTTAGGTCTACGCTTCGGAAATCTCGCGATATATGTATATTTACGGTGATAAATATACATATATTACTGAGATTTAATACACTTAAGGCTTGGATTACATATTTGTGATTTTCTTCGCAGGCCGGGCCATGTTACGAATTGTGCAATGCGATATTAATGTGTGCATCGCAATATAGATCGGCCGCAGTGCAGTGAGCCGACTTCGCCGAGAAAATCTTTGGCGCGCCAAACTGTTGCCCTATCCCGCCGGTAGGCCTGTCGTGTTGCGATGCAATTGGGGACATTAGGAGCTTTTGATGACAGCCCGCTGTCGTGCATTCTTACTTGTGGCCGTTTCTCTGTCGGCTCTCGCCCTCGCCGGGTGCAATGAGCCGCAGCCGGCTCAAACGGCCGAAGTCAAGGCAGTGCCGCAGGTCGCTGTTGTCACCGTGGAGCCATCGGCACGTTCCTTCGTGCGCGAACTGCCGGGCCGGGTCACTCCGGCCCGTATCGCAGATGTGAGGGCGCGCGTCGCCGGCATCGTCGTGGCGCGCACCTTTACCCAGGGCGCCGACGTCGAAGCGGGCGAAGTTCTTTTCCGCATCGATCCGGCGCCGTTCGAGGTCGAACTGTCGGCGGCCAATGCCGCTCTCGCCAAGGCTGAAGCCGCCCGGCAGCAGGCCGAAGCGCAGGTCGGCCGCGTCAACAAGCTGGTCGCCACCAGCGCAGCCTCGACCGTTCAGCAAGAGACCGCCGTCGCCACCTGGAAACAGGCGGAAGCCGATGTGGCCGCGCGCCGCGCCGATGTGGCGCGGGCCAAGCTCAATCTCGAATATACGACCGTGCGGGCGCCCATTAAGGGCCGCGTCGATGCCGCTCTGGTGACGGAAGGCGCGCTGGTCGGCCAAGGTGAGGCGACCCGCCTTGCCACCATTCAGCAGCTCGATCCGATCTATGCCGACTTCACCCAGTCGGTCACGGAGTTGCAGCAGCTGCGTCGCGATCTGGCCGACGGCACCTTGGAAAAGGTTGCCGCCGACACCGCCAAGGTGCGCCTCGAATTCAGCGATGGCACGGCTTACGAACATCACGGCAAACTGCTGTTCTCCGGCGTGACGGTTGATCCGACCACCGGCCAAGTCACCTTGCGTGGCGAATTCCCCAATCCGAAGCGCGATCTGCTGCCGGGCATGTATGTGCGCGTGCAGATCGAGCAGGGCATCGACCATGACTCGATCGCCGTGCCGCAGCAGGCCGTGCAGCGTGATGATGTCGGCAACGCCTATGTCTTCGTCGTCAATTCCGAGAAGCGCGTCCGCATTCAGCCGGTACAGGTTGGTTCGGCCTTCGAGGATAGCTGGCTGATCATGGACGGGTTGAAGCCCGGCGATCAGGTGGTGGCGGAAGGCTTCCAGAAATTCGTGGTCGGCGACGCGGTCGATGCCAGCCCTTGGCAATCGCGGCTTGCCCGCGCCACCAATACTGGCCAGCAACCCACGACCGTTTCCACGACCGGCGCCGTACGGTAGCCGAGCACATCCATGGCACGCTTCTTTATCGATCGGCCGATCTTCGCGGCTGTCGTCGCCCTGTTCATTTGTCTGGGCGGCCTTCTCTCCCTGCCATTTCTGGCGGTGGCGCAATATCCCATCATCGCGCCGCCGTCGATTTCCATCAGCACCAGCTATCCGGGCGCGACGCCGGAAAATCTCTACAACAGCGTCACTCGCCTGATTGAAGAAGAGCTGAATGGCGCCAACGGCATTCTGAATTTCGAATCGACCAGCGACTCCCTGGGTCAGGTCGAAATCATCGCCAACTTCGTGCCGGGCACCGATTCCAGCATGGCGGCGGTGGAAGTGCAGAACCGCATCAAGCGCGTCGAGGCGCGCTTGCCGCGCGCCGTCATCCAGCAAGGCATCCTCGTCGAGGAAGCTTCCAGTGCCGTGCTGCAGATCATCACCCTGCGGTCCACCGACGGCAGCCTCGATGAAGTCGGCCTTGGTGACTTCATGGTGCGTAACGTCATCGGCGAAATCCGTCGTATTCCTGGCGTCGGCCGCGCCACGCTGTTCTCCACCGAACGCTCGCTGCGCATCTGGGTCGATACGGAAAAGCTGATCGGCTACAATCTGACGTCGGCCGATGTCACCCGTGCCATCGAAGCGCAGAACGCACAGGTCGCCTCCGGCAGCGTCGGCGCCGAGCCGAGTCGGAATTCGCAGCAGATTTCCGCCCTCGTCGTCGTCAAGGGCCAGTTGTCTTCGCCGCAGGAATTCGGCTCCATCGTGCTGCGCGCCAACGCCGATGGCTCGACCGTGCGTCTGCGCGATGTCGCACGCATCGAAGTTGGCGGCATGGGCTATCAGTTCACCACCCGTCTGAACGGCGAGCAAAGCGCCGGTCTGTCGGTGTTGATGTCGCCGACGGGCAATGCGCTCGCCACCGCCAATGCGGTGAAGGCGAAAATGGAAGAGCTGTCGCGCTTCTTCCCCGACAACATCAAATACGACATTCCCTATAACATCACGCCGGTCATCGACGCTTCGATCAAGAAGGTGTTGATGACCTTGGCCGAAGCCATGGTGCTCGTCTTCGCAGTGATGTTCATCTTCCTCCAGAACATCCGCTACACCATCATTCCGACCCTTGTGGTGCCGGTGGCGTTGCTCGGCACATGTATGGTGCTCTTGCTCGCCGGCTTCTCGATCAACGTGTTGACGCTCTTCGCCATGGTGTTGGCGATCGGCATTCTTGTCGACGACGCCATCGTCGTCGTCGAAAACGTCGAACGCATCATGTCGGAAGAAGGCTTGCCGCCGAAGGAGGCGACACGCAAGGCCATGGGGCAGATCACCGGCGCCATCGTCGGCATCACCCTGGTGCTGATCGGCGTGTTCATTCCGATGGCCTTCTTCCCTGGCTCCGTCGGCATCATCTATCGCCAGTTCTCGGTGACCATGGTGGCCGCCATCGGCTTCTCGGCTTTGATGGCCCTGTCGCTGACGCCGGCGCTATGCGGCACGCTGCTGAAGCCCGTGGCCGCCGGTCATCATCATCGTGGCGGCGTCTTTGGCTTCTTCAACCGCACGGTCGATGGCGCCAAGACGCGCTATTCCTCCTATGTGCGTTGGGGCTTGGCGCGCACCGGCCGCCTGATGGTGATCTATCTGGCGCTGACGGTGGCCATGGCCTGGGGCTTCATGCGATTGCCCGCCGGCTTCTTGCCGGTGGACGATCAGGGCTTCATCACCACCGACGTGCAGACGCCGTCCGATTCGGCCTTCGGCCGTACGCGCGACGTCATCCAGACGGTCGAGGCCTATCTGAAGCAGCAGCCGGCGGTCGATAACGTCACCTTCCTCACCGGCTTCAGCTTCCTCGGCCAGGGCATGAACACGGCGCAGGCCTTCATCACCTTGAAGGACTGGTCGCAACGCCCGGCCGATCAGTCGGCCGAGGCCGTGGTCAATCGCATCAATCGCGATCTGGGCTCGATCAAAGACGCGAAGATCAACGCCCAGCAACCGCCGCCGATCGACAACTTGGGTAATTCCTCGGGCTTCAGTTTCCGTCTGCAGGATCGTGGCCAGCGCGGCTATACGGCGCTGATGCAGGCCAAGGATCAGGTGTTGGAAGAATCGAAGAAGAGCCGCATCGTTCGCGATGTCTTCGTCGAAGGCCTGCCGCCCGCGCCGCAGCTCGAACTCGTGATCGATCGCGAGAACGCCGGCGCTTTGGGTGTCACCTTCCAGGACATCAACGACGCGATCTCGACCAATCTTGGTTCGGCCTATATCAACGACTTCCCCAACCGCGGCCGCATGCAGCGCGTCATCGTGCAGGCCGATGTGGAAGGCCGCATGCAAGCCAATGACATTCTGGGCTTCAACGTCCGCAATGCCCAAGGCAAGCTGGTTCCGTTCTCCTCCTTCGCTTCGGTGAAGTGGTTGACTGGCCCGACGCAACTCGTCGGCTTCAACTACTATCCCTCCGTGCGCATGAGCGGCACGGCGCAAGCGGGCTTTACCAGCGGTGACGCCATCCGCGAGATGGAACGCATCGCCGGCACCCTGCCGCGTGGCTTCGGCTTCGAATGGACCGGGCAGTCGCTTCAGGAAAAGCTCGCCGGTGCGCAGGCGCCGCTGCTGCTCGCCCTGTCGGCGCTGGTGGTCTTCCTCATCCTCGCGGCACTCTACGAAAGCTGGACGATTCCGATCTCGGTGCTGCTCGTCGTGCCGCTGGGCATGTTGGGTGCGGTTCTGGCCGTGACGACGCGCAGCATGCCAAACGACGTCTATTTCACCATTGGTCTGATCACGATTATCGGGCTGGCGGCGAAGGACGCGATTCTGATCATCGAATTCGCCAAGGATCTGCGCGCCCAAGGCAAGGCGCTGGTCGAGGCGACCGTGGAAGCCTGCTTCCTGCGCTTCCGTCCGATTCTGATGACCGGTTTCGCCTTCATCTTTGGCGTAGCGCCGATGGTGATCGCGACGGGCGCCAGCTCGAAGAGCCAGCAGGCACTGGGCACCGGCGTGATCGGCGGCATGATTTCGGTGGTGGTCCTGGCGCTGCTGTTCGTGCCGATCCTGTTCGTCTTCATCCAGGCGTGGTTGACGCGCCGTGGTCGCACGGAGATGGCGCAGTTCAAACAGTCATTGGCCCCCGAAGCGACGGCCGAATAATCAGAGGGGACCGGCGAGAGCCGGTCCCCTTCGCTTTTACGGGTTGCCTGTCGGAAAGGGCGCTCGCCGCGAAATCCGATAAACCGCTGCCGGTGGCAGATTGCAGTAGGTGCCGCCGATGCGCGTGGCTTTCAGATCGAGCCGATCGAGCAGCGGGCGCGGCACCGGGCAGCGCGGACCATAGGTGAATTGATAGAACGAGCCGCCGGGCTTCAAATGCGTGAACGCGCCGGCAAGGATCGAGATGACCTTGCGCGGGCGCATGGACAGCAAAGGCAGGCCGCTGACGACAGCGCCCAGCGATGTGCTCTCTAACTGATCGCAGCGTCTCAGCCGCGCAGCATCCATGGTTAGAACACGGGCTTTTGGAAACCGCTGATCCAGCAAAAGGGCAAACTCCGGCCCGTTCTCGACGAGGGTCAAGTTGCTTTCAAGGACGCCGCGCGCCAGAAGCGCACGGGTGAACACGCCGGTGCCGACGCCCAGTTCAAGCACGGGGCCGGTGGTGGCGGAGATTTCCGACGTGATGAGATCAGCCAGCGCCTGACCCGATGGCGTGATCGAAGCCACACGCAAAGGGGCCGACAGCCAAGCCTGGAAGAAGGGCAGGATGTCACTCGCACTCATACAGAAGTCTCCGTTGCAAAAGAGGGTTTGACGCCCGTGAGCTGTTCCGAAAGCGTCCAGAGTTTCGCCGCGACCTCGGGATCGCGGGCGGTCGCGATCGGTTGCACCAGGGTCGGATAGCCCTTCATCTCGTTGCGGCCATCGGGTCCGATGAATTGGCCGCTTTCGGCTTGCGGCGCGGTGGCCGCGTAGAGCTGCGGCAAGGCACCCATCTCCATGCTCTGCGCCATAAAACGGTTGCCGATGCGCATGAACAGGTTGAGCAGGCCTGTCGGGCCGCTTGTTTGCAGATTGGTCGCCGCATAGCCTGGATGAGCGAGAAGACTGCGGAGGGGCAGACCTGCCGCGCGCAGACGCCGGTCGAGCTCCAAGGCGAACAGCACATTGGCGAATTTCGATTGCGCGTAAAAGGCGATGCGGCCGTAGGTCTTCGCGCCATCGAGATCGTCGAAGTGAATATGTCCGCGTCGATGCAGATCCGACGAGACGGTGACGACGCGGCTGTCTGGTTGCTTGGCCAGCGTTTCGAGCAGCAGGCCCGTCAGCGCGAAATGCGCCAGATGATTGACGCCGAATTGCAGCTCGAAGCCTTGGCCGGTGAGCGTGCGCGGCGGCATCATCACGCCGGCATTGTTGATGAGGATGTCGAGCGGAACCTTGTCGTCAATGAGCTGTCGCGCAAAGCTTTTCACCTGATCGAGATCGGCGAGGTCGAGCCGCCGCAGTTCGATTGAGGCGTTGGGCACGGCGGCGCGGATGCGGACGAGGGCGTCTTCGCCTTTCGCGGGGTCGCGCGCCGTCATCAGCACATGGGCGCCTTTGCGGGCCAGTTCCAGGCTGGTGACGAACCCCAACCCGCTATTGGCCCCGGTCACCAGAATGGTGCGGCCGCTCTGGTCGGGCATGGCCTGTTCTGTCCATTTGCTCATCGCATCTTCCAGATCGATCTGAACACTGATAAGATCGTCATGACATGGAATCTAAACACTGTATAGATGGCATCATTGCGGCGCTGAAAAAAAAGGCCCGGCCTGGGCAGGCCGGGGAGCGCAGGGGCTATCACCATGGCGATCTGCGTGCGACGCTGATCCGCGCCGCCGAGGAACTGCTGGCCGAGCGTGGTGCTGAAGGCTTTTCGCTCCGCGAAGTGGCCCGCCGTGCCGGCGTTTCGCCTGGCGCGCCGGCCCATCATTTCAGCAGCGCGGCCGGGCTTCTCACCGAAATCGCCATTTCAGGTTTCGATCAGCTTGCCATCGATCTGCAACGCGCTGCCGAAGGCAACGTTTCGCCGGCCGAACGGCTGCAAGCGCAAGGCATTGCCTATGTACGCTATGGCCTCAAGCAGCCGGGTCGCTTCCAACTGATGTTTCGGCACGATCTTCTGTTGCCGGACGACGATCGCCTGCATGTGGCCGGCAAGACGGCGATGAAGGAACTGGAAGAAACGGTTCGTCTCTACAGGACGGCGCAGGGGCGTCCGGCGGACGACGCCGAAGTCATGCGGCTTTGCCTGGCGATATGGTCCATGGTGCATGGCTTTTTGCAGCTGACATTGGACGGCAAATTTGCCGCTCTGGCTCCCGATGGCTCCATCGATGCGTTCGTCGTCAGCGAACTCCCGGCGATCATCAAAGCTACCTGGCCATAGTGGCCCCCCACAAACATCATCGTGTTGGCCGCGCTGTCTCGATGGTAAGTTCCACGCGATCGGCGGGAAAACGGGTGAAGGAAAACTGGATGGGAACGCCGTCCGGATCGACGTTGAGCGCCCGCGTGACGATGACGATGGCGCCGGGCGACAGTTGCAACTCGTCCGTATCGGCTTCATCGGCATGGCGCGCCTCGACGCCGGTGGACGCACGCAGATAATCCGCGATGCCCAAACGGGCGAGCGAAGCCGTGACCGATTTCGTTTCGCGATAGATATCGACGATCGTTGGAAAGCGGTCCGCGCTGAACCAGGATGTAGCACGCGAAACGGGCAGGCCGTCGGCGATGCCGCGCATTTCCAGGCGCAGCACGTCGGCGCCTGTGGCAAGGCCAAGCGCTTCCGCCACTTCGGACGAGGCCGCTTCTCGCGCATGATCGAGGAGCTCCGTCTGCCGGTCGCGCGTCTGCCGGCCGAAGCCTGAGGAAAAGCGCGTGCGGGCGCCGATCGGATAGACCAGCCGCTTGCGACGGCGCACGAATGTGCCGCTGCCTTGCACCGAATGCAGCACGCCTTCATGCGCCAAGGCGGAAATCGCCGCGCGCACCGTGTGGCGATTGACGCCAAAGCGTTCGGCCAGCTCGCTTTCCGGCGGCAGCCGGCCGTTGTCGTCGACCAGGCCATTGGTCAGACCCGAGCGAATTCCATCGGCAATCTGGCGCCAAAGCGCGACGCCGACGCCGCGCTGCAAACCGGCTCTCTGCACTTTTTCAACTCCCTTTCGACGCGCTGTCACGCCGTCGTCATCAAGACTCGGTACGTAAAGATATCTTGTCTATTTGTCTATATCAATAGACAAATTTTGGAGCCTACATGAGCCTGGACATCATCCCTCTCCCGCGCAGGGACCGCATGGCGATCCTGGCGCGCAGCAACGGCGGCAGGCTGCGCGACCTCTGGTCCACGATGGGTCTCGATCCCGCCTACAAATCCGTGCGGGGCCCTGAAGCCGGCCTCGTCATGCTGCGTGGTCGCGTGGGCGGCACCGGCGAGGCGTTCAATGTCGGGGAGGCCACGGTCACTCGCGCCAGCGTCAAGCTGGAAGACGGCTCCATCGGCCATGCCATGGCGCTCGGTCGCGACGTTGAGAAGGCGCGCCTGTCGGCGGTCATCGATGCGCTGTGTCAGGACGCGGCGATGGCGGCTCGGATCGATGCCGCTTTGATCGCGCCGATCAAATCCGAACTCGATGCTGCCGATGAAAAGCGTCGCCAGGAAACGGCGGCCACGCGCGTCGATTTTTTCACGATGGTACGCGGAGAGGATCAATGATGGATCAGGCCGCTACATTGGACGGCGGATTCGCCGATCCCGTTTTCAACGCGCAATCGGCATTCCGCGTGATCATGGATGCGATGGCGCGGCCGGGCCATGTGCTCGCCATTCCGGCGCATGCCACGCCGCCGGCGCCGCTGAGCGCGATCGCCGGCACGGTTGCCTGCACATTGCTTGATGTCGATACGCCGTTCTGGCTCGATCCGGCCTTGGCGAATTCGGCGCTGCAGGCCTGGCTCACCTTCCACACCGGTGCTCGTGTCGCGGCAACGCCAGCCGAAGCGCATTTCGCGCTCGTCGGCGATCCCAAATCGATGCCGCCGCTCGAACATTTCGCTTTGGGTTCGCACAATTATCCCGATCAATCGACGACGCTGATCCTGCAAGTGGACAGCTTCGATGGCGGCGCGCCGCTGACTTTCGCGGGACCTGGCATCAAGGGCCGCAAGACCATTGCGCCGCAAGGTCTGCCAGCGGATTTCACCGTGCAATGGCGCGACAACGGCGAACGTTTCCCCTGCGGTGTCGATCTCATTCTGACGAGCGCCGACGCCATCGCCTGTCTGCCGCGCACGGCGCGCCTTGTCGAATTGGAGAGCTGAGCCATGTATGTTGCTGTCAAAGGCGGCGAAGCCGCGATCGACAATGCCCATCGGCTCCTCGCCGATCGCCGGCGCGGCGACCGTTCGTTGCCGGCCCTCACTCTCGAGCAGATTGCCGAGCAATTGGCGCTTGGTGTCGATCGGGTGATGAGCGAAGGCTCGCTCTATGATCGACGACTGGCGGCGCTGGCGATCAAGCAGGCGCGCGGCGATATGATCGAAGCGATCTTCCTGCTGCGTGCCTATCGCACCACGTTGCCGCGCTTCGGCCATAGCGAGCCGATCGATACCGGTTCCATGCTGGTCGAGCGCCGCATCTCCGCCTGCTACAAGGATCTGCCCGGTGGCCAGCTTCTCGGGCCGACGTTCGATTACACCCATCGTCTGTTGGACGAAGAACTCGATGGCGATCCGACGATCGAGGCCGGCGACAAGCGCACCGATCCTCAGGAGCCGGTCACCCGCATCGCCGATATCCTCGGTGCCGAAGGGCTGATCGAGGAAGATGAGGCTGGTTTTGGCGAGCCTGGCGACATCACTGAGACGCCGGTCGAATTTCCACTGTCGCGCGCCATGCGCTTGCAATCCCTGTCGCGCGGCGACGAAGGCTTTCTGCTCGCGCTCGGCTATTCGACCCAGCGCGGCTATGCCCGCTCTCATGCCTTCGCCGGCGAAATCCGCATCGGCGAAGTCGAGGTCGAAATCTTCATGCCGGAGCTGGGCTTCGCCGTTCCGATCGGTCGCGTGCAATTGACCGAATGCCAGATGGTCAATCAGTTCAAGGGCTCGGCCAAGGTGCCGCCTCAGTTCACCCGCGGCTATGGCCTGGTGTTCGGCCAAGCCGAGCGCAAGGCGATGGCGATGGCGCTATGTGACCGTGTGCTGCGTGCCGAAGAGCTGGGCGAGGACATTGTCGCCCCGGCCCAGGACCAGGAATTCGTTCTGTCCCATTGCGACAACGTGCAGGCGACCGGCTTCGTCGAACATTTGAAACTGCCGCATTATGTCGACTTCCAGTCGGAACTCGGTTTGGTGCGAACCATGCGGGCCGAGCACAAAGCCGCGAATGACGTCGCTTTCGAAGCCAAGGAGGCGGCGGAATGAACCAACATCACCGAGCGGCCAACTACAATTTCGCCTATCTCGACGAACAGACCAAACGGATGATCCGTCGCGCCATTCTGAAGGCGATCGCGATCCCCGGCTATCAGGTTCCTTTCGCCAGCCGCGAAATGCCGATGCCCTATGGTTGGGGCACCGGCGGCGTGCAGGTGACGGCTTCGATCCTGGGACCCGACGATGTCCTGAAGGTGATCGACCAGGGCGCCGACGACACCACCAATGCGGTGTCGATTCGCAAATTCTTTGAACGCGTTTCTGGCGTCGAGACGACGACGAAGACAGCGGACGCCAGCATCATTCAAACGCGCCATCGCATTCCGGAGGAATCGCTGACCGAAGGGCAGGTGCTGGTCTATCAGGTGCCGATCCCCGAACCGCTGCGTTTTCTCGAACCGCGCGAGACCGAAACGCGCAAAATGCATGCGCTGGAAGAGTATGGCCTCATGCATGTGAAACTGTACGAGGACATTGCCCGCAACGGCCATATCGCCACCACTTATGCTTATCCGGTGAAGGTCGAGGGTCGCTATGTCATGGACCCGTCGCCGATCCCGAAATTCGACAATCCGAAAATGCACATGTCGGAGGCCTTGCAGCTCTTCGGTGCCGGCCGCGAAAAGCGCATCTATGCGCTGCCGCCGCACACCGAGGTCGTCAGCCTCGATTTCGAGGATCACCCCTTCGAAATTCAGAAGTTCGATAAACCCTGCGCGCTCTGCGGCGCCGAACAGGTCTTCCTCGATGAAGTGATTCTCGACGATCGCGGCAATCGCATGTTCGTGTGCTCCGATACCGATCATTGCGAAAGCCGCCGGGCGGACGGCCATACGGGCGTCATAACCGAGGAGGCGATCTGATGAACATCGCCATCTCTCAAATCCACAATCTTCAAGACCGCAGCACCGAACAGCCGCTGTTATCGGTACGGGACCTGAGCAAATACTACGGCGCCCGCATGGGCTGCGCCGATATTTCCTTCGATGTCTGGCCGGGCGAAGTGCTGGCGATCGTCGGCGAGTCCGGATCCGGCAAGACCACTCTGCTCAATTGTATTTCGACGCGTCTGGAACCTTCATCCGGATCGGTGACCTATCGCCGGCGTGACGGCGCCATGCCCGATCTCTATGCGCTGAGCGAAGCCGAACGTCGCTATCTGCTGCGCACCGATTGGGGCTTCGTCCATCAAAACCCGGCCGATGGCCTGCGGATGAGCACGTCGGCCGGTGCCAATGTCGGTGAACGGTTGATGGCCGTGGGCGGCCGCCACTATGGCCGCATCCGCGAAACGGCGATCAACTGGCTCGACCGCGTTGAGATCAGCGCCGACCGGATCGATGACCGGCCGCGTTCCTTTTCCGGTGGCATGCGCCAGCGCCTGCAAATCGCCCGCAATCTCGTCACCGCGCCAAGGCTCGTCTTCATGGACGAGCCGACCGGCGGCCTCGACGTGTCAGTGCAGGCGCGTCTGCTCGATCTGCTGCGCGGCCTGGTCAACGACCTCAATCTGGCCGTCATCATCGTCACCCACGATCTCGCCGTCGCACGGCTTCTGTCGCATCGCATGATCGTCATGAAGGACGGTCGCGTGGTCGAACAGGGGCTGACGGACCGGCTGCTGGACGATCCGCAGGCGCCTTACACGCAGCTCCTCGTCTCCTCGATTTTGCAGGCCTGACCCATGTCGCACGCTCTCGTTGCCACGGGCATCGTCAAAACCTTCACCATGCATCTGCGCGGCGGCATCGAATTGCCGGTCGTCACTGACGCGGCGTTCACACTCACCGCCGGGCAATGCGCGGTTCTCGGCGGGCCGTCGGGTGCGGGCAAGAGTTCGATCCTCAAAATGCTCTACGGTAATTATGCAGTGAATGCGGGCAGCATTCTCGTTCGCCATCATGGCGAAGACATAGATCTCGCGACCGCCGGCCCGCGCAAGATCCTCGAGATCCGGCGCGATACCATCGGTTACGTTAGCCAGTTCCTGCGCGCCATGCCGCGCGTCAGCGCTCTCGACATCGTTACCGAACCGCTGGTCCATCGTGGCGTCGATCGGGAAAAGGCCGCACGGCGCGCGTCCGATCTCCTGCATCGTCTCAATCTGCCCGAGCGCCTGTGGCATTTGCCACCGGCAACGTTCTCGGGCGGCGAGCAGCAACGCATCAACATCGCGCGCGGCTTCATCACCGACCATCCGATCCTGCTGCTCGACGAGCCCACCGCTTCGCTCGATGCCGTCAATAGGGCTGTGGTCGTCGACATGATCGCCGAGAAAAAAACCGGCGGCACCGCTTTGCTCGGCATTTTCCACGATGCCGACGTGCGCACCGCCGTGGCCGATATCGTGATCGATGTCACTCGTTTTTCCCCCGACAAAAAGGCCGCCTGATATGCCGCGCCTCTCCGTAACGCCCTTGATCCATCCGACCGCCCGTGTCGAAAACTGTCAGCTCGGCCGTTACACCGAAGTGGCGGAAGGCGGTCGACTGACTGAAACCGTGCTCGGCGACTATTCCTATGTGATGGAGAATTGCCAGAGCTGGTGCGTCACCATCGGCAAGTTCGCCAATATCGCGGCGTCGGTGCGTCTCAATGCGACCCATCATCCGATGTCGCGCGCCACGCTGCACCATTTCACCTATCGCGCTTCCGATTATTTCGAAGACGCCGAATACGAAGAAGATTTCTTTGCTGCCCGTCGCGCCAAGCGCATCACCATCGGCCACGATACATGGATCGGTCATGGCGCGACCGTTCTGCCCGGCGTCACCATCGGCAATGGTGCGGTGGTGGGTGCCGGGGCCGTGGTCACCAAGGATGTCCCTCCCTACACGATCGTAGGCGGCGTCCCGGCCACGATCATCCGCCAGCGCTTTTCCGATCGGATTGCCGATCGCATGCAGGCGCTGGCCTGGTGGGATTGGTCGCATGACCGCCTGCACGCCACCCTCGATGATTTCCGTAATTTAACCGCCGAAGAATTCCTCGAAAGGTATGAAAACAGTGCATCAAATCAGCCTTCTGTGAACGATCATCAAACTGACATAACAGCGACAAGCGCCCGTCATGTCGCGCGCTTAGCCGAATAGAGGCTCGGCTTGAATGGCCGGAATTCAGGTCTCCCAAATGGTGATGACCGCAGTCGATAAACCCACATCGCCCAGAACACTCCGTCGTCTTCGGACCCAAGCTTAGGAGCGACTTCATGGACGCCATTTCTATTCGTAATCTTTCAAAGACTTTCGGCAAGAAACGCGCGTTGGACGACATCAGCCTGGATATCAAGAAGGGCGAGATGGTCGCACTGATCGGTGCGTCCGGCTCCGGCAAAAGCACGCTCATCCGGCACATCTGCGGCCTTGAAACCGCGCAAGCCGGCCAAAGCACCATCGAAATCCTCGGCAGCCCGATGCAGCGCGGCGGCCGCCTGGTGGCGCGGGCGCGTGAAATGCGCCGCAATATCGGCGTCGTCTTCCAACAGTTCAATCTGGTGGGCCGCCTGTCGGTTCTCTCCAATGTCCTGCTGGGCAATCTCGGCCGCATTCCGATGTGGCGCGGCACCTTAGGTCTGTTCACCGCCGAGGAGAAGCGCTTGGCCCGTGAAGCCCTCGCCCGCGTCGGTATTGCCGAAGTGGCATGGCAACGCGCCTCGACGCTCTCGGGCGGGCAGCAGCAACGCGCCGCCATTGCCCGCACCCTGGTGCAACGCTCGAATATTCTGATCGCCGATGAGCCGATCGCTTCGCTCGACCCATCGTCGGCCCGACGGGTGATGGAAGTTCTGGCGACGATCAATCGCGAAGAACAGATCACCTGTATCGTCTCGCTGCATCAGGTCGAATATGCCCGCCGCTATTGCCCGCGCACGATCGCTTTGCGTGACGGCCGCATCGTTTTCGACGGCCCTTCCTGCGAGCTGACTAATCAATCCTTGATGGAACTCTACGGCGCCAATTCCGAGGAACTGATCCTGCCGGAGATGCCGGCGCCCGCAGCTCCGTCCAATCCGTTCGGCCAACCGCTGATTCCAACCGGCGCGTTCGCCACCGTCTAGTCTGTCGTCAATCAAAAACAGGGAAGCCAAGCCATGACGTTTTCATTCAAGACTATAGCGGCGCTCTCCGTCGCTTTGACACTCACCGCCACGGCCTATGTTCAGGCCGAGGAAATCAACTTCGGCATCATCTCGACGGAATCGCAGCAGAACCTGCGGCCGAAGTGGGAGCCCTTCCTCGCCGATATGAAGCGCGAGACCGGTCTCGACGTAAAGCCCTTCTTCGCGTCCGACTATGCGGGCGTGATCGAAGGCATGCGCTTCGGCAAGGTGCAGATGGCCTGGTATGGCAACAAGTCGGCCATGGAAGCGGTCGATCGTGCCGATGGCGAGATTTTCGTACAGAGCGTCAGCTCTGACGGCAGCCCCGGCTATTGGTCGCTGATCCTGGTGCCCAAGGACAGCAAGCTCGCTACGCTCGATGATCTGCTGAAATGCGACAAGACCCTGAATTTCGGCCTGGGTGACGTGAATTCCACCTCCGGCTATCTGGTTCCGACCACCTTCGTTTTCGCCGCCAAGGGCATCGACCCGAAGCAATGCTTCAAGAACGTCACCAACGCCAACCATGAGACCAATGCCATGGCGGTGGCCAATGGTCAGGTGAACGCGGCCGCCAACAACACCGAAAATCTGGCGCTGATTGAAAAGAACAATCCCGCCGCTTTCGCCAAGCTGCGCATCCTCTGGAAGTCGCCGCTGATCCCCTCCGATCCGATTGTCTGGCGCAAGAATCTGCCGGAAGCGACCAAGGAGAAGATTCGCAATTTCTTCCTCACCTACGGCACCGACAAGTCGAAGGGCAATGCGGCCAAGGAGCGTGAAGTCCTCGCGGCCCTGCAATGGGCGCCGTTCAAGGCGTCGACCAATGATCAACTGCTGCCGATCCGCGTGATGGAATTGACCCGGACCATCGCCAAGATCGAAGCCGACAGCAAACTCTCGGCCGAAGAAAAGAAGACCCAGCTCGATAAGCTTCGGACTGAAAAGGCCGATTACGAAGCGCGGATCAAGAGCTCGCAAAGCTAAGCGTTGGTAAGGCGCGCCGGCCGCCCGTGATGGGCGGTCGGCATGCCGCCTGTTCATGAGAACCTCACGATGAGCCAGCTCGCCAATCTCACCGCTCCCGGTCAGCCCCGTGTTGAAGTTGCACGGGATTGGACGCGCACGATTTGGAACGCCGCGATCTGGGCCGTTCTGGCCATCCTGCTCGTTTGGAGCTGGGGACCGGTGGAAATGTCGCGCTGGACGTTTCTGTTCACCGATGCCGGCAATATGGCGCAATATGCGCGCGGCTTCAGCCATCCCAATTTCGCCGAGTGGCGCTATTACCTGCATGAAATGGGCGTGACCATCCAGATCGCGCTCTGGGGCACATTCCTGGCGACAGTGCTCGCCGTGCCCTTTGGCATTCTCTCGGCGCGCAATATCACGCCTTGGTATATCGTTCAGCCGGTTCGCCGCTTGATGGACGCCTGCCGGGCCATTCACGAACTCGTCTTCGCCGTTCTCTTCGTGGTCGCGGTCGGTCTTGGCCCCTTCGCTGGCGTCATGGCACTGTTCGTGCATACCACGGGCATCCTCGCCAAACTGTTCTCTGAAGCGGTGGAGGCGATCGATCCGCGCCCCGTCGAAGCGATCCGTGCAACAGGCGCTTCGCATCTTCAGGAAGTGATCTTCGGCGTCATTCCGCAAGTCCTCCCCCTGTGGATGTCCTATGCGCTTTATCGCTTTGAATCCAACGTTCGCGCCGCCACCGTGCTGGGCGTGATCGGGGCCGGCGGCATTGGCCAGGTGTTGTTCGAAAACATCCGCGGTTTCTACTACCCGGAAGCCTCGGCCATGCTGATCATCATGCTGGTGACCGTCTCGGTCATCGACGTTCTGTCGCAACAACTGCGGAAGGTGTTCATCTGATGCGTTACGCGGTGTATTTCACGCCGGAAAAATCCGATCCACTGACGATTGCCGCGCAAAACTGGCTCGGCCGTGACGCTTTCAGCGGCGAGGCCATACCCGCGAGCGATCACAACAGGCTGCCGGCTCGGGATCTGTGGCATCATACGGCTGAACCGCGACGCTATGGCTTCCACGCGACATTGGTGGCGCCGTTTCATCTGGCCCCGAGTGTCTCGGAACAGGACTTGTTGCGATCCATCACGGATTTCGCGCGGGCGTGCCGGCCGTTTCATATTCCGCGGCTTGAGGTGAAACGCCTCGGCAATTTCTATGCTTTGACGCCAGCGGAGCCCTGCCAGCCGCTCGATTCCCTGGCCTGGTCGGCGGTCGATCATTTCAATGGCCTGCGCGCGCCGCTGAGCGAAGGCGAAATCCAGCGCCGCAGCTCCGTCGGCCTGTCGCTGCGCCAGTTCAACTATCTGGTGCGCTACGGCTATCCCTATGTGCGCGACGAGTTCCGCTTTCATATGACTTTGACCGGATCGGTCGCCGAAGCACCTGACGGGATCGAAGCCGCGCTTGCCGATCATTTCACCCCGATCATCGCCGCGCCGGTCTGCGTCGACAGCATCACCTTGTTCGTCGAGCCCGAGCGCGGCGCCCCCTTCAAAGTTCACAGCATGCATCGCTTCGAGACCGTCGAGGCCGGAAGGTTATCCTGAAATGTCGATCGAAACTGTTTTCAGAAATGCCCGGCTCGTCCTGGAGGATGAAATCGTCACCGGATCGATCCTGTTGCGCGATGGAGTGATTGCCGCGGTCGATCAGGGCGCAACCAATGTCGGCGAGGACATGGAAAGCGACTATGTCATGCCCGGTCTCGTCGAATTGCACACCGACCATTTGGAATCGCATTATTCGCCGCGTCCGGGCGTGCGATGGGATAGCCTCGCTGCCATCCAAGCCCATGACGCGCAGGTTGCGGCCTCCGGCATCACGACGGTGCTCGATTGCCTGCGGCTCGGTTCCGATGAGGAAGGCGGCTTTCGCCGTGGTGAAATGCGGGAGGTCGCCGATGCATTGGAGACCGCGCGCGACGAACTGCGCTTGCGCGCGGATCACTTGATCCATCTGCGTTGCGAAGTCTCGTCCGAAGATGTCTTGGAGCAGTTCGAGGATTTCAAGACCGATCGCAATGTCCGTCTGGCCTCGCTGATGGATCACGCGCCCGGCCAGCGGCAATTTCAGACGTTCGAACAATATGCGCTCTACTACAAGAAGAAGCGCGGATTGAGCGATGAGGCTTTCACGGCTTTCGCCGACCGGCGCCGTGCCGCCTCCGACCTCTATTCGGCCCGGCATCGGCGCACCATCGCCGAATATTGCAATGACTGCGGCATCGCCACCGCAAGTCATGACGATGCGACGCTGGAACATGTGGCGGAATCGAAGGCTTTCGGCGTTCAGGTCGCGGAATTTCCCACCAGCATCGAAGCGGCGCAGGCCTCGCACGAAGCTGGCATGTCGGTTCTCATGGGCGCGCCGAACATCGTGCGCGGCAAATCCCATTCCGGCAATATTTCGGCGCGGGAATTGGCAGGCATCGGTGTGCTCGACGTCCTCTCGTCGGATTATGTGCCCTTCAGTCTGATCCACGCGCCTTTCGTCTTGTCCGATGGCGAAAACGCCATACCGCTCGCTAAGACGATCCGTATGGTGACGGCGACGCCGGCTCGCGCCGTCGGTCTCGACGATCGCGGTCGCATCGCAACGGGCTTGCGCGGCGATCTCGTTCGTGTGAAACGCGTGTCCGGCGTTCCGGTCGTGCGCTCGGTGTGGCGTGAGGGACAGCGCGTTGCTTGACGTTTCGGCCGATCCTCGCGACGCGCAGGCCAAGAACCAAGCCAAGGGTGAACCGCAAGGCGTATTGATTGTCGTTGTCGGGCCCAGTGGTGCCGGCAAGGACAGTTTGATCAGCTTCGTGCGGCAACGGCTTGCCGCCGATACAGCCTTTCTTTTCGTGCGGCGCATCGTGACGCGTCGCGCCGATGGCGCAACGGAAGACCATGATTTTCTGACGCCGGAAGCCTTTGCCGCCGCCACATCCGAGGGATGTTTCGCAGTGACCTGGGAGGCCCATGGCCTGCACTACGGCCTTCCCACGAGCGCGGCTGTTCATGTGCGGGCAGGTGGCGTCGCCATCGCCAATGGCTCGCGCGCCGCTTTGCCAGATATCCTGGCTTCTTTCGATCACGTCGCCGTCGTGCATGTGACGGCGCGGCCGGAGGTCCTGGCCCGTCGCTTGGCCGCGCGCGGCCGCGAGGATACCGAAAGCATCGAAGCGCGGCTGCGGCGTAATCCTCCCGATACTGAAAAGAACGGTATGTGGATCGAAATCGACAACAGCGGCGAACTGGTCGATTCCGGAGAGACACTGCTGGCGATTGTCCGCCAGCTCAGCCAACGAGCTCCCTAAACCGTTTATTAGCGATTCTCGCCCTGGTCATGATCCAGGCCAGGGCGCAATCGTTTAGGAAGCGGCCGCGTCCTGCATATCGACGACCAGCTTGCCGCGCATATGCCCAGTTTGAGATTGCTCGTGCGCCACTTTGAAATCGGCGAGCGGCAATCGCTTTTCCACGGGAACGCGTAGTGCCCCGGAAGCCACCTGGTCGACCAAAGCCATCAGGCTCTCCTGCTTGGGCATGATCTGCGCGACCACCACCTTGACGTCAAACTTGGCGCTCTGGTCTTCGAATGGTGCCGCGACCAGGCAAACCATCGTGCCGCCGCTTTTGAGCACCGCATAGCTGCGTTTATGCACATCGCCACCCAGCAAATCGAAGACGATGTCGATGTCGCGGAGCTGCGATTCAAACGGCGCTTGGTCGTAGGCGATGACTTCGTTGGCGCCCAGGCTGGTAACGAAGTCGCGGTTGCGTGCCGAACAGGTGGTGATGACATAAGCACCGCGCGCGCGGGCGATCTGGATGGCGAAGGAGCCGACGCCGCCGGCTCCGGCGTGAACGAGAACGCGCATGCCGGGCGCAATATGCGCCGTCTCGGCCAAGGCAATCCAGGCGCTGAGGCCAGCCAGGGGCAGTGCCGCCCCGTCCTGCATGGAAACGGTGTCTGGGAGAGGCGCCACACATGAGCTGGGCAGCACGATCCGTTGCGCCCATGTGCCGACGCCGCGTGGGGCGAAAAAGCAAACGCGAGTGTTCAACAGCGATGGATCGACGTCGGAGCCGACGGCACTGACGATACCGGCGCCATCTCGCCCGACTGTTGCCGGCAGGGTGAGGGGAATGACGGCGCGCAAAAGGCCGGCGCGAATCTTCCAATCGATCGGATTAAGACTGGCCGCATGAACGTCGATCAGAACTTCATTGGCGGCTGGTTGGGGCACGTCGATCTCTCGCAAAACGAGGACGTCGGGGCCACCATATTCAGCGAATTGCACAGCAAGCATCAGGGGACTGCTCCTAAATAAGGCGTCTGACCAATCGTTCATCTGTTCGATCCGCATTCGCATGCGAGCGATCATCTTTTCGCGTTCGGCGCTTGACTTGCCAGATTGGAGCATAATAGCATTTCAAAAAACATACAGTATATTGTTACGGAGAGGGGATAGCTTGACCGTTTCGTTCGCAAACCGCTTGCGCGGCAGAATGGCGGCACGCTCGTTTGGGAGGGGAAGGCTCACAGCACAAAAGAAATGATGACACGCCACACGGCGCGAACCTTGCAGGGTACGCCGCGGGTGAATCCGAGAAGATTGAGTCGGCGCAACACAGCTTTCGTTCGATGAGGTGTCTGATGAGCGGGATAGATCAGCTTTCAAAGCGGGAATTCGTTTCATTGATGTTGGGGCTTCCCGCGACGGCGCTTCTGCCGGAGTTTTCGAGCGCGCAAACAGCCGCTGCTCTCAACATCGCTTTCCCCGTCGATGTGCAGAGCTGGGACCCCACGGCGGTCACCTTTCCGCTCGGACAATCCATCTACAAGAGCGTGTTCGACTCGCCGCTGCACTATTCGCCGGATCAAAAGCTGTTGCCGCGCCAGATCAAAGAGCGGAAATGGCTTGATAATGAGCGGACCCGGCTGGAATTCACGCTGCAAGACAACATCCTGTTCCACGATGGCTCCAAGCTGACGACGGAGGATGTGAAATACAGCCTGGTCGATCGTCCGCAGAAGGACAAGAAACTGGCTGTTGCCGGGCTTTTGCAAGATCTCAAGGACATCGAGATCCAATCGCCTGCAACGGGCGTGATGGTATTCTCCAAGCCCTCGCCGTCGGTGGAGTTCTATCTCGGCTTCCTATGCTGTTACATCCTGCCGAAGGCCTATCATCAGAGCGTCGGCGACGATGGCTTCCTCGCCAAACCGATCGGCGCGGGGCCCTATAAGCTGGTGGATTACCAGCGCGGTTCGCGCATCGTCCTGGAAGCTTTCGATAAATATTGGGGCGGCGTGCCGCCGATCAAGAACGTCACCTTCCAGGCTTTGACGGAAGCCTCGACCCGTGTCGCGGCGATTGAATCCGGTCAGGTCGACATTGCTGTGCAGCTGCCGTTTCGCGAGGCGATCCGCCTGCAAAGCAAGCCGGATCTGACGGTCAAAATCTATCCGCAGGCCGAAATCTACATGTTGCAGGTTCCAAGCTATGTGGAAGTTCTACAGAACAAGGACGTCCGCACTGCGTTGCATATGGCCATCGACAAGCAGGCCTTATCGAAAGGCTTCTTCGCCGGCACGGCCAAGCCCTTGTCCATTTTGACGACGCCGGGATCGAGCGCCGATATCCCCGGTTACAGCTTTCCGTTCAATCGGGCGCAGGCCGCGGAATTGTTGAAGAAAGCCGGTTACAGTCAGGCGAAGCCCTTGCGCCTTACCTTCCTGTGCCCGAACGGCTCGTTCCCGAACGATTATGAAATCTCCCAGGCGATCGCGGCGATGTGGCGCCAGATCGGCGTCGACGTGAAGCTGGAGGAGACCACGATTGCCAAATATCTCGAGCTGAATCATGCGGCCAAACTGCCGGGCATCATGTTCTACAGCTGGGCCAATGCCACCGGCGATCCGGAAAACTATGCCGGCCGCATTCTCAATCCGAATCTGCGCTTCTCGGCCTGGAAGGAGCCGAGCCTCGTCGATCGAATCGACAAACTCTTCGCCATGAAACTGTCGGAAGAGCGGCTCGATGCCTATCGCGCGCTGATGAAGGATGCGTCCGACAATTCCTGGTCGATTCCATTGCTGCAAACGGTCGGCAATATCGTGACCAAGAAGACGGTTGAAATCCCGACCTATACGCCAGGTTACGTTCTGCCGGCCGAAGCGACCCGCAAAGCCTGATCGATCCTGAATGTGGAGCGGCCATCCGTTCGGCGGATGGCCGTCTTAGAAGTGGCGCGACGGTATCTATGTTTCAGGCTTTGCTGAGTGTTGCCTTGAAGCGATTGGTGGGGGCCATCCCAACGATGCTTCTTCTGTCCATGATCGTCTTTGTCGTTCTGCGGGCGTTGCCGGCCGATCCTCTGGCTTTGCTGCTGCCGCCCAATGCGACGCAGGCCGATGCCGATGTGGTGCGGAAGGCCCTGGGCCTCGATCAATCCATTCCCGTGCAATATGCCATCTGGCTCAAGAATGCTTTGCACGGCGATCTCGGCAGTTCGATTTCCTTTCGCGAGCCTGTGACGCGACTGATCGCCAACACTTTGCCGGCGACACTGGAGCTGTCCTTCATCGGCCTGCTGTTCGCTCTGCTGATCAGCATTCCCGGCGGCCTTCTGCTCTATGCCGCGCGCGGCACGATGGGCGAGCCGCCGCTCGAAATCGCCGTCATCTGCATGTTGTGCATTCCAGCCTTCCTCTGGGCGATTTTTCTGATGCTCGGGTTTGGCGTCGCTTTGGGCTGGTTGCCGATCGCCGGCCGCGTCGATTCCGGCCTTGCCATTCCCGGCGGAACGGGCTTTCTGCTGATCGACTATCTGATCACCGGGCAATGGCGCAGTTGGCTGAATGCCTGGTCGCACCTGCTGCTGCCGGCGTCCGCTTTGGCGCTGGGCTTCAGCCCTTTGGTGATCCGGGTTCTGCGCTCCTCCCTGCTTGAATCCTCCGAAGAGCAATATGTGATGGCGGCGCGCCAGCGCGGCCTGTCCGAGCGCAAGATCATCATTTCGCACATGCTGAAGAATTCGGCCTTGCCGACCATCACCTTGATCGGCGCGCAGTTCGGGTTTCTTTTCGGTGGCACGTTGCTGGTCGAATCGATCTTTTCGCTGCCCGGTCTCGGCAATCTGATGGTCCAGGCTGTACGCAATCACGATCTTCCGCTTATCCAAGGGATAGCGCTCGTCTTCTGCGTCATGACGCTGCTGATCAACACAGTCGTCGATATTCTCTATGTCGTTCTCAATCCCAAGCTGAGGCGCGCGTCATGAGTGCCGAAGAGAGATCCTTCGCCGCCGAGGCCTGGCATCAATCGATCCGCTCGCCGAAAACCGTCGTCGGCGCGCTGATCGTGGGCGCGATGATCATATTGGCGATTTTCGCGCCGCAGATCGCGCCAAACGACCCGGCCAATCAGGACTTGGCCAATATGTTGCTGCCGCCGATGTGGGCACAAGGCGGCATATCCGACTATCCTTTTGGCACAGACAGTCTCGGTCGCTGCATCCTGTCGCAAATGATCTACGGTGCCCGCGTCGCGCTGATGGTCGGCTTTCTGGCCGCGATCGGCGCCATGCTGTTTGGCACCACATTGGCCTTGATCGCCGGCTATTTCGGCGGCTGGGTCGATCGCCTCATCGGCTATTTCGTCGATCTATGGATGTCGCTGCCGCCGGTCGTTCTGTCGCTGACCTTGATGGTCGGCTTCGGTACCGGCATCGGCAATGTGATTTTATCCATCGTCCTGGTCGACTGGACACGCTTCTGCCGCGTCGTCCGTTCCGAAGTGCTGGTGGTGCGCCGCAAGGATTTCGTCTCGGCCGCCCAGCTTCTGGGCTTCAGCCATACGCGGATCATTCTGCGCGAAATCCTGCCGAGCGTCGCGCCGCTGGTGATTACACTGTTCAGTCTGCAAGTGGGCATCGGTGTCATCGTCGAGGCTATTCTCAGCTTCGTCGGCTTGAGCGTTCCAGCCGATGTGCCGGCCTGGGGCATGATGATCGCCAGTGCGCGCAGCTATATGTATCAGGCGCCGTGGGGCATTCTGCTGCCGATCCTGGCTATGTTCGTCACGGTTCTCGGCTTCAATCTGTTGGGTGAAGGATTGCGCGTGACGCTTGATCCGCGTTTCCGGCGGAGGACCAGCTGATATGGCTGTACTGTCGTTTGAATCCGTCACCGTCACGGCCCATATGAAGGCTGCGAATGTCGAGCTGCTGCGCGACATTTCCTTCGCCTTGGAGAAAGGCGAGGTGATTGGCCTCGTCGGTGAATCTGGGGCCGGCAAAAGCATGATTGGACGCGTGATCTCCGGGCTCCTGCCGGATAACTTCAGCGTCTCGTCGGGTGAGGTGAAGTTCGAAGGTCTGAACCTTCTGACACTGAGCAAAGCGGCGCGCCGCGATCTGCTCGGCCGTCGCATCGCCTTCATTCCGCAGGAACCGCTTAGCGCTCTGAATCCCGTGCGCGCCATCGGCGATCAGTTCCAGGAACATTTGAAACATCTCGGCATCGCCAAGGAGGCCATTCGGCCCTTGATGATCGAGCGCTTGCAGCAGGTCGGCCTGGCCAATGCCGAGGAAATTCTCCTGCGCTATCCGCATGAGCTTTCGGGCGGTCAGTGCCAGCGCGTCCTGATCGCCATGGCCTTCAGCGGCGAGCCGGCCTTGGTCGTGGCCGATGAACCAACGACCGCTCTCGATGTCGTGACGCAGGCGCAGATCATGCGGCTGATCGCTGCTCAGCAGGCGCAGCACGGCACCGCCGTCCTGTTCATCACCCATGATCTGAGACTGGCGGCTAATGTCTGTAAAAGCGTCGGCGTGATGTATGCCGGCGACATGGTGGAATACGGGCCGGCCGCGGCGGTCCTGCAATCGCCCTCGCATCCCTATACCAAGAGCCTGCTGGCGGCGATTCCACGCATGACGGGTGAGCGGCGCATGCTGCCGACACTGTCCGAACAGATGCCGGGCGTTAAAACCTTCGCGACTTTGGCCGGGTGCCGTTTCGCCCAGCGCTGCCCGGCGAAGGACCCATCTTGCGTCAGTGCCACATTGCAGCGCCGCTTCGTGGAGGAGGGACATTGGACCCGCTGCGGCGATGCCTGCGGTGGATTCGAATTCGCCAGCGGCGAACCCTTGCTGATCGAGACGATGGGCATCAACGAACGCGAGGCGCCAGCCGTCGAATTCAAGAATGTTCGCCTGCAATATAAGGCGAGGCGCGGTTTCCTGGGGCTGCGGAAAAGTTCGTTCGATGCGGTGCGCTCGGCGAGTTTCGCGGTCCGGCCGGGCGAGATTCTGGGCATTGTCGGTGAAAGCGGCAGCGGTAAAAGCTCCATCGGCCGCTTGATCGTCGGTCTCGAACAGTCCACCGAAGGAACGATCCGGATCGCTGGCGAGGAGCGGGGTGCCCATGGCAACACGCTGCATCTGACTCGCCGCGATACCCAGTTGATTTTCCAGGACCCGCAATCGGCGCTTAATCCGCGTCGCAGCGTTCTGCAATTGCTGACCCAGGGGTTGGAGGTCGGGCCGAACGGTCTGTCCTCGCCGCAGCGGCAGGCCGCTGCCGACAATATTCTCCAGGATATCGGCCTTCCGGCGGATTGCCTCAGCCGCTTTCCGTCGCAATTGTCGGGCGGACAGCGGCAACGGGTCAACATCGGCCGGGCGCTCTGTCTGGAGCCGAAACTCGTGGTGGCCGACGAAATCGTCTCGGGTCTCGATGTCTCCGTGCAGGCTCACATCTTGAACTGCCTGCTGGAGCTCAATCGTCAGAAGAATCTGACCATGGTCTTCATCAGCCACGATCTGGCGGTGGTGCGTTATCTTTGCAGCCGCATTCTCATGATGTATCGCGGCGAAATCGTCGAGGAAGGCGAGACTGAAGAGGTATTCGCCAAGCCGAAACATCCTTATACCAAGCTTTTGATGGAATCGGTGCCGCCGGAAACGAAAGGTGGAGGTTGGCTTGGGAGCTCGGCCGGATAAGCGCGCGGACCTGACGGCCGCGAAGAAGGGTCTCGCCCGGGGGCGCAAGGCCCCGCGCGGCCCCATGGTGACGAAGCCGAAGAATCTGCGCGAGCAGGTTTACGACCTGATGCGCGATCGCATCGCCCAGGGGCAATTGACCTTCGACGAACGCCTCGTCGATCTGGACATCGCCGCGGACCTGAACATCTCGCGCATGCCGGTTCGCGAGGCGCTGATGCAGCTCGTGCATGAGGGCATGCTGGAGAGCACCTCGCGCGGTTTCGTGCTGCGCCGGATCAGTCGCCAGGAAATGGCAGATATTTTCGAGATCCGGCGTTTGCTCGAACCGGCGGCCGCGGCCAGTGCGGCCACGCGCATGACGCCGGCGGTTTTGCAGAAGCTCGAAGCGGCGATCAATGATTGCGCGCGGGCGAGCGATGCGGGCGATACGACGGCTTTCATCCTGTCCAATGCGGCCTTTCGCGGCGCTTGGCTGGCGGAAGTGCCAAACGTCAGCCTGGCGCGGGCGATCGCCCGTTACATCGATCACGTTCAGGCCGTGCGCCTCAAGACGCTGTCGCGAAAAAGTGTGCGTCAGGACGTGCTGCAACGGTTGAGGGCGATCCACAAAGCTTTCCGCAGCGGCAAGGGGCCCGATGCCGCCGCGCTCTTTATCAAACACGTGGATGCGGCCGTCGAAGCCTTTCAGGCCGAAGGCGAGGACTGACTTCGGCTTTTCTCAGCGCGCCGGCTGCGGTCGCTTGACAAGGTTTGTGGGCGGGCATTTAATATACAGTATATTGTTTGACACGGGAGACTATGGTGCCGATCTCCAACCCAATGTCTGATCCCGACCAAAAGGGCTTCAAGCTTGGCGTCTTTTCCGCCAATGCGGATCGCGGGCTGAGCTTCTCGGTCGTGCCCGAAGCCTGGAAGGCGGAATGGGATGACGTGGCCGCCACGGCGCAGATCGCCGATCGGGCCGGCATGGATTTCTTTCTGCCGATCGCGCGCTGGCGCGGCTATGGCGGATCGACCAATGTGCGCGAATGGTCATTTGAGACCTTCACTTTCGCGGCCGGTCTCGCCTCGATCACCGAGCGCATCGCTCTCTTCATGACCGTGCACGTGCCGCTGCTGCACCCGCTCTATGCGGCCAAGGCGCTGGCGACCGTCGATCACATCAGCCATGGCCGCGCCGGCCTGAACATCGTCTGCGGCTGGAACCCGGACGAATTCGATATGTTCGGCGTGACCTTGCAGAAAGAGCCTTACGCGCAAGCCAAGGAATGGCTCGACATCATCGTCAAGACTTATAACAGCGACAAGCCTGTCGATTTCGATGGCGAGATCTATAAGCTCAAAGCTGCGGTGAGCCGCCCGGCCTCGCTGCAAAAGCCCCGTCCCGTGACGATGAATGCAGCGTTCGGACCGACGGGCCGGGATTTCGCGGCCGAAAATTGCGATCACCTGTTCACCAGCTTCACCGATCTGGAGACCGGCAAGGAACACGTCACCGACATCCGTGCGCGCGCTCAGAAATTCGGCCGCTCGGTTGGCGTCTACACGATCGGTCATGTGGTCTGCCGGCCGAGCCAGGCGGAAGCCGAGGATTATTACGACTATTACTCGCGCGACATGATCGATGAGCTGGCGGTCGATTATCACATGCAGCAGAAGAAGAATTTTAGCCGGAGCCACGAGGATGAAGCCTTCCGCCTCTATAAGCAGCGTTTTGCTGCCGGCACCGGCAGCTATCCACTGGTGGGAACGCCACGAAAGATCGCGGAAGACCTGGCCAAGTTCGCGGAGGTTGGCTATGGCGGCGCGGCATTGTCCTTCGTCAATTACAAGGACGAGCTGCCGTATTTCTGCCAGGAGGTGATACCGCTCCTGAAGGAGGCAGGGCTGCGTTCGTGACGGAAACGACCGATCTGCCCTCGGCATTTCCGCCGGCCACGCGCGTCGTACCGGAAATGCTGCGCCGTCAGGCGCAGCGTCATGGCGCGCGCCAGCTTTTTGTCTGCGGCGAAGACACATGGTCGTTCGCCGATGCACCTGACATCGCGGCACGATGCGCTAGCGCGCTCAACGCGACCGGAATCGGTGTCGGCGATCGGGTTGCGCTCCTATGCAACAACCGCTCCGAATTCCTCGAATTGTTTTTGGGCTGCGCCTGGCTCGGCGCCGTATCCGTTCCAATCAACACGGCGGCGCGCGGCTTTCAGCTCCAGCATATCCTCAATGTCAGCGGCAGTCGTCTGATCGCCGTCGAACGGGAACTGCTTCCAGCGCTTGAGGGGATCGATCTCCTCTCCGCTGGCGTTCGGACGATTTGGGTCATCGATCAGGCGGCCGATGCTGCGGACATGCCGCGCTTTAATGGGATCGCCGTCATGTCCCTGCCGCGCGATGGCGTGCCTGTCGAGGCGGCGAAACTCCAGCCGCATGATCTCCTGACCATTCTGTTCACGTCCGGGACCACGGGACCTTCGAAAGGCGTCTGCTGTCCGCACGCGCAATATTTCTGGTGGGCGTTTTATACCGGCCGCCAATTGGGCGTGGTGGAAGGCGATGTCCTGCACACGACTTTGCCTTTGTTCCACACCAATGCGCTGAATTGCTTCTTCCAGGCACTGCTGCATGGCGGCACGCAAGTGGTGGAACGCCGCTTTTCCGTCTCGCAGTTCTGGTCTCGTCTTGTCGCGTCGGGCGCGACGGTCACCTATGTCCTGGGCGCCATGGTGCCGATGTTGCTCTCGCGTCCGCACAGCGAGGACGAGAAGCGGCACCGCGTCCGCGTTGCCTTGGCGCCGGGCGTTCCGGAACATTTTCACGTGGTGTTCACGGAGCGCAGCGGCATTCTTCTCCTGGATGGCTATGGCGCGACCGAAAGCAATGCGGTGATCGGCACCACGGTCGACACGCTGCGCCCTGGTTGGATGGGCCGCCTGGCGGAGGGATTTCAGGCGCGGGTTGTCGATGAAGAAGACAATCCATTGCCCGATGGCGAGGCGGGCGAATTGCTGCTGCGTGCCGATGAGCCTTTCGCCATGGCCGCGGGTTATTTCGGCACGCCCGAGAAAACCGTCGAAGCCTGGCGCAATCTATGGCTCCACACGGGCGATCGCGTGGTCCGCGACAGCAAGGGCTATTTCAAATTCGTCGACCGGATGAAGGATACGATCCGCCGGCGCGGCGAGAACGTTTCGTCCTTCGAGGTCGAGCAGGTCTTGTCATCGCATCCGGCGGTCGAAGTCGCTGCTGTCTTTCCGGTGCCTTCGGATCTCGCCGAAGATGAGGTGATGGCGGCGATCATCCTGAAGCAGGGCGGGAAAGTGGATCCTGCCGATCTCGTACGCTTCTGCGAGGGCAAACTCTCTTACTTCGCCATTCCACGCTTCATCGAATTCCTTGAGGTTCTGCCGCGTACCGAAAGCGGCAAAATCCAGAAATTTAAATTGCGCGAGCAGGGACGCTCGCCCGCGACGTGGGATCTCGTAAAAGCCGGCATAGAACTGAAGCGCTAGTTGGGTTCATAGCAAACAAGAACAGCAGTGGGGCAGGCGCATGACGATTTCTTGGTTCTGTCAATGGGATCGCTCGAAAGAGGCCAATCTCGCTCTTGATCCTTATGATCGGCAGGCCCTAGTCGCACTCTTGCGGGGGTGCCCGGGCCTGATCGAAGGCCATGTCTTCTCACCGGCGCAGGCCCATGATCCCCATTACGCCGATCTTGGCGGAGCGCCGGTTCTCGTTCTGCAGCTTGAATTCGCGGAGATCGCCGATCTCGAAAATGGCCTGCAAGCCGGCGGCTATCTGTCGTGCCTCGCCGATCCGCACTTTCTGCCGAGCGTCGTCGGAGCGGTCGCCTCCCATCAGGCCATGTTGACCCGTCGCTATCCGGTCGCCGAGCCGCAGCCCATGGCCACATCCACATCGCCTGAAGGTCTTCTCAGCTATCTCGTCGAATATGCCGGCCCGGCGGAGGACGAACAGGCGTGGCATCGCTTCTATATCGGCAAGCATCCGCATCTGTTGTCGAAATTCCCTGGTATTCGCGGCATTGAAATTTATACGCCAGCCGTCGTCATTTCCGGCCTGCCGTTTCCGTTCCGCACCTCCATGCAGCGCAACAAGACCGTGTTCGACAGTGCCGACGCCATGAATGCCGCCATGCTCTCACCTGTTCGCGACGCGCTTCGGCAGGATTTTCATAGTTTCCCGCCGTTCACGGGCGAAGCGGCGCATTATCCGTTTCACACTCTTTCGGTGCGCGGTGGTCGGGCAAGATAACATTCGCCTGTTGCGCTTCCGCCGCGCTAGGCTGAAAATAATCGGGCGCAGGAGACAGGAATGATCGATGCGGAGGGGATATATCTGCGGCGCCAGATTGGTCGCAATGCGTCCGTCGGTCTTTTCTGGATGTCGATGGGCACGCCGGCGATTGTCGAATTGGCGCTCGAATCCCATCCTGATGCCGTTGTCATCGACGCTCAGCACGGGTTGTGGGAACGCCGCACCATCGAGGAAGCGATCGGCACGGTCGGCACTCGTGCTCCGGTTCTGGTGCGTGTGGCTGAAAATTCCGCGCTGGCCATCGGTCAGGCGCTGGATGCGGGCGCCGAAGGCGTCATCGTTCCGTTGATCGAGACGCCGGCCGAAGCCGCCGCCGTGGTGTCTGCTGCGCGCTTTCCGCCGCAAGGCAGCCGTTCGGGCGGTGGCGTGCGCCCGTTGGGCCGCAATTTCGCGGCTTATTATCAGGCGGCGGTAGAGCGCACCGTCGTTGCCGTCATGATCGAAACCGCGCAGGGCGTGCAACAGGCCGAAGCCATCGCGCGCACGCCTGGCATCGATTTTGTTTTCATCGGAACCGGCGACTTGGCGATTTCCTTGGGCTGTTTTCCCGAAATCGATGGCCGCCATGAAGAGGCCTGCCTGAAGGTGCTTGCGGCCTGCCGGAAAGCCGGCGTGCCTTGCGGTATTTTCACCGGGCAAGCGGAGGCCGCTCTGAAACGGCGGCAACAAGGATTCGATATCGTCGTCGTCGCCAACGACATCGATATCGTCAGTGGTGGTTTCGCGGAGGCGATGAAACGCTTTTCGGGTCGGTCTGCGAAGGTTCAGTCTGGTTATGGTCAGTCGAAGGAGAGCAAGGATATGTCAGCAGCGCTTCTCACACAGCTCGTCTCGGTCATATCGAGCGGGCAGATTCGCATGGTCGATCTGACGCAGACCTTGCGGCCGTCAACGCCGGTCATTCAACTGCCGCCGCCCTTCGCCCTGTCCGATCCCTTCAGCACCACCGAAATCTCCCGCTATGACGAGCGCGGGCCGGCCTGGTATTGGAACAACATCGCCTGCGGCGAACATACCGGCACCCATCTCGATGCGCCCTGCCATTGGGTCACCGGCCAGCACAATGCGAATGGCTATACCGACACCATTCCGATCGATCGCTTTATCGCGCCAGCCGTTGTTATCGATTGTTCGAAGGAAGCGGCAGCCGATGAAAAGTTTCTGCTCGAGCCGGCCGACATCGAAGCGTGGGAGGCGCGCCATGGCCGCATTCCCGATGGTTCCTGGGTGTTGATGCGCACCGATTGGTCGAAGCGCGAAGATTCGTCTGCCTTCCTCAATATGAAGGAAGATGGTCCGCATGTGCCGGGGCCGTCGGCCGCGGCGGTGAAATTCCTCGTCGAGCAACGCAACGTCAATGGCTGGGGCGTTGAAGCGGTTGGTACCGATGCGGGACAGGCTTTTGCTTTTGAGCCGGCTTTCCCGGCGCATCATCTCATGCATGGCGCCAACAAGCTCGGGCTCGCGAGCCTGTGCAATCTCGACAAACTGCCGCCGACGGGTGCTGTCCTGATCACCGCGCCGCTCAAGATCGAAAAGGGCTCGGGCAGCCCCTTGCGCGTGCTGGCTCTGGTGCCGGCGTAAGGTCAGATCAGACCGCCGTCATCTCGGTGCTCCCGGATGATGGCGGTCTCGCATTAGATGCTTTCCGCGCCGCCCAGCTCTTGCGTGAGAGCGGCGGCGATCTCGACCACTTTCTTGATGAGAACCGCTTTGCGCTGCTGCGTCGCCGCGCGGACCGGAAGCGCGATCGCCAGCACGCTGTGGAGTTGCTGCTGCGTCCCAAAGACAGGGACGGCCAGAACCACGCCGCCGGGAAGAATGGTCTGGCTCGACCAGTAATATTGATCCTTGCGGATTTGCTCGAGCCGCTGCTGCACAGCTTTATCGTCTTCCGCTTCGATTTCATCCCCCCTTTGCTCCAGCACCAGCGGCGCGGTGTGGGTCTCGGGAAGATAAGCGAGAAAGACATGGCCGACAGCGGAGCGGCGCAGTGGAACGGTCGATCCCAGCCGCAGCATCATCGGCATCGGATGCACGCCGGTCTGCTGGCCGATGAGCGTCGCGCCATATTCGGACCAGATGTAGAGCAGCGCATCGTGCCCGGTTTCATTGACGAGCTCGACGACGCGCTCTTGCGCGATTCCGAAACTGTCGAAACGGCTGAAGGCGGCGACGCCGAGTTGCCGCGCCGCGGGGCCGAGATCGTAGAGACCCGTGGTTACTGACTTTCCCGCCATGCCGGATCGCACCAGGCTGACGAGATAGCGATGCAGCTTGCTCGGCTGCAGACCTGTGGCGCGCGACAGATCGCCAAGGCTCGTGGCGCCGTTCTGACGCATCAGCGTTTGCAGTACGCGCAAGGCGATTTCCACCGATTGAATGCCTGACGGATCGCGTTTGCTGGTCGGTTTGGCGGGTTTGACCCCTTTGGCGGGCATGCGGTCTCCGAAATCTCCATGTCCACCATGCGGGCCAGGCGCGGCGGATGCATCACGATGCGATCAAGCTGGGCCTAAAAAGCTGAGTTGCCAGGGCAAGTCAAAAGGCTTGACGCCTCCTCGGTCGTTATGCATCTATAGTGAATGATTTCATCATAGATGAAAATAGGAAACGCCGCTCGTAGCCGATCTGGATGCGCGTGACTTGAGTGAGGAACGATTGATGTTGAATGCGGGGAGGGAGCCTGCGCAGCCCAGTTTGCGGATCGCGGTCGATATCGGGGGGACGTTTACAGACCTTGCAGCCTTTGATGAGCGCGGCCGGATGCTGTCTTTCGGCAAGGCGCTCTCGACCCATGGGGCTTTGGTCGACGGCATTCAGCAAACGGTGGAAGGCGCCGACGTTTCATTCGAAAACGCCTATCTGTTCCTTCACGGTTCAACGATTGCCATCAACACTTTGCTGGAGCGCAACGGCGCCCAGACGGCACTGCTGATCACCGAGGGTTTCCGCGACATCTACGAGATTGGCCGCATCAATCGGCCGGACGCCTATAACCTCTTCTTTCAAAAGCATGATCCGCTGGTGAACCGCTCCTGGCGCTACGAGGTCAGCGAGCGCCTGCGCGCCGATGGCGCCGTCCATAAAGTGCTGGATGAAGAGCGCGTGCGCACAGTGGCGCGCGAGCTGCGCGAACGGGGCGTGGAAGCGGTCGCCGTTCTGCTGCTGCATTCCTATCGCAATGCGCAGCATGAGCAGCGGGTGAAAGAGATCATCCAGGAAGAAATTCCGGATGTCTTCGTCAGCGCCTCGCATGAATTGTCGCAGGAATATCGTGAGTTTGAGCGAGCTTCGACGGTCGTTGCCAATGCCTATGTCGGGCCGCGCGTCGGCACTTATCTTGGCGAACTCGAACGCCATCTCGAGACGAAAAAATTTCCCGGCGATTTCTTCGCCGTTCAGTCGACGGGCGGCTTGTTTCCGGTCGAGCACGCGCGCCGCGATTGCGTACGCATGCTGGAATCGGGGCCGGCCGCAGGTGTCATCGGCACGCAGGCGATCTGCGCCCAGCTCGGTCTCTCCGACGCCATCGCTTTCGACATGGGCGGGACGACGGCCAAGGCGGGTGTGATCAAGGACAATCAACCGCTGACGACAGGCAGCGCCTTGATCGGCGGCTATGAACGCGCACTGCCGATCCAGATCCCGATGATCGATATTTTCGAAGTAGGGACGGGCGGCGGCTCGATTGCGCGGCTTGCCGAGGGCAATGCGTTGCGGGTCGGGCCGCAAAGCGCTGGCTCCATGCCAGGTCCCGCCTGCTACGGACGCGGTGGCCAGGATCCGACAGTGACCGATGCCAATCTGGTGCTTGGTCGTCTTGATGCCGGGCATTTCCTCGGCGGAGAAATGGCCTTGGATGTTGAAGCGGCGCGGCGTGCCATCAAGGAGCAAGTAGCCGATCCGCTCGGGCTCGACATCGATCAGGCGGCCGAAGGCATCATCCGTATTGCGGTGACGGCTATGTCCTACGCGGTCAAGGGCGTCACCACCGAGCGCGGCCTCGATGCCGGTGGTTTCGCCATGGTGGTTTATGGCGGCGCGGGCCCGCTGCACGCTTCGGCCATCGCGCGCGAAATCGGCATCACGCGCGTGCTGATTCCCTTCTCGCCAGGGCATTTCTCGGCCTACGGCATGTTGTTCAGCGATCTGCGTTACGATTATGTGCGATCCTGCTTTCAAAAGCTGGCGACGGCGCCCTTCGACACGATCGAAGCGCTTTATCGCGACATGGAGGAGCAGGGGCGGGATGCGATCGCCGGTTCGGCCGTGCGCCCGGAGGCAGTCCTGATCACCCGTTATGCTGACATGCGTTATGTCGGCCAGGAACATGCGGTCACGGTCGAAGTGCCGAGCGAACTGTTCGAGCGCCAGGATCGCGACGGCATCAAGAAGCTCTTCGATGCCGTGCATCTGCAAAGATACGGCACCTCGGCACCCCATGAACCGGCCGACCTCGTCAGCGTCCGCGTCACGGTGATCGGCACCGTGCCGAAGCCGCCGCGCAGCGAAGTATCGCAAGGGACAGACGCGCCGCCGGCGGACGCTTTGCGCTCCCGCAAGGATGTTTATTTCCGCGAAGCCGGTGGCTGGATCTCGACGCCTATCTATGTGCGCACGAAGCTTCAGGCTGGAAACCGCATCGCGGGGCCAGCGCTCATCGAAGAACATGCCTCCACGACGGTCGTGGCACCCGGCGACAAGCTCTCGGTCGACCGTTTCGGCAATCTCAATATCGCGATTGGAACTTTGTCATGACTACCCGTTCGGCTTCCGTCGCTCTCGATGCGGCGGGTGTGGATCCCATCACGGTTGAAATCGTTCGCAACGGCGTGATCGCCGTGACCGAAGAGATGAAGACCAATCTGATGCGCACCGCCTATAATATGATCATCTATGAGGCGCTCGATTTCACGGTGGGTCTGTTCACCGCCACGGGCGAGACGATCTCGATCGGGCTCGGCCTGCCGATGTTCATTCGCGGCATGTCGGAGACGGTGAAAGCCAAACTCCGCCATTTCGAGACACGCGGCGGCATCCAGCCCGGCGACATTCTGGTCACCAATGATGCCTATATCACCGGCAGCCATCTCAATCACGTAACCTTCACCTTACCGATCTTCCATGAAGGCGAGCTGATCGCCTTCACCTGCTGCATGGCGCACTGGATCGATATCGGTGGCGCTATCGGTATGGTGACCACCGATATTTATTCGGAAGGTCTGCAAATCCCCATTCTGAAGTATCAGAAGGCCGGGGTGGTCAATCAGGACCTGCTCGATCTCATCGCCATGAACGTTCGTTTGCCCGAATTGGGCCTGGGCGATCTCCGGGCGCAGGTGACGGCCGTGACCACCGGTGAGCGTCGCTTCCTCGAGCTGGTGAACCGCTATGGCCGCGATTCGGTTCTCAATGCCATTCGCATCATCATGGATCACACCGAGGCCGCGGCACGTGCCAATACGTTGACCATTCCCGATGGCGTCTATGAAGCCGAATCCTTCATGGACGACGACGGCATCGACATCGGCAAGCGGGTGCCGATCAAAGTGCGTGTCGAAGTGTCGGGCGATGAAATGACCATCGACCTCAGCGACGTGGCGCGGCAGGTACGCGGATATTACAATTCCGGCATCACCACGGGTTATGCTTGCGCCCAGGTCGCCTATAAGTGTCTGACGACGCCGACCGATCATCCGGTGAACGATGGCAGCTTTCGTTCTCTGAAAGTGGTGATGCCTGAGGGGCGCGTCATCAGCGCCCAGCGTCCGGCACCGATGCGCTGGTGGATGACGTTTCCGATGACGGTCGTCGATACCATTTTCAAGGCGCTCTCCGGCGCCATTCCTGACCGCGTCATCGCCGGGCATCACGCCGATCTGGTGACGTCGACCTTGCATGGCGTCTCGCCGGCCGACGGCCGCTTTTACATCGCGGCTATCGGCCCGGTCGGCGGCGGTTGGGGCGCCAAGTCTTCGGAAGACGGTGTCTCGGTGACGGTGTGCATCAACGATGGTGATACGCACAACAGCCCCACCGAACAGGTCGAAAGTAAATACCCGCTGATGATCGAAAAATACGAGCTGCGTCAGGATTCCGGTGGCCCGGGGCGGCAACGCGGTGGCCTGGGTGCGGAGATTATCGTGCAGGCGTTGGCGCCCATGTCGGTCAATTCTACCATCGAGCGGGCCCATTGCCGTCCGTGGGGATTGCATGGCGGCTTGGAAGGCGCCGGCAATGGCATTGCGCTTCGTACCAACGGCGTGTGGCAGGAGGATTTGCCCAACGCCAAGATCGCCGCGCATCGCCTCCGTGCGGGCGATGCCTATCGCATCAATTCCGGCGGTGGCGGTGGCTTCGGCGATCCGCATGAACGCTCCGCCGATGCGGTCGCCCGCGATGTGGTCGAAGGCTATGTCAGTCGGGAGGCCGCCGCTTCGATCTATGGCGTGGCGGTCGATCCGAGCGGCAAGGTCGATCTGGAACAGACACGCGCTCTGCGCGCGCGCCGAACGATTCAAGAGGCAGGGGAACTCGTGACGCCCACGGGCTGAAAAAGCGGAAGGGCGGAGGGAAGATTAAAAGGGGAGGGACGTGATGACTTTGGTGACCGGCGCAACCGCGCAGGATGAAATCAAGATCGCCGCGCGCATCGAGCGCCTGCCATATTCGCCATGGCATGTCAGAATGCGCATCATTCTCGGTGTGGCAACATTCTTTGACGCCTTCGATGCTCTGGCGATCGCCTATATCGTGCCGCAACTTTTGGGCGAGTGGCACTTCTCGCCGGCCCAGATCGGGCCGTTGTTCTCCATCGGCTTCGCCGGCCAGGCCGTCGGTGCTCTGCTGTTCGGTTGGCTTGGCGAACGCTACGGGCGCGTGCGCATGACCATGCTCACCGTTCTGATCTTCGCGATCATGAGCTTGATGTGCGCTCATGCGCAGAACTATGAGCAATTGTTCTGGTATCGTTTTTTCCAGGGCATCGGCCTCGGCGGCGAAGTCCCATTGGCGGCGGCTTATATCAATGAAATCGCCAAGGCGAAGGGACGTGGACGCTTCTTCCTCTTCTATGAAGCGGTATTCCCGGCGGGCTTGCTCGTCGTGGCTCTGCTTGCCTCATGGATCGTGCCGACCTATGGCTGGCGCTGGATGTTCTATATCGGCTCGGTTCCGGCCTTTATTGTCATCGCCATGCGCATGTGGTGCCCGGAATCGCCGCGCTGGCTGGCGTCGCGCGGGCGTCAAGCCGAAGCGGAAGCATCGATGGCAAAGATCGAAGCGGCCGTATCCGCCAATGGTACACGTCCATTGCCGCCGGTGCCCGATCTGCCGGTACCGCCGGCCAAGGCGCATATCGGCATTTCTGAACTGTTCAAGGGTATCTATCTGAAGCGGACCATCGTCGTCAGCCTGCTGTGGATCTGCGCCTATATGGTGACTTATGGCCTCATGGTGTGGCTGCCGACGATCTATCGTACGGTCTATAATCTGTCGGTCCAGGAATCGATTAATTATGCTCTGCTGCAACAGGTGATGAGCATGATCTCATTCTTGGTTGCGGCGATGATCATCGATTGGACAGGACGAAAACGGATGTTTGCCTTCTGCTTCATCGCTGGTTCGCTGCCGCTCTTCGCCCTCTGGTATCTGCAAGGCGGAACGGCCGACAGCGTCCGCATCGCTGCCGCGCTAAGCATGTTGTTCGTCTCGATCTGTTCGGGCGCGCTCTATCTCTATGTGCCCGAACTCTATCCGACACGCATGCGCGCTCTTGGCACCGCCTGGTCGACATTCTGGCTGCGCGTGGCCTCGATCTTCGGTCCGCTGGTCGTCGGCTGGATCTTGCCGATCGGCGGAACGGCAGGCGTGTTCCTCTTCGTCGGCTGCATTTCCCTGGTGGGCGGAATCATCTGTACCCTGTTCGCTGAGGAGACGTCAGGAAAGGTCTTGGAGGAAATCTCTCCCTAAGCGATTGTTTCAAGGACGAAGAACGGTGAAATTTGGATTGCAGTATGAGCGGAATGATCCCTGGCAACCGATCGCGGAGCTATGGGATCAGGCCGTCTCCAACCCGATCCATTCACCGTTCTGCACCTGTCTGATGCCCATGGATATCTCTCCCGACGCGGTGATTATCGAACAGGGCCTGATCGGATATTTGGTGCAGAAGTACCAAAACGAAGGATCGCGGATCGGCCGTGCTCTCTATGATCGGCTGGAAACCTCGGACGGCGATCTCGTCGGTTGGCTGCGCAAGATTACGAATAGGCTTTCTGAGGCCGAAAGACAGCGCTTGAGGGAAGACGTGCAAGAAAGTCTTCTATCGATGCGAAATGAATCATCTACAAGCCGCTTTGCCTGCGCTTGAGCGAAGCGGCACTGCTTTCGACAAACTTTAATAGCGCCGCCTCAGCGTTTGGCGCGAACGGTCACGGGCTGCAGCATTGGTGTTGCACGATCGAGTTCCGCCACGCGGACCCGCATCCGTGCCCGTCGCTTTCGATACCAGATCACCACGCCGGTGATCGCCAGGGCGGCGCAGACGAGCCCGGCCAGAGAAATCAGGATACGTCCTGGTATGCCCAGGATGCGTCCTGAATGCAGCGGGAACTGCGCCTGCACGAAAATATCGGCGGCCGTTCCCTTCCAGGGCGTCCGTCGGCCCAGCGAGCGCCCGTCGCCTTGATCGAAGGTGAGAAATTCTGGTCCGACGCCGCCGGTGCCATGCCCCTCGCCCGGTTCAAACAGGCTCACACCATAGACGCCCCATCGCGGTGCATAGAACAGCGCGCCCGGCGGCTCCTTGATGCCAAGCGCCTTTGCTTCGGTTTCGCCCTTCTGCAAAATCTCGGCGAAGGTCAGTTTGGGAACAATCGGTTGATCGATGGGCGTCGGCGGCCGCGTCGCGAAAATGTCCGGCGTGACTTTCGAAACCATCGACATGACCGGATAAAACACTTCGCGATACAAGTTCAGCGAGAAGCCCGTGAATGCGACGACAAAAAGGACCAGCCAGAACCAGAGTCCGAAGGCGCGGTGTATGTCGAAATTGATGCGATAGGCGCTGCCGTTCGTTTTGATTTTCCAGGCTGGCTTCCAGCGCTCCCAATAACTTTTGCCCGGCTGTCGTGCCCCCTGCGCCGCACGCTGCTTGCGCTTCGCCTGCCTTAGCGGCAGCGTCAGATAAAAGCCGATGAAACAATCGATCGTCCAGACCAGAGCGACGATGCCGAGCAGCCAATAGCCCCAGCGGTCGGTGCCCCACATGGCGGGGATGTGGTACATATAATGCAGCTTGTAGAGAAACGAGATGACCGTTTCGCGCGTGACAGGCCATGCGGCGCCCCAATTGCGCCGGCCGACCTCCTCGCCCGTGACCGGATCGTAATAGAGCCGGTTGAAATCGAGATCGTAGAGCCTGCCCGTCGCAGGATCTGTCTTGGGTTCGACGACGAGCTCATAGGTCTTCCCGGCTTCCGGATTCAGCGCCATATAAGTGATGAAGACCCGCGGCTCGGCCACCTGTACGCGCCTGATGATCTCCAGTGGCGGCAGTCGTTCGTCCTGCTGGGTACTGTACATCAGGTGCGGATTGATCAGATCGTCGAGTTCATGGTCCCAGGAGATGATCGCGCCGGTCAGACCGCTGACGACGATGAAGGAGGCGATCGCGAGCCCTATCCAGCGGTGAATGAGCGTGAAGAGGGCGCGCACGTTTTTCTCCTGAAACTTTCATTGATGAAAAATGTCGACGCTCGGCAAGCGGTCATCGCTTGCCGAGCGCGGGGCTTACCAAGTGTATTTCAGGCTTCCGAGTACCGTTCGGCCTGGATCGGGATAGCAATAGCCAGACGTGCAGGTCGTATCCCGGCGATTGAACAGGTTCGTGGCGTTCACCTGGAGGCTCACGCCCTTGAGTTGCGGACTGACGGCCTCGAAGTCGAAGCGCAGGGAGGCATCGAAAACGGCGCGGGCACTGTTCTTCAGACTGTTCTTGTCGTCGCCATAGCTGGAGCTGGTGAGGCGGGCACCAACACCGCCGCTCAGCCCATAGAGGACGCTATCCGTCGGCAGTTTGTAGTTCGTCCAGAGCGAAGCCGTGTGCAAGGGAACGCTCGACACATATTTGCCGACAGTGGTCGAGGGCCCTTCGAGCACTTTAAGCTCGGTGAAAGTATAGGACGCGGCAAAGGAGACACCATTGTCGAGGCTGGCGACGGCTTCCAGTTCGACGCCGCGGGAGCGAAGCTTGCCGCGCTGCACCTGCATATTAATGCCGTTGATCACCTCATAGAAAATGCCGTTCTTCTGGTCGACGTTGAACAAGGCCGCCGTCAGCATGATGTTGGTGTCGGGCAGCAGATATTTGACGCCGATCTCCTGCTGTACGCTGGTCGTCGACTTGAATGTGGATTGGGTCGTCTTGTTCCAGCCGATGTTGGGCGAGAAGGCGGTCGAGAAACTGACGTAGGGAACGAGGCCGAACGGCGTCTTATAAGAGAGGCCGACGCGGCCGGAGAACGCGCGATCGTCCTGTTGCGCTGAGGTCAGCGTGGCGGTTGTCAGGTCGGTCGTTTCTGTTTTCGTGGACACCCAATCGTGCCGTCCGCCGACCGTCAGAGTCCAGCCGCCGAGACGGATCTGGTCTTGCACGTAGACGCCGGTTTGCATCTGTCGCTGACTGGCAAGCGAGGTGAGTGCGACCGGTGCGATATAACCGCCATAGTTGGGGATCAGCATGTTCAATGGCGGCGCCGTACCCGTTCCCGAAGAGGCGCGGAAACGCGTCCAGGTAATATCGACGCCCGTCAGGATCGTATGATCGAGCGGCCCTGTAGAAATCTTGGTTTGCAGTTGATTGTCGATGACGAAGGCATCGAGCCTCTGCACATCGCGTCCGGAGCCGCGATCGATCAGGGTCGGATCAAGCGCATGGGCCGCGCCATTGTAGGTATAGACATATTTGGCGTCGATATCCTGGGTCGAATAGCGCGCGTTCTGGCGAACAGTGAAAGTGTCGTTGATCCGGTGTTCGAGTTCCCAACCGATCCGCGCCTGCTCATGGGTCATACCGCCGTAAGCCGGATCGCCGGATTCAATGCGGGTGACGTGGCCGTAATAGTCGTTGTAATAGCCCGGGCTGCCGCCAGTTTTGGCGCGCGAATATTCGCCGAGGATCGTCAGCTTGGTGTCTTCGTTGGGCTTCCAGGTCAGTGCCGGTGCGATGTAGACGCGATCGTCGGGCACCGATTTGAATTCCGTCCCCGCCACGCGGCCAACGCCCGTCAGGCGATAGTAGAGCGTGTCGACGCCCTCAACGGGACCGGAAAGGTCGAACTGCGCCTGCCGCCGATCATAGGTGCCGTATTGAATGCCGATCTCACGCAAAGGCGTCATGGTCGGCCGCTTTGTAATGACGTTATAGAGACCGCCCGCGCCCGTTGCGCCATAAAGCGCCGAGGAAGGCCCGCGCAGAATCGAAATGCCTTCGATGCCATAGGGCTCGGTCATGAAGATGCCATAGCCGGCGGTGGGCTGGCGCAGATTGTCGCGGAAGACGCCCGTATTGGTGATATTGAACCCACGCACGAAGAATGAATCGTAGCGCGGGTCGGTACCATAGGCGTTCACCCGGACGCCCGGTGTGTAGGAGATGGCCTCGAGCAGCGATTGCGGCTTGCGATCCTCCAACTGCTTCTCGGTCACGGAGGAGATCGACTGCGGCGTCTCGACGAAGGGCGTGTCGGTCTTCGTGCCGGTCGCGCTGCTACGGCCGACATAGCCGCTCGCGGTGATGACGCCGCCGCTGCCGCCATCGACCTGAATTTCGTCGAGCATGATGCCGCCTTCAACGGGCGGAACGCCGGAATTCTGCGAGCGCTGTTCGTTGCGCCGGATGGTCACCGTGGTGGCATTGGCGAAGGAATATTGCAGGCCGGACCCGGATAGGATGCGGTTCAGCGCTTCCGTTCGGCTGAGCGAACCTTGCACACCAGGCGATTGGAGGCCCCGGGCGAGATCCATATTGAAGAAGAGCTGCAAGCCAGTGGCGTTGGAAAATTGCACCAGGGCTTCGGACAAGGGCTGGGGGCGGATATCGAAATTGGTTCTCGCGGCTGTGTTCGCTGTTTGAGCTGCCGCCGGTGCGGCGATCGCGGAAATCGCGACCAGCGCCGTCGTGACCGTGAGAGCGAGAAGAAGAGACCGATTTCTCAGCCGGTTAAGAGGCTGATTCTGGAAAACATCATTCTGAAAGGAAGACTGCATTGCCCTGCCTGCGCGCTGACCCGCGTCCGGCGGGAGTGCTAACCATGAGGGCGATCTGATTGATGGCCCCCATAAGGTACGACACCGGGGCACGCCGAACTAATGAACGCCTTTTGAATTTTTTTGCGGAAGAGGATCGGGCGCTTGTTTTGACGCGTTTTCTTCACGCGAACCGGCGTCCACTTCGCTTGAAAACGCTCTATTGGCCGGCGGATACGAAAGCCAGATAGTTGGTAGCGTAGAAAACACGGATCGGCAGGGTGTCGGCGATCGTGCGCAGGGCATTGTCGGCTTGTTTCGTATGGAAAATGGCCGTCACGGGGATGGTGCCGACCTGCTTGTCCATCAGGATGATGCGCCCGCGGCGATAGCGCCCGAGTTCGCTCAAGACGCGGCCAAGCGGTGCGTCCTGAAAAACCAGTCGGTCCCGCCGCCAGGCTTCGATTGTCTCTAAATTGGCGGGTGAGGGTTGGCCGAGGCCGTCGCTGCCATAGCTCACCTGCCAGCCGTTATCGATCCGCACCGCTGGAACCGATCCGGCCTGGACGAGCACGGCGTGTTGATTGACGGCCACGGTCGCGATGCCGTCGATATATTTCAAATTGAAGCGCGTTCCCAGCGCCATCGCGGTGCCATCCGCGGCCTCAACGATGAACGGTCGCCGGCTGTCGGCCGCCACATTGAAAAAACCCTCGCCGTGATGCAGCACGAGCCGTCGGGCGTTGTCGCTGAACTTGATCGAGAGCGCCGAGGAACTGCCCAACTCGACCGAGCTGCCGTCGGCGAGGGGGAATGTCTTCCGTTCCCCTATGCCGGTCACGCAATCCGCCGCCAGATCGGAACTGCTCAAGAGATAGACACTGCCGCCGGCGGCCGCGACGATCGAGCCGAATAGAATCTTACGGCGCGACAGGCTACGGCCGCCGCGCCGCGCGCGATCGAATTCCGGTTGCGCGATGTCAAAGCGCTTCCACAAGGACTCAGCACGTTGCCAGGCGGCGAGATGCGTCTCGTCAGCGGCTAGCCAGGCGTCGAAAGCCTGCCGGTCGGCGGGGCTGACTTTGTCGTCGCGCATCCGCACGAACCATTCCAGCGCCTCCATGACGACGGGATCTGTGGCTTCCTCTTTCATATCGTGACCGTTGCGATCCCTGATGCGGCCCATTCTACCCGAGCTGGCGATCGAGATCCGCAAGCGCGATGACGATATGCGAAATTACCGTATGGCGCGAGATACCCAGGCGCGCAGCGATTTCATCGTAGCTCATCCCCTCGAACTTGTTCAGCACGAAAGCTTCCCGGCGGCGCGGCGGCAGCGCGGCCACCGCCGCGAGAACCAGGCGCAGTTCGCAGCGATAGATGGCCGTGGTTTCCGGCGACGGACTGGCATCCGCCATGCCATGCAGCTCGATATCGGCGACGACGACTTCGGCATGCCGGGCTTGGTCGCGCAAATGATTGAGCGCGAGATTGCGGACGGTGCAGGTGAGATAAGCCGGGCAATTGTCGATAGGACCGGCATCGGCGACGCGCAGCAGTTTTTCGAATGCCTGCTGCACCAAATCGTCGGCGGTAGCACGGTTGTCGACGAAGCGACGGACCAGTTGCCGCAATCGCCCGCGCTCGGACGCATACAGAAAAGCGATGTCGATGGCGCGCACACTCATACAGGTCACTCACGTCGGACCCCGCCGCGCGGATCGACAAAGGTCCGTAACATGAACCGGATTTTTCTCGCAATCCGTTGTTTCCACTTAATAATTTGAATGATTCGAAACTGTGCCAGAAGTCTCTGGAGGGACGCGCCGTATCGATGTCTTGCCAATGGCAAGTTTACAACGGCTGCAAAATCATCAATCAAAACACAGGACGAACGTTGCGAATTTTCCAAGGTCAGCGCCCAAGGGTGCCGGTGTTAAGACGGAAAAGCGCGTGATGTGGCGAAGGATATAGATGGACGCGAATGGTAAAAAAAGCTCGCTTGGCTGAAGCCGCAAGTACCTCCGAGAAGGTGGACGATCCCCGTGCGCGTATCATTGCCGCCGCGCGAGAGGTTTTCATCGAGCAGAGCTTCGATTTGGCGACCGTGCGCGAGATTACGTTGCGCGCCGATGTCAATCTGGCGGCGGTGAACTACTATTTTGGCTCCAAGGACGAACTGATCAGCGAAGTCCTCAATCTTATGATGGAGCCCTACACCAACGCGCGCCTGCGGTCTCTTGAAGCCTGCGAGGCCGCCGCCGGCCAGGATGGGCCGACGGTGGTGGCCGTCGTGGAAGCCCTTGTGCGTCCCATGGTCCGGCTCAGCCGCGACGAAACCGGTGCGCGCCCGTTGACGCGGTTTCTTCTTCAGGTGCGTTCGCGCCCGCGCGAGATGACGACGCGTTTCTTCATTCGCCGCGTCGATCCCGTCGTTTTTCGTTTCATCGACGCCTTCGCCCGGGCGCTGCCGTCGCTTGGCCGCCGCGATATCTTCTGGCGCTACAATTTCGCCATCGGCGCGATCATGCAGGTGCTGATCGATTCCGAACCGTCGACCTCGCGCCTGAAGCAGCTCTCGGGTGGGCTGTGCGATACGACGGACGATGAACAGATCATCGCCCAACTCGTCAGCTTCGTATGCGCGGGCTTTGCCAGCCCCGCCGCCGATCCAACCGCCAAGCTGTTTCGCTGACGGTTCGATGCCCGAAGCTTGACCACGCACACGCCCGATTAACTGGAGAAAATGGCTAAATGGCCCGTAAATCGAGCATTGCCTGCTCGATTTACGGGCGCAATGCTTCGAGAAAGACGTTGACGACGGCCGAATTTAAACTACGTTTGAAAAACTGTTTTAAATCCGTCACGGAGCGTCTCGATGTCTGCTGCGACCCCGAAAATCACCGGTTCTTTCGTTGCCTTGATCACCCCCTTCGACCGCTCGGGCGGCGTGGATTTCGGCGCCTTCCGCGAACTGCTGCAATTCCATGAGACGCACGGCACCTCCGCGATCCTGATCATGGGCTCGACCGGCGAAGTCTCGATGCTGTCGCCCGACGAGAAGAAGAAGATCATCGTCGAAACGGCGAAGATGAAATCGGCCAAGATGCCGCTGTTCTTCGGTTGCACTGGCAACAACACCGACACCACCATCGAGAACGTTCGCTTCGCGCGGGCCAATGGTGCCGATGGCGCGATCCTCGCCGCGCCGGCCTACATCTGCGCGCCGGAAGCCGACATCGAAAGCTATTTCCTCGAAATCGCCGATGCCACCGATCTGCCGCTCGGCATCTACAACAACCCGCCGCGCGTGAAGAGCGATTTGCATTGGGATCATCTGCTGCGCATCTTCAAACATCCGAACTACGTCATCCACAAAGAGTCGACCACGCGCGTCGGCCAGGTTGCGCAGATTCTCGCGGCCAAGCCCGACGTGTCGGTGATGTGCTGTGATAGCCCCAATCTGGGCCTCGTCGTCCCCACTATGAGCCTCGGCGGCCATGGCACCGCCAACATGGGCGGCAACATTGCGCCGGCGGAAGTCGCCACCATCTCGAAGCCCTGGACGTCTTACGCCGAAGCGGAAGGGTTCAAGGAAACCTATCTGCGCCTGCTGCCGCTGCTGCATTTCAACTATTCGGCCATCAATCCGGTTGCCATCAAGTCGTTGATGAAGGCTGTTGGTCTGCCGGCCGGCGAATTGCGTCGTCCGCTGACCGGTCTCGAAGGCGAGGCTTTGGCGCGCGGTGTTCGCATCGTGCAGGAACTCGGCCTCGACAAAGTCTACGGCTGGAATCTCAAGCGCGCGCTGGCCGCGGCGGCGTAAGGGCGCGTCTGATGGATTTTGGCATTTCTGGCAAAAAAGCCCTTGTCACCGGCGCGAGCCGGGGCATGGGCAAGGCGGCCGCCCTGGCCCTTGCGCATGAAGGGGTAGAGCTGACGATTCTGGCACGAACGCCGGAAACACTGGAAAAGGCGGCGGCGGATATCCGCGCCGCGACCGGCGCCAAGGTGACGACTGTCGCTGGCGATATCACCACGCCAGCGGGCAAGCAGGCGGCATTGGCTGCCTGCCCCGAGCCGGACATTCTTTTGAACAATGCCGACGGCGAACTGCCGGGCGACTTCCGCAACTGGAGCCGCGAGGATTGGATCCGTGGCGTCGATCGCATGATGCTGACGCCGATCGAAATGATCCGTTTGACCGTCGATGGCATGATGGAGCGCGGTTTTGGCCGCGTCGTCAACATCGTCTCGCGCAGCGTCAAGATCGCCCAGCCGGAGCTTGGCATGTCGAACGCCGCCCGTTCCGGCCTTGTCGGTTTCGTTGCCGGCATCGCACGGCAGACGATCGCACGCAATGTGACCATCAACAATCTTCTCCCCGGCATCGTCGCCTCCGACGGACAGCGTCAGCATGTCGAAAGCCTGGCGCAGACCACGGGGCGGCCCTATGATGATATTTGGCGCGAGCGTGCATCCCAGAACCCGGCGGGCCGCTACGGTTCTCCTGATGAGATCGGTGCCTATATCGCTTTTCTCTGTTCCGCGCAGGCCGGCTTCGTGACGGCACAAAATCTGCTCGTGGACGGGGGTCAATATCCCGGCACGTTTTGACGTGACCGATCATCATTTGGCGGCGGCTTGAAGCCGGCGCGCGCCGCTGCCCGGTGTGGGTGCGGCGAGCTCAGACAATGAAAATTGCAACACAGGAGCCATTCATGAAGCGCGTTGGATCATTGCTGCTTTCGCTGCTGGTGGCGGCACCCTTGGCGGGAGCTGCCCTGGCCCAGGAGTTTCCGTCTCGTCCGGTCAGTGTTGTCGTTCCCTTCCCGCCGGGGGGAGCTGTCGACAGCGTTGCGCGCGTTCTAGTGGCGGAACTGGCCGAGACGACCGGTAAAGTCTTCGTCGTCGACAATCGCGCGGGCGGTGGCAATGGCGTGGTCGGCGCTTCAGAAGTCGTAAAATCGACGCCGGATGGCTATACGCTGCTGTTCAATGCCTCGATCCATGTCGTGACGCCGCTTCTCAACAAGAAGGTGCCTTTCGACGTCATCAACGACTTTACCAGCATCGCCGGCGTTGCCGCCGGTCCGCTGATCATCAGCACGCCGCCGAGCACGAAGGCCAATACGCTCAAGGAATTCTTCGCCGCCGTGAAGGCCAATCCGGACGCCTTCAATTTCGCTACGTCCGGCTATGGCTCCGCCGGCCATCTGACGATCGAGTTCCTGAAAGAGAAAACGGGCATTGATACGGAAGTCGTGTCTTACAAAGGCGCCGGCCCGGCTCTCTCCGATCTCATGGGCGGTCAGGTTCAGCTCATGGCCGACCCAATGATGTCCTCGCTCCCGCACGTCAAATCCGGTCGTTTGAAAGCCCTCGCGGTCACCAGCGCTAAGCGCTCGCCGCTGGCGCCCGACGTGCCGACCGTTGCGGAAAGCGGCCTGCCGGCGCTGGAAATGCTCTCCTGGTACGCGGTGTGGGGGCCGAAGAACCTCGATCCGAAAGCCGCCGCTTATCTCAGCGACGCCATCGCCAAAGTGGTGAAGTCCGACAAGTTCAAGGAAAAGCTCACCGTGTTCGGTTTCGAGCCGATGTACAAGAACAGCGCTGACCTGCAGGCATTCGTCGTCGATGAAAGCAAGCGCTATGCGGACATCATCAAAGCCGGAAATCTGAAGGTCGAGTGACGATGTCGAAGTCTCCGGACATGTCCAAACACCAGAAGGAACGCCCGGAGCCTTCGTCGTCCAGACTGATCGGGTCGCATTGGGGCTTCTACGAACATCAAGGATCGCCCGAAACGCTGCGTCCGCTTGCGCAAGATGACGATCCGGCGGCTTTCGCCGCCGGATTGACCAGCGACAGGTTGGCACCGTGTCGTATTCTCAAACCCGCCGTGCGGCGCTCTTTTCTCGAACACGGACCAGGAACGGCCAAAGGCCGACGGGGCGCCGAGCCGTTCGTCGAAGTGTCCTGGGACGAAGCGCTCGATCTGGTCGCCCGCGAAATCACGCGGGTTCGCGAGACTTACGGCAGCAAGGCGATTTTTTCAGGCTCTTACGGTTGGTCGAGCGCCGGGCGCTTCCATCACGCGCAAAGCCAGCTCAAGCGTTTCTTCAACATGGTCGGCGGTTCCGTCCGCTCGGTTCAGACCTATAGCTATGCCGCCGGCGAAGTGGTGTTGCCGCATGTGATCGGCACGACTGAGAGCATGACTACGGGCCACACACCATGGTCCCTGATTGCTGGACATGCCGAATTGATCGTCATGTTTGGCGGCACGCCTTTGCGCAATGCGCAGGTCAATTCTGGCGGCATCGTGCATCACACCGCACGCTCGGCACTGCTCGCCTGCCGCGATGCCGGTGCGCGTCTTATCAATGTTACGCCGGTGCGCGACGATACGGCCGACGAATTGGGCGCGGAATGGATGGCCCTGCGTCCTTGCACCGATACGGCACTGCTGCTCGCCTTGGCGCACACGCTCATTGCCAGCGATCGCTACGACAAGGCTTTTGTGGAGCGCTACACAATTGGCTTCGAGCAGGTGCAGGCTTATCTGGCGGGCGAAACGGACGGCATCGTCAAGGATGCCGAATGGGCGTCGGCGATCACAGGGCTTGCCGCGGACGCCATTCGCGACCTCGCCACGCAAATGTCGTCGCGTAAGACCTTTCTGATGATGGCCTGGTCGTTGCAGCGGGCCGATCATGGCGAGCAACCTTATTGGGCCCTGGTCACGCTGGCTGCTCTGCTCGGCGGCATCGGTCTTCCCGGACAGGGCTTCGGCTTTGGCTATGCCTCGGTCGGCAGCATCGGCCAGCCCTCGTCCGTCGTACGCTGGCCGTCTCTGCCGCAGGGGCGAAATCCCGAACGTGAAATCATTCCGGTGGCGCGCATTGCCGACATGCTGCTCTCGCCTGGCCGTGAATATGAATACAACGGTGCGAAACGCACCTATCCCAATATCAAGTTCATCTATTGGGCGGGCGGCAATCCGTTCCACCATCATCAAGATCTCAATCGGCTCACGGAGGCCTGGCAGCGCCCCGAAACCGTGGTCGTGCACGAACATTGGTGGAATCCGCTGGCCCGTCATGCCGACATCGTATTGCCGGCCTCAACCTTTCTCGAGCGCGACGATGTGGTGGCCAGCGGTCGCGACAGTTTCATCGCCTATTCCTCGCGCGTGGCGGAAGCCCCCCAGCACGTACCGACCGATCATGAGATTCTGCGTCGCCTCGCCGCGCGCCTCGGTGCGGAGGAAGCCTTCACCGAAGGTCTGACGGAAGCCCAGTGGCTTGAACGGCTCTACGGCGAAGCGCGAAACGATGCTGCCGGTCGCGGCATCGAACTGCCGGGGATCGCGGATTTTCGTGCCGCCGGGCTGATCGATCTCGTCGAGCATGCGACGTCTCGCCCATTCCTGGCACCATTTCGCGCCGATCCGCAGGCCCATCCGCTGCGCACGCCATCGGGCCTCATTGAACTCTTCTCCTCGCGGATCGCCAGTTTCGGCTATGCTGATTGTCCTGGTCACGCCGCGTGGCTGGAGCCAGCGGAATGGCTGGGCGCCAAGAGCGCTGAGCATTTCCCGTTGCATCTGCTCTCCTGCCAGCCGCACGATAAACTGCACAGCCAGTGGGATCATGCGGCGCCCTCGCGCAAGACCAAGCATTGCGGTCGCCAGCCGGTGCGCATTCATCCGCGCGATGCTGCCGCACGGGGGCTTGCCGAAGGCGATCTGGCGAAGATCAGTAACGACCGTGGCGCCTGCTTGGCGATCGTCGCTTTGACCGAGGCTGTGATGCCGGGTGTCGTCCAGCTCGCCACCGGTGCCTGGTTCGATCCCTGGAAGTCGGGCACACCGGAGGCGCTCGAACTGAACGGCAATCCGAACGTGCTCACGCCGGACCATGGCACTTCACGTCTGTCGCAAGGCCCGAGCCCCAATGCCTGTCTTGTCGAGATCACGCGGTTCTCTGGTGAAGCGCCGCAGGTCAGAGTCTACCAGCCGCCGGAGTTCGTGGCGGATGGACGTGGAATAATAACGAAGGGGAAAAAGAATGAATTCGCGGCTTAACAGCGAAACCATCGCAGGGCTGTTGTTCGTTCTGATCGGCGCGGCCTTTCTTGTCGGCAGTTATGGTCTGTCCTTTGGCACCTGGCGCAAAATCGGCCCCGGTGGTTTCCCGGCGATGGTGTCGGTTGCATTGATCGCCATGGGCTTGTTCGTCGCCATCAAATCCTTGCGGGCTAAGGATGGGGAACCGCTCTCGTTTCAGTTCGGCAACATCGCAGTCATCGTTGCCTCCATCGTGGTGTTCGGCCTCACGGTGCGGGGCGCCGGTCTGCTGCCCGCTGTTCTCGCCTGTTGCGTCGTGGCAGCTTTGGCATCCAGGCCTTTCCGCCCTCTGATGATGATCGCCTATGGGTTGTTGATGGGCGCGGCGTGCAGTCTGGTTTTTGTCAAAGGGCTTGGCATGCCCGTGGCGATCATCGGCCCGTGGTTTGGCGTCTGAGGAGCGAGCGCGATGGAAATCTTCAGTGCTCTGCTGCTTGGCCTCGATCAGGCCGTCATGCCGGTCAATCTGCTCTGGTGCTTTGTCGGCGTATTGCTCGGTACGCTCGTCGGCGTATTGCCGGGCCTTGGACCGGCCGCGACCATGGCGATCCTCCTGCCTTTCACCATGGGGCTGGCGCCTGTCACCGCGTTGATCATGCTCGCTGGCATCTATTACGGCGCGCAATATGGCGGCTCGACGACCGCGATTCTCCTTAATCTGCCCGGCGAAACGTCTTCGGTGGTGACGGCGATCGACGGCTATAAGATGGCGCGCAAGGGCCGCGCCGGCGTGGCGCTCGCCACCGCCGCCATTGGCTCCTTCTTCGCCGGCACCGTCGCCACGCTGCTGCTGGCGCTGTTCGCGCCCTCGCTCGCCGAAGTCGGCCTGAAATTCGGCCCGGCTGAGAACTTCTCGCTCATGGTGCTGGGTTTGCTCGCCTCCGTCGTTCTGGCGCGCGGGTCGCTCCCCAAGGCGCTGGCCATGGTCTTCGTCGGCATTCTCATCGGCCTCATCGGGCAGGATGTGCAGACGGCCGAGCCGCGCTTCACCTTGGGCCTCGACGAAATGACGGGCGGCATCAATTTCGTGATTGTCGCCATGGGCCTGTTTGGTATCGGCGAAGTGGTGAAAGATCTCGAACATGCCGAAAGCCGCTCGGCGATCTCGGCGCCCTTCATGTCGATGTTCCCAACCCGTGAAGATTGGCGCCGCATGGTGCCACCCATCCTGCGCGGCACCGGCATCGGCGCCGTTCTCGGACTTCTGCCTGGCGGCGGTGCTTTGTTGGCCGCCTTTGCTGCTTATGCGATCGAGAAGCGCGTCGCCAAGCCGAAAGAGGGTTTTGGCAATGGCGCCATCGAGGGTGTTGCCGCGCCGGAGAGCGCCAATAACGCCGGTGCGCAAACCTCTTTCGTGCCGCTGCTGACGCTCGGCCTGCCGGCGAATGCGGTGATGGCATTGATGTTCGGTGCGCTCATCATGCAGGGCATCGCGCCGGGGCCGACGCTGATCAGCGATCATCCCAAAGTGTTCTGGGGCGTGATCGTCTCCATGTGGGTCGGCAATCTCATGCTCCTCGTTCTCAACCTGCCGCTGATCGGCATTTGGACGAAGCTGTTGACGCTGCCCTTCAGATATCTCTATCCGGCGATTCTCGTCTTCTGCGCCATCGGCACGTTGTCGCTCAACAATTCGGTTTTCGATCTGTGGTTGTTGGCCGCGTTCAGCATCGCCGGCTATATCTTCGTCAAGCTCGATTGCGATGCCGCGCCGCTCGTCATGGGTCTGTTGCTCGGGCCGATGATGGAGGAGAACTTCCGTCGCGCCATGTTCCTGTCGCGCGGCAAGGTGAGCATTTTCGTCGACCGGCCGATTTCCGCCGGGCTTCTGATCGTTGCGGTTCTCGTCCTCGTCGTCGTCATCATGCCGCGTTTCCGCGCGACACGTGAGGAAGCATTTCAGGAATGAGGCACCCGTTTAATCTCTCGAAGCGGGGTCGGCGATGCGCGTAGTCGTAATCGGCGCGGGCATCGTCGGTGCGTCGACGGCGGTAGAATTGCTTCGCGATGGCCATGACGTCACCATCGTCGAGCCCGAAACGCCGGGCGGCCGGCAGGCGGCGAGCTATGGCAACAGCGGTTGGCTCAGTCCCGCTTCCGTCGTACCGATGTCGATGCCCGGGCTCTGGAAGAAAGTTCCGGGCTATATCGCCGATCCCACGGGGCCGCTGGCCATTCGTTGGCGCTATCTTTTGGGGCTCGCGCCTTGGCTCCTGCGCTTTGTCGCCGCCGGTTCGACGGTGCCGAAAGTCGAGCGCACGGCCGCCATTCTGTCGAGCCTGCTTCATGACTGTCCGGAGCGGCATGCGGCTCTGGCGGATGAGATCGGCCGGCCCGATCTCATCGTCAGGAAAGGTTTGATCTACGTCTACACCGATCGCGCGGCCTTCCAGCAAGAGGCATTGGCCTGGCGGCTGAGAGCAGACAATGGGGTGGCCTTTCGCGAATTGTCTGGCCAGGAACTCGCGGCCCTCGAGCCGGATCTTCTACCGCGCTACACCTTCGCAACCCTCGTCGAGAAAGGCGGCCACTGCGTCGATCCCGGCGGCTATGTCGGCGCGATCGCGGCGCATGCGATTGCCAAGGGCGCCAAGCGTGTGACCGGCCAAGTGACAGGCTTCGATTTAGCCGGTGGCCGATTGCGTGCTGTCCGCACCGAGAAGGCTGCATTGGCCTGCGACAAGGCGGTCATAGCCGCTGGCATTCGTTCCAAAAGCCTGGCGACGGCGGTCGGAGACAATGTGCCGCTGCAAAGCGAACGCGGCTATCACGTCGTCATCCCGCCCGACATTGCCCGTGGCGCCATGCCGATCATGCCAGGCGACGGCAAGATGGGGAACAATCCGACGCGTGCTGGTTTGCGCATCGCCGGCCAAGTCGAACTTGCCGATGTCGATGCCGCGCCCGATTGGAAGCGTGCCGACATTCTGCTCGGCCATGCGAAGCGCGCCTATGGCAAGCTGTCAAAATCGTTCGATGAAAGCCGTATCGATCGCTGGATGGGCCATCGTCCCTCCATGGCCGATGGATTGCCTGTCATCGGTCCGGCGAGCGCATGCGCCGATGTCATCCATGCCTTCGGCCACGGACATGTCGGATTGGCGACGGGACCGGCCACGGCGCGCATTGTTGCCGACCTGATCGGCAACAATGTGCCGCATGTCGATGTCGCGCCGCTCTCCGCCGCGCGTTTCAAGCGCTGAGGTCAGGAAGCACGCACCGCCGTAATACTCTCGCTGATGTTGCGGCGTAGCCAGGACACGAAAACACGTACCTTGCGGTCAGGCTCGCGCTCCTTCGACCAGGCCGCATAATAGGCCAGGCCGCGATCAATCGGACGGTCGAATAGGGGCACCAAGGTGCCGTCGGCGAAATCGTCACCCAAGAGCTGCACCTGGCCGATGGCCACGCCGATGCCCTTCGCGGCCGCCTCGTAAGCCAGAAGCGAGTTGGGATAATAATTGTCCTGATCCTTCAGGAGGTCCGTGCGCCCAGTTGCGGACAGCCAATCCGACCAGTCGTTGCGGCGATAGTGCGAGTGCAGCAAGCGGTGATAACGGAGGTCGTCGAGTGTTGCGATCGGTTTCTTCTTCAGCAATTTGGGGGAGCAGACTGGCTGTATGATGTCCGGGAAAAGCTCGATCAATTCCGCCTTCTGTCCATCGGCGCGGCCGAGCTGGATGGCGAGATCGACATTTTCGCGGGCGAAATTCACGGGCGTGACGATGGTGTTCATCTGCACGGTAATGCCGGGAAACTGCGCTTCGAAATCCGGCAGCCGCTTGATCAGCCATTTCATGGCGAAGGTCGCATAGATGCGAATGCGCAGCGGTTCCAGCCGCACATCCCTTTTGACGCGCTGGGTCGCCGCCGCGATCATCGCGAAGGCCGGTGCCACTTCCCGCCAATAGGCATTGCCGGCATTGGTCAGCGTGAGACCCCGGCGGCCGCGTTCGAAAAGGCGAATGCCCAGGCTACCCTCAAGGGTGGCGATCTGCCGGCTCACCGCCGACTGGGTCACATTCAACTCCACCGCAGCCTGCGCAAAGCTGCCGACACGGGCCGCCACGTCGAAAACGTGCAGCGGATTGAGCGGAGGGAGGTCCTTCGAATTCATCGATGGTGAGGGTGACCTGAGGAAAACTCATGGGACACTAAGAGCTGAAGGGGAAGCCGGGCAATGCCGGCATCTACAGCGAAAAGGGTGGTCTTTGTCCCCAAAATTGGCCCTCAATCCATGAGTTTTGGGGCATCGGCCGATCGAGCGCCCGATTCCATTCTGATCGAGCCATGACAAAAACTCAAGTGACCCGCCGTTTCGGAAAGCGCCACCGCCCTTAGCCCATACTAGGATCGCGCTACTTATTGACGTGGCGAACCGCATGATCGGTGCCGGGTCCGCCCAGCGCCTCGCGGACGCGCGAGAAAATGGAAACGTCTGAAGTGAGCAAGACACTACCGGTCAGAAATCCGCGCACGGGGAAGTATGATTTCAATCTGGAATTGACGGACCCGGCCGACTTGTCGGCCATCGCGGAAAGGCTCCGCAAGAACCAGGAGCGTTGGGAACAGCTCGGCCTGGAAGGCCGGCTGGACGTGCTCAATGCCTGGCGTCAGGAAGTGGCGAAGAACCACGATGCGATTTTGGCGGCGCTCATCGAAGACACCGGCCGCGTCGTCGAATCCGAAAAGGAGATGTTGCGGCTTCCAAGCTCCATCGACAAACTGACCGTCATGGCGCGGGAAGTCTTCGCCGGTCGCAGCGCCACATTGCGCTCCATGAAGAACGTGGAAGTCCAGGGCGGCCTCAGCGCGTTTCCCTTGGTTGGCGTCATCAGCCCATGGAATTTCCCGCTGTCGAGTTCTTTGCTCGATACCATTCCAGCTTTGGTTGCCGGCTGTACGGCGATCGTCAAGCCGAGCGAAGTCACGCCGCGTTTCGTTCAGCCGTTGGTCGACACCATTCGCAAAATCCCCGAGATCGAAGCCGTTCTTCATTATGTTTCCGGCGGCCGGGAGGTCGGCGAAGCGCTGATCAACACGGTGGATGCGGTCTGCTTCACGGGCAGCGCTGCGACCGGACAGAAGGTTGCCGAAGCAGCCGGCAAGGCCTTCATTCCGGTTTTCCTGGAATTGGGTGGCAAAGATCCGGCCATCGTCACCGCCAGCGCCGATCTCGATAAAGCGGCGGCGTCTCTGCTGGCGGGCTCGGTCGCCAATGCCGGGCAGGTCTGTGTATCCATCGAACGTATCTATGTGGCGCAAGATGTCGCCGATGCTTTCGTCGACCGGCTCGTCGACAAAGCCCGCCAGGTCAAGATCGCTTATCCGACCGTGAAGGACGGTACGCTCGGGCCGATCATCACCGAGAGCCAGGCGCATATCATCAACCGGCATTTGCGCGATGCCGTGCAAAAGGGCGCCGCGATCCGGTGCGGCGGCGAAGTGACGGAGCGTGCAGGCGGCTGGTGGGCCGAGCCGACCGTCATCACCGGTGTCGATCATTCGATGGAGCTGATGACCGACGAGACCTTCGGTCCGATCATGCCGATCATGACCTTCACCCAGGTCGACGATGCCATCAAGCTCGCCAACGACAGCAGTTATGGTCTCAGCGCCGCGGTGTTCGCAGGCTCGACTGATGAAGCTCTGGCGATTGCAAAACGCGTGCAAGTCGGTGCGGTCAGCATTAACAGCACGGGGCTGGGAACGGCGGCGATCGGGGAGGGGGACTTCCACGAGAAGAATGCGTTCAAACGTTCGGGGCTCTCGGGATCGAGGCTGGGATATGATTCGATCACCCGCTTCACGCGCAAGAAAGCTTATCTCATCGCTCACGCCTAACGGCACTACAGCAAAGAGGATAGAGGGAAAGTATGTTGGATTTTTCGGGAAAGGTCGTTCTGGTCACCGGCGCGAGCGGTGGGATCGGCAGTCAGATCGCGCGCGATTTCGCCCGTTGCGGCGCCACCGTCGTCGTCCATGACTTCGGTCTGCCCGATGCGGCAAAAGCTTTGGTGAAAGAACTCGGTGCGAAGACTTTGCTCGTCGACGGCGACCTTACCGACGAAGCCACAGTGACGCGTATCGCTGGCGAGATCAAAGCCAAGTTCGGTAAGCTCGACGTGCTCGTCAACAATGCCGGTGCCTCGCCCAATAAAATGCCGTTCCAGGATTTGCCGGCCAATGTCTGGGACAAGGTGATCAATATCAATCTGCGCTCCGTATTTTTAGTGACGCAGGCTTGCCTGCCGCTGCTTGAACAAGCGGGAAAAGGTCGCATCATCAACGTCAGCTCGACGGCGGCGCGTAATGGCGGCGCGCCCGGCGGCAGCGCCTATTCGGCGGCCAAGGGCGCCGTATCGTCGCTGACGAAGGCTTTCGCCAAGGATTTTTGCAGCAAGGGCATTCACGTCAATGCTGTTGCGCCGGGTTTGATCGACACGGCTTTCTACGGCAACGTCAACGTGGCCGACAAATACGCCGAGCGCATCAAAGGCATTCCGGCGGGCCGCGTTGGTGCCCCGAGCGATATCGCTGGGCCAGTGCTGTTTCTTGCATCGCCGCTCGCCGATTACATCACCGGCGAAGTCATCGAAGTGAGCGGCGGCCTCTCGATGATGGCCTGAGCTGAACCACACGAGAACTGTAACCTAAAGTTAGGTCAGCGTGACTCCTTGGAAGGTGTGCCACGTTGGCCTCGACTCTATAGCTGATCGACCACGCGTCTCAGCGTTCAGGCTCGTCCATCCTTGGTCGATCCACATCTTGCTGAACGACACGGCTTCTAGGGGAGGGAGGATCCATGCAATCGAGTGGGTATGGCCGCTGGGCCGTCGGTATGTTGGCTGCGCTGGGACTGCACATGATGCCTGTCTCCGCTGATGCGCAGGCTCGCTATCCTGACCGCACTATTCAAATGATCGTGCCTTATGCAGCTGGCGGAACGACCGATCTCGCCGGACGCATCGTCGCCAAGGAGCTGGGTGAGCGCCTGGGTCAAAGCGTCGTGGTGGAGAACAGGGTCGGCGCTTCCGGATCGCTCGGTGTCGGGCAGGCTTTGCGTTCGCCGCCCGATGGTTATTCCATGGCGGTCTCGGGCGTGTCGCCGACGATGCTGCAGCACTTGTTGGGGCGCAACCTGCCTTACGATCCGCTGAAGGATCTCAAGGCCGTCGGCTATCTCGGTTCTTCGGGCATGGTGTTCATCACCCGCAAGGACTCGAATTTTAAAACGCTACGCCAGGTGATCGATGCGGCGAAAGCCAAAAGCGGCGCCATCACCTTCGGCTCGGCCGGTGTCACGTCGCCGGGGCATCTCGCCGCCGAATATCTCAGCAGCATGGCATCGATCAAAATGACCCATGTGCCTTATGCGGGGGACTCGGCGCTGATGGTCGATCTGATGTCGGGGCGGCTCGACATTGCCTCGGTCGGCATCGCCAGCGTGTTTCCCATGCTGGAGAATGGCGATGTCCTGGGCCTGGGTCTGACGTCGCGCGAGCGGCTGCCGACCTTGCCCAATCTGCCGACCGTCGCCGAGGCCGCCGGCCTGCCGACCTATGAGGCCGACATCTGGAACTTGCTTGTGCTGCCGGCCAGTACGCCGACGGAGATCGTCAACAAGCTCAATACGACCGTCAGCCAGATGATGAGCGAGAAAAAGGTTCAGGCCAGCCTGCTGTCGCTCGGCTTCACCGGCCGCCCGATGTCGCTCACCGAGATCGAGAGCTTCATCACGGTCGAGCGAGACAAGTGGGGCCGCGTCCTGCGCGAAGCCAACATCCGCATCGACTGAAAGCGTCTCGAAGAAGCAGCCGAAAGGGGGCGGGGCCGGGGTTTCCGGGCCCCGCTTTTTCGTTGACTCGACGCCGGACGGTGCCCATCGTCCGGGCCGGCGGGGTGCAACCCGATCAAAAATATATAAAAATCTATCTTGCCGAGATTTCCCTTTCCTGTAGATACGCCGACCGAATGAACGCTGGTCCTCGCAGGTCAGGGCGCCATGATCCGTTTTTCGACAGACGACATCCCCCCGGAAGACCGCTTCGACCAGTGGCGTGAAGTTCGCGGCAAGAGTCTGTTCGGCGTGACCATCGAGCTGCCTCCCGACCGCCGGCACACTTTCAAAGGCTCGTTTCGGGCGCAGGCCGTGGGCGGGGCCGTGGCGTCCGAAATGCAGGCCTCCGCCTATCGGGTGAGCCGGACGACAGCCGATATCGCCCGTATCGCCGGCCACAGCCTGTGCATCTCCCATCAGGTGAAGGGCCCCGGCATGCTCGATACCGGCGGCGGCCGCATCCAAGCCGTTCGGAACGGCGACATGCTGATCTGCCATTCCGACCTACCCTATGCGGGGGTGCCCGATAGCAGTGACGATTTCCATTATCAGATGCTCAAAATTCCGGTCGATGACGAACTCATGCTCGGCCAGCCATCGCATGATCTGTTTGCCACCCGCTATATGGACGAGACCGCATTTTCCCGGCCTTTCCGGGCGCTGTTCAATGCGCTCAATGCCGAACAGGGCAAGCTGATCGATCCCGTCCGCGATGTGACCCATATCGCCCGGCTCGCCATGATGGCACGCGGGCGATTGTCGCCGGGGATGCCCGAAGTGCGCGCGGCGCTGCGCTCCGGCCTGTGCTATGCGGCGCAGGAAATCATGACGCAGCGCAAGCATCAGCAGAAGCTGACGCCGGCTGCGGTCGCGCTTGAACTGAGCATTTCCGTGCGCCAGTTGCACGTGGTTTTCGAAAGCGCGGAACTAACGTTTGCGCGCACCCTGGCTCTGATGCGGGTTGAGGAAGCCAAACGGCTGCTGCTGGAGTTTCCCACTCTGCCGGTCACTCAGGTGGCCTATGCTTGCGGCTTCGACAGCCTCGCCACCTTCTATCGCGTCTTCAACGGCACTTACGGGATGTCGCCGGGAGACGCTCGTGACGCGCATTTCCGAGGGTGAGATGGAGAAGCTGATCGGGAGGGAGGCGTTCCGCGATGCGATCCTGTTCCTGGCGCGAAGCTTCATCGCCGTTCACGAGGCTTCCCCGCGTGTTGCCGCACTATTCGCCACCCAACAGCGCTGGCTTTTGTGCCATGCGGGTCTGGACCATTATTTTCGGGCGCTGCAGACCGGCCAGCCTGGTTTGACCCGCAGCGCGATGGGCCATCTGGCACTGCGGCATGGTCTTTCCAGTCGCAATACGGCCTACGCCTTCTTCGACGAAGCGCTGAAATACGACGTCATCCGTTTGGCCGACGGCTCGGGCGATGCTCGAACAGACCCCGTTGTGCTGGCGCCATCGATTCTCGCCTGGCTGGCCCATTGGTATAGCCTCCACTTCCGGACGCTCGACCTCATCGATGGCGCAGACAGGGCTCTCCGCTTTCAGTCTCGCCTGGACACCCTATTGCCCGTCGTCGCGCCGCTTGCCGCGCAGGCCTTGTTGGCGACGCCCGAGGTGCGCGGTGCGGGGCCGCTCTATACGATCTTCACCTGGGCCGATGCGGGCGGCCTGTTGGTGGACCGGCTCATTTCCGGAATCGACTGGGAAGCGCGCGCCGAGCAGGGCCAGCTTCTCACCGATGTGACGTCGATTTCTTCTCTGGCACAGGCTTTCGGCCTGTCTCGCGCCCATACCAGCCGCAAGCTTGCGGCAGCCGAATCGATCGGCGGACTGGGCTGGAGCGGACAGCGGGGTCGGTCGCGCCTTTGGATTTCAGTGGGCTTTTACGAGGAATATGCCGGTGTGCAGGAGCGCAAGCTGCTCCTTATCGACCGCGCGCTCGCCAAAGCGGTCACGTTGACTGGATCGTTATCCGACAAGCCCGCCATTGCGGACGCCTAGCAGAGCGCGGATTCCTTCAAGACCTTGGCCATTGTCAAAAATGGACGCAGACCGTCATGCGGCCTGTCCCTAGCTTTTAGGCCTGAAAGGCGCCTGGGGGGCGCCATAATCATGCAATCGCAAGCAAAAGCCGCATTTTGCGGAGGGGGATTCCGAATGCCCCTGCGCTCAGTGAGAAGCGAGCCGCATGTGCATTGCGTAAGGTTACTGTGCGGCTAGGGCAGGGGTTGGACTTTGCGTCAGGTAATTGGGCGTGCGCGGCGGATCGGGCTGTTCGCAGGAACGGCGGTTGCATTCATTTGGGCTGGGCCTGTGTTGGCGCAAACCGCCTCGCAGGTAACCCCGCAGACATTCGAACCGCAGCTCCAGAAGCGCACGAGCGGCATCATCATTCCTGAAGGCATGGGTCCGACCGCACCGGCGGGCGCCGAAAAACTTCACGTGCGCATCGCGGGCGTAACCATTGAGGGCGGCCTGCCGGCACTGGCTGACGAGGCCGCTAAGGTGAAGGCTAGTCTATCGGCCAAGACCGTGACCGCCGCCGATCTATTCGCCGCCGCCCGTCGCCTGGAACAGGCCTATGCCGCCAGCGGCTACGGGTTGATCCGCGTCGTTTTGCCGGCGCAGCGCCTGACCGACGGGGCGACCTTGCGCATGGTCGTCATCGACGGTTTCGTCGAGAAGATCGATACGTCGCATCTGCCGGCTAATATCCGCGGTCGGATCGAGAGTGTGCTGGCACCGCTCGTTGGGCAGAGGGGGCTCACCAATGGCGTGATCGAACGCCGGTTGTTGCTGGCAGGCGATATGCCCGGCACCGTGCTGCGCTCGACGCTCTCGCCCGGCAAGCAGTCGGGCGCCAGCATTTTGACCATCGAAGCACGCTACAAGCCCGCGACGGGATCGCTGTCCTTCGACAACACCATGTCGAAACAGCTCGGCACCTACAATCTCGGCATCGGTGCCGAACTGAACTCTGTCTTCAGTTTCGGCGAACTGATTTACGTGCGCGCTTCTGGCGCGCCGCGTTTCGATTCCTACAATGGGTTCTTCTCGAACCATCCGCGCAATCGCACGCTCGCCGGTGGTATCGTCGTGCCGCTTGGTATCGACGGTCTGACACTCAACCTTGAAGGCACGGTCTCGCGTACGCTGCCGGAGTCCTCGACTGGCCTCTACTTCATGTCCGATTTCACGCGCTATTCGGCGCGCCTGGCCTATCCGGTGATCCGCTCGCGCAACTTGACGGTGAACGTGAGTGCCGCCTTCGATGCCCAGGACGAAACGTTGACCTTGCTGAATGGCGGCGGGTTCACGATTTCCCAGGATCGCCTGCGCATCCTGCGCGCCGGTAGCAACCTGTTCTGGTATGTCACCGGCGACAGCCTTCTGACGGCGGGCTTCACCGCTTCCTTCGGTATCAATGGGCTTGGGGCGCGCAGCGCCGCCAAGGCTTCAATCAGCGGCACGCCGCTGTCGCGCCAAGCTGCCGATGCAGACTTTCAGAAGATCGACGTCACGCTCGGCTACCGGCAGCCGGTCTTTGAACATCTGACCTTCGATCTGAGAGCCAGGGCGCAAACTTCGTTTGGCCAGCCGCTTCTGAATTCCGAACAGATCGGTCTCGTCTCGCCCAGCGGCTTGTCGAGCTTCGCACTGGGGTCGGTACAAGGCGATTCCGGCTTCGTCGTGCGCGGCGAGACGCAGTTCCCGTTCAGCACCGCTTTCACCTTGCCGTTCGGTCTGCCGGAATTTCCCGCGCAACAAGGCACCGGCCTGCCATCGGCAGGCGAGACGAGCGGCGTGGTCCTCATCTCACCCTATCTGTTCGGTGCCTATGGCGGCGTCAAACGCTACGCCCCGACGGTGCTCGAAGCCGCCTATCTGCGTGGTGCCGCCTATGGCGTCGGCGTGCGCTTCGGCGGCGCCGCGCAGTCCAGCTTCAACAACATGAACCTCAGCCTCGAATACGGCCGCGTCGAACGCTTCGGCAAAGGCGCCAACGGCAACCGTTTCACGCTCTCCGCAGCGTTCCAGTTCTAGAGCCTCATCCATGTTTCGTTCTTCAGATCGCCGTTCCTATTCCCACAAGTCCCGGTTCGCGGCCTTTCTGGCCTCGACGGCGCTGGTCGGCAATTCCGTGTTTGCCCAAGCCGTGTTCGCCCAAGCCTTGCCGACAGGCGGACAAGTCGCGGCAGGCAGCGCGACGATCAATGCGCCCTCCAACGGCGCCATGACGATCAATCAGAACAGCAATAGCGCGATTATCAACTGGCAGAGTTTCAACATCGGCCAGAGCAACAGCGTCACTTTCGTCCAACCCGACGTCTCTTCGGCCATTCTCAATCGCGTTCTTGGCTCAACCCCCTCGACCATTGCCGGCGCGCTCAACGCCAATGGTCAGGTCTATCTCGTCAATCCCAACGGCATTGCCATCACCTCGACCGGCACGATCAACACCGGCGCCTTCGTCGCTTCGACCCTGGGGATTTCCGACGAAGACTTCATGTCGGGCAAACGCACCTTCACCGGCAACGGCGCCTCGGCGCCGGTGACCAATGCGGGCACGATCACCATCAACCGCGGCGGCTACATGGCGCTGATCGGTGGCACCGTCGCCAATTCCGGCGTCATCAACGTGCCGATGGGCAAGGTGGCGCTCGGCTCCGGCGAACAGGCGACATTAGACATTTCAGGCGATGGCTTCCTGCAGGTGGCGATCCCCACCAAGGCGGAAGGCACCAACCCGCTCGTCAGCAACAGCGGACGGATTGCGGCCAGGGGCGGCACGGTGCAGCTCTCGGCGGCCGCCGCGCGCGACATGGCCCGCCAGGCCATCAACATGTCGGGCACGATCGAGGCCCGCGGCGTCGCCGGCAAGAGTGGTGACATCACGCTCTTCGGTGGCGATGGCGAAGTTGCGGTGTCGGGCACGCTCAACGCGCGCAACAACAGAGGTACGGGCGGCAAAATCACCGTCACCGGCCGCAAGATAGCGCTGGCGAATGCCAAGATCGACGCCTCCGGCCGCACCGGCGGCGGTACGATCAACATTGGCGGTGAGCGCCAGGGCAAGGGCACGCTGAAGCGCGCCGAAACCCTGAGTGTCGATGCCAATACGGTGATCAAGGCCGACGCTATTAAGAGCGGCAATGGCGGCAATATCGTTTTGTGGTCGGACAATCTGACCAATTTTGCCGGTACGATCACCGCGCGCGGCGGCGCCGACGCCGGCAATGGCGGCGAGGTCGAAGTTTCCGGTAAGGGCAAGCTCGTCTACACCGGCTTCACCGATCTGTCGTCGCCCAAAGGCTCCCTCGGCAACCTGCTGCTCGATCCCTATAACGTCATCATTTCCAGCGGCACCGACACATCAGGTTTCACCGCTAGCGGCGATGACAGCGTCATCAACGTCAATACTTTGATCACCGCGCTGTCGGCGGCCAATGTCACGGTCACAACCGGCTCCTCCGGCACCCAGGCCGGCACGATCACCGTCAACGACCCACTGGCCTGGACGTCCGGCTCGACGCTGACGTTGAACGCCGCTTCCGACATTAACATCAACGCTGCGATCAACGCCCCCAGCGGCGGTCTCTCGCTTTATTCTGGTGGCACCATCTCGGCCACCGCCGGCGTCAATGTCGCCACCTTCGCGCTCAACACCGGCAATTGGGTGCAGAACAACGCGACGCTTCCGAGCTTCTACGCCAAGGATTTCCAGATCAACGGCGGCTCCTTCCTGCGTGTGACGGGTGGCGACGGCACCAGCGGCACGCCCTACCAGCTTGCCGACATCTACGGCCTCCAGGGCGTCGGCTCGTCCCCAGCCTATCTGCAAGCCTCCTGGACACTCGCCAACGACATCGATGCCTCCGGCACGGTGATCTGGAATGCGGGAGCCGGCTTCAACCCCATCGGCAATGGATCGGTCTTCTCCGGCAATTTCGATGGCGGCGGCCATGTCATCTCGGGCCTGACGATCAACCGGCAGCTGACCAATAAAGTGGGTCTGTTTTCGAACGTCGAAGGGAACATCAGCAATATCGGCCTCGTCGGCGGCAGCATCACCGGCAAGGGGCAGGTAGGCAGTCTGGTTGGTTCTCTCAATCAGGGCCAGATCTCGAACGCCTGGTCGAGCGCCAATGTGATCGGCGGCGACGATGCGGTTGGCGGTCTCGTCGGATATATGAGCGGCGCCGTGGGGATCGATAACTCCCATACGAGCGGAACTGTTTCTGGCAGCACGAGCTTCTTTGTCGGCGGCCTGGTCGGCAAAGCCGACGGTGGAACAATCAGCCGTTCCTATGCGACGGGCGCGGTCGACGGTTTGGGTACCGTTGGTGGTCTCGTCGGCCAGACGTCCGGTAACATCAGCAGTTCGTATGCGACAGGAACGGTCAGCGGCAACACCGCTGGCGGCCTCGTTGGCTATGTGCAAAACGGTGGCATCGTCAATTCCTATGCAACTGGGGCCGTCAGCGGAGGCTCCGGTATTGGCGGCTTGGTCGGCGAAGGCTGGGGCGTAACGATCAACCAGTCCTACGCGACAGGATCCGTTTCTGCTGGCGGTCAATATGGCGGCGGATTGATCGGTGCCATAAACGAAGGTTCGATCAATGCATCCTATGCCTCCGGTGCCGTCTCTGTGTCCGGCGTGGGGGCTGGTGGTCTTGCCGGCTATGCTTACAGCAGCACGCTTTCGAGCAGCTACTTCGATACCCAGACCACAGGTCAAAGCTCGGCCATCGGGATTAACAATTCCTTCAGTCCTTCGACCCTCTCGAATGTCGTCGGGCTGACAACGGCGCAGGCGCGCGACAAGACCAATTATGCGGGCTGGGATTTCAATTCGGTCTGGTATCAGAGCGGCGACATGCGCCCCATTCTGCGCGCGGAAGCCGCGAGCGCCGATACGGATGGCTATATCCCCATCTCCAATCTCAATCAGCTCGCTTTGATGGGCGCCAATCCGACCGCCAATTACAAGCTCGCCACTGATCTCAACGCCGCCGCCACATCGGGCGCCAATGCTTCCGGCATCTGGTCGACCAGCGGTTGGGTGCCGGTCGAAGCCTTTTTTGGAGCTCTCGACGGCCAGAACCATACGATCAGCAATCTCTACATCAATCGGCCGAGTACGGATGGGGTGGGCCTTTTCGCCAACGTGTCTGGCTGGAACACGCCTTATCCCGGCACCATAAGCAACATCGGTCTCGTCGGTGGCAGCATCACGGGCCGCTCGAACGTAGGCGCTTTGATCGGTGTTAGCGACACGGCCACGATCTCCAACGTCTGGTCGAGCGCGACCGTGACGGGCAATGGCGCATCGATCGGTGGCCTCGTCGGGTACAATTATTGGACGACGATCAGCGATTCCCGGACATCGGGAACGGTGACCGGCAATGCCGGCTCTTCGAACATCGGCGGTCTTGTCGGTCTCAATCAAGGCGTCATCAATCGCTCTTACGCCACCGGCGCGGTCAATGCGAATTCTCCGGCAGGAACCAGCGGTGTTGGCGGCCTTGTCGGGGCGATGCAATCAAACGGGCGCGCGGCCCAGGTCAACACGTCCTACGCGACGGGTAACGTAACGGTGTCGGGCGGGGGATCCGAAGTCCAGGCCGGCGGATTGGTGGGCCGCATGCTGAACTCGGCCGTCAATCAATCCTATGCGACCGGAAATGTCTCAAACACCGCGGCGGCGACATCGTCCAACTCCGGCGGACTGGTGGGCCGTGCGGAAACCTCGACGATCAGTCAGTCTTATGCGACGGGATCGACTTATTCCGCCAATGGCTATGCGGCAGGGCTGGCTGGGTATCTTATTACAAATGCCAGCGTCAGCGAATCCTATGCAACAGGTTACGCCAACGGCAACTATGGATCAGGCGGCCTCGTCGGCTACATTGGCTTCAACAGCACGGCCTACAACAGCTATTTCGATGTCAACACGACCGGCCGAAGCAATGCGGTTGGCTACAATTTCAATGGAATCGTGACGAACGTCATCGGGCTGACCACGGCGCAGGCGCGCGACAAGTCCAACTATACGAGCTGGGACTTCGGCTCGGTCTGGTATCAGAACGGCGATATGCGTCCGATCCTGCGCGCGGAGGCAGCGCCTGCCGGCGCCGATGGCTATGTTGCCATCTCCAATCTGCATCAGCTCGCCTTGATGGGCGCCAATGTCGGTGGAAATTACAAGCTCGTCGCCGATATCGACGCCAGCCCCACGACGGGCGGCGCGGCGAGCGGTATCTGGTCTACGAGCGGCTGGATGCCGATCGGGGATGGCACGATCGGATATTTCACGGGCACGTTTGATGGCCAAAATCACACGATCAGCAATCTGTCGATCAACCGGTCAGGCACGGACAGCGTTGGTCTGTTCGGCGTTACCTATCAAAGCACGATCGGCAATGTCGGCCTCGTCGGCGGCACGGTGAACGGCCAAAATGCCGTCGGCGCGCTGGTGGGCAATGCGAACCTCGGCTCATTCCAGAATATCTATGCGACGAATGTGGCGGTCAGCGGGAATAATAATGTCGGCGGCCTGCTGGGAATCAGCAGCTCTGTGATCAATGGCGCTTATGCGACGGGTAATGTTTACGGCAACCAATTCGTCGGCGGACTGATCGGACTGGCTCGTAATTCGATCACCAATGTCTATGCGACGGGCAATGTCTCTGGCAACCAATACGTCGGCGGACTGATCGGGCAAAATCAGGCGGCAGTCGCAAACGCTTACGCGAGTGGCCTCGTTTCCGGGAATATGAGTGGCGGCCTGGCCGGCATGGCCATAGGCGATGGCTCTTTCGCCAACAGCTTCTGGAACGCTCAGACGAGCGGCCGAAGCAATGCTTGCGGCGCCACCTACAGCAGCTGCGCGGCGACCGGCCTCGCCACAGCCCAGATGAACGATCCTTTCCGTTTCATCGATGCGGGCTGGGATTTCGCTTCGGTCTGGGCCACGCGGAAGGCCGGCGGGCCGCCGGTGCTGCGCGGCATGACTGCCGCACCGATCTACAATTATTATGTCCGGATCGACGGCAATCTTTCCACCACCTATGGCGATGTCGCTTCCGCCAATAACGTGCCGCTGCAGGGCGTCGGTACGAATAACCTCATCGTCAATTGGGGATACGCCATCTCCGGCTCCACCAACGTCGGCACCTACGCCTGGAACGGCGCGAACGTTCTGTCGCTCTCTTATGCCAAGGGTTCGGCGAGCGACTATTATATCGCCTATGGCTCCGGCGGCCTGACAGTCACTCCGCGCACCATCACCGTGGTGGCGGATGCGCAGAGCAAGACCTATGGCGATGCCAATCCGTCCCTGACCTATACGGTGACTGGCCTCGTCAATAACAACTCTCTGAGCGGTTCTCTATCGACGTCCGCCGGTCAGTTCTCGGGGGTCGGCACTTACGCCATCAACCAGGGCAGCCTGTCCGCCTCGAACAACTACATTATCAATTACACCGGTGCCGACCTGTCGGTGACGCCGAAGGCGATCACGGTGGTGGCGGATGCGCAGAGCAAGATCTATGGCGATCTCAATCCGAACCTGACCTATACGGCGACCGGTCTCGTCAATAACGACACACTCTCCGGCGATCTCGCGACCTCTGCAGGTCAGTTCGCGAACATCGGCGCCTACGCCATCAACCAGGGTAGCCTGTCCGCGTCGAATAACTACATTATCAACTATACCGGTGCCGACCTGTCGGTGACACCGAAGACGATCACGGTGGTGGTGGACGCGCAGAGCAAGATCTATGGCGACGTCAATCCGTCGCTGACCTATACGGCGACGGGTCTCGTTAATAACGACACGATTTCTGGCAACCTTTCGACCTCTGCCGGCCAGTTCTCAGGTGTCGGTGTCTATGCCATCAACCAGGGCAGCCTGGCTGCTTCGAGCAATTATTCGATTAGCTATACTGGCGCCGATCTGTCGATCACGCCGAAGGCGATTACGGTGGCGGCGGACGCGCAGAGCAAGGTCTACGGCGACACCAATCCGTCCCTGACCTATGTGGCGACGGGCTTGGTCAACAACGACACGCTGAGTGGGGCACTCTCGACCTCCGCAGGCCAGTTCTCGGGTGTCGGCACCTATGCGATCAACCAAGGTTCGCTCGCTAACGCCAATTACACGATCAGCTATATGGGGGCCGATCTGTCGATCACGCCCAAGACGATCACCGTGGCTGCGAACGCGCAGAGCAAGGTCTATGGTGACGTCAATCCGTCCCTGACCTATACGGCAACTGGTCTCGTCAATAACGATACGCTTTCCGGTGACCTCTCGACCTCCGCCGGCCAGTTCTCTGGTGTCGGGACCTACGCCATCAACCAGGGTTCGCTTGCGAACGCTAATTACGCGATCAGTTACACGGGCGCCGATCTCTCGATCACGCCGAAGGCGATCACGGTGGCGGCGGATGCTCAGGGCAAGGTCTACGGCGACGTCAATCCCGCACTCACCTATACGGCTACGGGCTTGGTCAACAACGACACGCTGAGTGGCGCGCTCTCGACCTCTGCCGGCCAGTTCTCCGATGTCGGCACCTACGCCATCAATCAGGGTTCGCTTGCGAACGCCAATTACGCGATCACCTACACAGGCGCCGATCTATCGATCACACCGAAGGCGATCACGGTGGTGGCGGATGCGCAGAATAAGATCTACGGGGATCTCAATCCATCGCTGACCTATACAGCCACAGGACTGGTTAACAACGATACGCTGACAGGAGCTCTGTCGACTTCGGCCGGTCAGTTCTCCGGCGTCGGCACCTACGCCATCAACCAGGGTACGCTCGCCAATGCGAACTACTCGATCACCTATACGGGCGCCGATCTGTCGATCACGCCGAAGGCGATCACGGTGGTGGCCGATGCGCAGAGCAAGGTCTACGGCGATCTCAATCCGTCGCTGACCTATACAGCCACAGGACTGGTCAATAACGATATGCTGACAGGAGCTCTGTCGACTTCGGCCGGTCAGTTCTCGGGTGTCGGCACCTACGCGATCAACCAGGGCTCATTGGCCAATGCCAATTATGCGATCACCTACACCGGCGCTGATCTGTCGATCACACCGAAGGCGATCACGGTGGCAGCCGATATTCAAAGCAAGGTCTACGGCGACGTCAATCCGAGCCTGACCTATGTAGCGACGGGTCTCGTCAACAACGACACGCTGAGTGGCTCGCTGTCTACCTTAGCCGGTCAGTTCTCGGGAGTTGGCACTTACGCTATCAATCAAGGCTCGCTTGCGAACGCCAATTACTCGATCACCTATACGGGCGCCGATCTGTCGATCACACCGAAGGCGATCACGGTGGCAGCCGATGCCCAAAGCAAAACCTATGGTGATCTCAACCCATCCCTGACTTATACGGCGACGGGCCTCGTCAACAACGATACGCTCTCGGGCAGCCTGGAGACCTCGGCAGGCCAGTTCTCCAATGTCGGCGCCTACGCCATCAACCAGGGCACTCTGACCAACGCCAATTACGCGATCACCTACACGGGTGCGAACCTGTCGGTCACTCCGAAGACGATCATAGTGGCGGCGGATGCCCAAAGCAAAGCCTATGGCGATGTCAATCCATCCCTGACCTATGTAGCCACGGGCCTTGTCAACAACGATACCCTTTCCGGTTCGCTGGAGACCTCGGCGGGCCAGTTCTCGGGTGTCGGCAGCTATATTATCGAGCGGGGTAGCTTGGCGAACGCCAACTACAACATCGTCTATCTCAGCAACAATCTGTTGATCACGCCGCGCACCATCACGGTGGTGGCCGATGCCAAGAACAGGGCCTATGGCGACGTCAATCCGTCGCTGACCTATACGGCGACGGGCCTCGTCAACAACGACACGTTGAGTGGCTCGCTGGAGACAGGGGCGGTGCAGTTCACCAATGTCGGCAACTATGCCATCAACATCGGGTCGTTGGGCAATGCGAATTACAATATTGTCTACACGGGCGCCGATCTGTCGATCACGCCGCGCACTCTCACGGTGACAGCCGACGCCCAGAGCAAGGTCTATGGCGACGTCAACCCCTCGCTGACCTATACGGCTACAGGTCTCGTCGCCAACGACACGCTGAGCGGTTCGCTGTCGACCTCGGCCGGTCAGTTCTCGGGTGTTGGCGCTTATGCCATCAACCAGGGTTCTTTATCGGCCTCCAGCAACTACGCGATGAGCTATACGGGCGCGGATCTGTCGGTCACACCGAAGGCGATCACGGTGGCGGCGGAAGCTCAGAGCAAGATCTATGGCGATATCAACCCATCTCTGACTTACGTCGCGACCGGTTTGGTCAACAACGACACGCTGAGCGGTTCGCTGTCGACCTCGGCCGGCCAGTTCTCCGGTGTCGGCGCCTACGCCATCAACCAGGGCTCGCTTGCGAACGCCAATTACACGATCACCTACACAGGCGCCGATCTGTCGATCACACCGAAGGCCATCACGGTGGCGGCGGATACGCAGAACAAGGTCTACGGCGATCTCAATCCGTCGCTGACCTATGTGGCGACGGGTCTCGTCAACAACGACACGCTGAGTGGGGCACTCTCGACCTCTGCCGGCCAGTTCTCCGGTGTCGGCGCGTACGCCATCAACCAGGGCTCATTGGCGAACGCCAATTATTCGATCACCTACACAGGCGCCGATCTGTCGATCACACCGAAGGCCATCACGGTGGTGGCGGATGCGCAGAGCAAGGTCTACGGCGATCTCAATCCGAGCCTGACTTATGTGGCGACGGGGCTGGTCAACAACGACACGCTGAGCGGTTCGCTCTCGACCTCCGCGGGCCAGTTCTCGGGTGTCGGCACCTATGCCATCAATCAAGGTTCGCTCGCCAATACGAACTACTCGATCACCTACACCGGCGCTGATCTGTCGATCACACCGAAGGCGATCACGGTGGTGGCGGATGCGCAGAATAAGATCTACGGGGATCTCAATCCATCGCTGACCTATACAGCCACAGGACTGGTTAACAACGATACGCTGACAGGAGCTCTGTCGACTTCGGCCGGTCAGTTCTCCGGCGTCGGCACCTACGCCATCAACCAGGGTACGCTCGCCAATGCGAACTACTCGATCACCTATACGGGCGCCGATCTGTCGATCACGCCGAAGGCGATCACGGTGGTGGCCGATGCGCAGAGCAAGGTCTACGGCGATCTCAATCCGTCGCTGACCTATACAGCCACAGGACTGGTCAATAACGATATGCTGACAGGAGCTCTGTCGACTTCGGCCGGTCAGTTCTCGGGTGTCGGCACCTACGCGATCAACCAGGGCTCATTGGCCAATGCCAATTATGCGATCACCTACACCGGCGCTGATCTGTCGATCACACCGAAGGCGATCACGGTGGCAGCCGATATTCAAAGCAAGGTCTACGGCGACGTCAATCCGAGCCTGACCTATGTAGCGACGGGTCTCGTCAACAACGACACGCTGAGTGGCTCGCTGTCTACCTTAGCCGGTCAGTTCTCGGGAGTTGGCACTTACGCTATCAATCAAGGCTCGCTTGCGAACGCCAATTATTCGATCACCTATACGGGCGCCGATCTGTCGATCACACCGAAGGCGATCACGGTGGCGGCGGACGCCCAGAGCAAGATCTATGGCGATGTCAATCCGTCGCTGGCCTATGTGGCGACGGGACTGGTCAACAACGACACGCTGAGTGGCGCGCTCTTGACTTCAGCTGGCCAGTTCTCCGGTGTCGGCACCTATGCGATCAACCAGGGCTCATTGGCGAACGCCAATTATTCGATCACCTACACCGGCGCTGATCTGTCGATCACACCGAAGGCGATCACGGTGGCGGCGGACGCACAGAGCAAGGTCTATGGCGATCTCAATCCGTCGCTGACCTATGTGGCTACGGGCCTGGTCAACAACGACACGCTGAGTGGCGCGCTCTCGACTTCGGCCGGTCAATTCTCCGGTGTCGGCACCTATGCGATCAACCAGGGCTCATTGGCCAATGCCAATTATGCGATCACCTATACTGGGGCGGATCTGTCGATCACACCGAAGGCGATCGCGGTAGCAGCCGATGTTCAGAGCAAGGTCTACGGCGATCTCAATCCGTCGCTGACCTACGTGGCTACGGGCCTGGTCAACAACGACACGCTGAGTGGCACGCTCTCGACTTCGGCCGGTCAGTTCTCCAGTGTCGGCACCTATGCGATCAACCAGGGCTCATTGGCGAATGCCAATTATTCGATCACCTACACCGGTGCCGATCTGTCGATAGCACCGAAAGCGATCGCGGTGGCGGCGGACGCGCAAAGTAAGGTTTATGGTGACGTTAATCCGAGTCTGACCTATGTGGCGACGGGGCTCGTCAACAATGACACGCTCTCCGGCGCGCTCTCGACTTCCGCCGGCCAGTTCTCGGGCGTCGGCACCTATGCGATCAATCAAGGAACCTTGGCGAAC